>Ga0268287_100057_pt1:45000-123626 | contig 123626 bp, 102 predicted proteins | sample MetcocultureR3M_FD_191348 | JGI IMG/M metagenome (GOLD analysis project Ga0268287, IMG submission 191348) | Soil microbial communities from Anza Borrego Desert, Southern California, United States - Methanotrophic co-culture R3-M | ecosystem: Environmental > Terrestrial > Soil >... | reverse complement strand
ATCAACGCCGCCGAGCAGGCGGTCATCCATCCGCTGCGGATGACCGCCGTGGACGTCCACGGCGAGACCCATCGTGCGCTCGCCTTCAACGAGGTCTCGCTGCTGCGTCAGACCCGCCAGACGGCCAAGCTCCGCATCTCGGTGGACGGCAAGGTGCGGCTGGGCGAGCTGCAGTGCGACGGGGTGCTGGTGGCCACGCCCGCGGGTTCCACCGCCTACAACCTTTCCGCGCATGGACCGATCATCCCGCTGGACGCCAAGATCCTGGCGCTGACGCCGATCAGCGCCTTCCGGCCCCGGCGCTGGCGCGGCGCCCTGCTCGCCCACACGGCGGAAGTGACGTTCGAGGTTCTTGAGGCCGACAAGCGCCCCGTGAGCGCCGTGGCCGACAATTTCGAGGTGCGGCACGTCGTCGAGGTCCGCGTCGGAGAGGATCGGGACGTGTCCATCACCATGCTCTTCGACGCCGGCCGCAGCCTGGAAGAGCGGGTCCTCGCCGAGCAGTTCTCGGTTTGAACAGGCGGTCTGCCGCGGCTCAGGTGTTATTAACGGGTTGACCCTTAGGTTGCAGGCGCGTCCGCCAGGAGAGCCTCCCGTGAGCGATCAGAAGTCCGGTCACCTGATCCAGCCGTCCAACGCGCTGCGCCTGAAGGTCGGCGGCGGCCGCCTCGGCGCGATCGACGCCTCGGCCATCGCCAAGGCCGAGGCCGCGCTGCAGAGCCTGTCCGGCAACTTCTCGCAATGGCTGAACGACGAGGTGGGCAAACTGGAGGCCGCCCGCCAGGACGTCCGGGCCAATGGCGTCGATCCCGACACCATGGAGCGCCTGTACCTGCGCGCCCACGACCTGAAGGGGCTCGGCGCGACCTATGGGTTCCCGCTGGTCACCCGCATCGCCGGCCTGCTCTGCCGGCTGATCGACGACAAGGCCAAGCGCGTGGATGCGCCGATGCCGCTGATCGACGCCCATATCGACGCGATCAAGGCCGCCGTCCGCGACGGCATCAAGGGCGAGGACCACCCTGTGGGCCAGGCCCTGGTGAAGGAGCTGGAGTCCCGCGTGGCCCAACTCGGCGCCTAGGCTCCGGCTACATCACCCGCTCGAGCGGCTCGGCCACCTCGCCGTAGCCGGCGTTCGGCGGCAGCACCAGCACGCGCCCTTCCGGCCGGCTCTCCACCCGCGGCAGCACCGTGACGAGTTCGCGTCCGCCCGCTCTGGCCACGGCGTCGGCCGCGCTGCGCGCCTCGCCCAGGAGCTGCAGGTTCATCCGCGTCGGGAAGATCACCGTCCGCTCGCCCGCGTGCGCCAGGCGCAGGGCCTCCCCGGGCGGGATCCATTCGGCGTCCACCGTCTCCCGTCCGTCGCAGGCGGCGAGCTGGCCCTCGGGCGCCCGCGCCGCGTAGAACCAGGTGTCGAACCGCTTCGGCACGATCGGCGGGGTGATCCAGCGGGCGAAGACGGTCAGCGCATCGAGGCTCAGCCGCGCCCCGAGGTCGCGCACCACGTCCAGGAACGGCAGCCGCCCGGCGTCCACCGCCTCGCGCACCTCCAGGTCGCAGACCTCGGTCAGCGGGGCGCCGTCGCGGCGCTCGCCCACCAGGATGCCCGCCTCCTCGAACGCCTCGCGGATCGCGGCGATGCGCAGCGGACGCTGCTCGGGCTCGATCTCGTCCCAGCCCCGCGCGTGTTCGGCCCAGGCCGGGTCGTGGTCGCCCGCATGGGTCTTGCCGCCCGGGAAGACCAGGGCGCCCGAGGCGAAGTCGATCTGATGGTGCCGCTTGACCATCAGGACCTCGAACGAGGGCTCGTCGCGCAGCAGGAGGATGGTGGCGGCCGGGCGGATCTCGGCGGCGGTTTCGGCTTGGCTCATGCGCCAAGCTTGGGCCCGGGCGCGGCGCCCGGCAAGCGGCTCAGGCGGTTTCCGCCACGTCACGCACCTGCCCGGCGGCGCGGTTCATCCGCTCCAGCAGGTAGTCCACGTCTTCGCGGGCGGCGGCCTGCGGCTGGGTCAGGAAGCGCTGCAGCATCCGCTCCTGGAACCGTTCCCGGTCGCGCGGGCCGCCGTCGAACTCCATGGCGTGGAAGGCGTCCACCGCGGCGCGGAAGGCCGGGAACAGGCGCGCCGGCAGGCCCGCCCGCTCGTAGATCGCCCGCAGGCCCAGCGGCCCGGCGTCGTGGATCATCAGCCATGTGCGGTGGTGCGGCACGCCGGCCAGCTCGGCCACGCCCCACTCGAAGAACGTCATGTGCCCGTGCGCCAGGGCCCGCAGCAGCAGCGAAGCGGTGAGCCGCCGCTCGGCCTGCAGGTGGGCGACGAAGGCCTTCATGTCGGCCGCGCGGCCGGCCTGGTCCACGAGGTCGACCGTCGCCCGCTCGGCCGCGCCGACGGCGATCTCCAGCGCGGCCTCCGGCGAGACTGCGTGGCGGCTCATCAGGTGGTCGCGCAGCTGGTCGCCCACCATCCGCACCAGCCGTTCGGTGACGCTGAGCGGCAGCGCGCTGCGGTAGGCCACCGCCGTCAGCACCCGCTCGGACTCGGCGAACCGGTCGATGATCTTCTGCAGCACCGCCTCGGCGAAGTCGGCGTTGTCGTTGGCGCAGGCCGCGGACACGGCCCGCTCGGATCCGTGCTCGGCCAGGGCGTCCGTCACCCTGCGCGGCAGGACCGGCCGCTTGGCGATGGCGAGCTGGCGCACCGGCCCGCCCAGGCGGACGATCTCGGCCAGGTCCTCGTCGGTGAACGCGGGCGAGAAGGCCAGCATCGGCAGCGAGACGCTCTCGACGTCCCGGGCCAGCTTCACCGCCACGTCGCGCGGCACGACCCGCGAGGCCTTGAGGCTCTCCACCAGCGCCCGGCGCACCGTCTCGGCGGCGTCGGCGGCCATCACGCGCAGGATCTCGGCGGCGAGGTCGCGATCCGCTTCGGAGAGCGGCGCACGGTCGATGGCGGCGCACAGCTTGCGGGCGGCGGCCGCGCGCTCGTCGGGCGTCGAGCCCTTGAGCAGCGTTCGGATATCGCCCTCCGTCAACGCCGAACGCGTCGTCGCCATGCCGCGCCAGATCCCCCCGCTTGCGGGACCGGAGTCCCACGAGTCGATTTATCGGCGGTTAAGCTTAATGAGACCTTGCCGGCCGAATCTGTGGATTAAGGATCTCGCGTAACCGCCCGCCAACCCGGGGCCCCTACCCTCGCGGACCAGCTTCGCGAAGGGGGCCCGCCGTGGCCGACATCTCCCAGCCCGCAGACGCCGGCGGCGTCACCGTCAACGAACAGGCCCTGAAGGCCCAGGCGGCCCTGCTGCCCTACGCCCTCGCCGCGTTCGCGGTCAGCCTGCCGGTGTTCGTCTGGGCGGGCAGCCATGCGGTGAACGGCGCCTGGATGAGCGCCAGCTTCGCCCTGTTCGCCATCGGCTGGGGCGGCTTCTACGCCATCGTTAACTGGCTGAAGACCCCCGCGGCCCGCGACCTGAAGACGCGCGGGCGGGTGCATGTGCTGGGCGGCCTGCTCTGGGCGGCGACGATCGCCCAGCTCGCGGCGTTCGCCGACGGCGCCGGCCCGGCGCGCGAGACCCTGCTGCTGCTGTCGCTGGGCGCGGCCCTGATCTGCGTCTTCTTCGCCGCCCCCTGGCTGCCCAGCCTGCTGATCGTGGCCCCGGCCGCCGTGGCGGGCCCGCTGGTCGCCCTCTTCAGCCGCGCCGCCGACCAGCCGCTGGCCAAGCTGGGCCTGGCCGCCACCGCCCTGGCGCTGGCCCTGGCGCTCTTGGTGAACCGGATCCTGCGCGGACAGTTCGCCCTCGCCGGCGAGCGCGAGCAGCTGATCGCCGAACGCGCCGAACAGGCCGAGGCCGCGCGGCGGCTGGCCCGCTCGAAGTCGGACCTCGTCTCCACGCTGTCCGACGAAATCCGCAACGGTCTGACCGGCGTCGCCCACCTGCTGGCCTCGGCGGCGGGCCAGGGCGGGCGGGCGGCTCCCTCGCGCCAGCAGGTCGCCGCCGCCCTCGACGCCGTGAACGACCTCCTGGGCGTGCTCGACACCACCGTCGACGCCGAGACGGCCGAGGCCGGCGAGATCCAGGTGGCGCCCCGCCCCGTCGACGTCGTCGCGGTCGTGCGCGACCTCCTCCTGGCGCATCGCGCCGCCGCGGCGGCGAAGGGCCTGGAGATCGCCCTGCACGTGGACGCCGAGCTCGCCGGCGATTCCGGCGCCGCGATCGCCGATCCGCTGCGCGCGCGCCAGGCCCTCTCGGCCCTGATCGGCAACGCCGTGAAATTCACCCTCCGGGGCCGCGTCGAGGTCCGCCTGTCGCGCGCCGCCGAGCGCCGCATCGCCGTGGCGATCGCGGACACCGGGCCCGGCCTGAGCGACGAGGAGCTCGCCACCGCCCTGCAGCCCTTCCAGCGCGTGGCGCGCACCAGCGCCGGAGCGCCCGGCGCCGGCCTCGGCCTGCCGCTCGCCTGCCGCCTGGCTCGTCTGATGGGCGGGGAGGTTCGGACCCAGAGCGCCGTCGGCGTCGGCAGCTGCTTCACCCTGGAGCTTCCCTACGATCCGGACGCGGCCGCCGCGGCAGAGGCCCCCGACGCCGCCGAGCCCGAGACGCGCCGGCTGCGCGTGCTGCTGGTCGAGGACGACGCGCTCGGCCGCGCCACCCTGCGCGCGACGCTGGAGCAGCTCGGCCACCAGGTGGTCCAGGCGGCGGACCGCGCCCGCGCCGTCGAGCTGGCGCGGGTCTGCGACCTCGACCTGGCCGTCGTCGGCGCCGGCTCGGGCGGCCACGAGACCATCGCGGCCCTGCGCAGCCTGGCGGGGGACGCGGCCCGCACGCCCGTGGTCGCGGCGATCGGCGGCGATCCAGACGAGGCGCGCGCCTGCCAGGCCGCCGGCGCCGACGCCCTGCTGCGCAAGCCCGTGGCCGTCCCGGCCGCCGCAAGGGCCATCGCCCAGGCGCTCTCGCCCCGCCCCTCGCCCGCCAATGACCGCGCGGTAGCCTGACAAGGCCTCCAACACGCGTTTAAATGCCTCCGAACAGAGGGAGGCGCGCGTGCTGCTGCAGGGCCTGAAGGTCGTCGACTTCACCGCCTACATCGCCGGGCCCGGAGCGGCCTGCATCCTGGGCGACTGGGGGGCGGACGTGATCAAGGTCGAGCGGCCCGGCGGCGATTCCATGCGCCACATCTTCGCCGACCTGAAGACGGACCTGGGGGCCAACCCGACCTTCGATCTCGACAACCGCGGCAAGCGCGGGGTCGTGCTCGACATCTCGAAGCCGGAGGGGCGGGAGGCGCTGGCGAAGCTGGCCGAGCAGGCCGACGTCTTCCTCACCAACGTGCGGCCGGCCTCCCTGCGCCGCGCCGGGCTGGACGACGAGACCCTGAGGGCGGCCAACCCGCGCCTCGTCTACGCGGTCATCACCGGCTACGGCCTGGAAGGGCCCGAGGCGCACAAGCCCGGCTTCGACGTCACTGCCTTCTGGGCCCGGGCCGGCGTCGCCAACATGACCGCGCCCAAGGGCATGGACCCGTTCCTGCTGCGCTCGGGGGTGGGCGACCACACGACCTCGCTGGCGACCGTCTCGGCGATCCTGGCCGCCCTCTACGAGCGCGAGCGCACCGGGGTCGGGCGGCTGGTCCAGACCTCGCTGCTGGCCACCGGCATCTACGTGATGAGCTCGGACCTGGCGGTGCAGCTCAAGTTCGGACGGCTGGCGTCGGCGCGGACTAGGGACAATCCGATCAACGCCTTGGCCAACTTCTACAAGAGCGCCGACGGCCGGTGGTTCGTGCACAACCCGCGCGGCCCCGGCGGCGGCTGGGAGGCGTTCTGCGAGGCGGCCGGACGCCCGGACCTGATCGCCGACGAACGCTTCGCCACCGGCAAGGCCCGCCGCGAGAACGCCAAGGCCCTGACCGAGGCCTTCGACGAGGGCTTCGGCGCCCTGCCCTTCGACGAGATCGCCCGGCGGCTGGATGCGGCCGACCTCGTCTGGGCGCCCGTGCAGACCCCGGCCGAGGTCGCCGCCGATCCGCAGGCCGCGGCGGCGGGGGCCTTCCTGGAGATCGAGGACGGCCAGGGCGGGACCTACCGCTCGGTGGCCGCGCCGGCCCGCTTCCCCGGGGCCGACGCCGAACGCCGCCCGCCCGCGCCGGCGCTGGGCCAGCACACCCGCGAGGTCCTGGCCGAGCTGGGCTACGGCGAGGCGCAGATCGAGGCCATGCTGCAGGCCGGCGCGGCGGCGCAGGGGCCCGTCACCGCGCCTCGCTGGGGACCGGCCGGGCCTCCAGCTCGGCGCCGCGCAGATAGGCGGCGCTGAGCTCGCGGTAGTACCGGGAGTTCAGGGCGAAGACCGTGGCGGCCACGCCCACCACGCCGGCCAGGGTGAACACCAGGGCGATCCCCCGGTCCGGGCCGCGGCCGAACCAGTCGCCGATCGTCGCGGCCCCGGCGCCCGTGGTCATGAACGGGATCACGATGAACTGGGTCAGCGGCCCCATCAGGAAGGCGGTCAGCGGCGAGGCCGCCTGCTCCACCGACTGGGCGAAGCCGAACACCCGCCCCTGCCGCTCGAACGGCACCACCTTCTGCAGCGTCGTGTGCTCGGCCGCCTCGGCGTAGGGGCCCAGGAACATCCAGACGAAGCAGCCGGCCGCCAGGAGCCAGATCGAGGGCTGGAGGGTGAACACGCAGCACACGCTCCACATGACCAGGTTGACCAGCAGCAGGGTGCGCAGCGGATTGGCGCCGAGGCCCGTGCGGGCGATGACCACGCCGGCGAGGATGAACGCCGTCGACAGCACGCCCCACAGCAGCCCCCAGGCCTGCACCGAGACCAGCGACAGGCCGTAGGCGTCCATCAGCGCCATGAAGATGCCGCCCAAGAAGTTGTTGAACGTGGCGAAGAAGATCAGGGCGAACAGGCCCGGCACCGCCCCGATCACGCGCAGCGTGCCCGCCAGGTCGATGCGGCGGGGCGCGGCCGCCTCGCCGGCGGCGGCCGCGGGCGCCGGCTCGTCGACCCGCACGAACACCAGGTGCAGGAAGACCGCCGCCGTGAAGACGAGGCCCAGCACGAGCGTGTAGCGCATCCCGCCCCAGGCCACGAGGAAGCCGCTGATCACCGAGGTGGTCAGGAAGCCCACGCCCGTGACCATGCCGACGAGGCCGTTGGCCCGATCGCGCCGGTCCTCCGGGATCAGCGCGGTCACCAGGGTGGGCAGGGCGATGCTGCGGATGTTGCCGGCGATCACGCCCAGCATCACCAGCCAGATGAACAGCCACAGGTTCGCGCCCGAGACGTCGCGCAGGCTGCCCTCGGGCGCCGCCTCGTGCAGCGCCAGCGACAGGCCGTAGAGCGCCATCGAGACGACGCTGGAGCCCAGCATCACCAGCTTCTTGCGGTGATGGTCGACGAGGCTGCCGAACCAGATGCCGGAGGCCGCCGTGAGCACCAGGTAGATGCCCGCGATCATGCCGGTGGCGAACACCGAGCGGGTCTCGAGGTAGACCCAGAACGTCAGCGCGAACCACACCGTGAAGTTCACGACGTTCGCGACGAGGTTGTTGCCGAGCAGGTTGTAGAAGGGGGTCATTGTCGTGCGGCCCTGGAGGGAGCCGCCCGGCCCCGCGTATCGCTGATATGGGCGCTCCCGCGGCGCCGGCTAGCCTCGGGCGCTAACCCTCGCGGCTGTCCGACAGCATCTTCAGCATCTCGGAGGTGAACAGCGAGCCGGTCAGCCGGCTGCCGACGCCCAGCTGGTCCGAGGGCTGCGAGCCCTTGAGGATCAGGGCGATCAGCGCCTCCTCGTCACGCTGCCGCGAGAGCCGGCGGGCCGAGGCGTACTGGATGAAGCCGCCGTCTTCGTCGGGGCTGCGGGCGCCGCCGACCGCCTGGTGGTCGCCGGCGGTGCGGGTGAGGTTCGCATAGACCTCCGAAACCGTGGCAGGACGGCCTTCGCGGTAGAAGATCGACTTGTTGGCCCGGGCGGCGTCGGGGAACAGGGCCGCCGCCGAGGCGCCGGGCCGCGCCTGCACAGCCTCGATCAGCTTGGCCGAACCCTGCGGCCCGAGGAAATGGGCGGCGTAGAGCTCGCCCGCCGTCGGCGCGCGGCCGGTCCGGCCCTTCAGGTACGAGGCGTGGTCCGAGGCCAGCTCGCCCGCCATCAGCGAGGCCGCGTGCGGGTCGAGCCGCAGGTCCATGACCGCCCGGCGGGCCTCGTTGCCCTCCACCCTGTAGCGGCCGTCCGCCCCCTGGGAGATCAGCTCGGCGTAGCGGGCGTAGCCGTACTTCGAGCCGTGGGTCTTCAGGGTCTGCAGCCACGTCTGCTCCACGAACTGGAACAGTCCCGCCGCCGACGAGGTGGACGCCCGCGCGGTCGGGTTGAAGCCGCTCTCCCGATGGGCGGTCTTCATCAGGAAGCTGAAATCGACGCCGGTCGCCTTGGAGGCGCGATCGATCGCAGCCTCGACGATCCCGCGAATCCCCTGGACGGCCATGGGTCCAGCAGTGCGCCCGCCATGGTTAACGCGCCGCTAACCATGTTCCGCGCAGCCGCCGGTTGACAACTGTAAGCCGGAAGATCACACATGTAATATCTTACGCATGTAGACCAGGAGGCGCGTCATGGCCATCCATCTCTCCGTCCCCGTCCCGGCGCCCTGGAAGGGCCGGCGGCTCTCGCCGACCAGGGCGGTGGTCGTCGGCGCCTCTGTGGCGGCCCACGCCGGCGTCGCCGCCTACCTCGCCATCGCCCAGTTCGCCCCGCCCGAGGTGAGGCTCTACGAGCCGCCCGTCCTCCAGGGCGGCCTCGAGATCCTGCCGAAGAAGCCCCCGCCCAAGCCGCAGGAGGACCCGCCGAAGGCGATCACGCCGCACAAGCCGGCGAACCCCGTCGACGTCCCGATCGCCCCCCTGCCCGTCGAGCCGCCCGACGAGATCCGCCCTCCGCCGATCGGCCCGGTCGCCGAGCTGAAGGTGGATCCGCCGCCGGCGCCTCCGCCCGCCGACCCGGTCATCCGCAATCCGACCTGGCTGACCCAGCCGGGCGCGGAGGAACTGGCCCGCCACTATCCCGACCGCGCCCTGCGGCGCGACGTGGAGGGCTCGGCCACCATCGGCTGCAGCGTGACCGCCAGGGGATCGCTGACCGGCTGCCGCGTGGTCTCGGAGACGCCAGCCGGCGAGGGCTTCGGCGCCGCCGCCGTGAAGCTGTCCCGCTACTTCCGCATGGTCCCCAAGACCGTGGACGGACGGCCGGTCGAGGGCGGCGAGGTGCGCATCCCGATCCGCTTCCGGCTGGGGTAGGCCCTCAGTAGCTCTTCGGCAGGCCCAGCACGCGCTCGGCGATGTAGTTGAAGATCATCTCGCGGCTGACGGGGGCGATGCGCGGGATCATCGCCTCGCGGAAGTAGCGCTCGACGTCGTACTCCCTGGCGTAGCCCATGCCGCCGTGCGCCAGCACCGCCGCCTCGCAGGCGTTGAAGCCGGCTTCGCCCGCCAGGTACTTGGCCGCGTTCGCCTCGGCCCCGCACTCGCGGCCGGCGTCGTAGAGCGCGGCGGCCTTGAAGGCCATCAGGTTGGCCGCCTCCAGCTCGGCCCAGGACCTGGCCAGCGGATGGGCGACCCCCTGGTTCTGACCGATCGGCCGGCCGAACACGACCCGTTCCTTCGCATAGGCCGTGGCCTTCCTCAGCGCCGCCCGGCCCAGCCCCACCGCCTCGGCGGCGATCAGCACCCGCTCCGGGTTCAGCCCCTCGAGCAGGTAGCGGAAGCCCTGCCCCTCCTCGCCCACCAGGGCGTCGGCAGGCACGTGAAGGTCGTCGATGAATACGGCGTTCGACTCGATCGCCTTGCGGCCCATCTTCGGGATCGGCCGGGCGTGGATCCGCTCGCGGTCGAAGTCGACATAGAACAGGCTGATGCCCTCGTGCGGCTTCTTCACCTCTTCCCGCGGGGTGGTGCGCGCCACGATCAGCATCTTGGTCGCGCGCTGGGCCATGGTCGTCCACATCTTCCGGCCCGAGATGACGTAGCCGTCGTTGCTCCGCACTGCGCGGGTCGCCACGCGGGTGGTGTCGAGCCCGGCGTCGGGTTCGGTCACGCCGAAGCACATCCGGTCCTGGCCCGAGATCAGGCGCGGGATCAGCTTGCGCTTCTGGTCGTCCGTGCCGAACTTCGCGAGCGGCATGGGGCCGAAGATGTTCAGGTGCAGCGCGCTGGCGCCGGAAAAGCCGGCTCCGCTCTCGGCCACCGCCTGCATGGCGATGGCGGCCTCGGTCAGGCCCAGGCCCGAGCCGCCCAGCTCGACGGGCATGGCCGCGCCCAGCCAGCCTGCCTCGGCCATGGCCGCGACGAAGGCCTCGGGGAACTCGCCGGTCTCGTCTGTGCGGCGCCAATACTCGGCGTCGAAGCGTTCGCACAGGCGCAGGACCCCGTCGCGGATCGCCTGCTGCTCGTCCGTGAGCCAGAAACCGTTCATGCCGTCCCCCTAAGGCCCGGCTTCCTGAAGCGCGCCGGATCGAAGCGCGGACCGTACGCGCCGGGATCGCGCCCCGTCACGCAGGCCGCCACGACCTGGGCCACGAGCGGCGCGAGCAGCCAGCCGTTGCGCCGCGCGCCCACGGCCAGCAGCACGCCGGGCGCCTCGCTCCAGCCCACCATCGGCAGGCCGTCGGGCGTCGCCGCCCGGATTCCGGCCGCCAGCGTGGAGGGCGCCTCGGCCAGCGCCGGGAACAGCCGCGCCGCGACGGCGCGAAGCGGCTCGCCCTTGGCCGGATCCACCGCCGGGTCGGCGACGCCCGCCTCCATGGTCGCCCCGACGATCATCGTCCCCGCGCCGGGCGCCGCATAGGCGCCCTGGCCACGCACCACGGCGCCGGCCGCCCAGGGCGCCGCCAGGCGCAGGATGTGCCCCTTGATCGGCGAGAGCACGGACAGCTCGGGCGCGAGATCCGCCTCGCCCGCCCCGGTCGCCACCACCAGCACATCGGCGCCGCCGCGTTCGCAGACGGCTTCGGCGCGGAAGGCGACGCCCGCGGCCTCGGCGGCGGCGCGCAACCGGCCAAGGGCCTGGGCGGCCTCGATCCGCCAGTCCTCGCGGGTCAGCAGGGCGCGCGGCAGGTCTTCCGACAGGCCCGGCGCCATCGCCCGCGCCGCCGAGCCCGGCAGCTCCATCGCCCTGAACCCCAGGGCCGCGAGGCCGCGCGCGACCTCCTCGAGCCAGGCCTCGTCCCCGGCGGCCAGGGCGCCGTCGCGGCGCAGCTCCACCCCGGCCCGCTCGGCCAGGGCCGGCCACAGGTCGCGCGCCGCCAGCAGGAGCTCGAAGTGCGGTCGCGCCTGCGGGTCGAGCACGGCCTCGAAGACCGGGGCGATCATGCCCGCCGCCACCCCCGAGGCGTTGGCCGCCGGCGCCGCCGGGTCGCAGACGGTCACCCGGCATCCGGCGTCCGCCAGGGCCAGGGCCGCGCCGAGACCCAGGGCGCCCGCCCCCGCAATGGTCACCACCGGTCCGCTCATGGCCCCTAACGACCTGCCGGCGAACGGAAAATCAAGGCCGCGTTCCGAGGAACCTGGGCCGTTCGCGGGGGTTCAACCGACAACGCCTGCCCCCAGCCTGGAGAGCCGTCATGGCCGCCGCGAGCCAGTCCACCGCCAAGAAGACGAAATCCGCCGCCTCGAAGGCGAAGTCCGCCTCGGCGGGCAAGAGCACGGCGAAGAAGACCGCCGCGCCGAAGAGCGATCCGGCGACCCGCCTGCTGATGCAGGACCACCGCGCCGTCGAGAAGCTGTTCGCCCAGTACGAGAAGGCCAAGGAAGACGACGCCAAGAAGCAGGCGATCTACGAGCAGATCCACATGGAGCTCGCCGTCCACATGCAGATCGAGGAGGAGATCTTCTATCCCGCCTCGCGGCCGCACGTGGACGAGCAGGACACGGTCAATGAGGCCGTCGTCGAGCACGCTTCGGCCAGGGACCTGATGGCCCAGCTCAAGAAGATGAAGCCCTCCGACGAGATGTACGACGCCAAGGTCACGGTGCTGAAGGAGATGATCGAGCACCACGTCGAGGAGGAGGAGAAGGAGTACTTCCCCGAGTGCCGCAAGTCGGACATGGACCTGAAGGCAGTCGGCGAACAGCTCAAGGCCCGCAAGGAGGAGCTGATGGCCGAAATGGGCGGTTCGGCCGCCAGGCACTGACCGGGACGCGGACCTGCACATGGCCGAGGCGCTCGAACCCGCCCTGCCTCCCGAGATCGACCGCCTCGCCCAGGACGTCCTGCGCGAGGCGTGCGATCGCCGGCTGACGCTGGCCACCGCGGAGAGCTGCACCGGCGGGCTGCTGGCCTCGCTGCTGACCGACGTGCCGGGCCTCTCCCACGCCTTCGAGCGCGGCTTCGTCGTCTACACCCACGAGGCCAAGCACGAGATGCTGGGCGTGCCGCTGAAGGTGCTGGAGGACGACGGCGCGGTCTCCGAGCGCGCGGCCAGGGCCATGGCCGACGGCGCCCTCGCCGCCTCGAAGGCCGACGTCGCCGTCTCGATCACCGGCTTCGCCGAGGGCGGACCAGGGCAGCCCGCCGGCCTCGTGCACTTCGCCTGCGCGCGGCACGGCAGCCCGACCGCGCACCGCAAAGAAGCCTTCGGCGACGTGGGCCGGGCCGAGGTTCGCCTGCAGGCCCTGAAGACCGCGCTCAAGATGCTGCGCGACCAGATCGCGCCGGCCGTCCCGGCGGCCTGAACATTCCGCACTTTTGAATCGGCGGTTGCCGCGACTCTGCGGCGGCGCTTAGCGTGGCGCCAGCCGGCGGCCCGTCGGTCATGTTGCGCCGGCGTAGCATCGCCGCAATCGACACGAGACGCGCGGGCCTCTAGAAAGACCGGTATGTTCTAGGGGGGCTAAGGTGCTACGGGACTTTCTCGTCTGGCTTGCGACCCGGCTCGGCAAGGGCCCGGGCGAATACGACCTGTCCTGGAGCGAGGCGCTCGCGGGCTCGCTCAATTTCTGGGGCCTCCTGGAAGGCACCCACGTCCTGGCGCTGATGCTGTTCGCCGGCACCATCTTCCTGGTGGACCTGCGGCTGCTGGGCGTGGCGTTCAAGAAGACGCCGGTCTCGGTGATCAGCGACCGCGTGCTGCCGCTGACGGTGGCGGGCTTCCTGCTGATGGTGCTGACCGGCGTGGCGCTCTTCTACGCCAAGCCGTTGGTTTACTACCACAATCTGTGGTTCCGCCTGAAGCTGGTGTTCCTGGCGCTCGCCCTGATCAACATCCTCGTCTTCCACTGGCGCGTGCAGCGGAACCGGCACGACTGGGACGCCGCGCCAAGGCCGCCGGCGCCGGCGCGGATCTCGGCGACGGTCTCGATCCTCGCCTGGGTCGCCGTCATCACCTTCGGCCGCTTCATCGCCTACGACTGGTACGAGTGCGGCAAGCCCCTGCCCCGCTGGGCCAACGCCGCCCAGGAGTGCGCCACGTCCGACCGCGGCGCGATCGACCTCGAGGACATGCCGCAATGAGCCTGGCTCCGCAGGATTTCTTCCCGGCCATCGCCCCCTGGGTGGCGACGCTGGACGACACCTTCCCCGGCGCCTGGGTGAAGCCCTATTTCGCCCAGTGGGAGGTGCTGCACCTCCTCTCCATCGCCCTGCTGGGCGGCGCCAGCATCCTCCTGAACCTGCGCCTGATCGGCTACGGGCTCACCGACGAGACGCCGGCCGAGGTCGAGCGCAACGTCCGCCCCTGGATGCACCTGGGCGTCGCGGGCGTCATCGTCACGGGCCTGCTGATCGGCGCCTCCAACGCCGAGCGGCTCTACACGTCCGAGGCCTTCACGGCGAAGATGCTGGGCCTGGCCGCGGCGATCGTCCTCACCTACGGGGTCGCGATGCCCGCGGCCCGCCGCGACGGAGCGCTGGGCGGCGCCGGCCGCCTCTGGGCCCTGGCCGGGCTCGCGATCTTCGCCCTCGGCCTGCTGGTGTTCGGCGTCTCCAAGCTGGTCAACCCCGGCCTCTGGCACGTGATCACCGCCGCCGCGCTCGTCGTGCTGTTCGTCACGCGCGGCCTGACGCGGATCCTCTACCTGACGGGGCTCGTCGCCCTGATCGCGGTCCAGTGGGTGATGACCCACCTCGTGATCCCGCCCGACGACTTCGCCCGGCTGGACCCGGCCAACAAGGCCTTCGCCTGGGTCTTCGCCGCCTGGGTCCTCGGCGCGGCGGTCGTCCAGGTGGTCACCGCCGGCCGCAGCGGCGGGGCCGGGGCGGCGACGAAGGGGCTGGCCTACGCCGCCCTGCTGGTCTGGGTGATGACCGCCGCAGCGGGCCGCTGGATCGCCTTCGCCTGAGCCGGCCGTTCAGGGCGTGGGGTGCACGCTGCCCCAGCCCTGGTGCCACTCCGGTTCGCCCGCGTAGCGCGCCGCCAGGAAGTCCACGAACGCGCGCACCTTGGCCGCCAGGTGCCGCGCGTGCGGATAGACCGCGTGCACGTGGATGACCTCGGGCTCGTAGTTGCACAGCACCGGGACGAGGCGGCCGGCGCGCAGGTCCTCGGCGACGGCGAACGCCGGCGAGCGGATCAGGCCGAACCCCGCCACCCCCGCGGCGGCGCAGGCTTCCGCGCCGCTGAACGACAGGCGTCCGTGCACCCGCACGTCCCGCGTGTCCGACTGGGGGCCGAAACGCCAGACCGTCGGATCCCGCGCGTTGGTGTCGAGCACCGCCTCGTGCCTGGCGAGATCCGCCAGGGTGGTCGGCGTCCCCGCGCGGGCCAGGTAGTCCGGCGAGGCGCAGGTCACCAGCCGCACCGCCGCCAGCCGCCGCGCGACCAGCGAGGAATCCGACAGGTGGCCGATCCGGACGGCGACGTCGAAGCCCTCTTCCACCAGGTTCACCATCCGGTCGCTGAACACCACGTCCAGCGAGACGGCGCTGCAGCCGGCGGCGAAGTCCAGCAGCGCGGGAGTCAGCTGGTTGCGGCCGAACGAGACCGGCGCCGAGACCTTCAGCCGCCCGCTGGGGCCGCTCTGGTCCTTCACCGACGTCTCCAGCGCCTCGAAGCCGTCGAGCAGGTCGCGGGCCCGCTCCAGATAGGCCTGGCCCGTATCCGTCAGCGACACGTCCCGCGTGGTGCGGTTCAGCAGCCGCGCGCCCAGCCGGTTCTCCAGCCGGGCCACGAGCTTGGAGACCTGGGCGCTCGAGACCCCCAGCTTGCGCGCGCCCTGGGTGAAGCTGCGGGCGTCGGCCACGGCCACGAAGGCGGCGAGTTCGTCCAGGCGGTCCATGAGATTGTTTCCCTTTTGGCAAAACACTCATCCAAATCGGGGCGATTATCAACAGGACCGGCCACCACCACCTTCCGGAGACGCCATTCAACCGGGAGAGATTCATGACCCAACCCCGCTCCGTCGCCGTGATCGTCGGCTCGCTCCGCAAGGATTCCGTCAGCCGCAAGGTCGCCAAGGCGCTGGCCGAGCTGACCCCGGGCCTGACGTTCGACTTCATCGAGATCGGCGACCTGCCGCACTACGACCAGGACATCGAGACCGACTCTCCGCCGGCCGCCTGGACCCGCTTCCGCAAGGAGGTCGGGGCCCACGACGCAGTGCTGTTCGTCACGCCCGAGTACAATCGCTCGGTTCCGGGCGCCCTGAAGAACGCCATCGACGTCGGCTCGCGCCCGTACGGCTCCAGCGCCTGGGACGGCAAGCCCGGCGCCGTGATCAGCGTCTCCCCCGGCGCGATCGGCGGCTTCGGCGCCAACCACCACCTGCGCCAGGCGCTGGTCTTCCTGAACGTGCCGCTGCTCAGCAGCGAAGCCTACATCGGCAACGCCTTCTCGCTGTTCGACGAGAACGGCCGGCTGGTGAACGAGGGCACGGCCGAGTTCCTCAAGACCTTCGGCGCCGCCTTCGCCGCCTGGATCGAGAAGATCCTGGCCGAGCCGGCGGCCGCCCGGGCCGCCGCCTAGGGCCACGCCATGCGCCTCCCCACCCTCTTCATCCCGCACGGCGCGGGTCCCTGCTTCTTCATGGAGTGGACCCGCGGCCCCGCCGACGCCTGGGCCCGCACGGAGACCTTCCTGCGCGGCCTGGTCGCCGGCCTGCCCGAGCGGCCGAAGGCGATCCTGGTCGTCTCCGGGCACTGGGAGGCGCCCGTCTTCACCGTCGGCTCGGGCGAGCGTCCCGGGCTGATCTTCGACTACTACGGCTTTCCCGAGCACACCTACCGGCTGACCTTCGACGCCCCCGGCTCGCCCGCGCTGGCCGAGCGGGTGCGGGAGCTGCTGGTGGGAGCCGGCATCGCCTCGGCGGCGGACCGGGCCCGCGGCTGGGATCACGGCGTGTTCGTGCCCCTCAAGCTCGTGACGCCGCAGGCCGATATCCCCGTCGTCCAGCTGTCGCTGAAGGCAGGGCTGGATCCCGAGGAGCATCTGGCCGCCGGCCGGGCGCTGGCGCCCCTGCGGGACGAGGGGGTGCTGATCCTCGGCTCGGGGATGAGCTGGCACAACATGCGCGGCTTCTCGCCGGCCTACACCGCCGCCTCGGCCGAGTTCGACGTCTGGCTGGCGAAGGCGGCCGGGAATCCGGCCAGCCTGGCCCGCTGGGCCGAGGCGCCCAACGGCCGCCTCGCGCACCCGCAGGAGGAACACCTGATCCCGCTGATGGTCTGCGCCGGCGCTGCGGAGGGCGAGCCTGCGCGCGCCGTGTTCCGCGACACCGTCATGGACGTGGTGATCTCGGCCTTCGAATTCGGCGAACCCCAGATGGCGGCCGCCTGAGCCGCTAGGCGGCCGCCGAGCGCGCCGCCTCGGACCGCTCCAGCGCCGCCTGCAGCGCCTCGTAGAGGCGCGCGGCCTCGATCGGCTTGGCGACGTAGCCGTCCATCCCGACGTCCAGGTACTCGGCCACCTGGTGGGCCATGGCGTTGGCGGTCAGCGCCACGATCGGCGTCCGGGGCCGCCCCAGCGACAGCTCGCGCGTGCGGATCATGGCCGTGGCGGTGGGGCCGTCCATCACCGGCATCTGCACGTCCATCAGGATCACGTCCCAGTCGCCCTGCTCCCAGGCGGCCACCGCCTCGCGCCCGTCGGGCACGATCACCGGATCCACGCCGACCTGGGCCAGCAGGGTCTTGAGCACCAGCTGGTTCATGGCGTTGTCCTCGGCGGCGAGGATGCGCAAGGGACGGTCGGGCTCGGCGGGGGTGCGCTCGGCGGGCGCCCGCTTCGCCTTCACGACGCGGCGGCGGACCTTCTCCAGCGGCAGACTGACGGTGAACCTCGCCCCCTGCCCGCGGGCGCTCTCGGCGGCGATCTCGCCCCCCATCAGGCCCGCCAGCTCGCGGCAGATGGCCAGGCCAAGGCCCGTGCCGCCGAACCGGCGCGTGGTCGAGGCGTCGGCCTGCTCGAACTTGCGGAATAGATTGGCGAGCTGTTCGGGCGCGATGCCGATGCCGGTGTCGCGCACCTCGAAGGCCAGCAGGCCCTGCGCGCGCCGCACCCGCACCTCCACCGCGCCGCGGTCGGTGAACTTCAGGGCGTTGGAGACGAGGTTCCAGAGGATCTGCCGCACCCGGATCGGATCGCCCCGGTAGAGTCCGCGGGCGTTGCGGGCGACGGCGATCTCGAAGCCGAGCCCCTTCGCCTCCGCCACGGCGGCGAAGGTCGCGTGGACGGTCCGAACCAGCTCCTCGACGTCGAACTCGGCCTCCTCGAGGTCGAGCTTTCCGGCCTCGATCTTGGACAGGTCCAGTACGTCGTTGAGGATGGCCAGCAGGCTCTCGCCCGACTGGCGGATCACGTCGAGGCGTTCACGCTGGGCGGGCGACAGCTCATCCATGGCCATGGCCTGGGCCATGCCCAGCACACCGTTCAGCGGCGTGCGGATCTCGTGGCTCATGGTGGCCAGGAAGGCGCTCTTGGCGCGGTTGGCGGCCTCGGCCTCCTCCTTGGCGCGGACCAGCGCCCGCTCCTGGGCCTTGCGCGCCGTGACGTTCTGCATGGCGCCCACCAGGCGCAGGGGCCGGCCGTCCTCGCCGGTGGTGAGGCGCGCCGTGCCGGCCGCCCAGACCTCCCTGCCGTCGCCGCGCCGCAGCCGATACTCGGGATAGTAGGGCGCCCCGTCCCGGACATGCGCTTTCCACGCAGCCTGGACCTTCGCGACATCCCGCGGATCGATCGCGTTCCAGATGTTGGCTGCGAGGTCGGCGTACGTTCGCGGTCGGTCGAAGAACGTGTCCTCGGCGCCGACCTTGGTCAGCTCGCGCCGCACATAGTCCAGTTCGTAGACGTGCAGGTCGGCGATCTGCATCGCGATCCGCAGCCGCTCCTCGGAGCGTTCGGTCCGCTCCAGCGCCTCGACCATTTCGGTGATGTCGTACGAGGCCAGGATCAGTCCGCCGACCTGGCCTTCGGTGTCGCGCCAGGGCGTGACCTCGAACTTCACCCATTCGACAGAGCCGTCCGGCCCCGGCAGCGCGCGCCGGTCGAGCTTGTAGCCGGTTCCGGCAGCGACGGCCGCCTCCAGCCCCTCGCGCCACTGCTCGAACATGTCCGGCCGCAGCTCGTAGAGCGTCTTGCCGGTCACCTGCCGGCCGGCCAGCCCCCGCCCGGTGATCCAGGGCGGGCTCGCGTAGAGCACGCGCATCTCGCGGTCGGTCAGCACCAGCGAGATCGGCAGCGCCTCAATGATGGCGTTCAGCGTCTTCTCGTAGGTGCGACGGGCATCGGTCTCCCGGAGCCGCGCCCACTCGTCGGCGACGGTGTCGGCCAGGTCCTGGAGGCGGGCCGCCAGCACCCGGTCGTACGGCCGCGGCTCCAGGCCGCCCACCCAGAGCGCGCCGGGGGTGGAGCCGTCCTCGAGCCGGATCGGCGCGGCGGCGAAGAAGCGGACGTAGGGCGGCCCCACCACCGAGGCGTCGTCCAGGAAACGCGGATCCTCGCGGCAGTCCTCGGACCAGACGGGCGCGCCGGTTCGCATCAATTCGCGCACGCCGGCGGCCTGGGCGGCGCTGGGAGTTCCGCCCCCGCGGCTGTGCCACACGCCCTCCCCCTCGCCCTCGACGAGGGTGATCTGGGCCTCGACGTCGCCGCCGAAGAGCGTGCGCAGGAGGCGGGTCGCGCGATCGAACACCGGCCCGGACTGCTCCAGGCCGGGCGGTCTGCCCGCGACGGTCCGCGCCTTGCGCTTCATGTTCCTCCCGCCCACGGCAGACATGCGCCGCGACGGTCTAGGATCGCACCGCGAGGTTAAACTTGGCTTTAGGCCGCACCCTTTGCGGTCAGGTGGTGCAGGACGATCCCGCTGGTGGTGGCGACGTTCAGCGAATCGAAGCCGCCGGCCATGGGAATGCGGACCGTCCGGGTCCGCGCCAGCACGTCATCGGGCAGGCCGGGGCCTTCGGCCCCGAACAGGGCCGCCACGCGCGCAGGCGGCGCAAGGTCGGCCAGGTCCGTCTCCCCGGCCGGACTGAGCGCCAGCACCTCCAGGCCGGCGCCCGCAAGTGCGCCCACGAGGTCCGCCCCCGCTTCGAGGCGGGCGAACGGCATGGTCAACGCCGCCCCCACGCTGACCCGGATCGCCTTGCGGTACAGCGGATCGCAACAGGCGGCGTCCAGGATCACCGCGTGCGCCCCGAAAGCCGCGGCGTTGCGGAAGATCCCGCCGATGTTGTCGTGGTTGGCGATGGCCGACAGCCCGACCACCAGCGCCCGGTCCGGCAATCCCGCCAGCAGCCCGGCCGCCGACCGCTCCGGCCGCCGACCCAGAGCCAGGATCCCGCGGTGGATCGGGAAGCCGACGATGGAGTCCATCACCGCCTGTCCCGCCGCATAGACCGGCGTACCGGGCGGCAGGTCCGCCAGCACCGGCCCCAGCGCCGCCAGCCGGTTCTCGGCGACGAGCACCGAGACGATACGCTCCGGCATGGCGCGGGCCGCCTTCTCGAGCACCACCCGTCCCTCGGCCACGAACAGGCCGTCGCGGCCCGCGAGATCGCGCTCGCGGACCGCGCGGTAGCCCTCGATGCGAGGGTCGCCCGGGTCGGTGACCCGGATCGCCTCCGGCGCGGCTACCAGATCTTCACCCGGTCGGCCGGCGCCAGGTGCAGCGCCTGTCCCGGCTGGACGTCGAAAGCCGGATACCACTGGTCAAGGTTGCGGACGGTGAGCGCCCGCCACGGGCCCGGCGAGTGGACACCGGTGATCACCGCCCGCCGCAGCGCCGCCTCGCGGTACTTGGCCCGGTAGTTCTGCGCCCAGCCGAGGAAGAACCGCTGGTCGGCGGTGAAGCCGTCGATCACCGGCCCCTCGCCCCCGCCAAGCGACAGGCGGTAGGCGTCATAGGCGGTGGCCAGGCCCGCGACGTCGGCGATGTTCTCGCCCAGCACCTGCTCGCCGCGCAGGTTCAGCCCCGGCAGGGCCTCGTAGGCGCTGTACTGGTCGGCGAGCTTCTTGGCCTCGGCCCGGAAGCGGGCCAGGTCCTCGGGCTTCCACCAGTTGCGCAGATTGCCCTCGGCGTCGAACTGCGCGCCCAGGTCGTCGAAGCCGTGGCTGACCTCATGGCCGATGACCCCGCCGATGGCGCCGTAGTTCACCGCCGGGTCGGCGGCGGGGTCGAAGAACGTCGGCTCCAGGATCCCCGCCGGGAAGATGATCGAGTTCTGGCTTGGCGCGAACAGCGCGTTCACCGTGTGGGGCGTCATGAACCACTCCTCGCGGTCCACGGGCCGGCCCAGCTTGGCGAGGTTGCGGCGGTACTCGAAGAGCTCGGCCCGGAACTGGTTGCCGTAGGCGTCGCCCCGGACGATCTCCAGCCCCGAATAGTCCCGCCAGGTGTCGGGATAGCCGACATAGACGCGGAAGTTGGCCAGCTTCTTCCTCGCCTCGGCCTTGGTCTCGGGGCTCATCCAGTCGAGGCTGTCGATGCGCCGGCCGAACGCCTTCAGGACGTTGTCGGCCATCTCCTGGACCTTGGCCTTGGCCTCGGGACTGAAGTGCCGCTCGACGTAGAGCTTGCCGACCGCCTCGCCCAGCGCCGCGCTCGTGTTGTCCACGCCGCGCTTCCAGCGCTCGCGCTGCTCGGGCTGCCCGGTCAGGGCCTGGCCGTTGAACGCGAAATGCTCGTCGACGAACGCCTTGGAGAGGTAGGGCGCGCCCCGCTCGACCGCATGGAAGGCCAGGTAGTCCCGCCAGGCCTGCAGCGGCTGCGAGCCCACCAGCCTGGCCGTCCCGGCGATGGCGCTGTCCTGCCAGGCGCCGAAGCGCGGCTGGTCCTGCAGGCCGGCGGCGGTCAGGAACGCGGTCCAGTCGATCCCCGGCGCCTTGGCCGCCAGCTCGGCCCGGGTCCAGACCGTGTTGGCCTTCTGGATGTCGGCGGTCTGGTCGACGGTCCAGTGGGTGCGGGCGATGGCGGTCTCCAGGTCGACCACGCGCTTCGCCCGCGCCTCGGCGTCGTCGAAGCCCGCCAGCCGGAACATGGCGGCGACGTGCGCCTGGTACTTCGTCCGCAGCTCGCGGAAGCGCTCGCTGTCGCCCAGGTAGTACTCGCGGTCGGGCATGCCGAGCCCGCCCTGCATGATGTAGGGCCGGTACACCGTGGTGTCGGTCAGATCCTCGGCGACCCAGAGGCCGAACAGCCGGTCGGTGTAGAAGTCGGTGGCGTTCAGCGCGTCCACGTCGGCGCGCAGGGCGGCGCCCAGCTCGCGGGACAGGTCGGCGCGGGTGCGGATGGCGGCGATGCGGTCCAGTTCGGGCTTCACGGGCGCGATCCCGAGCTGCTCGATCCGCGCCTCGTCCATGAAGCTGGCGAAGTAGTCCCCGATCTTGCGGGCCTCGGATCCTGCCGGCGCGTCGGAGGCGGCGGCCTGCTCGATGATCGCCCGCGTGCGCTGGGCGGCCGTCTCGGCGATGGCGGCGAAGCTGGTGATGTTCGAGCGGTCGGCGGGAATCTCGGTGCGGTCCGCCCACTTGCCGTTGGCGTAGCGGAAGAAGTCCTCGCCGGCGGCGACCGACGTATCCATGCCCGAGACGTCGAAGCCGAACGTCCCGACCTGGGCCTTAGGGCGTTCGGGCGCCGGCGCGGGGGCGGGTTGGGCGGCGGATTCGGCGGAAGGCGCTGTCGGCGTGGTGGCGCAGGCGGCGAGCAGGGCTGCGGCCGAGGCGGCGGCGAGCCACGAGGGGCGGAACGTCATCGATGTCTCTCTCCGGCGGCGCGGCCGTCGCCGCGCGCGTTTGCAGGGGTTCTACACCGCCCCGCGCCGGCCGCGACCGTTACAGCTTTGTCATTTGCCCGCCGCGGCGGACGCATGGGACCGCTCGGCGCTTCAACGGGGGACTCCATGGACGAGACAGCCGCCATCGGCGCCGTGATCGACGAGATGTACGCCATGATCTCGGGGCCCGCCGGCCCGCGGGACTGGTCGCGCCAGCGCGCCGTCTTCCACCCGCAGTCCCGGCAGATGCGCACCGGCGTGGACGAGCACGGCGCCCCCTGGATCAGGATCATGTCGCCCGCCGAATACGAGGCCGACGTGACGCCCTTCTTCATGGCCAACCCGTTCTTCGAGGTCGAGATCGCCCGGCGGATCGACCTGCTGGGGAACATGGCCCATGTCTGGAGCCTCTACGAGGCCCGCACCGCGCCCGACGACGCCACGCCCGAGCGGCGGGGGATCAACTCGATCCAGCTCTACCGGGACGCGGGCGGGGACTGGAAGATCATCTCGATGATCTGGGACAACGAGCGGCCGGGCGTGCAGGCCCAGCCCTTCTAGCTAGCGCTCGTCCGCCCTTTCGCGGATCCGCACGATCAGCGACTGGCTGGCGGTAGCCATCAGCTCGCCGTCCTCGGCGAACAGGTACATGGCGCCGTGGGCGAAGCCGCCGTGGACGCCGTGGATGCGGATGTCGCACAGCACCCATTCGGTCGGCACGATCCGGCGGATCCGCAGGGTGTTGTCGAGGCTGTTGCCGCCGGCGTTCCTGCCCAGGGCGTTGCCGACCCCCGAGGGGACGAAGTCGGCCATGATCGCCAGCATCGGCGCATCGACCGCGAACCCTTCCCGCGGCCGGATCCACAGCAGCGAGCGGCCGTCGGGCTCGGGCTGGCCGTTGCGGTCGGCCCCGTAGCGGCCCTTGGCGACCCGCACCTCGATCCGGCTGTGCAGCCCCTCGCCGCCGCCGCGCCAGTGCTCGGCCGGCTCGCAGTCGCCGGGCTTGGGCGCGTCCGGCATCTCCAGCCACTGCCGCGACAGCTCGCTGGGCCGCTCGCCGAGGGCGGCGTTGACCGTGAAGATCTCGCGGTCGTGGACGTGGCCGACCACGCGGGCCTGGGTGTTGTACTTGCCCTGCACCGGCGTCCAGACGTCGAGGTCCACCACGCTCGGCGGCTTGGCGTAGGACAGGTACTGCGCCGTCGCCCACACCACCGGCCGGCCGCAGGTGCGCTCCATCGCCGCCACCGCCGCGCCCAGGCCGACGCCGCCGAACATGAACATGTTTCCCGGCGGCCCCACGCAGACCGCGTTCGAAAGCGGCATGTACCAGCGGTGCGGGTTGTGCGTGGCGCGCAGGTCGAAGAAGAGCTTGTCCATCGCGCCCCTGAAAGCGCGGCCGGAGTGGCTCCGCAAGCCCCGGTTCGCGCTTATATGGCGCAAAGCCCCCCGGAGGACCGCGCCCGTGCCCGCCAAGACCGTCATCGCCCAGCACGCCGCCCATCGGGACGACATCGGCGACCTCGTCACCCGCAGGCCTCTGCCCGGGCCCGGCGTGGACCAGGTGGACCCCTTCCTGTTCCTCAACCACCACGGTCCGCAGGTCTATCCGCCCGGCAATCGCGGCCTGCCGTTCGGGCCGCACCCGCACCGCGGGTTCGAGACGGTGACCTTCATCCTCGACGGCGAGCTGGCCCATCGGGACTCGGCCGGCCACGAGAGCATCATCCGCGCAGGCGGGGTCCAGTGGATGACCGCCGGCTCGGGCCTCATCCACGCCGAGGTCTCGCCGGACGACTTCATGCGCCGGGGCGGGCCGCTGGAGATCCTGCAGCTGTGGGTCAACCTGCCGTCGCGGCTGAAGATGACCCGGCCGCGCTACGTTGGCGTGCAGGCGGACGAGATCCCCGAGCTGTCGGCCGGCGACGGCGCGACCGTGCGCCTGATCGCCGGGACCTGGGGCGGGGTGACCGGCGCAGTCCCCTCGCTAACCGGCGTGTTCATGGCGACGGTGGAGCTGAAGCGCGGCGCGCGGGCCGGCTTCGGGGCCCTGCAGGGGCGCAACGTCTTCTGCTACGTCGCGCGCGGCGAAGCGGCGGTCAACGGGGTGGCCGCCTCGGCCTGCCACCTCGTCCAGCTCGACCTTCCGGGCGACACCGTCGAGCTGGAGGGCCTCGGCGACGGCGCCCTCGTCGTCTTCGGCCACGCCCAGCCGCTCGGCGAGCCCGTGGTCGCGCACGGGCCCTTCGTGATGAACACCCGCGAGGAGATCGTGGAGGCGATCCGCGACTACCAGGCCGGCCTGTTCGACAACGTCTCGGCCTGAGGCGCCGCTAGAAGTTCACCCGCGACGAGATCGCCCCGTCCACCACCATGTTGATCCCGGTGGTGAAGGCCGACCGGGGACTGGCGAGGAACACCGTGGCCGCCGCGATCTCCTCGGGCGTGGCCATGCGCCCGGTGGGGTTGCGCTTGATCATCTGGGCGAAGAAGTCCGGCATGTTGTCGCGCACGTTGCCCCACACGCCGCCGTCGAACAGCACGGTCCCGGGGGAGACCACGTTGCAGCGCAGCCCCTTGGCCGCGTTCTCGCGGGCCACGCCCTTGGCGTAGTGGATCAGCGCGGCCTTGATCGCACCGTACGAGGAGGCGTTCGTCGCCTCCGCGGCCGAGATCGAGGAGGTCAGGATGAAGCAGGCGTCGCCGTTGGCCGCGGCGGCCTTCTCGAGAAAGGGCTTGGCCGCCTCGAAGCTGCGGACCGCCCCCAGCAGGTCCACCTCGAACATCGCCCGCCAGTCCTCGTCGGTCACGCCCTGCACCAGGGCGCTGGCGTTGGAGACCAGCACGTCGACACCCCCCAGCGCCTCGGCGGCGCCGCGGACGAACGCCTGCAGGCTGGCATTGTCGGCGATGTCGGCCGGCTGCCCCCAGGCCTTCACGCCCCGGGCCTCCAGCGCCTTGACCGTCTCGGCGACCTGGTCGGCGTGGCGGGCGCACACCGCCACGTTGGCGCCCTCGTCCGCGAAGCACTCGGCGATGCTGCGGCCGATGCCGCGCGTCCCGCCGGTCACCACCGCGGTCTTCCCTTTGAGCTGCAGGTCCATGGCTTCACTCCCTCGTTCGGCCGCGAACCTGCCCCAGCGCCGGCCCCGACGCCAGCGGCGCCGCTAGGTCAGCCCGCGAGCCGGCGGGGCGCCGCGTCCGGGCTGCGGGGCGCGTGCGAGCGGGCGAACACCCGGATCACGCAGGCGGCCGCCACGGCGCGACTGGGCGCGAGGCCCTGTTCGACGGGATCGCCGCCCCGGTCGTAGGCGATCCACGCCCATCCCGCGGATGTCTCGGCGATCCGGTATCCGAAGTCCGCGCCGGAAACGCGCATCGAAGAACTCCAGCAGCTGCTCACAGGCGTCATCCAACGGCGCGACCCGCCGCCCGTTCCCCTGCTGAAGAAAAGAAGACCGGTCCCGGCCGCTCTTCTTCGCCTCCGACTCCAAGGCTGCTCCTGGCGCGGCGATCGAATGCCTGGGCCGGGCCTCCCAGCACCTGAAACACCCCCAGCGAGCCCTATGTCTGGTCTGTGACTCAGGAACCACATCCTTCCTGGCGCGTATCGACTTTGTCCGGGGGTCGTGTCCGCGCTCAGGCACAATCGGTTTCCGGACCTCGCGTAGCCTTTAGCCCATGAGGAGCACCGGATGACGGGCCGGTTCAGACCTCGCCTCGCCGCATGGCCCATAGATCCGGTCGTGAGGAAGCTGCGGTCGCTTACACCCCTGCCGGAGGCCGAAGAGGCGTTCGTCCGAAGCCTGAGCGAACGCCGGGAGCGGTTCGCCCCCGGCGAGGAGCTGATCCCCGAGGGTCAGCCCGCGCGCCGGCCCAGGTTCGTCGTGGCCGGCTGGGCCGCCTGCCAGCGCGTGCTGCCGGACGGCCGGCGCCAGATCTTCCGGCTGATCCTGCCCGGCGACCACTTCGGGTTCTGCGACAGGGCCGCGCCGCCCTCGCCCTGGAGCGTGGTCGCGCTCACCGCCCTCGAGACGGTCGACGCCGAGGCCGCCCTGGACGCCGTCCTCGACGAGCGCACGCCCGCACTGGGCCAGGCGATGGCCACCGCCGCGGCGCTGGAACAGCAGCTCCTGCTGGACCACATGGTGCGGCTCGGCCAGCAAACCGCCTATGAACGGGTCGCCCACTTCCTGCTCGAGCTTCAAAGGCGGCTGCACATCGCCGGGCTCGGCGACAACCAGCGCTTCCCGCTGCCGCTCACCCAGGAGATCCTGGCCGACGCCCTGGGGCTGTCGATCGTCCACGTGAACCGCACGCTGCAGCAGTTGCGCAAGGAGCGGCTGATCGAGCTGCGGTCGGGCGTGGCCATCCTGCTGCAGCCGGACGTCCTGGCCGAGGTCGCCCACTACGAGCCGGGCCCCGCGGTGCGGGCCCCCTCGCCGGCCCGCCGTCAGCTGGAGAAGACGTCGGCATAGCGCTCGCGCAGCAGGTTCTTCTGGACCTTGCCCATGGCGTTGCGGGGCAGTTCGTCGACGAAAAGGACGCGCTTGGGCGCCTTGTAGGCGGCGAGCTGCCTGCGCGCCTCGGCGATGAGGGCGGCCTCGTCGCCCTGCCCGATCACCACCGCCACCACGCCCTCGCCGAAGTCGGGATGCGGCGCGCCGATCACGGCGCTCTCGCGCACGCCGGGCAGCTCGTCCAGCACCAGCTCGACCTCTTTCGGATAGACGTTGTAGCCGCCCGAGATGATCAGGTCCTTGGCCCGGCCCGAGATCCAGACCCGCCCGTCGGGGTCCTGGCGGCCCACGTCGCCGGTGACGAAGAAGCCGTCGGCGGTGAACTCCTGGGCCGTCTTGTCCGGCATCCGCCAGTAGCCCGAGAAGACGCTGGGCCCGCGGATCTCGATGACGCCCGTCTCATCTCCCCCGCCGATCCGCAGCTCGACGCCGGGCAGCGGATAGCCGACCGAGCCGGCCAGCCGCTCGCCCTCCAGCGGATTGGTGGTGATGATCACCGCCTCGCTCATCCCGTACCGCTCGAGGATCCGCCGGCCGGTGCGCGCCTCGAACTCGGCGAAGGTGGACGGCAGCAGCGGCGCCGAGCCCGAGATGAACAGCCGCACGCCCGCCGCCGCCTCGCGCGTGAACGCCGGATTGGCCAGGAGGCGCGTGTAGAAGGTCGGCACGCCCATCATCACCGTCGAGCGCCGCAGCCCGGCCAGGACCGCCGCGTCCTCGAACTTCGGCAGCCAGACCATCGGGCAGCCGGACAGGAGGGCGCAGTGCAGCGCCACGAACAGGCCGTGGACGTGGAAGACCGGCAGAGCGTGCAGCAGCACGTCGTCCGGCCCGAACCCCCAGGCCCGGTGCAGGGCGACGGCGTTCGTCGCCAGATTGCCGTGGCTCAGCATAGCGCCCTTGGAGCGCCCGGTCGTGCCGCTGGTGTAGATCAGCGAGGCCAGGTCGGAGGCCGCCCGCGGGACCGCCTGGGCCAGCGGCGCGTGGGCCGCGGCGTCGCGCACGAAGGCGGGCGGATCGGTGACGAAGACCTTCGGCTCGGCGTCGCCCAGAAAGTAGTCCACCTCGGCGGCCGTGTAGGCGGCGTTAAGCGGCAGGAAGACCGCGCCGGCCTTCAGCACGCCCAGGTAGATCATAATGACCTCGGGCGACTTCTCGGCCTGCAGGGCCACCCGGTCGCCCGGCCCGACTCCCTCGGCCAGGAGGCGCGCGGCGATCCGGCCGGCGGCCGCCTCGAGCTCGCCGTAGCTGATCGCGCTGCCGTCGCCGAGCAGGAAGCAGGGTTTCGAGCGGTCGGCGGGAAAGCCGCCGGCCAGCAGGTCGTAGAGGTTCTCGCTCATCAGCCGGTGTTCCGAAGGCCCGCCGCCACGCCGTTGATCGTCAGGTGGATGCCCTGGCGCACGGCCTCCTGATCGTCCCCTGAACGGCGGCGGCGGATCAGCTCGATCTGCAGGTGGTTCAGGGGATCGATGTAGGGCAGCCGCGAGCGGATCACCGCCGCCAGGTCGGGATTGTGCTCCAGCAGCGCCGACTGGCCGGTGATCTCCAGCAGCGCCTCGGTCGTCCGCTCCCACTCGGCGCGGATCTGCCCGAACACCGTCTCGGCCAGGGCCTGATCCTCCACCAGGCCCGCGTAGCGGCCGGCGATGGCCAGGTCGCCCTTGGCCAGGACCATCTCCATGTTGGCCAGGGTGGTGGCGAAGAACGGCCAGCTCTCGAAGAGCTCGCGCAGCTGGGCCATCGGCACGCCGCCGTTCGCCACCGCCGAGCCGAAGCCGTACCAGCCGGGCAGCATCGCCCGCGACTGCGACCATGAGAACACCCAGGGAATGGCCCGCAGCCCCTGGATGCTGCGGCTGGCCTGCCGCGACGTCGGCCGGCTGCCGATGTTCAGGTCGGCGATCTCGGCGATCGGGGTGGCGGCGAAGAAGTAGTCCACGAAACCCGGCGTCTCGTAGACGAGGCTCCGGTAGGCCTGCATGGCGTGACGGGCGAGCGCGTCCATCGCCTTGGTCTGCGGCGCCGCCAGATCCTCGGACGCGTGGCGGCGCAGCGAGGCCAGCACGACGCCGGCGGTCAGGGTCTCGAGACTCTGCCCCGCGAGTTCCGGGTCGGCGTACTTGTTGGCCACCACCTCGCCCTGCTCGGTGATGCGGATGCGGCCGCCGACCGTCCCCCGCGGCTGGGCCACCAGGGCCTCGAAGCTGGAGCCGCCGCCGCGCCCCACGGCCCCGCCGCGCCCGTGGAAGAGCTGCAGCCGCAGGCCGGCCCCGCCCACCACCGAGGCCAGCGCCCGCGAGGTCTTGTGCAGCTCCCAGGTGGAGGTGAGGTAGCTGCCGTCCTTGTTGGAGTCGGAGTAGCCGATCATCACCTCCTGCAGGCCGTGCCCGGCGAGGAGGTCGTGGATCTGCGGCAGGGCCAGGTAGCGCGCCATGGTCTTGGGCGCGGCGCGCAGGTCCTCGATGGTCTCGAACAGCGGCTCGGCGAGGATCTCGGCCGTCGGCGGGGCGCCGGGCCGGAACAGGCCCACCTCCTTCAGCAGCAGATAGACCTCCAGAAGGTCCGACACCGAGGTGGTGTTCGAGACGATGTAGGCGCGGATCGAGTCCGGCCCGTAGCGCCGCTTGATCTCAGCGGCCGTGGCCAGGATCTCCAGCTCGCGCGCAGTCTCCTCGCTGTAGGTCGCGAACGGCGAGGCGAGCAGCCGGCCGTGCCGCAGCTCGGACAGAAGCAGCTGGCAGCGGCCGGCCTCGTCCAGGGCCTCGTAGTCGGCGCAGACGCCCGCCGTGCGCAGCAGCTCGGCCGCCACGCGGGCGTGGACGGCGGAGTTCTGCCGCATGTCGAGCGTCGCCAGGTGGAAGCCGAACACGTCCACCGCGCGGATGAGGTCCGGCAGCGGCCCGTCGGCGAAGGCCTCCCCATGCATCCGCAGGAGCGAATCCAGCACGGTCTGCAGGTCGGCCCGCAACGTCTGCGGGTCCTCGTAGGGCTCGCCCGGAGTGCTGGCGGGCCGCGGCGGCGCCTCTCCCGTCAGCAGCGGATAGGTGGCCGCCAGGCGCGCGTAGACGCCCGTCAGCGCCCGCCGGTACGGCTCGTCGGTCCGGTGCGGCGAGGCGTCGTGCGCCTTGTCGGCCAGCGCCTGGAGTTCGGGCATGACGCCCGCGAGGTCCGACGAGATGGAGAGTTCCGCGCCCAGGGCGTGGACCTGGTCGAGGTAGAGCCGGAGCGCCGCCCGCGACTGGCGCGCCAAGGCCTGGCGCATCACCTGGGCGGTGACGAAGGGATTGCCGTCCCGGTCGCCGCCGACCCACGAGCCGACGCGCAGGAAGCTGGCCAGGGCCTCGTCCTGCCCCAGCACGTGGCGCCAGCGCGCGTAGAGCCTCGGCAGGGCCGCCAGGAAGCTGCGCTCGAAATAGGAGACGGCGTTCTCGATCTCGTCGCCGACCGCGATCTTCACGTGCCGCAGCAGCCGGGTGCGCCAGAAGATCGAGACCTCGCGGACCAGCTCCTGCTCGGCGGCCTCCCGCTCGGCGTCGGTGCGGGCGCGGTCGAAGGCCTCCAGCCCGCGGGCGATGGCGCTCTGCCGGTCGAGCACGCTCTTGCGGCGCACCTCGCTCGGGTGGGCGGTGATCACGGGGGCGATCAGGGCGCCGGCCAGGAGATCCTCGACCTCCTTCCGCTCCACGCCGTCGGCCGCCAGCGCGCGGACCGCGCCGGCCAGGGTGTCCGGGCGGGCCTCCCCGGCCCGGATTCGGCGGCGCTGGATCTGGTCCTCGGCGATATTGGTGATCTGCAGGAAGCAGGCGAACGAGTGGGCGAAACGGACCGTGTCCTCCAGGCTGAGCGACCCGAGCCGCTCGGCCATCAGCCGCGCCGCCTCGGGCGTGCCCTCGCGGTGGAAGCCCACCGAGGCCTGGCGGATGTCCTCGATCTGGTTGAACACCGCCACCCCGTCCTGGGCGCGGATCACGTCGCCCAGGACGCGGCCGAGGAAGCGCACGGCGGCGCGCAGCTGGTCCGGAACCGACTGGGTCATGGTTCGCCTTTAAGCCTCCCGCCGCGCAGGCGTCATCTGGTTTCGCGACCGCCGGTCGGCGATAAGGGGGCATGACCCCCGCCGAGGCCCTCGCCCGCATCCGCACCTACGATCCCCGGCTGAAGGCCTTCGTGCGGGTCTTCGATCCGCCGCTCCTGGGCGAGGACCTGGACGGGCCCACCTTCGCCATCAAGGACCTGTTCGACGTCGCGGGCGTGCCCACCGGCGGCGGCGCCCAGGTTCCGCTCGACCCCAGCCCGACCCGCCACGCGCGCGCCGTCGAGCGCCTGCTGCAGGCCGGCTGGAGCGCGGTCGGCAAGACCCACACGGTGGAGCTGGCCTATGGCGGCTGGGGCACCAACCGGGCCGTGGGCGCGCCCTGGAATCCCTGGGATCCCAAGGTCCACCGCGCGCCCGGCGGATCCTCCTCGGGCTCGGCCGTGGCGGTCGCGGCGGGGCTCTGCGACGCCGCCCTCGGCTCGGACACCGGCGGGTCAGTGCGCATCCCGGCGGCGGTCTGCGGCGTGGTGGGGCTGAAGCCCGGCCGCGGCCTCGTCAGCCTGCGCGGCGTCCATCCGCTCAGCCCCGCGCTGGACACCGTGGGAACGCTCGCGCGGTCGGTGGAAACGGCCGCCCGCGCCCTGGCCGCCATCTCGGGCCCAGACGGCGCGGCCGCCGTCCGCGAGCCGTTCGACTCCGAAGCCGCCCTGTCGATGGATGTGCGCGGACGCCGCGTCGCGGCCATTCCCCTCGACGACCTTGGCGAGGTCCACCCCGACGTGGGCCGCCTCTACCTTGAGGCCATCGAGCGGCTGCGCTCGGCCGGCGTCGCCGTCGAGATGGTGCGCCCGCCCTCGGCCCTGGAGCAATCCTTCGCGCCCAATGGCCTGCTGATGGCCGGGGAAGGCTGGCGCATCTGGGGCGAGCGCATCCAGCGCCATGCCGAGGTGATGGACCCTTGGATCGTCCGCCGCTTCGAGGCCGGCCGCGACGTCACCGACCAGCGTCTCGAGGACGTCCACCGCCGCCGGGCCGAGGACCAGGCCGCCTTCCACGCCTGGATCGCCGGCTGGGACGGCCTGCTCTCGCCCACCTGCCCCATCCCCGCGCCCCCGATCGACGAGGTGGACGAGACCGTCTCGCCCCTCAGCCGCCTGACGCGGGCGGCCAACTACCTCGACCTGCCGGGGATCAGCGTGCCCTGCGGCCTCACCGGCGAGGGCCTGCCGGCGGGGCTGCAGATCCTGGGTCGGCCGCGGGACGAGGCCTCGGTCGTGGCCCTGGGCGCGGCCTTCGAGCGCGTGTCGGGCTGGGATGGCCGCGCGCCGGACCTCGCCGGCTTCGCCTAGCCGCGGACGCGCCCGCCGATCCACCGCAGGACGATCCAGGCGCCCAGCGCCCAGACCGCGCCGAGGCACCAGCCGGCCAGGACGTCGCTGGGCCAGTGGACGCCCAGGTAAACGCGGCTCAGCCCGACGGCGCCCAGCAACGCCAGCGCCAGGGTCCAGACCAGCGCCTTCGTGCGCCGCCGCCCCTCGAGGCTGGCGATGAGGATGGCCAGCGTCAGGAAGGTGGTCGCCGACAAGGTGGAGTGGCCGCTCGGGAAGCTGGCGGAGTAGACGTAGCTGCCGTGCGTCACGAGCTCGGGCCTGGGACGCGCGTAGATCGCCTTCATCGCCTCGCTGGAGATCACCGCCAGCACCACCGCCCCAGCCAGCACGGCCGCGTGGCGCACCCGCCGGTGGAAGAGGAACGCCAGGACCGCCACCACGGTCACCAGGGTGATGACGGTGAAGCCCCCGAGGGCGGTGACGTCCCTGACCGCCTCCTCGAAGGTGCGCGGTCCGACCGGGTCGTTCAGGTCGCCCGGCGTGCGGAAGAGGAGCATCAGGCGCTCGTCCAGCGCCCGGGTCTCGCCCTCGTCCACCTCGTCCGCGATGGCGAAGAACGCCCACAGCGCCCCGACTGCCCCGATGAAGAGCAGCAGGGCGCGCGTCTCGAAGCGCCGCAGGAATCCCCAGAGGACGGCCGCCGCCGCCCTCGTGTGTCGGATCGGCATACGCCCCTTCTAGTACGAACCGCGGCTGAGCAGCACCGCCGGCACGGTGGCGAACATGATCTTGAGGTCCAGCATGGCGTTGCGGCGCGCGGCGTAGACGCAGTCCATGGCCACGCGGGCGCGGTAGCTGGTGTCGTTGCGGCCGCTGACCTGCCACAGGCCCGTGATCCCCGGCTTCACCGCGCAGTAGTGGCGGAAGCGGCGGCCGTACTTGGCGGCCTCGGCGTCGACGATCGGGCGGGGCCCCACGAGGCTCATCTCGCCGCGCAGCACGTTGAAGAGCTGGGGCAGCTCGTCCAGGCTCGACTTGCGCAGGAAGGCGCCCAGCTTCGTCACCCGCGGGTCCTGCCGCAGCTTGTGATCCTTCTCCCACTCGGCGCGGGCGGCCGGGTCCCGGGCCAGCAGCTCGGCCAGCCGCGCCTCGGCGTCCACGGCCATCGAGCGGAACTTCAGGCACTTGAAGTGCTTGCCGCCGCGGCCCAGCCGCTTGTGCGCGAAGACCACCGGCCCGCCGTCCTGGGCGTAGATCAGCAGGGCGACCACGATCATCAGCGGGGCGAGGAAGAGGATCGCCGCGAGCGCGATCGTCACGTTCATCGTGGTGGTGGCCGCCCCGTCCAGGGACAGCCCCGGCGCGTGCGAGCGGACGGTCGTCGGGTTCGCGAAGACGATTTCGGACATGAGCACTCTGGCGAAAGGGATGGTCGGGCTAGGGCCCGGTAAACGAGCCGAACAACCCGCGGCCGTGCGGCTAAGTTCCGGAGCAATTCGAAGAACCGGTCGGCGCTCACCGACTGTTGTACTGGCCCCGTCCCTGGCCTCGTCCCTGGCCCCGTTCCTGACCACGGCGCAGGCCGACGCGACCGCGCGCGCGGTCGCGCGGATCGTCCGCCGCAGATGGGTTGAAGGCTCCGGCCGCTCAGGCCTCGCTCAGGCCTCGACGGTCGAAGGCGGCGCGACCGCCGCGCCCCTCAGCATCGTCTCCACGGCCGCCTGGGCGGCGGCGCGGCTCACGTCCGCTCCGCCGGCCACCGTGACGCCGTCCTCGTCATAGACGCTCCAGCGCCAGCCCGTTTCGCTCTGGCTCAGCGAATAGGCGAACGACCGCGGCTCGTGCATCTCCCGTCCTCCAACCACTGCTGCTCAACACGCGGAAAGGGCTCGGGTTTCCGCCGTAGCCGGCGGGCCAGTGCAGCGATGGCGGAAACGTGATCGGGGAACCGGCCGCGCCCGGCGGCATTCCGGCGGCGAAGCTTGGAGGGGAGCCTTGGCCGCCACGACCGTCGACGTCGCCGTCTGCACCTACCGCCGCCCGGCCGTGGCCGAGACCCTGGCCTCGATCGCCCGCCAGGCCCTGGCGCCGGACGTCCGCGTCCGCGTGATCGTCGCCGACAACGACGAACAGCCCGAGGCCCGCGCGCGGGTTCTGGCCGCGGCGAAGGCGCTGGCACTGGAGGTGGCCTACGTGCATGCCCCCGCGCGCAACATCTCCCTGGCGCGCAACGCCTGCCTCGAGGCGGCGGAGGCGCCCTTCCTCGCCTTCATCGACGACGACGAGACCGCCTCGGAAGGCTGGCTCGCCGCCCTCCTCGCCGAGGCGGAGGCCGGCGGCTGGGATGCGGTGCTGGGGCCGGTCCGCGCGGTCTACGGCCCGCAGGCGCCGCCGTGGATGGCGGCCGGCGACTTCCACTCCACGCGTCCGGTGCAGGCGGGCGGGCGGATCCTGAAGGGCTATGCCGGCAACGTGCTCGTTCGGCGGGAGACGGTCGAGCGTCTTGGCCTCAGGTTCGATCTCGCGCTGGGCCGCCAGGGCGGCGAGGACGACGACTTCTTCTACCGGCTGACCGACGCCGGCGGGACGATCGGCTACGCCCCAGACGCCCTGGCCTTCGAACCGGTGCCCGAGCAGCGGGCCTCGCTGAAGTGGCTGCTCAAGCGCAGCTTCCGCACCGGCCAGACCCATGGCTCGCGCCTGCGCCGTCGCTCTCCGGGCGCCGCGGAGCGGCTGGTCCAGTCGGGCCTGGCGGCGGCCAAGGGAGGCGTGTGCCTGGCCGGCGCGGCGGCCAGCGCCTTTTCTCCGGCCCGCCGCGGGCGCTGGCTGGTTCGGGGGGCGCTCCACGCCGGCGTCGTGGCCAGGCTCGCCGGCTGGCGCGAGCTCCAACTCTACTGATCCTGGCGGCGGCCGGGGAACGGCCGCGAGCCCCCGCGAGTTGATGGGCGCGGATGTGCGCCCGGCGCGCATTCGAAATCGTCTGGTCGCGATTCCACGGAGCCCCATCATGCGCAGGCATCTCACCTCGCTCGCCGCCGCCGCGCTGCTGGCGTCGGCCGCCCCCACCCTCGCCTTCGCTGCGAGCAAGCTGCCCCCGCCGGATTCGGCGGGCCTCCTGTCCCCCGCCGCCGCCGACTACCGGATCGGCGCCCAGGACGTGCTGGAGGTGAACGTCTTCGGCATCGAGGAGCTCAAGCGCGAGGTCCAGGTGAACGCCGGGGGCAAGGTGATCCTGCCGCTCGTTGGCGAGCTGCAGGCCGGCGGCCGCACGCCCGGTGAGTTCTCGGAAGACGTCGAGGCCGCCCTGAAGGCCAAGTACATGAAGGACCCGCAGGTCATCGTGACGGTCAAGAACGCCCAGAGCCAGCGGGTCACGATCGACGGCGCGGTCAACAAGCCGGGCGTCTATCCCCTCTCCGGCCCCACGACCCTGCTGCAGGCGGTCTCTCTTGGGGGCGGACCGGACCAGAAGCTGGCCAACGTGAAGAAGGTCGCTGTCTTCCGGCAGGTGGGCGGCAAGCGCCACGCAGCCACCTTCAACCTGAACGACATCCGCGAGGGCAAGACCGAGGACCCGCAGATCTACGGTAACGACATCGTGGTCGTCGACACCTCCAGCGGCAACCGCTTCATCCAGAACTTCCAGGGCGTGTTCCCGCTCCTGGGCTTCCTGGCCTGGTGATCCGGCGTCCCGCCGTGGCCGCGAACACCCATCGCCAGGCGAACCCCGCCCAACCGCACCCGGACCGCGGAACCGCCGGTTGGGGTCGGGGTTATCAGCACCGCTAGTTTTCCGACCGGGTGGGCCGCGGGCCCCGCCGGAGCCCCGAGACGCCCGCAGACCACCCCTCAAGAGCCCCCGAACGCAGGTCGCCCATGAGCACGCTTATCCCCGTCACGCACGAGCTGCCGGCGCATCCGATGCAGGCCTTCCGGCCCATCGAGCCCGAACGCATGCACCTGCGCCAACTCTTCGGCATCCTGCTGCAGAGGGCCAAGCTCGGGCTGGGCGTGGCCGGCGTGGTGTTCCTGATCGTCCTGGGCGCCTTCGCCCTGAAGACCCCGACCTACTCCGCCGTGGGCTCGGTGGTGATCGATCCGCGCAACGCCGAGCTGACCAGCGCCCGCCAGTCCGAGGGGACGCTGCCGCCCGACACCAGCGCCGTGGACACCCAGGTGGAGATCCTGCGTTCGCCGGCGCTCTACCAGGACGTGGTCCGGCGGCTGAAGCTGTACAACGATCCGGAATACAACCCCTCGCAGGGGCCCGGCATGTTCGGCCTGACGCCGGCCAAGCCGCCGATCGCCAATCCCGACGAGCGGACGATCTCGCGTGTCGCCCGCACGCTGCAGGACCGCACCTGGGCGCGCCGCGCCGGCCTGACCTATGTCGTGCAGGTGGGCTCCAGCTCGACCTCGCCGCAGAAGGCCGCGCGGATCACCAACGCCATCCTGACCACCTACCTCGACCGCCAGCTGGACGAGAAGGTCGCCATGGTCAGCCGGGCCAACACCGAGCTTGGCCGCAGCCTCGAGGAGATGCGCCGCGAGGCCGAGGCCGCCGAGGCCCGCGTCCAGGAGTACAAGAACGCCAACGGCCTCTTCTCGAGCGAGGGCCAGACCATGGCCGAGCAGGAAGTCTCGGTCCTGAACCAGCAGCTCGCCGTCGCCCGCGCCGAGGCCGCCGAGAAGGCCGCCCGGGTGGCCGCCGCCCAGGCCCAGCTGCGCAACGGCAACATGGGCTCGGACGTGGGCGCCGCCCTCGGCTCCGAAACCATCAAGGAGATGCGCAAGCGCGAGGCCGAACTCTCCGTGAAGCTGGCCCAGCTGCGCACCGACTTCACCGACGAATACCCCGAGGTGAAGCGCACCGAGGCCCAGCTGCGCGACATCCGCGGCCAGATCCAGGCCGAGATCAACCGGATCATGTCCAGCCTGCGCGCCGACGCCACCGCCGCCGCCGGCCGGGTGGCCTCGCTCGCCGGCAGCCGCGGCGCGGCCCAGGGCGGCATCGCGGCCAACAACTCGGCCATGGTCGGCCTGCTGCCCCTGCAGCAGCGCGCCGAGGCGGCCAAGGCCATCTACGAGGCCTATCTGAACCGCGCCAAGGAAGTCGCCGCCGCCGGCTCGCTCCAGCAGCCCGACGCCCGGATCAACTCGCAGGCCGCCGTGCCGACCGCGCCGTCCTCGCCGAACATGAAGCTGGGCGCCGCCCTGGCCGTCCTCGCCGCCCTCATCGCCGCCGGCGCCGCGGTCCTGATGGCCGAGTTCTGGGACAAGCACCTGCGCTCGCGCCTCGACGTGGAGCGCGAGCTGGGCGTGCCGTTCGCCGGCGTCCTGCCCGACTTCCGGTCGGTCAAGCCGAAGGGCCTGCGCGGGCCCCAGGCGCAGCCGGCGGAATACCTGGTCAGCCATCCGTTCTCGGGCTTCGCCGAGGCCTTCCGGAACCTGCGGGCCTTCCTGATGGTGTCCAGCCGCGGCGACGACTCCAAGCTGATCGCGGTGACCTCGGCCGTGCCGCGGGAAGGCAAGAGCCTGACCTCGTTCTGCCTGGCCCGCACGCTCGCGCTCTCGGGCTCCAGCGTGGTGCTGGTGGACTGCGACCTGCGCCAGCGCGGCGCGACCAAGCTCTCGGGTCCGAAGGAAGTCGGCCTCGTCGAGGTCGTGCAGGACGACGTCCCGCTGTCCGAGGCCCTGGTGCACGATCCGAAGAGCAACATGTTCGTCCTGCCGGCGGCTGGGAAGTCGATCCCCTACGACCTCTTCTCCAACCCCAAGACGGACGAGGTGCTGCGGGAGCTGTCCGAGCGGTTCGACTACGTGATCCTCGACGCCCCGCCGATCCTCGGCGTCGCCGACGCCCGCATCCTGGCGGCCAAGGCGGACCGGGTCCTGTACCTCGTGCAGTGGAACAAGACCCCGCTGCGCGCCGCCCAGTCGGCCATCGACATCCTGCAGGAATGCGGGGCGAACGTGGCCGGCGCGCTGCTGACCAAGGTCAACGTGAAGGGTCAGGCGCGGTACGGCTACGGCGACTCCAGCGACTACTACGGCTACTTCAAGAACTACTACATCGCGGCGGCGTAAGGCCCGCGGGAGCGCACGAGATGTTCCCCGCCGGCTCCCGCCCCGCCGCGCTCGCGGCCGCCGCCCTGGCCGTCGCCGGCGTGGCGGCCGCGGGATGCCAGCAGGCCGCCGCCGCCTCGGGACCGCTGAAGGCGGCGCCCGACGGCCGGCCGCTGGAGCTCACCTTCGCCGATGAGTTCGACACGTTCAGGCCCTGGCGCGGCGGCCGCGGCGTCTGGCGCACCACCTTCCGCGACGGGCGCGACGACAACGACGACGACTTCAACCTGCGCACGCTCAAGTGGAACAAGGAGGTCCAGCTGTACGTGGATCCGGACATGCGCGGCCATCCGGGCCGGCACGGCGACCACGAGCCGCCCGGGCTCCACCGCGGCCGGGGACCGGCGCTGGGCCTGAACCCCTTCGAGGTCGGCGACGGCAAGCTCTCCATCCGCTTCGACCGGGCGCCTGCGCGGCATCGCGAAACCCTCGGCGGATTCCGCTACGTCTCGGGCCTGATCACCACCGAGCCGTCGTTCTCCCAGACTTACGGCTACTTCGAGATGCGGGCGAAGCTGCCCCGCGGCAAGGGGATCTGGCCGGCGTTCTGGCTGCTGCCCAAGGACCTGTCCTGGCCGCCCGAGATCGACGTCATGGAGAGCGTGGGCGATCCCTCGAAGGTCTACGTCACCTATCACTCCAACGCCGCGAAGATCGAGGGGCGGGAGCTCAGCGTCTCCCCCGGCGATTTCCATACCTACGCCGTCGCCTGGGACCGTGAGCACGTGACCTGGTTCATCGACGGGCGGCAGGTGCGCCGCGAGCGCACGCCGGCCGACATGCACAAGCCCATGTACATGCTGGCCAACATCGCCTCGGGCGGGGACTGGGCCGGCGAGCCCGACGCCTCCACGCCGCTGCCCGCCCGGCTCACCATCGATTACATCCGCGCCTACAGGTTCGCCCGATGAGCACCACCTGGGACATGGGCGGCCCGCGCCGTCGCCGCATCCGCGACACGGACGAAGGCGCCTCGTACGTCCGCCCCCGCCGCCTGCGCGGCGACGCCGAGGCGGTCTCCCCCGGCCCGAACCGCCGCGAGCAGAGGACCGCCCAGGTCCTGCGGCTGGTGGACGAGCGCCTCGTGGCCGAGCGCGCCGAGGCGGCGGCCCAGCCCGACATCGGCTGGCGGATCGGCGGCCTCCGGCTCGATCCCGACGGGGTCTTCGCCTTCCTGCTGTTCCTGCCGCTGCTGTTCATCGCCCAGCTCGGATCGCTGGGCGCCGCGGCCGTGGCGGCGGTCATTCCGCTGTACGTCTTCGTCCGGCGCGAGCGGCTGCTGCAGGTGATGTGGCCCCGGCTGTTCCTTTTCCTGGTCCCGGCCTTCGCCCTCTTCTCGGTGCTCTGGTCCCAGGCGCCCGGCGAGACCTTCAAGTACGCCATCGAGTTCGGCCTGACGGTGCTGGCGGGCCTGCTCCTGTCCTCGGCCCGCGACCAGTTCGCCGTGCTGCGCGGCCTCACCCTGGCGTTCCTGACCTATGTCGCGGCCTCCATCGCTTTCGGCGGCTCGGTGGCCGTGGGCGTGGGCGCCGGCGGCTACGCCTTCTCGGGCCTCAGCGGCTCGAAGAACCTGCTGGGCGACATCGCCTCCAGCGGGATGATCATCTCGATCGCCACGCTGATGCTGGGCGTGCGCCACCGCCGGCCGCTCTGGATCGTGGTCGCGGCGGCCGCCATCCTGCTCGACCTCTACGTCGTGCTCGCCGCCCGCTCGGCCGGCGCCCTGCTGGGCCTGGCCATGGGCGCGTGCGCCATGCTGGCCCTGGCGCCGCTGCTGGCCGTCGGCAAGGCGGTCCGTGCCTGGCTCACCGCGGCCGTGGCCCTGTGCCTGATCGCCGCCGGCCTCTCCTACCGCTGGCTCGCCCAGACCATGATCGAGGTCGGCGCCCAGGTGTTCGACAAGGACCCGACCCTGACCGGCCGCACCTACCTCTGGTACCGCGCCGCCGACCTGATCCAGGAAAAGCCCCTGCTGGGCCGCGGCTACTACGCCTTCTGGCTGCAGGGGAACATCGACGCCGAGGGGCTCTGGCGCTACTTCGGCATCGACGAGCGCGGCGGCTTCACCTTCCACAACACCGCCGTCGAGCTGCTGGTGACGGTGGGCTGGATCGGCCTGATCCTCACCGCGGCGGTGGCCCTGGTCGGCGTGATCGCCCTGGTCCGCCGCTTCGTGGTCCGCCCGTCGATCGCTCTCGTCTGCTGGATCAGCCTCTTGCTCTACCAGCTGGCGCGCACGCCCATCGAGAGCATCGGCGTGGCCCCGTTCTACTTCTCGACGGTCCTGGCCTTCGCCGCCCTGGGCGCCGCCTTCGGACGGGTGAAGGCGCCCCGCCCCGCGCGCGTCCCCTACCGCTCGCCGAACGTGATCCGGCTCGAGCCCGTGGACTACTCGGCCGCTGGGTGGGCCAACACGCGGCCGGCGCCGGCGCCCGGCTCGCTGCGCCTCCTGCGCGGTCCGGACGAGCGGCCGTGAGCCTGGCGGGCGTGCGCGGCAGGCGCGGGTTCGACCCGGCGGCCCTGGGGGCCCTGGCGCTCAGCGGCTCCAACGTCCTGCGCATGGGCGTGCAGCTCGCCATGCTGCCGATCCTGGCGCGGCTGGTGGGCCCCTCTGAGTACGGCCTCGTCGCCCTGGCGGTCCCCTTCGTCCTGTTCTGCAACATGCTGGCCGACGCCGGCATGAGCCAGGCGCTGGCCCGCCGGCAGGAGGTGACGACCGAGCTGGAGTCCACCGTCTTCTGGCTGGCCGGCGGCCTCGGCCTCGCCCTCTCGGTCCTGGCCTGCGCCCTGGCCTGGCCGCTGGCCCTGGTGCTGGATCAGCCGCGGCTGCCGTGGCTGATCACGGCCCTCTCGCCCATCCTCGTGATGAGCGGCCTGACCGCCGTCGCCAACGCCCGGGTGATCCGCGAGGGGCGGTTCGGCGTCTTCGCCGGCGGGGACTTCATCTCCACTGTGGCCTCGGCCGCGGTCGCCCTGACGGCGGCCCTCAACGGCGCCGGCGCCTGGAGCCTGGTGGCCCAGCAGCTCACCATGTGGGTCTGCAAGTTCGCCTGGGTGAACCTCAACGCCCGGCCGCGGATCCGCCGCTACTTCCGTCCCTCCGAGGTGCGTGACCTGGTGCGGTTCGGCGTCCATTCCGTCGGCGCGAACCTGTCGGACTTCGTCTCGCGCAACGTCGATAACCTGATCGTCGGCGGCGTGCTGGGCACCGTGGCGCTCGGCTACTACGCCATGGCCTACCAGATCGTGCGGGTACCCGACCTGATCATCTCCGGGCCGCTCTATCTCTACGTCTTCACCGCAGTCTCGCGGGCGGCCCACGACGGCGCGCGGGGCAAGGCGGCGGACCTGGCGGTCTCGGCCCTGCGGCTGGCCTCGTCGGCGCTCGCCCCCACCTTCGTGGGCCTGGCGATCATCTCGCCCCTCGCCGTGGCCCTGGTGCTGGGCGAGAAGTGGCATGACGCCGCGCCGGTGCTCACCCACCTGACGGCCGCCGGCTTCGGCTTCGCCCACTGCTTCGTCATGGGCGCGATCCTGATGGGCCTGGGCCGCTCGCACCTGCAGTTCCGGATGACCGCCCTGGCGGGGGCGACCACCATCGGCACGATCGCCGTCACCGCCCGCTTCGGCGTCGAGACCGCCTCGGCGGCGATCGGGAGCGCCATCCTGCTGGTGATGCTGGCCTATCTCGAGGTGCTGGCCCGCGACTTGCGGATCCCCCGCCGCCGGCTGCTGGGCGCGTTCCTCCCCGGCCTGGCGGGCGCCGCCGTCATGGCCGGCGCGCTGTTCGCCGCCGAGCCGCTGCTGGCCTCGCTGCCGGACCTGGCGCGGCTCGTGGCGATGATCGCCCTGGGCGGGGCCGTCTACGGCGCGGTGGTGCTGGCCCTCGCCCGCGGGCGGCTGATGGACGACGCCAGGCGCTTCGCCCGCGCGCACGCCAAGGGCGCCGCGCCGTCAGCGGTTCCGGAAGCCGTCTAGCTTGGGGATCAGGCCGGCTGCAGCCGGCTGGCCAGGCGCTTCAGCCGCGCCTTCACCGGCATGGCCAGCAACGGCCAGACGGCGGGCTCCTGCGCACAGGTTCCCAGCGCCTGCGGGACATCCTTGGCCTTCAGGGCGCAGATGACGCGGTCGTAGGCGAGCGCGGTCTCCAGCGAGCGCCGGCGCCTGGCCTGGGCCCGGCGAACCGCCTCGCACTGCTCGCGCAGCGCGGCCTCCAGCGCCGCGTCGGCGGCCAGCATCTGCTCGATGTGTTCGCGCCGCAGGACGTGGCTGATCGAGGCGCCGTGCTTTCGGTAGCGGTAGAGCGCCTCGGGCACGAAGCGCATCGTGGCTCCCTTGGCCAGCAGCCGCAGCACCAGGTCGTAGTCCTCGCCGATGCGCAGGTCCTCGCGGTAGCGCTCGCCCCGCAGGGCCTCGGCGCAGAACAGCGGCTTGAGGTAGCCCAGGCCCGGCTGCCTGGAGTACATGCGCCCGGCCTCGATGTAGTCGGCCAGGGTGATCCAGCGCGGGTGCGCCCAGGCCTTCTGGCAGAGGAACGGCTTCCACGGCGCCTCGCCGCCGTCCTGGAAGACGTGCAGGTTGTCGACGACGATGTCGGCATGGTCGCCGCGGGCGCGCGCCACCAGCTTCTCCAGCCGGTCCGGGGCCATCAGGTCGTCGGAATCGAACACGGCGACATAGCGGCCGCGCACGGCGGCCAACGCGCGGTTGCGCGCAGCGCCGGGGCCGCCGTTTCGCTGCGCAGTCAGCACGCGCACCCGCGCATCGCCTGCCGCGGCCTCCGCGATCACCTGCAGGCTGTCGTCGGTGGAGGCGTCGTCGGCGACGATCAGCTCCAGCTCGCCGAGCGTCTGGCCGAGGACCGAGCGGATCGCGGGCGCGAGGTGGCGCGCGCCGTTGTAGTTGGCGGTGACGACCGAGACGAGGGGCGCCTGGCCGGTCATGGCGCCGCGGGCCGCCGCACCAGCAGCGGCTCGTGCCGCTCGAGGGGTGCGGGATCGGGCCGATCCCCGAACAGCTGCCGCCAGAAGCCGGCCGACCACGCCAGGTGCATGATCATGGCCGCGACGCCCGAGAGCAGCGCGGCGGGGTCGCGCTTCTTCACGCCCAGCAGCAGGCCGTAGCCGAGCGAGGCGGCCATCCACATCAGCGCCGGCAAGGCCATGGCCCAGAAGAACGGAGCGGCGAGGAGGAAGGCCACGGCCGGCGCGACGGCCAGCGGCAGGGCCTGGCGCACCTTCAGCGGCGTGAAGTGCTTCAGCACCGTCCGCGCCCGGCCCTTACCGTAGCTGAAGTACTGCTTCCACAGCGCGCCCGGCGTGGAGCGCGGGTGGTAGCCGATGCGGACCTTGTCGGTCAGCCAGATGCGGCCGCCTTCCTTGCCGAGCCGCAGGTCCAGCTCGGCGTCCTCGTTGTGGCTGAAGGTCTCGTCGTAGCCGCCGACGGTCTCGAACGCCTCCAGCCGGAACAGGGCATGGTGGCCGTGGTCGACCCAGCGCCCCTCGCCCTCCAGCCGGTGGGCCGAGCCGCCGGTGCCGAGGATGGAGTTCTGCGCCGCGGCGACGGCGCGCTGGAAGGCGCCCTCGCCCTTGGTGTCCATCGAGACCACCACCGACGAGGCGCCGGTGCGCCGGGCCTCGGCGATCAGGGTCGAGACGTAGTTGGGCGGATAGTCGGCGTGGGCGTCCACCCGCACCATCCAGGCGCGGTCGTCGGCCTCGATCATCCCCGCCGCGAGGTTGACGCCCGCGCTCTGCAGGCGGCCCGGGTTGTGCAGCAGCCGCACGCGCGGGTCGCGCGCGGAGATCTCGGCCACGATCTCGCGCGTCCCGTCGGTGGAGCCGCCGTCGGCCACCAGGACCAGCGGCTCGACCAGGCCGGCGTCGGCCAGGATCCGCTCGATCACGCCGGCGATCGCCGCCGCCTCGTTCAGGGCCGGGATGACGATCACCGCCCGGTTCTCGGCCCGGTTCTCGAGATCGCGCGCCGCGGCGGGCATCCGGATCAGCGCCTCGGACGAGATGGCGTCCCAGGCCTGCGGCCAGCGCGCCTCGGCCTCGCCGAGGCCCGCGCGGCGGGCGGCGAGCGGCGCGAACGATCGCGGTTCCGACGCGCGGCGGTTCCGCGCTTCGGGACCGGACGCTTCGTCCCTCTCCCACTCAGGTTCGGGCGTAGGCTTGGAACTCAACATGTCGGGGGCGCATCCGAGAAATTCGACCAGAGCCGACCGCGCGGAAAGCTCCGCGGTCGACGCGGCTTAAACCATGCGCCCGGGATTCCGTTCCGGCCCCGCTGCGGGTCTAGGCCGCCAATTTTGATGATGCGGAATCAATAGCTTGGCCGTTGGAACCAAGGGCCGGTTGCGGGTTTCTCAACCCTTCCGTCAAGCGGCGGCAGTCGCCGGCGTCGGCCACGAACGCCGAGCGGGGCTGCGCCTCCAGCTCGCGCCGGAACGCCGCGTAGCGCTCGGCCGCGAGCCCCTCCAGGAAGCCCTCCAGATCCTCAGGCCGCGAGAGGCGCACGCCGAAGCCGTGTTCCGCCAGCCAGCGGCCGGTCTGCACGCCCGAGAGGGCGACGGGGACCGAGCCGTAGCGGCCGCTTTCGTAGATCCGGTTGGGCAGCAGCCAGGACGAGTTCAGCCCCTCCTCCATGAAGTCGATGGCCCAGCTGAAGTGCGTCTGGCCGTACAGCAGCGGCAGGTCCGCCGCCCGGTAGGGGCCGCCGAAGCTCACGTTGGGCGTGGCCGCCACCTGGCCGTCGAAATCGGCGAACTCCACACGCGCCGGCCGTCCCCAGATCCGCACCTCCAGCAGGTCGGGGCGGCGCTGCGCCAGCCCGGTCAGGATGTCGAGGCTCCGCCGGCAGCGGATCGCGCCCAGCCAGCCGATGCGCCAGGGGGGCCCGGCCGGGGGCGGTCCCAGCGGCGCGCCGCCCGCCCCCTCCAGCTCCAGCACCTTGTTCTCGACCAGCATGACGGGGGTGCGCAGGTCGCGCCCCAGGCCCTGCACCGGTGCGAAGTAGGAGTCCACGAACGCGGGCGAGCTCACGATCAGCAGGTCCGACCGCTTCAGCAATCTCCGCTCGACGGCCCGCATGGCCCGGCCCTTGCCGGAGTCCGCCAGCATGATCCGGTGGATGTCGAGCGCCTCGTAGGCCAGCTTCGCCTTCAGGCCGCAGGTCCAGCGGGCCGCCTCGCCCACCGCCAGCATCTCGAGCTGGCGGCAGAGCACGACCTCGGCGCCTTCCAGCAGCTTGCGGAACCGTCCCGAGCGCAGCGCGGCCAGGGCCGTCAGCCGGGCGCGGTGGCCGAGGCGCGCGTCGTAGGTCCGGCCCAGGTCCACCGTGGCGCAGCCTTCCAGGGCCTCGGGCGCGGCGTCCGCGCGCCGGAAGCCCAGCACCACCGGCTCGGCCCCGCCGGCCTTCAGCATCCGAACCCGTCGGGTGACGGCCGGATCGGTCAGGTCGTGGACGAAGTAGGCCAGCTTCACGTGCGCGCCCCCTCAAAGCTGAAGCGTGTGGATGCGAACCAAACGCGCGACGGCCCGTTTGGAACCGCGGCAGCCTTGCAGTTGCGGAGGGGTGTTCCAGTCCATGTCTCAACCCGCGGTCGGGCCGGTCCAGAAGGCTCCCGGCGAGATCCGTTCCATCCAGTACCTCCGCGGGATCGCGGCCTTCGGCGTGCTGGTGTTCCATGCGGCCGAACGGGCAGGCGGCCATTTCGGCGTGGGCGCCGCGGGCGTGGACGTCTTCTTCGTGATCTCGGGCTTCATCATGTGGGTGGTCACCTGCCGCAAGAGCCCGGGCCCCGGCGACTTCCTGCTGCGGCGGGTGCAGCGGATCGTGCCCCTCTACTGGGGCGTCACCCTGCTGGTGGCCGGCGTGGCGCTCGCCGTCCCGGCCGCCTTCCCGGCCATGCAGGTGACCGCCGAGGCCCTCATCAAGTCGCTGTTCTTCGTCCCCTACCGCGACCCGCAGGGGCTGGTCGCGCCGCTGATCGTCCCCGGCTGGACGCTGAACTACGAGATGTTCTTCTACCTGCTGTTCGCTGCGGGCCTTCTGGCGCCGGCGAAGCTGCGGCCGTGGCTGGTGTCGGCGGCGCTGGTGGCGCTGGTGGCCGTGCGGCCGCTGCTGGACGCCTCCAATCCGCTGGTGGCCGCCTACACCGACCCGATCCTGCTGGAATTCGGCGCCGGCGTCTGGCTGGGCAAGCTGTGGTCCGAGCGGCGCCTGCCGTCGGCGCGCATCGGCTGGGCGCTGGCCGCGGCGGGCCTGGCTGGCTTCACGGCGGTCACCCTGGCCGGGACCGACGTCTCGACGGCCCGGGTCCTCCTATGGGGCCTGCCCGCCCTGCTGCTGGTGGCCGGCGCCGTGACGGTCGAACGCCAGGGCCCGATCCCCAGCCTCTGGCCGCTGCGGGTGATCGGCGATGCGTCCTACTCACTCTACCTCGTGCACGGCCTGGCCATCTCGGCGACCTTCCGGCTGCTCGCCGTCGTCGGCGTCACCGCCCCGGCGCTGCTGTTCTCGGCCTCGATCGTCGCCGGCGTGGTCGCCGGCCTGATCGCCTATCACCTGGCCGAGAAGCCGATGATGAAGCTGTTCCGCACCGGCCTCGGCGCCCATCGGCCGAGCGGCGTGGCCGCCCAGACCCCGCGCGAGATGACCGCGCGCTAGAGGTCCAGCAGTTCGCGCCCGGCCTGCCGCACGTCGTTGCAGCCGGTCAGGATCATGGCCACGGCCAGCTCGGAGCGCATGAGGCCCAGCATCTTGCCGATCGCCGCCTCGCCGCCCGCGCCGAGCGCATAGGCCCACGGGCGGCCGACGAAACAGGCCTTGGCGCCCAGGGCCAGCGCCTTCAGCACGTCCAGGCCCGAGCGCACGCCGCCGTCCATGAACACCTCCAGCTCGCCGCCCACGGCGTCGGCGATCCGGGGAAGCGAGGCGATGGAGGACTTCACCCCGTCGAGCTGGCGGCCGCCGTGGTTCGAGACCACCACGCCCTGCGCCCCGGCCCGGACCGCGTCGCGCGCGTCCTCCACGTCGAGCACGCCCTTGACCACGATCGGCCGGTCCCAGTTCTCGCGCACCCAGTCGAGGTCCTTCCAGGTGACCGAGCGGTCGAAGTTGCGGGCGATCCAGGCCAGGAAGTCGGTCACCCGGCGGCTCTCCTGCACGGCCCCGGCGACCGAGCCCAGCGTGTGGGGCCGGCCGTGGACGAACACGTCCCAGGTCCAGGCCGGATGGGTGATCCCGTCCCAGGCCTGGTTCAGCGCCGCCTCCAGCTTGCCGGCGCCGGTGAAGCCCGAGCGGACGTCGCGGTAGCGGGCGCCGGGGATCGGCAGGTCGACGGTGAACACCAGCACGGGCGAGCCCAGCTCGTGGGCGCGGGCCAGCAGCTCGCGCATGTAGCCGCGGTCCTTCAGCATGTAGAGCTGGAACCAGGGGGGCGTGCCGGTCCTGGCCACTTCCTCCACCGAGCAGACGCCCACGGTCGACAGGCAGAACGGCACGCCGGCCGCCGCCGCCGCGCGCGCCGCCTGGGTCTCCCCGCGCCGGCCGTACATCCCCGCCATGCCGACCGGCGCGAGGCCCACGGGCATGGCCAGGGTCTGGCCCAGCGTTTCCACCGTCATCGACAGCTCGGTCATGTCCTTCATGACCCGCTGGCGCAGGGCGATGGCCTCCAGATCCTCGACGTTCCGCTTCAGCGTCACCTCGGCGTAGGAGCCGCCGTCGATGTACTCGAAGAAGATCTTCGGAAGCCTGCGCCGCGCGAGTTCGCGGAAGTCAGAAACCGAAGCTGCACGCATGCCGTCCCTCCCTGGGCGCGGGAAGGTGAAGCCTGCGCCAGCCGGGCGCAAGGTCCCGGCGGATGGGTCAGGCCTGGGCGGCGGCCTTCATCGGGGCGGGTCCCGGCGCGGGGCCGATGACGATCCACACCTGGTGCGCGCGGCCCAGCAGCTCGCCGTCCGACGAATAGAGCGCCACCCCCGCCGTCTCCTTGCGGCCCTCCTTGGCGATGGGCCAGGCGACCAGGATGCACTCCTCGCCCGCGCGCGGCGCCTTGAGGACCTCGCCGGTCATGGTGCCCAGAAGAGCGCCGTGGCGGCCCTCCTTCTCGACCCAGGCGAAATAGCCCGGGCAGTCCAGGGCGGCCCAGACGACCTCCTGGGCGATGGTCCCGTCGGGTCGGGCGAAGCGCTCGTGCGCGCGCCAGGTGCAGGCGACGACGCCCGGCGCGGCGCCCTCCAGGGGCCCGGCGAACACCCGCAGGCCGTCCCCCTCCTCCCGGGCCGTGCCGCAGGTGAAGCAGATCGGATGAACGCGCTCGGCGTGGCCGATGTGGCGGGCGCCGGCCGCGCGGGCGGCCTCGAGGCTGGGCGCCGGCGGCGGCTCGGGCAGCTCGGTCCGCGCGGCCCCGGCCTGGCCGATCAGCCCGCCGCCCTCTCCGGTCAGCACCGCCCCGCCGTCCTGGCGCTCGAGGTCGAGGTCCACGTCGAGCGGGATCGGCGCGCGCAGCACCGCCGTGACGGGCCCCTCCAGGCCCTCGGCCAGGACGCCGCACACATAGCCGCCGTTGCCGGAGTTCGGGGGGCCGCAGAACTGGCGGCCGATCATGATCTTGGACAAGGAAACGCTCGTCTGGGGATGTCACGCAACAGGTCCCCGGCTTTGTCACGGCGACGCGGCGGAATGGAAGCCGAATTCGCGCTGCGGCGTTGGAGGCGGGGGTCGGGCGCGCTAAGGCTAAGCCCGATCGTCGAGAAGCGGATTCGATGAGGAGATATCGGTGAGCGAACGGATCGAACGTCCCTGGGCCCTGATGCGTCACCACGCCGGGTGGGCGGACGTGTTCCATATCGAGAGCGAATCCGGCGACTCGATCACCGGCTTCTATCCCGACCGCGAGACCGTCGGCCCGCCGGTCAGCTATTCCACGCGCGCGGTCCTGGCCCGCTATCCGACGATGGAGGCCGCCCGCGCCGCCCGCGAGGAAGCCGTCGGCGAATGGCGCAAGCACGACGCGGCGGTCCGCGAGGCCGAGTCCAAGCTGCGCGAGGCCGAGAAGGCGCGCGAGGACGCCTGGCTGACCTGCCTGCGCGACGCGGCTGATCGGGGCTAGAGCCGCAGGCCCTTCGACACGAACCAGGCGATGGCGGCGGCGAGGACGACGCCCACGACCAGCCGCCACGCCGGCGCCCCCGCAAGGCCCGGGTCCTGCGGAAACGTCCGCCAGCCGGTGACCATCGGCCGGATCAGGTTCGTGCGCTTGTAGAAGAGGTAGAACAGCACCGCGGCGACGTGCAGGACGACCAGCGCCTGCAGCGCGCGGAAGCTCAGCTCGTGGACCTCGGCGATGGCCCGCCCGGTCTCGAAGCTCACCCGGTCCGACAGCGGCCCGGCCTCGAAGGCGTCCACGTCCACCGCGAACAGCCCCGTCGTCACCTGCACGGCCAGCACGGCCAGGATGGCGATCACGCTCCAGCCGCCGAGGGGGTTGTGCCCCGGCACGGCGGCCGCCGCCCGCTGTGGCAGGCCCCGAGCGTAGGCGAGCACGGCGCCGGGCCCCTTCACGAAGCTGGCGAAGCGCGCCGCCCCGCCGCCGGCGAAACCCCAGTAGATGCGGAACAGCACCAGCCCGAGGATCGCGTAGCCGCTCCACCGGTGCCAGTTCAGGTGGTCCTCGGACGACCACCAGGAGAAGGCGACCAGCACCACCAGCAGCCAGTGGATGATGCGGACGGGCGCGTCCCAGAGCTTCGCCCGCACGCCGGCCTCGGGGGACGCCAAGGCCTCAGTCCTTCTGCTGGCGGTACTTGTCGTGGCAGGCCTTGCAGGACGCCCCGGTGGGCCGCACCTGGGCCTTCACGGCGTCCATGTCGCCGCTGAGGGCGGCCTGGTTCAGCTTCGAGACCTGCACCTGCATCGCCGACGCGACCGCCGAGAAGCCCGCGGCGTCGGTCCAGATGTTGGCCTTGGCCTCGCTCTTCGGCCGCGCCTCGACGCCGCTCCCGCGCGGGAACCAGGTCGGCAGGGCGGTGGCGAGGCTGGCCATGGTCTTGGTCTGGGCCTGTACGGTCGCCGCGTTCGGATTGCCCTTCCGCAGCTCGTCGTTCAGCGCCTTGAAGGCCGCGCCCAGCTTCTCGAAATTGGCGTGGCGCTGGTGGGCCGCCCGCGCGCCCGCGCTCATCGGCCCCTTCGGCATGGGCTCGTTGTGGGCGAAGGCCCCCGTCGCGGCCACCGCCGCGCCGATTCCCAGGGCGATCGCCGCGACCGCGCCCCTGCTCTTCCCGATCGCCATGAAGCTCGCCTTCTGAAACCCTGCCAGCGCGGGAGATTGCCGGGGCCCGGCCTTGGCCGTCAACGGCTCGCGGACTTCACCGGCGCGCCCTCGCGGCCGGCCTGGGCCAGCATAGCGCCGCAGTTGGCGTCCTTGGCGAGGCCCGGATCGACGAACGGCAGCAGCGCCGCGATCGGGTTGAGCAGCGCGCCGAGGCCGACGCCGGCGGCGCCCTGGGCGATCGCCCCACCGGGCTCCAGGCCCAGCTTCGGCGCCCGGATCGGCCCCTCGGCCTTCACCGGGATCAGCGCGCGGACCAGCCGGAACTTCTTGTTATGGCCGCGGACCTCGAAGGACATCCGCTCCGTGCCCAGGTTGATCGCGCCCTTGCCGGTGATCAGCACCGGGCCGGTGTCGACCACGATGTTGCCGGCGCGCATGACGCCGTCGGTCGTGCGGAAGTGGGCGACCCCGCAGCGCAGCGCGGTCGTGTCGTCGTCCTTGCTGAGCAGCAGGCCAAGGCCCTTCACGACATTCACGCCCATCAGCTCGGCGAAGGCCTTGCGGATCTCGCCGCCGGGGGCGACCACCATCACCTCGCCGTCGGCGCTCGCGAACGCCTTGTGGATGCTGTCCCCCGCGCCGGTCAGCCGGGCGCGGCCGGAGACGGCCCCGGTCAGGGGGTGGCCGCCCTCGTAGGTGACCGGGATGAGCTGCTCGATCCGCGCGTTGGCCAGCCGCAGGTCCAGTTCGGTGACGGGGACCTCCCGGCGGGCGTTCAGGGCCACGAAGCCGCTCACCCGGCCCTGCGGCAGGTCCAGCACCAGCGGCTCGGCCCGCAGGAGGCCGTTGTCCAGCTTCACCCGCACCTGGCCGGCGGTGAGGTTCACGGGCGCATCGCGGATCGACTGCGCCCGGTAGCGGACGTCGGCGTCCATCGCCCGGATGCGGCTCACGTCGAGGGTGGAATCCGGGAAGATCCGCTGCTGGGCGTTCAGCGCGCGGGCGACCGCCACCTGCTCGGCCGAGGCCGTCTCGCCGGGCCCCGTCGCCGGCGCGCCGCCGAACAGCGCGCCCAGGTCGTCGAAGTCCAGGCTGCGCGAGCGCAGGTCGGCCTCGAACATCGGCCGCGTCCGGCCGGTCTCGACCTCGATATCGCCGGCGAGGTCGCTGTCGCCCACCCGGCCGCCGAGGTTGTCGATGCGCCAGACCAGCTCGTCGCGCGAGAGGCGGCCGCGCAGGCTGTAGGGCGGGGTGTTCGGCAGGGCGACGCCCGTCAGCGGATAGAGGTCCGACAGGTCCGGCCCGCGCGCGGTCGTGAACATGTGGAAGCGGCCGAGGTCGAAGGGCTTGGGCACCGCCCCGTTGGCCGTGATGTACGTCCGGCCGGCCCGGATCTCGGCGTTGAACGGATAGGGCCTGTCGCGCTCGATGTTCACCAGCGGCCCGCCGGTGACCTCCATTCGGAACGGCTGGCGGTTGATCGTGCCCTGGCCGACCAGCTCGAAGCCGCGGCTCCGGTCGCCCAGGGTCTCGGCGGCGTTGATCGTCCCCTCAAAGCGCAGGTCGCGCTTCACGTCGAGGTACGACATCCGGCCGTCGGCGACGATGAAGCTGCGGATCGGCGGCAGCCGCATGGGCTCCTTCTTGCGGCCGTCCGAGAAATCCCAGTTCCGGCGGCCCCGGGCGTCCGCGTAGAGCCGCAGTTCGGGACGGTCGAACCGCAGCAGGCGCAGGTCGACGTTCCCCCACAGCAGCGGGACCAGCCGGATCTGCACGGTGATCTTCTCGAAGGTCCCGAGCGGGTCGCGGCCTGCCCACGGCGCATTGGCGATCCGCACGCCTTCTACGGTCGCCCGGGGCTGCCACGACCAAAGCCGCACGTCGAGGTCGCCCGCGATGCTGACCTCGCGGTTCAGCCGGGCCGAGGCGATCCGCTCGACCGGCCCTCTGAACCAGTTCCAGTCCCAGATGGCCACGAGCACCCCGATGGCGACCGCCAGCGCGGCCAGGACGCCGCCGGTCCAGTACAGGGCCTTGCGGCTGGGCTTCCTCAGCCGGGGCGGCGGCAGGCGCGTGTTGCGGATCCGGGTCCACCCCGCCTGCGCCCAGGACCTGGCCCGCTGGAGCGTCCGACGGCGCGCCGACGTCCGCTCGGGCTCCCGGCGCCGGCCGGGCTCGGGGTTCTGGAAGGCTTCGTTGCTCACGCGGGGGTCTCCGGGACCCCATCAAAAGCGCAGCCTGCGGAGGAGAGTTCCCGAGCGTGTCTAGTGGCTTACGCCCCGCCCGCTGAACGCGGCCAGCACCGTCGCGACGAGGATCCGGAGGTCGAAGGCGAGCGACATCCGCTCCAGGTACTCGCGGTCCAGCCGCACCTTCTCGGGGATGGGCAGCTCGTCGCGGCCGTTGATCTGGGCCCAGCCGGTGACGCCGGGCCGCAGCCGCTCCACCCCGGCCTCGGTGCGCAGGGCGACGAGATCGTCCTGGTTGAACAGCGCCGGCCTGGGACCCACCAGGCTCATCTCGCCCGTCAGCACGCTCCACAGCTGCGGCAGCTCGTCCAGGCTGGTGCGGCGCAGAAAGCGGCCCAGCGGCGTGATCCACTGCTCGGGACGGTCCAGCAGGTGCGTGGCCACGTCCGGCGTGTCGATCCGCATGGTGCGGAACTTCGGCATCCGGAAGACGCGGTTGTTGCGTCCCACGCGCCGCGACCAGTGGACGGCGGGCCCGGGGCTGTCCAGGCGCACCGCCGCCGCGATCGCCAGCAGCACCGGCGAAAGCGCGACCAGCCCGGCGAGGGACGCAGCGATGTCGAAGGCCCGCTTCAGCACCCCGCCCTTCTAGAGCGCGCCGGGCGGGAGCGCCAAGTCAGGCCAGGTCGTCAGGCCGAAGCCGGGTCGGCGTCCGGAGCGGCGCGCTTCGCCTTTGGAGGCGGCGCGGGCTCGGCCGGCGGGGCGGCCGTCTCCTCGCGCATCAGCTCGGCGGCCACGGGCCCGATCGGCGCGGACTCCCCGCCCATCGGCGGCAGGGCCTCGGCCGCCTCGATGGCGGTGGGCGTCACCTCGCAGGTGAGTTCCGCCGCCGCCTGCAGCGGCGCGCCGACCTCGGCCGCGACGAGGTCCTCGGCGGCCTCGAGCGTCCGGAGCGAGGCGGCGGCGAACATCGCCTCCAGGTTCTGCGGGGTCCAGCGGGTCATCCACCACCAGGCGACGCCCGCGGCGGCGGCTCCACCGAAATAGCCCCACAGCGGGGATGCGGCCCCGATCATCAGCTCGGGCGAGAGGGGTCTGGACAACGCGCCGGGACGGTCGGCGGACTCGGGAAGGAACGTCATGGCCGGTCTCCTTCGATTGTGCGCTGCAACATAACACAGCCCGCACGAGACCGGATGCGAACTTACGATGACGGCAGCCGATAGACCCGCGACGCGCCGCCGTCGCCCAAGGCCTGGGCGACCCAGCCGCAGATGTCGGCAAGATCGGTCGCCATGTCGGGCCCGTTCCACAGCACCAGGGCGCAGCCGTTCATCTTCATGGGATCGGCCAGGGGGCGGATGCGCGCCTCGCAGACCAGCGCCGGCGGCAGGCCGGCGTCCTCCAGATCCCGCAGGAAGGCGTCGAAGGTCTCCAGGTCCTTGAGCGGCAGCCAGACGAGCGCCTGGACGGCCGGGTTGCTCGCCCCGGCGCCCTCCAGCGTCTCGACGATCCGGCCGTAGTCGTCGGGTTTCTCGAACGGCGGATCGATCAGCAGCAGCGCACGGCCTCGCGGCGGGCAGCGCTCGACGGCCGCCCGGTAGCCGTCGGTGCAGAGGGTCTCGACGTTCGCCCGGCCCTTCAGCGCGCTGCGCAGTGCGTCGTGCTCCTCCTTGCGCAGCTCGCAGGCCAGGTAGCGGTCGGCGGGCCGCAGCGCCTGGGCGATCAGCCAGGGCGAACCGGGATAGCGTCGCACGGGCCCGCCGCCGTTCAGCGCCGCGACCGCCTGCACGAGAGGCCGGAAGGCGGCCGGCGCATCCTTCGCTCCCATCAGCCGCACGATCCCCGCCTCGGCCTCGCCCGATTTGCGCGCCTCCTCCCCCGCCAGGTCGTAGAGGCCCCGGCCGGCGTGGGTGTCGATCACCGTCAGCGGCCGCCCGTCCTCCATCAGGCGCGCCAGCAGGCGCAGGAGGGCGGCGTGCTTCACCAGGTCGGCGAAGTTCCCGGCATGGAAGGCGTGGCGGTAGTTCAAGGCGGTGGACGCTCCCCGTTAGGAACCTGCGCCGCGCATACCACGTTGCCGCGGGGCGCGTGGAGGGCCCAGGGCCCCGGTGAGCCACGCGGGGAGCGCCAGGGCACATGCCGAACGACGTCGCGGCCGCCGAACACATCGAGGAGGCCGGGCTCAGGTACGTGAGCGACGGCGATCCGGGCATCGCGCGCAAGCCCGCGCGGGGCCACGGCTTCAACTACCTCGCGCCGAACGGCGAGCCGGTCACCGACGAGAAGACCCTGGATCGCATCCGCGCGCTGGCCATCCCGCCGGCCTGGACCGACGTCTGGATCTGCCCCCGCGCCAACGGCCACATCCAGGCGGTGGGCCGCGACCAGAAGGGCCGCAAGCAGTACCGCTATCACGCCCGCTGGCGCGAGGTGCGCGACAGCCACAAGTACGACCGGGTGCTCGCCTTCGGCCGCGCCCTGCCCCGACTTCGGCGGCGGGTGGAGGAGGACCTGAAGCGTCCGGGCCTGCCGCGCGAGAAGGTGCTGGCCGCCGTCATCCGGGTGATGGAGACCACCCTGATCCGGGTCGGAAACGAGGAATACGCCAAGCAGAACCGCAGCTTCGGCCTGACCACCCTGCGCGACCGGCATGTGAAGGTCGGCCGCGCCGGCGCCGTCTTCGAGTTCCGCGGCAAGAGCGGCAAGGTCCACAAGACCGGCCTGAACGACCGCCGGCTCGCCCGTATCGTCAAGGCCTGCCAGGACCTGCCGGGCCAGCGGCTGTTTCAGTACGTCGGCGACGACGGGCTGCAGCACGCGGTGGAGTCCGCCGACGTCAACGCCTACCTGCGCGACGCGCTGGGTGAGGACTTCTCCGCCAAGGACTTCCGCACCTGGGCCGGGACCGTCATGGCCGCCCGCGCTCTGATGGAGACGCCGGCCTGCGCCAGCGCCGCCGAGGCCAAGCGCAATGTCTCCACCTGCGTGAAGGCGGTGGCCGGCGTGCTGGGCAACACGGCCGCGGTGGCCCGCAGCGCCTACATCCACCCCGCGGTGCTCGAGGCCTATCAGGACGGCGCGCTGGAGGTGAAGGCCTCGGGGAGCGACGAGCGGGCCTTCGAACTGGCCGTCCTGCGGTTCCTGGAAGGCGTGCGCGACGACGCCCCGCAGAAGAAGACCGCCGCCGCGCGGGAGATGGCCCGCAAGGCCTGACGTGGCGGCACGCTGGCGCGGGCTCGCCGACCGGCGTTACCCTTCCCGGCACAAGGCGCGGGGGGAACACGCGCCGCCGGAGGATATCCCATGTTCGGCCCGCGCCTGCGCTTCGGCGCCTTCATCGCGCCCTTTCATCCCGTGGACGAGAACCCGACCCTCGCGCTCGAGCGCGACCTCGAACTCGTCGAGCACATGGAGCGCCTCGACTACGACGAGGCCTGGTTCGGCGAGCACCACTCGGCCGGCTACGAGCTGATCGCCAGTCCCGAGCTGTTCATCGCCGCCGCCGCCCAGCGGACCAAGCGCATCAGGCTGGGCACGGGCGTCTCGTCCCTGCCCTACCACCACCCGCTGATGCTGGCCGACCGGATCAACCAGCTGGACCACATGACCCGCGGGCGGGTGATGTTCGGCGTGGGCCCCGGCGCCCTGGTCTCGGACGCCTTCATGATGGGCATCCCCGTCGCCAAGCAGCGCGACCGCATGGACGAGGCGCTGGAGGTGCTGATCCGGCTGATGCGCGGCCAGGAGGTCACCCACAAGTCCGACTGGTTCGAGCTGTGGCAGGCCCGGCTGCAGATGACCCCCTACTCCCGCCCCTCGGTGGAGATCGCGGTGGCCAGCCAGGTCTCGCCCACCGGCGCGCGGGCGGCGGGACGCCACGGCGCGGGCCTGCTGTCGCTGGGCGCGACCGGAACGGCGGCGTTCAACGCCCTGGCCTCGAACTGGAACATCGCCTGCGAGCAGGCCGCCGAACACGGCCAGACCATGGACCGCAGCGCCTGGCGCCTGGTCGGGCCCATGCACATCGCCGAGACCCGCGAGCAGGCCATGGCCGACGCGCGCTTCGGCCTGGAGAAGTGGATCTACTACTTCAAGGAGATCGCCAACCTGCCGATCGTGCCCGAGGGCCCTGACCCCGTGCAGGCCCTGATCGACAGCGGCACGGCGGTGATCGGCACGCCCGACGACGCGGCCGCCCGCATCCAGCAGCTTGTGGACCAGAGCGGCGGCTTCGGCTGCTTCCTGCTGATGGACCACAACTGGGCCCCGTGGGAGGCCAAGAAGCGCAGCTACGAGCTGATCGCCCGCTACGTCTTCCCGAAGTTCCAGCAGCTCAACGAGAACCGGCAGGCCTCGATGGACTGGGTCGGCGCCAACAAGGGCGAGTTCACCGGCCAGACCATGGCCGCCATGGGCGCGCGCATCGCCCAGCACATCGCCGAGAAGGGCGCCGAGAACATCCGGCCCGAGTTCGCCGCCCTCGTCGCCGGGGCGGCGGCCCCGAAGAAGGATTAGCGCCGGATCGAGAAGCCCACGCGGATCGTCCGCGGGGCCACGTAGCTCTCGACGCCGTCGGCGGTCTCGCCGATCTCGAGCTCCTCGTCGGTCAGGTTCTCGGCCGCCAGGTACACCTCGGCGGTGTCCGACAGCCGCCAGGCCGCCCGCGCGTCGAGCTGAACGCCCGCGTTCAGGCGGCGGCTGTTGAGGTCGTCCTCCCAGCGGGCGCTCTCGTAGCGCAGGTCCGCCGCCAGGGTCAGGCGGGCGAGCGGGCGCCAGTCGGCCCCGGCGGTGACCGTCCACTTCGGCGTCTGGGCCGGGCGCAGGCCGGTGAGCTGCGGGGCGGCGCCGCCCCCGTCCACCTCGGCGTCGGTGTAGGCGGCCGCGAGCCGCCAGGACGCGGTCGCGCCCAGATCGCCGGACGCCTCGCCCTCGACGCCCCAGGCCTCGATCTCGCCGGCGTTGCGCCGCTGGCGCAGGACCCCGCCCGCCGGCACGAAGCCGGCGGTCGGGAAGGTCCCCGGCCCGAAGCCGATGGTGACGTTGGTGATCGGGTCCTTGATCCGGTTCCAGAACAGCGTCGTGCTCCAGCGGACCGGCCCCTCGCCGCCGACCCCGGCCTCCAGGCCCTGCAGCGTCTCGGGCTTCAGCGCGGCATTCGCCTCGGTGATGTCGTTGCCGACCCGGAACGGCCGGTGCAGTTCGTTCAGCGTCGGCGGGCGGAAGCCGGCATAGGCGGCGGCCCGGACGTAGCGGCCGTCAGCCAGGCCGTAGCGGGCGCCGAACCGGGCCGTCGGCGTGGTCTCGGACGAGCCGTCCGGCCGCAGGTCCAGCAGGACCTCGCCCGTCTGGAGGTCCCGCTCGCGGCGGATCGCGCCGCTCGATTCCGACCGGTCGATCCGGGCCCCGCCGGTCAGCAGCCAGGGGCCGCTGTCGTAGGCCGCCTCGACATAGGCGCCGCCGACGAAGGTCTCGCCGCCGGCCTCCCGGTGACGGGTGAATCCGGCCCCCAGGTTGCGGAACCGCTCGCGAACTCGCCCGTCGGTCCAGCGCAGGTCGGCGCCGACCTCCCACGCCACCGCCGCCATCCGGCCCTGCAGGGCGGCGTTGACGCCGTAGCCCGTGGCCGGCGTCTCGTACTGGTCGTTGGCCGGGGTCGTGCCCGTCCGGCCCGCGGCCACCGCCGCCGAGCTGTTCTTCAGGTCGCTCTCGCGCACCCAGGCCTGCAGCCGCCAGCCGCCGACGCCCGCCTCGGCCGGACGCGCCAGGGTGACGGTCGCCGACTGGCCCGACGCGACCGAGCGCGCGCCCACCAGCCCGGCGCCGCGGATCTCGCGATAGGCCGAAACCCGGGCCGCGGCCTCCACGCCGCCGATCTCGTGCTGGACGCGCAGGGCGCCCGAGACGTCCTCCAGCGACACGCGCTCGTCGGCCGCGCCGCGCTGCAGCCCGCGCACGGCGTAGTAGCCGTCGGTCTTGGACGCCGCCGCGGTCAGCAGGACATGCTCGGTCCCGCCCGCGATGGCGGCCCGGTAGCTGTCGCGCTCGCCCGCCGAAATGTCGAATGCGGCCAGGCCGTCCCGCGCGCCGCGCTCCTGCAGCGCCACCACGCCGGTCAGGGCGCCGGCGCCATAGGGCCCCGCGCCCGCGCCGCGCACCACAGTCGCCCCGTCCAGCCCCTCGGGCGGGAGCGCGCTCCAGATCACCCAGCCGCCGAAGGGATCGTTCTGCGGAGCGCCGTCCAGGGTCACCAGCGCGCGTCCGGCGCCGGAGGGGGCAATGGAGCGAAGCGACAGGCCCTGCGTCGTCGGATTGGCCGCCCCGCTGCCCGTGCGCCGGAAAAGGGACACGCCGGGCGCCCGCTTCAGCGCCTCGTCCAGCCGCGGCGTCTCCTTCAGCTCCAGGGCGTCGATCTGCACCGCGCTGAAGGCCGCCTCGCCGCCGAGCGGCGCGAGCCGCGGGGCGTGGACGACGACGGCTTCGACCTGGGTGACGGGCGGCGGCGGCAGATCCGGCATGTTTCCTCGTATTTCTGGTATGGCCCGGGCCTGGGCTAAACAGCGGGGATGGAGAGCGCAATGGGCAAGGTCGCGATCGTGACCGGCGCGGGCAGCGGGATCGGCCGGGCTGTGGCCGTCGCGCTACTGGACGCCGGCTGGCGGGTGGCGCTGGCGGGGCGGCGCGCGGACGCGCTGGCGGAGACCGCCGCCCTCTCGGCCGGCGAGTCCCTGGCGATCCCGACCGACGTGGCGGACGAGGCTGCGGTGGATGCGCTGTTCGAGCAGACGAAGGCCCGCTTCGGCCGTCTGGACCTGCTGTTCAACAACGCCGGGACCGGCGCCCCGCCCGTCCCCATCGAGGACCACGCGCTGGACCACTGGAAGCGCGTCGTGGACGTGAACCTCACCGGCGCTTTCCTGTGCACCCGCGCGGCCTTCCGGCTGATGAAGGCCCAGGCGCCGCGCGGCGGGCGGATCATCAACAACGGCTCGATCGCCGCCCACGCCCCGCGCCCGCTCACCATCGCCTACAGCGCCACGAAGGCGGCGATGACCGGCCTGACCCGCTCCACCTCGCTGGACGGGCGCGCCTACGACATCGCCTGCGGCCAGATCGACATCGGCAACGCCGAGACGCCGATGACCCGCGGCGTCGTCAGGGGCACGCTGCAGGCCGACGGCGCGATGAAGCCCGAGCCCTACCTGGACGTGCGCCACGTGGCCGACGCGGTCCTGTACATGGCCGGCCTGCCGCTGGAGGCCAACGTGCAGTTCATGACCGTGATGGCGACGAAGATGCCGTACATCGGCCGCGGCTGACCAATCCGACGGCGGGGGCGCCCACCACCGCGGCGCCCCCAATGGCGCCCGTGTGAATTTTTCGCTGCACCGCAGCATTCCACTTGCGGACGGCCGCCCGGCTGTGGATTCCATCTCCTCGGGCGAAGAGAGCCGGGCGTCAGTCGCCGGCCCCGCCCGAGAGGAACGCCGGAAAGGGGTTGTCGCAACCCTTGAACCGGAAACCGAACCCATGATCCGCATCGTCACCCTGGCCGCCGCCGCGGCCCTTCTCGCCGCCCCGGCCGGCGCCCAGACCATCCGCGTCTCGACCGACGGCAAGTCCGCCGAACAGCTCCACGCCGAGGTGGTGAAGGCCGCCCGCAAGGTCTGTGCGCGCGCCACCCAGAACGCGACCTTCCCGCGGGAAGAGAAGGAAGCCTGCATGAAGGCCAGCCTCGCCCACGCCTTCGCCCAGCCGGCGGCCGCCAAGCTGGCCGCGAACGCCAAGCTGGCGTCGCGGTAAGGGGGCGGCGGGAGCGGGCGGCGACGCGCCCGCTCCCCAGCCGTCGCCTGCCGTCAGACCTCCGCCTTTTCGGGCGCGGCCCCGTCGGCGAACGCCGGCGCCCGCTTCTGGAGGTTGGCCATCACCGCCTCGACCTGGTTGGGCGAGCCGATCAGGGCCGCCTGCTCGCGGCTCTCCTCCAGCAGGACCTCGTGCTGGCTCGCATGGCCCATCAGGTTCAGCAGGCGCTTGCCCGCGCGGATCGCGTCGGGGCTCTTGCCGGCCACGTCGCGCGCGAACGCCAGCGCCTCGGCGCGCGGGTCGGCGCAGACCCGGGTGGCCAGGCCCAGCGTCGCGGCTTCCTGTCCGTCGAAGATCCGGCCGCTCCAGGTGAGCTCGCGCGCGAGGTCGTCGCGCACCAGGCCGCGCATCAGCACCATGCCGGCCATGTCGGGCACCAGGCCCCACTTGATCTCCATGACCGACATGCGCGCGTCGGGGGCGACGAACCGCAGGTCGGCCCCGAGGGCGAGCTGGAATCCGCCGCCGAACGCGACGCCATGCACGGCGGCGATCACCGGCACGGGAATCTCGCGCCAGACCATGCAGGCGTGCTGCGCCCGGTTCGAGCCCCCGGGCGTGCGGTCGCGGGTCAGCAGCGCCCCGGCCGAGCCCTGCCCGCCCTTGCGCTCGCCCGAGGCCATCGACTGGAAGTTGCCCATGTCGAGGCCGGCGCAGAACGCCCGGCCCTCGCCCGAGATCACCACCGCGCGGACGCCCGCCTCGCCCTTCAGCCGCTCGCCCGTCTCGATCAGGGCGTCGAACATGGCCCCGTCGAGGGCGTTCATCTTGTCGCTGCGGACCAGGCGCACGTCGGCGACGCCGTCCTGGATGTCCACGGTCACGCGGTCGTTCATCAGTCTCTCCGTTCAGGCCCGGGCCAGCGCATAGCCGGCGCGCGGGAAATGCACATGCACGAGGCCCACGCCCTCGCCCTCGCGGGCGATCACGATCCGCTCGCGGGTCAGGGCCGCGAGGCGTCCCGTGACGGGATCGCGGCCGTAGTCGTCGGCCTGGACCGTCACCGCTTCCCCGGGCTTCAGGCCCGAGGGATCGTCGGGGTCGCTGTCGGGGACCGGCGCAGGCGAGGCGTCGGCCGCCGCCCGCAGCGCCTCGGCGCCGCTCATCTCGGTCCGGCGGCCGTGGCCGATCGCGGCGATCCGCGCGCGCCAGTCCTGCACCCGATCCAGGCCCGCCAGAAGGGTCTCGGCCGCCGCGGGCGCGGCCGCGCCGAGCCACCAGACGTTCATGTACGCGGCGATGTCGCCCAGCGAGACCTTGGTCCCGCCCAGGAAATCGACCCCGGAGAGCCCGTCCTCCACCCAGGCCGCGTAGGCCCGCCACTGCGCGCGCATGTGCGGCGCGGCCGCCCTCATGCCGGCGATGTCGAACGGCCGGCCCGACAGCTTCTCGCGGTCCTCGATGAACTCGCGCGGGACCGCGTCGCCGATCTGCGCGAACACCACCGCCACGCTCGCCTGGAACCACAGCCGGTCGGCCCACAGGTTCACCGCCCAGTCCCCGCCGCGCGCGGTGGCCGGCTCGGGATGGCGGGCGTCCAGCTCGGCCAGGATCGCCTGGGTGTCGCAGTAGACGTCCGCCCCGATCTGCATCACCGGGATGCGCCGGTAGCCGCCGGTCAGGGGGACCAGCTCGGGCTTGGGCATCACCACCGGCTGGATCACCGAGCGCCACTCGAGGCCCTTCACGCCCAGCATCACCCGCACCTTCTCCGAGAAGGGCGAGGTGTCGTAGTGGTGCAGGACGATCCCGGCCATCCTAGCGCAGGCTCACCACGCCCGGCCCCGGCGGGTCGGCGTACAGCGCGTCCACCAGCGCCTGGCGCCGCTCCAGCGTGGCGCGCTGGTTCACATAGCCCTTGTCGGTGATCTCGCCCGCGTCGATCGACGGCGGCTCGGTCATGACCAGGAACCGGCCGACCTGCCGCGACGATCCACCGGCGCTCTTGTTGAAGGTCCCCAGCCGCTCCTTCAGGATCTCGGTCAGCTTGCCGAGCGGATCCTCGCCCAGCGACCCGAGCGCCGCCGGCGCCGGCCACACCAGCGCGCCGACGAAGGGCTTGTCCTGGCCCGCGACGACGATGTCGAAGACGTAGGGGCTGCAGGCGGCCACCAGGTCGGGCCTGAGCGTGCCGACCGACACCCAGGTGCCGGAATCCAGCTTGAAGTCCTCGGTCACCCGGCCGTCGAACACCAGCCCCTGCGCGGGATCGTCCGGATCGAGGAACCGGCAGGCGTCGCCCAGCTTGTAGAAGCCCTCCTCGTCGAAGGCCTGGGCGGTCTTCTCGGGGTCGTTGTGGTAGCCGCTGGTGACCGTCGGCCCCTTCACCCGCACCTCCAGCTTGGAGCCGCTGGGCGCGAGCTTCAGGGTGATGCCCGGCAGCGGCAGGCCGATCAGGCCCACCCGCTCGGTCACCCAGTGGACGACCGTGATCCCCTGCGTCTCGGTCGCGCCGTACATGGTGGTCAGCGGGATGCGGTGACCGGTCTCGGCGATCGCCAGCGCCTGCATCCGCTCATAGATGTCGTTCGACAGCGTCGCGCCGCCGTAGCCCATGTAGCGCAGGTTCCTGAAGAAGCTCCGGCGCAGCACGGGGTCCTGCTCCATCGCCTCGGCCAGCATGCCGAAGGCCACCGGCGCCGAGCCGAACACCCAGGGGGAGACCTCGTAGAGGTTCTTGATCGTGGTCTCGAACATGCCCGGGATCGGCTTGCCCTCGTCCAGGTGCAGGGTCCCGCCCGCCCAGAGGTTGCCGTTGAAGGCGATGTTGCCGGCCGAGATGTGGCTCCAGGGCATCCAGTCCAGCGCCTGGGGCGGATTGTCCGGATCGGGCGCCTCGTCGCGCAGGCCCTCCTGGCCGGCGATGACGCCCGCGAACATGCCGTGTGTCTGGGGCACGCCCTTGGGCATGCCGGTGGAGCCCGAGGTGAACAGGTACTTGGCGACGGTCCCGTGGTGCAGGGCCTCGCGCGCCGCCTCGACCGCCTCGCCGGGCGTGGTGGAGGCGAGTTCGGAAAGCGGGATCGTCCCGTTCCCGCCATCGACGGTCACGAATGCGAGGGTGGGGTCCAGCGCCCGCAGCGTCTCGAAGGCGCGGGCGAACATCTCGCTGGACTGGGCGAACACCACCTTGGGCCGGACGGTGGCGAAGCAGTGCTTCAGCTTGGCGTGGTCGGACGAGATCAGGCTGTAGGCCGGGCTGATCGGCGCCACCGGCACGCCGGCGGTGTAGCAGCCCAGCATCACGAGGGCGTGCTCGACCGAGTTGGCCGACAGCACCATCACGCTGTCCTCGCCGCCCAGGCCGCGGTCCAGCAGCCACTGGGCGATCCCGTCGGCGGCGCGCTTGGCCTCGCCGTAGGTGACGCCGGTCCAGGGACCGTGGTTCGGCGCGCGCTGCAGGATGTAGGGCCGGTCGGGATGCTGCGCGGCGCGTTCGGCCAGGAGGTGCGCGATCGAGCGCGGCCCCTCGCCCGGCGGATGGTTGGAGCGGATGATGTAGCTGCCGTCCGCCCGGCGCTCGACCGAAACGTCCGGCGCCTTCTGCGGCAGCGGCTTGAACGGCGGCTTGGACGCGATGGCGGCGCCCGCATCGTCGGCTGGGCTCATGGCGATCCTCCCGTTGTCTTTGGTTCTTGGGCCCAAGCCTATGCCAATGCGCCCGGCCCGCAACGCCGACGCCACGTAAGGGGCCACGCTTCCATTCCCCGCCCGAACCGCCCTAGACCGGGAACCTCAGCGTTGGGGGAACGGTCGATGAAGTTCGTGCTGATGAAGGGGCAGTCGCAGTACGGCTCGCTGCGGCTGCACGTCGACCAGCTCGCCGCCGCCCTGCGCGAGCTGGCGCACGAGGTCCAGGTGGTCGACCTGGCGGCGCCCGAGGGCCAGGGCGAGCTGCAGGCGACCTTCGGCGCCCCGCCGGACTGCTACTTCGGGATCGGCGGGCTCGGCGCCGAGCTCTCCAGCGGCGGAGCCTCGGTCTACGACCAGCTCGGGGTCGTCTACGCCACCCTGCACGTGGATCATCCCGTCCACCAGGCGCCCCGGGTGACCGCGCCGATCCGCCGGCACGTCGCCTTCTTCCTCGACCGCAGCCATGTGCAGTTCGTCTCGGCCTGGCCGACGGCGAAGATCGCCCAGGTCGGCTTCCTGCCCCCCGGCGCCAACGAGCTGCCCGAGCCGGTGGACGCCTCGGACGAGGCGTTCGGCGCCCGCGACATTCCCCTGCTCTTCACCGGCACCTACCGCGGCGCGCCGCAGCCGGCCTGGGCGGCCTGGGAGGCCAGCCCGGCCCGGGACCTGGTGGCCGAAGTCGCCGACCGGATGGCGGCCGACGCCCGCCTGCCGATCCTGGATGCGCTGAAGGCCGCCATGGCCGCCCGCGGCGCCCAGCTCACCGCCGACCTGTTCGACCAGCTCGTGCCCCTGCTGCAGGCCCCGCAGGCGTTCGCCGAGGCCTACCACCGCGACCGGCTGCTCCACGCCCTGGGCGCCGCCGGGGTCCCGCTGCACGTCTACGGCAACGGCTGGGAGCCGCTGGCGCAGCGCTATCCGTCCTTCGTCTACGGCGGCGTCGGCAGCTTCGAGGAGACCCTGCACCTGCTGCGGCGGGCGCGGCTGGTGCTCAACACCAACAACGGCTTCGTCGCCGGCGGCCACGAGCGCGTCTTCACCGCCATGTGCGCGGGCGCGGCGGTCGTCTCGGACGCCAGCCGCTACTACGCCGACGCCTTCAAGGAAGGCCGCGAGATCGTCACCTTCGCCTGGAACCGGCTGGACGAGGCGCCGGGCCAGATCCTGGAGCTGATGTCGGACACGCCAAGGCTCGCGGGGATCGCCCGTGGCGGCTGGAAGCGGGCCATGGCCGAGCACCGCTGGTCCGATCGCGCCGCCCGGATCGTCAAGGCGGTGAAGCAGGCCCGCTGAGCAGCGCCTCGTATTCCGCCGGCGTGCCGCAGAAGACCACCTCGTCCCGGCCGATCAGCCGGTAGCCGATCCGTCGGCCGGCGCGGATCAGGTGATTGTAGATCGGCGCCACATAGAGCTCGGCCGCCTGCGGCGCCTTGCGCTCCTCGGACAGCGCCCAGGCGAAGTCCGCCGCGCGGGCGAAGTGGTAGAGGCCGGTGCAGCACAGATCCGAGATAGGCCGCTTCTCGGCGGTCTCCAGCGCCAGCGGCGCCTCGCCCGCACCCGGCCGGACGTAGGACCAGTTGGCCCCCTCCCCCCGGAACACCTCGAGCCAGCCGTCCATCCCGGCCAACGGCGCGCCCGGGAAGCGGAAGCCCGGCCGGAAGGTGTCGATGTTGAAGATGGTCAGCGGCGTCTCGGCCGCGGTCCCGGCCGCCTCCAGGCCCAGGGCCACCGTCTCGGCCTGACCGGCCGTCGGACGATCCAGGGCCACCACCGTGCAGTCCTTTACGCCCAGCGCGGCGCTGGCCTGGCGCGCGTAGTCCGCCGCCTCGCCCCGGGCGATGATCAGGAAGGGCGTGCGCTCGAACTCGGCGGCGAAGCTTCCCACCGCATGGTCGAAGACGCTGCGGCCGTGCAGCGGCAGGGCGTGCTTGGGCCGGTCGTAGCCGGCGTCGAGGAACCGCTGCGAGCGGCCCGCCATGGGAATGACGATCATCCGGCTTCGAGGTCCCGGTGGAGCCGCAGCGCATTGGCCAGGAACGCCCGCTGGCGGTCGGGCCGGTCGGCGTGCAGCGGCAGCATCGACAGGAACAGCCCCGTCATCGCGGCCCGCACGGTGAGCGAGAGCGCCTCCGCGCCGTCGACCCGCATCTCGCCGAGCGCTCCCTCCAGCCAGGGCTGGGCGGCGATCTCCTCGAACGTCAGCTCGAAGTCGCCGTCGGCCTCGGCTAGGTCGTAGCGGCCGGCGATGATCTGGTCGTAGCGGCCCACCGCCGAGTGGGCGAGCTTGGCGAGGTCGTAGCGCAAGTCGCCGTAGATCCCCGGCCGCTCCCCCACCAGGCCGCGCGGGTCGAGCGCGCGCACCCGGCGCAGGCGGCTGTCGTAGAGCAGGTTCGAGAAGCACAGGTCGCCGTGCATGACGCACTCGCGCCGGCCGCTCTCCAGGTCCAGGGCCTGCGCCAGCCGCTCCGCGATCTCGGTGAGCGAGGGGGTCGGTCGGCCGGCGTAGCGCAGCGGCCTGTCGATCGGAAAGCCCGTCTCGCGGGCGAAACGCTCCAGCCGCGCGGCCGTCTTGTCGACGCACAGAGCCCGCAGCGCCGCGTCGGCCGAGCCTTCGCCCGTGTCGGCGGCGCAGGCGGCGAGCAGCGCCTCGATGGCCGACAGCACCCGCATCCACGAGTGGCGGCCGAGCTGGCCGTGGACGAACAGCTCCGAAACCACCGGCAGGAAGGCGTACTCGGTCTCGTAGAAGGCGTTCCCGTCCGCCACCCCATGGGCCAGCAGCCGCGCGGTATGGATCTGCACCGGCGCGGGGATGGCGTTCAGCCAGTGGGCCTCGGCGCGGATCTTCGCCCGGTCCTGGCTCGACTTGCGCGCGGTCAGCCCGTCGATCCGCACGGTGTTGAACGCCCGGGCCGTGGTGACCGCCAGCCGCGACTGGAAGAAGGTCTGCAGGTGGCCGAAGTCCAGCCATTCGGCGGCCGGGACGGTCTCCATGCGCCGCTCGCCGAGGTAGTGGTTCACGCCGGCGATGAAGTCGCCCCGCATGCGGGTCAGCGAGCGCAGCAGCCCCAGCGAGGAGGAGAAGCTGAAGTAGCCGGCGGCGATGGGCCGGCCCTCCTGCCCATCCTCGCCGGCCGCCGTGGTCTCCAGCCCCAGGACCTGGCCGTCCTGCCCCAGGCGCATCTCGGCCCAGGCGTATTCGTTGGCCCGGGGGCCGCCGACGATGACGTCGTGACGGTCCAGCGGCGGCCGGGCGATCAGGGTGTCGCCGTGCAGCACGTGCACCGGCCCCTCGCCCGCCCCCACCGAGTTGATCGCATAGACCAGCGCCTCGCCCAGCCGCAGGCCCTCCGGGACGGTCAGGACCTCGACGCCCCGCTCGGCCAGCCGCCGGGCGTCGTGCGCCGGCAGGCGGAAGGTCTCGGGCAGCACCATGTGGAGGCCCTCGGCCCCCTCCAGCGAATCGAGCTGCAGGTCGTAGAGCCGGCGCGTGCCGACCGGCAGGAACGCGGGCGGCAGGGGCCCGAACTCGGCGGCCAGCTCCTGGCCGACCACCGCCCCCGACATGATCAGCCGCAGCGTCGCCACGCCTCAGCGCTCGGCGTCGAGCAGGGCCTGGATCTCCTGCGGCGAAAGCTTCACGAACTCGCTGGGCCGGACGGCCTTGTCGTCGATGTAGAACCCGTCCGTCCCGCACCAGGGCTTGCCCACGTGGATCTCGTCGTAGGGCACCTCGTGCCGGGCCAGCCACTCCAGGATGACCGGCAGGGTGTGGGCGTTGATCTTGCCCACCGAATTCTGGTGCGTGCGCATGTTGCGGGCCGAACAGATGATGATCTCGAAGCCCTGCTCGCGATAGGCGCGCAGCTGTGCGATCACCGCCGCATTGGGGCGCCGCTCGGGATAGGGACGTTCGGGCTCGTCGAGGGCCAGGGTGCCGTCGAGATCGAAGACCAGCCGCTTCATCGGACCGTGGACATCGTGCGCAACGCCCCTGTCCTAGGCCGATTCCCGAGCCGGCGGGTCAGGACGACAGCGCCTCGGACAGCTCCATCTTCTGCGCGCGCTTGGCGGCCTGGAAGGCGGGCCGGGCCTTCAGCCGCTCCCAATAGGCCTTCACCTGTGGGCTGAAGCTCTCGCTCAGGCCCAGGTGGTTCGCCAGCAGGAGGGCGTAGCCGACCGAGATGTCCGCCGCCGTGAACCGGCCGGCGCAGAGCCAGTCGCCCGCCGAAAGCGCCCGGTCCACGTGCCGCAGGCGGCTCAGGAACCACTTGGCGTAGTCGTCGGCCACGACCTCGGCCTTGCCTGGCTCGAAGGTGCGGTAGCGCAGCACCAGGGTCTGCGGAAAGGTCAGGGTCGCCTCGCCGAAGTGCAGCCAGTTCAGCCACGCGCCGTAGGCGGGGTCCTCCACCGGCACGGCCAGGTCGCTGGGGCCGTAGCGGGTGACGAGGTACTGCACGATGGCCGCGGACTCGCTCATGAACGTCTCGCCGTCGCGCATCGCCGGGATGGTCCCCAGCGGATTGACCTCCAGGTATTCCGGCGCGCGCACCCGCGGCGGGAACGGCAGCAGGTGCAGCTCGTACGGCAGGTCCAGCTCCTCCAGGGCCCAGAGCGGCCGGAACGAGCGGGCGTCGGGGCAGTGCCAGAGTTCGATCATCGGGGGCTCGCCGTGGTCTGGAGGAAGCGGATCACCGCCTGGCGGTCACGCGGTTTGCGAAGGGGCGGCATGCTCATCTCCGTGCCCGGGATCATCGCCTCGGGGTCGGCCAGGAAGTGGTCCAGCGCCTGCTCGGTCCAGACGAGCCCGCCCGCGCGCGCGCGCCGCAACGCCGGCGAATAGGAATAGCCGGGCCGCGTGCCCGCGCGGCGCCCCACGATCCCGGCCAGGTTCGGCCCCTGCACATGGCCCTCGGCGGGGTCCACCGAATGGCAGGAGAAGCAGCGCTGGAACACCCGCGCCCCTTCGGCGGCCGAGGGCGCCGAGGCGGCCAGCATCAGAGCGAGGCTTGCCGCCAGCACGCCTAGTACCGGATCACGACCAGCCGGTCGGTCCCCGACTCCGCCCCCCAGGCCTCGCCCGGCCGGCCCAGCATCTGGCGCACGTTCGCGCCCGGCCGGTCGCTCGGGAAGCTCTGGAACGTCTCGGTCGCCGGGTCGAACCGCAGGATGGCGTTGGCGGCGAAGTCGGTGATCCAGACCTTGTCGGTCTCGTCCACGTAGACGGAGTAGGTCCTGGGCTTCTCGCCCGGCGGCGTCCAGCTCTTCCAGGTCCCCGCCTTCGGGTCGTAGCGGCTGAGCTGGCCCGAGTTCCACTCGCTGATCCACAGCCGCCCCTGGCTGTCGGACCAGACGCGGCGCGCGCCCTGGTCCGGCGTCGGCGGCTCGATGACCGTGGCCGCCCCGCTCTCCAGGTCCACCTTGGCGAGATGGCTGCCGGCCAGAGAGACGTAGTAGATCTCGCCCGCCGGCGTGGCCGTGATGCCATAGGGCCCGCGGCCCTCCGGCGCCTTCCAGACCTTCATGTCCCCGCTCGCCGGATCGAGCCGGCCGTAGAAGCCGGTCTGGCCGGTGAACCAGATGCGGCCCCGGCCGTCGAACGCGGCGGTGTTGAGATTGGCGTAGCCGGTGTCCTCCGGCAGCTTCCAGGCCTTCACGGCCCGGGTCTTCGGATCGACGCGGACGATGGCGTTGAGGCCGCCGTCGGTGATCCACGCCGCCCCGTCGGGCCCCACGATGACCCCGTGCGGCGCCGAGCCCTCGCCCAGCGGGACCTCTTCGGCCCGGCCCGTCTTCGGGTCCAGGATTCCCAGCTTCCCCGTCCGCTGGGCCGTGTACCAGACGGTCCCGTCCGGGGCGGCGGCGACGTCGTGCGGCCGCCCGCCCTTCGGAACCTCGAAGTACTGCGCCTGCTGGGCCGCGGCCGGGCCGCAGCCCGCCATCATGCCGGCCGCGAGCGCCGCGGCGGCGATCAGGAGCTTGCGCATCGCCTGTCCTCCCTTGTGTCCTGGCCCGAACCCTACCGCGGAATCCCGCCGCTCACAGGCCCTTCAGCCATTCCAGGATCAGGCGCGTGACCTCCTCGGGCCGTTCCTGCTGGGTCCAGTGGCCGCAGCCCTCCAGCATGTGTGCGCTGACCAGGTTCGGGACGTGGGGCCGCATGGCGGCGATCGGGTCCGACAGACCCCCGAAGGCGGTGCTGGCCGGGTCCTTGGTCCCGCCGATGAACAGCGCCGGCTGCTCGATCGTCCGCCCCTGGAAGCCCTGCAGCCAGGCGAAATCCCGCTCGTGGTTGCGGTAGCGGTTGATGGGGCCGCGGAAGCCCGATTCCCGGAACTCGGCCTCGTAGTAGTCGAGCTCGTTCTCGGTCAGCCAGGCGGGGAACGGGTCGGGGTCGATCAGGCCTTCCAGCAGCGTGGCGCCGGCGGGCTTCTGGGGCCAGGCGCCGGGCGGCGCATCGCCCGAGATCGCGTAGTAGAATTTGCGCAGGAAGCCGCGCACATCGGCCTCGGCCTCCGCCTCGGGCGGCCCCTCCTTCTGGAACCACGCCTGGTAGAAGAACCGCCCCTTCTGGGTGAACAGCGCGTCGAACACCTCGGTGAACGGGCGCGAGGGAATGCCGAGGTAGGGCACCGACAGCCCGCCCACCGCCCGCACGCTCTCGGGCCTCGCCAGGGCGGTGTTCCAGACGATGGGCGCGCCCCAGTCGTGGCCGATCAGGATGGCCGGCGCCCCCGGCTGCAGCGCCCGGACCACGCCCGCCACGTCGGCGGTCAGCCGCTCCATCGCATAGGCCTCGACCGGGTGCGGCTTGTCAGAGCCGCCGTAGCCGCGAACGTCGATGGCGCAGGCCGTGAACCCGGCGTCGGCGATCGGGTCGATCTGGTGACGCCACGAGAACCAGCTCTCGGGGAAGCCGTGGACCAGCACGACGAGCGGGCCCTCGCCCTTCAGCGCCGCCCGGATGCGCACCTCGCCCGCGTCGACCATCCGGAACTGCGGCATGCGATCCTCCCCGCTTCTTGCCGCGATGGTTCTCCGGCCCAGCGCCTCCTGGCAAGGCTGACGGGGCGTCAGCGTTGACCCCCACGCCCTCCGTGCCAGCATCGGGCGGGGAGGAAGCCACACGTGAACGAGCTCGATTTCAGCGGCAAGACCGTGCTGGTCGTGGGCGGCTCCAGCGGCATCGGCAACGGCGTCGCCCACGCCTTCCGCGGGCGCGGGGCGGCCGTCCACGTCTGGGGCACCCGCGCCAGCGCCGCCGATTACGCCGGGGTGGAGGGCTCCGACCTCTCCGACCTCGCCTACGCCCAGGTGGACGTCGGCGACCGCGCCGCCATCGAGGCGGCCGAGGCGATCCGGCCGCTGGACGTGCTGGTGCTGTGCCAGGGCACGGTCCAGTACCGCCGCGCCGAGTTCGAGCCCGAGGGCTGGGACCGGGTGATGGCCGTGAACCTGGACAGCCTGATGGACTGCGCGCGCAAGTTCCGCGAGACCCTGGCCGAGCGGCGCGGAGTCGTCATCGTGGTCAGCTCGGTGTCCGGCTTCCAATCGAACCGCGGCAATCCGGCCTACGCCGCCTCCAAGGCCGGGGCGGTCAGCCTGACCAAGACCCTGGGCGAGGCCTGGGCGCCCGACGGGATCCGCGTCGTCGGCCTGGCCCCCGGGCTCGTGGACACCAAGCTCACCAAGGTGACGACCGACCATCCCGGCCGGCGCGAGGCGGCGCTCCGGTCCATCCCCATCGGCCGGATGGGCACGCCGCAGGACATGGCCGGCGCGGCCCTGTTCCTGGCCTCGCCGCTGGCGGCCTATGTCGTCGGCCAGACCCTCATCGTGGACGGAGGCCTCTCGCTCTCATGACCAGCCGCTCGATCAAGGGCTCGGTCGCCCTCGTCACCGGCGCGGCCGGCGGCATGGGCAGGGCCACCGCCGAACTCTTCGCCGCCGAGGGCGCGCACGTAGCCGTCACCGACGTCTCCGAGGCCGGGGCCCACGCCGTCGCCGATGCGATCGAGGCCGCCGGCGGAAGCGCCGAGGCCTGGGGTCTGGACGTCGCCGACCCTCAGGCGATCCGCGAAGTCGTGGCGGCGATCGCCGCCCGCTTCGGCGGTCTCGACATCGTCGTGAACAACGCCGGGATTTCTGCCTTTTCCCCCATAGATTCCGAGGACTACGACGACATCTGGAACCGCGCCGTCGGCGTTCTGCTCACCGCCCACCAGCGGATCATCCGCGCCGCCCTGCCCCACCTTCGCCGCTCGCAGGCGCCGCGGATCGTCAACATCGCCTCCACCGAGGCCCTTGGCGCCACGTCGCGGGACAGTCCCTATGCGGCGGCCAAGGCGGGCGTCACCGGCCTCACCCGCGCCCTCGCCGTCGAGCTCGGCCCCGAGGGGATCACCGTCAACTGCATCTGCCCGGGTCCCATCCTCACCGGCATGACGGAAGGCCTTCCCGAGGCCGACCGCCAGACCTTCGCCAGGCGGCGCACGGCCCTGCGCCGCTACGGGGCGCCCGAGGAGGTCGCCCACATGACGCTCAGCCTCTGCCTGCCCGCCGCCTCCTACGTCACCGGCGCGACGATCCCGGTCGACGGCGGGCTGATGGCCCGGAACGCCTGAGGTCCCGCCCCGACTCTCCGGCCGGACTTTCCGCCAGGACGGGTTTGCGCGCATCATGCCGGTGGACCCCGCGGAGCCGCCCATGCGCTGGAGCCGACGCCAGATCATCGCCGCAGCGGCGGCGCTCGCCGGCTGCTCGCGCGAGCCGGCCGCCGCCGCGCCCGAGGAGCCGAAGATGCCCGTCGCCCCGTTCCGCAGAACCCCGCTGCTGACCCGCGCCATCCCGAACACCGACGAGCAGCTGCCGGTCGTCGGCCTCGGCACCTGGCAGGCGTTCGACATCGCGCCCGGCGGGCCCGAGTGGGACCAGGCGCGCGAGGCCCTGCGCGTCTTCTCCGCGGCCGGCGGACGCGTCGTGGACTCCTCGCCGATGTACGGCCGCGCCGAAGCGGCGGTCGGCGCGCTTTCCGCCGAGCTCGGCCTGCGGTCCGGGCTCTTCCTGGCCACCAAGGTCTGGACCCGTGGGCGCGAGGCGGGCCTGCGCCAGATGGAGGACTCGCGCCGCCTGCTCCAGGCCGAGACGATCGACCTGATGCAGGTGCACAACCTGCTCGACCTCGAGACCCACCTGGCGACGCTGCGCGACTGGAAGGCGGCCGGGCGGATCCGCTACCTGGGCGTGACCCACTATCATGAGGGCGCCTATGACGCGCTCGAGGCGGCCATGACCCGCCACCGGCTCGACTTCATCCAGATCAACGCCTCGGTGGCCGAGCGCGAGTCCGAGGCCCGCATCCTGCCGCTGGCGCAGGAGCGCGGCATGGGCGTGATCGTCAACCGGCCGTTCGCCGGCGGCGACCTGTTCGCCCGCGTGCGGCGCCTGCCGCTGCCCGGCTGGGCCGCCGAGATCGGCGCCTCCAGCTGGGCCCAGGTGATGCTGAAGTACGTGCTGTCCAATCCGGCGGTGACCTGCGCCATCCCCGGCACGCGCAACCCGCGCCACGTGCTCGACAACCTGGGCGCGGCGACCGAACCCCTCCCCGACGAGGCCCAACGCCGCCGGATCGTCGAGGCGATCTCAGCCGCCTGAGCCGCCCTCCTCGGGCAGGGCCGGGGTCTGCAGGCCCTCGTCGCGGTCGCAGCGGACGTCCCGCGCCTTGGTCTCGAGCACGGTAGCGGTCAGCACCAGCGGCTCGCCCGGCTTGGCCGTGCTGACCAGCACGTTGAACGAGCGGCCCGCGGGCATGTTGCAGAACGTCTCGCGGCTGGCGAACTTGCCGGGATCCCACTTCGTCTTGGCGGGCGAGAACCGCTCGCGCCGCTTGGCGAGGGCCTCCAGGACGGCGGCGCGAACCGCCACCGGCTCGCCCCCGGTCACCGTCACCGTACAGGTGGCCGGCTCGGCGCGGCGGCGGATCTCGACGTCCTCCCCCTCGATCTGGTCGGCCACGGGCGCGCCGTCGATCACGGCCGACAGGCAGGCCCCCACCGCCGACCGGGCTTCCTCGGTGGGCGCGCCCACGGCGACGGCGGGCCAGGTCAGAACGACCAGGGGGGCGATCAGGAGGGCGGTGGGGATCAGGCGGCGCATGCGCGACTCCGGCGGGGGACTGTCCGCCCCATCGCGCAGCATCGCGGCGCTCCTGTGGCGCCTCGGCGCAGGACGGGCGGCCCTCAGCGCAGGGCGGGCGCGTAGATCTTGTGGCAGCCGTTGCAGGAGTCGTAGAGCGCCCCGCCCGCGGCGAAGGCGGCTTCCGCGTCCCGGGCGCGGAGCGCGGGGACCGCGCCGGCCGCGGCGTCGGCCATCGCCTGGGCGTAGGCGTCCCACTCTCCGGGTTGGGTATAGGCCGGGCGCTGCATCCGCCTCCCCTCGGCCTCCAGCACCCGGGCCGCGTCCAGCGCCGCGCGCCAGCGGGCCGCCGCCGCGGCGGGGCGCTCGCCCGGCGGCGGCTCGTTGCCCGCCGCCCAGAAGGCGAGCGCCGCCGGGTTCACCGTCTGCTTCATGAGGTCGGCCATGGCGGTCGATTGGGCGAGGGCCGCTCCGCCCCCGGCGAGGGCTGCCCCGGTCAGGACGGCGAGGACGGCGGCGAAGGTCGGTGTGCGCATCGGTCCCTCCAGGGACCAAGGCCTAACCGGGGTCGGGCTCCGGCGGCAAGTCCGTCTCGGCCGCCGTCGGCGTCAGGACCGGTTCGGCTTCCACCGGCGGCGGGGGCGGCGGAGCGACCGGCGGCCCGGCCGGGATCGCCTGCACCGGGACCCGCCTCAGCGCCGTCGCCATGAAGCCGCGCCACAGCTCGGCCGGCGCGCCGCCGCCGGTGATCCGGCCCATGGGCGTATTGTCGTCCCGGCCCATCCAGGCGCAGGCGGCGAGCCCGCCCGTGTAGCCGCAGAACCAGGCGTCGCGGTAGTCGGACGTGGTGCCCGTCTTCCCGGCCAGGTCGTAGCCCGGGACCTTCGCCCGCGCGCCGGTGCCCGAGGCGATCGCCGTGCGCAGCATCCGGTTCAGGTCGCTCAGCGGCGGGTTCGCCACGGCCGCGACCGGAGGCTGGGGCTTGCGCTGGTAGAGCGTCACGCCGCTGCGGGTCCGGATGCGCTCGATCCCGTAGGGCTGCACCCGCATCCCGCCGTTGGCGAAGGCGGTGTAGGCCGCCGTCATCTCCAGAGGCGTGACGAGGCTGGTGCCCAGCGCCATGGCCGGGTCGGTGTTCACGGCGGACACGATCCCGAGCCGCCGGGCCGTGGCGGCGACGTTCTGGCGACCGACCTCGTCGGCGAGGCGGGCGGCGACGGTGTTCACCGACTGGGCCGCCGCCTGCTCGAGGGTGATGGGGCCAAGATGGGTCAGGGTGTAGTTGTCGGGGCTCCAGCCGGCGATGGTCACCGGCTCGTCCACCACGGGCGCATCCGGCGTCAGTCCCGCCTCCAGGGCGGTCAGGTAGACGAACGGCTTCCAGGCCGAGCCGGCCTGGCGCTTGGCGCTGGCGGCGCGGTTATAGGGCGCGCGCGCATAGTCGGTCCCGCCCACCAGGGCGCGCACCCGCCCCTGTCCGTCGATCGCCACGACGGCGGCCTGCTCGGCCCGGGCCGAGGCGTGCGCGGCCACGGTCCTGCGGGCGGCGTCGGCGGCGGCCATCTCCATGGGAAGGTCCAGGGTGGTCTCGACGATCACGTCCTGGCGGACCTTGCCCGCCGTCTGCCGCACCTGGCCGTCGATCCAGTCGATGAAGTACTGGGCGCCCGCGGTCGGCGCGGTCTTCCAGATGCGCGGAGTCTGGGCCAGGGCCTTCTTCCGGGTGGCGGGCGAGATCGCCCCGGTCTCCACCATGGCGTCCAGCACCAGCTTCGAGCGGGCCAGCGCCGCCTCGGTCTCGAGCGCCGGATTGTAGTTGGTGGGGGACTTCAGCACGCCCGCCAGGATCGCCGCCTCGCGGACGGTGAGCTTCGCCGCCGGCTTGTTGAAATAGCGCTGGGCGGCGGCCTCCAGCCCGTAGGCGCCCGAGCCGAAGTAGACGCGGCTGAGGTAGAGGGCGAGGATCTGCTTCTTCGAATAGGCCCGCTCGAGCTGCAGGGCGTAGGCGATCTCTGTCGCCTTGCGCTCCAGCGTGCGGTCCTGGCTCAGGAACAGGTTGCGCGCGAGTTGCTGGGTGATGGTCGAGGCGCCCTGGGTCGCCTTGCCCTCGCCGACGGCCACGACCAGCGCGCGGGCGATGCCGCGGGCGTCGACGCCGTTGTGCTCGTAGAAGCGGCGGTCCTCGATGGCCACGAAGGCGGCGGGCACATGGGCCGGAAGCCGCCCGAGGTCCACGGGCGGAGCGTAGCGTCCCCCGCGCACGCCGATCACGGCGCCCGAGCGGTCCACATAGGTGATCTGCGGGTCGCGGCGGATCTCGGGAAGGCGCGGCAGTTCGGGCGCCTGGGCCAGGGCCAGGTTGGCGGCGGCGGCTAGGGCGAGCACGCGTCAGCTCCTCAGGCGGGACGCCCCCCGGCGCCCGGCGGTTTCTCGCGCTCCTTCTCCCGCGCGGCGGGCCGGGGGCCAAGATAATTCGCGGTAATCCGGCCGCGGCGCGCCGGCGCATCCGCCGACCAGGCGGGCACGACGGTCCGCGCGCATACGAAAACGGCCCCCGCGGAAACCGCGAGGGCCGATCGATCTTGGGTGCGGGGACAGGATTTGAACCTGTGACCTTCAGGTTATGAGCCTGACGAGCTACCGGGCTGCTCCACCCCGCGGCGAAGCCGGTACGAACTGATCGTGATTTGAAGGGTTCTGGATCTGCATCCGCTTGGTAGACCTGGCGGCGACCTACTCTCCCGCGCCTTAAGACGAAGTACCATCGGCCCTGAGAGGCTTAACGACCGAGTTCGGGATGGGATCGGGTGGGGACCTCTCGGCATAACCACCAGGTCAACGAAACGGATGCGTTGTCGAGATGACATCAGAGAGCAAAGACGAAGCTCTCATGAGTTTTGATAAGAACGATCAAGCCGATCGAGCGATTAGTACCAGTAAGCTCCATGCGTCGCCGCACTTCCACATCTGGCCTATCAACGTGGTGGTCTACCACGGCTCTCAGCGAAGCCTTGTTTTGAGGTTAGTTTCCCGCTTAGATGCTTTCAGCGGTTATCTATTCCACACTTAGCTACCCTGCTGCGCGGCTGGCGCCACGACAGGTCCACCAGAGGTGTGTCCATCCCGGTCCTCTCGTACTAGGGACAGATCCTCTCAAGCTTCGTACACCCACGGCAGATAGGGACCAAACTGTCTCACGACGTTCTGAACCCAGCTCACGTACCACTTTAATCGGCGAACAGCCGAACCCTTGGGACCTGCTCCAGCCCCAGGATGTGATGAGCCGACATCGAGGTGCCAAACTTTGCCGTCGCTGTGGACGCTTGGGCAAAATCAGCCTGTTATCCCTAGAGTACCTTTTATCCGTTGAGCGATGGCCCTTCCATACAGAACCACCGGATCACTATGGCCGACTTTCGTCTCTGCTCGACTTGTCAGTCTCGCAGTCAGGCGGGCTTATGCCATTGCACTCGACGAGCGATTTCCGACCGCTCTGAGCCCACCATCGCGCGCCTCCGTTACACTTTGGGAGGCGACCGCCCCAGTCAAACTGCCCGCCACGCTATGTCCCGGACCCGGATAACGGGCCTCGGTTAGACGTCAGCGGCAACAAGGGTGGTATTTCAAGGTTGGCTCCACCGGAGCTGGCGCCCCGGTTTCATAGCCTCCCACCTATCCTACACATGTTGCCGCTAACGCCAAAGCGAAGCTGCAGTAAAGGTTCATAGGGTCTTTCCGTCTGACCGCGGGAACCCCGCATCTTCACGGGGAATTCAATTTCGCTGAGCCTATGCTGGAGACAGTGGGGAAGTCGTTACGCCATTCGTGCAGGTCGGAACTTACCCGACAAGGAATTTCGCTACCTTAGGACCGTTATAGTTACGGCCGCCGTTTACCGGGGCTTCAATTCGGAGCTTGCACCCCTCCTTTTAACCTTCCGGCACCGGGCAGGCGTCAGACCCTATACGTCGCCTTACGGTTTCGCAGAGCCCTGTGTTTTTGATAAACAGTCGCTACCCCCTGGCCTGTGCCACTCAGTCTTGCTTGCGCAAGGTGAGTCACGCTTATCCCGAAGTTACGCGTGCAATTTGCCGAGTTCCTTCAGCATAGTTCTCTCAAGCGCCTTGGTATGCTCTACCAGTCCACCTGTGTCGGTTTCGGGTACGGTCTCTGTTGGAGTTATTTCCAGGAACAACTTCGCTGCCAGGAGCAATCCAATAAGCCCTGACAACTTACGTCATTCGTCACTTCCAACTGGCCCAGGAATATTTACCTGGTTCCCATCGACTACGCCTTTCGGCCTCGCCTTAGGG
>Ga0268287_100057_pt1:0-40000 | contig 123626 bp, 102 predicted proteins | sample MetcocultureR3M_FD_191348 | JGI IMG/M metagenome (GOLD analysis project Ga0268287, IMG submission 191348) | Soil microbial communities from Anza Borrego Desert, Southern California, United States - Methanotrophic co-culture R3-M | ecosystem: Environmental > Terrestrial > Soil > Desert... | reverse complement strand
TGAAGACCGTGTCGCCCTTGGTCTTGAGAATCTGTGAGACCAGCATCGGCCTCTCCGTTCTCGTTATCTGGAAAGAACAGCGTTGCGCAGAACGTCCGGGGATTCAATGGAAGGCGCGCGCGTGTCACGCACGCGTGAAGCGGCCGCGCTAGACGCCGTTCTCGACGCCGTTCAGGCGCGCCGCCCCATCCGGGCGAAGGGCCCGAACAGCAGGACGCCGGCGACGAAGCCGGCGATGTGCGCCTCCCAGGCGACCGCCGCGCCCTCGGTTCCGGGCAGCAGCCCCGCCCCCACCAGGCCGATCGCCAGGTTGATCGCCGCCCAGATGGCGCCCATCCCCAGCACCGTCCGCGACAGGATCGGTCCCGGCCGCCCGTGGCCGGCCATCAGCCGCGCGGCCCCGCCCATCAGGCCCGAGACCGCCCCCGAGGCGCCGACCAGCGCGCTCTGCTCGCCCGGATGCAGCGCCGCATAGCCCAGGCCCGAGAGCGCGCCGCACACCAGATAGAAGGCGAAGAACAGCGCCGCCCCGCCCAGCCGCTCGCCGAACCAGCGCGCCACCGGCGTGCCGAAGGCCAGGCCGAAGCCGGCGTTCATCAGCGCGTGCGCCCAATTGCCGTGCAGGAAGAGCGAGGTGAACAGCCGCTCCCACTGGCCTTCCACGAGGAGGGCCGGCGAGAACGCGAACGACATCGCCACCGAGGACAGCGGAAACCGGCTCTGCACGGCGTAACCGCCGACGATCACCGCGGTCAGCAGCAGCACCGTCCAGGGCGCGTTGAACACCGGCTCGGGCTTGCGGCGGTACTCCGGCTGCTCCCGATGGGGCGGCAGGCGCGGACCTCCGTCCGCCGGCGCTTCGAACAGTGCGGCGTTCATCGGCTCCCATGTAGGCGGTCTTGGCCGCGGACGCGAGCGTCCGGGCGCCCGATGCCTTCCGGTGGCCTTCCGGGCGCCTTTCGGGCGCCTTGCCCCGGCCGCGGGGGTCCGCGATGGTGGCCGGGCCTTGAAGGACCTCCCGGGACATTGCGAATGATCCGTTCCCTGCGCGCGGCCCTCGCGCTCTGCGCCGCGCTGCTGCTCGCCCCCCTCTCCGCTCTCGCCGCCTCGGCCGACGCGCCGCCGCCCCGCTGGGCGCATGCCGCCTCCGACCTGAAGGCCGATCCGGCGATCCGCTTCGGGATCCTGCCCAACGGCATGCGCTACGCCATCCGCCGCCAGACCATTCCGCCGGGCCAGGCGGCGCTGCGCCTGTGGATCGACGCCGGCTCGATGATGGAGACCGACGCCCAACAGGGCCTGGCCCACTTCCTCGAGCACATGGCCTTCAACGGCTCGAAGAACGTCAAGGAAGGCGAGATGACCAGGATGCTGGAGCGTCTCGGCCTCGCCTTCGGCCCCGACACCAACGCCTCCACCGGCTTCGGCGAGACCATCTATATGCTGGACCTGCCGCGGACCGACGCCGAGACCGTGGACACCTCGCTGATGCTGATGCGCGAGGCGGCCTCGAACCTGACTATCGAGCCGGCCGCCGTCGACCGGGAACGCGGCGTCGTCCTCTCCGAGGAGCGGGCCCGCGACACCCCCGGCTACCGCATCTACAAGGACCGCCTCGCCTTCTGGCTGAAGGGCCAGCGCGCGCCCGAGCGGCTGCCGATCGGCGCGGTGGAGGTCCTCCGCTCGGCCCCGGCTTCCGAGATCGCCGACTACTACCGCCGCTGGTACCGGCCCGAGCGGGCGGTGTTCGTGGCGGTCGGCGACTTTGGCGTCGACGCCATGGAGGCCAGGATCCGCGAGCGCTTCGGCGACTGGCGCGCCGAGGGCCCGGCCGGCGAGCCGCCGGTGCAGGGCCAGGTCCAGCCGCGCGGCCCGGAGGCCAAGCTGGTGGTCGAGCCCGGCACCTCCCTTTCGCTGCAGGTGGCCTGGATCGCCCCGCCCGACCTGTCGCCCGACACCACGGCCAGGCGTCGGCGCGACCTGATCGAGGGCCTGGGCCTGGCCGTCCTGAACCGCCGCTACGCCAGCATCGCCCGGCGGAGCGACCCGCCGTTCATCGCCGCGACCGCCTACACCTTCCAGCAGGAGGACGAGGCCGACATCGCCGTCGTCGGAGTGGCGGCCGAACCGGCGCGCTGGGCCGAGGCCCTCGCCGCCGCCGAGCAGGAACAGCGCCGGGCCATCCTCCACGGGGTCCGGCAGGACGAGCTGGACCGCGAGATCGCCGAACTGCGCGCCCGGCTGACCGCCGCCGCCGCCGGCGCGGCCACCCGGCGCCCCGCCGAGCTGGCGGGCGAGATCGTGGGCTCCCTGGCCGACGACGAGGTGGTCACCTCCCCCGCCGACGAACTGGCCCTGTTCGAGGCGGTCGTGAAGGACCTGAAGGCCGACACGGTCTCCGCCGCGCTGAAGGCCGCCTTCCACGGCGAAGGCCCGCTCGTCTTCATGGCGAGCCCCCGCCCCGTGGAGGGCGGCGACAAGGCCCTGCTCGCCGCCTTCGAGGCCTCGCGGCAGGTCGCCGTCGCCCCGCCGTCGGAGGCCGCCAATGTCGCCTGGCCCTATGACAGCTTCGGCCCGCCCGGCAAGGTCGCCGAGCGCCGCGAGGCGGCCGACCTCGGGACCACCTTCGTCCGGTTCGAGAACGGCGTGCGGCTGACCGTGAAGCCCACCGAGTTCCGCGACGACGAGGTGCTGGTCCGCGTCAACGTCGGCGACGGCCTGCTCGACCTCTCGCCCGGGCGGCAGAGCCCGGCCTGGGCCGCCAGCGCCTATGTGGAGGGCGGCCTGAAGAAGATCGACGCCGACGACATGGAGCGCGTGCTGGCCTCCAAGGTGTTCGGCGCCCGCTTCGGCCTGGGCGACGACGCCTTCGTGTTCACCGGCGCGACCCGCACCGGCGACCTCGCCACCCAGCTCCAGGTGCTCGCCGCCTACGTGGCCGAGCCGGCGTTCCGGGAGGAGGCCTTCCTGCGCCTGAAGGCGGCGGGCAAGACGATCCACGACCAGTTCGAGTCCACCGACTTCGGCGTGCTCAGCCGCGACCTGAACGGCATCCTGCACCGCGGCGACCGCCGCTGGACCTTCCCCAGCAGGGAGGAGATCGCCAGCGCCCGGATCGAGGACCTCGCCGGCCAGCTCGCGCCGCACCTGGCCGACGGCCGCATCGAGGTGGTGATCGTGGGCGACGTCACGATCGAGGACGCCGTCGCGAAGGTGGCGGCCACCTTCGGCGCCCTGCCCCCGCGGCCGGAGCCCGGGCCGATCCCCGCGGCCGCGCGCCGCGTCGGCTTCCCCGAGGGCGGGGGCCCGCCTATGGTCCTCACCCACAAGGGCCGGGCCGACCAGTCCATCGGCTACGTCGCCTGGCCCACCGAGGACTACTGGGCCGATCCGCAGCGGGCCCGCGAGACCGCCATCCTGTCCGAGGTGCTGCAGCTTCGCCTGCTGGACGAGCTGCGCGAGGCGCAGGGCGCGACCTACTCGCCCAACGTCGGGGTCAGCCACAGCCTGACCTGGGAAGGCTGGGGCTACATCGCCGCCAGCGTGGAGGTGCCGCCCGACAAGCTCGACGGCTTCTTCGCCGACGTGGCCAAGATCGCCGGCGACCTTCGGGACGAGGAGCCCACGGCCGACGAGCTCGCCCGGGCCAAGACCCCCAGGATCGAGCGCCTGCAGAAGGCGCGGCTGACGAACCAGTACTGGCTGGCCGAGCTGTCGGGCGCCCAGTTCGATCCCCGCCGGCTGGAGTCCATCCGCCAGAGCGTGCCGGGGACGCAGAAGGTCACCGCCGCGGACGTGCAGGCCGCCGCCCAGCGCTGGCTGCGGGCCGAGCGCGCCTTCCGCCTGGTCGTGAAGCCGGCCGCCCCCTTGAGCGGGAAGTGAGCGGGAAGTGAGCGGGCAGATCGTCCTTCGCCCGGCCACGATGGACGACCTGGCGCTGCTGCGGCGCTGGGACGAGGAGCCCCATGTGGTGGAGTCCGATCCCAACGACGACTGGGGCTGGGAGGTCGAGCTCGCCCGCGACCCCGACTGGCGCGAACAGCTCGTCGCCGAGGCGGACGGCCGTCCGGTCGGCTTCGTCCAGATCATCGACCCCGCGCGCGAGGAGAGCCGCTACTGGGGCGACTGTCCGCCCGGCCTGCGCGCCATCGACGTCTGGATCGGCGAGGCCGACGCGCTCGGCCGCGGCTACGGAACGCAGATGATGCGGCAGGCGATCGCCCGCTGCTTCGCCGATGCGGCCGTCACGGCGATCCTGATCGACCCGCTGCAGAGCAACGTCCGGGCGATCCGCTTCTACGAGCGGCTGGGCTTCCGGGCCGTCGGTCCCCGCCGGTTCGGCGAGGACGACTGCCTGGTCATGCGCCTGGAGCGGCCGGGCTCCTAGGCGGCGGCCTTCTCGTCGCCGTAGACCGGCGCGTCCTCGGCGGGCAGGAAGGCCTTGCCGCGGATCGCGTCCGAGATCTTCTCGGCGATCATGATGGTCGGGGCGTTGGTGTTCCCGCCGACCAGCGTCGGCATCACCGAGGCGTCCACCACGCGCAGGCCCGACAGGCCCTGCACCCGGCATTCGCCGTCCACCACCGCCATCGCATCGCCGGCCACGCCCATGCGGCAGGTGCCGACCGGGTGGTAGATCGTCTCGGCCGCGCGGCGGATCCACGCGTCGATCTCGGCGTCGGTCCGCACGTCCTTGCCCGGCGAGTATTCGGCGCCGCGATAGGGATCGAGCGCGGCCTGGGCGGCCACGTCGCGCATCATCTTCACCCCCTCGCGCATGGCGCGGCGGTCCTCCTCGGCGGCGAGGTAGTTGGCGAAGATCGCGGGGTCGGCCATCGGGTCGGCCGACTTCAGCCCGACCTTGCCGCGGCTCTCGGGCCGCAGCTGGCAGACGTGGAAGGTGAAGCCGTCCTTGTTCACCGACACCTTGCCGTGGTCCTGCATGATGGCCAGCACGGTGTGGATCTGCAGGTCGGGCCGGTCCAGGTCGGGCCGCGAGCGCAGGAAGGCGCCGCTCTCCAGGAAGTTCTCCCGGCCGATGCCCTTGTTGAACAGCATGTAGTTCAGCCCGACGAAGAGCTGCTTCACGCCCTTGCGCATCGAATAGATCGTGATCGGCTGCGGGCATTCCCACGACAGGCATGCGTCGAGGTGGTCCTGCAGGTTGGCGCCCACGCCCTTCAGCTCGTGGACGGCCTTGATCCCGTGCTTGCCCAGGTCCTCGCCGTCGCCGATCCCGGACAGCTGCAGGATGTGCGGCGACTGCACGGCGCCCGCCGCCACGATCACCTCGGCGTCGGCGTAGACCGCGCGGGCCGGGTTCTTGCCCTCGACGATCTCGACGCCGACGGCCCGGCCGTTCTCGAGCAGCACCCGCGTGGTCCGGGCGCCGGTCAGGCAGGTCAGGTTCGGGCGGTTCAGGACGGGGTGCAGGTAGCCGCGCGCCGCGCTCCAGCGCTGCCCGTCCTTGATGGTCATCTGGTACGGCCCCCAGCCTTCCTGCTGGTAGCCGTTGAAGTCGCTGGTCACCGGATGGCCGGCCTGGCCCCCCGCCTCCACCGCGGCGCGGTAGATCGGATTGGGCGAGGCGGCCTTCGAGACGTGCAGCGGCCCCTCGTCGCCGTGCCAGGAATCGGCCCCGCCCTCGAAGGTTTCCGAGCGCTTGAAGTACGGCAGGACGTCGGCGTAGCCCCAGCCGGTCAGGCCCATCTGCCGCCACTGGTCGTAGTCGCGCGCGTGGCCGCGGATGTAGATCATGCCGTTGATCGAGGACGAGCCGCCCCAGCCCTTGCCTCTGGGCCACCACAGGCGGCGGCCGTCGAGGTGCGGCTCGGGTTCGGTCCAGAAGCCCCAGTTGTAGGGGCCCTGCTTGCCGATCAGGGCGCCGACGCCCGCGGGCATCCGCACCAGCAGCGAGGCGTCCTTGCCGCCCGCCTCCAGCAGCAGCACCTTCGTCTGCGGGTCCTCGCTCAGGCGGTTGGCCAGGACGCAGCCGGCCGAGCCCGCGCCGATGATGATGTAGTCGTACCGCTCCACGGCGCTTCTTCCCTAACCTTGTTCAGTTGGCGCAAACGTGACGCAGGCGTCACGTTTCTGCAAGGCCGCCCCAGCGTCAGCCGGCTTCAGGCCGAAAGCAACGTCACCGCCATAGTGAACAGCAGCAGGGCGAAGGTGCAAAACCACAGCAGGAACCAGGTCCGCCACAGCGCCGAGAAGGTCCCCAGGCCATAGGCGCCCTTCAGCTGGAAATACATGTGCGCCGGGATGGCGAACGGCAGGGTCAGCCAGAGCAGCGCCGAGACGATCCCGCCGATGCGCGTGCCGATGGCCAGCGCCATCACCAGCCAGGAGATGAAGGTCAGGGAATAGAGGACGAAGACGCCGTGGTCGTAGAGGGTGAAGCCTCGCTTCCACAGGAACAGCGAGGCCACGAACGGGATCGAGATCGGGATCAGCAGGAACGAGAATTTGTAGAACGCCTGCTGCAGCTTGTAGAGCGCCAGCTCGGGGTTCTCGAGCTTGTGCCTGATCTTCTCGTCGAGCTTCTTGTTGCCGGTGTTGACCGCCTCGCCGATGTCCTCGTCGAACACCGTCCTGACGTTGGTCTTCACCCGCCCCTCGCCCGTGACGTTGCCGATCTGCTCGCCCGCCGCCTCGGCCGCCGCCCGCGCCCGGTCGACCCGCGCCTGCGCCGCCGCCCGCTCCTCGGGGCTGGCGTTGTCGAGGGCGACCTCGGCGTTGGCCAGCTCGGTGTTCTTGCGGGCAAGGTCGGCGGTCGCCAGGGCCTGCTGGCCGACCACGTTGTCGGCGGCGTCCACGGGGAAGTAGCTCAGCCCCATGAACAGCACGAACATCGTGAACAGGAACATCGCCAGCGGCGAGACGTAGCGCGTGCGCCGGCCGTGAACCCACTCGCGCGTCAGCCGCCCGGGCCGGAAGGCCAGCAGCGGCACCGTGCGCCAGAAGCGGCTGTCGAAGTGCATGACCCCGTGCAGCACCTCCTCGCCGAGGTGCGCCAGGGTCCGGTGCAGGTGGGCGGCCTGGCCGCAGTTCGCGCAGAAGCGGCCCTCGACCTCGGCGCCGCAGTCCGCGCAGACGTGCTGCGCCTCGCCGGCCTGGCCCGCCGGCCGCTGGGCGGCCGATCCCAGGCCGCCGCCGTGCACCGCCCCGGCCACTGCGCCCGCCGCGTCCACATCCACCATACGCAACCCCCGTCCTCGGGGCGGAATGTGACGGGATTGACGCCGGGGAACAAGGGTCCCTCAGCAGGCCGTCAGCGGCCCTTCCACTGCGGCGGGCGCTTCTGGGCGAAGGCCATCGGCCCTTCCTTGAAGTCCTCCGAGGTGAACAGCGCCGCCACGGCCGGATACTTGCCCTGGCCGCGGATCGCCGCCTCCAGCGTCGGCTCGTCCAGGCCCTTGTAGACGGCCTCCTTCGAGGCGCGGATCGACATCGGCGAAAGCTCGCAGACCTGCTGGGCCCACGCGCGCGCCGTGCGCATCAGGTCCTGCGGCGCGGTGACCTCGGCCACGAAGCCCAGCTCCTTGCCCTCGGCCGCCGACACGCGCCGGGCGGTGAGGATCAGAGCCATGGCCCGCTTGACGCCGATGGCCCGGGGCAACCGGTGCAGGCCGCCGGCCAGGGCCGCCAGGCCCACCCGCGGCTCGGGCAGGGCGAAGGTCGCCGTCTCCGAGGCGATGATGATGTCGCAGGCCAGGGCGATCTCGAACCCGCCGCCCATGGCCACGCCGTTCACCGCCGCGATTAGCGGCTTGTTCAGGTCGAACCGCGAGGTCAGGCCGGCGAACCCGCTGGGCGGGCTCTTCATCGCCCCGCCGGAGGCCTGGTGCTTCAGGTCGTTGCCGGCCGAAAAGGCCTTCTCGCCCGCCCCTGTGACGATGCCCACCCACTGGTCCGGGTCGGCGGCGAAGGCGTCGAAGGCCTCGTGCAGCTCGAAGTGCGCCGGCGAATGCAGCGCGTTCATCACCTCGGGCCGGTTCAGGATGAAGGTGGTGATCGGCCCTTCCCGCTCCACCCGGATGAACTCGTACGCCATGGCCCGTCCTCCCTTGTGCCTTGCGGGCATCAAGGGAGGGGCGCCGCCACGTCCGTCAAGGCGCGGGTTCGGCCAGGCAGGCGCCCTGGAGGGCGGCGACCAGCCGCGTCACCGGAATTCCGTCAGCTCCCGCCGGTAGCGCTTCCAGTTCTCGACGTAGTGGTGGGCGCCGGCGGCCATGACCATCGCCTGCTGCTCGCTCACCTCCCGCACCACCTTGCCCGGCGCGCCCATGACCAGCGAATTGTCGGGTATCTCCTTGCCCTCGGTGATCAGGCAGTTGGCCCCGATCAGGCAGTTCTTCCCGATCTTCGCGCCGTTCAGCACGATCGAGCCGATGCCCACCAGGGTGTTGTCCCCGATCGAGCAGCCGTGGAGCATCACCATGTGGCCCACGGTGACGTTCGCCCCGATGGTGAGCGGCGAGCCCAGGTCGGTGTGCAGGACGCTGCCGTCCTGCACGTTCGAGTTCTCGCCGATAATGATCGGGTCGTTGTCGCCACGCAGGGTTGCACCCCACCAGACGGACGCGTTCTTCTTGAGAATCACGTTGCCCATCACGGCGGCCGTCGGCGCAATCCAGTATTCGTCACCGTTTGGTAATTGCGGCGTCACATTGCCTAAGTTGTAGACACTCATCTCGCTGCCTTATTTCTTGCCGCCGATGGGGCGTTTAACGACTCGGAAAGCGCGTTACGATCATTCTAGTCGGGCGATTCGAGAGGACGGAAGTCCTCCCGGTAGCCGCCGCGGGGGCCATCGCCTCCGCGTCTCGCGCTGGACGGAGTTGGATGGCGCCGAGTTCGTTGCTCTCCCGGGCCTTTCCGCCCGGACCGGACCAAGCCGGCGAGCCCCCGGGCTCCGCCTCTCCGGGCTCCGCACGCCGCCGCTCCCGCCGTCACCTGATCACCGAAGGGCGCTCCCGCATCCGGGACGCCCTTTTTTCTTGCCCCCAACGGAGGCCTTGATGAGCAAGCGAGCCCTGAAGCGACAGCTGCGCGAAGGCGCGTTCGACGCCGGTCAGTTCGAGGGGGACGATAAGATCCGCCGGCTGCCGCTCGACCGGGGCTGGTCGCCGCTCGCCCACCACAACGACGACCGCGACCAGGCCTATCTCAAGACCATCAAGGCCAAGTCGCCGGGCCAGCAGCAGCTGATCGAGGCCATCGATTCCAAGAACCTCGTCATGGCGCTCGGTCCCGCCGGCACCGGCAAGACCTACCTCGCCATCGCCAAGGCGGTGGAGGCGCTGGAGAGCGGCCGCGTCGGCCGCATCGTGCTCTCGCGCCCCGCGGTCGAGGCCGGCGAGTCCATCGGCTTCCTGCCCGGCGACGCCGAGGACAAGCTCGCCCCCTACCTGCGGCCGCTCTACGACGCCCTGTCCGACCGGCTGTCGATGAAGCGGGTCCGGGCCCTGATGGCCGAGGGCGCCATCGAGATCGCCCCCGTCGGCTTCATGCGCGGCCGCACGCTGAACAACGCCTTCGTGGTGATCGACGAGGCGCAGAACTGCACCTACGTGCAGCTCAAGATGCTGCTCACCCGCCTGGGCTGGCATTCGACGATGGTCGTGACGGGCGATCCCAACCAGTCCGACCTGCTGCCCGAGCTGTCCGGCCTCGGCGGCGTCGCCGACCGCCTGGAGGAGCTGGGCAATGTCGCGGTGGTCCGGCTGGCCGAGCGCGACATCGTCCGCCACCCGCTGGTGGCCGAGATGCTGGGCGTCCTCTGATCGGGGCCGGGACGGCGCCCCAGCCGACGCTCTAGTCGCAGGGCGCCGTCTCCCCCGAGCCCAGGTCGATCCGGAAGCACTGGCGCTCGCCGGTGTCGCAGTCCTCCACGAACAGGCGCACCTCGTCGTCGGCGTCGGCGGCCGGGTGCGCGGTTTCCAGGAAGTGCAAGGCCGCGTCCTCGAAGCTCACCCCCTCGACCAGATGCCCGCAGGCCGGGGCCTCGGCTACGGGATGCACCGAGAAGCGGCGTTGCAGGGTCGGCAGGTCGGTCGTCATGGGCGCTCCTTCGCCCCCTCCAACGCCCCAGACGGCCAAAGGCGCCATGGCCAAGCTTGCATGGCCCCGCCCCCGCCGGTACTTGGAGCGCGCCGATTGGCCGCGCCTTCCGCAGCTTCGGCGGCGCTCCGCGGCCTTCGCGGGCAGCCTCCGTCCCGCGCGACCGGCCACGGTTCGGGAAAGCAGCGCCCGGAGTGCGAGTGGATGAGCAGCCCTGAAGCCGGCGCGGCCAAGCCGCCCCAGGCGGCGGATCTGGAAGCCGAGGATCTCGGCGCTGTGGATCTCGACGCCGAGGCCGCGCGGGCCGCCGAGGGGCTCAAGGACCAGATCGAGGCGGTGAGGCGCCGCATCCGCGAGGCCCGCGAGGCCCTCCAGAAGCAGGCCGAACGCCAGCGGGCGCTCCGCGATCCGCAGGATTGAGCGTCCGCCGGGAACTCGCCCGACAGGGTAGAATCGCCCCGCTTTTAACAACCCTCAGGTGTGATATGGTCGGCCGAGCGGCGGGACGGCCAGAGGGGCGCCATGACCGACTATCGGCTCTATTTCCTCGACGAAGCGAACCACATCCGCGGCGTGGTCGAGTTCGACTGCGACGGCGACGAGGCCGCGGCGGAGCAGGCCAGGCGCCATGCCGACGGCCGCAAGATGGAGCTCTGGAGCCGGGATCGCTTCGTCCGCACCTTCGCGCGCAGCTCCGAAGACGCCTGACCCGACCTGACGCCTGCCTGTAGAGCCGAAGCTTTTCCGCCCTTACGGCGCAGCTTCCGGCGCAAGCTTGGCCATATGTTGCTTATTTGCACCGCTCCGAAAGAACGGTCTGCTCACGGAGACTTCAACGAACCCAGGCTTCGCTTTGCGAGTTGTGGCCCGGCTAAATCTCGGAGCTGGGTTGAATGGTCTATTACAACGCGCACGGCGAAGCGATGCCGGAGTCCGCGACCGAAGATGGTCGCATCGCCGGCACCTCGGCAGGCAATGAGACGATCCAGGCGCCGGCCGGGAACTCGTCGGTTTCGGGCGAAGGCGGCGGCGACCTCCTGATCGGATCGTCCGGCGACAACCGCCACTGGATCACCCACCCCAACGACCGCGTCCAGGAGGCGCCCGGCGGTGGCATCGACACCCAGATCGGCTGGACGTCGATCAAGCTCGCCCCGAACGTCGAGAACCTGCAGGTCAACAACCCCTTCAACTACGCGGTGGGCAACGACCTCGGGAACCTGATCATCGTCGACAACAGCACCCACTGGATCTACGGCGCCGGCGGCGACGACGTGCTGGTGGGGGCGACGACCGAAAAGGTCACCTTCGTGGTCCGCGCCGGCGAGGGCTCGGACGTCATCTACAACTGGAACGGCAACAGCCAGCTGCAGCTCTGGGGCTACGGCCTCGAGACCGCCGGCGAGATCCGCAGCGCCATGACCCAGGAGGGCTCGGACGTCGTCCTGCGGTTCGACAACGGCGAGAGCCTGACCTTCCGCGACCAGACCCTGGCCGGCTTCCAGGATCGCCAGTTCCTGGTCGAGCTCGACCGCTCGCAGCTCGGCGAGATCACCTTCGCGGACGAGTTCGACAGCCTGCAGATCTACGACCCGTCGCTGCAGACGGGGGTCTGGCGGGCCGACTTCGGCGGCAACCTGAAGGACGAATGGGCCTACACCATCACGTCCAACGGCGAGCGCCAGATCTACATGAAGCCCGGCTTCTACGGCCAGGGCGAGAAGGATCTCGACTACGCCCCCCACTCGGTGGACGACGGCATTCTCACGATCCGGGCCGAGCGCCTGGAACAGGACCAGCGCGAGGCCGCCTGGGGCCGCGAATATTCCTCCGGGATGCTCAACACCATGGGGGTGTTCGAGCAGAAGTACGGCTACTTCGAGATGCGCGCCGAGCTGCCCGCCGCCCTCGGCGCCTGGCCGGCCTTCTGGATGATGCCGACGCCCTATGTCGCCCAGGTCGAGGCCGACATCATGGAGGGCCTGGCGGCCACGCCGAACGTCGACTACCGGCGCGCCTGGGGCGGCGACGCCAACATGTACGACAATGCCTACAAGATCGATCCGTCGGGCTTCCACACCTACGGCATGCTGTGGACGCCGACGACCGTCACCTTCTACTTCGACGACGTGGCCGTGCTGTCGGCCCCCACGCCGGCCAACTGGCAATATCCCATGGCCATGATCGTCAACCTGGCGGTCGGCGGCTGGGGCGGCGAGCCCGACGAGCGGATGTACCCGGCCGAGCTGAAGGTGGACTACGTCCGCGCCTACGCCCTGGCCTCGGGCGAGACCGAGATCGAGGTCGGCGAGCCCGAGCCGCCCGCCGCCACCCTGCGCACCGACGGCGGGACGACCAGCGGCCAGGTGAGCGCCCCCGTCACCTTCGACGGCAGCGGAGAGCCCGTCACCACGGCGGCGATCGCCGTCCATGACGACCGGCCCACGACCTTCCCCGAGGAGAAGACCTTCGTCATCTGGGAGGACGCCGGCGCCGTGTTCGGCGCGGTCGCCGGCGGCGGGACGATCGGCGAGGCCACGCCCCTGATGGCCGGCGATTCCCGCGTGTTCACCGGCTCGGGCACCTGGCTGACCGATGGCCGGGTGGCCCTCGCCTACATGCAGCCCGACGGCGACGGCCAGGCGGCCTGGGTGATGGTGTTCGACCCGTCCAAGAACACCTTCATCCGCCACGAGCTGGGCCCGGCCACCGGCGACATCGACATCGTCGCCACGAAGAACGGCGGGTTTGCGGCGAGCTGGGACGCGCCCGACGGCACGGTCATGGGCCGCGGCTTCGACGCCTTCGCCTACGACGGCGAGGGCTGGTTCGGCCCCGCCCGCCAGCTCACCGGCGACCTTGTCGGCGTGACCGCCGGCGGCGAGCTGATCGCCGAGAGCGGCGCCGGCCAGCAGCTCTACGACATGATCAACCCGCCCCGCGGCGTCGACGCCGTGGTGTCCATCGGCCCCATGGCGGGCGTCGCCCATGCCGAGGGCACGTCGGGCATGACGCTCTACACCTTCACGGTCACCCGCGACTGGGACCAGAGCGAGAAGGTCACCGTCGGCTGGCAGGTCCGCGGCCAGGGCGCGAACCCGGCCGACGCCCTCGACTTCCTGGGGGACGCCCTGCCTTCGGGCACGGTCACCTTCGAGATCAACCAGACGACCGCCTACATCCAGGTCTGGGTGAACGGCGACGCCTACCAGGAGGCCGACGAGGAGTTCCTGGTGACCCTGGTCAACCCGGTCGGCGCCAAGCTCGGCCAGGCCACGGCCACCGGCTTCATCACCAACGACGACACCGGCGGCGAGCCCCCGCCGCCGCCTACCGAGCCGCAGATCAGCTTCGCCACCAGCAGCGTCGCCCTGGCCGAGGGGAACACCGGCTCGACGGCGTTCAGCTTCACCGTCGCCCGCTCGGGCCCGAACGGCGAGGCTTCGACGGTCAACTGGGCGGTGAGCGGCGGCGTCGACGCCGACGACTTCGCGGGCGGCGCGCTGCCCTCCGGCACGCTCACCTTCGCCCCCGGCGAGACCCTGCGAACGATCACCATCGAAGTGGCCGGCGACACCACGGCGGAGGCCGATGAGACCTTCACCGTCACTCTTTCGGGAGCGGACGGCGCGACGCTCGGAACCGCCACGGCGACCGGGACCATCACCAACGACGACGAATCCGCGCCGCCGCCGCCGGACGACGGCGAAGGCCGCGTGATCAATTCGCCCGGCCCGGGCTCCACCCTCACCGGCGGGGCGGGCGACGACACGATCAACGCCAGCCAGGGCGCCGACGTCATCACCGGCGGCGAGGGGAACGACGTCTTCGCCTGGGCCGCCGAGCCCTGGGCGCCGGCGCGGGTCACCGACTTCGCCGTCGGCTCCGACACCCTGGACTTCTTGAAGCTCTTCCAGGCCGCCGGCTACGCTGGCGCCGACCCGGTGGCCGACGGCTACGTCTGGCTGTTCGACGATGGGGCCGGCGGCACGAAGGTGCTGTTCGACCGCGACGGCCCGGCCACGGGCCAGGAGTGGCCCAACTACGTCCTGCAGCTCGAGGGCGTGGCCGCCGGCGGCCTCACCTGGGGGCAGCTCTCGGGCGAGGGCTCGGCCGAGCCGCCCCCGGATGACGGCGGCGGCGATGATGGCGGCGATGACGGCGGCGACACCGGCGGCGGCGACACCGGCGCGGGCCAGGTGATCAATTCGCCCGGTCCGGGCTCCACGCTCTCGGGCACGGCCGGGAACGACACCATCAACGCCAGCCAGGGCGCCGACGTGATCACCGGCGGCGCCGGGGACGACCTCTTCGCCTGGGCGGCAGAGCCCTGGGCGCCGGCGCGGATCACCGACTTCGCCGTCGGGTCCGACGCCCTGGACTTCTCGAAGCTCTTCCAGGCCTCGGGCTACTCGGGCGCCGACCCGGTGGCCGACGGCTACGTCTGGTTCCTCGACGACGGCGCCGGCGGCACGAAGGTGCTGTTCGACCGCGACGGGGCCGACACGGGCCAGCAGTGGCCCAACTATGTCCTGCAGCTTGAGGGCGTGCCCGCCGCTGGCCTGACCTGGGCCCAGCTCTCCGGCGGCGGCGCGTCCGAGCCACCGCCCCCGCCTCCGCCGCCTCCCCCGCCCCCTCCCCCGCCGCCGGAAGAGGACGACGGCGAGGGCCGCGTGATCGACTCGGCCGGCCCCGGCTCGACCCTGACGGGGGGCTCAGGCGACGACACGCTCAACGCCAGCCAGGGCTCGGACGTCCTGACCGGCGCCGGCGGGGCGGATCATTTCGTGTTCGCAAGCGAGCCCTGGTCGCCGGCCCGCATCACCGACTTCGAGGCGGGCGTGGACAAGATCGACCTGTCCGGCCTGTTCGACACCGCCGGCTACACGGGCTCGGATCCGTTCGCCGCGGGCTACCTGCGCCTGATCGACGACGGGGCTGGCGGGACGAAGGTGCTGTTCGACAGCGACGCCGGGGGGCCGACCCCGGAGTGGCCGAACTACATCCTGCAGATCGAGAACGTGGCGCCCGCCCAGCTCTCGGCCGGCGACTGGATCTTCCAGTAGCTAGCCGGCGTAGACCTGCGGCCGCAGCGGCTTGACCCGCACGGCCAGGCCGGGGGCGACCCCGGCCGGCAGGGCCGCGCCGTGGGCCCTCAGCTCGACGGCGCGGCCCTCGATCAGGCACTCGATGCGCACGTCCGGGCCGCGCGCCGCCACGGCCCGGACCTCGGCGGCCAGGCCTGCCCCGTCGGCCGGGGCGAAGGCGACCTCGTCGGGCCGGAAGAGCACCTCCACGGGCCCCTGCGGCGCGCCCGCCGGGGCGGCCGATTCCCAGTCCGCGACCCGCAGCCGGTCCTTCTCGACCACGCCCGCCATGCGGCAGGCCGCGCCCAGGAAGTCGAAGACGAACGGATCGGCCGGATGCTCGTAGACCTCGTTCGGCGTCCCGAGCTGCACCAGCTCGCCGTCGCGCAGGATCGCCACCCGGTCGGCGAGATCGAGGGCCTCCTCCTGGTCGTGAGTGACGAAGACGGTGGTGACACCGGCGCGGTCGTGCAGCTCGCGCAGCCAGCGGCGCAGGCCCCGCCGGACCTGGGCGTCGAGGGCGCCGAACGGCTCGTCCAGCAGCAGCATCCTGGGCTCGATGGCCAGAGCCCGGGCCAGCGCGACCCGCTGCCGCTGCCCGCCCGAGAGCTGGGACGGATACCGGCCCTCGTAGCCCTCGAGCTGCACCAGCCCCAGCAGGCGGCGCACGCGTTCGGCGATCTCGTCCCGGGAGGGCCGCTCGGCCCCGCGCCGCACCGACAGGCCGAAGGCGATGTTCTGCGCCACGGTCATATGCCGGAAGAGCGCGTAGTGCTGGAACACCATCCCCACCCGGCGGCGGCGCACCGGCAGGGCCAGGAAGTCCTCGCCCCCGAACCGCACCTCGCCCGCGTCGGGCGTCTCCAGGCCCGCGAGCACCCGCAGCAGGGTCGTCTTGCCCGAGCCCGACGGGCCCAGCAGCGCCAGGAACTCCTTGTCCCGCGCCCGCAGCGAGACATCCCGCAGCGCCGGGAAGCGGCCGAACGTCTTGGAGATCCCGCGGATCTCCAGCGCGGCCCCGTCAGTGTTTGCGGCTTGCGGCAAGTTCACCGGCATGTCGCCATTCGAGGACCGTCTTGAGGACGAGGGTGACGAGCCCGAGGCCCGCGAGGATGGAGGCCGCCGCGAAAGCGCCGACGAATTCGTAGTCATTGTAGAGCACCTCGACGTGGAGCGGCAAAGTGGTGGTCAGGCCCCGGATGCTGCCCGAGACCACCGAGACCGCGCCGAACTCGCCCATCGCGCGGGCGTTGCAGAGCAGGACGCCGTACAGCAGCGCCCAGCGGATGTTGGGCAGGGTGACCCGCCAGAACGTGGTCCAGCCGCCGGCCCCCAGGGTCAGCGCCGCCGCCTCCTCGTCCGAGCCCTGCCCCTGCATCAGCGGGATGAGCTCGCGGGCGACGAACGGCAGCGTGACCAGCACCGTGGCCAGGACGAGGCCCGAGGTCGCGAAGATGATCCTGACGTCGTGTTGCAGCAGGATCTCGCCGAACCAGCCCTGGGCCCCGAACAGCAGCACCCACACCAGGCCCGAGACCACCGGCGACATCGAGAACGGCAGGTCGATGAAGGTGACGAGCAGGCTCTTGCCCCGGAACTCGAAGCGGGCGATCGCCCAGGCGGCGGCCACGCCGAACACCGCGTTCAGCGGGACCGAGATGGCGGCCACCGTCAGCGTCAGCCGGATCGCGGCCAGGGCGTCGGGCTGCCGGAGCGGCTCGAGGTAGGCGCCCAGTCCCTTGGAGAGGGCCTGCTGGAACACCACGCCCAGCGGCAGGACGATCAGAACCCCGAGGACGGCCAGGGCGAGCGCGAGGAACAGGGGCGCAAGGCCCGGCAGTCGGATTCGCGACCCCGTCATGCTCGCCCCCGCCCCGCCGTCGCCATCTGGGCGGCGTTCACCGCCAGGAGGGCCCCGAACGAGATGACCAGCATGGCCAGGCCGATGGCCGCCGCGCCGGCGTAGTCGTACTGCTCCAGCTTGATGACGATCAGCAGGGGGGCGATCTCGGAGGTCATCGGCATGTTGCCGGCGATGAAGATCACGCTGCCGTACTCGCCCACGCCGCGGGCGAAGGCCAGGCTCAGGCCCGACAGCAGCGCCGGGGTGAGCACCGGCAGGGTCACCCGCCAGAACCGCTGGAGCGGCGTCGCCCCCAGCGTCAGCGCCGCCTCCTCCACCTCGACGTCCAGCTCCTGCAGCACGGGCTGAACGCTGCGCACCACGAACGGCAGGCCGATGAAGACGAGGGCGAGGAACACGCCGAGCGGCGTGTAGGCGGCCTTGATCCCGAGCCGGGCCAGCGGCTCGCCGAGCACCCCCGTCGGGGCGGAGATGGCGGTCAGCGCGATCCCCGCTACCGCCGTCGGCAGGGCGAAGGGAAGGTCCACCAGGGCGTCCACGATCCGGCGGCCCGGGAAGGCGTAGCGGGTCAGCGTCCAGGCGATCAGCAGGCCGATCGGCACGTTGACCAGCGCCGCCAGCGCCGCCGTCGTGAAGCTGAGGCGCAGCGCGGCCAGCACCCGCGGCTCAGTCAGCGCCGCCCACACCCCGCCCGCGCCCAGCTCCCAGGGGCGCAGGACGAGGGCGGCGAGCGGCAGCACCACCAGCAGGCCGAGGTAGGTCAGGGTCCAGCCCATGGCGAGCGGGAACCCCGGCAGGATGCTGGGCTCCTTCCAGCGCCGGCGGGGCTTGGGGGCGGCGATCGCCGCGGCGGCCGTCATGTCAGCGCCGGTAGATCCGGTCGAAAATCCCGCCGTCGGCGAAATGCTCGGCCTGCGCCTTCCGCCAGCCGCCGAACTGGCCGTCGATGGTGACGAGGGGGATGTCCTTGAACTTCGAGCGGTACTTGGCGAGCGCCTCGGCGTTGCGGGGCCGGTAGTGGTTCTTGCCGATCAGGTCCTGCGCCAGCGGGCTGTAGAGGAAGTTCAGATAGCCCTCGGCCTGGATGCGGGTCTTCCGCCGGTCGACGTTGCGGTCCACCAGCGCCACCGTGGGCTCAGCCAGGATCGACAGGCTCGGATAGACGATGTCGAACCTGTTCCCGAACTCGGCCTGCGACAGGAAGGCCTCGTTCTCCCAGGCCAGCAGGACGTCGCCGATGCCGCGCTCGGCGAAGGTCGTGGTCGAGCCCCGCGCCCCGGTGTCCAGCACCGGCACGTTCTTGTAGAGCCGCGCCAGGAAGGCCTGCGCCGTCTGCGGCGTGCCCCCCGGCTGCTTCAGCGCCCAGGCGTAGGCCGCCAGGTGGTTCCAGCGCGCGCCGCCCGAGGTCTTCGGATTGGGCGTGATCACCGCCACGCCGGGCCTGGCGAGGTCGCCCCAGTCGCGGATCTTCCACGGGTTCCCCTTCCGCACCAGGAACACGATGGTCGAGGTGTAGGGCGCGGAGTTCTGCGGCAGGCGGCTCTGCCAGTTGGCCGGCAGCAGCTTGGCCCGCGCGGCGATCTCGTCGATGTCGTAGGCGAGCGCCAACGTCACCACATCGGCCTGCAGCCCGTCGATCACCGCCCGGGCCTGCCGGCCCGAGCCGCCGTGGCTCTGGTTGATCGTCAGCGTCTGGCCCGTCCGCCCCTTCCAGTAGGCGGCGAAGGCGGCGTTGATGTCCTTGTAGAGCTCACGCGTCGGATCGTAGCTGACGTTCAGCAGGGTGAGCTGGCTGGCTTTTGCCGTACTCGCTCTTGACTGGGCCTGCGCCGCCCCGGGGAGGAGGAGCGGCGCAGTCCCAGCCGCCGCAGCGCCTGCGGCTCCCACCTTGAGCAGGCGGCGACGAGAGAATTCCGTCTGGGTCATGATCGGTGATCCCGGTCTGAAGGATTGGGTCTGGGGTTGGGTCAGAAGGCGTACTGGGTGCGGAGGGACCAGATGTTCAGGTCCTGGCCCACCTGGGCGCCGGCGGGGGGCGTCAGGGCCCCGGCGCCGAAGGCCGTCCCGCCGGGCGAGAGCCGGTCCACCTCCACGCGCTGGTAGTCGGCGAGGAAGCGGACGTTGGCGTTCGGATACCAGTTGAGGCCCAGGGTCAGGATTTTCTGCCGCCCGCCGCGGACGGCGCCGGCGACCGGAGCCCAGCCCGGTGCGCCCGGCCGGAAGTCGAGGTCGAGGTCCGAGTAGCGCGCGGCCAGCTCCCACACGCCCCAGGCGCCGGAGCCGAGGTCGAAGGGGGTCTCGACCCGCGGGGCGTCGAAGCCGCCGCTGGCGGCGTTGTACCGCCTCGGCTGGCCGGTCAGCGTCCAGGCGCCCTGCACGTACCAGCCGGCGAACGCCGGATCGTCCAGGCCGGCGGTCCTGCGGTCCACGTCGACCCAGAAGTGCTCGGCCTGCAGGCTGAAGGCCTTGTGCTGCAGCCCCAGCTCGACGCCGTAGGCCGAGAGGCCGTCCGCATCGATCGATCCGGTGTCCACCAGCCGGGTCCCGTCGACCCGCAGCTCGGGCCGTTCGCGCAGGCGCACGGGCGTCGCCGCTCCGCCGGGCGGGACGTCGGGCCCCGTGGCCGCCGGGTTGAGGATCAGGTTCGCGTTCGCGCCCAGGTGAACCAGGCTGTCCGGCGTCCTGTAGGGGACGTAGGTCGCCCGCCCGATCGCCCCGAGCTGCTCGTCGTAGCTGGAGACCCCGATGGTGTTGCCGGTCACGTAGCCGGCCAGGGTCCAGCGCTCGCCGCCGGCCAGGATCGCAGCCCCCGTCCGCCCGTCGCCCCCTGCCAGCCCGCGGACCAGCTCGGCCGGCGCGGCCCGCTCGGGGAACAGCGAGGCGGTGTTCGAGGCGGCGTCCTCAAAGCCCGTGACCGGCGCGAAGGCGCCGAGACGCAGGCGCACCGGCCTCAGCCCCGCGTACTCGACGTAGGCGTTGGTGATCTTCCCGGCTTCCTCGGCGCCCGAGCCGCCGAAGTCGAACATCAGGTTGTAGGCCCAGTCGCCGAAGGCCTTGCCCTCGACCCCGAGGCGCACCCGCCGGAAGTTGGCGCCGTCGGCCAGGTCGCGGGCCCGCTCGGCCTCGGTCGCGTCGCCCAGCGAGCCGCGCCGGAAATCCGAGGCCGCGGGGCCGGGCCCGCGCTGGTCGTAGCGAGCCGCGTCGAGCTGGACGATTCCCCGCAGCGAGGCGGTGAACCGCCCGTCCCCACTGGCGATCGTCGGCCGGCCGTTGGCCAGCGAGACGGTGGTTGCGTCCACCTGGTCGCGGATCGCCTGGTCCGCGGCGGCCTGGGCCTTCAGGTCCAGGATCTGCTGCTCGAGCTCGTCGTTGCGGCGCTCCACCGCGTCCAGCCGCCCGATCAGCGCCAGGAGTTGCTCCTGGCTGATCCCCGTGGGCGGCGCGCCTGCGGTCGGGATCGCCTGGGCCAGGACCGCCGGCGCGGCGCTGGAGAGCAGGACCGCCAGCGCCAGGCGCCGGGCGGTGGTGCGGATCGGTGCGGCCATGAAGCGTCCCCCTCGTTCGATGGGAACGAACTAAGCCCAATAATTCCTACCTATTAAATAGGATTGCACTGCAAGCGGGCTCAGTTTTCCTGAACCCGGGCGAGCGGCCGGCTATTCCGCCGCCAGCAGCGTGCGGCCTGCGGTGAACGAGGTCTTCTCAGCCAGCTCGGCCTTGGCCGCCTCGTACTCGGCGGCGAGCTGGGCGATGCGCTCGGCGGCGCTCGGGATGTCCTTCACCGCCCCGATGCCCTGGCCGCAGCCCCAGATGTCGCGCCAGGCCTTGGACTTCTGGTTGCCGCCCGAGCCGAAGTTCATCTTCGACGGATCGCTCTCGGGCAGGTTCTCGGGGTCCATGCCGGCCGCGCGGATCGACGGCGCCAGATAGTTGCCATGCACGCCGGTGAAGAGGTTCGAATAGACGATGTCGTCGGCGCTGGAGGCGACGATCATCTCCTTGTAGGCGGCGTCGGCGTTGGCCTCCTGCGTCGCGATGAACGCCGAGCCGATGTAGGCCAGGTCCGCGCCCATCGCCTGGGCGCCCAGGATGGCCCGCCCATTGGCGATCGAGCCCGACAGCGCGACGGGACCCTCGAACCACTCGCGGATCTCCTGGACCAGGGCGAACGGCGAGAGCTGGCCCGCGTGGCCGCCGGCCCCGGCCGCCACCGCGATGAGTCCGTCGGCGCCCTTCTCCACGGCCTTCTTGGCGAAGCGGTTGTTGATGACGTCGTGCAGCACCACCCCGCCGTAGGAATGGACCGCCGCGTTCACGTCCTCCCGCGCGCCCAGCGAGGTGATGACGATCGGCGCCTTCCACTTGGTCGAGGCCTCAAGGTCGTGCTCCAGGCGGTCGTTGGTCTTGTGGACGATGTGGTTCACCGCGAACGGAGCCGAGGGCGTGTCGGGATGGTCCCGGTCCCAGGCGGCCAGCTCCTCGGTGATCTGGTGCAGCCACTCGTCCAGCAGGCTCGCCGGGCGGGCGTTCAGCGCCGGGAACGAGCCCACCACGCCGGCCTTGCACTGGGCGATCACCAGCTCCGGCCCCGAGATGATGAACAACGGGCTGGCGATCACCGGCAGGCGGAGGCGGTCACGGAGAACGGGCGGCAGGGCCATGGGCGCTAGGTCCTCGAACGGTTGTTGAATTTACAACGTACAACATCATGCCGCAGGGGCGAAACGCATTTCCTCTGGACTGACGCCACGTCCGGCAAGCTGATTGGCGCCATCGCATTCCCGGGGAGGACGAGACATGCCCGAAGCTCTGATCATCGACGCCTGCCGCACGCCGCGCGGCATCGGCAAGGTCGGCAAGGGAGCGCTGGCCGACTTCCACCCGCAGCACCTGGCCGCCACGGTCCTGAAGGCCCTGGCCGAGCGCAACGGCCTGAAGACCGAGGAAGTCGACGACATCGTGTGGGGCACCTCGTCCCAGCGCGGCAAGCAGGGCGGCGACCTCGGCCGGATGGCGGCCCTCGACGCCGGCTACGACGTCCGGGCCAGCGGCGTCACCCTCGACCGCTTCTGCGGCTCGGGCATCACCGCCGTGAACATGGCCGCGGCCCAGATCATGTCGGGCATGGAGGACCTCGTCATCGCGGGCGGGACCGAGATGATGTCCTACACCGCCGCCACCGCCTCGATGCAGGGTCCCGACGGCGGCCCGGCTCTCATCGATTCCGGCAACACCCGCCTTCGCGCCCGGCACCCGCAGTCGCACCAGGGCGTCTGCGCCGACGCCATCGCGACCATGGAAGGGATCACCCGCGAGGCGCTGGACGAGCTCGCCTACGTCAGCCAGCAGCGCGCCGACGTCGCCATCCGCGAGGGCCGTTTCGACCGCTCGCTCGTGCCGGTCTATCGCGACGACGGCACGGTGGCCCTCGACCGCGAGGAGTTCCCCCGCCCGCAGACCACCCGCGAGGGCCTGGCGGGCCTGAAGCCCTCGTTCGAGGCCATGGCCAACGTGCCGCTGGACGACAAGGGCACGACGCTCGCGGGCCTGATCAACCAGGTCTATCCGGACCTGAAGATCCGCCACTTCCACCACGCCGGGAACTCCTCGGGCGTGGTGGACGGCGCCGCGGCCGTCCTCCTGGCCTCGCCCGAATACGCCAAGAAGAACGGCCTGAAGGCCCGCGCCCGCGTGGTCGCCATGGCCAATGTCGGCGATTCCCCGACCCTGATGCTCAACGCCCCGGTCCCGGCGGCGAAGAAGGTGCTGAAGAAGGCCGGCCTGACCCCCGACGACATCGACCTGTGGGAGATCAACGAGGCGTTCTCGGTCGTCGCCGAGAAGTTCATCCGCGACCTGAACCTCGACCGCGAGAAGGTCAATGTGAACGGCGGCGCCATGGCCCTCGGCCACCCGATCGGCGCCACCGGCTCGATCCTGATCGGCACCGTCATCGACGAGCTGGAACGCCGCGGCCTCCAGCGCGGTCTCGTCACCATGTGCGCCGCCGGCGGCATGGCCCCCGCGATCATCGTCGAGCGGGTCTGACCCCGCAAACCTCCCCCGCTCGCGGGGGAGGTTTTCTACTTGGGGCCACCCTTCGTCCACTTCTCCAGCAGCCTGGCCGCCGCCTCGCGGCCGCCGATGCCGAAGGCCAGGGCCGCCGCCACCGCCGCCGAGCCCAGGATCAGGCCGAACGCCAGGATCACGATCTCGTCGGCGATGCCCATGAAGCGCAGGCCCATGGCCGTGGCCAGGGCGATGGTCGCCCACTTCACGATGTCGGACGCGAAGCCGTCGGCGCCGTTGGTCGACCGGTCGATCAGCGCGGACAGGAAGTTCGCCACCATCACCCCGATGGCGATGATCACCCCGCCGAACAGGACGTGGCCGGCCAGGTCAAGGATCTCGGCCAGCATGCCGGCGATCGCCGCGAAGGCCAGCAGGCGCGCGGCCTCCACCGCCGAGAACAGCATGATCGCCACCAGCGCCAGGCGCGCCACGACCTTGGACGGGGTGAGCCGCGGCGCCGCGCCTTCGACCTCGACCGTCCCCGGCGGCGGCTCGGCCTGGCCGACGCCCAGTCCCTGCAGGCTGCGGTCGAAGCCCAGCGAGGGCAGCAGCTGCTCCAGCAGGCTCGCCACCCAGCGGCCGATCACGAAGGCGATGGCCAGCACGATGGCCGCCGCCAGGATCCGCGGCAGGGCGTCCAGCACCGTGGCCAGGACCGCCACGGCCGGGTCCGAGATCGCGCTGACGCCGAGCTGCTGCAGGGCCGCGATCGTCACGGGGATGATGATCAGCACGAACACCAGCGTGCCGACGGTCTTCGACAGGCCCGAGGCGCCGGTCACCCGCGACAGGCCCGCCCGCTCCAGCCAGGCGTCCATCCGCGCCGCGGCCAGGCCCGCCTCGACGACGCGCCGGGCAAGGGTCGCCACGATGAAGCCGACGAAGAAGATCACCACCGCCCCGATCAGGTTCGGGATGAAGGCGGTCACCTCCAGCAGCAGCCCGTTCAGGGGCGCCACGATGCTGTTCAGGCCCAGCATCGAGAGCGCCGCGATCAGGCCGATCAGCAGCACCAGCCAGTAGCCGAGCTGGCCCAGCTGGTAGCCGGCGGTATCCTTGGGATCGGCGCCCGCGTTGTGCTGCTTCACGCCCGGGATGCGGTCGATGATCCGCGCGAGGCCCCATTGCGCCGCCTTCGCCAGCGCGTGCGCCGCGAACAGGATGACGACGGCGATCAGGATGCGCGGACCCCAGTCCATCATCATGTCCTGGGCGCGGTAGTAGTCGATGGTCGGCATCGCGGTCCTCCCGGTCTCGGCCGGCGAGCTTAAGGCCGAATCGGGCCCCCGCGATGCCGCTGGGTGAACTTGACGCGATCGTGCGCGGCGGCCCATCTGCCCCCATGTCGGACGCACGCATCCTGGACCCTGGAATCACGCCCGCGGGCGAGGACGCTTGGCGCGCCCTGGTCGCCAAGACCCTGGGCGAGAAGCCCTTCGAGAGCCTGCTGAAGCAGACCGCCGAGGGCCTGCCGATCCAGCCGCTCTACGCCCAGGCCCCGCAGGGTCCGGCCTTCCCGCCCCGTCCCTTCGACGCCGAGCGGCCGTGGGACGTGCGCACGCTCACCGCCCATCCCGATCCCGCCCGCGCCAACGCCGAGCTGCTGGCCGACCTGGAGGGCGGCGCGGCCTCGGTGACGGTGAGGATCGACCCGACCGGCCAGGCCGGCGTCGCCGTGGGCTCGGCCGAGGGGCTCGCCCGCGCGCTCAAGGACGTGGTCGTCGAGCTGGCGCCGGTCGGCCTCGACGCCGGCTTCCTGGGCCCCAAGGCCGCCGACTGGCTGCACGCGGTCGCCAAGTCCTCGCCGGGCGCGAAGCTGGCGTTCAACCTCGATCCCTTGAGCGCCTTCGCCGAGGCCGGCGAGAGCCCCGGCCCAGTCCAGAGCCATCTGGTCAGCGCCGCCACCGTCGGCGTGCGCCTGGCTCAGCCCTACCCGCACGCCCGGCTGTTCCTGGCCTCGGGCCGGGTGGTCCACGAGGCCGGCGGCGGCGAAGCGCTGGAGGTCGCCTTCGCGGCGGCCGCGGCGGTGGCCTACGCCAAGGCGCTGGTCCGCGCGGGCCTTCCGATGGACGAGGCGTTCGCGCGCATCGCCCTCGGCCTCTGCGTCGACGCGGACTATTTCGTCGGCATCGCCAAGCTGCGCGCCGCCCGGGCGGTGTGGGCGCGGATCGCCACCGCCTGCGGCGCCGATCCCCTGGCGCGGATCGAGGCCCGGTCCTCGCGCCGGATGCTGGCGGCAAGGGACGTCTACACCAACATGATCCGGCTCACCGCCGCGGGCTTCGCCGGCGCGGTCGGCGGCGCCGATACGGTCCAGCTCGGCCATTTCACCGACGCGCTGGGCCTGCCCACCGCCTTCGCCCGCCGCCAGAGCCGCAACACCCAGCTCGTGCTGATGGAAGAGGCCAGCGTCGGCCGCGTCGCCGACCCCGCCGCCGGCGCTGGCTACATCGAGGCGCTGACCGACGAGATCGCCCGCGCCGCGTGGGCCCGGTTCCAGGCCATCGAGGCCGCCGGCGGCCTGGTCGCCGCGCTCGAGAAGGGCGACGTCGCCCGCGAGGTCGAGGCCGCGAACGCCGCCCGCGGCGAGCTGAAGATCCTCGGCGTCAACGCCTTCCCGCCCGCCGACGAGGCGCCCGCCCAGGTCGAGCGGCCCACGCCCGTCCCGGTGGACGCGCCCTCGCCCCGACTGCCCGGCCCCGACGGCCGCTGCCCGCCGCTCAAGCCCATGCGGCTGTCCGAAAAGTACGAGGCCCTGGCATGAACACCCTCGTCATCCTCCGGTCGTCCGCAGGGCGATCCGGGGGACCCAAGCCGCCTCGCCACAACGACGCCGTCAGCATGGGTCGCCCGGACATGCCGGGCGATGACGAACTTTGGGATCTGCGTTGATGTCCTCGTTCCCCGATTTCGCCGCCCTGCCGTTCGACGCCGAGCTTGCGTCCGCCCCGCCCCCGGCCGGCGAGGCCTGGGCCACGCCCGAGGGCATTCCCGTCAAGCCGGCCTATGACGCGTCCGACGCCCACGGCCTGACGGAGCTGTCCGGCTATCCCGGCCTCGCGCCCTTCGTCCGGGGCCCCTACCCCACGATGTACGCGACCAATCCGTGGACCATCCGCCAGTACGCGGGCTTCTCCACGGCCGAGGACTCCAACGCCTTCTACCGCCGCAACCTGGCGGCCGGTCAGATGGGCCTGTCCATCGCCTTCGACCTGGCCACCCACCGCGGCTACGATTCCGACCATCCGCGCGTGCCCGGCGACGTCGGCATGGCGGGCGTGGCCATCGATTCCATCCTCGACATGCGCACGCTGTTCGACGGCATCCCGCTCGACAAGATGAGCGTGTCGATGACCATGAACGGCGCCGTGCTGCCGATCATGGCGCTCTACATCGTGGCGGCCGAGGAGCAGGGCGTCCCGCACGAGAAGCTGTCGGGCACCATCCAGAACGACATCCTCAAGGAGTTCCTGACCCGGAACACCTACATCTACCCGCCCGGTCCCTCGATGCGGATCATCGCGGACATCTTCGCCTACACCTCGAAGGAGATGCCGCGGTTCAACTCGATCTCGATCAGCGGCTACCACATGCAGGAAGCCGGGGCGACGCTCGACCTGGAGCTGGCCTACACCCTGGCCGACGGCATCGAGTACGTCCGCGCCGGCGTCGCCGCCGGCATGAGCGTGGACCAGTTCGCCCCGCGCCTGTCGTTCTTCTGGAACGCCGGCATGAACGTCTTCATGGAGATCGCCAAGCAGCGGGCCGCGCGCCTGCTGTGGGCCAAGCTCATGAAGCAGGAGTTCGACCCCAAGGACGCTCGCTCGCTGTCGCTTAGGGCCCACACCCAGACCTCGGGCTGGTCGCTGGCCGCCCAGGACGTGTTCAACAACGTCGCGCGGACGGCCATCGAGGCCATGGCCGCCACCGGCGGCCAGACCCAGAGCCTGCACACCAACAGCCTCGACGAGGCCCTGGCCCTGCCGACCGACTTCTCGGCCCGCATCAGCCGCAACACCCAGCTCTTCCTGCAGATCGAAAGCGGCCAGACCCGGGTGATCGATCCCTGGGGCGGCAGCTACTACGTCGAGGCCCTGACGGCCCAGCTCGCCGAGCGCGCCCTGGCCCATATCGCCGAGGTGGAGGCGCTCGGCGGCATGGCCAAGGCGATCGAGGACGGCCTGCCCAAGCGGCGCATCGAGGAGGCCTCGGCCCGCACCCAGGCGCGGATCGATTCGGGCCAGCAGAGCGTCGTCGGCGTGAACCGCTACAAGCCCGACGTCGCCGACGACATCCCGGTGCTGAAGGTCGACAACACCGCGGTCCGCACCGCCCAGATCGCCAAGCTGAACCGGCTGAAGGCCGAGCGCGATCCCGAGGCCGTGGCCGCCGCGCTCGACGCGCTCTCGGCCGGCGCCGCCGGCGACGGCAACCTGCTGGAGCTGTCGGTGAACGCCGCCCGCGCCAAGGCCACCGTGGGCGAGATCTCCTACGCGCTCGAGAAGGTGTTCGGCCGCCACAAGGCCCACGCCGACGCGGTGAAGGGCGTCTACCTGCGCGAGGCGGGCGCCACGCCGGCCGCCGACCGCGCCCGCGCCATGGCCGAGGCCTTCCGCCAGGCCGACGGCCGCAGGCCCCGGGTGCTGATCGCCAAGATGGGCCAGGACGGCCACGACCGCGGGCAGAAGGTGATCGCCTCCGGCTTCGCCGACCTGGGCTTCGACGTGGACATCGGCGACCTCTTCCAGACCCCGGCCGAAACCGCCGCCCAGGCGGTGCGCGACGGCGTCCATGCGGTGGGCGCGAGCTCCCTGGCCGCCGGCCACCTGACGCTCGTCCCCGAGCTGAAGGCCGAGCTGGCCAAGCTGGGCCGGCCCGATATCGTGGTCTTCGTCGGCGGGGTCATTCCCCCTGAGGACTTCAAGGCGCTGGAGGAGATGGGCGTGGCGGCGATCTTCCCGCCCGGCACCGTCGTGCCCGAGGCCGCCATCGAGGTCCTGGACCGCCTGAACGAGCAACTCGGCTACGCCCAGGAGACGGCGCAGTAGGCCCCTACTCCGCCGCCTGCGGCGCGGCCTTCGCGGGGACGGGCCGGCGCCGCGTCTGCCTGATCAGGAACGACCACAGGCCGAAGCCGCCCAGGGCCGCCAGCGCCAGGCCGCCCAGGAACACCACGGCCTCGTAGGCGATCCCGCCCACCTTGCCCGCGTGCAGGGGATAGAAGCTGTTGTAGGCCCGCATTCCGCCGCCGAGCGCCATGGCGTCCACCGTCCCCAGCACGCGCTCGTCCGACGGGTCGATCCAGACCACCGTGCGGCCGTTCGGATGCCATTCGCCCGGCTGCTTCATGCGGATCGTCGCCGGCGCCCCCGGCTTGCCGGGCGTGGAGGCCATCCGCAGCGTGGCGTCGGGGAAGGCCGCCTGCGCGGCCGACAGCGCCCGCAGCCAGTTCACCTCGCCCTCGCCCGCGGCCGGCGGCTTCGGCGCGGCGGGGCCGGGCGCGGCGGCGGCCATCAGGCCCTGCGTCGTCTCGTGGAAGATGATCGCACCGCCGGTCAGGCACAGGACGAACACGGGCAAGGCCGTGATCACGCCGAGGTTGCGATGCGAGCCCACCAGGTCCGCCCGCTTGGTCAGGGTCTTCGGCCAGACCCGCGCGCCGAAGCTGCGCCAGGCCGGCAGCCAGACGATCGCGCCCGTCAGCACCAGCAGCGCGCCGACGATCCCGGCGGCGCCGACGACCTTGTCCCCCGTCTCGCCCGTCAGCAGCCGGTGGTGCAGCTCGAACAGCCAGCCCTCCGCCCGCTCTGTCGGCGCGAACCGGACCAGCAGCCGGCCGTCGGCCGCCGCATAGCCCTGGTCCTTGTCGGTGAAATAGACCCGGTGGACGCCCAGGTGCGGACCGGCCAGCGTCACGTTGCGCACTTCTCCCGGCGCCTGCGCCTGGATCGCCTGCACCGCCGCGCCCAGCGCCTGCGGCGAGGCCGCGACCCCGCCCCGCGCCTCGGGCACGGTCAGCTTCACCCACGGATCGCGCAGCACCAGCAGACTGCCGCTCAGCCCCAGCACGACGAGGATCAGCGCGAGGATCGCGCCGGCCCAGGCGTGCAGGGTCCTAAGCAGGCCCATCAGAACCGCCGCGCCACCGTCAGCGTGAAGGTCCGCCCGCGGCCGGCCCAGTAGCGGTTGTTGTCCGTGGGGTTCTGGGTGTCGCTGAAGTAGCTGATGTACTGCTCGTCCAGCAGGTTCTGGATGCCCAGGCTGACGTCGGCCGCCTCGAGCCGCCACGTGCCGACGGCGTCCACCACGGTGTAGCCCTCGAAGGCGTTGGCCGCCGGCTCGCCCTCGAAGCTCCGGCTCTCGAACGTCTGCGCCTGGACGCGCAGCGAGGCCGGGCCCCACGTCCCCTCGGCGTAGACCGTCAGCCGGTCGGGCGAGATGTTCGCCCCGTTCAGGTCGCGCTCCAGCGACCCGTCGCCGTCGCCGTCGGTGCGCCCGTCCAGCTTGGAGTAGGCGCCGCCCACGGTGAGCCAGTCGGTCGCCTGCACCCGCAGCGTGGCCTCGAAGCCGTCGATTTTGGTCTTCTGCCGCTGCACGTCGAAGGTGCCGCCCGCGTTGAGCACCAGCAGCGCGCCGCGGTCCGACTTGGATTCGAAATAGGCCAGCGAGGCGCGCCAGCGCTCGCGCGCCACCTCGACGCCCACCTCGACGTTGTCCGAGACCACCGGCTCGACATCCAGATAGGTGTCCACGTCCCGACCGGGGGTGTTCACCGCCCGCAGCACCCGGCCCACGTCCGGCATGGTGAAGCCCTGGGCATAGGAGGCGTAGGCGGTGACGCCGTCCACCACCGTGACCGCGCCGCCGACGTTGAACAGGGTTTCCTCGAAGCTCGGCGAGCCGCCGGCCACCTCGACCCCGCCGCCGGCCGCGAAGACCGTCACGTAGTCGTCCACCTTCAGGGTGGCGTTCTCCTGGCGCGCGCCGGCCGACAGGTGCACCCGCCCGTCGAACAGCGCCTGGCGCAGCTGCAGGAACGGGGCGAGGCTCTCATAGGTGGTCTTGGGCACCCAGTAGCGGTCGGTCAGGATCAGCGCCTGGAAGGTCTTGTCCCGGAGGCCGTCGAGGCCGACCAGGTACTTCAGGCCGGGGATCGCCTGCACCTCGCGCTCGTAGTCCAGCTTGAAGCCCAGCTTCTCGGAGTTGTTGGCCGACTGGTCGAACAGCGTGCCCACCGGGGCGATGCGCGGATCCTGGAAGGTGCCCTCCCGGCCGCCGCCGAAGGTGCCCTCGTAGTCGTGGCCGTAGGCCTGGGCGGTGAACGTCCCGCCCAGGAGGTCCCGGTCGCGGTAGGTGGCGGCGACCGAGGTGACCTTGTTGCGCGGCGGGCGGCCCTCCTGCGTCCCGCGCCAGCCGCTGGTCGGGCGGCCGGTCGTCCGGTTCCCCGCGACCACGCGATAGTCGCCGTCGCCCTCGAGCTGGAAGTGGTTGGCCATGATCTCGATGCGGCGCGTGTCGGTCAGGTCGAGGCCCGCCTTGCCGAACAGCGAAAAGGAGTCGGAATCCTGGATGTCGCCCTGGGTGCTGTCCGGGCCGATCCGCAGGCCGTCCGCGTCATAGAACGCGCCGCGCTTCTCGTAGGCGGCGCCCGCGGTGAAGTCCCAGACGCCGAAGTCGCGGCCGGCGATCCCCGCCAGCTTGTAGCCCAGGCTGTCGCCCTCGCCGCTGTCGTCGAAGGTGGTCTGGCCCATCACCTTGCCCGTCCAGCCGGCGGCCTCGCCCGGCGTCGGGACGGTGACGTAGTTCACCACCCCGCCGGTGGCGCCGATGCCCTGGATGGCGTTCGAGCCGAACACCACCTCGACCCGATCGATGAAGAACGGATCGATGGTGAAGCCGTCGCGGCTGTCGTCCCGCAGCGGCGTCGACTGGGGCACCCCGTCCACCAGATAGAGCGGCGAGCGGCCGCGCACCGTCTCGCCGAATCCCGAGAGCTTTTGGCGGGTGGGCGAGAACGAGGGGGCCAGCGCCGCCACGGCCTCGACGGCGCTCTGCGACAGCGCCTGCTGGGCGGTCAGCTCCTCCTGGCCGATGACCTGCACGGTGGCCGGCGTCGCCGCCCGCGGCTGCTCGACGCGCAGCGCCGTGATCACCACCTCGTCGAGGTTGATGGGCGCGGGCTCCTGCGCCTGGGCCGTGCCCGCGGCCAGCGCCGAAAACGCCGCCCCGGCCAGCCACGTCCTGCCTGCCCGCCCCATCCAGAAAGCTCCGTCTGCAAATGCTTCGCAGCCTCATAGGCCGACGCAGTTGCAAGTCAATCTCATCAGCACGGAATTCTCGCGGACGGGTTCGGAACGGCGCCCGGCTTGACTATGTTTGGAAGGCGACTGGCGCGTCTCGCGCCGCCTCCCCAGGGAAATGCCGATATGTATATTCTGCCAGACCTTCCGTACGCCCATGACGCGCTCGAGCCGGCCGTCTCTGCCGACACCCTGCGGACCCACCACGGCAAGCACCACAAGGCCTACGTCGACAAGACGAACGAGATGGCCCCCAAGGCCGGCCTCGACGGCCGTCCGATGGAGGACGTGGTCCGGGAGTCCCGGCGCATGGGCGAGCAGAAGCTGTTCAACAACGCCGGCCAGGCCTGGAACCACGCCTTCTTCTGGCAGTGCATGACCCCGAACGCCCGCCCGCCGTCCGGCGATCTGGCGCAGGCCATCGACAAGGCCTTCGGCGGTCTCGACAAGCTGAAGGAGGTGTTCGTCGCCGAGGGCGTGAACCACTTCGCCTCGGGGTGGGCCTGGCTGGTCGCCGGCGCCGACAGCCTGAAGGTGACCTCCTTCCACGACGCCGACTGCCCGCTGGTCCACGACGGCGCCTTCCCGCTCCTCGTCTGCGACGTGTGGGAGCACGCCTACTACCTGGATTACAAGAACGACCGGAAGGGCTTCCTGGAGCGCTGGTTCGACGAGGTCGTGAACTGGGAGTTCGTCGAGCGCCAGTACGCCGCGGCCCAGGGCCAGGGCGAAGGCTACCGCTACCCCGCGCCGACCTAGCGCGCGGCGCTCAGGTCGAAGAGTCCCAGGTCCACCTGCTCGTCCACGTTCTGCGAGACGAGCACCCGCCCGCCGGGCGCCAGGCCGATCTCCCCCGTTCCGGTGGGCAGCACGGCGATCGGGCGCGGCGGGCCCGACCAGGGATGCAGCCACAGCGAGGGCGCGGCTTCCCGCCGCGCCCTCAGCACATAGGCCCCCTCCGGACCCACGGCGAAGGCGTCGGCGCTGCTCAGGCGTGCTTGCGGAACCGCGCCGCCGTCCAGCGCTTCCAGCGGTCCGCCGCCCACGGGAACCCCGAACAGCCGCCCGTCCGGACCCGGCCGCATCTGCCCCCAGGCGCGCTCGGCCAGCGTCCGCGGCCAGGCGCCGGGCGCGAGGGCCAGCTCCATCACCCGGTAGCGTGCTCCCGTCCGCTGTAGGTAGCGCAGGCTGCGCCCGTCGGGCGACCAGGCGGTCTCCAGCTTGTCGGTCCCGTCGTCCGTGACGGCGCGCAGCCGCGAGCCGTCACGAGCCACCGTGTAGATCTCGGCCTTGCGCCCCTTCACCGCCACGAAGGCCAGGCTGCGCCCGTCCGGCGACCAGGCCGGCGAATGGACGTAGGAGCCCACGATGTTCGTCAGCCGCACCGGCTGCGCCCCAGGCGGGCTGATCCACAGCTCGGACGAGCCGGAACGGTTCGAGACATAGGCCACCGCCCCGTCGGCGGCGCCCTCGGGCTCCCAGTCCGCGCCCGCCGCGTTGGTCACCGGCGTGACGGCGCCGTCGGGGCCGACCAGCGCGATGTTCGTCCGCCCGCGCGGCAGCTCGACCGCCAGCCGGTTGCGGCGGTCGATCGACATGCGGCTGAAGGTGAGCTGGCCGAAGCCCAGGCTGATCCGTCGCGGCTCGCCGGGCCGGCGCGTGTCCACCGTCCACAGTCCGAACTCGCCGCCGCGGTTCGAGGAATAGAAGAGATGCCGGCTGTCGGCCGACCAGACATAGCCCGCCGCCTTCCAGCCATCGGTGGTCAGAGCCTGCTCGCGACCGGTCGTCAGGTCCTTCACGAACAGGTCGTCGGCCCCGTGCAGCAGGGTGCGCCGGAAGGCCACCCGCCGCCCGTCGGGCGAGACCATCGGGTCGCTGTCGCCCAGGGTGTCCGCGGGCGGGTTCGTCAGGTCGCGCACCGCGCCCGTGGTCAGGTCCACCGCCCGGATGCGCCAGAGCGCGTCGGGCGCCGGCCGGTCGCCGATCGCCAGGGTGTTCGCATCCAGCCAGCTCACCCGGGTGTAGGTGGACGACTGGCACTGCGCCGCCACCCGCTCGGGCCCCAGCGGCACGGGCGCGACCACCAGTTGGCACGGCCCGTTCGGCACGGTGCGCACGAAGACGATGCGGTCGCCCGCCGGCGACCAGGCGGCGCTGTGGTCGTCGGCCGGATGGCTGGTGATCCGCACCGGCGTGCCCTGGTCCACGCCGCGGATGTAGAGGTCCCGGCCCACCGTGGAATCTGGCCGCTGCGAATAGACGATCTGCTGGCCGTTCGGCGAGATCGCCGGGTGCGTCTCCAGTCCCCGTTCGGCGGTCAGCGGATGGTACGAGGTCGCCGTCCAGGCCACCGGCCGCGGATACAGGGCGAACGCCGCCGCCGCGCCCGCGGCCGCGATCCCCGCCGCCGCCGCGACCCAGGTCCACCGGCGGCGCACGCCCGCCTGCACTGGCGCGGCGGGCGCGGCCTCGCCCTCGGCCGCCGTCGCCGCCCGCCGCGGCTCGCCGCCGGCCTGCAGCCGGTAGCCGACGGTCGGGATCGTATCGAGGTGGATGCGCGGCTCGCCCGCCAGCGCCTTGCGCAGCTGCGCCACGCAGCGGTTCAGCGCCCCCTCCGTGACGATGCGGCCTTCCCAGCACAGGTCGATCAGCTCGTCCCGGCTGACCGGATGCCCGCGGGCCCGGTGCAGGGCCACCAGCACCTTCATCACCCGCGGCTCCAGCGTCGTGACGCGGCCGCCGATCTCGACCTCCAGCGCGGCCGGACGCACCTGCGCCCCCGCCAGGACGAACGGCAGTTCGCGCGCCAGCGTCAGCTTCGGCCAGAGAGCGACATGCTCGTTCATCGCGAAACCATCACGAATAAATCACGCCCGCAGCCGCGCCGCCCCGGCCGCAACATCGGACAAACCGCCCGGTCTGAACAGCCCAGTTCGCCGGGATTACACCGATGTCACGTATCACCGTTCTGCTATTCGCCACCGCCCTCGCCTCCCCCGCCGCGGCCCAGGACAGCGCCGTGCGCTCGGCCGCTGACGCCTTCGGCGAACGCGTCGGCATCGAGCAGCTCGGGCTCTACAACGAAGGCCAGGTGCGCGGCTTCGACCTGAACAACTCCGGCGCCTACCGCATCGAGGACGCCTATTTCAGCCGCGCCGCGCCGATCAACGACCCCGTCCTGGCGGGCGTCGGCGTGCGGGTGGGCGTCAACGCCGCCGCCCTGGCCTATCCCGCCCCGTCGGGGGTGGTGAACTACCGCCTGCGCGAGCCCGCCGCCCGTAACAGCCTCACGCTCGGCGGCGGCGTCCGCGACTACCGCACCCCCACCGTCGAGGCGAACGGCTCGTGGAGCGACGCCGGCGGCCGGTTCGGCCTGACCGGGGGGATCGTCTGGCGGCCGGTCGCCCGCTGGGGGGCTGGCACCGAGGGGGATGCGGTGGACGCCGGCCTCGTCGGCCGCCTGGCGCTCGCCGAGGGCCATGTGCTGCGCGCCTTCGCCAGCGCCTACGTCCGCGATTACGACGGGGACTACGCCTTCAAGTCGGCCGACGGCGCCGTCCCGCCCGACGCGCGCCGGACGCACGAGTACTCGCCCGTCTGGGCTCGGGTGGAGGCGATGAACGCCAACATGGGCGTCCTCTACGACGGCGAACTCGCCGGCTGGTCGGTGGACCTGGCCGCCTTCCGCTCGATCTTCGACACCGAGCGCACCGACTTCACCCTCGTGGAGACCCGCGCCGACGGGACGGCCGAGGCGACCCTATTCCTCTCGCCGCCCAAGCGGAACGTCTCGGATTCCGGCGAGGCCCGCATCAGCCGCGTCTTCGGGACCGGCCCGGTGGATCACCTCGTCTCGGCCTCGCTGCGGGGCCGTCGCAGCGAGGTGGAGCTGGCAAGCAGCCTCGCCGTCCCGCTCGGGCCGCTCACCCTGGCCACCGACGTCGCCCCTTCCGAGGAGCCCGCCTGGAGCGGGACCCGCGGCCTCGACGTGGTCGAACAGGTCACCGGCTCGCTGGGCTACGGCCTCGCCTGGGGCGACCGGCTGCAGGTGCGGCTGGGCGTCCACCGCACCCGCTACGAGAAGGACGTGCTGACCATCGCCGGCGTGCGCACGCGCGGGACCGAGGAGACGACCCTCTACAACGCCTCGGCCGTCGTCGGCCTGACCGGCCGCACCGCCCTCTTCGGCAGCTGGGTGACGGGCCTGGAGGAAAGCGGCGTCGCGCCCCAGTCGGCCACCAACCGCAACGAGGTCCTGCCCCCGGTCGAGGCCGAGCAGTTCGAGCTGGGCGTCCGCCACGCCCTCACCGACGACCTGACGTTCATCGGCGCGCTGTTCGACGTCTCCAAGCCCACCATGGGGATCCGCGCCGACGGCTCGTTCGGCCACGTGGGCCAGGTGGCGCACCGCGGCGTCGAGGGCTCGCTCGCCGGCCGCCTGGGCGAGAAGACCCGCATCGTCCTGGGCGCCGTGGCCTTCCGGCCCGAGGTTTCGGGGCCGCTGGTGGAGGCCGGCGTGGTCGGCGACCGCGCGGCCGGCATCTCCAGCCTGGTCGCCAACGCCAGCGTCGAGCGCCAGCTGGGCGCCGGCTGGTCGGTGGACGCCCAGCTCAGCTACTGGGGCGAGCGCTGGGCCGACAGCCGCAACACCTTCAAGACCCCGGCCCAGCTGCAGCTCAACCTCGGCGCCCGGCGCAGCTTCGAACTGGGCGACCATCCGGCCCAGTTCCGGCTGCTGGCCTCGAACGTCACCGGGGCGGAAGGCTACTGGGCCTCGCCGTCCGGCCTACTTTGGCCGATCGGCGCCCCCACCGTCCGCGCGCTGCTGTCGGTTCGCTTCGGCGGCTGACCGCTATTCCCACCAGTAGGGCGCGCGCTTGCGATCGCCGGTGACCACCTCGTTCATGGTCGCCGGATCGTACAGCCGCCCGCCCAGCATCACCCGGTGGACCTTCTCCGAGTTGCGGATGTCCTGCGTCGGGTCGGCGTCCAGCACCACGAGGTCGGCCAGCTTGCCGGCCTCGAGCGAGCCGATGTCCGCGTCCATGCCCAGCGAGCGGGCGGGCACGATGGTGCCGGCGCGCAGCGCCTCCACCGGGCTCATGCCGCCGCGCACGAACGACCACAGCTCCCAGTGCGAGCCGATGCCCGCCTGCTGGCCGTGCGCCCCGATCGAGACCGGCACGCCGCGCTTGGCCAGCTTGTGCGCCTCGCGGGCGCTGTCGTCGTCCACGTAGTCGCCCTCGGGCGCGATCGGCCGGCGGACGGTCTCGGCGGCGAGCTGCGCGGGCGGGGTGTGGGCCTTGACGATCGGCTGGTCGAACACGTCGGTGTGCGCCCGCCAGTAGCGGTCGCCGTCCAGCCCGCCGAACGTCACCACCAGGGTCGGGGTGTAGTAGGTCGAGCTCTGGCCGAAGTAGCTCAGCACGTCCTCGTAGAGGTTCATCTGCGGGATGTTGTGCTCGAGGGTCGAGTTGCCGTCGGCCACCAGGGTCATGTCCTGGCCGAACAGGGCGCCGCCCTCGGCCACCACCTGCATGCCCTCGCGCCGGGCCGCCTCCACCACCTGCTGGCGCTGCTCGCGGCGCGGCTGGTTGTAGTTCTTCACGCTGTGGGCGCCCTGGGCCTTCAGTCGCCGCACGTGCGCCAGGGCGTCGTCCAGGCTGTTGATCTCGGCGTAGCTGCGGGCGGCCTTGGCGCCGTAGACCACCTCGCCGGTCGAGAAGATCCGCGGGCCGACGATCTTGCCGGCGCGCTGCATCTCCTGGGCGGCGAAGGCCTCGGCCGCGCGGGTCGAGGGATCGTGGATCGTCGTCGTCCCCAGGGCCAGGTTCACCAGCAGCGACCAGTTCTGCTGCGGCGTCATCTCGTCGACGCCGTAGGGGCCGTGGGCATGGGCGTCGATCAGACCCGGGATGATCGTCTTGCCGGTGACGTCGACCGTCCTGGCCCCCGCCGGGATGGCGACCTCGCTGCGCCGGCCGACCGCCGCGATGCGGTCGCCGCGGATCACGATCACGCCGTCGTCGATCGTCCCGGCCCCATTCCCCGCCATGGTGACGATCCGCGCGCCGGTCAGGGCCGTAACGCCCGTCGGCTTGTCGGCGGCGACCTCGGTGGAGAGCGAGACGCCGCTCGTCGGCGGCTCGAACTTGGCCGCGGCCTCGCCGGCCGGCGCGCTGCGGAAGAAGCTCCCGCTCTCGGCCGTGTAGACCGTCGGGCCCGCGCTCCAGTGCAGGCGCCGGCCGCCGTCGGACCAGTGGATCCACGTCGCCCCGCCGTGGCTGACGCGGGTGACCGGCATCGGCCCGCCCTTCAGGTCCACCGCCACCTCCTGCCCGCCGGGCATCAGCGGCATGACGTGCGCCTCGTAGTTCTGCCGGAAGGCGAACAGCGCCCCGTCGGGCGAGACGCTGTAGTCGGTCACCAGCTCGCCCTGGGCGTGGACCCGCTTGGCCTCGCCGTTCAGGTCGGTGGAGACGAGCTGCTGCTTGCCCTTCTCGGACGCCACCATGAACACGCGCTCGCCGTCCGCCCCGAACTGCGGCGCGCCCATGTCGCGGGCGATCCGCACCGGCGTCCCGCCCGAGGCGGGCACGCGATAGACGCCCGGGTTCTCGGACCAGGCCCGCGCGGTCAGGAAGCCGCCCTCGCCCTTCTCGAACACGATCGTGCGGCCGTCCGGCGAGAACTGCGGCCGGGCGTAGTGGCCGGGCTGGTTCGTGACGTCGCGCGCCGTCCCGCCCGAGGCGGCCACCGTCTTGATTCGGCCCAGACCCGCGTCGGTCCAGCTGACGAAGGCGATGGTTCTGCCGTCGCGCGACCAGGCCGGGAACAGCTCGAACGCGCCGTCGTCGCCGCGCGTCAGCCGCCGGGCCGCCCCGCCCGCCATCGGCTTCACATAGAGCTTGCCGAGGCTCTCGTAGACCACCTGCTGCCCGTCGGGCGAGACGGCGGCGTAGCGGGTCATCTTGGTGGCGAAGCGGTCGGGGGCCACCTGCACCTTCGGGTGCGGCGCCTCGATCACGGCGCGGGTGTCGTTCACCCGGAAGGGGATCACCCGGGCGTTCGCGCCGTCGGCGTCCACGCGGCGGATCTTGCCGCCCGCCCAGAACACCAGGGTCTTGGAATCCGGCGTCCAGGCCAGGTTCGGATAGAGGCCGACGACCGCCCAGGTCTCCTGCATGTCGCGGTCGAGGTCGTCGTAGACCTTGCGCTCCACGCCCGAGGCCAGGTCCTTCACATAGAGCCGCGACTGCGTCCGCTCGCGGCGGATGAAGGCGATCTTCTTGCCGTCCGGCGACGGCGTCGGCCGCACCGACCCGCCCGGCCCGGCCACCGCCGTCGAGGTCTCGCCGGTCGCCAGCTCGTAGCGCTCGATGTTGAACAGGTCGGTGTTGGAGTCCTGGGCGTACTCGAAGATCGGGCCCGGTGTGATGTTGCGGGTGAAGTAGATCGACTTGCCGTCGGGGGCGAAGATCGGCTCGCCCAGCTCCTTCTGGTGCTGCTCGTTCGGCCGCTTGACCAGCGGCACGCCGCCGCCGCCCGAGACGTGGTACAGCCACACCTCGCCGGTGCCGAGCGAGCGGCCCGTGGTGAAGTGCTTCTTGGCGGCGATGAACCGGCCATCGGGGCTCCAGGCCGGCTGGTTCAGCAGGCGGAACTCCTCCTTGGTCACCTGCCGCTTGTCCGAGCCGTCGGCGTTCATCACCCAGATGTTGTCGCCGCCGCCGCGGTCCGAGGTGAAGGCGATCCGCTTGCCGTCCGGCGAGAAGCGCGGCTGCACCTCCCAGGCCATGCCCTCGGCGATCCGGGTCGGCGTCCCGCCCGAGATCGGCATGACGTAGATGTCGCCCAGCAGGGCGAAGGCGATGGTCCGGCCGTCGGGGCTGACGTCCAGGTCCATCCAGGTGCCTTCGTCCACGTTGATCGGGACCTGGCGCACCTGGCCCACCGTCGGCGGGTTGTTCACGTCCCACTTGGCGGGATCGGCGGCCGGGGCCGGGGCCGGGGCCGGGGGCGGGGCTGCGCCGGTCGTCTGCGGAGGAAGCGGGTCCTGGCGGTTCTGCGGGCTCGCGGCCTGGTCCTCCGGTCCCTGGACGGGCGGCTGCGGCGGGGGCGGCGTCTGCGCCCAGGCGGCGGAAACGATGGCGGACGCGGCGACCGCGGCGAACAGCTTGGACTTCATGAGGCCCCCCAGACGAAGGCGCCATTGAGCCCAGGTCGGGCCTTGCGCGCAACCGCTCCAAGCAGGACGGTGTTCGCCGAAATCCTGGGGAGTCGGAGAAGAAAATGATCCGCCACGCCGCCTGCGCCGCCCTTGGCGGCCTGCTCGTCGCCGCCTGCGCCAGCGCGCCAGCTCCATCCGCGCCCACGTCCGCCCCGGCCGCCGACCTCTCGCCCCAGGCGCGCTGGGAAGCCGGCCAGGCGGCGTACCTCGCCTGGAACGCCCGCCGCCACGGCTGGAAGACCACCGACAGCGGCCTGCAGTACAAGGTGTTGAAGCGGGCCCCGGCCTCAGCGCCGCGGCCCGAGCCCGGCGCCACCGTGACCATCCACTACACGGGGACGTTCATCGACGGGCGCAAGTTCGACTCCTCGCGCGACCG
>Ga0268287_100056_pt1 | contig 124396 bp, 110 predicted proteins | sample MetcocultureR3M_FD_191348 | JGI IMG/M metagenome (GOLD analysis project Ga0268287, IMG submission 191348) | Soil microbial communities from Anza Borrego Desert, Southern California, United States - Methanotrophic co-culture R3-M | ecosystem: Environmental > Terrestrial > Soil > Desert | place... | reverse complement strand
GCCCTGGCTCATCGCGACGCTGGAATAGGCGGGCACGTAGAACCCGCCGGAGACGGCGAGGTCCTCCTTCGGCAGAGCGGTGAGCGAATCGGCAAAGTTTTGTTCGATATTGACCTTGGATTGCGCGGCGGCGGGCACGGCAAAGGCGAGGGGACCCAGCAGCATGGCTGCAACGAGCCCTTTCCGCATGTGACGAATTGCTCGCTTGCCGCACCGCAACCCGTCTCTAGGGTGCGGCAAAACGGACCAATTTGGCATGCACGAGCTCATTCGAGACATCACTCTCTCTATTCTGTTTGCCTGGATGCTGGGACTGCTTGCCCATTTCTCGCGGCAACCGCTGATCCTGGCCTACCTTATCGCCGGCTTCTGCATAGGTCCATTCGGCGCGGGCTGGGTCCACTCTCAGGAATCGATCAGCGTCATCTCGGAGCTCGGCCTGATCTTCATGCTGTTCATGATCGGGCTCGAGATCGACCTGAAGAAGATCGTGCGGGCAGGGCGGGTGATCCTGTTCGCGGCGGGCAGCCAGCTGCTCGGAGGCTGTCTGCTCGGGCTGCTTTTCTTCGTCGGCATCGGCCTGTCCCTCGGCAGCGGGCATTTCGATGCGGTCTATCTCTGTGTCGCCTGCGCGCTGTCGAGCACGGTGATCATCGTCAAGGTGCTCTACGAGAAGCGCGAGCTCGACACGCTGCCGGGCCGCATCACCCTCGGCGTCCTGGTGCTCCAAGACATCTTCGCCATCCTGTTTCTGGCGGTGCAGCCGAGCCTCGCCAACCTCCAGGTCAGCGTCATCCTGCTCTCGATAGGCCGCGTCGCGGTGTTGGTCGCTGCCACACTCCTGGTCAGCCGCTATGTGCTGCCGCGCGTGTTCCACCAGATCGCCCGCCGGCCCGAACTGATTCTGCTCGGCGCGCTGGCCTGGTGCTTTCTGGTCGCCGAGACCGCGTACCGGCTGTCGCTGTCGCGCGAGATGGGCGCCTTGATTGCAGGCGTCTCGCTCTCGACCTTCCCCTACGCGCTCGACGTCACCGCGAAGGTCACCACGCTCCGCGACTTCTTCATCACATTGTTCTTCGTCGCCCTGGGCATGACCATTCCCGTGCCCGGCCTCTCGGTGATCAGCCTTGCCTTGATGATCGCGGCGTTCACGGTCGTGAGCCGCATCGTCACCACCTTCACTCCGCTCTATCTGATGAAACAGGGCTTGCGCGCCAGTCTGTTGCCGGCGCTGAACCTCGCGCAGATCTCCGAGTTCTCGCTGGTGGTCATCCAGACCGGCGTCGCCAACCACCACATCGCGGCCGAGACGGCGAACGCCGCCTCGTTTGCCTTCGTCGTGCTGGCGGTACTCTCGACCTTCGTGATGACCCGCAGCGACGAGATCACCCGCTGGGCGATTGGCCCCTTGAAGCGGATCGGCCTGCGCGATCTCGATCACGGTAACGGGCATGCCGAGGAAGGGCACGAGGGCGGTCACGGCGAGGCCCGCCGCATCGTCATCCTCGGCTTTTTCCGTGCGGCGAGCGCGCTGCTGGCGGAGATCGAACGGCAGACACCGGTGCTGCTCGAGCAGATCACCGTCGTCGACTTCAACCCCAATGTGTATCAGACCCTGCTCTCGCGTGGCCTGCACGTGATCTATGGCGACATCAGCAATGTCGATACGCTGCTCCACGCCGGTATTGGCAAGTCCGAGATGATCATCCTCAGCGTACCAGATTCGCTGTTGAAGGGTGCCACCAACGAAAAACTGGTCCGGCACGTCCGCGCGCTCAATCCGACGGCCCTGATCGTTGCGACCGCGGACCTGTTGGCCGACGTCAGCACGCTCTACGAGGCTGGCGCCAGCTACGTCACCGTAACCCGGCTCAGCGATGCCCACGAGCTGTTTACCGTGATCGAAGCCGCCCAGGCCGGCCTGCTTGCCGACAAGCGCGCCGAGCTCGATCAGCGCCTCGGCGAGCGCCGGGAGGTGCTGCCCTGACGCGTCGGCCGCCTTCCTTGCTGTCGGTCTGCGCCTATATCGCTGGTATGCCCGGTGCAAGCCTGAAGCCCGTTGGCAGGCCTGCCGTCCGGCATATGTGGTTGCGCCGGGGAGACTAGCGCCCCGACGCAACTCCGGCTAAGCCTCCCGGCCATAACCGAAAGAGATTGGGAAATGCCCGATAGCGTTCAGGAAGTCTTGCAGGCCTTTGCCCGGGGTGAGCTCGTGGTCGTCACCGACGACGAGGACCGCGAGGGTGAGGGCGATCTGATTGTCGCCGCTTCGCTCTGCACCGCCGAGAAGATGGCGTTCATCATCCGCCATACCTCCGGCATCGTCTGCGCCCCCGTGACGACCGAGGACGCCCGCCGCCTGCGGCTCGACCCGATGGTGGCCCACAACGACTCCGCGCACACCACCGCCTTCACGGTCTCGATCGACTACAAGCCCGACGGCGGCACCGGCATCTCCGCCGAGGAGCGCGCCTCGTGCTGCCGCGCGCTCGCCAATCCCAACGTCGGCGCCAATGACTTCGCCCGTCCCGGGCACATCTTCCCGCTGATCGCCAAGGACGGCGGCGTGCTCTTGCGCTCCGGCCATACCGAGGCCGCCGTCGACCTCTGCAAGCTTTCCGGCCTGCCGCCGGTCGGTGTCATCAGCGAGCTCATGAACGACGACGGCAGCGTGATGAAGGGCGAGCAGGTTGCCCGCTTCGCCGCCGAGCACAAGCTCAAGCACGTCACCATCGCAGACATGATCGCCTACCGCCAGGCGCGCGAAAAGCTGATCGAGCGGGTCTCGACCTTCGTCACGGAGAGTCCGATCGGTCCCTTGCAGGGCTATGCCTACCGTTCACCGTTCGATTCCATCGCTCACGTCGCCTTCGTCTATAACGGCGTCGGCGACGGCAAGAACGTGCTGACGCGCTTCCACAAGCCGAACATCGTCAAGGATACCTTTACCGGACACAAGCGCATGGCGGCCGTGCTCGAGCATTTCAAGAAATCGGGCCGTGGCGTGCTGGTTTACTTGCGCGACGGTGCAGCCGGCGTCCCCGTGGCGCCGCTGCCGGACGAGTCGTCGACGGAGGCCGACCGCAACCGCCAGTGGCGCGAAGTCGGCGTCGGCGCGCAGATCCTGCGCGACCTCGGCGTGACCTCGATCCGGCATCTCACCTCCTCGGTGCACGACTACAAGGGTTTGTCGGGCTTCGGCATCGAGATCGTCGCCAACGAGCAGCTCGAGAGCTGACTCGCCGTGTCATTCCGGGCTGGCGCTGCAGGCGCCCGATCCGGGATCTCGATGTTGTAGAAACGGGATTTTGGGTCGGCGCTTCGGATCGCCCCGGAACGACCGAAGCCAGGATGCAATTGAACTTGTTGCCGCGGCGCTCTAATTTGTCCGGCAATTATCGACGGAACCAGACTCGAAAGGACGTTTCATGAGCGTGCGCCCTCAGGCCAAGGACAAGCCGGCTGCGGCTTCTTTCCAGTGGGACGATCCGTTCCTGCTCGATGAGCAGCTGACCGAAGACGAGCGCATGGTGCGCGACACCGCTCGCGCTTACGCCCAGGACAAACTGCTGCCGCGCGTCTCCAAGGCTTATCTCGAAGAGAAGACCGACCGCGAGATCTTCAACGAGATGGGCGAGCTCGGGCTGATCGGCATCACGCTGCCGGAAGAGTATGGCTGCGCCAATGCGAGCTACGTCGCCTATGGCCTCGTGGCGCGTGAGATCGAGCGTGTCGATTCCGGCTATCGATCGATGAATTCGGTGCAGTCCTCGCTGGTGATGTATCCCATCTACGCCTATGGCGACGAGAACCAGCGCAAGAAGTACTTGCCCAAGCTCGCCAGCGGCGAGTGGGTTGGCTGCTTCGGCCTGACCGAGCCCGACGCCGGCTCCGATCCGGCCGGGATGAAGACCCGCGCCGAGAAGGTGTCGGACGGCTATCGCCTCACCGGCAGCAAGATGTGGATCTCGAACGCGCCGATCGCGGACGTGTTCGTGGTCTGGGCCAAATCGGCTGCGCACGATAACCAGATCCGCGGCTTCGTGCTCGAGAAGGGCATGAAGGGCCTCTCCGCGCCGAAGATCGGGGGCAAGCTGTCCCTGCGTGCGTCCATTACCGGCGAGGTGGTGATGGACGGCGTCGTGGTTCCGGAAGACGCCCTGCTGCCCAACGTCTCCGGCCTGAAGGGCCCGTTCGGCTGCCTCAACCGCGCCCGTTACGGCATCTCATGGGGTGCGTTGGGGGCCGCCGAGGACTGCATGCATCGCGCCCGCCAGTACACGCTCGACCGCAAGCAGTTCGGCAAGCCGCTCGCCGCCACGCAGCTCGTGCAGAAGAAGCTGGCCGACATGGAGACCGAGATCGCGCTGGGCCTGCAGGCCTCGTTGCGCGTCGGCCGTCTGATGGACGAGGGCAAGTTCGCGCCCGAGATGATCTCTATCGTCAAGCGCAACAATTGCGGCAAGGCTCTCGATATCGCCCGGACAGCGCGCGACATGCACGGCGGCAACGGCATCTCGATCGAGTATCACGTCATGCGCCACGTCCATAACCTCGAAACTGTCAACACCTACGAGGGCACCCATGACGTCCACGCCCTGATCCTGGGACGCGCGATCACTGGCATTCAGGCGTTTTTCTGAGGTCGCGTCCTCGGCATGGAGTGCAACGGAAACTCTCCAATTGCGTCATGGCGGGGCAAGAGCGCGAAGTGCATCTTCGCGCCGAAGTCCCGGCCATCCACGTCTTAGGCGCGATGAACGTGGATGCCCGGCACTCGGCCGTGCATGACGAAGTCAGCAAGGTGTGAGCAAGCCATGTCCGACAATGACGACGTCCCGTTCAACCGCGATTTTCCGCTGAAGCCTGGCGTCGTCGAGGAGGTCCGCCCCGGTGTGCGGCGCGTGCTCTGCAACAATCCGAGTCCGTTCACCTTCACCGGTACGGTCAGCTACATCGTCGGCAAGGGCAATGTTGCGATCATCGATCCCGGTCCGGACGATGAGGGGCATGCGGCTGCGCTGCTCGATGCCGTGCGCGGCGAGACGGTGAGCCACATCTTCGTCACCCACACCCATCGCGATCATTCGCCAAACGCGGTGCGCATCAAGCAGGCGACAGGTGCGCCGGTCTATGCCGAAGGCCCGCATCGTGCATCGCGCCCGCGTTTCGAGAGCGAGAAGCACAATCCGGAATCCGGCGCCGACCGCGATTTTGCCCCGGATGTCAGCCTCGCGCACGGGGACGTCGTCGAGGGTGACGGCTGGCAGCTCGAGGCCGTGGCGACGCCGGGGCACACCGCCAATCATCTGGCGTTCGCCTGGGCCGAGCGAAAGTTCAACTTCGTCGGCGATCATGTGATGGGCTGGTCGACCTCCATCGTGGCGCCGCCCGACGGGTCGATGATCGACTACATGGACTCGCTCGACCGGCTCGCGGCACGCGATGAGGATCTCTATTTCTCGGGCCACGGCCCCGAGATCTCCGAAGGTCCACGCTTCGCGCGCTTCCTGATCCGACACCGCAAGGCGCGTGAGGCCTCGATTCTTCACCGCCTCGCCAAAGGCGAGACCGACATTCCGACGATGGTCCGCGCGATCTATATCGGCATTGATCCCAGGCTGACGACGGCCGCCGGCTACTCCGTGCTGGCGCACCTGGAAGACCTGGTCGCGCGCGGCGTGGTCGCGACCGAGGGCGATCCCGTGATTGGCGGGACATATCGGATGGCCTAGGAGCGAACCAGCGAGTGGCAAATGGCATTGTCCATTCGCTGTTCGCCACCCCCGTTCGCTATTTCTTCACAGTCTTTGCCGGCGTCTTGGGCGGCGCGATCGGCGTCTTCTTCACGGGCTTGAGCGCGTCGGCGTCGGCAGCGGCGTTGAGATCGTCGATGAACTGCTTGACGCGCGCGGCGTTGCTGCCGAGGTCGCTGTCGAAGTTGCGCGAGGCGGAGCGGATATCGATGCGAGAATCGTCGCCGTCTGCCACGACCCTGATCGAGACGTCCTCGCGGAAGCCCATGATCGGCGTACGCGCCACCGCCTCGATGCGGCCGATGCGGCGCGGCGGCTGCGGTGCGCGCTCGTCGATCACGATCCATTTGCGCTTATGGACGAGCTGGAGCGCGATCGCATAGGCGCGGTCGACCGAAATCTCGAGCTCGACGGGCTCGACTTCGGGATAGAAGCGGCGCTGCTGCTCTGCCGAGTAAAGGCCGGCATAGACTGCAGTATTGGTGCCGTCGCCCGTGCGCAGCCGCGCCAGCGCGTCGAAGCGCGGCGGGTCGATCGGGTCCGTGGTGATATCGTAGATCGGCGGCAGCTTGCGATATTGCAGGCCTAGATAGGCAGGGTAGGCGAGGATCGCCCCGTCGATCAGGAAGGCGAGCAGGATGCGCGCCATGCCACGCGAGCCGTTCTGCCAGATCGCGGCAAAGCCGGCCAGTCCGAACAGGATCGAGACCCCGGCGATCGCGAGCCCGCCGAGGAAAGTCGCAAGCGCCGGCTTCGGCTCCAGGAAGTCGAAGCGGACGATGATGATCGAGACCACCACCGCCACGACCGCGAACACGGCCAGATTGCGGGCCCAGATCGCAAGGCTCGACACGGGCTCCGACTGATAGGGAGCGGAAAACCTGCGGGCCATCGGGGTGAGCTCTGCCGGATGTTGAGGGCGGTGCCGGCCGGTCTGGCGCGACGATGCGCCGTTGAGACCACGGCCCGGGAGCAAATTCAAGGGAGACCGGACTGTTACTGGCCCGGCAGCCCGGGGCGATGCCAGCGGCATCGAACCCCGGTCGGCCTATTCCGGGACGGCTCTTTCAGCCGCCCGGAATGACGCTGATGCCTACGCCGCCGCGTTCGGGAAGCGGTAATCCTTGAACTGGTCGCGCAGCGCCGTCTTCAGGATCTTGCCGGTGGCCGTGTGCGGAATACCCTCGACGAAGGCGACGTCGTCGGGCATCCACCATTTGGCGATCTTGCCTTCCATGAACTTCAGGATGTCCTCGCGCGTGGCCTGCTGGCCCTGCTTGAGCTGCACGATCAGAAGCGGCCGCTCGTCCCATTTCGGGTGGAACACGCCGATCACTGCGGCTTCCGCCACGGCCGGATGTCCCACCGCGAGGTTTTCGAGGTCGATCGAGGAAATCCACTCGCCGCCGGACTTGATCACGTCCTTGGAACGGTCGGTGATCCGCATGTAGCCGTCCTCGTCGATGGTCGAGACGTCGCCGGTGTCGAAGAAGCCTTCCTCGTCGAGGATGTTGGTGTCGACGCGGTAATAGGCCTTGGCGACGGCGGGGCCGGAGACCTTGAGGCGGCCGAAGGTCTTGCCGTCCCAGGGCAGCTCCTTGCCGGCATCGTCGGTGATCTTCATCTGCACCGCGAAGGGCGCATAACCCTGCATCTGGAGCACGTCGAGCCGCGCCTCGCCGGTGGCATTCTGGAATGGCGGCTTCAGCGCCGCGACGCTGCCGATCGGGCTCATCTCGGTCATGCCCCAAGCGTGGCGGACGTTGGAGCCCATGTCGAGGAACGCCTTGATCATCGAGCGCGGCATCGCCGAGCCGCCGCAGATCACCATCTTCAGATCGGGCAGCTTGAGATTGTTGGCGGCCATGTGCTGGAGCAGCATCAGCCACACGGTCGGCACGCCCGCGGTGTGCGTCACCTTTTCGGTCGAGAGCAGCTCATAGACCGAGGCGCCGTCGAGCTTGGCGCCGGGCATCACCAGCTTGGTGCCTTGCGAGGGGGCGGAAAATGCGATGCCCCAGCTGTTGGCATGGAACAGCGGAACCACCGGCAACATTGTCTCGGACGCACTCGTGCCGAGCGCGTCGACATTGTTGGCCATCAGCGCGTGCAGCACGTTGGATCGATGCGAATACAGCACACCCTTGGGATCTCCGGTCGTGCCGGAGGTGTAACACATCGCGGCTGCCGTGTTCTCGTCAAACTCCTTCCATTTGAATTTGCCGTCGGCTTCGGCAATCCAGTCCTCGTAGGCGACCACGTTCTTCAGAGTGGTCTCAGGCATATGCGCCTTGTCGGTGAGCACGATGTAGCGCTCCACGCTTGGCAGCTTGTCGGCGATCTTCTCCAGGATCGGAACGAAGGTGATGTCGGTCATCACGATGCGATCCTGCGCATGATTGATGATCCAGGCGATCTGCTCGGGGAAGAGGCGCGGATTGACGGTATGGCAGATCGCACCGATCCCCATGATGCCGTACCAGACCTCGAGATGGCGCCAGGTGTTCCAGGCGATCGTCGCGACACGGTCGCCCAGCTTGATGCCGCCGCGTTCCAGCATCTGCGAGACCTTCAGTGCGCGCTTGTGGATCTCGGCGTAGTTGGTGCGATGGATCGGTCCCTCGACCGAGCGTGTGACCACCTCCTGCTTGCCATGAATCCTGGCGGCGTGTTCGATGATCCGGTGGCAGAGCAGGGGCCAATCTTGCATCAAACCAAGCATTCCGACGTTCCTCCGAGAAGTCGCTGGGCGCGTGTTCGCTCTCAGCGTTGGGCCAAAGAATTGTCATGACTTTTAGCGTGCCGGACTTTCGTCGCAAATGGTCTTGTCGCGGCTTTATGTCCGCTGGCGCAGCAATGGTTACCGCTGTGCTGGTGCTGTTGCTCGTGCCAGCCGAGAGAGCCGAGGCCCGGAAATATCCTGCGCCCCTCGATCTCTTCGGCCTTGGTACACCACGCCCGCGCGCGGCCGTTCATGCCGCCAAGATTCCGCTGCCGAGACCGCGGCCGGCCGAGGCGCCCAAAGCACCGGAAAAGGCGCCGGTCGAGCCTCCGCCCGCGGTGGAGGTAAAGCCGCCTCCGGACGAGCCGAGCGCCGACAAGCCCGCCGAGATGGCATCGCCACCCCAGAAACAGGCCTCGGCCTGCCGCGTCGCGCTCACGGAGGACATTGCGATTGCGCCCTCAATCCCCGACATCCGCGGCCCCGGCGCCTGTGGCGGCGAGGATCTGGTTCGATTGGAGGCCGTCGTGCTGCCGGACAAGCGCAAGGTGACGGTCAAGCCGGCGGCGATCCTTCGCTGCACCATGGCCTCCGCGATCGCCGATTGGGTCCGCAAGGACGTGGTGCCGGTGGCCAGCAGCCTCGGCTCGCCCGTCAGCGAGCTGGATAACTTCGACTCCTTCGAGTGCCGGGGCCGCAACCGCGTCGCAGGCGCGACGCTGTCGGAGCATGGCAAGGGCAATGCGATCGACATTCGTGCCATCAAGCTCGCCAACGGCCAGTCGATCGGCCTTACCGACCGCACCCTGTCGCGCGACGTGCGCGAGCGCGTGCTGCACTCGGTCTGCGCGCGCTTTTCCACCGTGCTCGGTCCGGGCTCGGACTGGTACCACGAAGACCACATCCATCTGGATCTGGCGCAGCGGCGCAACGACTACCGGATCTGTCAATGGAATGTGTGGGATCCCCTGCCGCAGGTCGCACCACTGCTGCCGGCGGAGCGTCCCGAGGAAGCGCCGCCGCGGGAGGTTGCCGCAGGGCCCGAGGCAGATGAAGGGACCGACGATGAGGCGGATAAGCCGGTGCCCGAGAAGGCTCGACCGTCCAATCCGGCAACAAAAAAGCGCCGGTGAAACCGGCGCTTTGGATGTCAGCCGTTGTGGCGATCAGTAGCTGGCCGCCTGGCCGGTTTGGCTGCTGCCCAGCGCCAATCGCGAGTTGTGCGGGGAGTCGCCGTGCTTCGGCTCGAGCACCACGACGAGGGTACCGACCTTGACCCGATCATAGAGATCGATCGCGTCCTCGTTGGTCAGGCGGATGCAGCCGGACGAGATCGAGGCGCCGATGTATTCCGGCTGGTTGGTGCCGTGGATGCGGAACAGCGTGTCCTTGCCCCCCGAATAGAGGTACAGCGCACGGGAGCCCATCGGATTGTCCGGGCCGGGGGCGACATAGGTCGGCACGCCCAGCCGCGAAATTTCGCTGGGGGTGGGGTGCCAGGCAGGCCACTCGGTCTTGCTACCCACCTTGGCGATGCCCGACCAAGCCATGGCCTCTTCGCCGACGGTGATGCCGTAGCGGATCGCCTTGCCGCCCTCCAGCACGTAATAGAGATAGTGGTTGTCGGAATCGACCACGATCGAGCCGGGCGCCTCCTTGCGATGGAAGTCGACGATAGCGCGGCGGAACGGCTCTGCGACCGGGGTATTCTCGTATTTGACCTTGGCGAGGAGTTCCTTGTCCTTCGGCTTGAATGCCTTGGTGTCGGTCGCCTCATAGCGTGTGGCCTGCATACAGCCCGACAGCATCAGGCCAACGGCCAAAATCCCAAATGTAAATCTCAGCGACGACATGGTTTGGTTCCAATCAAAACAATACCGTGCGGAAGGCTTGGCTTGGCGCCCAAGCTCCTCGACTCCGTTAATCCATTATCGTTGAAATCTGCCACAATTCCAGCACTGAAGGCCATCTGCCGGGCCGTGGGGGGCCAGCTGTGACTTTTGTGCCGCAAATTTGGCGGTCCTATACGGCGTTCTTGAGCCAGAGGCGTCAGACTGTCGATTTCGTGCAACAGTCGGGACCTGGGCCGCCATAGATGTAAACACCCCGTTAATGTTGTTGTCATCGTGAACCTGTCAGAATCGCGGTAAGGGCTGTCATTCTGTCGGCAGGATCTCTGGAGCTTTTCATGTTTTCGGTGTTTGTTCCCTCCGAGTCCGCCCTCAAGAAGGCCGTGATCGAGGACCTTGCGGCAGTGCCGGAGAGCGCCGTCTGGATCGACCTCGTCAATCCAAGCGCGGCCGAGGACAAAGCGGTGGAGCGGCTCGCGGGCATCGCCATCCCGACCCGGGAAGACATGCAGGAGATCGAGATCTCCAGCCGCCTTTATATGGAGAACGGCGCGCGCTACATGACTGCGACGCTGATGTGTCACTCCGATACCGACATGCCTCGGACCACGCCGGTGACCTTCATCCTCGGCGACCACCGGCTGGTGACGGTGCGCTACGACCTGCCGAAGCCATTCGCCCTGGTCGAAGCCAAGCTCGCCCGCTCCTGCACGCCGGCGGTTACTGGCGAGATGGTGCTCATGGAGCTGCTGGACGCCGTGATCGACCGCTGCGCTGACATTCTGGAGCGTTGCGGCGCCGACATCGATCAGGTCTCCCATGACATCTTTGAGCCTGAGAGCGAGCGTCACGGGCAGGCAAAGAGATATTCCCAGATCCTGATCTCGATCGGCCGCAAGGGCGATCTGACCTCGAAGGTTCGCGAGAGCCTGGTGTCGATCGGCCGCGTCGTGACGTTCCTGTCCGCGGTGGTCGAGGGCGTGAAATGGTCGAAAGACATGCGCGAGCAGCTCAAGACCATGCAGCGCGACGTGGCGTCACTGACCGACCATGCCTCCTATCTTTCCAACAAGATCACCTTCGTGCTCGATGCCATGCTCGGCGTCGTCAATCTTGAGCAGAACAACATCATCAAGCTGTTCTCGGTGATGGCCGTCGTCCTGATGCCGCCGACGCTGATCGCCTCGGTCTACGGCATGAACTTCAAGGTGATGCCGGAACTCGAATGGGTGCACGGCTATCCCATGGCATTGGTGATGATGCTGATCGCCGCCATCGTCCCGTACTGGATCTTCAAGTGGAAGAAGTGGCTGTAGGCGTCATGCTCGAGCAAAGATGCCTACCGGGACCTTACGCCGCTCGCATAGACGCGGTCGATCGTGTCGCAGAATAGATCGGGATTGAGGCGGCGCTGTGATGCGTGCGTCGTGCCGCAATTCCTCCGGTAAAATTTGAGCGGTGGGCTGAACGTTTGCGCGAAACTTGTCTGCGATAAGCAGCGCGTAGCCGCGAGGAACAGCCATGGTTGAGAAACACATAACGTCGCCCCGCAACGTCATCGACCTGGCGAACTACCGCCAGGTCCTGACGAGCGGCAAGGCGCCGTCGATGTCGGCACGCATGTGCCGGCACTGTGGTGCTCCGCTGCTCGATGGTGAGAACGACGACGACTGCTCGACCGCATTCAGCACGGCCGCTCCGCGGCCGCGCGAAAGGTCACGTCGGATTCGACTCGATTGAGGAACGGAAGGTAAGGGCGATCCAGGTCTTGCGGCGGCGTTGTCTGGATCGCCTTGCTTCTCCAAGAGCTAAATTCCGTCATTGCGAGGAGCGAAGCGACGAAACAATGGCGGATGGATAGAGGACAGCCTACACGTGCTGGCCGCCGTTGATGTGGATTTCGGCGCCGTTGACGTAGGAGCTGGTTTCCGTACACAGCACGTAGATGATCTTGGCCACCTCGTCGGGCGTGCCGAGGCGATGCATCGGGATCTGCTGCTCGACGATCTTCTCGGTGCCCGGCGACAGGATCGAGGTGTCGATCTCGCCAGGTGCAATCGCGTTGACGCGCACGCCGACGCGGCCGAAGTCGGACGCCATCTCGCGCGTCAGCGAGGCAAGGGCGGCCTTCGAGGTCGCGTAGGCGGCGCCTGCGAAGGGGTGCACGCGCGAGCCCGCGATCGAGGTGACGTTCACCACCGAGCCCTTGGCCGCCTTCAATTCCTCGATCAGTCCGCGGGCCATCATGATCGGCGCGAAGAAGTTGACGTGGAAGACGTGCGTCCAGGTGTCGAGGTCGGTGTCGACCGAGCCGAGCCGCGTGCCGCCCGGTCCCTTCGGCGAGATCGCGGCATTATTGACCAGCGCGTGCAGCGTGCCGCCCTCGAGCCGGTCGCGAATTTCGGAGATCGCACGCGTTGTGTCCGCGGGGTTGCCGAGGTCGACCTGGATGTGGTCTTCAGGGCCGGCGTCCCACGGGCAGTCCTCCGGGAATGGATGCCGCGAGCAGGTGATCACCCGCCAGCCTGCGGAAGAGAAACGGATCACCGTGGCGTGGCCGATACCGCGGCTGGCTCCGGTCAGGAGCAGAGTGCGACGCGGCGCATTGGACGAATGCGGCATGGACATCTTTCAGGTCGGCGCAAGTCTCGAGATAAGGTTCAAGATGAGTCTCAAGGATACATCCGCGTCTTGGACCATTTCTGGCCGGCCGCGTCACGGCGAAATTCGATGCGGTCGTGCAGCCGGAACGGGCGGTCGTGCCAGAACTCGATCCGCAACGGCGTGATGCGCCAGCCGCTCCAGCCTGGCGGCCGCGGCACGTCCCCGATGACGTATTTGGCCGCAACCTTGGCTATGGCTTGTTCGAAGGCGAAGCGGCTCTCCAGTTCTTGCGACTGCTTGCTCGCCCAGGCGCCGATCTGGGCCTGCTTGGGGCGGGTGGCGAAATAGGCGTCGGCTTCAGCGTCGGTCACCGGCGTCACGTTGCCGCGGATGCGGACCTGACGGCGCAGCGACTTCCAGTGAAAAAGTAACGCTGCCTTAGGGTTTGCGGCGAGTTCGCGGCCCTTCTGGCTGGCGATGTGGCTGTAGAAGACGAAACCCTCGGTATCGAATCCCTTCATCAGCACCATGCGCACGTCAGGCAGCCCGTCAGAGTCCACCGTCGCGAGCGCCATGGCGTTGGGATCGTTCGGCTCGCTCTTGATCGCCTCGTTCAGCCAGGCCTCGAACAGCGCAAATGGCTCGTGGGCGGCGGTGAAATCACCGGATGTTAAGGGTGTCTGGTGTTTCATCGAGGTCGTGTCGGTCATGTCTGGAGTCCGAGTTGCGTCCCGCGGCCCAAAACGCGTTGTTGTCCGCTAACGCCCTATATAGGGCATGGGAACGCGTTGGCCTATCGGCGATCCGGCCCTCCGGCTTTGTCATGACCGTCGTTCTCGTCGGCCTCGGTGCCGGCGGCTGCAGCTTTTCCCGCAATGAACAGAGCGCCTACGCCAAGGTCGACGACAGCGACCTCACCGGCTCGATCGCGCGGCCGGCGAAGGACACGTCCCCGACCGAGACCGATCTCGCCTTCACCCGCAACGCCGCCTCCGATGTCCTCAGCAAGGGGGACAAGGATTCCAGCCAGCACTGGGAGAATCCGGAAACGGGCGCGCGCGGTTCGGTGACGCCGATCGCGCAGTCCTATGCGGCCGAGGACGGACGCAAGTGCCGCGACTTTCTGGCAAGCTACGTCAACGGCAGTACCGAAAGTTGGCTGCAGGGCGCCGGCTGCCAAAGCGGCCGTGGCCGTTGGGAGATTCATACGCTAAAGCCGTGGCGCAGCTAGGTTCAGGACGCGCTCCTAGTTGCAAAAATGCCACTCTCTTCCCACATGATCGGCAGGTGGGGCGGGGAGCCCTTTGGACAATTCGATTTCTTGAAGGAGATGTGACGAATGCGCGACCCCTATGAGGTCTTGGGGGTGCCGCGGAGCGCCAGCGCTGCCGCGATCAAGAGCGCCTATCGCAAGCTGGCCAAGAAGCACCATCCGGACAGCAACAAGGGCGATCCCAAGGCGGCCGAGCGCTTCGCCGAGATCAACTCGGCCAACGAGATCCTCGGCGACGAGGATAAGCGCAAACAGTTTGACCGCGGCGAGATCGATGCCGACGGCAAGCCGCGCTTCCAAGGCTTTCCGGGCGGCGGAGGCCCGCGCGGCCGTGCGGGTCCGGGCGGGTTCGAAAGCTATACGTTCCGGAGCGGCGGCGCGGGCGGCCCGGGCGGTGGTGCGTTCGAGGATATCCTCAACAGCATGTTCGGGGGCGGCATGCGCGGTGCCCGGCCGGGGGCCGGCGGCGGCGCCCAGTTCGACTTCGATACCGGCGGCATTGGGCTCGATCTCGACGTGAATGTTGCCATGTCCGTCTCGCTGGAGGAGTCGGTCAAGGGTGGCGAGAAGCGCGTCCGGCTGCCGACGGGCAAGGAGCTCAACGTCAAGATTCCGGCTGGTGTCTCCGAGGGCCAGCAGATTCGGCTCCGGGGGCAGGGTGAGAGCGCACAGGGCCATCCGCCCGGCGATCTCCTGATCACCATCAACATCGCGCCGCACCCGTTCTTCAAGGTCGAAGGCGCCGACCTCCGGATCGACCTGCCGGTCACGCTCTACGAGGCGGTGCTCGGCGGCAAGGTCCGCGTGCCGACCCTCGGCAACGCCGTGGAGCTCTCGGTCCCGAAAAACACCTCTAGCGGCCGGACCTTCCGGCTGAAGGGCAAGGGCCTGCCAAAAGCTGGCGGGACCGGGGATCTCTTCGTCACTGTCAGGATTATGCTACCGGACGGGAACGACGCCGAGCTTGAAGCATTGATGGAAAAGTGGCGGGACCAACACCCCTACAATCCGCGGAGTGGGCTCGGTTAGGGCGCTATCCGAGCCGCCTCAACGCGTGGAGCATTCTCTTCCCGAAAGGATAATGCTCAGCTTGCGCCTGAAGCGCGCATCGCGCTTCGACGTGGACGCATACGACGTGTCGGCTGTCCGGCGGGGCAGTCGATAAAAGGTGCGGCCTCGAGAGGGGGACCAGCGCGGTACCAAAGCCCCAATCGAGGCCGCCCGCGTCGATCGGCGGATCGAACGCCGCTCATTTTCGCGTGATCATCCGGTGCGATAATGAGACGCGTCGATGTCTTCATTCCAAATTTTCAATGACGGAATCGAGGCGCGACGTTTCCGGCCTCTTCTTGGCGATCCGATGCGTTGCTTCGGCTGTGGCCCGGCCGGCCGATTTAGCTGCCGTTCTTTTCGGCCTGGTCGTAGACCGCCTGCGCCACCTTGGTTAGCCGGTCGCGATCATTGCCGCCGCTGACGACATAGCCGACGCCGCGCTCGGCCCAGAACAGCGCACCGTCCTTGTCCGCCTTGGCGTAGCGCATCTGCGTCGCCCCGTTCTCGGTCTTGGCCGTGTAGATCGTGTACCGCTCGCCCGAGGCGCCCTCATACATCAGGAACGACGCCGGACCGTTCGGTCCCGGCAGAAGCCGGCCGCCGACGAGCTTCAGCCCGCTGGCCTCCAGGTTCGGCGCGAATACGGTCCAGCCGCAGCGTCGGGTCAGCCAGGCCTGCAGATGGTCACGCTCGTTGCCGCCGACTTCGACGGGGTGGCGGACCTCGACGACATAGAGGCGGTGGGCGTCGAGCGCGTCCGCCGTAAGACTCTGGAACGTCGAGGGTGCGTTGGCGGCACCATGCGCGACCCAACCAGCCGTGCCGCCGGCCACGAAAGCAACCAACGCCGCCGCGGCCGCGCCGTAAAGCCATTGCCGCGGGCGGCGCTCCAGCCGCTCCAGCTCCAGCCGTGCTGGTACCGGCTCGTGCGCGATGCCGTCGTAGCGAGCGTGCAGCATCTCGGCCATGGTGCGCCAGGACTGCACGCGCTCGGCCTCGTCGGGATGGGCAGCAAGCCAAGCCTCGACGTCGGGGCGGCGCTCGACCGGCAACTCGCCGTCGACATAGGCGTGCAGTTCGTCCTCGGTCACTGCGATCTTGCGGTCGTTCATATCGTTCGTCTCTGGCTCTGCGGCCCAAAAAATCGTTCGTGGTTCAACTTCGCTCGCGCCCGCTGCAGGCTGCGATCGCACCTTGCGCAATGCATCACCCTGTCCTCATTTCACTCGCCTGAGCACCGGGCGCTCGCCCTCCAGCGAGGCTTTGACGTGGGCCCTTGCGCGGGCCAGGCGCGACATCACGGTGCCGATCGGCACCCCCTGGATATCGGCGACCTCGCGATAGCTCATGCCTTCCAGCATCACCAGGAGCAGCACAGAGCGTTGCTCCTCGACCAGCGTCGCCAGTGCCTTCTCGATGTCGCGTCCTTCTGCCTCCGTCCCGCTGGCGTCCGGGTTGTTCTCCGTCAGCGGCATGAATTGAGGCCGCCTCGCCAGTGAGCGCCGCCGGTTCTTGTTGAGGTTGGTCAGGATCGTATAGAGCCAGCTCCTGACGTCGCCTCCGAGAAACAGCCGCTCCGAACGCAACGCGCGGACCAATGTATCCTGGACCAGATCGTCGGCCGTATCCGCGTCGCGCGTCAGCGCGCGGGCATAGCGGCGCAGCGCCGGGATCATGGCTTCCACATTCTGGCGAAACGCATTCATTGCGGTCTTGACGTCCCGGTATCAGGCGCGAGCGCCTCAGTGATCATAACACCCGAATGGAACAGCTATTCCGGCGCTCGAAACAGCGTTAACGCCGCGTATTAGGACTGTACCGCAGGGGAGGGCTGGTGTACCTCCAGACCTCAACGAGAGCTCGACGGGACGTTCAAAAATGGCGCAGAATTCAGGTCTGATGCAAGGCAAGCGCGGGGTCATCCTCGGCGTCGCCAACAACCGCTCGATCGCCTGGGGCATTGCCAAGGCCTGCCACGCCGCCGGCGCCGAACTCGCTTTCACCTATCAGGGCGATGCGCTGAAGAAGCGCGTCGAGCCGCTTGCCGCCGAGATCGGCGGGCTCGTGCTCGGCCATTGCGACGTGACGGATGCCGCGACCATCGATGCCGCCTTTGCCGTGCTGAAGGAGAAGTGGGGCAAGATCGACTTCCTGGTGCACGCGATCGCCTATGGCGAGCAACTCGACGGCCGCTACGTCGACACCACGCAGGAGAATTTCTCGAAGTCGATGCTGATCTCCTGCTATTCGTTCACGGCGGTGGCGCAGCGCGCCGAGAAGCTGATGACGGACGGGGGCTCGCTCATCACGCTGAGCTATTACGGCGCTGAAAAGTGGATGCCGCATTACAACGTGATGGGTGTGGCGAAAGCGGCGCTGGAAGCCAGCGTGCGCTATCTCGCCGCCGATCTCGGCGAGAAGAACATCCGCGTCAACGCCATCTCGGCGGGGCCGATCAAGACGCTCGCCGCGTCCGGCATCGGCGATTTCCGCTATATCCTGAAGTGGAACGAATACAACGCGCCGATGCGGCGCAACGTCTCGACCGAAGACGTCGGCGGCAGCGCGCTGTATCTCCTCTCCGACCTCTCACGCGGCGTTACCGGCGAGGTGCATCACGTCGATTCCGGCTATCACGTGCTCGGCATGAAGCGCCCGGACGCGCCGGACATCTCGCTGGGCGGGAAGGACTAGCCTCGAATCTGGAATGGCCGTGCCCACGATCTACTTCCTGCGCCATGGCGAGACCGAGTGGAACGCGCTCGGGCGATTGCAGGGCACCAAGGACGTTCCGCTCAACGCGCGCGGCCGCAGTCAGGCCGTGCACGCTGCCGGTGTTCTGGCCGATTTGTTCAAGCGCGATGGCAAGGACAGAGCCGCGCTGCCCTATGTGTCGAGCCCGCTCGGACGTGCGCGTCAGACCATGGAGCTCGCGCGCGGCCAGCTTGAGCTGCCGCCTGCCGACTATTCCCTGGACGATCGCCTCCGCGAGATCGGCTACGGCAATTGGGAAGGTTTGACGCTGGCCGAAAGCGAGGCCTCCGATCCGGACGTCTATGCGAAGCGTCTCGCCGACAAATGGACGGTCGCGCCCGCGGGTGGCGAGACCTACGCGGCGGTGCAGCTGCGCATGCTGGACTGGTACGAGTCGCTTCTGGTCGATACCGTCGCGGTGGCTCATGGCGGGACCTGCCGGGCCTTGATGGTGGCCTTGGGGCTCGAGACCCCCGCCAGCGCCGCCGAGCTCTTCATCGAGCAGGGCGCCGTCTACGTGTTCCGCGACGGGCGGCTGGAGAAGTTCAGCTAGGCCTGAGTTTTTCGTCATTCCGGGCGATGCGGAGCATCGAACCCGGAATCTCGAGATTCCGGGTTCGCCCTCCGGGCGCCCCGGAATGACGGGAACGGGGTTGAACGCCATGCCCCTCAGGGCTACGAACGTTGACAAACAACGTTTATGTAAAACGTCAACGCTAGGCGGCAGTTCGGCATGTCCTTCAACACCTTCGGCCACATGTTCCGCGTCACCACCTTCGGCGAAAGCCATGGGGTGGCGATTGGCTGCGTGGTCGACGGCTGTCCGCCCATGATCCCGCTGACCGAGGCCGACATCCAGAAGGACCTCGACCGGCGCCGGCCCGGACAGTCGCGCTTCACCACTCAGCGCCAGGAGCCGGACCAGGTGAAAATCCTGTCCGGCGTGATGGCGCATCCGGAGACCGGCGAGCAGGTGACGACAGGCACGCCGATCGGGCTTCTGATCGAGAACACCGATCAGCGCTCCAAGGACTATTCCGAAATCAAGGACAAGTTTCGTCCCGGTCATGCCGACTTCACCTATGAGGCGAAGTACGGCCTGCGCGACTATCGCGGCGGTGGCCGCTCATCCGCGCGCGAGACCGCAACGCGCGTCGCCGCTGGTGCGATCGCGCGAAAAGTGCTGCCCGACGTCAGGGTGCGCGGCGCTCTGGTGCAGATGGGCCCGTACAAGATCGACCGCGCCAAGTGGGACTGGGACGAGATCGCCAACAATCCGTTCTTCTGTCCCGACAAGGACAAGGCCGCGTTCTTCGAGACCTATCTCGACGGCATCCGCAAGAACGGCTCCTCGATCGGCGCGGTGATCGAGGTCGTCGCGGAAGGCGTACCGGCAGGTCTTGGCGCGCCGATCTACGCCAAGCTCGATTCGGATCTCGCAGCCGCGATGATGAGCATCAACGCGGTGAAGGGCGTCGAGATCGGCGCCGGCTTCGGCGCGGCCGAACTCACCGGGGAGGAGAACGCCGACGAGATGCGCACCGGCAATGACGGCACGCGCTTCCTGTCCAACCATGCCGGCGGCGTGCTGGGCGGCATCTCCACCGGCCAGCCGGTCGTGGTGCGCTTCGCGGTGAAGCCGACCTCGTCGATCCTGCAGCCGCGTCTCACCGTCGATCGGCAAGGCGCTGATACCGAGATCTTCACCAAGGGGCGCCACGACCCCTGCGTCGGCATTCGTGCCGTTCCCGTCGGCGAGGCCATGATGGCCTGCGTGCTTGCCGATCACTTCCTGCGCGATCGCGGGCAGGTCGGACGTTGATGACCTTCCCTTCCCGTCGGGAAGAGGTGAGCGCATTCGCGGCCAAACCGTCTGTCACGGCACTAGGCGACGGCGCAGCTTGACGGCCCCGCAACTTTCGTCCCCAAATGCGGCCATGAACAGCTCCGAGCTTCGCCGCGTCTGCGATTGGCTGATCGACGGCGCGTGGTCGGCGGCGGAGCCGGCCGAGATGATCGCCGACTTCTGCGAACGTCTGGTCGCGGCCGGTCTGCCGCTGTGGCGGTTCGGCATATTCATCCGCACGCTGCATCCCGAAATCTTCGGCCGCAACTTCATCTGGCGGCGAGGCCAGGAAGTCGAGATCGGCGCTGTTGATTTCGAGATCCTGGACACGCCCGAATTCGCCCGCAGCCCGCTTCGCGTTGTGTTCGAGCAGGGCATCGAGGTGAGGGGACGCCCGAGCGATCCCGACAGCAAGCGCTTTCCGTTCCTCGAGGACATGCGGGCTGAAGGCGCGACCGACTATGTCGCGGTGCCGATGCCCTTTCTCGACGGCTCCGTCCACGCAACGAGCTGGATCACGCAGCAGCCCGGCGGCTTCAGCGATGGCGACATCGCGGCGATCCGCTCGATCATAGCGCCGCTCGCGCGCGTCAGCGAGATCATCAGCCTGCGCCGCACTGCCGAGATGCTGCTCGACACCTATGTCGGCAACCGTGCCGGCGCGCGCATTCTCGGCGGCCAGATCCGCCGCGGTCACAACGACACCATGCAGGCGGCGATCTGGCTGTCGGACCTGCGCGGCTTCACGGCGCTATCGGACCGGCTGCCACCAGAGACAGTGGTCACGATCCTCAACCACTATTTCGACTGCCAGGTCGCCGCAATCCGCGGCCATGGCGGCGAGGTGCTCAAATTCATGGGCGACGGCCTGCTCGCGGTGTTTCCGATCGACGAATATGTCGGCGATGCCGCTGATGTCTGCGCGGGCGTGCTTGAGGCGGCGCGCGAGTCCCGCGCCAGCGTCGAAGCGCTCGCCATCCCGGTCGGCGATGCCGTCGAGCGCTTCCGCTTCGGCGTCGCGCTCCACGTCGGCAACATCCTCTACGGCAATATCGGCGGCGGCAACCGCCTCGACTTCACCTGCATCGGCCCTGCCGTCAATCTTGCAGCAAGGCTCGAGAAGATCACGGGGCGCCTGGGGCGGACGGTCGTCGCCTCGGAAGGCTTTGCCAATGTTTGTCGGCACGATTGGCTCGAACTCGGCGAATTTCCGATCGCGGGATTTTCCAAGGCGCAGCGCGTGTACGGGCTGGCGGATGAAGCGTACGCGCAGGCGGCTGAGCCTATTCCTCCGGCTCGGTCGTGAACAGCAGCGGATAGCCCTTGGCGCGGCCGGCGTCGGTGGCTCGCGTCGCCTTGGTCTCGGCCACGTCCTTGGTGAATACCGCGACGACGCAGGCGCCAAGCTTGTGGGCGGTGATCATCACCTTGTAGGCCTGATCCTCGGTCATGCGGAATTCGGCCTTCAGCACCATGGTGACGAATTCGCGAGGCGTGTAGTCATCGTTGATCAGGATGACCTTGTGCAGCCGCGGCCGCTCGACCTTGGTCTTTGTCTTGGTTTTCGGCTTGCTGACGGTGTCGTTCATCGTATCCTGAAACCCCGGCCCTGATGAGCTCCAGCCGTTTCATCATAATGCAGGCACTCGTGCGGCTCCAAGCTGGTCGGCACGCCGCCATCATGCCGCTGCGAATGGGCAGGGATGCGCCGACCGCGCCTGCCCGCACCAGGTCAGCATTATCCTTTCGGAGAACCGCTGCACGCTGCTGCATCCTACTCTAGGGAAGCGCGCGGACAAGCTGCATGGCGGCGATCAGGGCGCCTACGGACAACGCCACCGATGCAATCATGTAGGCAGCCGAGGCCAAGGTCTGACCACGCTCGATCAGATACCAGGTATCCAGCGAGAACGTCGAGAATGTCGTGTAGCCGCCGCAAATCCCCACTGTCAAAAATATCCGGACGGTCTGCGGCAGGTTCCATCTCGTCGCGAACAGCGCGGCGAAGATGCCGATCAGGAACGATCCGGTCACGTTGACGATCAGCGTGCCCCAGGGAAAGTCAGTGCCGAAAGCACGGCCTGAACCGATTGCAGCGAGATAGCGCATGACGGCTCCGAGCGCTCCGCCGGCGGCCACCGCCAAAATGAATTGGATGTTCAATGTCCCGTTCCCCGGTTCTCAGTCTGCATCATCTGTTTCTTGCCGCCAGACCGTTGCCGACCGCAAGCAGTCCCACAAGCGAAACCAGCGCAAAGCCGAGTCCTGCCAGGAACGTGCCTTGAGGACCAAAGGCATCCCAAAGAGCGCCCGCGATCACGCTGGCAGCCAGCAAGGCAAGCCCGGTGAAGAGGTTGAAATAGCCGAATGCGGTGCCGCGCAGGCTTGGTGGCGCCGCGTCGGCGACGAGGGCCGAAAGCAGTCCTTGCGTCAGCCCCATATGCAGTCCCCACAGCACGACGCCGAGCGCGAGACCCGCAAGGCTCGGGAGCAGGGCCAGCGCAAGATCAGCGCCGGCGAGGAGGACCAGACCGAGCGCGAGCAGGCCGGTCCGGTTGATCCGGTCCGAGAGGACCCCGGCCGGATAGGCTGACAGCGCATAGGCGACGTTCATCAGCACCAGCACCGCCGGCACCCACATCACGTCGAGGCCGATGCTCTGTGCGCGCAGGATCAGGAAGGCCTCACTGAAGCGCGCGAGCGTGAAGACAATCCCGACCGCGACGATGCGCCAGTACACCGCTCCGAGCTGCCGCATGGCGGCGAGATTGAGCGGATTCTTCACAGGCCTCCGGCTCGGGTCGGGGTCCGGTTCATTCACGCCGAAGGTGATCAGTCCAAAGGACAGAAAGGCCGGCAGCACCGCCACCCAGAACACGATCGTGAAATTGTCCGCCGTCCACCACATCAGCGCGATAGCAACCAGCGGCCCGAGGAAGGCCCCGATGGTGTCGAGCGATTGCCGCAGCCCGAAGCTCGCGCCGCGCAAGCCGATCGGCGCAATATCGGCGATCAGCGCATCGCGCGGCGCACCGCGAATGCCCTTGCCGACGCGGTCGATGAAGCGTGCCGCCACCAGCCATCCGACGCTGGGCGCGAGCGGAAACAGCGGCTTGGTGAAGGCGGCAAGTCCATAGCCGAATGCGGCCAGCAGCTTGCGGCGACCGAGCCAATCCGACAGCGCGCCGGAGAAGATCTTTGTGATCGAGGCGGTCGCCTCCGCAATGCCCTCGATGAAGCCGACGGTAAGCGTGGAGGTGCCGAGCATGGTGACGAGATAGAGCGGCAGCAGCGCGTGAATCATCTCGGAGGAGATGTCCATCAGCATCGAGACGAAGCCGAGCACCCAGATTCCCCTGGGCAGGGAGGTGCGCGGAGCATTCGGTGTCGTCATCGTCGCGCCTTCGCCGTGTCCTCGCCTTCGCCTGCTGGCCTTCGTCACCAGGCAACAAAAAACCCGCCATCGGCGGGTGTGTCCATGCTCCCGCCCAAGGCAGAGGCCCGCAGATTGCCTCTCCTCAAGCAGGAGTCATCAGCCCACGAGGTCATCGACCGCCGGGCGGTTGTCGGGGGACTCCATCCCCATCTGTGTGAGCAACCCTAGCATGGAAATCGTGCCGGACAAGTGGGCCGGGCGCTCTGTCCCGCGACTCGTCGTGTCCGGTCGCTGGCATTCGAGCCCAAGGGCGCGAGGTGGCCTGCGGGGTTCCTGCGGCGCGACCGCGGCAAGACGACGGCAGCTTTGCGCCTGAGCTCGCAAGTTTTCATCTTGAGACTTCTCAACCTGCGAACTCTTAACTCGAATGTGAAGCACAACCGATCTTCGGCCTTTGCGGCAAGGCGTTTGCATGTCACCATCGCGTCGTACGACGGGAGACTGCGATGCGATTGCTGTTCTCGATCGGGGCTGTGCTGGTGGCCGGCATGTTTGCCGGAGGGGACGTCGCGGGCATCGCGGCACCGGGACCCAAGTTTGGAGCGCCCAAGAATCATCCGCAGCGACTCGCAGCCGACAAGGACGTGCAGGTCGACGTCGAACTGATCCTCGCGGTTGACGTGTCCTACTCCATGGACATGGACGAACTCGCGATGCAGCGCGAGGGCTATGCGCAGGCAATTCAGTCGAAGGAGTTCCTGCAGGCGCTGAAGTTGGGGCCGAACGGCCGGATCGCGGTGACCTATTTCGAGTGGGCCGCCTCCAGCGACCAGAAGATCATCATTCCCTGGCGACTGGTCGACGGACCGGAGACGGCGGATGCAGTGGCCGCCGAGATCATGAAGACGCCGATCCGGCGCGCTTCGCGCACATCGATATCGGGCGCGATCAACTTCGCGATGCCGCTGTTTGATGAGGACCCCTATCGGGGCTTGCGCCGCGTCATCGACATTTCCGGTGACGGCCCCAACAACAATGGCGGTCCGGTCACGGTTGCGCGCGATGCCGCGCTGGAGAAGGGCATCGTCATCAACGGTCTGCCGATCATGGTCAAGGAGCCGTCCTATTCGACCATGGATATCGACAATCTCGATTTCTACTACGAGGACTGCGTCATCGGAGGGCCTGGCTCCTTCGTCATCACGATCAAGGAGCGCGACAAATTCAAGGAAGCGATCCGCACCAAGCTGCTGATGGAGGTTGCCGGCCGCACGCCGGAGCGGCCCGTAATGCGGGTTGCCGACAAGGAGCCGCGCGTCAACTGCCTGATCGGGGAGAAGATCTGGTCCGATCGGTGGGGGCGGTAAGACCACACTGACACCTTTTGCCTTACCGGCATGCAGTCGGATTTAACTGCTCGTTAACCGATGCATGACCCTAATCGGATGATCCCCGTAACCAGCCTACCTCCGAGCGGACCAGTGTCCATCGTCACGTCGAGCACCAACCAGATCTCGCCCGCCAACGAGCGGATGTATCGCCAGAGTGCTCTGGTCGGCGACTGGAAGGGCAATTGGGTGGGCAACAACCAGCCCGTCAGCTTCAAGGTCGTGAACATCCGCGGAGCCCGGGCGCAGGTCGAGTACACCCACAACGGCCGGACCGAGCGGGGCTTCGGCGAGGTCAAGGGTACGCTTATCACCTTCGGCGGCGTCACCGTCGGCACCAAGGACGGTAAGAACATGGTGCTGCTGTTCTCGGTGGGCGGCGTTGGCAAGCAGACCGCGAATCTCGAGAAGCAGGCGCCGCCGGCGTCCGACAGCCGTCTCATGGGAAGCTGGGGCGGCTATTCCAGCGACAACGGCAAGAGCGCGAGCTTCAAGGTGCTCGCCGTCAACGGCAAGGAGGCGCAGGTCAGCGTCACCACGGACGGCGTCACCCGCCAGGGCACTGGCTACGTCTACAAGAACGTCATCATGTTCGGGCAGACGCAGATCGCGACCGACGACGGACAGAACGGCAAGGTCATCTATCAGGTCGGCACCAAATCCTTCATGGTGCCAGTGACGAAATACCCGCCGGCAGATTCGTCCTCTTCCGTCGACAAGACGGCATAGCCGTTCACGGCGGTGTCCTGCGGGGCTGCGTCAGCGCCTTCAATTCTTGATCGACCTGCCGCAGGATCGCGCAGGCCTGCATGAACTCGCCGTCGCCGACGAGTTGCCAGATTTGATTGGAACGCTCGATCAAACGTGGGATCGCGAGCGGACGGATGTGCGGTACCGCGCACGCTAGCACCGGAGTGCGATGGCCTGAACGCGCGGGACTTCGGCGAGAGCGGAAGTCAGCCGGCGGAGCAAGGGATCGGGGGATATCGGTGCAGGTGTCCGTAAGGCGCGATCGGCGAGGTCGCTCCGCTGGCGTTGGCGATCTTCCAGGGGTATAATCGCCAAGAGTTCCGACGGTAGCTTGAATGTTCAACTTCGCCAATCAATGTGGCCTTGCCGCTCTGCTGGCATTGCTTTGCCTGAACGGGTCATCGGCTGATGCGCAGGTTGCGCCGCTGAGATATTGGATCCCAGGCGGGCCTTTCGGCCTGGGCGGAGGCGCCAGCCAGAGTTCCGATACCTACGGCAATTTTTCGAGCTTCAATACCGGCGAGGCGGGTTGGCGTGCCAATTATGCCAACGGTTTCTTCGTCGGCAGCGAGCGCGGCAATCTTGGCTTGAGCGGCTTCAATCAGGCCGGTTCTGCGGGAAGCTTCAGTGCGCTGTCCTATGACAGCACGCAGTTCGGCTACAACACGAAGACGGCTGGCGGCATGCCCGTCACATTCTTCGCTGGATTCAACACGCTGAAATTCGGCAACGGCATTGGCAGCTCACTGGCGCCACTCACCTCCAGCGCCGCGCCCGGCTACGGTGGATTTGCGGGCGTCGAGTTCAAGCCGACCTCCAATCTCAGCCTCTCGTTCGGCGTCGGCTATACCCAGCAGCAATCGGGAAGCATGGACAGCGACATCAACTCCTCGATGTTGCCCGGCGAGTCTCCGGCGCTGGGCAGGTTGCGGCGCTAGGATTGCATCACGCGCTCCGGCGGACGCCGCAGCGATTTCGGCAGATCCGGGCCGGTTCCGAAGCGCATCACGATATCGGGACGCCGTTCGCCGAGTCCGAGTGAAGCCGCAAATTGCGACCGCAACGACGCGACCTCGACCGGCTGGTTGATGAAGGCATACTTGAGTCCCAGCGCGGTCGCCTGCAGACCGAAGCGCTGACAGGCACGGCCGGCCGCGATCCAATGCGATCTGTCGCTTCCGTCTGCAGCGAGCACGACGACGCCCGCAGAGCTCTCGAGCTGCTCGCGGTACTTCTTGTTTTCGCCTCTCTCGGTGAAGAAGAGATTCAGCAGCGGCCGCGCCAGCCATGAAGGCAGGGAGGGGTTGCCTGAGGCGGGCGCATACAGCCCGTCCATCGTCGCGAGCGCCTCCGCCTCGTTGAAGCGGATCCAGTGCACGAGCTCGCGCATGAAGGCCTTGTCGCGCATCTGCGCCGAATTGCCTTGGAGCACGTAATCGGTGACCCCGGCTATCGCGGCGCGGTCGGTCATCAGCATCGCCGTGACGTTCGATTCGCGACAAGCGCCCTCGAGCCGGCGCAATGTCTCCGGTGCGGCCGGCTTGCCGTCGAATGCAGCGCGCGTGCACTGTCTGATCGGAATCGCGGCGGCCAGCGTCGATGCTGCCGGCGGGGCCTCATCGAGCGTGATCACGATGCGGTCGCCGTCGAGGGCGAGATCGGCGTGCCAGCCAAGCGTTGATGCAGCGAGGATGAGGTTTTCGGCGGCACAGCCGAGACTGACGAAGAGGTGATGATCGTCCGGATCGACGGCCGGACAGCGGCGCTTGAAATCGGGGGCGATCGCGATGACGTTGCCGCGAATCGAGAAGGTCCACGGCTGGGTATTGTGGCTGTTGGCCGCGAGCGTGGCAAAGCGCACCAGTTCGCGATCCCTCGGCGTGGATTGCAGCGGAGCACGTGACGTTTTCGCCGCCTCGTCATAGGTGCTCGCTGCAGCGGCTGCAGACGTGCCGGTGCCGGCCGCGGAGAGCCCTAGCGCGGCGGTGATGAATCGTCGTCGGTGCAAACTGCTGACGGTCATCCGAACATTATAGCTTGCAGATCATGTACCCGTGCGACGCTCGCAGTGCTCTGCCGGCTCTTGCTTGTGAATGATGCGCCTATTCGCCGCATGAGTGTGGCGGATCAGCCACAATCGGAACGCAAGCGCATAACCCGAGCATCCCCGCTGATTGCAGCGGTTCCCGCCGCGCCGTAGGAAGCATTGCAGCGCTCCTGATCTGAGAGCGCGTCCAATTGGCGGATGCTCAACGCTCATGGCGTCGACCACAGGTTCTGCGATCTCTCGACTTCTCTTGTCGGCTATCGCTGGCACCTGCATGGCGATCATTGCCTGCGGCCCGGCAAAGGCAGCCTGTACGCCCGCTGCGGGAAACGGCATCTCGGCGCTCTGTACCGGCGTAACGGCTGGCGGTTATGGCGGTTTCGGTTTCTCCAACCTCAACGTCACCGTTGACGATGGCGCATCGCTGTCGGGCGGGGCCGCATTCAATACCGGCAGCCTGATCAATCGCGGCACCGTGACCAGTGCGGGCTCAGCTGCGGGGCTCAACGCCGGAACGGTGGTCAACGAGGGCACGCTCGCGGGCAGCATTGGCATCGACGCCGGCACGGCGACCGTGACCAACCGCGGCAGCATTGCGGGCACTGGCATCGGAATCACGACCGCCGGCGGCAATCTGACTCTGGACAATTTCGGGACAGTCACCGGCTTCTTCGGAATCTTCGCCGACGGCGCCGCGATCTCGAATGCCGGAGTGATCAACGGGACCGGAGATACGAGCATCGACGTGGCAGTTCGCCTATCGCTCGTCAATACGGCGACAGGGGCGATTAACGGGCACACGGCCGCCATCACTGCTCCGCTCGCGGAAATCAGCAATGCCGGATCCATCACCTCCGCGACGGCGACAGCGATCGACGTCGTGACGCTGACCAGTCTCGTCAATTCAGGTCTCGTCAGCGGCGTTACGGCCGCTATACACGGCACGACGGCGACGATCGGCAATTCAGGCGCCATCGTGGCGAGCGCAGGTCCGGCGATCGATTTGGCTGGAAGCCTGACGCTGACCAGTTCCGGGCTTATCCGCGGCAGTTCGGACGGCATCAAGGCATCCACCGCAACCCTCGCCAATTCGGGGACGATCACCGGAAGTGCAGGCCGCGCGATCAGGCTGACCGGTGCAGGGGACATCACCAACAGCGGATCGATCTCTGGCGGCAGCTACGGCATCGAATCGTTCGGGACTGTCAGGCTATCGAACAGCGGCACGATCTTCGGCGGCTTCGCGGCACTTGCGATCAGCAATGCTGTGATCGAGAACAGTGGTTCGATCCTGTCGAATTCGGTCGCAATCGACTCCGGAAACACAAGGATCAACAATTCCGGCACGATCACGGGAGAGGTGATCGCCATCACGTCGAACCAGCTCGCGCTATACAACGGCGGCACGATCTCGGTGAAGGCCTCGGGCGCCTCAACGATCTACGCCAGCTCCGCCGACATCACCAATGCCGGCGTGATCGCGGCCGCCGACACGGCAAGTCTTGCGTTGTCGCTCGGCGCCTCGACCGACACGCTGACCTCGCTGCCGGGATCCCGCATTATCGGCCTGATCGACCTCGGGGGTGGCGCGGACAGGGTGAATTTCCGGGGCGGCAACTTCCACTACACCTTCAATTCGCTTGCAGGGGCAACCGTGAGCTCGGCGGCATCCTACGTGGTGGGCGGTTCGCAGGTCGTCACGTTCGACTCCACGCCGTTCGGGGCCACGGACCGGAATCTGCTGGCCTTCACCTCGGCGGTGTCCTCCGCGTTGCCGGATGCGGACGCTTCTCCCACCAGTGACTCACTCGTCTATGCCGCGCCGTCCGGGCCGAAGCGCGATGTTCGCGAGGCTTTCGCTGCGATCACGCCGCAAGGGCCGACGGCGGTCTATGCCGACGGCACAAGCGTTTGGGCACGCGGATTTGCCGGGGAACGTGATCAACCGGCGAGTGGGGCGCTGCTGCACAGTACCAGCCGCTTCCAGGGCGGGCTGATCGGTGGCGATTGGCAGGCCAATTCCAATCTGCGTGTGGGTGCGTTCATTGGAGGCGGCGCGATGCAGACCAGCGAGGACTTCAACCTCGCGACCACGAACGCCGACATCGTGTTCGGCGGAGCGTTCGCGCGCGGTACCTTCGGTGCGACCTTTCTCGACATGATGCTGCAGCTCGGCCACGTCGACCAGCGCGGCTCCCGCCTCATCTCCAACAACCTCGTTGCCGGCGGCATCGAGACCGCGACGGCGAGCAATTCCGGAACCTACGCCATCCCAGAACTCGCCCTTGGGCATCGCATCGGCCTGGGCCGGACCGGAGGGACGGTCTGGACGCTGACGCCTGTCGGCCGCGTGCGTTATCTCGCCGGCCGTCTTGGCGGGTTCAGCGAGAGCGGAGCAACGGCGAATGCCACCGTCGGAGGTTATACTCTGTCCGGACTGGAGGAGCGCGGCGAGTTGAAGCTCTCCGCCACCACGCGCATCGAACGGGCAGCCTGGCTGAACGGCAGTCTGCGAACTGGCGTGGTCGGCCTCCAGCGGCTGGGAGATCCGACCGTCAACTTGACCCTGCTCGGGCAGTCTCTGCCGTTCGTGCTTCCCGGCGCGAACGACGTCTGGGGTCTGTTCGGCGGCGCTGGCCTCGATGTCACGTTGGGACCGGCCAGCCTGTTCGTCGCCGGTGAATATCTCAAGCTGTCGGATTCGAGCGTCGCCTATTCCGGCCGTGGCGGATTGCGGATCGCGTTCTGACGCAGGGACGTCAGCCCGCGCGACTACCGTTCGAATTTCGCCACCAGCTCCACATGCGGTGTGTGCCGGAACTGATCGACCGGCACCACGGATTTCAGCCGATAGCCACCGTCGATCAGCAGCCGCGCATCGCGGGAGAAGGTCGCGACGTTGCAGGACACCGCGACCACGACGGGCACCTTGCTCGCGGCGAGCTTCAGCGCCTGCGCCTGGGCGCCCTGGCGCGGCGGGTCGAACACCACGGCGTCGAAGTCGCGCAGCTCCTGCGGCACCAGGGGGCGGCGGAATAGATCGCGCGGCTCCGCTTTGATCGGTTTCAACCCGGGTGTGCGCGCGGCTTTCACGAGGGCTGCGATGGCGCCAGCGTCGCTGTCATAGGCGGTTACGCGCGCCTTCTCCGCGAGCCGCAGAGCAAACGGGCCGACGCCGCAGAAGAGATCGAGAACCTCCTTGGCCTTGCCGATGCGCTCCGCCACGAGCGCTGCAAGCGTCTCTTCGCCCGCTACCGTCGCCTGCAGGAACGAGCCCGGCGGGAGCGTCACTTCCGCACGGCCCATCGTCACCGTCGGCGGCAGGCGTTGCAGCACCAGCTCGCCGTGCCGCGTCAGTCGCGCCAGCCGGTGTTGCTCGGCGACGCGCGAGAGGGTGGTGACCAGCGGCGTCGGCAGCGGGCCGGAGCCGCGCACGTCGACGTCGAGGCCGTTGGCGGTGGCGGTGACCTGAATGTCGAGCGGCTTCGTCACGGGCATCTTGGACGTCAGCGGCTCAGCCAACGCCCAGGCCGCGTCGAGCGCGCCGTCGAGGGCGGGATCGAGGATGGGGCAACGATGAATCGGGATGACGTCGTGCGAGCTCGTGGCGGAGAACCCGACCTTGAGGATGTCATGCGTGCCGAAGCGGCCGTGCAGCGTGATACGCCTGCGCCCGGCACCATGAGCATCGATCAGTGACGCGACTTCGCAATCAATGCCGGCCTGCGCCAGCGTCTCCACCACGATATTGCGTTTCCAGGCGCGATACGGCTCAGTCGCCCAATGCTGGATGGCGCAGCCGCCACAGACGCCGAAATGCGGACAGAACGGCTCGATCCGTTCAGGGCTTGCGACATCCACCGCGAGCAGCTTGCGGCGGTCGGGATGATGGCCCAAGACGTGATCGACCTCGACTGTTTCGCCGCCGAGTGTGTAGGGCACATAGATCGCTTCTCCGGCATCGAGGCAGACGCCGTCGCCGCGATGCCCTACGTGATCGATCCTGACGCGCTCAACCACGGCGGGCCCCGAGGAAGAATTCGATATTGCCGTCGCCGCCCGTGATCGGCGAGGGGAACACCTCGATGTCGGTGCAGCCGAGCGACGCGGCAAAGGCCGCGATGTCGTTGCAGATCTCCCGGTGAACGGCGGTGTCGCGGATGATGCCCTTCTTGTTGTGTTTCCGGTCGGCCTCGAATTGCGGCTTGATCAGCGCCAGCAGGTTCATGGGCGCAGCCGCCAACGACAAGGCCACCGGCAGCACCGTCTTGAGCGAGATGAAGCTGACGTCGATGACGACGACATCGGGCCGCGCCGGCAGGCGTTTGCCTTCGTAGGACCGGATGTCGGTCTCCTCCATCGACACGATCTTGGGATGATCGCGCAGCGAGGGATGCAGTTGGCTGGTGCCAACGTCGATCGCGAATACCAGGCTGGCGCCGTTCGCCAGCAGCACCTCGGTGAAGCCGCCGGTAGAGGCGCCGACGTCGAGGCAGACGTGGTCCTCGATCTCGATCGGATAGCGCTCCAGCGCACCGGCGAGCTTGACGCCACCGCGGGAGACGAAAGGGTGCGCCGGCTCGGCCTGGATCACCGCATCCTCGGCGATCGTCTCCGACGGTTTCGAAACCTGCTTGTCGTCCGCAATGACGAGGCCGGCCTCGATCGCCGCGCGCGCTCGTGCCCGGCTCTCGAACAGGCCGCGCTCGACCAGCAATATATCCGCGCGCTTGCGGGCAGGGGGCATCGGGTCACTCGAGAGGGGCTGGCGCTTATGTAGCGATCAATCGCGCGGCCGCCATCCGGACGCAAGCCTCGAAGGCGGCAAGATCGTGCCAGATGTCGACGGGCCGCTTGGACGGCGTCACCAGCGGGCAGCCATGCAGTTCCAGCGCATGGATCATCATGAGATTGTCCACGAGGCCGAAATCCTCGACGGTCAACCCCTGCGCGTCTACCAGCCGTCCATCCTCGGCGGTGACGTCCGTGAAGCGGCCGGCCCGGTCGGCATAGGCCGCGTCCTCGTTGGAATAGGCGAGGCAGAACTTACCCGTGCCCGCCATATAGCCGAGCTCGTAGACGGTGCCGGGATCGGCGCCCGGCCCACGAAACGGCGTGAGATTGGCGATGATGGCGTCGGCTGCGTCCATCATGGCGACGTTTCCGCGAAAGATCTGCCGCGATGCATCGCTCGCGGTGAGGTCGATCGCATTGTCGAGCGGATAGAGGCCGGTGAGACCATGCGCAGCGCAGATCGCGGCCTTCTGCCGGCCGATCTCGATCGCATCCGGCAGGAACACGTCGGGGCCTGCCAGATAGATGTTCATGGAAGCAATGATCGAGGCGGCATAGCGTTGTCACGATGCCAGCGGTGCCAAACCTCTCCCTACGGGAGAGGTGGAGCTCAGTGCCAGCACGACGATCAGGCCAGCTTGACCGTCTCGGTCTTCACGTCCTTGCCGAGCGCTTCGAACACCTTGGCGACGATGCCCTTGGCGTCGAGGCCGGCGCGGGCGTACATCGCGGCCGGGGTATCGTGGTCCTGGAACACGTCGGGCAGCACCATCGAGCGGAACTTGACCATGCCGGTGTCGAGCACGCCCTGATCGGTCAGGTACTGCGCGACATGCGAGCCGAAGCCGCCGATCGAGCCTTCCTCGATCGTGATCAGGATCTCGTGGTCCCGGGCGAGCTTGAGCACCAGCTCGGTGTCGAGCGGCTTCATGAAACGCGCGTCCGCAATCGAGGTGGACAGGCCGTGGGCGGCAAGCTCGTCGGCCGCCTTCTCGCATTCGGCGAGACGCGTGCCGAAGGAGAGCAGGGCGATCTTGCTGCCCTGACGGATCATGCGGCCTTTGCCGATCTCGAGCGGCACGCCGACGTCGGGCATCTCGACGCCGCGGCCCTCGCCGCGCGGATAGCGCAGCGAGCTCGGGCGATCGTCGATCGCAACCTGGGTCGCCACCATGTGCACGAGCTCGGCCTCGTCGGCCGCCGCCATGATCACCATGTTCGGCAGGCAGCCGAGATAGGCGTTGTCGAACGAGCCGGCATGGGTCGCGCCGTCGGCGCCGACGAGGCCGGCGCGGTCGATGGCGAAGCGGACGGGCAGACTCTGGATCGCGACGTCGTGCACGATTTGGTCGTAGCCGCGCTGCAGGAAGGTCGAGTAGATGGCGCAGAACGGCTTGTAGCCTTCGGTGGCAAGACCGGCGGCAAACGTCACTGCGTGCTGCTCGGCGATGCCGACGTCGAAGGTGCGGTCGGGGAAGGCCTTGTTGAAGATGTCGACGCCGGTGCCCGACGGCATCGCGGCCGTGATGGCGACGATCTTGTCGTCCTTCTCCGCTTCCTTGACGAGGCTTTGGCCGAACACGTTCTGGTACGCCGGCGCATTCGGCTTGGCCTTGGCTTGCGTGCCGGTGGCGACGTCGAACTTGACGACAGCGTGGTACTTGTCGGCGGAGGCTTCGGCCGGACCGTAGCCCTTGCCCTTCTGCGTCACGACGTGGACCAGGATCGGGCCGGTCTCCATGTCGCGGACGTTCTTCAGCACGGGCAGAAGATGGTCGAGATTGTGACCGTCGATCGGGCCCACATAATAGAAGCCGAGCTCCTCGAACAGCGTGCCGCCGTCCATCATGAAGCCGCGGGAATATTCCTCGACGCGGTTGGCGCGGTTGGCGATGATCTTGGGCAGGCGCTTGTTGATCTGCTTGGCCGCATCGCGCAGCGTGCGATAGGTCTTGCCGGAGTAGAGGCGCGACAGATAGGCGCTCATGGCGCCGACCGGCGGCGCGATCGACATGTCGTTGTCGTTGAGGATGACGATCAGGCGCGAGTTCATCGCACCGGCGTTGTTCATGGCCTCGTAAGCCATGCCCGCCGACATCGCGCCGTCACCGATCACGGCGATAACGTTGTTCTTGCCGCCGGAGAGGTCGCGCGCCACGGCCATGCCGAGGCCGGCGGAGATCGAGGTCGAGGAATGTGCCGCGCCGAACGGATCGTAGTCGCTCTCGCTGCGCTTGGTGAAGCCGGACAGGCCACCGCCGGTGCGCAGCGTGCGGATGCGGTCGCGCCGGCCGGTGAGGATCTTGTGCGGATAGGCCTGGTGGCCGACGTCCCAGATCAGCCGGTCGCGCGGCGTGTCGAAGACGTAATGGATCGCGGTGGTGAGCTCGACCACGCCGAGACCGGCGCCGAAGTGACCGCCGGTCACCGAGACGGCGTCGATGGTCTCCTGCCGCAGCTCGTCGGCGACCTGGCGAATCTGCTCGACCTTGAGCTTGCGCAGGTCTTCCGGCGTCCGGATGGTGTCGAGAAGCGGCGTCTTGCTGTATGCGTTCACGGCGATTTCCAATTTGTCAGCCCCGGAAAGTCATTCCGGTGCGCGATGGGTTTGCACAATATCGGCGCAGCGCGAGTCCTCAAACCGTCGGAGCCACCTGCATGGGGCAAGGCCCCTCTTCAAGCTTAGGTAAGCTTAAGTGCGCTCCGGTTCAGTCTCTGTGATCCCTGTCACCTAGATCGGCTTCGTCCGTCCCAAGCCAATTTCATTAGCAGTTTGAAGCGCTTGCCGTCGGCAATCGGTGCCCACGCAAGGCTTGCAAAAAGCCACACTCCGCGCAGCTTTACACCAAACCTTGGGCCAAAGCCAACCCGCCGGACCGATTAGGGGTATGCAGGTGCAACCGGCGGGCCAGAGTGGTTAACCGTGGCCCCCGGTGAGACGTTCCGCCCCTGCTCGGTTCCTTGGCAGGCCCTTTCTGCCCAAAATGCGATCCTTCCAGCCTCAGCGGTCGATCGCGTACGGGAGGGGCGTCCCTTCGCCGGCATGGAACCGGCACGCCAGGGATAGCGTGGATGTAGAAGGGCTGCTAGGGCCCCGCCTGTGGGGCTCCCGCGGGGCTTACGACGCCAGAGGGGTGGGTTGGAGATCCGGCTGATCTATTGGACGTCGAGCGGCGCCGTGCCGGTGGCCTGGCCGCTGGCGTCCGTGGTGATCTTGTCGACACGCGCCTCGGCCTGCCGCAGCAATTCCTCGCAGCGCCGCTTCAGGGCCTCGCCGCGCTCGTAAATCGTAACGGATTCCTCCAGCGGCACCTTGCCGTCCTCGAGCCGCTTCACGATCGTCTCGAGTTCCTCGATCGCGCGCTCGAAGGTCAGCCTGGAGACGTCAACTTGGGTGTTTTCGGCCATATCCGTTTCCGATGCCCGATTCGTTTCCTCGGAGAGAAAACAGAGTTTTGCGGGCGTAATGTGGCGGGTGCGTCAAGCGCCCATCAGGGCGCCGACATGCGCCGTAACAGATTCTTTCAGTCCTTGCAGGTCATAGCCGCCCTCGAGGACCGAAACAACGCGGCCGCCGGCGGTCTTGTCGGCGAGATCCATCAGCTTGCGAGTCACCCACGCATAGTCTTCCGCGCGCAGGTTCAGCGAAGCCAGGGGATCGCGGTAATGCGCATCGAAGCCAGCGGAGATGATCAGAAGCTCCGGGCTGAATTTCTGGAGCTGCGGCAAGATCAGATTCTCGAACGCTGAGCGGAATTCCGGGCCGCCATCCTCGGAGGCCAGAGGCGCATTGACGATGGTGTCGTGATCGCCGCGCTCGCTCGTCGCGCCGGTGCCCGGAAACAGCGGCATCTGGTGCGTCGAGCAATACATCACGGTCGGGTCGGACCAGAAGATATCCTGCGTGCCGTTGCCGTGATGCACGTCGAAATCGACGATGGCGGCGCGCTTGATGCCGTATTTGCGCTGGGCGTGGCGTGCGGCGATGGCGACATTGTCGAAGAAGCAGAAGCCCATCGGCTTGCCGATCTCGGCGTGATGGCCGGGCGGGCGCACCGCAACGAAGGCGTTGCGATGCTCGCCCGCCATCACGGCCTCGGTTGCCGCCACCGCGCCGCCGACGCCGCGCATCACCGCTTCCCAGGTGCCGGCTGACATCGAGGTGTCGCCGTCGATATAGACCTGCCCGCTGGTCGGCGCGATATGGCGCAGCTCGGTAACGTAATGCTCGTTGTGGCAGAGCGTGACGAGATCGAGATCGCCCTCCGGCGCCTCCTCGCGCGCCAGGAACTGAAAGCGCTCATGCGACAGTGCTTCCTCCACCGCGCGCAGGCGATCCGGCCTCTCAGGGTGTCCCGGCGGCGTGACATGGTCGAGGCAGGCCTTGTGGGAAAGGAGAAGCGTGCTCATCAGGTCGGCCTCATGGGATGCGGGCTATCGACGTCGTTGACGCATCCGTCGCCAAAACGCAATGCAAAACCCAATCTAGGCGCTTGGCCAGGAATGGCAAAGGGCTGCGTGTTTGATCGAGATCAATTCACGCGCAGGATGCGGGTGGGCGGCAGCGGACCGATCGGCCCGTTCGCCCGGAAAAACGCGAACAGCGCGTCCGCGTCGTAGCCGCCATATCGCGGTGCCGTACCCTGTTTGGCGACGGTAAACCCGTCTCCGCCGACTGCGAGGTAATCGTTGAGCGTGACGCGGTAGTCGCTTCCAGGTTCGATCGGCCTGCCGTTGAGCGTCATCTTCTCCGAGATGACGCGCTGCCCGAATGGCTTCGATGCATCCCAGGTATAGCTGAAGCCGTTCGACACCTGGAGGATCCGCGGCCGCTTGGGATCGAGCCATTGCTGCTCGAGCAGGTCCTTGAGCTGGCTGCCCGTCAGCGTCATGGTGACAAGGCGATTGCGGAACGGCTGGCTGGCGAAGACATCGCCGAACGTTATCGCGCCATTTTCCTTCGGAGCGATGTCGGTGCGGACGCCGCCGGGATTGGTGAGCGCGATGACAGCGCCGCCATCCTTCGTATCGCGCGTCGCCGCCAATTGCGCGTCGGCAATGATACCACCAAGCGCGCTTTCGCCGGCGTCGTTCGGCACGCGTGACAGCGTCTGCGTCACTGAGCCGGCCGGCCGGTTCGCGATCGGCGCGGAGAGCCTGTCGTAGGCGTCGATCAATGCGGTCTGCTCGGGATCCCGGGCCAGCGAGGCATTGGCGACGATGACATTCTCGGCCTTCGCCCCGACGATGTCGCGCGTGGCCGGATCGAGCTTCAGGTCGATCGCGGTGACCAGGGTACCGTATTTGTCGCCGCTGGTGACGAGCCGCCCGTCGATGTCGCAGACGTAGGCTTGGTGGGTGTGGCCGCTGACGACGACGTCGACGGCACGATCGAACCTCTTCACGATCTCGACGATCGGCCCGGTAATCGCAGGACATTCATTGTAGTCGCCTGCGGGCTCGCCGCCCTGGTGGATCAGCACCACGATCGCTTCGACGCCCCGCGCCTTCAGCTGCGGTACCAGCTCGTTCACCGTCTCGGCCTCGTCGCGGAATTCGAGCCCGGCAATGCCGGCTGGAGAGACGATGCCCGCCGTTTCCTTCAAGGTCAGCCCGATGAAGGCAATGGGGATGCCCTCGAATTCCTGGATCTCGTAGGGAGGCAGCACACTCTTGCCGGTAGAGGTCTCGATGGTGGAGGCAGCGAGGTACCGGAACTTGGCGCCTGTGAATGGATGCGGTCCCTGGCAGCCGTCGACCGGATGGCAACCGCCGTTCTGCATGCGCAGAAGCTCGGTCTTGCCCTCATCGAATTCGTGATTGCCGACCGAACTGATCGCGAGGCCCATCATCGAGAGCGACTCGATCGAGGGCTCGTCGTGGAACATCGCCGACAGGAACGGGCTCGCGCCGATCAGATCGCCGGCGGCAACGAATATGGTGTTCCTGTGCCCTTCGCGCAGCTGCTTGACCAGCGTTGCCAGGTATTCGGCGCCACCAGCCGCCACCATCACCTTCCTGGTTCTGTCCTCGGGATCGTCGATGCGAATGCCGCCCGGTGGTGGGCGCAGATTGCCGTGGAAGTCGTTGATCGCGAGCACGCGCAGCTCGACCGGCGCGGCGGTCTGGGCCGACGCGGGAAGGGCGAAGGTGAGCGTCAGTGCGAGTGCGGAAAGGAGGACCGAGTATCGCATGGAATGAGACTAGACGTTCCGCACGAAGATTTCACGAAAGTTCTCGCCGTCTTTCGGGCTGGCGCCTTCGTCACGCCCGGGAACGACGAGCGAGCGTGCACTCACTGGTCCCTCCTGTTCGCGAGTTCGTGGAACGCCGCCACCGCGGCGTTCAACCGCTCACCCCCAGCAGCACCGCATCCGCCGACGCGACCGACTCCGCGCTCTCCGTCACGGTGCGCTCGAGCGCTCCCGCTTGCACCGCGATGTTCTCGGCAAAGAAGCGCGCGAGCGCGACATGGCGCGCAGCGTCCGCGTTGCCGTCGGCCTTTGCGGCAAGCGCTTCGGAGGCCAGCAGGCAGCCGCCGAGCGTCGAGCCGAACTGCTGCAAATAGGGCGTCGCGCCGGCGAGCGCCTCGTTCGGTGCGGAGGCAACGCGCTCCAGCAGCCATTTGCTGGTCCGTGTGAGCGCATCGATCGCCTCGCGCAGCTTGGCGCCCGTCGTGCCGAAACCGGGATCGTTGGAGGCCTCGACCTGGCTGACGGTTGCCGAGAGCTCGTCGAGCAGCGCCCACACAGACGCGCCGCCATTGGCCGCCAGCTTGCGCGTGACGAGGTCGATCGCCTGGATGCCGTTGGTGCCCTCGTAGATCGCGGTGATGCGGGCGTCGCGATAGTGCTGGGCCGCGCCGGTCTCCTCGATGAAGCCCATGCCTCCATGCACCTGCACGCCGAGATAGGCGACCTCGTTGCCGATGTCGGTGGAATAGGCCTTGGCCATCGGCGTGAGCAGTGCCGCGCGTGCTGCCGCATCTGCGCGCACCTTCGCGTCCTTGGCGCGGGTCGAGACGTCGATCGCGACCGCGGTCGCATAGCAGATCGTGCGCGCCGCAGCGGTCTGCGCCCGCATCCGCATCAGCATGCGCTTGACGTCGGGATGGACGAAGATCGCGTCCGAGCCGTCGCCCTTCCTGCCGACCGCGCGGCCCTGCTTGCGCTCCTGCGCGTACGATAGCGCCTGCTGATAGGCGCGGTCGGCAACGCCGACGCCTTCGAGGCCGACGCCGAGGCGGGCCTGGTTCATCATCGTGAACATGCAGCGCATGCCCTGATTCTCTTCGCCGATGAGGAAACCGATGGCGCCGCCATGATCGCCCATGGTCATGGTGCAGGTCGGCGAGGCATGCATGCCGAGCTTGTGCTCGACGCCGCTCGCATAGATGTCGTTGCGCTGCCCGAGCGAGCCGTCCGCATTCACCATGAATTTCGGCACCAGGAACAGCGAGATCCCCTTGGTGCCTGCCGGCGCATCGGGCAGGCGCGCAAGCACGAAATGCACGATGTTGTCGGTCATGTCGTGCTCGCCATAGGTGATGAAGATCTTTGTCCCCTTGAGGCGATAGGTGCCGTCGGCCTGCTTTTCGGCGCGGGTGCGCAGCGCGCCCACGTCGGAGCCTGCCTGCGGCTCGGTCAGCTGCATCGTGCCGGTCCATTCGCCGGAGACGAGCTTTCCGAGATAGATTCTTTTCAGCTCGTCGCTACCATGCGCGTCCAGCGCCTCGATCGCCGAGGCCGTCAGCAGCGGGCAGAGACCGAAAGCGACGTTGGCGGCGCTCCAGATCTCGGTACAGGCGGCGTTGATCGCCAGCGGCAGGCCCTGGCCTCCGAAACCTTCCGGGCCGGACACCGCGTTCCAGCCGCCCTCGGTCCAGCGCTTGTAGGCGTCAGGCCAGCCCGGCGCGGTCGTGACCTTGCCGCCCTCGAGCTTGATACCGTGCTCGTCGCCGACCTTGTTGAGGGGCGCCAGCACGTCGGATGCGAATTTGCCGGCTTCTTCCAGCACGGCGGCCGCAAGGTCGGCGTCGAAATCGCCGTAATGGCCGGCCTCCACGGCGGCCTTGAGGCCGGCGCCATGGTTGAGCGACAGCAGCATGTCAGAAATAGGCGCGCGGTAGGTCATGGCTCACTCCCGAGGGCAGATGTTTGGCGCCGTATTCTCACGAAACGAAGGCGGTCTCAATGGTCGGGGCGGGGTGGCCGGGAACGACGGCTTGGGACGCGACGGAAGGGCGGGCGCAGCCAATCCCGCGCCTGCGCTATTTTGCGCCTCCAGGCGGTTGAAATGCCGCCCCGCTCCCTATAGACCGGCTGCGACTGGAGAGAATCCGCGGTAGCGCTATCTTCCGCCATTCCCACAGTCGCCTGATGGGGCGTAGCCAAGCGGTAAGGCAGCGGATTTTGATTCCGCCATTCGGAGGTTCGATCCCTCCCGCCCCAGCCAGATTGCCCGCTCCGCCTGAAATCACTCGCGAAACTGGCCTGGCTGGGGAGCTGCTGCACAGCTCTGCGACACACTGCTGCTGCACAGGGTGGTGTTCGCAATGGCTGTCCACATCTTTCGCCGAGAAGCCGTGTACTACTGGCGCCGCCGAGCGCCCCGTTCGCTTGCCAATTTCCTGGATCGCCAGCATCTTTTTCTGAGCCTGAAAACGACGAGCCGAACCGTGGCGCGTCGGCTGGCTGCTCAGCTTGACTTGATCCTGGAAGATGCCGCGATGCTCGCCGATAGCTTCGACCCGCACCTGTCAAAGTCTCAAATTGAGACAATGCTTCGCCGCGTTGTCGACAGGCAGCTCGTGAAGCTGGACCGGCTCGCGTATGCCGCCAAAAATTCGTCCGGCTTCGACTTCGAGCGGGAGCGAATGGGCGACAAGCAGGCATTTTGGGCCTTTGCCCTTTTGGATGCTCAAGGCGCAAGCGCGGTCGTTCGGGATGAGGATCGCGTCCGGATGGCTGCCGACGGACTGTCTGAGACCGACATCGAGGCGGTGAAGTGCCATCTGACGATGCTTCGGCGCAATAATATGGTGCCCACGAACCCTCATATTCTCGATCATATGATCGGTGCAGTCGGCGGCCTCCCGACAGCGATGAACCTGGGGGTCGCGCAAGGAACCTACTTCCGCGGAATGAAGCTCGCTCTGGCCGAAATTGATCGGCGCTACGGAGGCAGGCGCACAGAAGATGTGGGCTTTGTGGATCGCATGCTCATGGGCATGAACGATCCACCGCAGCAAGTTGTAACACCCGAGCCTGGCCTCCGGAGTAACGATCCACCGAAAGCCGTAGATCGTCCCCCCGCAACGTCCCTCTTGATGACGGACTTCTCCAAATTCGCTGAAAACGTCATCCAGCAAAACGCCAAGGACGGTCATTGGGACGAGAAAACTCAGAGGCAAGCCCGGAGCATCTCGAACCTGTTCGTAAAATTCATGCTGCAGGACCAGCTGGTCCAGGGACTAGCTGAGCTTGATCAGCAACGCGTCGGCAAGTTCGTCGATTTCATGCGTTCGGAGGTCTACAAGCATTACGGTAAATCGCCGAAGGATGAGCATCGGACCATCGCCGAGCTGCGCGCCGACGCGTCGGCACGCGATGCGAAGAACCGCGGGATCGGCGGTGACACGCTCAATCGTCACCTCACCTTCCTTGGCCAGATTTTTCGGCACGCAGCTGCGCGTGGCGTGACTAGCCTTGAAAAGATCGATCTCGTTAAACTGCGCTCGAAAGGCAAGAAAAAGCGCGCCCGCGACGAAAGAGCCAAGCTGCCCATCGAGAAGGCCGAGGCGATCTTCCGGACGCCTCCCTTCAACAACTGCGCAGCTTGGGATCGGCTGGCGGAATCCGGACCGGACGCCCTGCGCCAGATATTCCACTGCGCTCTCTACTTCGTGCCGATCCTCATCTACTATACCGGCTGCCGCCGGGAGGAATTGTGCGGCTTGACGGTCGACGACGTCGTTCTCGACAACGGCCCGATCCCTTACATCCACATCGCCAAGAACAAACGGCGGCGGATCAAGAATCCGCAATCCCAGCGCAATGTCCCGCTCCATCCCGAAGTCTTGCGGCTCAAATTCGCGGAATACGTGAGGGCCATCAGGTCGCTCGGCTATGAGCTGCTTTTCCCCGATCTGTATTCTCCCTCCAGCCGTTCCCCGCTGGGTGACCGCTTCTACAAGGAGTTCAAGCCGATTCTGACGTTCGCTGGGGTGACGGAGGAGGGACTTGGGTCCCACGCAGTGCGCCACTTGTTCGGCGCACAGCTCAAGAAGAAGTCTGTGGTGGAGGAGGATCGTGCCGATCTGCTCGGACACGGCGGCAAGAGCGAGACCAGCGAACGGTACTGCGAGCCGCACGAGATCGCGCCGCTATACGAATTTGTGCAGAAGCTCCCGGTCGTAACGGCTCACTTGGAGCCTCATGAGGTGCAGCTGCTTCCCTGGGTGACGGTAAAGAAGGTCGCACCGTTTTCCCAGCCGTCGCGGTCAAAGCGCAGGGTCTGAGCAGCTCCGGGATACTCTCTTTGAACGCTGATAGTGCATGATTTGGCTTCTCCAATTCTGCTGTGGTCACATCGATCGGTCGGATGGGTCTTCACTGCCGCCGACGGCCAAATCATAGCCGGCACCGTTTGGGAAATGCCCCGTAATACGAAGCTCTGATGGTACTCCGGGGAAATGTATCGTAAAATCATACTCTTATAGTTCCGGGCGTGAGCTGTTCGCCACGGCTTCCCTGCTGTGCATAGCGCGCACAACCATACCAAAGGTTGCGGGTCGACGGGCTAGAAGCGAGCGAATCATCTTAAATGTCGAACATCCCATCCACAGGCCGCGGCATCGAGAGGCGGTCTCGCTGCGGCAGCAAGGGTAGAGTGTGCCGGACGAACCGACATTTCAGACGTCAACGCCAGGTCATATCCGTTCGCTGCTGCTTGACGGATCAAGCCCAGTACTCCTGCTGGGCGCCGGGGCGTCGGTCACATCAGGGATTCCAGTTGCTGGTGCCACCGCGGAAAAGGCAGCGCGATGGGCCTGGTGTAGAGAGGCCGGCCGTTCACCTGAGGATATCCGGATTCAACGGTCTGACTATTGGCCTTGGCTTTGCCGCCAGCCATGGTTTTCGGAGCACGCTCCGCTCGCCGATCAATATCCCAAGATTATTGAAAAGCTCCTCGGAGTCCGCAAGCAACGTCGTGATTTCTTCGAGCGCTTGATTTCGCCAGGCGTGGCTCCAAAGAGCGGTTATCGCGCGCTCGTGCGCATTCTCAACGAGGGCTGGATCAACACCGTCCTAACGACCAACTTCGATCATTGTATCGAGGAGGCGAAAGTCCTCGAGAACAAGCCGCACTTCTTGGTTTCGATCAAGACGTCCGATGATCTCGTCAGATTCAATGCCGCCTCGCCCGATCCTCAACTCGTCTATTTGCACGGATCCGTCGAACACTATTCGGATAAGAACCTCGACCACGAAGTGGATCAGCTGGACCCGCCGATCGTCCAGCGGCTGGTCCCGCTGCTGCGCGATCATCCGCTGATCGTCGTGGGATATCGGGGCAATGAGCCATCGGTCATGAGGGGGCTTCTGCTCGAGCAGATCAATGCCACCAATACCTTTGCGCAGGGGGTGTACTGGTGTGTTCGCGAAAGCGACATGCAACAGCCGCTTTCGCCCTTGGTCAAAGAACTCGCGGCAGCAATAGGCACCAATTTTCAGATCGTCCCCATCGTTGGGTTCGACGAATTGCTTCAGTACGACCTATGGGATCGATTGCGTTCCGAAGGCGCGCAGCCGATACGGCGGAGCCATGCTTACGGCCAAACCGATTTGCCGTCTGACATGCGAGCTCTGGAGACGGTCGACGCCGACGATCTCGACGACAAGATGTTGCGTGAGCGCTTGACGCAATATGCCAAACGACTCGGCCTGAACGCGCCAGAAAATCCCGATCGTGCTTGGCTCAGAGAGGAGGCCAGGGTTCGAAATCTTCTCAGGAGCGTGGGCAACGATCTGCGTCCGACGCTCGCGGGGTGGCTCTTGTTTGCACCTTCGCCCGAACGCAAGACGGCTCAAGCCACCGTGGCGTTCTCGGCCCGAGGACCCGTCCATTGGATCAAGCGGTGTTTCGGCGATGACACCGCCACCGGCAAGCCTGACAAGGACGGCTTCATTTCCGTTGAACAGGATATATCCGGAAATCTCTGGTCGCAGCTGAACGCGCTCACCGATCTGCTTGCTCTGGTCAACGTGTCGTTTCGCTTAAAGGAGGAGATCTCCCGGACTGCCTATCCTTACGACAGTCTTGCGCTCAAGGAGGTCGTGGTGAATGCGCTTGTCCACCGCGACTACGACCGTGAGGGACCAGTTAGGATTGAGATGACGCCGGGCGAGATACGCGTCTCGAGTCCGGGCGGCATCATTGCTGAAGTTGCTGCCCAGATGGCCGGTAAGACACTTGAGACAGTCGTCAGGAGTGGTAGTCGAGGCATCAAGGGCTATCGCAATCCAGTCATCACTGACTTGTTTTATGGCGGCGGCCAAATGGACCGCTCGGGCTCAGGGCTTGGCGACGTTTGGTCACTCACGTTGAACAACAACGGGGAGGTCCATTTCGGGCCCGACGCGGACAACGAGAATTTCGTTGTCACCATCTACGCGCGGCCGGAGGCGGTAGATGAGGTCACCAATACCGCCGTTCCGGTTATTACGGATACTGTCCGCTATACGACCAACCTTCTGCCGATCGAGGAAATGCCGGCCAAGATCTGGCACACAGCCACCAGTTCCACCGCGGCATGGCGGCTCAAGAAAGAAGCCGCAGGTTTGGCCGTGCCACCTGGCCATGTCCATGATGGCCGCTTCTTCACCCTCTATGATCTGGAGAAAATCGCGCGCGAACTTGTTTCACCCTTCGACGAGGGAGAAGTTGAGTCGCTCACGCTTCGCGAGCTCCTCGATCAGCCGAACGGCGAGAACATCCTGCTAAAGCTGATGAACGAGGCAATTTTTGAGCATCTGCGCAAACTCGGACTCGCGATCGACTACAATCGCCGCCGCGCCTATTTTCCGAAAGAGGAACGGGGCGAGCGGAAAATCACCTATCAGGGGCGTGTCAAGCGAGCGACACGCACCGTTGTGAAGGCTCGTGTGCGTCGTGGCACCGATGACGTTCTCTACTATGAGCACAAAGCCTTTGGCTTTACCGTGATGCCGTTCGGAGGCGATTGGGCAATCCTGCTGACGCCCGGTTATGCCTTCTCCCGCGACGGCGTTGGCAAGCCGATAGGGCGCGAGAAGATCAACATTTTGTCGACGCGTCGAGCTGCACGCGATTTTAATCCGACCGTTCACCACGATGTCACGTTCTGGGCGTCCATCCTCTCTGAAGATGCGGAAGGAGTCTTTGCCCTCACCTTTGAGCGTCAGAACGATCTTTCCAGTTATGCGCCGACGATATTGCTGTCTCGAAGTCAGCCGACCGTCGCATTCAGTTCCACTGCCTTCAGTGAATCCGAAGACCTGGATAGCGAAATAGAGGCCGATCTCGAAAATCTGGACGACGAACTGAGCGCACTTGCGGAGGAGGAGGCGCGATCAGAAGATAGCGATCAAGAGCAAGACGACGAGCGAGATCAAGATAATGACGATTAGGCTCGCCGTTCGGGAACTCAGGCCGCCACAACTCCAGTTCGGCGGCGCTGTGACAACGTCCGATCCGAAGGTCGGACTCGATCTCGCCGGGCCTTTCGACCTGCGGTTTGGCGCGGCCCGTCAGGCCCAGGTCAAGGTCGGCATCATTGGCCCGCGCCAGCTCGTCGAGCAGACCCGGCGCTGGCTTGAGCGGTGCCGAGCGCCTGTACCAGTGCTTGGTATGCCATCCCTGCTACAAAAGCCGTTTCCGGGGTTCGCAAAAACCTTTCACATGTCACTCGTCGATTCCGATGGATGGTCGGTGCATCTCGACAACGAACGCCGGAATCCGCTCAAGGAGGCGCTGGATGACGATGACCTATTCAGAAGCTTCCAGAAGGTTGTCGATCTATACAGTGACGCCCATGCCCGCCTCGCAAAACGGGACACCAACCGGCCCGATGTGGTTATCGTTTGCATCCCCGACGATGTCCTAAAAAAGGTTCGCTCGGTAGAACGCGACCTGACGGCCGAGGAAAAGAAGAAAGCAAAAGCGATCGCGAAATCGCGCGAAAGTCGACAAATGGACATGTTCGACATGTTGCAAGAGGTCGAGCAAACCGAAGAGGATTTTCTGAAGCGCGACCTTCGGCACGCCCTGAAGGCCCGCGCTATGGCAAACAAGCTGCCGATACAAATTGTCACTGAGCGGCTATTGGTTGACGGTCCCTACAACGAAGACCCCGCAACCCGCGCCTGGAATTTTACCGTCGGACTCTACTACAAGGCTGGCAATGTGCCTTGGCGACTACCTACCGATGGACCCGAGACCTGTTTCGTTGGCATCAGCTTTCATCATTTTCGGACGACGCAACGCCATATTGTGCAGTCGACTCTCGCTCAAGCGTTTTCGAGCGAGGGGGAGGGCTTTGCTCTCCGAGGGCAAGGCGTGCCGGCGGACGCAGATCAGAGACGAAATCTTCATTTGTCTGAAGAACAAGCTTTCAATCTCTGCAAGAACGTTCTTGTCGAATATGAAAAGCGAACTGGCGGCGCACCCCTGCGCATGGTCGTGCACAAAACGACCTTCTTCGATCAGGCCGAGCAGAAGGGGTTCTCGGACGCGCTGCGAGACATTCCTATCGTCGAAATGGTGACGCTTGTGCCCAGTGCGTTTCGGCTGATCCGGTTTGGCGCCTACCCGCCCAAAGTCGGCACGCTATGTACTGTCAACGATGCCCGAAGCTACCTTTTTACTTCCGGCTACATGCCTGAGCTCGGCACATATCCTGGACCGCATGTCCCGCAACCGTTTGAAATCCGTCGCATTGGCGACGGGGATCATATTTCGGCAGCGCAGGACGTTCTTAACCTAACTCGGATGAACTGGAACACAGCCGATATTCGGGGCAAGTGGCCAGTGACACTTTCCTTCGCCCGTCGGGTTGGGGGCATTCTGGACGAATACGGTGAGGATGAGGGCGAACCGGTCACATCCTTCCGATATTTCGTCTAAAGTGAAGGGGCACTTCGCTGACTGATAAGCTTTGGTCGCAAATCTCGTCAGTATTTGGAATACAGCGAAAAAGGGCTCCAAGTTACTCTGCCGCCTCGCCCTTTACATCAATCATCAGCAGATCAAGGCTCTCGATGTCCTGCATTGCCCTACCGGCGATGCCCTGGAGGTCTCCGTAGAGGCCCGCGGTGGAGTCGAGCACGCCGCGGAGCTGTTCCTCGCGCTTGGCCCACAGCCGCATCATCGTCTTGCGTTCGCGGTCGAGGTCGGATTGCATGTCGGTGAACTTCTCGACGATTGCATCGATGCGATGGCGGAAGCGCGGACCGGTCAGATAGCCGTACATCATCTCCATCTTGGTCTGCTGGCCTTCCTGAGCTTGCCGGCTGCCGGCAAGATCGATCAGCCAGTGCCGCAGCACGATCGCCAATGGAATAGCAAACCGGGGCTCCGCGACCCAGACGTTGTCAACAAACCCAAAGGTCTCGACTTCCTTCGGGAGGGTACTCGAAACAATGAGGGCGACCTCCGCTTTGGCTGCGCGCTGGTCGTTCCTGAGCTTGGTCAGCCAGTCGTCGCTCCAACGCTTGGTTCGCTTGGACTCCCAGAGGATGCTGCCGCAAGCCTGCCCACCAGGAGCGAACACGCGGTGCAGGACGTCGCCACCAAAATCACCCTTTGGCACCGGCTCGATGAGATCGCGCGGAAACTGATTACGAAGCAGGGATTCCAGTTCGAGCTCCAGGGCTTCGCCTTGCAGCTGCTGTGAGCCCTGTTCGGCCCGGCGGCGGAGTTCCTCGATCTGCCGGTTCATGCCGGCGATCTGGGCCTCCTTCTCAGCGACCTTCGCCTTGAAGCCGTCCTCGGCCTCCAGCTTGGCCTTGTCGCGCACAGCGGCGAGTGCCTGCTGGACCTTCGTTTCGATCGTGAGCTCGACTTCGCGCTTGGCATCGTCGAGCTCGCGCTCCTTGCGGAGCATGTCCGCCTGGATCTTCTGGGCCGCGGCCAACTTCTCGTTGTTGGCTGCAAGCATCCGCTGCAATTCGGTTAACTGCTGGTCGCGGGTGCTGAGCTCGTCGGCGACCGCCAGACGCGCTCGCTTTGCTTCCGCCTCGGTGATGTTGGCCCGCTCTGCCTTCAGCTTAGCCGCAACCTGCTCGTCAACGGTCTCGCGAGCTTTCGCGATTTCTTCGCTAGCCTGCTTGAGTATCGCTTCGCGCCGGCCAAAGTCCGCTTCCTTGGCAGCGAGCTGCTGGTCGAACTTGCGGCGCGTTTCGGCGATCAGGGGCGCGGCAAGCGATTCTGTCAGTTTGATTTCGGTGCGGCAGTTGGGGCAGACGATCTGGGGATCGGTCACGGCATCGGTCCTCTGAGGATTGCCCGCGATAGTACCGGGCGAGGGTGCGCCGTTTAAGCCCTGCGCGCGGGTTATCCCGCGCAATTGCGGCGGCCGCGGCAATAGCGGCCTCGTCTTTCCGTCGCTCTGTTCCGCCATGATCAGTTCCTCGATGCGCGGATGTCGCGCTCTCGTAGGATGGCCTCGACTATGCGGCGCAGGCGCCGCACCGAGCCCCCGGGCCAGTGCTTGGCGACGGCCTCGCGCTCGACGCCATCGAGCGGCGGCACCCAGCTCTGGTCGAGGCCGCGCTCGTTAGCGAGGTCAGCGATCACCGCCGGCAACAACGCGTTCAGATCTTTTGCGGTCGGCTTGGGAAACGTCACGATGCGAAAACGGTCCCGGATAGGGCTCGGCAGCGGATCGAGACTGTTTGCCGTGGCGATGTAGTTCACCTGCGACAGATCGAGATTGGTCTGCAACGCCGGGTCCGGGTATCGGCAGTTCGTTTCGGCTTCGAGGAAACCGAGAAGGCAATCCCACAGCCGACCATAATCTGATCGGGTCGCGGCCTTCTCGATCTCGTCGATGAGAACCAGCGGGTTCGCGAGGCGCCCTTGCGCGACAGCAAGAAATGGGTGGCATGGTTCGGCGCTGTGCCAACGGCGATCAGTCCCGCCAAACACCGCGCCGTCGGAACGGCTGGCGTCGGTCCGCCAAACGTGGAGACCCAGCACCTCACCGATTCGGCGCGCGAACCGGCTCTTACCGCCGCCGGGTTCGCCCAGGAGGAGCATAGGACGGAGCTTCACCGTGGTTCGCCCGACGAGATCGGCCAGCGCGAAGTCAACCACTTCGGCGGCGTACGGGAACTCGAATAGCAGAGCATTGCGCGCGTCGTGCAGGGATGGCGTCTGCACGAGCGGCAACGCGGTGTTAATGGCGTTCTTCAGTGGGCCGATGATGTCCTTGAGCTTCTGGCTCTTCATCTCGAGGTCGGACAGGCGCGCGACCACGAGATGGTGGTCGGGAATGGCGTCCGCATCTGCCTTGGACTGTTCCTGGACAGCTTCGGTCCGCCGCTCGGACTCCTGCCTCTTTCTGCGCTCTTCTTCCTCCTCCTGAAACTTGCGCCGGAGTGCGGCCTTGGCCGCAACGATGCGGTGCTCGGCCATGCGGTGTGCAAGCCTGTCGGCGTTCGCAGCTGCTGAGACCATGGTCGGCAGAACGTGGGTACAAGCCGGCAGCGCGGCCCAACCGTAGGTGAACCCTTCGAGATCGCTGCAGAGCTCCTCGTCGGCGTGCCTGACACCTACGTGGAGCGCCTGGACGAGGGCTTTGCCGACCCTGCGGTGTAGCTCGAAGTATTCGTCAGTGGACGGTGTCGGCAAGCTCACAAGCCGGATGCTATCGGCAATGCCTCTAAACACCGGCTCATTCTGAGCGGCAGCGAGGTGGTCAAGTTCATCCGCGAGTGCCAAGGCGGCCTCGAGCGATCTGCCAGTGGCCCATGCAAGGTTATGTGGCAGCTGTGGGCAGAGTTCGTCGACTTCCGCGATGAGCCGCTCCTCAATATGATCGGCCTCGTCGATGATGAGCTTTGCGTAGCGCAGAAGCCGGGGCAGACCTTTGAGCCGTTCGTCCCAATCAGCCGAATCGGCAGCGGCACCGGTCGAGACCGCATCCTCCGGCGCTGGCAGGTCGAAGTCGTCGCCGTTATCGCTCGTGGTGCTCATGCTCTGTCCTCCGCGTGGTCGTTCCTGTCGCGAAAGCCGGAGCGTCGGAGTGCGTGGAATCCGCGGCGGGAAGAACCCTGGGCAAGACGCGTGTACCAGGAGGCCGACAACTCGGCTGCGAGGGGATAGTTGGGTTCAACGCGCTGAAGGATATTCGCGAGGACCACAGTTGAAGTCGCGTCGCCTCTAAGTGCGCATCGCAGCAGCGCCGTCATGGTGATGTCGACAGTAAGCGTCACCTCATCGACGGGCAGCAGCGAGAGCGCTGCCCCGATGGCGGCGGCGGTGTCACCACGCACCGCCGCAGGAAGCTTGCCAGCGCGATCGAACATGCAGATCCTGCCGAGCGTGTCGATCACCAGCAAGTGCTCAGCGTCCCGCAAAAGATCTGAGGGCACGCTCCGCCACCACGCCAGCGGCGAGATATCTTGTGCATTGAAAGGCCACCCAGAGGTGGACGGCCAGATGCTCTTAGGGGCCAGATCAGCAGCGTCGCCAGCCAGGACGGCCAGATCCTGTTGCCGGCACTTGTGTGCCAGCATTTCCATCTTTTTCAGCATGATTGGCTCCTCAGTCGGCGATCAAGATCGGCTTCGGATAACGGCGATTCACCCACACCCCGCTGTTGACGTGGGCTCCGGTCACGACCTTCCCTGCGATTGCGGCCGAGGGAAAGCAGACGGCTACGCGGAGGCGCCCCCGGTCCTGGATGCCGGGGATAGGCGAGAGCGCGTCGGCTGCAGCAAGCTCGGCGCGGCGGGTGTGCAGGATCGGGTTGACGCTCTGGTTGACGAGGCTGCGCACCTCCGAGCCGGCCGTCACCACGAAGCCGTCACGGACCGGGTAGCCCCTGGCCCAGAGGTCGCAATAGTCGAGCTCAAGCTCATTGCCCAACGGCGGCAAGTCCATCACGTCGATTTGCATAGGTCGGTTGTCATCTGCACCCATCGCCATGTCGGTTTCGCTCGGTTCCTGCTTGCGGCGCTGGCTTGCGAAGTTACTGCGGAGCACCCGGCATCCCGCGTCGAACAGAAGGCGCTCAGCGTGCTCGACGACGTGATCGAGCGAAGCGCGCTTATGATTGGGAAGTTCCAGCACCTGTGGGCGCGTCCCCATCATGATGTCGACCAGACCGGCCTGCAGGGCGCTGTGTGTCAGGCGGTGCTGCAGGTAGATGGCGGTCGTCTTGTCGAACCAGGCGCTCAGGTAACCCGAGATGACGTAGACTTCGCGGGCGAAGGCTTTTGATGGATGGGCGAAGTGCTCGCCGAGCCTGCGGCCGGCGTTACCGGTCTCGCCGATATAGGCCGTCGCATGATCCGCGAGGATGTAGCAGGCCGGCACAGCAGCGCGGGTGAGCGAGATGTCTTTCACCATCGCGAACGGGAAGGCCGAGACGGTGAGGCGACCGACGTCGTCGTGGACCTCCCGAAGGCCGGCGATACCGCCCATCGGGCGGTGAACATTGCTGCTGCAGGCGGGCTGCACAGTTGTGTCGTTGAAGAACAGGGACATTGTACATCTCTCTCTGGATTGAGAGATCACGAGCCCAACGTCGTTAGACCAGAAAGGACCTTTGAAGCGTCATGCCTTCGCAGCGAATCATCGCAATGGAGGGTGTGTGGCTTCATCGGCTCTACGATTTGCGCCTTTCAGCTGCGGTGAGATCAGATGCACTAACATCTGCAAGCTCGGCCGGACCGTGGGACGAAAACCGATCAGTCCATGTGACGCATCTGCGTCACACGACGTCGGGCCTTGCGATCTGGCTTAGCCGTTGAACAGCTGGGTGATGAGGGCGGTCGGGTCGGTCGCTGTGGCCAGCGGATTGCCGGCGGGCGCACAGCCGAACTCGGTCAAATTGGACCGCGCCTGAAACACCAGAGAGGGAGGAGGCAGAGGCGCCGAATCGGCGATATAGTCAACTTTAGCCATGATCGATTCCTTACAATCGGTTGTGGTTAGGCTGCCGTTCGGTGTTCCAGCACTGGGCGGCAGCCGCTTCGCGTGTGTTGCAAAGGTCCTCAAATATGCTCCTGCGTGCGCCGAGTTGCCAGCCTGGCGGCGACGATATGGTTAATGCGAATTCGGTCGTTTGGCGGACAGTCGCAAGGGCCGTTCGACTGCTCTAGCGGACCGGCGCTGGTTGCTTTGACCTGACTTTTGGGTGCGGCGGCGAAGCGCGACGTCCGTGCTCGCGAGACCGAAATGTTTTAGAGGAGTGCCGCCAGTTGCGGCGGGCAGCCTGTTGCGCAAAGCTGCCACGCTCGTTCTTGTCCAGGCTTTCATTCGGCAAGAAACTCGCCGTCCACCGCAGCCAGATCTCCCCCGTCGGAACCTGGATCGCGGCAACGACGTCATCGCCAGCGCGTAGCTTGGAATGGGGCAGCTCATACTGCGGAACAAACGATCGTCAGAGGGTCCCTCACGTCGGCGCCCATGCCCGCATTGTCATGGCACCGCGTCGCTCCGGTAGTCGCTCCTAGACGCTCCTCGAGTAATAAGTGCGCGTCTAGCCTGCGCAAAATGCGAGCGCTGGTCTGAGGCGACTGATCGGACTAGCAGTAGATAACAGAGTTCAGGAAAGTTTGGACGAGACATGTGCAGGAGGTGCAGGAAAGCGATTTCGACGTTCGTTGCTCGGTAGTAAAAGCAGATCGCGTCCGGGCACCAGACATATTTCAGGATCAGCAAGAGCCTAGCTGTGAAAGTGCTGTTCACCACATTGGGCCCCCTCCATGGACGCGCGACCCGGCTGCCACGGCCAGAGGCCTTCAATCTCTAGCGTCGTGTCCAGCTCAGGAAAGTGCGGACCGCAACCAATCCGGCGAGAAGTCCGAGGCTCACGAAGGTCAGCTCGATCGCGATCGTTTTCACAATATCGGCGACAACCAACACCTCGAGCCCAAGCAACAGCGATCGTCCGATGCCGATCTTTCAGCTGTCATAGCGGGACGCGACGCTTCGCCCAAATGTTGATCCCCACGACGATGATGAAGACGCCGAATATTTCGATCCCGACGCCGACCAGGTGAATCCACTGGCTGGTGGCCGTCTCGAAGGCGGGGGAGGGATCGGCGGCGGGATTCATAATCCAGAATCTTCGTTGTGAGCAGGGTGCGCCGTCGCGATGAGCGCGCGCCCGCCCAATGAGGCCTCATTGATCCACGCGCGCGGTACGCACCATTGATCAAGATCAACAAACCGCTCGCAATCGCGAAGATGCTCCGTCGAGCGAACTGGCCGTATTTCAGGCATTGTGAAAGGGAGTTGGCATGCAGCTCTGGCTGATACCCACGCTCTATGCGATCGCGAGCGTCGCCGCCGGCTTCGTGGTGCCGCGCCTGGAAGTGACGTTCCTGGCCGTCAGTCTCAATCTGTCGACCTCCTCCGCACAGGCCTATTTGTCGGCCGTCGCCTCGGGCATGATGGCACTAACCGGAATCGTGTTTTCGATCGCTTTCGTGCTCGTTCAGTTCAATGCCGTGGTCTATTCGCCCCGCCTCGTGGTCTGGTTTGCGCGCGACCGGCTGCTGTTCCACTCGCTTGGTATGTTCGTCGCGACCTTCATGTACAGCCTCTCCACGCTGGCCTGGGTCGATCGCCAGGGGGCGCAGGGGGTGCCATTCCTGTCTGCCGCGATCGTCGCAGCCATGCTGGTGGTGAGCGTGTTGATGCTCGCGCAACTCGTCCAGCGCTTGAACAACCTCCAGATCATACGGGTGCTGCAGGCGCTCGGCGATACGGGCCGGCAGGTCATCGTCAGCACGTATCAAGCGGTCCCATGGCGGAAGTCCGGCAAGGCCGCGCGAGCGAAAGATATCCAAGGTACCCCAGAGCTTACGGTCAAGCATGTCGGCAATCCGCAGTCGGTGACCTCGATCGACATTGCCAGGCTGGTCCACCATGCCCGCCGGATGGACGGTCTCATCGTGATGGAGTGCGGCGTCGGGGACACCCTGCTCGAAGACAGTGTCATCCTGCGCGCCCACGGGACCGCCGCTCTCGTCCGAGACAAGGAGCTGAGTGCATGCGTTCGTCTCGACGAGCAGCGGACTTTTGAGCAGGACCCGAAATATGCAATGCGGCTTCTCGTCGATGTCGCGATCAAGGCGCTGTCCCCGGCCATCAATGACCCCACCACCGCCGTCCAGGCCATTGACCAGATCGAGGATATGCTACGGCGGTTGGCCAAATGTGATCTGGAGGCTTGCCGGGCATTCGACGACGACGGCGATCTCAGGGTGATCTATCGGATGCCGACCTGGGAGGACTACCTCGCGCTGGCGTTCGACGAGATCCGGCAGTTCGGATCGACCTCCATCCAGGTGATGCGCCGCCTGCGCGCCGCGCTGGTTGAACTGTCGGTGTGCGTTGATGGGGAGCGGGCGAAACTCGTTCTCGGCTACCTCATTCACCTCGATTCCGGGATTGAGCACTCGGGCTTCGATCCGCAGGACCGCGCCGCGGCCCGCATCGAGGACCGGCAAGGTCTCGGCCTCTCGCACCATAAGGGGGGCGGAGCAGCCTCGGAAGAAATGGGACGGGCGGTCTCGTGATCACGCAAGCAGCCGGATGGACGCGGGCGAAATTGCGGGCCCCGCGCGTGGCGGCCGCGGCGGGTATCCTGTTTTCGGTGCTGCTTCTCGCGGTGTTCTGGTTGATGCGCCGGTCTGTGCCGCCCGATCCGCTCGAACCGGGTGCTTGGCTGCAGGGTGGCACCGGCAACGTCGCCTTGGCATTGAACCTCGTGCCTTTCGCGGGCGTGGCATTTCTGTGGTTTGTCGGCTTTCTGCGCGACCGGCTCGGCACGCGCGAGGACCAGTTCTTTGCGACGATCTTTTTCGGCAGCGCCGTCCTGATGCTGGCCATGTTGTTCGCCGCCGCCGCGGTGATCGGCGCCGTCATTCTGGCTTTCCACGCCGCGCCGGGCGTGCTGATCAACTCCGCAACGTTCCATTTCGGCCGCGGGCTGGCGTACGGAATGGTCAACATCTACCTCGTCAAGACCGCCTCCGTGTTCATGATGACGACGTCGACGATCGCCCTCTACACGGGTCTCACGCCGCGTTGGCTGGCCTATGGCGGGTATGCAGTCGCGGCCGTCCTCCTCATCGGAAGCTACTACATCGACTGGAGCCTCGTCGTCTTTCCGTTCTGGGTACTCCTGGTGAGCGTCAACATTTGGCTCAAGAGAGACGAGGGCGAGGTGCGCCCGTGAGGTCGTTGCGCCAGCTGTTCCTAGGAGAAGAGTTGATCCGCCTCGTCATCCGTCTCGGATTGCTGGCTCTGTTGATCACATGGACGTTCGTTCTGATACGCCCGTTTGGAGCGATCCTTGCCTGGGCCCTGGTGCTGGCCGTAGCGTTCAACCCCGTCTTCGTCAGGCTGGCGAAGATCCTGGGCGGCCGTCCGAAGCTTGCGGCCGGGATCCTCACCGGCGTCAACCTAGCCATCCTGATCGGGCCGGCGGCGTGGCTCGGCATCGGCGCGGTCGAAGGAATCAGGAATTTAGCCGGGCAGTTGATTGCGGGCGAGTTCAGGATCCCATCTCCGCCGGAGGCGGTCAAAAGCTGGCCGCTGGTCGGATCGACGCTCTACGAATTCTGGGACGAGGCTTCGTCGAACATCCGCCTGGTGCTGCGCCAAGTAACCCCTTACCTGAAGCCGATGGCCGGAACGCTCCTGGGGTTTGCGGGCGATGCCGGCATTGGCGCGATAAAGTTTCTGCTGTCGGTCGCAGTGGCTGGATTCATGCTGCCGTACGGACAGGTGCTTGTGTCCGCTGGACGGCGGTTCCTGTCGCGGATCGTCCCGGAGCAAAGCGAACACTTCCTGGATCTGGCAGGTGCGACCATCCGCGCAGTGGCTCAGGGCGTGATAGGTATTGCGGTCATTCAGGCTCTGCTCGCCGGTATCGGCTTCAAGCTGGCAGGCATTCCGGCCGCCGGCCTTCTGGCATTCATCGTGCTGCTACTCTCAATCGTGCAGATCGGTGCCGCGATCGTCATGCTGCCCGTGATCGTTTGGATCTGGACTGACAAGGACGTCACCACGGCAGTTCTGCTGACGCTGTTTCTGATCGTCGTCGGTCTGATCGACAACGTCTTGAAGCCGCTGCTGATGGGCCGAGGACTCACCACCCCGACGCTGGTGATCCTGATCGGCGTGATCGGCGGGACCTTCGCGCATGGGATCATCGGCCTGTTCATCGGACCCATCGTCTTGTCGGTAGCCTGGGAGCTGACGGTGGCGTGGATCGCCACCGACCGTTCCGAAGCAGCCCGCAATGCATCCGACCGTTGACCTAAGTCAACGTATCTCCATGCCACGGGCTCTCTATGAAGCGCGGACAAGAGAGGTCGGAACATGTCGATGGAAATTCCAAATCTCCCGGGTGGTCCCATGTCCGGGCTCGTCGCCTCGGCGGTCGAATATCTGGTCGATGCAGGGCAGCGCAGCGTGCTGTTCCTGGACATCATGCGCCGGCGCGGCGACCAGTATCGCGAGCACGTGGCGCAGACGGCTCCGCACGTCCTGCAATATGCCGCCGAATTGATCATCGACGGGCGCAAGCTCGACGAGCCGGTCAACTACGCTCTGGTCCGCATCATCCCGCCAAAGGGCGTCGAGATTGATCTCGAGCGGCGGCCGTTCATCGTGGTCGATCCGCGGGCCGGACACGGCCCGGGCATCGGTGGGTTCAAAGCCGACAGCGAGATCGGCGTCGCGATGAAAGCGGGCCATCCGTGCTATTTCATCGGCTTCCTGCCGGAGCCGATGCCGGGGCAGACCATCGAGCGCATCGCCCGCGCCGAAGCGCTGTTCATCGAGAAAGTCATCAACCTGCATCCCAAGGCCGATGGCAAACCCTGCGTGATCGGCAACTGCCAGGCCGGCTGGGCCGTCATGATCCTGGCGTCATTGCGTCCGGAATTGTTCGGGCCGCTGATCATTGCCGGCGCGCCGCTTGCCTATTGGGCGGGCGTGCACGGCAAATATCCGATGCGCTACTCGGGCGGACTTCTGGGCGGAAGCTGGCTGACGGCGCTCGCCAGCGATCTCGGCGCCGGCAAATTCGACGGCGCCTGGCTGGTGCAGAATTTCGAGAACCAGAATCCGTCCAACACTCTGTGGACCAAGCAGTACAACGTTTATTCGAAAGTCGACACGGAGGCGGACCGTTACCTCGAATTCGAACGCTGGTGGGGCGGACACGTCAATCTGAACGCGGAGGAAATCCAGTTCATCGTCGATGAGCTCTTCATCGGCAACAATCTGGCGGCGGGCAAGATCGGGATGTCCGACGGCAAGAAGGTAGACCTGCGCAATATCCGATCGCCGATCGTCGTATTCTGTTCCGAAGGTGACAATATCACCCCACCTCAGCAGGCGCTGGACTGGATCCTCGATTGTTATGCCGATGTCGATGAAATCAGGGCTTACGGGCAGACGATTGTCTATACGGTGCACCAGACTGTCGGCCATCTCGGCATCTTCGTATCCGGGGGCGTTGCCAAGAAGGAACACGCCGAGTTCTCGAGCAACATCGATCTGATCGACGTGTTGTCGCCCGGCCTCTATGAGGCCACTTTCGAAGCAAAAGGCGAAGAGACCACGAGCTCCGATATGGTGGTCGGCCAATGGGTCATGCGTTGCGAAGCACGGACCCTCGACGATATCCGCGCCATGGGTGCCAATTCGCCAGAGGACGAACGGCGTTTTTCCGCCGCCAAGCGTGTGTCCGAGATCAATCTGGCCGCTTACCGGAAGTTCGTCCAGCCCTGGATCAAGAATGTCGTGAGCCCGCAAGTGGCGGAAACGATGCGCAACCTGCATCCATTGCGGCTGCAGTACGAGGCCTTCAGCAGCCAGAACCCGCTCATGGCCACCGTCAAGTCGGTCGCAGAGGAGATCGAGGACAAGCGCAAGCCGGTGTCGAAGGACAATCCGTTCCTGGCCTTTCAGGAGCAGATGTCCAAGCAGATCGTCCACGCGCTCGATAGCTGGCGCGACGCAACCGAGGCGCTGTGCGAAACGGTCTTTCTCAATCTGTACGGATCGCCGGCCGTGCAGGCAGCGCTGGGGATCGATCCAAAGTCGGAGCCGTCGCGCCGGCGGGAGATGTCCGCGGAGCACCGGACGATGCTCGAGAAGCGGATTGCCGAACTGAAATCAAGGGTCGGCGATGGTGGTCCTCGTGAGGCGGCCATTCGAAGCCTGCTCTACATCGGCTCGGCACGCGGAATGGTGGACGAGCGCAGCATCGAGGCGCTCCGTCGCGTGCGGCGGGACTACAGTGGGCCTCGCCTTTCGCTCTCCGAGTTCAAGATGCTGGTCCGAGAGCAGTTCTTCATTCTGCTCCTGGATCAGGAGGGAGCCCTCGCAGCCATCCCGAAGATGCTGCCTGATGACATCGACCAGCGCCGGGCTCTGTTCGACTCGATGCGCGACGTGCTCTCCGCCAGCGGCGAGCTTGTCGGCGAGCCCGCAAGGCGACTTCAGCGGATTGCGGCGCTTCTTGGCATTGAGACGGGAGGGGAGAGCGAGAGCAACGTTGCCCCTTTCGACCAGGCGAAAGCATCGTAACGGCCGTTCAGAGGATCGGGAGCAGCATCATGGCCGCCGAAACCGGGCAATCGCAATCCCCCAGCAAGTATGATCGGCTGATTGCGGCAGCCAAGTCCGTTCCTCCCGTCCCAACCGTCGTGGTGCATCCCTGCGACGAGACTTCGCTGCGGGGCGCCGTCGACAGCGCACAGGCCGGGATCATCCGGCCGATCCTGGTCGGTCCCGAGGGCAAGGTCAGAGACACGGCGAGAAAGCTCGATCTCGACATTTCGGGGTTCGATGTCGTCGATGCCGCGCATAGCGAGGACGCTGCCGCCAAAGGAGTCGAACTGATCCACGCCGCCAAGGGCGAGATGCTGATGAAGGGCAGCCTGCATACTGACGAGTTGATGCGGGCTGTCACCGCAAAGGCAGGAGGTCTGCGCACCGATCGCCGGATCAGTCACGTGTTCGTCATGGACGTGCCGGCCTACGCCGAGACCTTGTTCGTGACGGACGCTGCCATCAACATCTTTCCCGACCTCGACGCCAAGCGCGACATCATCCAGAATGCGATCGATCTCTACACGCAGGCTGGCTTCGGCAAGGCGCCGCGCGTGGCCATCCTGTCGGCGGTCGAGACCGTCACCTCCAAGATTCCATCAACGATCGAGGCGGCTGCGCTCTGCAAGATGGCCGATCGCGGACAGATCACCGGTGGTGTGCTCGATGGACCCCTGGCCTTCGACAATGCGATCGACCTCGAGGCGGCGCGCATCAAGGGCATCAAGTCCGAGGTCGTCGGTCGGGCCCAGATCCTGGTCGTTCCCGATCTCGAGGCAGGCAACATGCTGGCGAAGAATCTCGCCTATTTCGCCAAGGCCGATGGCGCCGGCATCGTGCTCGGCGCCCGTGTGCCGGTCGTTCTGACTTCGCGGGCCGATACGCCGCGTGCGCGAATGGCCTCTTGCGCAGTGGCATCGCTTTACGCCAACGCGCGCCGCCAGCATGCGCCAACGATAGCTGCGTGATCCCCATGGATACGATCCTCGTCGTCAACGCCGGCTCCTCGAGCGTCAAGTTCCAGATCTTCTCGGTCGAAGGTGAGGGCCGGCTGCGGCGACAGATTAAGGGCCAGATGGATGGCATCGGCAGCCGTCCGCGGCTGAAGGCAAGCGACGCGGCGGGCGATCCCATTGCCGACCGTGCCTATCCAATCGAGGCAGTGCCGGACGTTTCAACTGCAATGGCCGTCGCCGGTGAGTGGCTGCGCGAGGAGCTCCGCATTCACCCTATTGCGGTCGGACATCGGGTGGTGCATGGGGGCCCGGACTACGACAAGCCCGCCTTGATCGACCACGGCTTGGTGGCCCGGCTCGAGCGCTTTACAAACCTTGCACCGCTGCACCAGCCGCACAATTTGTCGCCGATCCGCTCGATCCTGACGAACTTCCCGGCGCTGCCGCAGGTCGCTTGCTTCGACACCGCATTTCACCGCACGCATGCGGCCTTGGCGGACTACTATGCGATCCCGCATCAGCTTCATGCGGAGGGCGTGCGGCGCTACGGTTTTCACGGCCTGTCCTACGAGTACATCGCGAGAACACTGCCGAGTGCTGCGCCCGAAATCGCAAAGCGTCGGGTGATCGTCGCTCACCTCGGCAGCGGCGCGTCGATGTGCGCAATGAAGGACGGGCTTAGCGTCGAGAGCACGATGGGCTTTACGGCTCTGGACGGTCTGCCGATGGGAACGCGCCCGGGCCAGCTTGATCCCGGCGTGGTGCTCTACCTCATGGCCGAGAAGGGCATGTCGGCCGCGAGCGTGCAGGACTTCCTGTATCGCGAATGCGGCCTGAAGGGCCTTTCCGGCGTCAGCAACGACATGCGCGAGCTGGAAAAGAGCGAGGATCCCAAAGCAAAGCTCGCAATCGACTATTTCGCTTATCGGATCGGCCTCAACGCCGGGATGCTGGCAGCCGCTTTGCAAGGTCTCGACGCCTTCGTCTTCACCGCCGGGATCGGCGAGAACTCCGCAACCATTCGCGCCCGCGTCGTCGAGCAGCTCGGTTGGCTCGGAGTCGCGCTCGATCCTGTCCCAAACTCGCGCCACGCGCTGCTGATTTCGAAGCGCGGCAGCCTCATTCCAGTCTACGTGGTGCCAACCGACGAAGAGCTGATGATCGCGCGGCATACGCTGTCGGTGCTGATGAACACGCCATCGAGCAACCCCAAGCAGGAGAGGGTATCATGATTCCCGTATATCCGGAGACCAAGGTCGCCCTGAAGGGCAAGAAGGGGCTCGTCGTCGGCATCGCAAACGATCAGTCCATCGCCTGGGGCTGCGCAAGGGCGTTCCGCGCGCTCGGTGCCGAACTCGCGGTGACCTATCTGAACGATCGTGCCAAGAAGCACGTCGAGCCGCTTGCGCAGGCGCTGGAGGCGCCGATCTTCTTGCCGCTCGACGTCATGGTCGAAGGCCAGACGGAGCAGGTGTTTGACGCAATCGCGAAGGAATGGGGACAGCTCGATTTTCTGCTGCACTCGATCGCATTCTCGCCCAAGGAGGCACTGCACGGCCGTGTCGTCGACGTCGGCCGCGAGGGTTTCCTCAAGACCATGGAGGTCTCCTGCTGGTCCTTCCTCCGGATGGCTCATTTGGCCGAGCCGCTCATGAAGAACGGCGGCACGATGTTCACCATGACCTACTATGGCAGCCAGATGGTGGTCGAGAACTACAACATCATGGGTGTCGCTAAGGCGGCGCTGGAATCGGCGGTTCGTTACGTGGCAGCCGAGTTGGGCCCGAAGGGGATTCGCGTGCATGCAATCTCGCCAGGACCGCTGGCCACCCGTGCGGCCTCGGGCATTCCCGAGTTCGATGAGCTGATGGATAAGGCCCAATCGAAAGCACCGGCGCGGAACCTGGTGAGCATCGACGACGTCGGCAACGCCACCGCGTTCCTGGCGCTCGACGGCGCCAAGCTCATCACCGGCGGAGTGCTCTACATCGATGGCGGATACCACATCATCGATTGAGCTGGGCGAGGCCGAGGGAGGGAGAATGCGTATCGTCTTGCTGAGCATGGTGTTGCTGGTCATCAATTCCGTGTCCGGGCATGCCCAGACCTATGACCCGCGATATCCCGTCTGCATGAAAGTCTACGAGGGATCTCTGGGCGGCGGGGAGTGGATTGACTGCAGCTACACGTCCATCCCGCAATGTCGGGCGTCAGCATCCGGCCGTGCGGCCAGCTGTGAGATAAACCCGTACTTTGCCCAGATGCAAAGGCCTGCTTGGGGTCATCCCGCCTACCGACGCCCTTACTGACGGACTTGTCAGGCGAAGGCCATGGCGCCCACCATGTCTCAGCGATAGTGCAGCGCGATCAACTCGGCGACACAGGCCGGCTTCGCGCCGCCTTCAATCTCGATCACGAGGTGATAATTCACGCGCAGTCCGTCGGGCGGTACGTCCTCGGCTTCCGCGATTGTCACGCGTCCACGCAGTTTGGATCCAGCCGGCACGGGCGCGAGATAGCGGATCCGGTCTGCGCCATAGTTGAGTGTATTGCGCAAGCCCTTCAGGCCGATCACGGATCGAATGAACAGCGGCGCGAGCGCGAGTGACAACAGCCCGTGAGCGATGGTCTTGCCGCCGGGCATCTCTTTCCTGGCGCGCTCCTGATCGACGTGAATCCATTGCTCGTCGCAGGTCGCTTCCGCAAACTGGTTGATCCGCTCCTGGGTGATCTCGATCCAGTCGCTCACCCCGATCTCGGCGCCAACGGCCGCCTTGATTTCCTTGAAGTCGCTGAATATCCGCATGCTTCCCTCGCTCATATCTTCATTTCAGGGACGCTGTCGCCGACTATGAGCTCGGCCTCAGTGACTGCCATGACCTCGCCGACGCTGACGCCGGGAGCGGTCTCAAGCAGGGTCGCGTTGCCGTTCGGAAAGCCGATCACCGCGAGGTCAGTGACCACCAGGCTCACCGGGCGGCCCGACGTCAGGGGCAGGTTGCAATTCTTGACGATCTTCGACTTGCCCTTCGCCGCATGCTGCATGGCGACGATAACCCGCTTGGCGCCGCTGACCAGATCCATCGCGCCACCCATGCCGGGCACCATCTTGCCGGGGATCATCCAGTTGGCGAGGTGTCCGCGCGCATCGACTTGCAGGCCGCCGAGCACGGTTACGTCGACATGGCCGCCGCGGATCAATGCGAATGACATGGCGCTGTCAAATGTGCTTGCGCCCGGCAGGGCACTGATGGGTCGGCCGCCGGCGTCGGTGAGCAGGGGATGCGCCAGTCCCTGTTCCGGAATGGGGCCGGTGCCTATCAGCCCGTTTTCGGACTGGAAGAACACTTTCAAATCGGGCGAGACATAGTTGGCGACGAGGGTCGGAATACCGATGCCGAGATTGACGAGGTTGCCGGCCTTGAGCTCTCGTGCAACCCGTCGGGCGATGATCTCCTGTGCATCCATGATGTCACCCGTTGGGGTTCGTAATGAGATAGTCGACCAGCGGTGCCGGTGTCACGACGTGGTCGGGCGCGATGACGCCCACGGGCACGATGTGCTCCGCGGTCACGATCACGGTATCGGCCGCCATGGCCATCACCGGATTGAAATTCCGGGACGTCAACGCATAGGAGAGATTGCCGAGGTAGTCGGCGAGGAAGGCATGCACCAGAGCGAATTGGGCGCGTAGCGCGGTTTCGAGCAGATACGGCCTGCCGTCGAGTTCGATCTTGCGCTTGCCCTCCGCAACCAGCGTGCCGACGCCGGTCGGCGTGAGCACGCCCCCCAAGCCGCTGCCGCCGGCGCGGATACGCTCGGCGAAAGTGCCCTGCGGAATGAGGTCAACCGCGACCTGGTTCGTCAGCATTTGCTGCTGCGCCTTCGGATTGAGACCGATGTGGGTGGCGGTCAGCCGCGACACCAGCGTTGCGTCAAACAGCTTGCCAACCCCTCTGCCCGGCGTGGCCGCGTCATTGCTGATGATCGTAAGGTTGCTCTTCTTCTGTCGGACCAGCTCGTCGAGCAAACGCTCCGGCGTCCCGACCCCCATGAAGCCGCCGACCATGATGCTGGCGCCGGTGGGTATCATCGCGACGGCTTCTTCGACGGATACGGCCCGCATGGTGAACTCCGATCGGTTCGTCCGCGGAATGTTGGCGGGCGGTCAGCGTCGTCCTTTGACTTGGGTCAAGACTGGGCGCCGATTTCGTCGCTTGAAATGTCAATGCTCTCGAGCAGACCTTCGACGTCTCCGAGAGCATCTGGATCGGGACACCCGTCAATCTCAATCGCGAGAGGGAAAGCAAGGAACTAGAGCGTCGAATGGCCGAAATCCGGCATCCGCATTTGGTGCTGTGGGGAGAGCGGGACGGGCGAAATCCCGGCGCTCTATGTCGGCTATTTCGGCGCCTGGTTGGGAGGACTAGCGAGATAGCAGCATCGCTATCGGAAACGACGAACGAGGACAAGATCATGGCCGGCACGACCAAACTCTCGGTTGAGAAAGCGCTCGAAAAGCTGCGGCGCGACGAGCTGCAAGAGACCGGGTCGGAACAGCGCGATGAGAAGACCGAGGCGCTGCAGAAGGAGATCAAGCGCATGAGAGCACAACGGCAGCGCCTCGACCGAACCTCGTCCAAGCCTGGTTGAGCTGCGTTCGGCGGATGGCACTGCAATTCCTGGCTGGCGGCCTCGTCAGCGCGATCAACATCATGATCCATGCGATTGTGACGGTCGGTGCTATCGGCATCGCTCGGACCGCCGGCTTGAGGCACACCCACCGGCCGAGGTTGCACCTGATGGCCGTCATGGTCGCGACGGCAGCGGTGCTCATGCTCGCGCACATGCTGGAGGTCCTGGTCTGGGCGCTCGCCTATTGGATCCTCGGTGCTGCGCCCGCGGAATCCGGTCTGCTCTATTTTGCCTTCGTCAACTACACCACGCTGGGTTACGGCGATATCACGCCGGTTCAAGCGTGGCGTTTGACCGGGCCGATGACTGCCATGAATGGCATCCTTCTGTTCGGCTGGTCCACCGCCGTGCTGTTCGAAGTCTTGCGCAAGACGCTCGAGCACCTCGCTGCGATCCGCGTTTCCGGGATTAGTCTTGCAGATCGATAGTGGCGAGCTTCTGACGATCCGACAATACGATCTGGCGCTGGGTGTTGCCGAGAAATTCAATAACGCCAAGCTCATGCAGCCGCGACAATGCGCGCGAAACGGTTTCAAGCGTCAGGCCGAGATAGTCGGCGATATCGCGGCGGGACATCGGCAGCGCGATAACCTCGGCTCCTGTCAGGCGCTGGTCCATCTCCAGGACGAAGGCGGCAACACGTTCCAGCGAGGTCTTGCGCCCCAACAGCAGCATATGGTCCTCGGCGTGCTGAAGGTTATTCGTCGTCATGTCGAGCAGGTTGTTGGCAACCATGGGATCGCTATCGGCAACCGTCTCCAGCGTTTGCCTGCGGATCAGCCGGACCGTTGTGTCCACGATAGCCTCCGCCGTGAAGCGGTGCGAACTGCCGTTCTCCAGCCCGAAGATGTCGCCGGTGAGGTGAAACGCGCCGATTTGACGGCGCCCGTCGGCGAGGAGCTTGTAGCTTCGCACCGCGCCGGCCTTGACCTGATACACATAATCCGCGGGCTCCTTGTCGCCGTAAATCTCGGTCCCCTTCTTGTAGAAGGATTCGCTTAGACTAACGGCCGGATTCGAACCGCTGGTCATTCCGAGGTCGCGAAGTGAGTTCGGCCGGTGCCGGGGATCGGTTGTGGTGTGCACAAACATAGCCAAATCCTCACCGAATTGCTGAATTGGTCTCAGATCAGATGTTCATTGGGAGGAATGCAACGCGCTGTCCCACTCCCGCCGGCGTTGATTTACGGCTAAAGAGGATGTTCTCGTCCATTGTCTCTAGGGACATTGTACCTTGGTACAGGGTCGAAGGGGGCACGGACAGAAAGAAGGATCAGGGAACCTGGCATTTTATCTGAACTGCGGTACGCTCAAGCCACTGAGAGGTAGAATTGCCCGGTCTGGTTTATGTGGTTGATGACGACGCTTCGTTCCGGACGGCAATTGAACGCCGCCTGAAGCTGGCGGGTTACGATGTCGAAGCCTATGCATCTGCAGAGGAGCTGCTGGGACGTCTACCGAGCGTCGAGCAGCCTGCTTGCGTGCTGCTCGACGTGAAGATACCCGGCTTGAGCGGTCCCGATCTGCAAGCTCGGTTGATCGAGGTCGGTTCGACACTGCCGATCATCTTCGTCACCGGCTATGCCGATACTGCAACGACCGTGCGCACGATCAAGGCTGGCGCGGAGGATTTCCTGACAAAGCCGGTATCTTCAGAGCAGTTGATCCATGCCATAGAGCGTGCATTGGCGCGTCACAACGCCGAGCAGAGCCAGAGAAACAGGCTCGATGCGTTTCACGCTCTCCTGTCGGGCCTCACGCCGCGAGAACGCCAAGTCTTTGATCTCGTCGTCCGCGGCAAGATCAACAAGCGAATCGCACACGAACTCGGAACGACGGAGCGCACGATCAAGGCGCATCGTCATCAGGTAATGGATAAGATGCGTGTCCATTCCTTTGCAGAACTGGTCTCGATTGCGGAGCGACTCGGATTGATTAGTGCGAACTTGCCTGGAGATCGGGCATAGGACATGCAACCACACGCCGTGTGTGGTCGACGATGATCCATCGTCCGGAGGAGCATGAGGCGGCTCCTCCACGAGTATGACCTCCCTCGTTGCTCCAACCGAGCCTGATCTCACCATGCTCTAGCGGGCCATGCTGTCTCCCGATGAGCCCGCCGAGCATGATCCCGCCGTTCAAAGCGCAATTCTGTTGATTTTGATCAACGGTCCGGCGACGGATGAGCCCACGTTAGGATTCGATCACCACCTCATTTGGGAGGGGACGAGCATGACGGGAATTGCCAAGCGTCTTGGACTGATCGCGGCGGCATCGATCTTCGTGGCGGCTCCGCTGTCGCTCCAGCCATCGTCGACGAGCCATTTGACGGTATCTCTGGAGAGAGCCGAAGCCCGGGTCGGGCGGCCGCTGACGCCGACGAGCGTGGCCGGTGTTAATCGCCGGGTGCATCGCCGAGCCTATTATGGCGCTGCCGCCACGGGTGTCGCACCTTATGGTACTTACCGCTACAGGCGAGCCTGCGGCTACTATCCGTATCCACCCTGCTACTGAGATTAGACGTGGAGCTGCCGCTACATGGCCATTTATGGACATGTGCGCTGAGCCCCACTTCGTGCCGTTTGGAGTCGTGAAACAGGAGGTGCTCATGAAGTCGTCGTCCAAGGTTTTCGGATCCGCCACCCTCAGCGCAATGGCGTTGAGTGCGTCATTGGCCATTCTAGGGCTCTCGGCCAGCAGCGGCCCGGCAGCCGCAGTGGTGTACTGCCAGTACATCGGCTATCCCCCGAGCTGCGTCGCTAGACCGGGCGTCGTGCTCGCGCCGCGTCCGGTCGCCCGTGCCGTCGCTCGCGAAGCTGTGCGGCCGGGAACACCGATGAACCGCGGCGGGCCGGTCAACCGGGTGGGACGCCGCTGAGTTCGGTGCCCGAGCTCTGCACGATGGTTGAACCCCGGCTTTCAGGCCGGGGTTTTGCTTGACAGAACACCCGGAGAATGCGTGCACCAGCAAGGCTGGAGAGCAGGGCACTACGGAGAGCCTCGTAGGTGCAGCCAAGCTTGCGCCAGATCAAGTTCCCTTGGCTGACCTCTACTAGCGCTTGTTGCTCGTGCGGCGGTGTCCAGAACGGACACAGGTGAAATGAGTGGCATCATGCCTTTCAAGACACTCACGTTGCATTCGCTGATCTACTTTGCGGGCATTGACGACGTCGATGGCCGCCACCAGACAATCTCGTTACCCGGCATGTCGGCATAACGTCAGCCATTCGTCGGACAAATCGCAATCGCTCGGGGAGGAGTGATAGGTTGCCGGTAGTCCAATCGAAGCGGAAGGTGAAGGAGCCGGCCCGCGTACAGCCGCGAGAACTGCTCAAGGCGGGCAAAGCGGTTTGCAAGCCTCCAATCGATGTGCCTGGTCGATGCTTTGCGGCCGCTGCGACAATCCAGAGGTCGGTCTAGCCTTTGCAGCGCAACCGCAACGGTCGCCGCTGCTCTGCATCAGGGCAAGATCTCGATCGACGTATTCTGGGGTCCCTGAGTTTGGATTAATTCGAACAGCGATTGCGCGTGATCGGGTGCCAGCCGAATGCACCCATGCGACACCGCACGCCCCAGGTTGCGGATCTCATATGTGCCGTGGATTGCATACCCGCGATGGAAGAAAACCGAATAGGGCATCGGTGTGAAGTCGTAGAGCCTCGAGTAATGCATGCGCTGGAGAGAATATGGCCGGTATGTGCCGGTGGGCGTGCGGTAGCCACGCCGGGCGGTCGAGACAGGCCAGTTCGCAAAGCCGGCTCCGTCGACGCTGACCAGCATGGTCTGGGTGGAAAGCTGAACGCGGACCGTGACGGCTGAGTGAGCGCTTTGACCGGCGAAACCGATGAGCAGCACTGCGGTCAGAATCAGGATCGAAGGTAACCGTGAAGTCATTTGAATTCTTCTAAGGCTTTCGCTGACGCAACAGGACGGCTGGGTATTGATGCGGTCGGGCTGGTCGCCTTCAGCGTCGCGCGCGCCTCTGCAAGAGAGCCATCCCCCAAGGTTGCTGCAAGCTATGCGAGTTTTGGGCGTGCATTTTGATCCGACGCAAGTTGACGCCTTGCAGCTTGGTATCGATTGGCAATTCGACGCGTCTAAGGTGATTTCATACTGAGTTCACGCGCAACTTGCCGGACCCCGCATCCGGGCAAATACGGAGGTCAAGCTGAACTTGTTGCAGATCAAGCTCGCACGGCTACGGCCTGCCTAGCATTCATGCATTGTTAAATTCAGTCGGAGTTTCTACGATGCTGCTCAGGACGAACACCTCCAGCAGCCGTCCGGTTGACGGGCACCTTGCGGCACTTGCAGGCGAGCATGTGCTCTGCAGTGAATTTCGATATCGCAGAGCGACGGAAATCTTCGGCGAAGGCGAGGAGACGGAATACGTCTACCAGATCATTTCCGGCGCAGTGCGGACTTACAAGCTGCTCTCGGATGGCCGCCGGCAGATCAATTCGTTCCACCTGCCTGGCGACATGTTCGGGCTCGAGAATGGCGCGACGCATCGTTTCACCGCTGAAGCGGTTGTCGAGACCAGGGTGCGCATCACCAGGCGACGCAGCCTTCTCGACACAATGCGAAGTCGAGGATCGGGTGCTTCGAAGTTTCTTGGTCTGGTGACGCGTAACTTGCAGCATGCGGAGAATCACATGCTTCTGCTTGGCCGGAAGACGGCACTGGAGCGAGTGGCGGCGTTCCTGCTCGAAATCGACGAGCGGCTGGGTTATCCCCAGGTCCTGGTGTTGCCAATGAGCCGTCGCGACATTGCCGATTATCTCGGACTGACCCTTGAGACGGTCTCTCGCGCGTGCTCGACGCTGCGCGACCAGAAGATGCTGAAGTTCGAAGGAGCGACACAGCGGCAGATCGTGCTGCTCGACCGTAAAGGACTTGGCGAGTACGACGCCTGACGGCACTTGCGCGCCGGACGGCCAGTTCACTCCTCGACATTCTGCTCGAGCGTCTGCGCCGGCGGCCCCTTGCGGGTCGCACTGAACCGGGCGAGCGGCAGCGACGTCGTCAGCGACAGCAGATTGGAATCGACGACTTCGAGCGTCAGTGTCGTTCCCGTTTCCATCTCCTTGACCAATTTGGAGTTCGCCACGTCGGCTGCGATGCAGCCATTGCTGAGGCACCAATTGTAGGGAAAAGGGTAATAGGCGCCGGTGTCGACCTTCAGCTTGGCGGGTATACGCAGGTACATGCCGACGGGGACGAAGATCTGCACGCGCGCGTTGCCACCCTTCTCTCGTTCGATCAGATCGATCCGAACCGCCATCTGTCCGGTTTCATACGTTCCCGAGATCGACGTCCTGCAAAGCTGCGGGGCTCCGGCTGCCTTGAAGCAGAGCTTCTTCCACTCGCCGTACTTGATGTCGGTCGCCGACCGCTGCCCGCGTGGTCCGACCTCCGCGAGGACAGGCGCCGTCATGGCACCAACCGACAGCAGCGCCGCGAGGCAGGTCCTGCCAATCCAGTTGCGAGCGGAGTTATGATCGCAAAGGTGCATATCTAGGCCCTCCAAGTGCCAGCACGGCCATCACTTCATTGCGTCGAGAAATCTGGTGACAAGCGGCGACCAGACTGGGATCGCATCGGGCGAACCGATAAAATAATGTCCTTCGCTGCCGAAAGGCGGCATCAGGTGGTACTCGGCCTTGCCACCGGCATCGACGAAGGCCTGATGCATCCGCTTCGACAATACCGGGCCGAAGAACGTGTCGTTTTCGATGTAGATCCACAACATCGGCACCCGCGAGGTGCGGCCGAATTCTCCTGTCGTCTCGACCAGCTTGTCGGGCGCGCAATTGTTGTTCGGCTTGCCGTCGACCCGGCCCCCACGGCCTGCGGCGAAGGTGATGATCGCCTTGACTTGCGGCGGGTTCAGGCTCGACAGGGCGACCGAGGCCCAGCCTCCGGCAGATTGTCCGACTACGATCACGCCGTCAGGCAGGACGCGCTTCTCGGCAACCATGTACTCGATGATCCAGAGGTTAGCCTGCGCAACGGCAAGACCCGCATCGCGGAAATTCGGATTGGTGCACTTTCCGACCTTCGAGAAGAACGGTCCGTAGATCCCCCGCTCGGGGATGTCGATAGCGGAAGCGCCATATCCCGTGCCGACCGGCGCCACCACGAGATAGCCTTGCCTTGCGAACCACTTGGCGGCGTCGCGAAACTCAACCAGCGGAAAGAAGCTGCGTTCGGTCGGGTTGAGCGACACGCCATGGTTCATGATCACCAACGGGAAGGGGCCATCGCCCACGGGGCGCACCAGATAAGCGAACGTCGGGAGCGGCAATGGCAGAGCCCAGATCTCTTCCTGAATGCGTCGTGGAGCGGCTTGATCGTCGGCACAGGCGGGCGCAATCAAGAAGGCCAGCAATACCAGCGCTGCTGCCCGTAGCGTTCGTTGGAGTAAGGAATATGCCTGCACTCCATCCTCCTCATCCGGCAAAAGTCGCGGCTACGATGATGGGGCCGAGCACCGTCAGAACGACGTTCCCCACTGCATATGGCACGGCGACGCCGAGCACCGGCGTCTGGCTTTCGGCAACTTCGCAGGCGCCCGTTACGGCGGCGTCGACGGTCATGGCGCCTGCCAACGCGCCGCAGGTCACGACCGGGTTCATACGCAGCACGTGGTAGGCGAACAGCGTCGCCACTATCAGTGGCACAAGCGTAACGACGAGACCCATGCCGACCAGCAGCAAGCCATGTGCCTGGATTGCGATCCAGGCGGCATGGCCGTTGCCGAGGCCAATGGCGGCAATGAAGCCGCCGAGGCCCAGGTCGCTCAACGTCTGTTGCGCTGCTGGCGGCATCGCGCCCATGGTCGGCCGGCGTGACCGCAGCCAGCCGCAGACGAGGCCCGCAATCAAGGCGCCGCCGCCGCCGCCGAGCGTCAGCGCAATGCCACCGACCCTGAAGCTGATCAGGCCGGCCAGCAGGCCGGCGGCAATGCCGGCCGCGAGAAAGGCGATGTCGGCGCGGTCACCGGCGCGCAGAATTTGGCCGACTTGGGCTGCTGCGCGCTCGATGTTGCGGCTGGTGCCGACCAGGGTCATGACGTCGCCGACATAGATGCGCGTGTCCGGACTGAGCGGTACCTCGCGCCCCATTCGCGTCAGGGTCCGCAGGAACACGCCGCGCGCATTGCTGCCGACGCGATCGGCGACGTCTTGGACCGAGCGGCCGTGGAGCTTGCGGTTATCGACCAGCACGTCGACGACATTGCCCGGAATGGCCTTCAGGATCTCGTCCGCATCGATCTCAGTGCCGATCACCGGCCGTGCGGCCACAATCACCGCCGTCCGGCCGGCAATCACGAGGTCGTCCCCCGCCTCGAGCACGGTGTCGAGATGCGGCTCAATATCGGCCCCCTGACGCACGATGCGCTCGATGACCGTCCGGCTGCCGATCTCGTCTTCGATCGCCTTGACGGTGCGCCCGGCGGCGGCGGAGACGCGATAGGCGCGCGCCTGGAATTTCCGATAATGCAGGTTTTGCGTCTTAGGCGGCTCGCCGCCCGAAAGCTCGATTTCGAGCTTCTTGGCTTCCTCCTTCAGGTTTACCCCCATCAGCTTGGGCGCGATGAACGGGACATAGATGAGGGTCAGGATATAGCCGAGGACGTAAGTGACCGCGTAACCGGCGGCGATATTTGCCTCTTGTTGCTCAAGCAAAGCCTTTGGTAGCCCAAGCTGTGCCAGGGCTCCCGAGGCAGTGCCGATGACGGAGGATTGCGTCAGCGCCCCCGCGGCGAGACCGGACGCAGTGCCTGGGTCGAGCCCGACCGTAAAGGCAAATGCGAGCACGACGATCAAGCCTGTACCGCCCAGCACGAGCGCCATGGCTACTTGAGCCAAAGTGCGGATGCTCAAGGAAGCAAAGAATTCCGGCCCTGATTTGTAGCCGATCGTGAACACGAACAGGCTGAACAGCATCACCCTCAGCACAGATGGGAACGTGAAGCTGCCGAGTTGCCCGATGAGCACCGCCACGATTAGGGTGCATGCCGTCGTGCCGATCCAGAAGCCGCGGATCCTGACCCCGCCCAGCAGGGTACCGAGGGCGACGGCAATCAGAAGAAATATTTCCGGAGCAGTGGAGATGATCCACCTGACGGTGTCCATGGTCGCTATTCCCCAGCGCATTGCTTGGATCGATTTGAATCCTCAAGGCCTCTCGGAGGCTTGATTCAAGTCAAGCTTTTCCCCGCTCGCGCGGCGTCAATGGGCGATGGTCAGACCGGCGACACACGGCCTCTCGGATATGAGCTCGCAGGATATTGCGGTTAACGCATTGCTGCGTCGCGAAGAGACGGTCGTCGTTGCACTGCTGTTGGCGTTCGCGGGCGGCTGTCTCGATGCCTATACCTGGATCATCCACGGCGTGTTGGCCAACGCTCAGACGGCCAACTTGATCTTCCTCTGGGTCCACGGGGTCGCTGGCGACTGGGCGAGGGCGCTGCATTTCGTCCCGCCGATCATGGCCTTCGCGGCGGGCATTGTGATCGCCGCCTGGCTGCGTCGCGCTGTGGGAGAGAGAGCCAGTGCCATCAGCATACTGGTCGAGATCCTCTTATTGATCGCCATTGGCGTTCTGCACAACCGGCTGCCTGAGATAGCCGGCACGCTGGGGATCTCCCTCGTCGCCGCGATGCAGGCTGCGGTCTTCACGAAGGTCGAGGGTGCGACGTACAGCACGGTGATGATCACTGGTAACATGCGACAGGCTATCGAGGGCATTTTCGCTCTCGCTTCGGGCGGCGGCCCGCCAGGGACGTTGCGGCGATCCGGCATCTTTGCGGCGGTCTGCGGCGCCTTCGGCGCGGGCGCTGCCCTCGGCGCACTCTTGACCAAGGCATCGCCGGATCTTGCGTTGGCGCTTCCGGTGGTTGCCTTGCTGATCGTGCTGCTGCGATGCGAAGTCGTACGCTCGGAGGCGAACTCATGAAGCCGCAATCTGAGCCGCGGATCGGCTGGACGCGTCTGTTTCCGCCCTTCAGCTGGCTGTCCGGATACCGGATGGCATGGCTGCCCTCCGACGCGGTGGCAGGCGTGACACTGGCTGCATACGCAATTCCAGTGTCGCTCGCCTATGCCGCCCTGGCAGGCTTGCCGCCGCAGATCGGTGTTTACGGCTATATTCTCGGCGGGATCGGTTACGCGTTGCTCGGATCCTCGCGCCAGCTCGCCGTCGGACCGACATCGGCCATCTCTTTGATGATTGCGGGCACAGTCGGCTCGCTCGCCGCGGGTGATCCGGTTCGCTATGCGCAGATTGCAAGTCTCGTCGCCTGTGCAGTGGCGCTGCTTTGTCTCATAGCCTGGCTGTTCAAGCTCTCTACTCTCGTTCGTCTGGTCAGCGACAGCATCCTGGTCGGCTTCAAGGCGGGCGCCGGGCTCACCATCATCGTGAGCCAGCTGCCGAGCCTGTTCGGCATTCTTGGCGGCGGCCGCAATTTCTTCGATCGAGGCATCCACATCGTTGGCCAGCTCGGCGATACGAATCTGCTGGTGCTGATGGTCGGTGCCGTTGCGCTCCTGCTGTTGCTGCTCGGCGAGCGGCGGTTGCCCGGCAGGCCCGTCGGCATCACCATCGTCGCCCTATCGATCCTGGCCGCCACATTGCTTGGGCTGCCGGCCATGGGGGTACCCGTCACCGGCAAGATCCCCGAAGGCTTGCCGACCCTTGCCGTACCGACCTTCGGACTGGTCGAGCCGGAAGAGCTGTTTCCCATTGCGGCGGGCTGCTTGCTATTGGCTTATATCGAAGGCGTATCCGCCGCGCGCAGCTTCGCCGCGAAGCACGGATATACATTGAACGTCCGACAGGAGTTCCTCGGTCTGGGCGCGGCCAATCTCGCGGCGGCGTTCGGCCATGGCTATCCAGTCGCTGGCGGGCTGTCCCAATCGGCCGTGAACGACAATGCCGGGGCACGGACACCGCTGGCGCTGGTAATCTGCTCCGTCACCTTGGCGATATGCCTGTTGTTCTTCACTGGCCTGCTGACCAATCTTCCCAAGGCGGTGCTGGCCGCGATCGTCTTTGCCGCGGTGTACAGGCTGGTGGACGTTCCTGCGCTGGTCCGCATGTGGAAGGTCAGCCGGATCGACTTCTACGCGGCGGCCATCGCGCTGATTGCGGTTCTCGTGCTGGGCATCCTCCAAGGTGTGCTGCTCGCTGCGATCGCCTCGATCTTCCTGCTGCTGGCGCGGGCGTCGCAGCCGAATATCGCGTTTCTCGGCCGCCTGCCGGGAACCGGCCGCTATTCCGACAGCGCCAGACACGAGGGCGTAGAGCCCCTGGTCGGCGTGATCGCGTTTCGCCCTGAGGCCTCGCTGCTCTACATCAACGCCGAGACGATCCTGGCAGCAGTGTTGAACGCGCTGCGGAAGTCGGTCGATATCAGGCTGGTGGTCTGCGATCTCTCGGCATCGCCCTATATCGATCTCGCCGGTGCGCGAATGCTGCACGATCTCTATGATGAGCTCGCCTCTCGTCACGTTGCGCTCCGCATCGTCGGCGCGCACGCGCAGCTGCGCGATCTCCTGCGTGCGGAGGGGCTGGCCGAAAAGACCGACAGCGCACAATGGCTGCGGACGCTCGACAGCGTGCTGGGCGCCAGTGATGCGAAGGGCGGCTAACGCCTTTTGCGGTGCGAGATGCACGCCGCTGAAAGTTTTCAAGATCATTCAGACCGTTGACTTGGATCAACGGGGCGCAGCTCCGTGAGGCCACGATCCCGCATCACAATTGCCATGGGAATCGGGAGAGAGACATGTCCAAGGATGCCAACTCTGCAGAGAAGCGTATCGATCGATTTTTTTCCGGGCCCGGAGCGCGGGCCGATGATTGGCGCGATCTCGTGGAAGCAGCGAAGACCTGGGCGCGGGTCGGCAATCGGACGGCCTACGATGCGGCGCTGGCCGAACTCTCGGTCACCGAGGAGTTTCATGGCTATCCCGGTCTGCACCTGATGGCGGCGCTGCGGGAAGCCGCGGCCGCGGGCGACGGATCCACGTCGTTCGCGCTTGCGACCAAGATCGCCCAGGCGCTGGCCACACGGTCGTTCCGTCAGCATGCCGGCGACTGGAGCGCGAAGGACGAGGGCAATGGCGATGTGCCCGAACTGGTGCCGCCGTCGTTTGGCGGGCCCACGACGCGCCGGCCCTATTTCGAAACCCTCATCGTGACCGGCGTGTCGTCCAGCCAGTGGCCGGCACTCGCCGCCGAATGGCGCAAGCTGCGTCGTCCGATCGACGGCTTTATCTATGAGCCCGTCATCGTCGGCAGCCTCGAAGACGCGTTCTGCGCGACCATGCTCAACCCTGACATCGCCGCGGTCATCATCAACGAGGGCTTCGGCCTGCGGTCGCGGCACGACGCGCCCGTCCTTCGCTCGATCATGGCGACGGCCGGCCTCAAGGACGAAGCCGACGCCTCCGCGCTCCGGCTCGCCCAGATCATCAAGAAGGTCAGGCCGGAGCTCGACCTCTACATGATCTCGAATCGTGACGTCGAGGAACTGGCCGGTAATCCCGAAGCCAACGTCGTGCGCCGCATCTTCTACTCGGTGGAAGAGTTGCTGGAGCTGCATCTGTCGATCCTCGAAGGCATCCAGGATCGCTACGACACCCCGTTCTTCGACAATCTCAAGAAATATGCGCAGCGTCCGATCGGAACGTTCCACGCGCTGCCGATCGCCCGCGGCAAGTCCATCTTCAAGTCCGACTGGATCCGCGACATGGGCGAGTTCTACGGCCCGAACCTGTTCCTGGCCGAGAGCAGTGCCACCACGGGCGGCCTCGACAGCATGCTGGAGCCGACCGGCAACATCAAGAAGGCGCAGGAGAAGGCAGCGAGGGCGCTCGGCGCCGATCGCGTCTTCTTCGTCACCAACGGCACCTCGACATCGAACAAGATGGCGGTGCAGGCGCTGCTTGGCCCCGGCGATATCGCGATCGTCGACCGGAACTGCCACAAGTCGCACCATTACGGGATGGTCCTGGCGGGTGCCCAGCCGCTCTATGTCGAAGCCTTCCCGATGACGGAGTATTCGATGTATGGCGCCGTGCCGCTGAAGACGATCAAACAGGCGCTGCTCAATGCCAAGGCCGATGGTCGGCTCGACCGAGTCAAGATGGTCGATCTCACCAATTGCACGTTCGATGGCCACATCTACAACACGCGCCGCGTGATGGAGGAATGCCTCGCCATCAAGCCGGACCTGATTTTCCTGTGGGACGAAGCCTGGTTTGGTTTCGCGCGCTTCTCGCCGTTCCTGCGTCGGCGCACCGCCATGGGCGCCGCCAATGAGATCGAGACGTGGATGCACGATCCTAAGTCTGTGGCAGCCTATGACAAGCAGCAGGCCGAACTCGGCAAGAACCCGTCGGACGAGGTGCTGCTGAAGACCAGGTTGATCCCTGACCCGCGCCAGATCCGCCTTCGCGTCTACCAGACCAACTCGACCCACAAATCGATGTCGGCGATCCGGCAAGGCTCGATGCTCTCGGTCAAGGACGTCGAGTTCCATACGGTCGAGCAGCAGTTCAAGGAAGCGGTCTTCACGCACGCCTCCACCAGCCCGAACCAGCAGCTCATCGCCAGCCTCGATATCTCTCGCCGGCAGATGGAGCTGGAAGGCTACGGCCTCGTCGCCAATGCGATCGAGATCGCGTTCGCCATCCGCCATGCGGTCAACAACAATCCGCTGATCTCGAAATACTTCCGCGTGCTCGGCGCAGATGCCATGGTGCCGGCGCAGTATCGCCAGAGCGGCTTTACCGACTATCTCGCGGCCGGCGTGAACTGGGCGAATACGCTCAAGAGCCTCGACGAGGACGAGTTCTGCCTCGACCCGACCCGCATGACGCTGGTGTGTGGAACGGCCGGCTACGACGGCACGCAGTTCAAGGGCATCCTGGCAAGCGAGTACAACATCCAGGTCAACAAGACCTCGCGTAACTCGGTCCTGGTCCAGTCCAATATCAACAACACCCGCAGCGACGTCGCGCATCTCATTCGCGTGCTCGCCGAGATCGCGGGCGAGATCGATCGCGGGCTTGCTCAAGGCGGCGCCAATGCGAGGAAGACGTTCGAAGCCCGGGTCAAGAGCCTCATGACCGACGTTCCGGACCTGCCGAACTTCTCGCATTTCCACCCGAGCTTCCGCGGCGATGCCGGAGCGAAGACCAACGAAGGCGATATCCGCACCGGCTTCTACGCAGCCTATGACGCGGCGGGTTGTGAGCACATCCGTCTCAACGACCCGGAGATTGACCGTCGCCTGAAGGCGGGACCGGAGCTCGTCTCGGCGAACTTCGTCATCCCGTATCCGCCAGGCTTCCCGATCATGGTGCCGGGCCAGGTCATCACGCAGGAGACCATCGACTTCATGCGCAAGCTCGATGTGAAGGAAATCCACGGCTACGACGCCAAGGAAGGCCTGAAGCTCGTGCGGACCGAAGCCTTGGCGAAGATCGGAAAGCCCAGGCCTGCCGCGGCGCCGAAGCTCAAGGCTGCATCTTAAGAGGGGACGGAACATGCAGGGCTTTTTCACATTCCTTCAGCAGTATCCTTATCTGCTGCTGTTTTTCGTCGTCGGCCTCGCCGTCTATATCGGCCGGGCCAGCATCAAGGGTTATGGTCTCGGCATGGTCGCCGGCGCCATCGTGGTGGGCGCGGGCCTGTCGGTGTGGGCCTCCACCTACGGCGTGAAGCTCGAGCTGAACAATTTCGCCAAGAGCCTGTTCTACTACCTCTTCATGTACGGTGTGGGCTTGCGCGTCGGTCCGTCCTTCATCAACAGCTTGAAGGGCGACGGCCTCAAGTTCTGCATTCTCGCCGTCGTGTCGAGCGTGCTCGGCCTTGCCTTGGTGGTCATCGGCGCAAAGCTCTTTGCGCTTCCGCCCGGTGCCGCCGGCGGCATGCTGGCGGGATCGCAGACCATGTCGGCGGCGATCGGTTCGGCCGAGCAGGCCGTCACATCAGGCGTGGTCAAGCTGCCTGCGGGCATGAAGCCCGAGGACGCGTCGGGCATGATCGCGCTGTCCTACGGCATCACCTATATCTGGGGCACCGTCGGCATCATCCTGATCTGCAAATACCTGCCGCGCTGGTGGGGCGTCGACGCCAAGGCCGCTGCAAAGCAGTATGAGCAGGAGTTCGGCGTCAAGGATCTCGAAGGCGGCGGCCTCACCGGCTATCGCCAGTTCGGGCTGCGGGCCTATCGGCTGGAAAACCCAGCGACAGCCGGCATGAGCATCGCCAAGTTCCGCGCCATGAATCCGGAGTACCGGATCGTCAACGTGGGGCGGAACGGCGAACCGCAGGGTGCCGACGCCGACCTCGTGCTGCAGAAGGGCGACATCGTCGCGCTTGGCGGCTCGACCGAGCATCTCACCGACAAGATGGGCCTGATCGGTCCCGAGGTCGCCGACGCCAAGACGCTCGGCATTCCCATGGACCAGGCCGACATCCTCGTCACCAACAAGGACATGGTGGGACGCACCTTCGAGTCCTTCCGTGACACCGCGATTGCCGGTCAGCTCCAGGTCACCAAGGTCGAGCGCGGCGGCGTGCAGATCCCGGCTGGTCTGAAGACCAAGCTGGAGCGTATGGACATCGTCTCAGTGGTCGGCCTGAAGTCCGCCGTCAACGAGCTCGGCGAGATGTGGGGCCGCATTGCCCGGACCAACACCTCGACCGATCTGCTAACTTTGTCGGTCGGCATGATCATCGGCTTCCTGATCGGCATGGTGGAATTCCCCGCGTTCGGCGCCAAGGTCGGCCTCGGCAACGCTGGCGGGCTGTTGCTGTCGGGCGTGATCGTTTCCTCGATCGTGTCGCGGCTACGCTTCTTCGGCAACACGCCGAACGCAGCCCGCAACGTGCTCGAGGATCTCGGTCTCGTGGTGTTCGTCGCCATCGTCGGTGTCAATGCCGGTGCCGGTCTCCTGGCTCAGCTCACCGGTGCGGTTGCGCTGAAAATCTTCGTGGTCGGCTTCATCGCCTGCACGATCCCGCCCTTCATCGTCTGGGCGATCGGGTTCCACGTCTTCAAGATCAACCCGGCCGTGTTGATGGGCGGTGTGGCCGGTGCGCGCTCGCACTCCGGTCCTTGCCGCGAGGCTGCGGTGGAGATCCAGAGCTCGGTGCCCTGGATCGGTTTCCCAGTCGGCTATGCCGTCTCGGGGATCCTGCTCACCGTGTTCGGTTACTTCGCAATGCTTCTGGCTCAATAGCGAGCCAAACTCAGGGGAAAGTCATGAAGAAACTGGTTGCCATTGCTGCTCTGGTCCTCGGCGTCGCCGGCCTCAGCGCGCCCTCGCGCGCCGAAACCGGCAGCGTTGCCGTGGTCTTCACCAAGGGCGGCTTCATCGTCGGTGTCGGCGGCGGTGAGGGGGTGCTGCGTCTGCGCGGCAAGAACTATCCGTTCACCGTATCCGGCATGAGCGTCGGCTTGACGGTGGGTGCTTCGACGACCAAGTTCGTCGGACGTGCCTTGAACTTGCGGGGCCCGGCATCGATCGAAGGCTCCTACGCCGTGGGCGGGGCCGGCGGCGCCGTTGCGGCCGGTGCGGGGGCGGTTCAATTGCAGAACGCGAACGGCGTTATCCTGCAGCTCAGCGGGCCGAAGGTGGGCGCCGAGGTGTCGGCGGCCGTCGGCGGGGTTACGATTCGGCTCAAATAAGCCAATTGAACAGGTCACAAAGCGAAAACAAAATGGGCCGCGCAGCGCGCGGCCCATTTCCTATTGGATCCGGATCCTTGTTCTTGTTCAGTACCGCTCTTCGACGAACTTCATGCCGCGCAAGCTCGCCTGGTCGTTGTAGCGTCCCTTGTCAGAGCGCGGCGGCAGCTTCACCTTGTCCTTCTTGATCCGCTTGTACGGGATCGAATCCAGGAGATGCGCGATGCAGTTCAGGCGCGCCCGCCGCTTGTCGTCGGAGCGGACAATCACCCAAGGGGCATGCTGCGAGCTGGTCGCCTTGAACATAATGTCCCGAGCCTTGGAATAATCGTACCAGCGCCGGTAGGACTCGGTGTCCATCGGGCTCAGCTTCCATTGCCGGAGGGGATCGTCGATCCTGGCCCTGAAGCGCCGCTCCTGCTCTTCCATTCCGACTTCGAGCCAGATCTTGACCAGAATGATGCCGCTTTCCATGAGATGTCTCTCCATATTGGGACAAAGCTCAAGAAAGCGCTGGTGCTGGGCGGGCGAGCAGAAGCCCATGACGTATTCCACGCCGGCGCGATTGTACCAGCTGCGGTCGAAGATCACGACTTCGCCACCGGCGGGGAAGTGCTGCATGTAACGCTGGATGTAGAGCTGCGACTTCTCACGGTCGGACGGCGCGGGCAGGGCCACCACGCGGAATACACGTGGGCTGACCTTCTCGGTGATCGCCTTGATCGTGCCACCCTTGCCCGCGGCATCGCGGCCCTCGAAGAACACCACGACGCGGAGCTTTTTCTCCTTCACCCACTCCTGGAGGTGGCAGAGCTGGACCTGGAGCTTCTCCAGCTCCTTTTCGTAGCTCTTGCGCTTCATCCGCGCCCCGGCCTCGTCCTTCGCCATGCTGTGCCTTTCGCTATGCCCAATCAAGTCCGGCAAAAGGAATGATCAATCGCCCCAGGAAATCGTGACGCCGATGTCGCCGGGCACGCCGCCAGGAAAATCGATGATCTGGTAACTGATGCGATAGCCGCGCGGCTTCAGATAGTCGGTCCAGAGCTGGAAGATTTCCTTCGGGATACCGGTCAGCGTCTTCTCCCAGCCGGGTTCCTGCTGGTTGATGGCGCGACCCTTGTCGGTGCACAGCGTGTTGGGAAAGCGATACACCTGCACCTCGGTCATCCCGTTGCGCACCGCACGCTGTATGATGGATGCGGCAAGCTGGATTTTCTCTTCCTCGGTCTTGCCGGACGGCTTGCTCAACCGCTCGATCAAGGCGCGCTTTTCGGCCTCTGCCGCGGCGGCGAGGCGGGCATATTCCTCCGCCTTCTCGGCCTCCTTGAGGGCCGCTTCCTTGCGGATTTGCATGGCATTGGGGATCAGGGTGTCGAGATTGGCGGGCATTGCCGAGGTCTCCTGCTGCTCTGTTTCGGTGCTCGCGCAAGGCTAGGTTGGACAGGGGCCATTCCGTTGATTCAAATCAAGCAAAGCATCCCTCCCGTCGCCAGACTGCGGTCGAGGGCCGCGGCAGCCGGGCCCCGATCAGGAGAGCACGTTGAACGAGCAGCTTCATCCGATGGCACCACGCCATCTGCCCTTCTACATTGTCTCGCCGGGCGAGACAGATGCGCTGATGATCGTGACGGGCATCATCCTGATCGCGGCCGTCTTCGCAGTGGGGCTGTTGTACTGGCATTTGCACAGCCTGCCCGAGCGCATGGCGCACAAGACCCAGAAGCTGCAGTTCGAGATCGTGGCCGTGCTGGGACTTGTCGCGTTGTTCACGCACGAGCATCTGTACTGGATCGCGGCCTTGATGCTTGCGCTGATCGAGCTGCCGGATTTCGGAACCCCGCTCCGCAGCATCGCTGGGTCGGTGGAGAAAATTGCAGACAGCGCGTCACCGGTTGGCGCAAACGAGGCGCCTCGGCCGGACGCGGCTGCGGCTCCGGCAACGATCAGCCGGGAGGATCATATCGTAGAAACCGATCAGAAGGTGCGCAGTCATGCTTGAGCTCATCATCTGCTCGCTGCTGACCATTCTCCCGGACTACCTCTATCGGCGCTTTGTGCAAGGCAAACGGTTCGGCAAGGAGATCACGCTGTTCTCCGTCTGGTACGAGCTTCGCTGGGGCATCACCGGCTGCCTGATGCTGACCGTGGCGCTGATCACCAGCGTCTTCTTCTTTCATCCAGCAACCTCCAACGCGGCATTGCTGTTCCGGACTGTCCCGATCCTGCCCGAGGGATCGGGCCGTGTCGCCGAGGTCAATGTCGGCTATAGCCAGGCCGTGAAGAAGGGCGAGGTCCTCTTCCGACTGGACAATTCGAAGCAGACGGCCGCGCTCGAGACGGCCAGGCGCAAGGTCGCCGAGATCGATGCTTCCATGGCGTCCGCGAGGTCCGATGTCGTCAAGGCCGAGGCGCAGATCCAGGAAGCCCGGGCCAGCTATCAGCAGGCCAAGGACGAGCTCGAAGTCAAGACGGAGCTGCAGCGTCGCAATCCCGGCATCGTGCCGCAGCGCGACATCGAGAAGCTTCAGGTCGTGGTCGACCAGCGTCAGGCCGGCATAGACGCTGCCGTCGCTGCGAAGGAATCGGCAGCCTTGCAGGTGTCGACGCTGTTGCCGGCGCAAAAGGCCAGCGCGGAAGCCTCGCTCGCGGAGGCGCAGGTCGATCTGGACAAGACCTTCGTCCGTGCCGGCGTCGACGGACGTGTCGAGCAGTTTCTCGTTCGCACCGGCGACGTCGTCAATCAGCTGATGCGGCCCGCCGGAATCTTGATTCCGGAAGGCGCCGGCCGGGAGCGGTTGCAGGCCGGATTCGGCCAGATTGAAGCAGGCGTGATGAAGGAAGGCATGGTCGCGGAGGCAACCTGCATCTCCAGGCCATGGGCTGTCATTCCCCTGGTCGTGACTGCGGTCCAGGACTACATCGCAGCCGGCCAGTTTCGCACCGGCGAACAGCTCATCGAGGCTCAGAACCTCGCCAAGCCGGGGACGATCCTGGTATTCCTCGAACCGCTCTACAAGGGCGGCCTCGACGGCGTGACCGCCGGCAGCACCTGCATCGTGAACGCGTACACCAGCAATCACGACGAGATCGTCGACCCCAAGACGTCGACCGGCAGGCGGATCGCTCTCCATGCCATCGACGCGATCGGATTCGTCCATGCGCTGCTGCTGCGGATTCAGGCGCTGCTGCTGCCGTTCAAGACGCTGATCTTCAGCGGCGGCCATTAGTTTCGGAATGGACCAAGAACATCGGGCGGCAACGCAGCCCGTGGTGATAGGCGGCTTGGAGCAGCCTGGGTCAACAGGCACTGGTGCGGTTGCGGCCAGATGTGCTGTGATGGCGCCATCGGCAGGATGTGCCGCCGCCGGAGTGAAACATGAGCGGGCGCAAATCGATTGCGTCGAGCAAGCGAAGAGCCGCCGAGGTCGTGCTGTTGTGCCTTGCGTTGGCGCTGTCGTCGAGCCTTGGACTGCGGCCGGTAGATGCTGCCGGGGAGGGTAATCGTCGCCAGCCCAAGCGCGTGTTGTTGCTGCACTCCTTCGGCCGGGACTTCCTGCCCTGGAGCGACTACGCGCGAAGCATCAAGACAAATCTCCAGCTGCGCTCGCCGTGGCCGCTCGACATTCAGGAGCATACGCTGCTCACTGCGCGGTTTGTAGAGCCTGGCCCTGAAGGACCCTTCGTCGGATATCTCCGTTCGATCTACCAGGGCCGTCCGCCTGACATCGTCATGAGCGTCGGGGGGCCCGCCGCAAATTTCGTGCAGAGACATCGGATGGAGCTGTTTCCGAATGCGCCGATGGTGCTCACAACGGTGGAAGAACGGCTGATCGACCGAGCGAGTCTGACCGAGAAAGACACCGTCGTCTCTGTCCACATCGATTTTGTCGCGGCCTTCCGCAATGTCCTTCAGGTGCTGCCGGAGACGCGGACGATCGCCCTGGTTATCGGCGCGTCCGCGCTGGAGAAATTCTGGCTTGAACAGGTCAAGAAGGATGTCCGACCGCTCGAAGATCGTGTCTCCTTCGTCTGGTACGGCGATCTGTCATTCGACGAGATCCTGAAGCGGGCCTCGGAATTGCCGCCGCAAACGGCCTTGTTCTGGGGTTTGATGTCGGTCGACGCGGCGGGCGCCATTCATGACGGCGAGAGTGCGCTGCATCGTCTTCGCGCCGTCGCCAATGCCCCCATCTTCTGCTTCGACGAGTCTTTCTTCGGGCGAGATGTCGTCGGCGGCCCCATGCATTCCATTTCCGAGCTCGGTCAAAAGGCTGCCGATGCGGCGGTCCGAATTCTGGATGGCGGGAAGCCGGCAGATGTCAAAATTGAACCGATCGTTGCTGCCGCGCCAAGATACGACTGGCGCGAATTGCAACGGTGGGGGATCAGCGAGAGCAACCTGCAGAAAAGCAGCGAAGTCCTGTTTCGTGAGCCCGGCATCTGGGAGAAATACCGCTGGCAAGTGGCGCTCATCGCGGCGGTGATCCTGATCCAGGCGGGACTGATCAGCGGTTTGCTTCACGAACGCAGGGCCCGACGCTTTGCCGAGGTCGAATCCCGACAGCGGTTGGCTGAACTCGCGCATGTCAACCGCTACTCGGCCGTCGGCGAGCTGACGGCGTCGATCGCCCATGAGCTGAACCAGCCGCTCGGTTCGATTCTGACCAATACGGAAACCGCGGAATTGATGCTGAAAGGCTCCGCGCCCGACCTCCGGGAAATTCGCGAAATCCTGGCCGATATCAGGCGCGACGATCAGCGTGCCAGCGAGGTGATCCGCCGGTTGCGCAGCGTGCTCAAGAAAGCGCCGTTCGAGGTCAGAGAAATCGAGCTGAAAGAAACTGTCCGAGAGGTGATGGGGTTTGTCGCAGATGTGGCGGCGGGACGCGATATCGAACTGAGTTTCTATGCGCCGCCCGACGCTGACTTGCACGTCATGGGCGATCCCATTCAACTGCAGCAGGTCGTGCTCAATCTCATCCTCAACGCGTTGGACGCGATTTCGGAGGTTCAAGCAGGCAAGCGCGAGGTCAGCGTGATCATGGCCCGCGCCGGCAACTTTGCCGAAATTCGCGTCGGAGACACGGGGCCCGGTATCGCGGTCGCCGATCTCAAGACCATTTTCGATCCGTTCTTCAGCACCAAGCCGGAAGGCATGGGGATGGGGCTGGCGATTGTCCGAACCATCGTCGAGGCGCACCACGGCACGATTTCTGCGGAGAACCAGCCGTTCGGTGGGGCGCTCTTCACCGTTCGCCTGCCGCTCGCGAGCTAGTATCCCGCGTTGCAACAGGCGACACGCGCGTTTCGTTGATTTTTGTCAATGAACCTCCTCCTCTCGGTCTCATGGTCTCGGCAGAACCGAGATGGAGGATGCGATGATCCGCTGCGGCAAGACGTTGCTCGCGCTTGCGCTGTTGCTGGCCGCGCCGGTTTGCGTGTCGGCCCAGACGACCGACAAGCCCGCCGGACCGCCCCCGCAGGCGCAAGTGGCAAATCCCGCTGCGCCGACGGCCGAGCTTCTGAAACCTGAACAGCTGGAGGCTCTGGTTGCGCCGATCGCGCTCTATCCGGACGAACTGCTTGCCAACGTGCTGGCCGCGTCGACCTATCCGCTGGAAATTGTGCAGGCCGACCGTTGGCTGAAGGAGCGCAAGACCCTCAAAGGCGATGCGCTGAAGACGGAGGTCGACAAGCAAGGCTGGGACGACAGCGTCAAGGCACTGGCCAGCACTGCCGACGTCCTGACAATGATGAGTGATCAGCTCGACTGGACCAAGAAGCTCGGCGATGCCTTTCTGGCGCAACAGCCCGATGTGATGGACGCGATCCAGCGCCTTCGCAGCAAGGCCTATGACAACAAGAAGCTGGTGACCACCAAGCAGCAGAAGGTCAGCGTCCAGGCTCAGGAAGGCAAGCAGGTCGTCGTGATCCAGCAGGCAGATCCTGCAGCGATGTACGTGCCGTATTACGATCCGGCCACTGTCTATGGCAGCTGGCCTTATGCAGAGTATCCGCCATATTACTGGGGCTATCCGTCCTATATCGGTGCAGGCGTGGTCGCGGCCGGCATCGCGTTCGGCACGGCCTGGGCGATCGGACGCTGGGGTAATTACTGGGGCGGCGGCTGCAACTGGGGCAACCGCAACGTCTACGTCAATCATCGTACGACGAATATCGGCAATGGTTGGCAGCACAATCCCGCGCATCGGCAGGGGGTACGCTACAGCAATAGCAACGTTCAGCAGCGCTTCGGCAACAACAACCTCAAGGCGGGCGCATCGGATCGGATGGACTTTCGGGGCCGCGACGGCAGCCAGGTGTTGCGTCCCAACCAGGGTGCGGGAGACCGGGCGGGGGATCGGGCAGGCGACCGCGCTGGTAATCGTGGCGGACCGGGTGACCGGGCTGGCGACCGCGCCGGAGACCGTGCAGGCGATCGCGCCGGTAATCGGGGCGACCGGCCCGGCGGCGGCGACCGTGCGGGTGCCGGAGATCGCGCCAAGGGTGGCGGTGACCGGTCCAAGGCTGCTGCCAAAGGCGGCGGCGATCGTGCCAAGGCCGCAGACCGGGGCGGTGCAGCCAGCCGCGGCGGTGGCGGCAATCGCGGCGGCGCGATGAACGTCTCGTCCGCTCGATCGGCGGCCGCCGCGTCAGCGCGCGGAAGATCCAGCATGGCGAGCATGCCGCGCGGCGGAGGCGGACCGAGCATGGCCGGCCGGGGTGGCGGAGGCGGAATGGCGATGCGTGGCGGCGGCGGAGGCGGCTTCCGCGGAGGTGGCGGTGGCCGGCGTTCGGATGTCGCGCTGAAGCACGATATTCTCCTTCTCGGGCAGCTCGCCAACGGTCTCGGCTACTACCGCTTCAGCTATATCGGCAGCGACAAGGCCTATGTCGGTGTGATGGCGCAGGAAGTCGCGCAAGTGATGCCTGATGCCGTCACGCGAGGCAGCGACGGTTACCTGCGCGTCTATTACGAAAAGCTTGGGCTGACATTCCGCACCTACCGCGATTGGCTTGCCAGCGGTGCGAAGCTCCCTGCGGAGGTGATGCCATGATTCGCCTGAAATCCTTACGATATGCGGTGTTGCCGGGCATGATCGTGCTTGCGCTGCTTGGCTCTGTGGCCAATGCAAAGCAATCCTACAAGACGCCGGAGGACGCGGCCGCAGCGCTTGCGGCCGCAGTCAAGAGCGGCCCTCGCGACATCCTGAAAGTGCTCGGCAGCGCGGCAGAGGACATCGTTTTCTCCGGCGACGAGATCGCCGACAACGATATCCGCCAGCGCTTCACCTCCATGTACGACGCGAAGCACAGCATCAAGACAGAGGGCAACAAGAGCGCCACTCTCATCCTGGGCCCTGACGATTTCCCGTTCCCGATTCCGCTGGTGAACGCCAAGGCGGGCTGGGAGTTCGACACCGACGAAGGACGCATCGAGGTGCTTCGCCGTCGCATCGGGCGCAACGAGCTCGACGCGATCCAGACCGCGCTCGCGTTCGTCGATGCGCAGAACGAATATGCTGACAAGGACCGCGGCGAGGGCGGCGGCGTGTATGCACAGCGCATCGTCTCCTCGCCCGGCAAGAAGGATGGATTGTTCTGGCGCGACGACAGCGATCCCAGCCCGCTCGGAGCGCTGGCCGCGCAGGCCTCGAGCGAGGGCTACAAGGCCGGTGAGGGAATGAGGCCCTATCACGGCTATTACCTCCGCATTCTCAAAGCGCAGGGACCCGATGCCCCCGGCGGCGCCATGAACTACGTCGTCAAAGGCAAGATGATCGGCGGCTTCGCGCTGATTGCCTGGCCGGCCGAATACGGCAATTCCGGCGTGATGACCTTCCTGGTCAATCATGCCGGCGTGGTCTACCAAAAGGATCTCGGCAAGCGCACGGATTTCGTCGCCAAGCGCCTGACGCTGTTTGACCCCGACCAGACCTGGAAGAAGATCGATGCCGCCAAGCCGTGAGATGATCAGCGCCAGGCTGCGCTCGATCGGCCGCCTGGTCGCGATCGTGCTGCTCGCCGCCACCGTTCCGGCCGCTCCCTCCCTTGCGCAAGCAGCCGGCCATGTCCGGGTCAAGATCGTGAAGGCGGGCCTGCTGGTCGGCGGTGGTGCAGGCAATGGCGTATTGAGCTATCGCGGCCGCAGCTATCCCTTCCGCGTCACCGGCATAAGCCTCGGCATCACCGCCGGCGCCACGGCCGGCCGGCTGGAGGGCTGGGCCTCCGGCATCAGAGACGTCCGCGACTTCGCGGGCACCTACAGTTCGGTTGGCGGTGGTGGCGCTCTCGTCGGCGGTGTGGGTGGTGTCCATCTGCGAAACGACAACGGCGTCGTGATGGTCTTGCAGGGCCCCAAGGCAGGGTTGGAGATGGCCGCCAATCTCAGTGCGATTGTGATTTCGCTGAAGTGAGCGAGTCGACTGGCTGAGTCGTCGCGCTGGCTCTGGCTGCGAAGTGTTTCGAATGCTTCCAAAGTGTCGTGATGCGGCCTTGTACTACTCGGCGGGCTCGAGGTAGCTGGTGCAGTGTGCGAAAGGCGCGCCGTCACCAAAAGCCTCGCATCGGATTCATCCGCACAGCGCTCTCCTATGTCCTTTTGCCAAACGTGTTGTCTTGCTCGGAGGGAACATTCGGGGAAGAACGAAGCGAGTTTCTCCACGCGCGCAACTGCATGTACCTAAGGTTCTGCCGCAGGTAGTAGACGTCACCTTCGTCCCACCGTTGTGGCTCCAACTCGGTCAGTTCAGAAGGAAGATCAAAGGGGATAGTTGTATTGTTCTCATTTCTACGGTTCGGTTCGATGCCTGCGAGGAATCGAATAACTGTCTTCGTCAGACTGTCGTGATACATTGCGAGGACTTGGGCTGTGTTTGCGGCGTGATCGGGATTGTGAGGCCCCACGTACTGACAGAGTTGCTCGTATCCGAGCCGAGCTTGTCGGTCTTCGGCCAACAGGCGCCGTACGGCATCGCCAAGATCGATCGGCCGAGGCGCGGTTTTCGCGACGGGAGTGATCGCGGGAAGCACCTCAAAACGGCTCTCGATATCCGATATAATCTTGCCAGCTTCGGCATCGGAATCGGTTCGCACCGCTCGGTGATGCGGAAGCGCCCCCGGGAGGGATCGCCGGGCGGCCTTGATCAACTCGGCCTTGCTTTGCGCGACATTCGGATTGACATACAGCCGAGCGTTCGGTCCCCGTGTCGCGACGAGCAGAAGGGCGCTCCACAAACGCCGCGGATCAGTCGCCTCGATCACCATCTTCGATTCGGGAGACAAATTGCGGGCTTCCCTTATCGAAAGCGCGGCCGCCGGGCGCACGCTCAATCCATCTTCTAGACTGATCCGCCTTCTTCCGCCGCTTCCGGCGACCTCAATGGTAGCGTTAACCGGATCGATGGCGAGGATCCTGGCAAGTTCAATGCGCCCGGATTTGGACGTGAGAGCTGCTTGTTTTGGGACCACGATCCGCTCGCCGACTGAGAAAGAGGGCATTTTGCCCGCAGTCGCGATCGCCACCGGTTGCCCGATGGTGCCCGCCCGCACACGGCTAGATCGTACCGTTCGGCAGACAGTTGCGATCCGCTCCGGATCGTCACAAACCACGAACACTGAGGGATCCTCAGGGTAATTGGGCTTGCTCCCAAACTCCAGCGCGCCGCTATTCGCGATCTGGTTGACCGCATGCTGCACCAGCCCAGCTCGCAGCAATCGTAACGCTTTCGCTGAGCCGCGATCCTCCGCTGAGGGCGCTTCTTCCGCTAGCTTACAATCTGCGACGAAGGCTGCGAGTTGCCGGCAGACCACACCGGTTGCGTAGCTTTGATTGTGGCCAAGGAGGAGCGGCGAGCCGACCGCGTTCGTCGCGATCATGAGCCGAGCCAGCCGCCGGTCGTCGACAAGTTCGGCACGAGGTACGATGACGAGTCGCTGGGGGCTCAGGCGAAGGTCGCGCTTACGCCCGCGACCGCGTTCCTCCTGCGATCCGGTCATCACCATGTCGATAGTGCCTACGATCGGATCGCAGTTCCCAAGCGCTGTGCTCGCTGCGTCACAATCCGAAAGCTTCATACCAAGAATGAGGGGTTTGTCGCGCGATCGGACCGCGCCGCAACACTTCGAGATGCGACTTATAACGGAATCCTCGTCGCCTTCAGAGAAGACATTGATCTGACCGTCTGCAGAAGCGTCGAGAAGCCCCGCAGCGCGCGTCATTAAACGATGGAGACGTCGGGTCGTCGCGTATCTGGGCCTGTTTGCTCCAGCGGCATCCGTCATCGTGATGATATTCTCATCTCGTAGGATACGTTCCACATTTGCCATTTGATCAGCTTTGCCGTCGAAGAATTTTGCGCAGAGGCGCTCGAGCTCGGCTATACGGAGGGAGGATCGGCCGCGCAGGAGCGTCTCTAGCAGACTGGTAGGGCTGCCTTCTATCGCGCGGACATTGACTGCATAAGCTTTCTCGCGGCCGGACGCGATCCGCTGGGCCGTCTTGCTGTCGTCCATCTTGCCATTTCGGAAGACGAAGGGCGAGAAATGCCTTCCAGGTTCGGGAGCTATGGGATCCACTACGAGATCAATTCCGAGCTCGTGAAAAAACGCTTGATGGATTTCCCAAGTTAAATCCGGCCAGTGAATACCCTCGACTACACCGCCTTCTTCGTTTCGGGACCCGGTGCGGCGGTGGCGTACAACGAAGTCGCGTAATTTCGGTCCAAGCGCGCCGTCAGGTTCGACGGATCGGAGCGCGAACAGAGCATGTGCGTGGCGATTGATGCGTCCTTCGTGGATCGCAACGTGGATCGGGATCGCCTTCGATCCACGGGCGGCAAGAGCGACCCTATGGAGGATCTCGGCGGCTTCAGCCACGGAAACCTCACAGGAGGGGGGAAGCGCCAGAACGAGCGCCAGACCGACCTGCGGTCGTCTCTTTCGCTCAGCGAGCGGAGTGCGGACCTTGCGCAACTCGGCCTCGTCGAGCGCGAACGCGAGTACGTCGCGATCTCGAAAGGCGGGTGAGCAACATTCCGGCAAAATGACCTCCTCCCACGCCAGGTCAGCCCGAAGATGCGAGTAGTCTAACGGCTGCTCGAAGCGAGGATCATCGATGACATCACGGGCTACGTAGGCGATAGTGCTGGTCGCGCCACCATGCTTGGTCAGGTGGACAGGAGCCAAATATGCAAACGGAATTGCCATCGAAGAGCGCCCAAGAACCATTTTGTATATTGAGCTCGGACTTTCCGGAAACCCGCAAGCGCTTTGGCGCGCGCTTCCCCGAAAATCTTGTTTTTGAAATTGCCGACGAGCGTGGTGAGCTACCCTCAGCAATGAAGGAGGTCCCATGAAGCGTCGTACCCGTATTGTGAGAGAGCTTGAAACGTCCGAGGTCGCGCTGGCGCGGTTGCGCGAGGAGCGCGCGCTTCTCGATGCCAAGATTATGCAGTTGGAGGAGCGCCGCCAAGCAGATGTACTGCAGTTGATTGTGGACACGGCAACACGTTTCAATTTGGCACAGCTGCCGGCCGCGAGCATCGTCGCTGGTCTTGAGCTACTCGCGCAGAGCGCTTGTGTTGATCACCCGGTCCCGGATCCCGGCAGGACCAATGCTAACAGCTCCAACGATGCTAAGGAGGAGCTCGTGCAGGTGATTGTCCGGCTGACGTGCAACACCTCGGCCGTCAATCGCGCGATGCTTGAGAATGCGGGCGTCCGCTGGAACGGGCGCGCTCCTGGATGGACCGGTCGCGTGACCCGCGAGGCCCTGCAACGCTTGCACGAAGCCTTCCCGGAGCGCGTGGAGGAACCCAAACTCAAAAGCTCCGAGGCGACCCCGAACGAAACGGTAGGTCGGATGGTCGAAGCCGATGCGTCGCCGATCACCTCACCTGATACCCCGCTGGCGAGTGCGGAGGCTGAGGTCGCTCAGGCCGAGGATCGCGCATCGGCGGAAACCGCGGCCGGGGAGACGGCAGTCCCGACTACTGAGCCGGTGGTCTCGGCGGCTTCGCGGCTGTTGAGGCCGGCATACCGCTCGCTGGTGCCGCGCCGCCCGTCGCCCACCTAGCTTGCCCGGTGGGCGGCACCCGATTCAGGTTTCGGACCACGGATCTGGACCGCTTGAGGGTGCCACACAGGACTGCTACACAGCCAGCCGTGTCGCTCCGTTTTTGCGAGTTATTTCAGGCGCCTGAGAGCGGCGATAATCTGGCTGAGTACCCTCCCGCCCCAGCCAGATTGCTCGCCCCGCCTGCAATCACTCGCGACACCCATCCTGGCTGGGGAGCACTGCTGCACGCCGCCCACATCTTTCGCCCGGATGCCGTGTGCTCCTGGCGGCACCGACCGCCGTTCGCTTGTCCCGAAACTTGCAGGCGCAATCATCCAGCAGAACGCCGGAGGGCGGTCACCGGAATGACAAGGCCTGACGACAGGCGGCGAGCATAGCGACTCCATTCATGGAAATGACGCTGCCGGAGCGGCATGGTCGTGCAGAGTGCGGAAGCGAGATCGTAAGTCGCGTCGTGCGACCATCCACGTGCTGTGCCGATTGTCTTGCTTTCTGACCTCTAGCGACCGGTGTGCTAGACGTTTGATGGGAGGATCAATAGTTTAGTACTGCATTTGGATCGAAAACATTCTCCGGAAAAAAGGTCTCGATTGTGACTGCGATTGCTGTTGTCGGCATTGGCTGCAGACTACCGGGACATATCGGCTCGCCGGCCGCCTTCTGGAGCGCGCTCCTGGCAGGCAGCGATCTTGTTACTGATATCCCGCAGCAGCGCTGGAATGCCGACGACTACTACGTGCCCGTGGCGGGGCTGCCGGGCAGCTCGGTCTCACGCTGGGGCGCGTTCCTGGACGACCCATCGGGCTTCGACCATCGCTTCTTCGGCATCGGCGAACCTGAGGCTCTCGCCATGGACCCCCAGCACCGGCTGTTGCTTGAGGTCACCTGGGAAGCCGCCGAACATTCTGGTCGCGATCCGCGGTGCCTGTGCGGGACCGACGCGGGCGTGTTCTTCGGCCTTTCGCATCAGGACTACATGCAGGTCACGCGCGACGCGGGCGCGCTGGGCCAGGCCTACGCTTTCACGGGCACGCCCTTCAGCATGGCGTCGGGGCGGGTGGCCCATGCGATGGGCCTCACGGGCCCGGCGATCACCATGGACACGGCCTGCTCGTCCAGCCTCGTCGCCGTGCATGCGGCTCGGCGGAGCCTGCTTGCGCGAGAGTGCCACATTGCGTTTGCCGGCGGGGCAATGTTGATGTTCTCGCCCGCAACATACGCCTCGGCATCGGGGCTCGGCATGTTGTCGCCGACAGGCCGGTGTCACGCGTTCGACGAGCGCGCCGATGGTTTCGTGCGCGCCGAGGGCTGCGGCGTCGTGATGCTGAAGCTGCTGAGCGACGCGCTTCGCGACAACGACCGCGTGCTTGCCGTTATCCGCGGCAGCGCCGTCAACCAGGACGGACGCACGCACAACATACTGGCACCGTCCCGCGCGGCGCAGGTCGCGGTGATCGATCGTGCCCTTTCCGAAGCGCAGGTTGACCCCTCGTCCGTCGGAATGATCGAGGCGCATGGCACCGGTACGCCTGTGGGCGACACCGAGGAGTTCCACAGCCTCTCCGCGCAGTATGGACGACAGGCGCCCTGCGCACTGGGATCGCTCAAGAGCAACCTCGGCCATGCGGAATCGGCGGCGGGCGTCCTGGGCCTGATCAAAACGACGCTCGCGCTCGCGCACGGCGTCGTACCGCGATCACTTCACTTTCATCGGCTGCCCGCGCATCTCCAGACGATCGAGACGCGGCTCTTCGTCCCGACGGATACCGCGCCCTGGCCCTCGACCGGTGCGGACGGACTCCGCCGTGCAGCCGTATCGTCTTACGGCATGTCCGGCACGAATGTGCATGTGGTGCTCGAACAGGCTCCTCAGGCAGCGGATTCACCTCTTCCGCTGGAGAGCCGTAGAACAGGCGAACGGCCGTGGCTGTTTCCAATTTCTTCCACCTCGCCAGCGGCGCTTCGCGCGTCGGCCGGCCGTCTTGCGTCCTGGCTAGACGCGACCGCCGGCAGTCACAGCCCGAGTGACGTCGCGCGAACCCTCGCGTGCAGACGAGGGCACCGGCCGGTCCGGCACGCGCTCGTTGCGAAAACGCTCGACGATCTGACTGGGCAATTGCATGGGCTCGCAGGCGATGCCTCTATCGATGCGGAGTGGGTCGATGACAACGGCCGCGGGCCCGTCTTCGTGTTCTCTGGACACGGCTCGCAATGGGACACGATGGGAGCGGCGCTGCTCGATGTCGACGCGGTCTTCGCCGATGTGATTGCCGCCATTGAGCCTCTGATTCAAGCCGTCAGCGGCTTCTCCGTGACCGATACTCTACGGCAGCCCGGGCAACTCTCCGGGATCGAACGAGTCCAGCCCGCCATTTTCGCCCTGCAGGTCGCGATGGCCGCGTCCCTGAAGGCCCAGGGTGTGGCGCCGTCCGCAGTGATCGGCCATTCGATGGGCGAAGTGTCGGCCGCAGTCGTGGCTGGCGCACTCTCGCTCGAAGATGGCGTAAAGGTGATCTGTCATCGCGCAATGCTGTGCCAGACGCTCGCTGGCTCCGGTGCAATGGCAGTCGTCGGGCTGGCGCCTGCAGCGGTCCGCGAAGATCTGGCGCGCCGGCTGGTCAATGACGTGGAGGTCGCGGTATTGGCGGCTCCGGCATCCACCGTCGTCGGGGGCTCTGTCGAAGCCGTGCAACGCCTCGTCGCTGCTTGGCAGGCCGAAGGCCTGTTCGCCCGTGGGGTCGCGGTCGATGTGGCTTCTCATACCTTCCACGTCGAGCCGATCCTTGCGCAATTGTCGGAGCGCCTCGCGGGAGTAACTGCGAACACGCCGCAGACGCCGATGTACTCCACGGTCCTGCTAAATCCGCGCGAATCCCCCGTCTGCGATGGCGCTTACTGGGTCGACAACCTTCGGCATTCAGTGCGCTTTCGTCCCGCCGTGCAGGCGGTGCTCGAAGACGGACACCGCGTATTCGTCGAACTATCGCCGCATCCGATCGTGACCCGCGCGGTGTTGGAGAATGCTGCCGCGATGGACTTCGCCGTCCGCGCGCTTCCGTCGATGACGCGCGGCGAGCCCATGCGCAACGGGCTTCTCGATCTGGTTGGCGCCATCTACGTCGCCGGCGCGGCGATCGATTTCGGTGCCATGTATCCGGATGGTCCACTGCTCGATCTCCCGTTGCCGGCCTGGACGCATTATCCCCTGTTCCTTGCGCCGGCTGTGCCAACCCCAGGTGCGCATCACCTTCTGTCAACGCATCCGCTTCTGAATGTCCACCGCACGCTGCACGAGGAACCGGAGCGCCACATCTGGTCGTCCGAGGTTGGGCTCAATGCCCACCCCTGGCTTGCGGACCACCGGGTGAACGAAGTGCCGCTTCTCCCGGGCGCTGGCTTCTGCGAGATGGCGCTTGCCGCCGCACGCATGGCCTTTGGTACATCGCTCGTCGAAGTGCAGGCGATGACGTTTGACCACGCGCTCCGGTTGGAGCCGTCGATGCCGGTCGTCTGTACAGCAGTGCTGGATCGGCCCGGTGAGTTGAACTTCAGGCTCGAGAGCCGGGCAGACAGCGGAGCGCAGGTCCATGCAAGGGCTCGGCTCTTTGCAGGTGCCTCTGCAGACTCGGCTCCAGCTTACGACATCGCCGCGCTGCGCGCCGCTCACGCCAGGCCTGTCGCCGCCGATGAAGTGTGGCGATGGTTCGACTCGCAGCGCATCCAGTTCGGACCGTCATTTCGCGCATTGGGCACCAGCCTGGCGCTATCTGCCGACGGCGCCTCGCTCTTTGCAGATCTTCGGCTCCCGGCGTCGCTCCGAACGGGCGCGCGCGGCTACACAGTACATCCCGTGCTGCTCGACGCGTGCTTCCAGTCCGTTGGCGCGTTCGCTCAGGTCGTTTCGGGGACAAACGAGCGTCCGCTACTGCCGCTCTCGGTGAGAAGTCTGCGGCTCCACCACCCAGACGCTGACGCCGCGCACTGCATCACTCGCTTTGTCGCGATGGACGCGCTGCACGTCGAGGTGGACATTGATCTGCTCGATGCCTCCGGGCGCGTGCTGCTCAGTGTCGATGGGTTGGCAATGGGTAGCGGTGCGGCCGGACGGCACGCTGACGCCGTGGCCTGCAACTCGCGCCTGCTCGACGTCGTCTGGGAGCCATGGGATATCCCCCGTGCCAAGGTCCAGCCGGGCGATGGCGCTTGGTTGCTGCTCGACGCCGATGATTCCGGACACCAGTTGACGATGAGGCTGGAGGGAAGCCTGCGCGAGCAAGGGTTCAAGACTCTCATCCTCAGCAGCGCCGGGGCCGGGAAGGGAGGCATGTGGCGCGAGCAGATCGAAGATGTTCTGCATCAGCATCGCCCTGCGGCCGTGGCTGTGGTATTGCCGCGCAGCCGCGAGCCTGCGTCTCCGGACGCAGGTCGAGCCAACATAAGCAGCCTGCTGCACGTGACCAAGGCGTTGATGGAGTGCGAGCGGCGGCCTCGCCTCTTCGTCATCACCTGCATGGCCCAACGCGTACTGCCGGACGACACCGTCCAACTCGCGCACGCCGGTGTGCGTGGGTGTCTGCGGGCCGTTGGCGCCGAGTTTCCCGCACTCCATCCCACCCAGATCGACGTGGACCTTCGAGCGGACCTGTCACTGATTCAGCGTCAGTTGCTGAGCGGCTCGAAGGAAGACGAAACGGCGCTGCGCGGGGCGAGCGCATATGTCGCACGGCTGCAGCGAAGTCCGCTTGGTCATGCTGATCGCCGCATGGTGGACCGCGACGCGGCGCGCGATGGTCTTCGCCTGGAGATCCGCGTGCCGGGTGACCTCCAGACCCTTGAGATGGCCGCGTTCGAGCGGCGCGCGCCGGACGCGGGCGAGGTGGAGGTGGCCGTCCATGCCACCAGTGTCAATTTCGCCGACGTGCTCGTTGCCCTTGGTCGCTATCCCACGGTCGGTGGTCGCGCGCAGGATCTCGGCCTGGACTTTGCAGGCATCGTCACCGCCGTCGGGCCGGGCCTTTCGCCGTTTCGCGTCGGCGACCGAGTGGCCGGGCTCTGCTGCGGGGGAGCTTGGGCCACGTATGTCACTTGCGATGCGCGGCTGCTCGTTGCGATACCCCGCACGCTCACCGATGCCGAAGCCGCCGCCATTCTCGCCACAACCGCGACAGCGTGGTACGGCCTCAAGGATCTGGCGCGGATCGGTCCCGGCGACAAGGTGCTCGTTCACTCGGCGACCGGTGGAGTCGGGCAGGCGGCTGTGGCCATTGCGCGCGCGGCCGGTGCAGAGATATTCGCGACCGCGGGCTCCGAGGCGCGGCGAGAACTGCTGCGCGCCAACGGCATCGGCCACGTGTACGACTCCCGAACCGTGGCATTCGCCGAGCAGATCCGGCAAGACACGGCGGGTTACGGCGTGGATATCGTCCTCAACTCGCTCACTGGCGCATCGCAGCGCGCCGGCCTGGAGCTTCTCGCCCCGGGCGGGCGCTTCATCGAGATCGGCAAGAAGGACATCTATGGGGGCACGTGGGTCGAGCTGTCTCCGTTCAAGCGCAACCTGTCGTTCTTCGCGGTCGACCTGGCGCAGATGTGTATGACTGCTCCGGCTCGCGTGCAGGCATTGCTGTCGCGCGTCATGCGTCTTGCCGGAGAGGAGCGGCGGATCCTGCCAGACATCGCTGCCTATCCTCTCGCCGACGCGGCTCGCGCCATTCGCGTTGTCAGCGGCGCCGGTCACATCGGCAAGCTCGTGCTCTCGGTTCCAAGGACCGGCCACTACCGCGTGCCAGAGGCGCCGAAGCGCTTCACGCCGTTCAAGAGCGATGGCGCTTACATCGTCACCGGCGGCCTGGGCGGGCTCGGCCTGCTGATCGCCGACGCGATGTCCGCTGCCGGGGCTGGCCGCGTGATCCTCAATGCGCGTTCCAAGCCGACGGACGCGGCTGCGAGCGTGTTGGCCGGGATGAGAGCGCGGGGCACCGAGGTCGAGGTGATAAGTGCGGATATCGCGGCTCCATCGACCGCGCGGCGCCTTGTCGAAGCTGCCACTGCGAGGGGCCTCTCGCTGCGCGGTGTCCTGCACGGCGCAGCCGTCGTCGCAGATGGTATCCTTCCCTCCGTCACCGAGGAGAGGCTGTATCGGAATTGGGCGCCGAAGGTGGATGGCGCCTGGCATTTGCATCAGGCAACCTTGAAGCGACAGCTCGACTGGTTTTGCTGTTTCTCGTCGGTCGCAGCGCTCTTTGGTTCGCCGGGGCAGTCCGCCTACGCTGCCGCCAACAGTTGGCTTGACACCTTCACGCAGTGGCGGCGCGCGCAGGGCCTACCGTCGTCGGCAATTGCCTGGGCCGCGTGGGCGGACGTCGGCGCGGGTGCGCATCTCTCGGCCCGCGGCGATGTGCGAATGATTGACCCACGCGATGGCGCTTATGCATTCGAGATGCTGCTGCGGCACGACCGCGGCTATGCCGCATATGTCGATCTTGGCGGCGCGCCGTGGCTGACGTCGCTATCGGCGCGAAGCCCGTTCGCTGTGGCCTTGTCGCAGGCTCCGGCGGTCGCGGACGATCCGGCGCGCCGCCTGCGCGCGGAGCTGAGACGCGCACCGCTCGATGAGAGGCCGGCCCTGTTGCGGCGTCTGATCATCGAGCATCTCGGTGTCATCTTGCGCCGCACGGTGAATCCCGACCGCTCATTCTTTGACTACGGCCTCGATTCGCTGGGGACGCTCCAATTGCTGGTGGCACTCGAATCCGACACCGGCGTCCGGCTGCGCGCCGTGGACGTGACGACCGTGCGTGCTCTGGCCGACACGTTGAGCAGGGCGATGCGAGAATTGCAGCCAGCCGGAGCAGATGCCGGTGACTGATCTGCGTCCGCTGCATGACTGGTCAGGGCCTCCTGCGACGCTGACTCTCTGGTGTCCCTCTGCGGCCTCGATAGAAAGCGCCAAACGCGCGCCGGTGTCGCCCGCCTTGCCGAGCTACGAACAGGAACAGCATCTGCGTGCTTTCCGTGCGTGCGAGCAGCGGCAAGAGGCGATGGCGCGCCTGCTCGTGGTTGTGTGGGATGAACCCGGGCGATGTGACCTCAGGGCGATGACCCATGTGGTGACCGCGCATCTGCGCAGGCACGACACTTATCACAGCTGGTTCGAGGAGCGCGGCAAAGCGATCGTAAGGCACGTACTGACCGATCCTGCGGCCATTCAGATGGAGTGTTCGACGCTCGGCGAGGTGAGCGCGGAGGATTGGCGAAAGCACATCATCGCAACCCCGACGCCGTTCGCATGGGATTGCTTTCGCTTCGGCATTCTCCAACGCACCAATGGCTTCACTTGCTTCGCAAGCATTGACCATTTGCACGGCGACGCGACCGTCATCGCGTTCCTGATGACAGAGATCCGCTTGGCGTATCGCGCTGTGCTTGACGGGGAGACGCCGCTTCAACTCGGACGGCCGGGCAGCTATCTGGATTACTGCACCAGTCAGCGCCAGCGGGCCGCCGTGACAACGTTGTCGGATCCCGAGGTGGAGCAGTGGATCGCGTTCCTGCACCGGAACAGCGGGCGGATGCCCTCTTTCGCGTTGCCGCTCGGTGTGATGGAGGATCGCTATCAGGCCGAGTATGTGCATATCGACATCTTCGATGATGATGCCATGGCCGCGTTCGAGTCCGCGTGCCATGCTTCCGGCGCGCGGGCAGTCGGCGGCCTCTTGGCCTGCGCGGCCCTGACCGAACGGGAAATGACAGGGCGGTCGCGCTACAGCGTCGTCACTCCAACGACGACGCGAATATCGCCACAGGCGTTCAGGACGACCGGCTGGTGCGTTGGCGTGGTGCCCATCGACTTCGAGGTGCAAGAGCTGACGTTTCCCGAACTTGCCGTCATTGCCCAACGCAATTTTGACCAACGGCTTTGCCTTGCCAACGTGCCGATCGAGCTCGTGCTCGAACTGGCCGCCGGGCTGCCGGCGGTACGATCCGTCGCCACGGGTGGCGTCATGCTGTCGTATATGGATGCGAACGTTCCTCCGCTCAGTGCGCACATTGCGCGCGAATGGCATGAGGCGAATGGGCGCGTTTATATTAACCAAGGCATGGCCGCGCAGGTTGCGCTCTGGTTGTTTCGTACGCAACGCGGGCTCTCGCTTACGGTGGCTTATCCGGCCAACGCGACCGCCCGAGCCTCGATGCACCGCTATGTCAAAGCCTTTGCGGGTGCATGCCGCCGGGCGGCCGACGCAGTGATGGCGACGCAAGCTCATGTCGGCCTTTCGCTATGACGCATGCGATCGCTGACCCGGAGAACCCGCACCCTATGTCGCCGCCGTTCCTGTCCCTTACGGATCAGGCAATTTACCTCGCGCATGTCTCACTCGGGCAACATGCGGTCATTCAGGTACTGTGGCGCTATCTGCGGCCTGTGGACCTGGACGCGCTGACACGGTTCCGTGACAATCTCGCGCACGGACATCTGGCGCGGCTGATCCGGCCTGCGCTGCTTCCGTTCGCGCGGCACCAATGGGTCAGCGCGCCACCACCTTCGTCCGCTCTGGCTGTCGCCGAGGCGCCGCTTGCCCCTGAGGAGCTGCAGGCGTGGGCCGACGCGCAGGTGGCGCTTCCACTAGATCCGGTGCGCGGACCAGCATGGAGATTGACGATCCAAACCTTTACAGACAACTCCACGGTGGTCTCGCTTGTGGTGTCGCACTGCATCGCGGACGGACTGACGATCGCAGCAGCCGTGAACGAAGCCGTGCGGGGAGAGCGAAGGCCTGCGGCCTATCCCGCAGGGGCAGTCTTGTCAGCGCACCGCGCTGCGACAACACTGGGTGCCGAACTGCAACGTATCGTGCGGGACGCGCCGGCAACGCTCCAGGCGCTCGCCGAGCTGGCCCGTACAGCATACACCTCGCGCGCCACGTCTCGCACCGCCGCGTTGAATCAGGCTAGCGCAGATGGCCGGCCAGTCGTATTTCCGTCAGCCTTCATACGCGTACCCACGTCCGTCTGGGACGCCAGGGCGAAGAGCCTCGGTGCGAACCGTATCACCCTCCTGGCCGCGATAACCGCGGCTTTTGCCCAGACACTCGGTCGTGTCCGCGACGAAGAGGTGACCTTGTTGATTCCCGTGAATCAGCGAGAGGGTTCGTCGCACACCGGCGGAAACGGCGTTGCGCTTGCCACATTGAAACTGCGTGTCGACGAATTGCGCGGAGGTCTGCATTCGTTGCAGCGGCGTCTGCTAGCTACGCTGCTGCGGACGAGACGGGAACCCAATCGACTTGCCACGCTGCTGCCCCTGGTGCCGTTTGTGCCAAGACGCGCAGTTTCGGCTGCCAACCATGCGGCGCTTGGTGCGCTCGCCGACCTGCCGGTCACCTGTTCGAATTTGGGCGACCTGCCGAAGGACGTGCTCCAGATCGACGGCGGCGCGGCCGATCGAGTCTGCTTTCGCGGCATCGACCGCCCCATCCCGCGCTGCGCGATCGAGGCGCGTCAAGGTGTTGCGACTGTCTTCGCCGGCGCCGTACCCGGTTTTCTGAACCTGAGCTTCGTAGCCTATCAGCCTGGCGTGGTGACGGAGGCTCAGCATCTTCGCGCGCTCGTCGAACGGCTCTTCGCTGACTGCGAACTCGTTGGCGAGTCCTTCGATGCTTGAGACGAGCACGCCCGGCGCCCCCGCCTACACGCGGCACCGCCTCGCCTGGCTGGACCAACTGGCTTACGAATTGTTCAGGGCCACGGGTCGGAGCCAATTGATGCAATGCCTGTGGCTCTACGACCGTGACGTGAACCTCGCCGCGCTACTGCGAACACGGGAGCGGTTCGCGGCGCTGTCGTTCAATCGCCTCATCGAGCCGTCGGCCCTGCCGTGGGGAAGGCCTCGTTGGGTGAAGCCGGCCGTGACAGCCATTCCGCTTGAGCAGAGTGCCGACCCGCTGCCACGATCGCGGCTGCTGCACTGGGCTAACCAGCACGCGCGCGCGCCCATCGACCCTGTGATCGGTCCGGCCGTGCGAATGGCCATCCAGCCGTTCGACGACGGCAGTACGGCCGTGAGCCTGGTCGGGTCGCATCTGCTGCTCGACGGGCTGGGAGCCGTGCGCGCCATCGCGGCGGCCGTAAACGGCATCGGCCTCCCGAGCCCATACGCAGTTGCAGGTGCCCGGGGGCGGCTGTCCGGGTGCGTGTCGGACGCGTGGCAGGTCCTCGCCGACGCTCCGCGCACGGTCGCCGCGCTCGCCCGGATCGCGCACGCGAACTGGTACAAGTCCGCGGTCCCTGTGTCGAGGTCGGTTGCTGCAGTCGCCGAGGCAGGCCACGAGCCATCAACGATCGTGGAGCTTCCGGCGGTTGTGGTCACTGTTGAATCGGATGCCTGGCTCGCCTGCCAGCAGCGGCTTGGCGGTAGCTCGAATACGCTACTGCCAGGCTTCGTCGCGTCCCTCGCATCGCGCCTGGGCCGCCGCCGTCTCTCCGACGGCGCTATCAGCCTGCTTGTCCCAATAAACCGGAGGCGTGGGCTCGATGACGAACGGGCGCTGGCGATTGATTTCCACACGATGAATGTCGCGCCTGCAGGCTTGGACACGAGCCTGCGCCCCGTCAATGCCTCGCTGGAGGCACTGGTTCGCGGCGCGAGGAAAAGTCAGACCGGTCCACTGGCTTCGTTCCTGCCTGCGATCGCTTGGATGCCGCGCTCCGCCGCGAAGACGCTCGTCGACCGGTTGTTCAATTATGCCGGTGAGCTGCCGGCGAGTTGTTCCGACGTTGGTATGCTGCCGGACGGGCTCGCGCGCATCGACGGTGCGCCGTGCCGCCAGGTGCTGACACGAGCTGTGGATGTCAACGTTACGCGCCAAGACCTGGAGCGCTCCCAGGGCCATCTCGTGGTTGTTGCCTCCCGCTACGGCCAGACGATTTCCCTCTGCATCGAGGCCTGCCAGCTGGGACCCACACAAACCACGCCTGACGAACTTCGCCTGCTGGTCTCGCGGACACTCGCGGACTTCGGACTGGACGCAATCATCGATGCGTGATCTCAAGGGAACGCGCCGCGCTCAGCGTCGTGCCACATTCGTCTGCAAGTCCCGAACGACAAGAGGCGACGGTCGCTTCGCGCAGCAAAGATCGTGGAGGCTTGAGCGGTGAACCGTTCGTCTGCCAACAAGCTCTACCGACGCTGCTCCGGGGCGACCGACCCCGGCGCAGACGACGTATTGTGCTATATGGACCAGGGTTCATTCGTCGGATTGCGCGCGCTCGGGCGCGGGCCTGCGCTGCACCTGACCTGGTTGTATCCGCACGCTCTCGATGAAGCGGCCGTGAGGGAGTTCAACGAGCGCCTCACGAGAGGATTGCTGGGACGTCTCCTGCAGCGTTCGCCATTACCATGGGGGCGGCACCGTTGGGTGGCCAATCCTGTGCCGGGGCCGGTGACGTGGTTTCGTGACCCGCTCCCGGATGAGCGTCTGCCCCATTTGCGACGTGAGCTGCTCGATCTGCCTCTCGATCCCGAGCACGGACCAGGCTGGCGACTGGCAGTCCAGCCGCTGGAGGGCGGCGGCTGCGCGCTGATGATGCTGGTCTCGCACACGATCGCTGACACCCAAGCCACGAGTCAGGCCATTGCTGACGCCGTGGCGGGTCGATGTCTTGACCATGGATTCCCAGCCCCATCCTGGCGATGGTCTCCAGTGATGCTGGCGTGCGACAGCGTCGAGAGCTTGCGAGCCCTGCCCGACGTCTCGCGTGCTCTGGTAGCTCTCCTGCGAGGGGCGCACAAAAGGAGGGCGGGCGTGTCCCGTTCGAGCCCTCGAAGCAGTCGCGACCGGGTTGAGCCGGCAGTGGATGTGCCGCTTGTGTGGGTCGTCATGGACGCAGCAGCGTCGAAACGGCGAACGTCGGATCTGGGTGTGGCGAGCAACACGCTGATCATGGCCTTCACGGCACGGCTCGCTCTCCGGATGGGCCGCGTGGATGCTTCGGGGCGCGTGAAGCTGGTGTTGCCGGTCAGCGACCGCCGTTCGAGCGACCGCCGTTCGAGCGACCGCCGCGGCAACGCGCTGCGGTCGATCACCGTGATGGTGGATCCCGATGCCTGCCGCAACGATCCGCGCGCTTTACAGCGAGATATGAAGGCTGCCCTGGCCTCGCTGATCCGCCACGGTGATGACTTTTCGCCGGTGCTGCCGCTGATTCCGTATGTGCCGCTGTCGCTGGCGCGTCATCTGGAGCGGGCGGCACTCGGGGCGGACCTGCCTGTTGGGTGCAGCCTCGCCGGCGAATTGCCGCTCGACGTGCACCGCCCTTGCGGCGAGGCGTCACTTCTGCAGATTGCCCCTCTGGAGCGCTATACAGCCGCAGAACTCGAACGGCTGGGCGGCCTGCTATTCATCCTGTGCCACCGTGTCGGCGAACGGCTGTTCGCCACTGTGTCCGGCTACGCCAAAGATCGCGTGACGACCCGCGCCGAATTGGCACCGATCGTGCGCGACGCACTCGCGGATATGGGCCTGTGCGGGGCGCTCAGTTGACGAGAACCGACCGACACAGCGCACGGCCAAGACGGTTGTCGAACGTTCAAGCGACGCGCAGCGCATCGACGATGTTCATGCGGGCGGCTCGTACCGCCGGCAGAAAACCCCCGAGGAGGCCCATCACCAGCGCGAAGACGAGCGACCGCAGCACGATGCCGGGCGTCAGCACGAACTGGAATGCGAGCTCGGAGAGCGAGGTCCAGTTCAGCGTCGTGATCTTCACCTGCGTCATGAGCGATGCGAACAAGAGCCCGACGACCCAGCCGACGAGCGCGAGCAGCAGCGCCTCGACGAGGAAAGCACCGAGGATGCGCGAGCGCCGAAATCCGAGTGCGCGCAGAACCCCCACCTCCATCATGCGGCTGGCCACCGCAGCGTACATCGTTATCGTCGCGCCAATCACCGCGCCGAGCGAGAACATCGCCGAGAGCGTGATCCCGAGAAGCTGAATGAATCCGGAGAGCAGGCGCGACTGCTCCTCGTAGAAGACGCGCTCGCGCTTGGCCTCGATGGTGAGGCGAGGGTCCGCTTCGAGCCGCGCCTTGAGCGCGTCGAAGCCTGAGCTATCAGCCAGCCGTACCGTGACGGAAGAGAAGAAGTCTCGCCGAAACGACTGCATGAGCTGTTCGCTGTCCGCCCAGATCTCCGAATCGAACCCGCTGCCGCCCGCGTCGAACCGGCCTACGATCTTCCACTCCCGGTGCGCAAATTTCAGGCTGGATCCGATCTCGATGTCTTCGAAACGCCCCGCGAGCGCCCGGCCAATGATGATCTCGTCCGATCCCAGACGAAACATGCGTCCCTCGACCAGCCGCAACCGCGGGCGGACGGCCAGAGCGGCTGGACCAACGCCCCGGATCAAGAGGTTGCTTGCCTGCTTGGTCTTGCGCCGGGGCTGGGCGATCAGCACAGCCGCTTCCTTCGAGACAACAGGTGCGCCCTCGGCACCCATGACGACCTCGGGCTGGCTTTCGATGATCCTGGCCTGCCGACGGTCGATCAGGCTCTGGATCTCGACTTCCGCAGAGCGGCGTACGAAGATGACGTTCGTTTCCTCGCCGGTTGCCACGAGTGTCTGCTTGAGTCCGGAGTCGAGCATGAGCACGGCGGCGTAGACGAACACCACGAGGGCCATGCCCGCCGCGGTGAGCAAATTGGTGAGTTTGCGGACGTAGAGGTTACGCAGGCTGTAGGCGAGCAGCAACGGCATGATCAGCCCAACGCCCGAAGACCGTTGACGATGCTGACACGGGCGGCCTGGCGCATCGGCAAGACCGCCGCGAGGACCCCGACCGCCAATGCCGAAAGTGCCTGAAGCAACACAGTGTTGACGCTCACGATCAGCGACGGGAAGAGCGTCGCGGAGAGCTCGGCAAGTCGCGAGGCAACCGGGGGCGTCAGCCCGATGGCGATGGCACCGCCGACCAATGCGATCGCGACGGATTCTCCCAGGATCAGGCGTGCGACGTAGCCGGGGCTGAAGCCAATGGCCTTCAGCGTGGCATACTCGCGGAGTCGCTCGCGCGCCGTCATCGCCATGGTGTTGGCCATGACCGCCAGGATGATGAAGATGACCACGAACGAGACCACGCGAATGGAGATGAGGATCGCCTCGGTCTGCTTCACGAAGCCGATCTGGAACGCGCGTTCAGTCTCGGTGAGTGTCTCGGCGCGCGAGTTTCGGAACACTTCGTCGATCGCCTGACTGACTTCCGCGACCCGATTGATGCTGCCAACGTCCACGGCGAAGAAGCCGACCTGGTCGGCTTGTGCCTTGGAGCGCACCCGTAGCGTCTCGTTCAAATAGTCCCAACGGAAGAAAAGCTGCGAGGTGTCGGTTTTGGCGTCTCGGCCGTCGAAGACGCCGCAGATCACGAATTCCCAGTTGCCGGGGAAAAGCGTCCCGCGCAGTTGAACAACATCGCCCGGCTTGAAGCCGAAGCGCTTGGCGAGTCTGCGTCCAACAATCGCGCCGCGGCGGTCGCGGAGGAAGGCGCGCCGCACCTCGTCCGAAACGAGGATCTCGGGGAAGATATCGAAGTAGCTCGCGGCATCGATCGCAAACTGGGGAAAGAAATTCTTCGGATCCTTGTAGACGCCGCCGAACCAGGTCATGTAGGTGACGTGCCGCACGCCTTCGACAGCGCCGATGCGCTTGTAATATGCCTGCGGTAGCGGCAGCGTGAAAGAGACGGCGTTGCGGGTGAGCAGCCGCGAAGGCACGGCGCCATCCACGCCAGCGTACCACGTTTTGACCACCGTCTGGAGCACACCAAAGGCCAGGATTGAAACAACGAGGCCGACCAGCGTCAGAGACGTGCGGAGCCGTTGGCGCAAGACGTTGCGCGCCACGAGCGTCAGCCATTGGCTCATGACCGGCGCTCACTCAAGGCGCTGCTCCACCAGATACGAAAGATCGCCTTTCTCCAGATGCATGATGCGCTTCGCACGCGCCGCCGCGCGGCGATCATGGGTCACCATCACGATCGTCTTGCCCATGTCGCGGTTCAACCGCTGCATGATCTCGAGCACCTCCTCCGCGGACTGCCGGTCGAGGTCGCCCGTCGGCTCGTCGGCCACCAGCATCGTCGGGTCGGTGACGATCGCCCGCGCGATCGCCACGCGCTGCTGCTGCCCGCCCGAGAGCTCCGAAGGCAGGTGTTTGACGCGATCGCTCAAGCCTACGAGACTGAGCGCGAGTTGCGCGCGGTCTCGGCGTTCGCGGCGCTTGAGGCCCGTGAGCGTGAGAGGCAATTCTACGTTCTCCAGCGCCGTGAGCACAGGCATCAGGTTATAGAACTGGAAGATGAAGCCCACATTCGCCGCGCGCCAGTCAGCGAGGTCGGCTTCCGGGAGGAGCGTGATGTCCTCGCCAGCCACCGTGATCGAGCCATGATCCGGACTGTCGATGCCGGCAATCAGGTTGAGCAGGGTGGACTTGCCCGACCCGGACGGGCCCATCAGCGCGAGGAACTCCTTGCGACGGATGTCGAATGTGAGTTTGGAAAGGACCGGAACGATCTGCGCGCCGCGCCGATAGCTCTTGCTCACGTCGCTCAGCGCGATGAGCACGTCTTCGCCGGTCGGCACGTCGGAGACGCGAAGCACGGTCACTTCGTGGCCTGCTTGACTGCGCGCCCGTCAACAAGATCTTCCAGAGGTCGGACCACCACGCGCGTGCCGGCTTTGAGATCGCGTACCTCGATCTGGTCGCCCACCTTCGCGCCGAGATCCACGCGCCGCAGGCGAGCCTTGCCATTCTCGATGACATAAAGGTGCTGTTGTCCGCCCGCCTCGAAGACGGCCGCCATCGGCACTGCAAGAACCGGCTTGCGCTCTGATTCGGCTACTTCACGCTCGAGGAAGGCCACCTTGGCGCTCATGTCCGGAAGCATCCGCGCGTCGCGGTGCACGAACCGGATTTTCACGAGGGTAGACGCCTTGGCGCGATCCACCGTCGGTACCATCCGGTTAACCACACCCTCGAAACGCTCGCCGGGGATCGCGTCCAGCTGGATCTCCACCGGTTGCCCCACGTGGACGCTCAGGTACGACGACTCCGCGACGTCGGCTTCCACTTCAAGCGAGTCCATGTCGGCGATGGTGACCACCGCGCCCTTGGTGTCGACCGCCTGCGAGAACGGTGTGATCGTATCACCGACGTTGGCGTGCCGCGTGAGCACGACGCCGTCGAAGGGCGCCCGGATCAGGGTCTGGCCGACGGCAACTTCGGACGCGCGGAGATTGGCCTGTGCAGCGGCGATGGCGGCCTCGTACCCGGCAAACGCTGCTCGCGCCTTGGCGAGGCGTGCCTCAGCGCTTTCGCGCATCGAATCGCTTATGATGTTCTTCTCGCCGAGGGCCGCGGAGCGCTTGAACGCGATCTCCGCTTGCGTGAGCTCCGCCTGCCCCTGGGCGAGGTTGGCATAGGCAACCTGCACGTTGGCGGCGGCCTGGTCGCGCATCGCCTGGGTATCGCTGCTCTCAAGCCGGGCGATCACCTCGCCCTCGTGCACCTTGCTGCCTTCGAGTACACCCAACCATTCCAGGCGGCCTGTCGCCTTCGAGGCGACGGACGCCTTGCGTTGCGCAACGACGTAGCCAGTCGCGTTCAACAGTGTCAGCGCCTGTGAGGGATAGACGGAGTAGACGGCCGCCGTCTCGACCGCGATCTGCGCGTGCCGGCGCCACATCCACGTTGCGACCCCGATGCCGACAAGCATGGCGACCACAAGGACCCGGACCAGGATGCGGCGCAGTTGTCTGCGACGGCGAGAGTCGGCGCTACGGTCGATCGCAAGCGCCGATAGATCGGACGCGGCGGGGAGGCCATCGCTTGGGGGCTTGTGCAGATTCATAGTCTCGTCATGAATTTCCGGGCAATGCAGCGCAAACTTGAAGAAAATATCTCGTTTCGGAAGCGGTAAGCCAGGCACTCGACGACTGTCAATTAGCATCAAAAGCGAGTGTTGACACCTATCATTTCGAATTCTCCAAACCGAGCGACGCCATAGAATTCATCGTCGCACGACGGGGACGCGAGACGGCATCAAACCTGCGGCTGCGCGTGGGTTGCAGCGGCGTGCTACCAGGGGATACGGCCCTGCGTCGCCATCGACATCAGGGATACGCATTGAGAGCTTGCCCTGCAGCATCCTTGGACACGTCGCTTTGAGCGGGCTTCTCAGGATCAGGGCAGAGTGCAGGGCAGCAGCTGCAGCGGCAGATTGGCCCTCGTCATGATGAGGCGCATAAGTGCCGTCCCGAGATCTGGCCGCGTCGTCGACCGCTGCGGGCGGATATTCGGTGACGCCGGTGAGGTCGTCGTTCGCTCCTCGATCGAGTGCTGGTGCGCCAGCATTTGCGAAGCACCAGCCAGATCTACCCGCAATGACGGGAAAGCCGGTCGAGCTCGCTCGGTCATTTGCTGACGAGCAGGAGGTGCAAGAGTGATTCCCAGCCCCTTTGGCGCACGTGTTACGTCTGCCTCAGCGATCGCCCAAGCCATCACCACACGGCGCGCCCATCGGCCCGAAACGGCTACTCGATGGATCATCGCAAGATTGATCACGCGCAAACGAAGGCTGCTGCTCAGTTGCTATCGTCCGGCATTCACGATCGGAAGGAAGTCAATCATGCGAACTTTACGAAAATTGAGCGCGCTGGCGACCGTTGCCGTCATTGCCACGGCAGCTTTGATGCCGACCAGCGCAGAGGCCCGGAACGGTCGCATCGCAGCCGGAGTGGTCGGCGGGTTCGCCGCTGGCGTCCTGGCCGGTGCCGCGATGGGCGGGCCTTATTGGGGGCCCTATCCGTACTATCCGGCTCCGGTCTACTATCCACCGGGACCCTATTATGCACCGTACGGACCCGTCTATTACGGCCCGTGTGTTCGCCGCACCGTCTGGGATGGTTGGCGTTGGCGCCGCGTGCGCGTCTGTTACTAAGAAGATGCAGATCGCAGCTCGGGGGCGCGCCGAAGCTGGCCGCCTCCCGGCTGTCATCCACGACGACTTTGGAAGCCGAGGCTGCAGATCGAGCCGACGATCGACCGGATCGTTGCCGACCTCGCGCCGGCCGGCATGCCAAAGCAGGAGGTCCGTCCGGCGATGAACCGGTTTTTGGCAGAGGCCGAAGCCGCCGAACGCATTGGCGTTCTTGGCGGGGTCAGCAAGTTTACCTTGCCCGGGTTGGAAGCGAGTAGGACGCACTGCGAAACGGGCGATGTCCAGATCGACCGCATCGACTAGGCGCTTGTTCGGATTCAACGATGCCGCGCGTGGCCGTCTGCGCAATTTCGTCCGCAGCCACCAATGCGTCGCGAGCTTCGCCGACACGGCCGTCTTGTTCGGAAGCGATCGCGTCGATCGAACCGTCGCACGATCCGGAAGAATAGCGAGCTTCAGGGCGGCCCTCTCGCAGCTGGGCATCGTCGGGCGAGGCGACGTTCCAGTCGCCTCGTCCAACCGCCTGGATGGACCTCACCCGATGAACAAGCGATACGGCTCGCGTCAGTAGACGAAGGCCGGGGTCTCGATCAGGTGATCATTCACCAGCACGACGCCTGGGATGGCCTCTGCCGCGACCCGGATGGCCCTGCGTTCCGCGGCCGATGGCGCGCTGCCCCAGATGTCGATGATGCCGTTCTGGACGGTCGCGTTCAGGTTGAATGTGTGTGCCCAAGGTTGCTTCTTGATCTCCTCCAGGAATCTCTTTCTGATGGTGGCGTCGGGAAGCGAAATTTCCAGCTTCGGCTTGGCGCTCGCGACGGCCTGCAGCAGGTTGGTCCGGCTGACGATCCCGACGAGCTGGCCTTGCTTGTTGACGATCGGCACGCGTTTGATCTGACGCTTTTCGAGCAGCATGGCGATGTCGCTCAGCGGCGTTTCGGGAGCCGCAGTCACGACATCGCGTGTCATGATGTCCGTGACCTTGGCCGAATGCGATTTGACGTAGTCAGCCGCCATCTCGGCGTCGCCGGTCAAAATCTGAAGCCACCAGCCATAGGAGCGCTCGGTGCCGGATTCGGTTCGGTGCAGCAGATCGCCTTCGGAGACGATTCCGAGGATGTTGTTGTCGGAATCGACGACCGGCACCGCGCTGATGCGGCGTTCGAGCAGGATCCTGGCGACTTGGCGAACCGTTGCATTTGCGCCCACAGTCACCACCGGCGCGATCATCACGTCCTGTGCTTGCATGGCAGACCTCCGTGCTGGTTTCCGGCATCTTGCCGTCCATCGGGCCAACCGGATTGATCGGGATCAAGCCCAGGCGTGATCGCTTGACCTGCGTCAACGGGACGACGTCGAAACGCGAGATAAGGGTACCATTCGAGCAATGGAGCAACGACATGTCTCTAGCCAGCGTCATGGTCTACGTCGATCCCGAGCAGCAGGATGAAGGCCAGATCGCCGTCGCCGAGGCCGTCGCAAACGGCTTCGGGGCCGCCTTGCTTGGCGTCTCGGCCATCGCAACGGATCCCCCGTTCGTCGCCGAAGGCGTGATCATCGAACAGACGACGGCCGACGATCTCGAGCGCATGCGCGCAACGCTGTCGGCCAAGGAGGCGTGGTTCAGGCGTATCGTTCGGCTGCCGAGCGACAAGGTGGAATGGCGCTGGACGATCGGGTTTCCGACCGAGTTCCTGGTCGAGCAGTCCAGGGCGGCGGACCTCGTCGTGGTACGGCGCAGCCGGCCGAAGGCCAAATCCTCTCATTATCTCGATGCGCCCGGAGCCATGTTGCGGCTGGGCCGTCCCATCCTTTCGGTGCCGGACGGCGTCACCCGATTGTCAGGCGACCGGATCGTGGTCGGCTGGAAGGATTCCCGGGAGGCGCGCTTGGCCGTGCGGGACGCACTGCCGTTGCTGACCCGGGCTTCAGAGGTCACGATCACCGAAGTCTGCACCTCCAGCGAACAAGATGCGGCGCGAGACCGGTTGCGGGACGTGGCCGGATATCTCGGGCGTCACGGCGTGAGCTGCCGGCACGAGGTGCGCGTACATACGGCGGAGCCGGACGCGGGCTACCTCGTTCGGCTCGCCGCCGACGTCGGCGCCGACCTCATCGTGACCGGGGGATATGGACACAGCCGGTTGGGAGAGTGGGTTTTCGGCGGCATGACGCAAAGCCTCCTGCAGGACGCTCCGGTCTGCCTGTTGATGTCGCACTGACGTCCCGCTTCGGGTGACTGTTCGGCATGATCTCGGCAGCAAACGCGTTCCGGGCTTGCTGCGAGGGTTTGTTGGGACGGAAGACTGCTGCGCAGTCTTCCGGATCATGCTTCAGCCCGCAGCCCGCCGCCGTCCGCCGCTGTTGCTCTCCGCGGCGCCGACGGTCTCGATGGTCCGCAACACGCTCGACGGATTCACGCTGATCGAGTCGATCCCGAGCTCAGCCAGATACTTGGCGATCTCCGGGTAGTTCGCGGGGGCCTCGCCACAGATGCCGACGTGGCGGCGGTTGCGCTTGGCGCCAAGCACGGCCATCGACAGCATTTGCAGCATGCCGGGATCGCGCTCGTCGAAATCGAAGGCGACGATCTCGGAATCCCTGTCGACGCCGAGCGTCAGCTGGGTGAGATCGTTGGAGCCGATGGAGAATCCGTCGAACAATTGCGCGAACTGGTCGATCAGGATGACGTTGTTCGGGATCTCGCACATCATGTAGATTTCAAGGCCGCCGTCGCCTCGTTTCAGGCCGTGATCCGCCATGGCCGCAATGACCTTGCGCGCTTCTTCGACACGCCGGCAGAACGGAATCATGATCTTGAGATTGGTCAGGCCCATCGCCTCGCGCACCCGCTTCATGGCGGCGCATTCCAGCGCGAAGCCTTGCGCATAGGCGGGGTGGGCGTAGCGGGCGGCGCCCCTGAAGCCGAGCATCGGGTTCTCCTCGCGAGGCTCGAAATCGGCCCCGCCGAGCAGGTTCGCATATTCATTGGTCTTGAAATCGGATAGGCGCACGATCACCGGCCGGGGGTAGAACGCCGCGGCGATGGTGCCGACGCCTTCCGACAGCCGCTCGACGAAGAACTCGGACGGCTTCTTGTGGCGCGCGGTCAACAGCTTGATCTTCCGTCGGTCCCGCGCTGAGGTCACCTTGCCGGGGCAGGCGAGCGCCATCGGATGGATCCCGATATGCTGGTTGATGATGAATTCCATGCGGGCAAGGCCAACGCCATCGCTCGGCAGGGATGCGCTCTTGAATGCGATCTCGGGATTGCCGAGGTTCACCATGATTTCGGTGCGCGGCTTCCGCACACTTTCGGTCGCGGTCCGTTCGACCTCGTAGGGCAGTGTACCTTCGAAGACGTGGCCGATATCGCCTTCCGCGCAGGACACCGTCACCGCCGTGCCCGTCTTCGCTTTCTTGCTGAAATTGCCGGTTCCGACCACTGCGGGCACGTCGAGCTCGCGCGCGATGATCGCGGCATGGCAGGTCCGGCCGCCATGATCGGTCACGATCGCGGCGGCAAGCTTCATGACGGGCTCCCAGTCCGGGCTCGTCGCCGTCGCGACCAGCACCTCGCCGGGGCGGAATTTACGGAGATCCCGCTCGTTGCTGATCAGCCGGATGCGTCCTGCCGCGATCTTCTCTCCGACAGCGCGGCCTTCCGCCAGTGCTGTCCCGCGCGCTTTCAGGACATAGCTCTCGAGCGCCTCCGGCGTTCGGCGGGAGGCGACCGTCTCGGGCCTGGCCTGGATGATGTACAGTGAACCGTCCTTGCCGTCCTTGGCCCATTCGACGTCCATTGGGGTCGGCTTGCCGGCCTTTTGCGAGTAGTGCTTCTCGACCAGCAGCGCGCACTCGGCCAGCGTCAGGACCTCGTTGTCATTGATGCAGAATTGCTGGCGCTCGCGCGCCGCCGTTGCCACGTTCCGGGTTGCGTTGCGCCCGCGACCGTAGACCATCCGCTTGGCCTTGGATCCCAGGCGGCGCGACAGAACCGAGCGGAAGCCGGCATTGAAGGTCGGCTTGTGAACGTAGAATTCGTCGGGGTCGACAGCGCCCTGCACGATGTTCTCGCCCAGTCCGTAGACGCCGGTCACGAACACCACGTCGCGAAACCCGGTCTCGGTGTCGAGTGTGAAGGTGACGCCGCTTGCCGCAAGGTCCGAACGAACCATCTTCATGACCGCGACAGACAGCGCGACCTTGAAGTGATCGAAACCCTTGTCGATCCGATAGGAGATCGCGCGATCCGTAAACAGCGAAGCGAAGCAGCGGCGGCAGGCCTCCATCAGCCCGTCCGCGCCGCGGATGTTGAGGAAGCTGTCGTGCTGTCCGGCAAAGCTCGCGGTCGGCAGGTCTTCGGCCGTGGCCGAGCTACGGACCGCCACCGCAACGTTGCGACCATATTCCTGTTCCAGCTGCCGGTACGCCTGTGCGACCTGCTGGCGGAGATCATCCCGGTCGGTAGCGGCATAGACGATCGCGCGCGCGGCCGCGGCGCGTCGGGCAAGATCGGCGATCCGCCGCTTGTCGATGCCGGCAAGCAGAGGGCCCAGCTTGTCCCACGCACCGGCTTCGGTCAGGGCGTCTCGGAATGCCGCGGCCGTCAGCGCAAAGCCGTTCGGGACCTTGACGCCCTGCGGCGTCAGTACCGAATATAATTCGCCCAGGGATGCGGTCTTGCCTCCGACCAGCGGCACGTCGGCAAGACGGATGTCCCTGAACCAGCGAATGTAGCTCGGTGCGTCCATCGCGCATTCTCCCGCGCTGCAAAATGGATCTGAATGTCGATATCTTTTCCCGCATCTGCGCGCGACTGATTTGCGAAAGATCAAGTGCGCAACGCGCGCCCGCTTTAGCTGTGAACAATAATGACGATGGAACCCGACCAGAGCGCCTCTTCACTGGAGAGGTCACGATTTTGGCAAAGCGCCTCCGGCTTCTGGCGTGGAGTACCGGCATGGCGCATCTGGGCGCTGTGCGCGCTCCTGGTGAGCGTCGTCGTCCTCCAGCTCTATGTGCAATTTCGTTTCAACTACTGGAATCGCGACTTCTTCGATGCGCTGGAGAGCCGCGATCCCGCACGGCTGAGAGGCCAGGCGCTCCTGCTCGTCCCATTGTGCCTCGGTAGCGTCGCGCTCGCCGTCACCTCGGTCTGGGGCCGCATGACCGTGCAAAGAAAGTGGCGGGAATGGCTGACCGGCAAGGTGATCGACTATTGGGTCGAGGATGACCGCTATGCCCGCCTCGCGGCCGTGCAGAGCGAGCAGCAGATTCCCGAATACCGGATTGCCGAGGACGTCAGGATCGCAACGGATGCGCCGATCGACTTGGCGCTCGGGCTGGTCTCCGCGCTGCTCAGCGCCGTCATCTTCATTCAGATTCTCTGGACCGTGGGTGGCGACATCGCGCTGCCTGTGGGAAGTCATTCCGTCCGGATTCCGGGCTACCTCGTCATCGGTGTGGCGCTCTATTCCGGCATCGTGACGACCGCGATGACGCTGGTCGGGGCGCCCCTGACCCGGCTGGTCCAGATCAAGAATCAGGCCGAGGCGGAGTTGATCACGGCGGCCCACGAGCTGCGCGACATCGGGGAGGGGGCCGCGCCGCGAGACCGACGGTCGGAAGTCTGCCGCGACGTTCGCAGTGCGCTCAGGGCCACCATCGATCAGTGGCGCCGTCTGTGCTGGCAACTGATGCGGACGACGATCGTGTCACATGGAAACACGCTTTTGGCGCCGATCATCGGCCTGGTGCTTTGCGCGCCGAAATTTCTTTCCGGAGCCATGACACTGGGGGAGCTCACGCAAGCCGCCGCGGCTTTCACGCTGGTGCAGGCCTCGTTCAACTGGGTTGTCGACAATTACGCGCGTATCGCCGATTGGAGGTCGTCGCTGGAACGGGTCGGCGGTCTTCTGCTTTCGCTCGACCGCCTCAACCGGGAAACGCCGCCGCAGCAGGCAGAGTCCCCGATGCTTCCGGCTGGATCGGTCAAATTGCCGTAGAAAGAATGACTTGTTCGGCGAGACGCTTGACGTCGTCGGGCCGGCAGAGTTCGGTGCCTGGATTGAGCAGGGCCGCGGCGCCGGCGGCGACGGCCTGCCGAAAGCAGCGCTCGAGGCCGGCTCCAGATGCCAGCCCATAGACCAGCGCGCCCAGAAAACTGTCACCTGCACCAACAGCGCCGACGGGCGTGATCGCAAGAGGTTTTGCGCGCAGCACCTGCCGGCTCGTCACCAGGGCGGCGCCGAGATGTCCCATTGTCAGGGCGACGATCGCCGCTTTGCCGCTGCGCACCAACGTCTTCGCAGCAGCTTCCCATTCGGCGGCGTCGGATGGCTCGTGACCGACCAGTTCGCGCATCTCTCGCAGGTTCGGCTTGACCAGCTCGATGCCCTCGGCCACCGCGGCAACAAGGGCCGCACCGGAGGTATCCAGGATCATCTTGGCCTCGCGCCGTTTCACGATCCTTGCGACACGCGCGTAGAAATCGTCGGGCACCCCCGCCGGCAGGCTTCCGCTGGCAACCACGAAGCTGGGAAACGGTTGAAGCGCCGACAGCATGGCGAGGCAGGTCTGCCATTCATTCTCGGCAAGAGGCGGTCCAGGCAGGATGAAGCGATAGGGCTGGGACGTGCTGATCTCGCGAACGAAGAAGTCTTGTCGGGTTTCGCCCGCGATCGGAAAGGTCAGGCTTTCGATGCCCTCCTTGTCGAGCAATTGTCGCAGCAGGTCTCCTGTGAGGCCACCCACCGGATAGAGCGCGGTGGCATTGCCGCCGAGGCGCTTGACCACGCGCGCAACGTTGATGCCGCCGCCGCCGGGGTCGCGGCGCTGCCCGATGCCGCGCAGCTTGGCGACGGGGATGATCCTGTCCACCGACGTCGACACGTCGACGGCCGGATTGGGCGTGATCGTGAGGATCTCGGTCATCGGCTCAATCGGAGACCGCGGTGGCGGACGCCGCCCCGGCTCGTTCGGTCATGGTGTCGCGCTCCGCACGGTCTGCAGCAATCCGCGATGTTCGCGCCGTCCGGATGAGATCGGCATACCAGTGCGCCGACGCCTTCAGTGTCCGCTTCTGCGTGGCAAAATCGACATGAACCAGACCGAACCGCTGCGAATAACCCGATGTCCACTCGAAGTTGTCGAGCAGGGACCAGACGAAATAGCCTTTGACGTCGGCTCCGGCCCGGATCGCCTCCTGCATTGCCCTTGTATAGGCATCAAGATAGGCAATTCGTGCAGGGTCCTGAACGCGGCCGGCCTCGTCAAGCTTGTCGTCCGCGGCCGTGCCGTTCTCCAGCACATAGATCGGCAAACGGAAGCGGTGGTGGATGTCCAGCAGCGTGTCGCGGAACGCGTCGGGTACGATGGGCCAGCCGATAGCGGTTCGCCGCACCTCGACGGGCGGTGCGCCGAAGCCGGCGCCGATCAAATTGGCATCGGCCCTGATGTAGTGCGGCGAATAGTGGTTGAGCCCGAACCAGTCGACCGGCCTTGCGATCTGAGCCATGTCGCCCGGCCTGATATAAGGCTCGATCGCCTCGGCAAGCTCCAGGGGGTAATGGGCAAAGTGCTGCGGATACGGAAATGCGTCGTTCCAGTACGGCGCGAAGCGCCACGTCGCCGCAACATCCTCCTCCCGCGTTGTGGCGGGATAACAGGGCTGGCGGTTGTGAATGGCGCCCAGCGATGCGTTCGCCACCGACTGGCGGAGCACGTCGATGGCACGGCCGTGGCTCAGATTGACGTGGTGAATGGCTTGGTGCAAAGCGCCCCTGTCGGCGATGCCGGGTGCGTTCCAGCCGAAACCGTATCCGAACAACGTGAATACGCATGGTTCATTGAAGGTGGCGAACCGCTTGACCCGGTCGCCAAGGCGTCGGGCCAACAACGCAGCATAATCGGCGAACCATCCCGCGATGTCCCGGTTCTGCCAGCCGCCGAGATCCTGCAACGCCTGCGGCAGATCCCAGTGATAGAGACAGGCCCAGGGTTCTATGCCGGCCGCCAGAAGAGCATCGACCAGGCTGTCGTAGAAATCGAGACCCGCCTGGTTCGCAGCCCCGCGGCCGCGGGGCAGAACGCGCGGCCATGAGATCGAGAAGCGGTAAGCGCCGACGCCGATATCGCGCATCAGCGCGATGTCTTCAGGGTAGCGGTGATAATGATCGCATGCGACGTCGCCGGTGTCGCCGTTCTTGATGCGACCCTGTTGCCGGCAATAGCTGTCCCAAATGCTGTCGCCGCGTCCATCCAAGTGAGAGGCGCCCTCGATCTGGAAGCTCGAGGTCGAGACGCCCCACAGAAACGAATCCGCTGCCGGCATCCGCGTTTGAGGTGAGGGAGCGGTTCCGTCTGTCGTTGTCATGTGCCTGCCTTGCGATGGCGCAGTTCGGATTGGGATCGGTCCACAATGCTGCTCTTTACCGATCTGCGTTTGACGGAGATCAACCGCCCGGCAGGCAGCGGCAGGCCGTCAGCGACATGACGGCTCCTAGCGCGGCGGCAGGCCGGCTCTCAAGGCTTCCAGGTACGCGACGATCTCGTCGATTTGGTAATCTGCGAGGCGGGGGTTTGGCATGGCCTGTTCAGGTCCGAGCCTGCGGTGACCGGAAATGAGGAACAGCCTCATGCCTTCGGCGGAGAACGAGGGGCGATTGACGATCGCCAGCAAGCTCGCGGCCGGCGGGCGGAACGCCGGCGATTCCTTGGCGGCGTCCTCCACGACATGGCATGTTCCGCAGGACGCATGGGCCAGCGCCCGGCCTTCGGCGACCTGATCGACGAACAATTGGTTGGTGACAGGCGGACGAACCGGGACTTGGATTGTGATCGAGGCGTAGCCGCTGGCCCGATGGCAGCTGTTGCATTCGTTCGTCAGGTCCGAATAGGCTTTGGTGAATGCAGGCACGTCCTTTTGCCGGATCGCCAAGCTTACGGCTTGCAGACGATCCTTGGCGGGACCGAGGCGTGATGGATCGGGCAAGAGCTTGCCGGAGGCTGCGAGATTGCCTTCGATATGCTGGATTTCGTAGCTCGCCAGGCTCCAGTTGCTGAACTTGCCTGCAAACCAGAGCTTGGCATGTTGCAGTTGAAGGCGGGTCATGAGATCGGAGAGCGCAGCAGAGACGTCGGCTGACCTTGCAGCCGGCGCTCCTGCGCCCAGCGCCGCGACCGCCGCAAAGATCGCCATCATGAACATTGCTCGCAGGCGCATGTCCAATGCCCCAGATTTGACGGCAGCATGGCACTCGATCCCAGCCGGGCGTTGATATCGATCAAGAGCCTGTCAGGAGCGGGCGACTACCTCTGACTTCTCTCTGGAGTTGAAGTCATGCGCGCGCATCAGATCATGTCCCGCCGGGTGATAGCCATTCGGCCCGAGGCCTCGATCGCCGACGCCATCAAGGTGATGCTCACTCACCACATCAGTGGATTGCCGGTCACGGATTCGGCAGGCAAGCTCGTCGGCATCATTTGCGAGAGCGACTTCCTCAGACGGGCCGAACTCGAAACGCAGCACACTCGCAACCGGCTGCTGACGGTTCTGCTCGGAGCAGACCGGGTTGCGCGCGAGTTCCTCAAGGAGCATGGGCGCAAAGTCGAGCAGGTGATGACGCGTGATCCGGCGACGGCAAAGGAGGACACTCCGCTCGAGGAGATTGCCGATCTGATGGAGCGCCGGAACCTGAATCATGTCCCGGTCATGCGTGATGAGCGCATTGTCGGCATCATCACCCGGTCCGACTTCCTGTCCGCAATCGCCGGCCCGCTGACCGGCGCACCCGGCTATTCGGAGGACGACAACCAGATTCGGCGCTCGGTCCTTGCGGCCATGGCCGGGATGCCTTGGCAGCCCGTCGGCCTGAACGTGAGCGTGAGGGATGGCAAGGTGACGCTGCGCGGCGTCGTCAAGGGCGACAACCCCCGCCGGGCCGCAATCGTCGCTTGTGAGAACGTTTCAGGCGTTCGCGGCGTCGATGATCGCCTGTGCCTTCAGTCGGACAGCCCGGCCCCGGAGGACGAATACGGCGGCGGTGACTTCGTCTCGCTGCAGGCAGAACCGTCCACGCTCGATGACGAACCGTTGTGACGATCGCCCATGCCGGAGCACTGCAGGGCGACCACGCGGGAAGATCTAGTCTTCCGCCCCCGACCCGGTGAAATCGGGATTCGCAGCACGGCCGGCTGTCGCACGGGCCGCCTGCTTGGAAGGCTTGATCGTCGCCGAAAAGTACAGTGCGAGTTCGAGGATGCCGTACATTGCGAAGACCATCAGCGCCTTGATTGCTTCGTTGGTCATCTGAATGTCCTCCAACAATTGATCTGGACTAACGTTGGGCCATTTCGGTCGGTGTCTGCACGAGGTGAGCCTGATGAACATGTCTTGCGCTCAGCGGGCTCAATTCGGATTCGGCAGAGCGGACCGACAGCGTGGCCGCGACGATGGCGATTCCGGCCAGCAATCCGGCGGTGACCACTTTCAGATGCGTTGCCTTCTCCGCAGTGTAGATCGAGTGGTTCATCGCAGGCCCCTTGCCGGTGCGTGCTGGCAAGGTTCTTACTAACGCATGAAGCGTCCGGCTGAAATTTGGGGGCTTCACCTAAGGTAATATCCGTAGCCGCGGGAGGAGCGAAGACTTGCACTCCCGGAGTACCGGCTCACCGCCTGCCTGAGCAGTGCCGGCCGACCGTCATCAGCGGCTTCGCGCGTCGGCTCGACAGAGCGGGTGAGCCCGCAGGCGGCACTCCAGAGGCCCGCGGCCGTGCCGCGTCGGCTGCTAGCGCGGTGCCTGTCGGTCCCGCCCGGTAAAGGCGGCAATCAGCCCGACCAGGGCAGTCACGAGCAACATGGTCACGATGGTCTGGATCAAGCCGAAGTTGAGCGCGTCGCGTGCCACGAACAGCGCCGTAATCGGCGCTGCTATGGCGAAGAGAATACGAACGAACCATCCGAGCATGGCGGCCACGATCCGCAGGAGTTCAGCCAGCGGCCTTCATGTCTTCGGGCGATTCCACATACAACCCGGTGTAGGTATCGACGAAGCAGAGATGGTCGTGAACCTCCTTGACGCCGGCGGTGTTCTCGGCGGCGACGATGGCGGCCTGACGTGCCTCGTCGGTGGTGACGAGGCCGTGCAGATGCACGACGCCGTTGCGGACATTCACCTCAAAGCCGATCGGACGCCAGTCCGTGGCCTTGACTGCGCGCGTGATGCGCTCGCGAACGTGCTCGTCATCGGCGGTCGGATCGGGAATTTCGTGCAGGAGGCTCGCCACGGCTTGCAGCAAATTCGTCCTGGTGACGATCCCGACGGGCGCCTTGCCCCGCAGGACCGGGACGCGCTTGATGTCGTTCTTCTCCATCAGGTCGACCAGCTCGGCGAGATCGGTGTCTTCCTGCACCGAGACGACCTGCTTCGTCATGACGTCCGCGACCTTGCGGCCGCGCTCGTGAACGAACTCGGCAGCCGAGCGTCCCGGTCCCATGAAGAACTTCAGCCAGGCGGCGTGCCTGCGGCCGGTGCCGATCTCGCTGCGGCGGAGGAAGTCGCTCTCCGAGACCACGCCGACGAGGTTGCCGGCGTCGTCGATGACGGGCAGGCCGCTGATGTGCATTCGGAGCATGATCTTGGCCGCCTCTTCGATCGTCGTATGCGGCGTTACGGCAACCAGGTCCTTGGTCATGATATGATGCGCGCGCATGTTGTGTCCTCGAATTCGCTGGCGGGTTTCCGGAGTGACGCGAGGCTGCGACTGTCGCAGCCTCGCGTCGCGGGCCTTCAGGCGGCCTTCACGTTGATGGTCTTGGCCGGCTTCTGAGCTTCTTCGGTCTTGGGAAGGACGACCTTGAGCACGCCGTTCTTGAACGTCGCCTCGATCTTGTCGGAATTGACGCCGTCCGGAAGCGCGAAATAGCGCTCGAAGGAGCCGTAACGGCGCTCGGAGACGTAGTAGTCCTTCTTCTTCTCTTCGGTCTCTTCCTTCTTCTCGCCCTTGATGGTGAGACCGCCATTGGCGAGCTTGACTTCGATGTTCTTCTCGTCGAGGCCCGGAAGCTCCGCCGTGATCTCGTAGGCCTTCTCGCTCTCCGCGACGTCGACGGCCGGCGCATTGAAATTCTTGGACAGATCGCGTTCCAGTCGGGCGAGCGAGCGGAACGGCCGCTTCCAGAAGCCGTTGCCGAAATCGTCGAAAATCTGGTCGATTTCATTTCTCAGCGCCTGGAACGGCTGCCATGCCTCTCCGGTTGCTGCCGGCGCGGTGGACGTCTTGGTGACAGGTAACTTGGTCTCGGTTGCCATGATCATTGTCTCCTTCGATGTTGACCATTCCGGTCCTTGAGGAGAATAGCCGTGGCGATCGTGCGTTGGTTGATCTCGCTCAATCTCGGGACTGGTGCGTGCGAGCTTGGATGCGGTGATCGGACAACTGGATAGTCGTGCCCAAGGCTGAGATCCGTGAATGCGCGTCAGTCTCCCAGACATTTCTCGGTTGCGGAGCGGTCGAGAGCACGTGGCCTATCAGCCTGGTCTCCTTGGTACCCATTCATCGCCGAGCTTCACGTAGGAGCGCTTCACCGCGGCCCAGGCCGTGCGGTGCGCGATCTCCTCTTGCCGGAGATCCCCGGCATGCGAGGCAAAGGCGTGGTTGAATGCTTCGCGATAGATATCGAGAGCATGAGGCGGCAAGTGGTGCCGCACGCCCGCGGGGAGATCGTTGTTGGAGCGATAGGGCATCGTCTTGTCCCCTGCCAGATCATCGCCGGCCGCGGCATCCGGGCGATCGCGGCAGCTATGCCGCCGTTACATCGCCATGTCGGCCTCGGGCAACCGATCGCGTTTCGGTTCCGGGATCTCCGTCATTGTGGCTTCTGTCAGAAGAAGCACGCTTGCGACGGACACGGCGTTTTCGAGCGCGGTCCGTACCACCTTCACCGGGTCGACGATGCCGGCTTCCACGAGATCGACATAGACCTTCCGGGCGGCGTCGAAGCCAAAATTTCCCTCGCTGCCGAGCATCCGTGCAACCACGACGCCACCATCGGTCGCGGAATTTTCGGCGATTTGGCGCGCGGGCGCCTCAAGTGCCCGTTTCAGGATCTGCACGCCGGTTCGTTCGTCACCTTCGCAGGCGGCCTCTTCCTTGGCTACCGCTGCGACCGTGCGGAGCAGGGCGAGACCGCCGCCCGGCACGATGCCCTCGGCCACCGCAGCCTTCGTCGAGCTGATCGCATCGTCGAGCGCTTCCTTCTTGGCCTTCATCTCGGCTTCGGTCGGTGCTCCCACCCGGATCACGGCAACGCCGCCCGACAGCTTGGCGAGGCGCTCTTCGAGCTTCTCGCGGTCGTAATCGCTCGTCGTTTTCTCGATCTCGACACGGATTTGCGCGAGCCGCGCCTCGATGCGGGCGCGATCGCCGCCGCTCCCGATCAGGGTGGTATTCTCCTTGTCGGCGACGACGCGCGCGGCGCGACCGAGTTGCTGCAAGGTGGCGCTTTCCAGTTTGAGGCCGATCTCCGCCGAGATCACCTGCGCCCCGGTGAGGATGGCGATGTCCTCCAGCATGGCCTTGCGCCTGTCGCCGAAGCCGGGCGCCTTGACCGCGCAAGCCTTGAGCACGCCGCGAAGCTGATTGACGATGAGAGTCGCCAGCGCTTCGCCCTCGATGTCCTCGGCGATGATCAGAAGCGAACGGCCGCTCTTGGCGACCTGCTCGAGCAGGGGAACCAGATCGCGCAGGGCACCGATCTTGTGATCGCAAAGCAGCACGTAGGGATCCTGCAACACGGCTTCCATGCGGTCGGCATCCGTGACGAAATAGGGCGACAGGAAGCCGCGGTCGAATTTCATGCCTTCGACCACGTCCAGCAGGGTCTCGGTGGTCTTG
>Ga0268287_100049_pt1 | contig 131837 bp, 118 predicted proteins | sample MetcocultureR3M_FD_191348 | JGI IMG/M metagenome (GOLD analysis project Ga0268287, IMG submission 191348) | Soil microbial communities from Anza Borrego Desert, Southern California, United States - Methanotrophic co-culture R3-M | ecosystem: Environmental > Terrestrial > Soil > Desert | place... | reverse complement strand
GCGAGCCTGCCCTCGCGCAGGGAGGCTGGGTCGGCCGCCACGCGGCGCGACAGCGGCCTTGAAACGCCCGGCCGCCGGTTCAGACCGCAGCGAACAAGAAGGGCAGTCCAGCACGGCCCGATATCTGACTCTTGCGGGAAGGAACAGACGCGGCCAAACCCGCCACACCGACGACATCGAAGCCGGGCAAGTTCAGCACCAGCGGCTGCGTTTCCGGGCCTGCCTATGTCGCCGGACGATGCAAAGGTCGCTCGTCGCGATGCTGCAGTTCACCGATGACACGCTCTTGCATCGCCAGCCTGCGGTGGATCATGTCTAGTTCGACCCAGCGCTCGAAGGTGAGGCGGTCGACGAGCTCCTGATGGCTAGTACGACGACCCGATCGGCGACGCGCTCGGCTCCGGGCTTTCACCGTCGTCGTCTGCCTTCCCGCGCGCGCTCTGATTTGCCGGGTCAGACATTCCAGATGCCGCTGGATCTCTCGCCGGTCGACGATCGCTTTTGCCAGCGGTTTCGAAGCGCGGACATTGATCATTGCCCATCCCCCGGTCGTCGGCGGCCGATGAAGGAGGACGGTCTGTCGCCGGACAAGCCGTCCGCACTAGTGGCAAACCCCACCCCCGAAATTTCGGGGGTGGGCGCTGCCATGTTCGACTGGAAGACGGCGGTCACGCTGCGTCCCTCTGATCGAAGCCGGCGTCGTGCTCTTCGTGGTCAGAAAAATCTGCATCCTGCAGATCGTCCTGATCCGCGGCCTCGTCGAAGTGCCCTTCCTGATCCTCGGCTGGGTCGTCAACATGATCGCCACCGTCATCTTGCGAGGCCGCGCCGACAATATCCGTAGCTGAGCTCGCCCGGATCCAGTCGAGCAACTCGTCGGCTGGCGGGGCGAAGCGCGCCGAAGCATGGACGAAGTGCTCGTTCGCGAAATGCTCAACGAGCGCTGCACGGGTTTCACGAACCTTGGGCCGAGGCTGCACGGATGCCTCGGCGCACGATGCTTCCAATGCCTGGCGGGACAAGCACAGGAGGAACTCCTCCGAACCCATGTTCGGCAGGAATTTATCGGCTCCGATAGCCTCGCCGGCGATGCGTGAGACCATGCCGCTGTTCGACATCCCGCGGCGGCACGAGAAGACATCGATCAGTACGAAGCGGACGGCGACCCTAAGCGTGTCCTGATCGAACGCGAGCTTACCGTGCTCGTCGAAAAATGCCACCGCATGGCGCGAGAAGCTCTTGCCGCTGTAGAAGGTCCCATCTGCGCCGGAGTCAACGCGGACGTTCTGCCCGGCAAAGGCCAGCACTAGCAGGGCCATCAGCATGTCATCCTCGATCGGCGCGCGGCGGAGCGCATCATGCAGCGCGTCGGTGCGGAAATCCCCGATCATGTCATGGCCCTTCTGGGTGACATGGGGTCGAACCTTCGGCGAGGCGATCGCATCACTGTCATCGTTGCTCGCGGCGGACTCGCCTCCGGTAGCGCCCTTTGGCTTTGCCGCCTCGGGCATGCGGTAATGCACCGTCTGAACCTTGCCGTCGCGATCGAGATAGAGCGCCGTCTGGTCGGACTTGGAGGGTTTGCCGTAGACTTGCGCCGCCTTCTTGGGCAGCTCCCGCTGGCCCCAGCTGTTGACCTCAACGATGGCACCGCGCTTCGGGAGGTTGGCGGTCATCCACTCATGCTGGGCGCCGAGAAAGCCTTCGACATTGGTGGTGTAGCGCCCGTCCTGGTCGGCTGGCGCGAAGAGGTCTTCGATCCACTCGATCCCGTAGGCTTGAGCCAGATCGTCACCGAAGCTGGCGTCCCTGGCATACATGCGCTTCTTCGTGAGGGCATTGGCGATCTGCCACCACGGAGCGGCGTCGCCCTTCTTCGGCTTGTGCGCCTTCCAGACTTCCTTCTGGTCGATCTGACCGGCGGCGGCAATGATCCGCAGCTGCTGCTCGGACGGCATGTCGCCCAGCGCCATCTGTTCGAGCATGGCCGGTAAGACATTGGCGAGCAGACGCAGCTTGCGAATCTGGCGGACAGGAAGCGCTAGAGCGACGGCGATCGCTTCCTCGGTCCAGCCGAGCGCAACCAGACGTTCGATGCCCCGCCACTGATCCACGGGGTTAAGCGCTTCGCGAACCGAGTTTTCGACCATTGAGCGCATGGCGCCATTGTCGTTGGCTGCATCGACGACCAGAATTTCGATCTCTTCCAGCCCCGCAGCGATGGCAAGGCGCACGCGGCGATGCCCGGCGTCGATGATATAGCCGTTTCCGCCATCGGTTTCGGGGGCAACAACGGGCGGCTGGACGATGCCGACGGTCTTGATCGTCGCTAGCATCAGCGCATCCGCCTGCGGCGACGACTTCGTCTGGCGCATCCGGTCGGGATTTTCCTTGAGCGCGCGCGGGTCAACCTTCATGATCTGCATGTTGTCTTTCCTTTCGGGAGAGTTTCGGGCCGGCGCCTTGCCAGCCCTTCCTGTCTTCATCTTTTCTCGAAGACACCTCCCGGACCGCCGAGCGGCCGGACTGCGGCAACTGCGGCCGAGCATCCCTGCTGGGAAGTTCAAGCGAGGCTGCCAGCCCTGCGAAGGACAAGCGGCCGGGATCGCGCAGGCGGCGGTTGAGCGACAGCGTCGGCAGGAGGACCGATCTGCGACCGGTTCATCCTTCCCGTTTTTTCTTTTCAATCCTCACTTATTAATTCGAAGCTTTTCGAACAGGATAGCAGAATGCGGCAGCAGCCGTTCGCGGCAGGTTTGCCCACTTTCGAGGGTAAGTTTCATCGCCTCATCCGCAAAACCCAAGGATTCCCCTTCTGCAGAGCGCCGAATTACTAACACTAATCTTCAAGATACCTGACCATTACCGAAAATCTTCGTAGACTGTAGCTCGCGAGCGCGTAGCGCATCATTCCAGTCCTCGGCCGGCGGCTTCAGCCGTAACCAGTCGCAGCCCGCCTCATCGGCAATGTCGCGAAGGCGGCCGGCAAACCTTTCGCCCTGGCTATTGGCTTCGGTGGCCGCGACCAGAACAGCACCCGGACGCACGGCCAGTTTGCGGGTCTACGGGTCCCTCATCGGCGACCAGCCTCCGCCGGTGCTGAGATAAAGGCTCCCCTCGCACAGCCCTTCGAAAGCGACCAGGCTCTTGTTCAGGCTCCCTCGCATGCGGAGCCACCCACTTGAAAAGCCATCATCCAGCCGATATATAGTGCTCATAGTCGAGAGCGCTGATCCGTCGGTGCGTTGAACGATTGTTTCACTCGGCTTACCGAATTCGAGCGGACCGCATGCGGTCCGCTTTTTCGTTTCAGGGGGATTCGTTGCATCTACTATATCTCGACGAGTCTGGTCACTCACACGATCCAACTTCAGACTTCTTTGTTCTTGCCGGGTTCAGCATATTCGAACGCCAAACGCATTGGCTGGAAGCCCAGATAGATCCCGTAGCTGCACGCTTTAGCTCAGCCAATCCCCGAGAAATCGAGTTTCACGGAAATCCAATGCGATCGGGCAACGGCACCTGGAAAGGTGTGCCTCCGAACGACCGAGTTCAAGCCGTCGTCGATATCCTTTCGCTGCTGGCCGACAAGCAGTTGCAGTTGAAGGTCTACGCCTGCGTGATCGAAAAGAAGCTCTTGTCTCCTGACGACATTTTGGCTCGCAGTTTCGAGGACGTAGCCTCGTGTTTCGATGGATACCTGAAGACACTTTACAAGAAAAAGAATCCCCAACGCGGCTTGGTCATCCTCGACAAAAGCAACTACGAGGAGAAAATCCAAACCCTGTCTCATGTTTTCAAGCACGTGGGGCACGCCAACGGGCAACTTCGGAACTTTGCTGAGGTCCCACTGTTTCTGGATTCTAAGGCATCGCGCCTCATTCAGATGGCGGACTTGATCGCCTACTGGATTTTCCGTCACTTTCAATCAGGCGACCAACGTGGATACAATCTCATAAGGCCGTACTTTGCCCGGTATGGCGTTGGGCCAGTCTCAGGTCTGCGCTGTCATGTCACGCCGGAGACAGAAGCGCGCCTCGCATCGCTTCCGGATCCTATTCACCCGTTTCCTAAAGCAACGCCGAAACTGATTGCCGCCGACGCACCTCAAATTTCTGCGCTTGAAAATTAATGCGGTTTTGAAGGCGTATGCGCCTTCCTCTGACACGCCCTGCTTGAACATTTTAGTGAAAATTCCGCGCTTTCACCTTCAGCGTATCGATATGAAGATCGGGCACGAACAAGTCCCGCGGGACCAGCGGCTTCGGCCTGTCGCGGGAATCCGGTCCTCCGCCTCCATGGGCAAACTCATCGCCGCGCCCAGTCGGCAGCTTAAAGTCCGCATCCCGATCAGCCAGAGCAACGAGGTCCGCTGAGAGATCGAACAGTTGCTGGGCGACGAGATGGACGACCTCCCCTTCCCGCTGGATGCGTCCGTTGATCGCCATCATCGAGGATCCCAGCACGATGCGCCTGCGCTTCTCGAACAGAGTGGGCCAGACAACGACGTTGGCCGGTCCAGTCTCGTCCTCTATGGTAATAAACATCACACCCTTGGCCGATCCCGGCTTCTGCCGCACCAGCACGAGTCCAGCGGTGTAAATCCATCGGCCATCCCGGGCATTCATCGCCTCGGCACAGGTGATGATATTGCGTGCCGACAGGTCCTTGCGCAGAAAGGCAACGGGATGCTGTCTCAGGGTCAAGCCGATGTGGCTGTAGTCCTCGATGACGTTGTGGCCGTCCGTCATTTGCCGAAGCGCCACCTCTGGCTCCTGCTGCTCAGCAATCGCCGTCGCCTCGCGTTCGGCTGCGGCTGCAAACAACGGTAACGGCTCGTCGCGCAGCGCCTTGATCGCCCAGAGCGCATCACGTCGTTCGAGTTTCAGAGAGGGAAGGAAGGCATCGGCCTCCGCCAGCTGGACAAGGGCTTCCGTCGGCACACCGGACCGGCGCCACATATCATCGACAGAGGCGAACGGGCTATTCATGCGCGCCGCCACGATCCGCGCCGCATCGGCGACCGCCAATCCCCTCACCTGCCGAAACCCCAGCCGGACAGCATGACGATCGCTGCTGCCGATCTTGTCCAGTGTGCAGTCCCATCGCGAGCGATTGACGCAGACCGGCCATACCTCGACGCCATGCTTGATGGCATCCCCAACGATCTGGGCGGGCGCATAAAAACCCATGGGCTGCGAGTTAAGAAGCGCGGCGCAGAAGACATCGGGATAGTGGCACTTGATGTAGTTCGAGGCGTAGGCAATCAATGCAAAGGACGCCGCATGGCTTTCCGGAAAACCGTAGGAGCCAAAGCCTTCAAGCTGGGAAAACGTCTTTTCAGCAAACTCGGGCGAATAGCCGTTCTTCACCATGCCGGAGACGAGCTTATCCTTAAAGCGAGAGACGCCGCCGGTGAATTTGAAGGTGGCCATCGATTTCCGCAGCTGGTCGGCCTCGCCGCCAGTAAAGCCGGCGCAGACCATTGCGACGCGCATGGCGCTTTCCTGAAACAACGGCACGCCCAAGGTCTTGCCAAGCACCGCCTCTAGCTCCGGCGTCGGATATTCGACGGCTTCCTTACCTTCGCGCCGGCGAAGGTAGGGATGCACCATGTCGCCCTGGATTGGGCCCGGCCGCACGATCGCCACCTGTACGACGAGATCATAGAAGGTGCGAGGTTTTAACCGCGGCAGCATCGCCATCTGCGCCCGGCTTTCGATCTGGAAGGTACCGAGTGTGTCCGCCTTGCGGATCATCGCATAGGTCGCCGCATCCTCCTGCTTTATTCTCGACAGATCGAGATCATCGCCCTTGTGCTCGCGGATGAGATCGAATGCCTTTGCCATGCAGGTCAGCATGCCGAGTGCCAGGACATCCACCTTCATGAACTTCAAGGCTTCGACGTCATCCTTGTCCCATTCGATGATCTGCCGATCTTTCATCGTCGCCGGCTCGATCGGCACGAGGTCATCGAGCCGGTCATGGGTCAAGACAAAGCCGCCGGGATGCTGACCGAGATGGCGCGGGGCGCCCATCAGCTGCTGTGCCAGTTTCAAAGTGAGCGCCAGACGCCGGTCATCGGGATTGAGATTGAGTTCCCTGATGTTTCGGTCGGGCACTTCTTCCGACCAGGACCACATGCCTGATGACAGCGCCTTGATGACATCCTCCGGCAGGCCGAGCGCCTTGCCAACGTCGCGGATCGCACCCTTGGCACGATAGCGGGTGACGGTGGCACAGAGGGCCGCCTTATCCCTGGTGTAAGTCTTGTAGATCCACTGGATGACCTCTTCGCGCCGCTCGTGCTCGAAGTCGACATCGATGTCCGGTGGCTCGTCACGTTCCTGACTGACGAAACGCTCGAAGAGAAGGTCATTGGTGGACGGGTCGATCGAGGTGATGCCGAGGATGTAGCAGACAGCACTATTGGCGGCGGATCCCCTACCCTGACAGAGAATGCCCTGGCTTCTGGCAAAGCGCACGATCGAAAACACCGTGAGGAAGTAAGGCGCATATTTCATCGTGCGGATGAGGTCGAGCTCGTGTCGGACGGTTTTCAACACATCCGGTGGCAGGCCTTCCGGATAGCGATCCGGCACGCATTGCCAGACATAGTGCTCCAGTGAGGCTTGAGCATCCTTGCCCGGCACGATCGCCTCCTCGGGATATTGGTAGGTGAGCTCCTCGAGCGAGAACTTGCAGCGCCGGACGATCTCCATGGTTCGTGCCAGGGCTTCCTGGTAGCGCGGAAACAGGCGCTCCATCTCCTCCGGCGGCTTCAGATATCGGTCGGCATGCCTTTCGCGCTCGAAGCCGACATCATCGATCGTGGTGTTGTGCCTGATGCAGGTGACGATGTCCTGCAGCTGCCGCCGGCCCGGCTCATGAAACAGCACGTCATTGGTGACGACGGTCTTCACCTTGAACCGCGCTGCCATGTTGGAAATCTCATAGAGCCGCATCTGGTCGTTCGGTCGCCGGCGCAGACAAAGAGAGACGTAGGCCCGATCGCCAAACAGCTGCGCCATCTTGCGAAGCTGCCCGGCACATGTCGCGTCCGGCAGATCCGGCACGAGAATGCCGATCATGTCGTCCGAGTAGGTGATGACGTCGTCCCAATGCAGGATGCAGTTGTTCTTGCCGCCGCGCGACTTGCCGAGCGTGATCAGCCGTGTCAAGCGCGAATAGGCGGGACGATCCATCGGATAGACCAGCAGGGACATACCTTCCGCCAGATCGAGGCGACAGCCGACGACTAGGCGCAGACCGGTGGCGCGGGATGCTTCCAGTGCTCGAACAATCCCGGCAAGCGAATTGCGATCGACTACGCCGAGTGCTTCGATGCCAAGAAGCTTAGCGGTCTCGAACAGTTCCTGCGCCGAGGATGCGCCGCGCAGGAAGCTGAAGTGCGTCGTGACCTGCAGTTCAGCGTAGCTCATGCGAAGATCCCGTGGCAGAACCAGCGATGCGAACCGGTCTGTGGATCAACCCCGTCGCCGGAGCGAAACACCCACAGGCGCTCCCCTGCCTCGTCCTCGATGACAAAGTAGTCGCGCACAGCGTCCATCTCGGCGTCACGCTGCCACCATTCCCCAAAAATGCGTTCCGGGCCATCGGCACGCTTAACCTTGCGGCGCTTGCCACGCCAGACTATGGAGACTGGCGGCCGATCAGGCATCAGCGCGATCGCTTCGATCAGCTCCGGACGAGGCAAAAGCCGGACCGGCCGGCGCCAATTGCTGACCCAGGCCACGGCGATCGGCTCAGCAACAGGGCTGATCCGCTGGACGGAGCGCTCCGGCACATCGGAGGCCACCGGTGCCACGCGATAGACCCGCTGGCCGCGGTTCCCATAGATGTCGATGAGCGGCGTCACATCGGTGACGTCATCCTCGACCAGAGCAGAGGCTTTCTGTGTCTCCTCCAAAGGCTCCGCCATGATAGCAACGAGGGTGAGCTTCTCGATCCCAAAGCCTGGCTCGATCTTTTCCGTCCGGTCCCGAAACAGTTTTGTCAGCCAGACGACATCGCGGGTAGGTTTGGCGGTACCCGCCCGGATCGCCTGCATTGTGCCATCGACCTTTTCGACGAGGAGGTCGGCACGGCGTACGCCAAGCCCGCGCTTCCGGAGCTCATCGACCAGTTGCACGACGAGACGCCCCACATATTTGTCGATCGTTTCGGCTGCCCCGATCGGTTCGGCAAAGGCTTTCGAGACTTCAACCAGCTCAGGGGTGCGGATTGGCTCGATCGGCTCTGCGACACGACACAGCATCTGGTCGAGACGGCGGCCAACCTCCGGGCCGAAGCGGAGGGTAAGCGGCGCGCGTGGCGTATTGGAAAGCTCACCGATCGTCTGGAAACCAAGGATGCGCAGATCGCTGACGATCTTAGCCGGTAGGCGCAGAAGCGAGATCGGCAGTTTTTCGACGGCCCGGACTGTCTCGCCCGGCGCAACCACGATCGTCTCGCGATTGATGGCGCGGGCGCAGGCATGTGCCGCACCCCAGCTGTCGGCGACTGCGACGCGGGCGGTCAGCTTCCTGGCCAGGAACTGGTTGGCGATCTTTGTCACCATTGGCAGCTCGCCGCCCTGCAGATGGTCGGCGCCTTCAGTATCCATGACAATGCCATCGATCCCGTCGACGGCGACGATGGGCGAATAGATCGTCAGCGCCCAAAGCGTGATGCGTTCGAGGGCGGCCCGATCGGCTTCGAGATCCGCATCGACCAGCATGAGACCCCGAAACAGCGACTGCGCCTTTGCCGCTGGAATACCGACATGGACGCCAGCCTTTCTGGCAGCCGGGTCGGCAGCTGAGACCCATCGCTTCGATCCGCTTTTGGCGACCACGGCGATTGGCTGTTCAGGCGGAATGGAGGGATCTGCGCGCCGTATTCGATCCGTCGGCAGATCGGGAAGATAGATGGATACGACCCTTGTCATCACACGCTCTCACGAGAAACTCAGCACACTCACCCGCTTTCACGCGCATCAATTCCAGAAGCCATTGAGCCCTTCCCACCCCCGGTACCGGCAGCTCTTCCGATGGCATTACGCTCACCCGCCATCTGGTGGTCGAAGCCGCGGGCTGGCCAAAATCATTCGCCTCCGTCTGCCGCCGCCATCGTCGCACCATAAGCGCCATGGTCCCGGTTCGCTCGGCCGCCAGCTGCAGCCGGCGGGAACTCACCATGGGCAGGCGAACGAGCTCGCCCACGACAGCGCCAAGACCGCCGAAGGAAAGCCCCTCCTCCATATTGGCCAGCACATCTTCTTCCCGGTCGGACTCGACGAAGATGACGCGATCCGGATGCAGGCCCACTTGGGCAAGGCCTGGAAAAAACAGATCCGGTCGCGTCAAACACCAGACGACGGGGCCTTTGGTTCGTGCGGCAATGCCGGCGACACAAAGGGCGGTCGCCGCGCCATCAACAGTACCGGAACCGCCGCCCGCGAACTCATGCAGCGCTCCATAGGCAAGACCGCCGCCCGGCAAAACCGCATCGATCTCGCGGACACCGAAGGGAAGACAGCCGGCGCGTTTGGACGACACGCCCTCCATCGCCGCGATTCGGTCACGCAAGTCGCAGATCACCCTCTGGCGGGCAGCAGTCATCGTCACGGCTCCCTTCAAGGTCGTGTTGGCGGTTTCGACATCAGGTCGGGCGTTCATATTGTTCACTATCTGTTCTCACGCCTACAAAGAGTCAAGCGGCATGAAGCTAGGAATATTCCCCTAGCATTAGCGATGCTGAAGATTCCGAGCGGATTCAATTGCGTAAGGCAAAAAAGAATTTTTGCCGGGGTTTCCGGGCGCTTGAGCCCTGCCGGTGGATAGCGGGGACAGAGTTGAGATCATCGCAATGTTCTTAAGGTTTTTGTGCTGCACTTCAAGCATGACAAAGCCTCCGAGATCAAAGCCGCTTCTTCGAGATAGCGAAGCCCCGATCCGCTCGAAGCCGCGCAGGAAACGCAATCCGGCGCAGCCACAGCTGCTGTTCGATCCGATGCCTGAGCGCGTCGAGCCGGCGCTCGCTGAGCTGAAGGCGCATCCTCCAAGCGGTGACCAATGGAGCTGGGAGCTGAAATGGGACGGCTACCGCCTGGCTCTCCATATAGAGCCCACGGGGATCCGCATCCTGACACGCGGCGGCCATGACTGGACGCATCGGTTTCCGGCGATAGAAGGGGCAGCCCGGGCGCTCGGACCCGCGACGATGATCATCGATGGCGAGGCGGTGGTGCTTGACGACGAGGGGCGGCCGGATTTCGGGCTGCTGCAGCAGTCGCTCGGTGCCTCAGGAGAGACCGCGGGCAACCGGGCCTCGGATGCCATCCTCTATGCCTTCGATCTCATCTATCTCGACGGCCATGACCTGCGCGGTGTCGAATACCGCTCGCGCCGGCATCTTCTTGAAGACACCCTTGAGGGCCAGGCCGGCGCCATCCGTCTTTCTGAAACGCTCGACGCCGAGCCAACTGTCCTGCTTGAGAATGTCTGCCGCCTCGGTCTGGAAGGCATCGTCGGCAAGCATCTCGATCAACCCTATCGTTCCGGCCGGACCGGCGACTGGGTGAAGATCAAATGCGTCCAGAGCGAAGCGTTCATGATCGTCGGCTATGAACCGTCCACGGTTTCACCAGGCGGTTTTGCCTCTCTCGTGCTCGCCGCCTACCGTGGTCACGATCTCGTCCATATCGGGAGCGTCGGCACTGGCTTTAAGGGCGCGGAGATGATGAGGCTGCGCAAGATGCTGGAAAAGCTGCGCTGGAAGCGGAAGCAGGCGCCGGTGCCCTATTCCGGAAAAACAGACATTGTCTGGGTCGAGCCGACGCTGATTGCCGAGATCGAGTTTCGGGCCTGGACGGGAGACGGCAAACTGCGGCACGCTTCCTACAAGGGCTTGCGGGAACGTCAGGACAATGCCGACGTTTACAAGCTCGACTAGCAAGCCGGCGGAACTCACCAAACAAACTGCAATCGGTTGCAACGGAGGGGATTGCTGCCATGTGTAACCTTTATCGAATGGAAGACAAGGACTGGGTCGCGAAATGGGCCCAGGATGCCGAAAGCCTGATCAATCTGATGCCAGCCTATCAGATGAACCCCGACCAGATGGGGCCGATCGTCCGCAACACAGCCGAGGGAAAGAAGCAGCTCGTGCACGCGCGATGGGGCCTGCCCTCCCCTCGCTTCGCCTTGGAGAAAGGAGCCAAAGCCAAGGCGGAGAAGCTCGCAGCCAAGGGTAAGCCCTTCGATTTGGAGGAGTTGATCCGCATGGAGCCCGACCGCGGCACCACCAATGTCCGGAACCTCAACCTTCCGCATTGGAAACGGTGGTTCGGTGTCGAACACAGATGCCTCGTCCCTGTTACCAGCTTCGCCGAGCCGGATCCGGCGAGCAAACAGGAAGGTGGCAATGTGCCCAATGCCTGGTTCGCACGCGACGAGGCGAAATCGCTGATGTTCTTCGCCGGCATTCATCTGCCGCAGTGGAAAAGCGTCCGAAAAGTCCGGGACGGCCTCACGACGGACGATCTCTACGGTTTTCTGACTACCGACGCCAACGATCTCGTGAAACCGATCCATGAAAAGGCCATGCCGGTCCTGCTGCGGACGAAGGAAGAAACTGAGGTCTGGATGCGGGCGCCATGGGAGGAGGCAAAGAACCTTGCTCGACCACTGCCGAATAATGCATTGATCATTCTGGGGCGTGAACCTTATGGATCATCGATCGTGTCGAAATCCGGCGAGCCCGTGGAGCAAGCCAGTCTGCTGTAACCCGCTTGTCGTTTCGGCCGGCTTCATTCACTTCGCCTTTCGCTTCTTGAGCGGTACGTCGGCCAATTCGATCCAGACCGGGGCATGGTCGCTTGTGTGCTCCCACCCGCGCACATGCCTGTCTACCTCTGCCTTCGACAGCCGTGCTGCAGCTTCGGAACTCAGCAAGAAATGGTCGATTCGCAATCCCGCATCGCGTGCGTAAGCGTTGCGGAAATAGTCCCAGAACGTGTAGATGCGTTCGTCTGGATGCAGGTGGCGCAGAGCATCCGTCCAGCCTTGGTCAATAAGCTTCTTGTAGGCCTCGCGGACCTCCACGCGGAACAACGCATCGTTCAGCCAGCGCTCCGGCTTATAGACGTCGATTTCTGTGGGCATGACGTTGTAGTCGCCTGCGAGCACGACCGGAACTTCCAGTTCGAGCAGCTCCGCCGCATAGTCATGCAGCCTTTGGAACCAGCGAAGTTTGTAGTCGAATTTCGGACCGGGATATGGATTGCCGTTCGGGAGATAGATCCCTCCGATGACGATGCCGTCGACGATGGCTTCGATATATCGGCTGTGCTCGTCTTCCGGTTCGCCGGGCAGACCTTTTCTCGTGAGGTGAGGCTCCCGCCCCTTGGCAAGGATTGCGACGCCGTTCCATGACTTCTGGCCCAGCCACACAGCCCCGTAGCCGGCAGCCTCGATCGCCTTGACCGGAAACTTCTCCTGCGGCGCCTTCAGCTCCTGCAGGCAGATGACGTCCGGCCCGGCCTCCTCAAGCCATCGGAGGAGAACTTCGAGCCGGCCGTTGACGCCGTTAACATTTGTAGGTGGCGAGCTTCACAGCTCAGTGTCGGCCGATTTCTGCTTCGACCTTCTTTCGAGAATTCCCGGCGCTCTTCACGGCTCTTTTGACCGCATCCTTCGACACGCCTTCCTTCTTCGCCTCATAGCGGACTTCATGATCTTGTCCGCCTGCGACCTTGGCTCGATCCTGTGCTCGGCCTCGGGACGTGGTTGCCATCGCAAGTCTCCTACGGTTTCATTTCGGTCACCAGAAAACGAACGCCGATTCAAGAAGTTCCGCCCAGCTGCGGTGCAACGGACTCAATCTTCGCGCAGGTCAGCGCGCCAATGAGATCGCTGAATACCTCGCGTGTTGACGGTTCAATCGGGGCGCCTTGATGAGATACGAACCCACAACGCGCTTGGTCAGAGAGCTAAGTAGCTGAAAAATTGAGCTTTGATGCGTATCGCCCGAGAATCGAGTTAAGCCATGCATTGCGAGGCAAAAAGGCCAGCTGCAGAGATGTCGACATCAAGCGGCCACTGGCCTGCTGCTTGGCCCAGGACATGGTCCTCGAGGCAGACTGGCGAATAGTAGATCCAGGCCGCACGGGGCGCGTCGTAAAGTGTGCTAGTTCGCACTGCCATCGCTATCGAAACGCCGCGCTCTCAATCGTTTTCGCTCCGTTACCAAAGCCTTGATCAGCTCACCGTTAAGGGGTTTGAGGCAACTTTGCACATTAATTTTGAGGTGCGCTATTTTGGCGATATCGCCTGAGCTTCCCCTTCTGTACAATCATGCCCATTGCGCCGACCCAGGGAAATCGGAAATTGACACGAAATACCAAGACCGAACTGGCGGCAATGTCGCGCCTGTTCTCTTCGGCCGTCTTTCGCGAGATGGCGAAGAAGGGCCGTTCGGGCCTTTTCCGGCAGCTTGCCGACGATGCAGGCCTGATGTCTGACTGCGATGAGCGCGCGACCGTCGGCGACGCATTCGACAGGGCCTTCGGCGTTCTCAAGATCGCCGGGCGGCGTGACGAATACATCTATCGGAGTGCCATCAGCCACAAAATTCTCATGGGGACGCACTCGCTGCGCACCGCCTCCATGCTCACTGAGTTTCGGGCCGGCGCGTGCAAGGCGGACGTCGTGATCCTGAATGGTACGGCGACCGCCTACGAGATAAAGTCCGAACGGGACTCCCTAGCTCGTCTGTCCAACCAGGTCGCAAATTACCGGAAAGTGTTCGCTAAGGTCAACGTCATCGCGAGCGAGGATCATGTTGAAGGTGTGCTGGCTACCGTTCCCGGCGACGTCGGCGTCCTTTGCCTGTCGAGACGTTACCGGATTTCGACAGAACGCGAGGCGACAGAACTGCCTGGCAACGTTTGCCCGCAAACCGTGTTCGAGTCCCTACGGTCGGCGGAAGCAGCCGCGATCCTGCGAGCCCTAGGCAGGGAGGTTCCGAGAGTCCCGAACACCCAGCTCCATGGAGTCATGCGAGCGATTTTTGCTGACCTCGATCCAGCAACGTTGCATGCCGAAATGGTGAAAACACTAAAACGTACGCGCAACCTTACTCCCCTGGTTGAACTTGTTGACCAACTCCCCGAGTCATTGCAAGCTGCAGCTATATCGATCCCTACTAAGCGCGCCGAACACGTCAAGCTGGTCGAAGCCGTTGGGACGCCGTTAGTCAAGGCGATGGCTTGGAGCTGAGAGTGTACCGACCATACTTTCGTGGGAAGCAGTTCGAACTGATCACAATCCGGGAAACGGCCCCCCTACTAGCGGCTAACGGATTCGTCCCTATAATCGAACCTGTAAGGGAAGCTCTTGGCGGACTGGGAAAGACCCTCAAGGCCCTCACCGACGCGGGAAGCCGTGCAGTAGTCATTGTCAATCCGTATCACGGCGACCATCAGGAAGACGGCACCAACATCACAAAGCTTCTGAAAGAGGAATACGCTGGCAACGACGCTATCGCCGCGGGCATCCTACTAAGAAGCGACATAACCCTCGAAGCGGCCATCGACTGCTACAAGGCCCACGGCGACCACCATCCGGTTTTCGTCCACGCCGGATTCAATGATCCGAAGGCACTTGCGGCCGCATTCGCTGACGAGTTGCCGGGCATGTGCAACGTCTTCATCGAGGACCACGCCAAGCTTCTATACCGGAAGCATTTCGAAGCCAGCGAGCGTATTCTCGTTAGAGACGGATTCAAACGCCAAAGGAACGCGGACTATCCTGCGGTCGAGGAGTTTTCCGACCTCCATGTGACCTACAAAGAATTCGGCATGGACGGCTTCGGCGACTTCCTCACGGTCGGAGATGCCTACAGTGAGGGCGGCGGCCCCGCGTACGCTGTCGCGATCCATCTCACCTTCATCGATCCCGACAGGGATGACGTGATGTATATCTATCATTTCGTCTCCGACAGCAACAACACGCCGACCGACCCCGCAGGCAAATTCTCGCAGGCGCTGGCGAAATTAATCGCAAAACTGGACGGCGGAGGCTCGAACGTCCTCGAGACGAAGGCGATTGCCGAATTTCGGGACCTGCACGCCAAACAGCATTTCCCGGGTTTAGGCTACGTGAAAAAGCTTTCGATGAAGCATCATATCGAAACCTTGGCGGCATATCTCGGTTAGGGCGAATCCATGGTCAAGCGCCTATGCTGCCCGGAGTGCTTCGACGACCGCGGCCTTAGGGAGGATATTTTTCCGACCCTGACACCGCAGACGGGCAATTGCACCTTCTGCGGATCGGAGAACGTCCCCTTGGTTGAACCCAAGCAGCTGCAAACCTGGTTCGAGCTGCTGGTCAACGTCTACCAGCCGGACGAGCGGGGGAAGGCGCTTGTCGAGTGGATGAAAGATGACTGGCAGCTTTTCGCGCATCCCAAAATGGACCTGGCGCACGCCAAGGAGCTTCTTTCGGAAATACTGGACGACGGCGATATCGTGCGGCAGCCATTCGTTCCGTCGCCCAGCTACGTAAGCGAGGGCCTGGCCAAATGGGAGACCCTACGCGACGAGATGATGTACAAGAACCGCTGGTTTCTCGATGTGGCGATTGATCAATCCCGCCTCAGACAGCTCCTCGACCTTCTCCTCGTCACGCAGCTACCAGACCGATGGTTCCGAGCGCGAATCCGCGTGGACGACACTCCGTTTCCCGTCGAGCAGATGGGAGCCCCCCCGAAGAGAAGGGCATCGCATGGCCGCGCGAACCCCGCGGGCATCCCCTATCTTTATCTCGGATCGCAGCAGGAGACGGCTGTCTCCGAAATACGCCCGCACACCGGCGACGTCGCGTGCGTGGCCGAGTTCGCCGTCCCCGACATCCGGGCGGTCGATTTGCGCAATCCGCGGAAGCTGGTCTCTCCGTTCATTCTCTCGGAAGCCAGCGAGATCGGACAGCTGCGGGCTGACCTTCCGTTCCTTGAAAGACTCGGCGAAGAGCTGACCAGGCCCGTCCTGCCACAAGGAGCGGCCATTGACTACATTCCGAGCCAGTACCTTTGCGAATTCATCAAGAAGAGCAACTTCGACGGCGTCGTCTACCGGAGCTCTGTGAGCGAAGGCTTCAACCTAGCACTCTTCGATCCGGGCAAGGCAGAAGGCCGTACGGTCTCGGTCTACGAGGTCGTCAAGGTGAAGGTCGACGTAGCCGTCGCCTGATCAAGGCGCAGGTATAGAAAACGATCCCATCAGCATTCGACGATGAAACGCAATCAAGGCTATTTGCCAGAGGCCGACAAGGCAGAGTCACTCGATGAAAACCCCTGTTGATAATGACGCCCCATGCCCCTGTCGTTCCGGCCGTCTCTACCATCAGTGCCATGGCCATTACCTCAACTACATAGATCTCCTTTCAGGAGCATCACGTCCGTTAGAGGACCTGATGAGGAACGGCAGTCCGAGAGATTTGCTCGCGACGACCGTTCGCCGGTCCCAGGGATATGGACGAGCGATTGAATCCTGGACGGACGGAAACATCCGCTCTGTACGGATAAACAACACGGTTCTGACTTCAGAAAACTGGAAAACCTTCCCAGACTTCTTGATGGGCCACACTGTCTATTGCTTCGGAAGGGAGTGGTGGAGCGAGGAGCTCAGCAAATCGGATCTCGAGCGGCATCCGGTTGTGGCACAAGCCGAGCTCATCCGGGCGACGACAAATCAAGGCCAACTCGACCATAATGGTCTCGTGACATTCCAGCCGACTGGGCCGATGTTGTCGTTCCTCGGCTTGGCCTACGACCTCTATCTATGTGCTCACAACGAAGAAATTCCGTCTGAGTTGATGAGGCGGTTGAAGGATCCTAGCCAATTTGAGGGAGCGCTATATGAGGCATTTGTGATTGGCTTGTTCGCGCGAGCGGGTTTTGCGATTGAGTTCGAGGACGAACGCGACGTCTCTCGTCGGCACTGTGAGTTCACCGCGATCAATAGGGGAACAGGCTTCAAGTTCTCAGTTGAGGCGAAGGCCGTGTCGTCGAAATCCATGCGTGCAGGAAGATCTAATCTTCAACCTCCCATAAAAAGCAAACTACACGATGCCTTAAAGAAGGCGGCCGATCATCCACGCGTCGTTTTCATCGAAGTGAATAGATCCATCGACGGGTCTAGCCGTCCCACATGGACTAACTCCTGCCTTGAGCAAATCGATGAGGCCGAAAGGACACTGACAGTCGACAAGCTGCCGGCTCCCCCCGCCTATGTCTTTGTCACTAACCGGCCACTGATGATTGAGGGAACGGGGCCTGATGGGGAACATTTCGAAGCGGCATACACAGGCTTCAAAATTGATGACTTCCCTCCAGAGAGAGCACCCGATATGCTGCAACTTCATCGTGCAAGGATGCGGCATATCGAGGCGTATCAGCTCCTCCAGGCCATTCAGTCACTGACGGCAATCCCCACGAGCTTTTCCTCGGACCCACTTGTCATGCTGTTTAAGGGGTTGGAACGAGAAAAGGCTCAGGGCCCCATCCGACGGCATCCGCTTGAGTTGTTCGATTTCGTTTTTGGGGTTTACGGGAAGGCATCACGCGAAAACCTGATCGCTTGGTTGTCAAATCACCATCCTAGCGAATCTTTGGTAGGCCTATCTCAGATTGAGTTGGCGGAGATCTACGCGGCCGGCATCTCGGCGTCGATGTGGCGCGAACTTGGTCCTGTACGAGGGTAGAACTTTCGATCGCCGGCATCTTTTTGGGGAAATTGGATTGGCGATCGGCTCTGCGTCTGTTCAGATACAATTGAGATTCGTTTAGTCCGGTCACCCGCGCCGGGCGGGAGGGGATATGTATCTTCAGAGCCTTGAACTGGATAACTTTCGATCGTTTAGCCGGTCGGAGATCCCGCTCTGTAAAGATCTGACAATCCTTGTCGGAGAGAATAACGGCGGCAAAAGCAATGCTATTGATGCGATACGATTGCTGACCGCGCCGCTTGGCGGGCGCCGCGAGCTCTACTGCGAAGCCACAGACAGTCGCTTTGGCAGTACGGACAGAAAGTTTGAGCTCAAAGCTACATTTTCCGACCTCAACCCGGCACAGCAGGGGCGAATGATCTCGGCGGCCACAGACGCCGCAATCTCAGGCTGCGTCTTCGGCCTCAAATACGATGAGACCACGCGCCGTTTCCCGGTTCGGCCGACACTGTGGGCTGGGTACCAGCGGAGCAACCCCGAGCCGGGTTGCCATGAAATGATCCGGCATGTCTATCTGCCGCCGCTGCGTGACGCCAAGCGTGCGCTGGCTTCTGGCAATCCGACACGCATCTACGCGCTGCTCAATCACTTTCTTGAAGGTGGGGATCCCGAAGCCTTGGCCAAGTCGCTTCAGCGTGGTTCGGAAGCGGAGATCCTCGGTAAGGTCGGTGGTGCCGTGGAGGTGGGACTAAGTGCGTTGACGGCGGGAGTGCGTCGCCAGGTCGCGTCTCTCGGATTTGCCAATGACGAGAAGCTCATCGACATCGCACGCGACCTCCGCTTCAGGCTTTCCGATCACGGCATCGAACCCGAAGATCTGCGCTATTCTGGGCACGGCTACGCAAACCTACTCTACATGGCGACAATCGCGGTTGAGCTCGAGAAGGTCAACGACGCCGACCTGACACTTTTCTTGGTCGAGGAGCCGGAAGCCCATCTTCACCCACAGCTCCAAGCCGCGGTGCTGAGTTTTCTCGATGAGCAGGCCGGGAAATCTCGTAAGCCCCGCGCTGGCGATCAGGGGCCGGCGGGTGAGCTACAGGTCATCGTTGCAACTCATTCACCTAACCTCTCAGCTTGGGTGGAAAGCAAGAAGCTCGTCTTCTTCCGGTCCTTCCTTCCAGCGCCCGCAGCCGGCGCGGCCGTTGTTGCTGACGATGGGCCGCAGGTGCTCGCTGGCGTCCCCGTCGAGATAGTTCCTGAAATCGAGCCGAACCCTGCGATGGCGATGGCCAGGTCGAGGCGGGAAACACGTTGTATACCACTGGCAGCTCTGCCACTTAGTCCGATCGAGCGCCGAAAGGTCGACCGCTATCTCGACGTTACCAAGTCGGCCTTCCTATTCGGCGGGCGCGTGCTTCTCGTAGAAGGAATCGCAGAAGCGCTTCTGCTTCCCGTAATGGCAAGAAAGATCGTGTTGAAGGACGATGCGGAGAAGCTTCGCATATTTCGCTCTGCTGTTTTTGTGCCAATCGACGGCGTCGATTTCAAACCATATGCCAAGCTGCTTCTGTCTCCATTCAACGATATAAGAATTGCAGACAGGCTCGTCATTTTGACCGACGGTGATGGTGGCGAAGTGGCTGAAGGTGCGGTGACGCCCGGTGCCGCCCGCAAGGTCGAACTTGAAGAGACTGCCAAAACGCTTGGCGCGACGGACTTCCTCGAGGTCGTAATCAACGACTATTCGCTCGAGACGGAATTGGTTCGCTCAGGCAACGCGGCGCTGCTCAAGGATGTTTACCTCAAGCTTCATAAGCGTTCTGCGGAAAAATGGGATGCGGCCGTCGGGCAGGCTGGAGCTGCTCAGGCCGTCGCCATCCAGAAACTCTTCGAAACTACTCGCAAAGGCGATTTTGCGCAGCTAGTTGCCGAGGAGATAAATAACGGCAAGGAGTTTGCCGTGCCTGACTATTTGAAGGCCGCGATCAAGGCCATTGTGGAATGATCGCTGCGCCGTTCAAGCCGACTGATGAGCAGCGACGCATAATCGATCATCCGGGATCAGCCTTCATAGCCGCCTGCCCGGGCGCGGGCAAAACCCGCGTCATGGTCGAGCGTGCACGGACGCTGCTCAGCGCGCGGCCGACCGGTCGCGGGATCGCATTCCTGTCATTCACGATCGCCGCCGTCTCCGAATTGGAAGATCGGTTAAGACGGGAAGGAGTTGTCGAGACACCCGCGTTTCCACATTTCATAGGGACGTTTGACGGGTTTCTCTGGCAATTTCTTATTGCACCCTTTGGCGTCGATGGCTGTGTGGCAAAGCCGAAGCTCATTCCTGACATAGGTGATCGCACGATCCAGCCTTTCCCTAAGGCACAGGCGTTGCCGTTGGAATGCTTTGACCCCGAAACGGGAGATGCAATACCGGCAATGCTACGGCGTCACGGCTTTCGCGGAAAGATCAAAGCGCACGAGACAGCAGCACGAAACGCACGAGCGCGCTTCCTTCAGCGTGGGGAGCTCGATTTCGCCGATGCGCGTAGCGTGGCGCTCGGCCGCTTGCGCGATCCGGTGCACGGAGCTGTCCTTGGGCCAGCCTTTGCTGCACGCTTCCTGGAGCTTATCGTCGACGAGGCGCAGGACTGCAACCCTGTCGACTTGGAAATCATAACGTGGTTCAAGGCGGCGGGCGTCCCAGTAAAGGTGATTTGCGATCCGAACCAGGCAATCTATGGTTTCCGCGGAGGGGTCGCACGCGAGCTCGTACAATTCGCGGATACGTTTGACGCTGACGACCGTCTACCTATGAACGGTAATTTTCGATCCAGTGGGCATATCACGAAAGGAATTATTGCCTTGCGTGCACCCGATATGCGAGCCTCGGTCGATGAAGCATTGGGCGAGCACCGCAACGAACCGACTGCAATTCAAATCTTGTCTTATTCTGGAAGAAGCGTTCCATCGACGATCGGAGCTAAGTTTCAGGAACTCGTGGCGGGTATGGGATTGCAGGCGCGCGATTGCCCGGTAGTTTCGGCAACCCGCCGGACCGGCGCAAACGCACTGGGACATCCTCAGGATTCCGGTGTGCGTGATCTCAGTTATCGGCTCGCCGTGGCGGTGAGCGATTTTCATTGGTCTTTCGAGCTTGGCGGTCGGAAGGAGGCGCTGACGGAGATACACCGGATCATGCTTGAATTGGGAGGCCAGATAGCGGGCAAGACGTACCATCAGCATCTAGCAGATGAGGATATCAGTTCAGATGTTTGGCGTCCGCAGGCACTGGAGCTGGCACACGCGCTGCGTTTTGCCCAAGAAAGGTTCGCGACGGTAGAGGACTGGCACAATGAAGCACGTAGGCTGCTCGCCCCACTGTTGCCGGCCGGCGGCCAATCGATCAATCAAAGGCTCCGCCGTAACGGAGATCTCGACAAGGCGTTGTCAGTTGCACCCGCCTCGGGCCTTACGGCGCGAACGATTCATAGCGTTAAGGGGATGGAGTTTCCTGCTATCTGCCTGGTTATGTCGGCGAGCACAGCCAAGGGCATAATTGACTTCTTGGCAGGTAATGGAGGAGACGATAACGAGGAAGCGCGCAAGATCTACGTCGGCGCTTCACGGGCGCAGCGGCTACTGGCGATTGCCCTGCCGAAGACCCAAGCACCGCGGCTCAGAGATTTGGTCGCGAGGTCGGGTGCAACGGTTGATCTGGTTGCAATCTAGAAAAAGAGACCGCTGGGATCGATTCCTCGCGTTAAAAGGGCAGTCGCTCCCGCTATCCAAAACCGCATTCGCAATCCTGACGTGTCACGGGCCTGACGATATTAGTTTTGCATGATATTCAAATACTTTCACAATCCTGTCCAGAAGCGGTCCAAAACCCGAAAAATCTATCGTCGACGCATTAGGTTTTATGACGGCCTTGGCAAAAACCTCTTTTCCGTATTCATTGTTGATATCGATCTCGTTCTTCGCACTGAACTTTTTGCCATTCAGTTCAGTATCGAGCCATTTCTGCGTAAAGAGCTGCTCGATATATGTAATACCCGGCTCGGTGCTGGGTGGAATAATCTCCGGGGTTTTCACAACGTAGAAATTACCGACGATATGGTAGAAGTCTTCTGTCGTTTTTGGCGACATACTGATTTTGAAGGTCTGCTTAATCGTCGCCGCAATTGGCCCAAGCCCATCATCGTTATCGAGCACGAGGATCACGGGGAACGACATTGGCTTGTGTGCGAAGCCGCGCGGTTCCTTGCTGGACGGATTAAGATTTCGCCGGTAGTCAAGAGGTATTGACTTCAGGTTGCTCGTCCCACCACTCCCAAGATCTAGCAGTTCGCTCGCCTGCTTGCCATATCCAAAGTATCGGGCCGTATGTATGAACCCTTTCGGCCCTTTTGCACCTAGTAGAGGATGATATTTGGGTGAATTCCTGACGGCCTCGCGCAGGTAGACCGGATCAGTCTTCCCTTCGGTCACGATCAAAGGCTGCTTCAATGCGATAAAATACTTGTAGAACAAAAACCGCCGATAAAGCTTCCGGATGGCGCGCGGCTCTTGCCTCTGATCCTGTACATCACGGCGTTCTTCGTGCTGGGTAACCTGATAAATATGACTCAGGATACCTTCTAACGGGTTCAGGTTCTCAGTGATTTTCGGTTGTGGCTCGCCCCCATTTACCGCCGGTGGCAAAAGCGAACTGTGATAGGTTCCGCTGGCGAATAGGCTATCGCACATTGCTCTAGCACGTCGATAATAGCTGCTTCTTACGTTTACCTTTTCGTTGACTGTCAAACCGGTCACCATTTGCCGACTTCCGCGAAATTGCATCCGCGTCTTGCTATCGTTCACGGAAAAACCAGAACCCGTGATCTTGCTCGTCAGCTCGTCACTCAGATTCCAGACAGACGGCTTCTCAGCGTCTTGAATGGCTATCCCAGCAGGAAATTCCTTCTTCGCGGTTGAAAATGTTATATCGTCTGCATACCGCGTGTAGGTGACCCCGTGTTTCTTAGCCAGACGAAGAAGTCGTGCGTCCAGAATCTGAGCGATAAGCTCGGAGATGATCGGTGAGCATGGGGAGCCCTGCGGCAGAGCTTCTCCGTCGCAAGCTATTTGCGCGATTGTTGTTGCCACCTCTGGATTAAGCTCGAACGCCTTGTCTTTCAGAAAGAACCCGCGGACTCGCCCGAAATTAAACGAGGGGAAGAAATCTTGGAGATCAAGGTTCAGAACCCAACGTCGCCTTTTGTGTCGCGCTGCGTTCTCTGCGATAGATCGACCTTCACGGAAACCAAATGAGATCGGCTTTTCATTTCGATTTCCTTCAATCTCCTTGAGGCACTGATAGAGCACGTGCGATAAATGAGACTGCAGCTTCTTTAGCTTGGGTATTGGCGCCTTAATTATCCGCGTGCCACCAGACTTCTTCTCTATCTCGAAGGTGGTGTATTTTGATCCCGGGGGCGTTTTGTAGACGATAGCGGTCATGGAGCTCGGCGAGTAGCCCAGTATCTCAGCAAGTTCTTTTCGGGATGTTGCAGACTTCAGGCGAGCAAGGTGGGTCATCTATATTCTAAATAAAATAGAGCAATAGGGCTTACAGGCACTCTTACGCGATATCGATCAGCATCGTCCCATAGAGACCATGCCGGCATTAGGGCGTAGGGAGCACAAACGCTCCCCTTGCATTGGTACATATGTCTCGAAGCCGGACAACAATTCTGCCTGTAAGCCTCGGATAGAACTGCCAAAAGAACGCACGACGGTCAATGGTTCTTCTGCTAATTTGGAACCTATCAGCATGCTTATACGAACAGTTCGAGATTAAGATCCGAGCCTCTTCAGTTCGCGTTTCGCAGATGAGATAAACTCCGCCTTCAATGACGGATAATCTGATTCCTGTCCGGTTTCAGTATGCCCGGCGACGTGAGAAGACATGACAGCATTAGCAATCCGTTTAGCCACTTCAACGACATCATCAGACGCGAGTAGCTCGATCTCAGCCAACTTTCGGAAAAGATCGTGGAACGCCGCCGCCTCGGAGACTTTATTTTCGATGCTCAGCAGTTGAAGGCGTCCTGCCTCCGTAAGAAACTCGCCGTATAGGCGCTGGCGGGCTTGGATGCCTTCGCGAACGATCGTGAGGCGCCACTCATGGCTCTTCATGCTGCGCCCCGCAATGTAGCTGATGAAACCAGCGACCGCCGCGCTGGCAAGTGTACCAACGGCCGTGAATATAATCGTGAGTGTGTCAGCCATCAGAACTCGCACAATATTGAATCGTCATCGAACTTAATTACACGATTCCCCACGCCCGGAACCTCCCCCTCCCCGTCATCTCCCTCAGCCCCAGCTCCATCACGATCCGCCGCGCCGCCTGCGGCGTCACCTCGAGTGTCTTGGCCACCATCCCGGCCGACACCAACGGCTTTGCCATCACCAGCTCGACCAATTCCGGCAGTTTCGAAGACATTCGTCTTCCCGACAATTTACGCTCCATCATCTGCCGAGCCAGTGCCAGCCGGTCATGCTCTTTCATGCCGATCTCGGCGGCCGCTAAGAGACCATGCGCAATCGCGAGCAGCCGCCTTTCCCGGTCGCGATGCCGGCGCATATCGACAGGTATGGTTTTCAGGCCGAGATTGATGGCGGCGAGATGAGCGCCGGTGGTGAGGCCGGCCTCGCGCAGGATGGAGGCGCAAAGCAGCCGACCGAGCCAGGGCGCGTGCTGAAGCACCGAAAGCTCGTTCCAGGCATCGAGCGCGATCATTGCCTGCAGCACCGCCGGCAGTTCTTGGGTCTGCCGCAGTATCTCGCGCCACTCGTTGAGGCGGGCATCCTCGTCCCAGTCGAGATCGTAGACAAGCGGATCCTTTTCGGGACGGCCGGCCGTCGAACGGCCGCCGGCGTGGCCAGGCCGCCTGGCGTCCTCGATCGCCGCCTCCGATCGGGCCAGCACCGCATCGATGGCGGCATAATCAACGCCGGGCAGACTTTTCCCGTCGTCATCGTCCCCCTCCCCTTCCGGATCCGACGCGTCCGCGTGCCGAATGCCGCCGACCGTCTCTCCCTCGTCCGCACGGGCCGACGTGATGTCCGACGTTTGTCGCAAAATTCGGGTACCATCAGCGGACAGTGCCCAGTCGGGCGACTGACCACCAATGCGCCGACGAGTGCGGAGAACGTCGCGGGCGATGGTTAGTTCGTGGGTGGGGGTGCGGGTATCGCGAAACGCGTCGTGGAGGACGAGATCCTCGAGGTGGACAAGTTCGCCGTCGATCCACAGCGAGGCGCAGGCATCGGCAAAATTTTGCCGCTCGACGAAGCCCACGCCGACCGGCGAGCGGACGATGCGCTCGTCTAGACGGGTAATGGCGACAGCTGCGTCAAAAGCGGGCCCAACCAAGTTTGAGATGCTGATTTTCGAAACATCGTAAGTCATTGATTTTATGGTAAACGAATTCTTATAGGAACGCTATCTGAATGTTTGGGTTCCTCACATAGTATGATTGTGCGTTGGCGCTCTAACCATCGATAAGTAACCCTTATCGGATGTGATTGATTTCTGCCCGCAAATCAGGAAGAATCCGGTAATCCCACGGCCGCTCGGCCGCCAAAAACCGTCGATCCGGAGTTTCTCTGTGGCCATGTCGTCCCTTTCAAAGACTGCCGTCGATCGCCGCGCCGACAAACTCGACACCATTGCCAGCGTGCTGCCGATCGACCGGCGCGACGAACTGGCCGAACTGCTGACCGACCAGGATGTCGAGACGCTCCGCCACCTGGTCAACGAAGGCATGGGCGAGAACACGCTGCGTGCACTTACCTCCGATCTGACCTATCTGCAGGCTTGGTCTCTGGCCGCAACCGGTGCCTCCCTCCCCTGGCCAGCACCCGAGGCGCTGCTGCTGAAATTCGTCGCCCACCACCTTTGGCAACCGGAACAGCGCGACATCGATCCCAACCACGGAATGCCGTCTGCTGTCGAGCAGAGCCTGCGCGACCAGCGGTTCCTTCGATCGCCAGGGCCGCATGCCCCCGATACAGTGCGCCGGCGGCTTGCCAGCTGGTCGACGCTGACGAAATGGCGCGGGCTGACCGGCCTCTTCTCCTCCCCTTCCCTGAAATCCGCCATACGCCTCGCTGTCCGTGCGACGCCGCGGCCAAGGAAACGCAAGAGTGCCAAGGCGGTCACCGGCGACGTCCTGGCAAAACTGCTCGCCACCTGCAGCACCGACAGCCTGCGTGACATCCGTGACCGGGCAATCCTGATGGTGGCGTTTGCGTCTGGCGGTCGCCGTCGCAGCGAGATTGCAGGTCTTCGTGTCGAGCAGCTCTCTGTCGAGGCGCCCATCGAGGTGCCTGACGGCCCTCCCCTCCCCTCGCTCGCCATCCATCTGGGCCGCACCAAGACGTCCGGCTCCGAACACGATGACGTCGTTTATCTGACAGGCCGGCCCGTGGATGCGCTCAATGCCTGGCTTGTGGTTGCCAGGATCGAGAGCGGGAGCATTTTTCGGAAGATCGATCGTTGGGGCAATGTTTCGAAGCGGGCGCTGGAGCCGAGTGCAGTCAACCAGATCGTCAAGCTGCGGGCGGCAATGGCGAGGCTTGAGCCGGGAGAGTTTTCGGCACACGGACTGCGATCGGGATATTTAACCGAGGCTGCGAATAGGGGGGTTCCGCTGCCAGAGGCCATGGAACAGTCGCGCCATCGCTCAGTGCAACAGGCCTCAACCTACTATAACAACGCAACACGCCGGAGCGGCCGGGCGGCCAGATTGCTTTGATCCGGATATGGATGCTTGAAGGTAAACACCACTAAACAGCTGATAAGATTGCATTATCGGTCGTTTAGCTCATTATAGAGACTCATTATAGAGAAATGAGCCGAATCATCGACGAAAACAGCGAAAACCGCCATCAGGAACACGCAGCGCCGTCTGACAGCAGGTCGGTTCCCGTTGATGTTTCCGCGGCTGCGGTGTCGGCCGGGGTCCCCTCCCCCCTTGCCGAGGCCGATGCCCGCTTGCCGGCGCATCTGCAGACCTCACCGACCGAGCCCGCACCTATGTCGAGGCCGCGTCTTCCGCTAACACCCGCCGCGCCTACGCTTCGGACTGGAAACACATTGCCCCCTGGACCGGCGGCACAACTTGTCGCCTCTCCCTCCCGATCCTGAAATCGTTGGTCTGTACATCACCTCCTGTGCCAGTGGCACGGCCGCCGGCAGTGCCGTGGGCACCGCGATACGCGGCCTGAAGCCGAACAGCGTCTCCACGATCGAGCGCCGTCTCGCCGCCATCGGCTGGAATTGCTCGCAGCGTGGCATGCCGCTGGATCGGAGGGACCGTGCTATCGCCACTGTCATGGCCGGTACCCGCAACACCCACGCCGCCCCGCCCCGGCAGAAGGAAGCCATTCTGCCGGAAGATCTGGTCGCCAAGCTGGAAACGCTCGACCGGGGAACGCTGCCCGGCCTGCGCGACCGGGCGATGCTGCTGATCGGCTTTGCCGGCGGCCTGCGTCGCTCCGAAATTACCGGCCTGGATCTTGGTCGTGACCAGACCGAGGATTCTTCGGGCTGGATCGAGATCTTCGACAAGGGCGTGCTCGTCACCTTGCGTGGCAAAACCGGCTGGCGCGAAGTGGAGATCGGCCGCGGTTCCTCCGACGCCACCTGCCCCGTCGCAGCGGTGGAAACCTGGATCAAGTTTGCGAAACTTGCCAAGGGGCCCCTGTTCCACCGCGTGACTGGCGGGGGGAAGGACGTTGGGCCGGACCGGCTCAACGACCAGGAAGTCGCTCGTCTCGTCAAGATGACGGCGTTGGCGGCCGGCGTGCGCGGGGATCTTCCGGAGATTGAGCGGGGATTGAAGTTTGCCGGCCATTCGCTGCGCGCCGGTTTAGCCTCCTCGGCCGAGGTCCATGAGCGATATGTCCAGCAGCAGCTCGGCCACGCCAGCGCCGAAATGACCCGCCGCTACCAGCGCCGCAGAGATCGCTTTCGTGTTAACCTCGCAAGAGCCTCAGGACTTTAGGAGGACCCTCCCTGCCTTGGGAATCACATCGCCGGATGAAAAGTCAGATCGGAAAGTCAGTTCAAAGACTTCTCGATTGGGCAAATCGGTACGCAAAACGTCAAAAGGACAGTTTCGCCCCTACCTAGAAATGCTATCATGAGTAAAGGTCTCTCGCCGGGGAAGTTGCTATGCCGACTTTCGGATCATTGAAGCTTTGTTGTGTCGCAGTCGTGTCCCTCATGGGGTTGGGCAGCAGCGCATATTCGCAGGATAAATTACTTCGTCGCGAACTCAGCGTTGAGTGGACGCAAGCAAAAGCAGACTCAGCAGGCGCTGAAGAGAGAGATGAGAACCTAGCTGGCTTCAAGAAGCGATATGCTGGGGAAATCGCGGCCACTAGATTGCCGGTACTAGTGCCAAATAGCGCGGCGGTTAACTCAGAGCTTCGTCTAGCAAGTCAAGGATCAAACTATGTCGTAGAGTCAAAGCTTGAGGCAGCTGTGCTCACCCTCTTTGGCAACATAACCGCCCTCGGCTCGTCCGAAAATCAAATTATGTCCAACGCAGCGTCCGGCTGCAAAGACAGGTTTGAGCCCGCGGACGACGGCATGGATCTTAACTTCTGCAAGTACAACGCGGCATACGTACTCCGTCTGACGTGTGACGACATAGAGGATTCGCGATGCCGAAAGGAAGATTTCCTAAACCGAGTTAAACAAGGTCTACTGGTTGCGGGGGGTGAGAAACTGCAATGAAATCGAAATTCGCGTCGGTTGTATCGTTCCTTTTGGCTGTCACGGTCTCACCGGCTTTGGGCGCGTCGCTCCCTCCGGATTTTGCGGCCCCCTCGGGCGAATTGGAACCGGGAAGCGGTTCTGGTCAGCGCGATCCCACTGTGTTTTTTCCAGACATGAGGTTCCCATTAGAAGAGGGACCAGCCTATGCAAATTCTCAGGTTTATCGACCGGGTGGCAATCATGGCGGCAGCGGCACGCAGTGCGACAAAGTTAACTACAAGTATCCTTGGCGGGACAATTTCTGCGAAACCCGAGGTTGGAACATGCCGCTTTGCCCAACCGGGCGCGGTCACCAAGGGCAGGATATCCGGCCGGCAAGCTGTGAAAAGGATAGATACTGGACGGTAGCTGTTGATAATGGAATTATCGCAAGCGTCGGAAAATACAGCGTTTCTTTGCAAGCTACTGATGGCACAATATATCGATACCTACATCTAAATATGGATCGACTGGTCGTGAAAAGCCTTGCTTCGGTAAAGAAAGGCGAGCGTATTGGACTGGTGTCAGACTGGTTCGGCAAGACACCCACAACAATTCATTTGCACTTTGATGCTAAGGCGACCTTCGTTCTAAGTGATGGTCCTTTTACGGCATACGCGCCGATATACACCAGCCTCGTCAACTCATACAAAAACCTGATCGGGCCTTAGTTCAGTCGGCGATGCACTGGGCAGTTTCTGAAACGGTTTCCAGAGTTAGCGATCTCACGTAGTGGAGCGCACTGCTTCCTACGGCAGCAGGGGGTCTTTGCCCACGTAGTCCTAATTGGAGACCGGCGGCGACTGCTTCTGCGCGTTCACGTGGCGTACCGTGATGTTGTTCACCGAACAGGCGATCACCGAAGCGGAATTGATTTAAAGCATGAATCCCTGCCGCATAGTCTTCTTGGTTTATCTTCCGCACTCCCGCATAATAACCGCTGACAAAATCAGCAAAAAGTTCCGATCGAGCGATTGATTTGTCGGCCATTTTCAGTTGTTCAAGATCTTGCCTGACGAGTTTCTCGGCCAGGATGTGACCGTATTCATGCGCGCATACTGCGCCGAGTGCGGCGGTTTGATGCTCCATGAGGAGCAGTCGCTGGAACAACACCTCTCCTACCGCCACGGTGCCGTGGGTGACGGGATTATTCGTGATCGCGAATGGGTGCTTAATTAAACTGCGCTTCGGATCCGCCTTGGCATTTCCAGAGCACAGCCCGGCGTCGTCGAACATTCCAAAACAGGGGTTCACCTCCAATAGGCGACTAAGTTCAATCGCGATCGCTGCTAACGCGTTCTCCTCGTTCTTCAAGCCAATATTCCGGAGACCCGGAAACTCGGCTGCTGCCAACAGGTCGGACACGCCATCTCTGAATCCGTAAGTGACGCACTCCAAACTGCGCCCACCTTCCAAATTCGCGAGAGCAGGTAATCTGCAAGCGCACAGCAGCGAACCTGCCAGAAAACCTCGACGTCTAATTCCTTGCATGGCAGATCCCCTCCGCTACCTCGCACATTTGCTTGAGCTCTGTGTCAGTCAGAACTCTGTCTAGGGCATTAGGTTCTCGACAGCTCAGTCTGGCAGGGAGTGTAAAAAAGCGAGTTTTATCAGTGACGGCCGGCAGAATACCTGGAGGGCCACAGTTTTTGTGGTCGTTGTCTAGGAACTGCAGCTTTACCATCGAGGCATTGTCGATCTTGTTCGACTCCAGCTGAATACGAACGCCCCAATCGCCACAACCATTCTGATGGATTATTCGGAACGCCAACATTTCAGACCTGGTGCCTTTGAGGGCAAATGTCATGCAAATTTCTCGAATCTCTCCCAGCGAGCGGAGTACCGCAGGGTCTACCCCGAATGGCCCGCCGTCTTTTAGCGTAGCGAACCCCTCAGCAGTGAAATCATCCGACGCTACCTTGTCTTCGAGAACATCCGTCAGGAGCTTATTTTGAGCAACATATGGATTGCCGCTCAAGTACGCATATTCAGCCTCGCAAGGGTTCGGACAAGTTAAGGCTAGGATGTGGATGACTGCGACACCGACTCGGAACATGCTGAGCACTCCCAGTCCCAGTAGACAGGTGGTTATTACCTTCGCAATTTTCCCTACTACATCAAACTCCAAGTCTGCTTTTTTTGCAAGCTCCCCTAACAGGGACGTAGATGATCCGTAAATTTGATCGTTTCTTGGATACAAGCACGAGCAATCATTTCTCGTAGCTTTCGAGATCGGAATATTCGTTGCATTACTTCGTAATGGAAATCGAATGGGGCAGTTGCCCCTTGTCGGAGAGCTTCGCGATCACCCCGTGTTTTTAGGCGGCAAAAGCTGCTCAGAGACGTTCACAAACGATCGATATCCGCGTCTGCTGGATTTGAAAATTGTCGCTGCTTGCTGGATTTTTTTCGTCGGCTACGACCGTGGAAGAATCCAGACTTCTCGCAGTTTCAAGCGCGTGAAGATGATAGGCTTATCTGGGACAAGCACCCTCCAAAAAGATGTTTTTTTTCAGTAGTTTATGTCTGTGGTCAGCTGACCACCCCCTATGCCGGCCACGAAGCGTCCGGGCAACTGCGTCGGTGCGCCCGCAGTTTTCTCCACTGATGTCCGCCGGCCCTTCACTACATTCTACCTGGTTTTCATTAGCGAACGCAGGGAAGGCTCTCACGTTTGCGTCACCGAGGTCACTTCAGGAGGATCTGATCCATCGCGATCAAACTGTGCGTCCAAATTGCGTACCCACCACGCCCCGTTTCCTGTCGCGTCGATCTTCTCCGAGAATACGATCTGCCGCGCCGCATGTCCCCGGGCCCTGCGCCATCGCCCTCGTGGAACCCGACGATCGCAGGAGGTATAGCTGCCGCGCTTGGCGCAGCGGATATGCGGCTCGTCCCAGATCGCGAACCGCCTTCTGTACTACGTCCCCAACCCCTCCCCGACCAGTTCGTCCGGCCGGCGCAGCCGCGTTTCCTTACTGGCCCATGAGGATCGCGTAGGTCTCACAGCAAGCCTGACTCCCGAGGGCCGCGCGCGGCTTATAACCATCGATCTAGGAACCCGCCAATAAAATGCGTTCGCATTCAAGCTCTTAGGACTGTGGTTAGTTGACCACCAAGAAGTTTACCTTCGAGGTTTCCATGCGCCGCTCCACTAGGGTTTAATCCGACGTCGAGCACATCAAGGCCTATCCAGTCTGCAAACTCCCCTGCCCGTTAGCCCTCAACAACGCCATTATCATCGGCCCGAGCGAAAACTCGCCTCGTTCCGTGCGCTTAGTAAGATCCCGCAGATAGCCGCCGGCCGAATTGATGAAGTTCGCACGTTCCAGGATGCAAGCGACCGCGACGGCGGCATTTTCCGGCCCCATAACCTCGCAGGCCTCCTGATAGGCTGACGCGCTAACGCCCAGTGTGGATCGCACAACCACTGCGGCCGACATCAAATCGCGCCAATTTCCGACTGCCCCGCCCGGTCCGTAGTCCGCTACCGTCGGGCATGCCTTCAACACCATTCCCAGCGGGAACGCCTTAATAGGCTCGCTCTTCGGCTGGCGCATTTTGGTTGGCTTCGCTCCCTCTTGCTCTCTAGAGCTAGGTTCAAGTTCATAGATGGATTCGGGTTTTGAATTCTGTATGTGATGCTCAATATGAGCATCATTGGTGCCATTATTCTCGGAATCTTCCTGAGTTTCTAATCGATTAACTATTTCCTCGCGAAGCATTTCCATTTCTTCGAGGGCGGCCCTCAGGTCGGCAAGCGTCGGAACGCGCGGGATTCTGCCGACAAGCGCCACATAGACGTCCTCGACCGCTTGCCAATCGCCTTCGACACCCTCTTCAATAGCGGTCGTGATCAGCTTCCGGACGTCACGCCGGCAGATCGTCAGGTATTCTTTGGCCTTCCTGAACGCCGCTCTGTTGGTCATTACTTGCTGCGCCATCATCGCCAACTCTTCGGACCGTGCCAGCAGCGGCGACAGATCGAAGCCGAAGGCGCTCTCGATCTGGCCATCGCCGCCCTTTCGGGCGTAGCGCTTTCCATTGGCGCTATCCTTTCGGACGATTAGCCCCGCTTCCACCAGGATGGCGATGTGTCTGCGCAAAGTCGCGCCCGCCATCGCATGCGCTCGAAGCGCAAGCTGGGCATTCGAGGGGAAGACGATCAGTTGCGCGTCCTGCCGCAACTCATTTTCAGGATAGAAACTCAAGAGCGCGTCAAGAACCGCCAGGCTATTGGACTGGATCCCGAGCAGTTCCATTGCCGCGGAAGCATCCCTAAATACCTTCCACTTGTCCGCAGTCTTGCCTTGTTTGATATCGGCCAGGGCCACCTGGCGCCGCACGAGCGCAAGCGTCATCGGCCGCCGCCCGAATGGCGTCGTCACACTTCCCGTCTGCATCGTCTTTCACCTTTCAGCAGGCAAAAGAAATCCGCTCACCAAAACGGCGCCAAAGACTCTTGACGAAGATTCGAGGAAATGCGATTCTGTTCGTGCTAAAGAGACAGAAGGGCTTCCACGACGGCAACGTTGAGGGGGCTCTTTTCTTTTGCGGGTTAGTCTCCTTGTTTGCGTTGAATCTTGGCGCGGTGTTCTTGGTAAAGCGCCGGTAGATGTTCGAGTACGAAGGCGGCAAAGTCCGGCGTGGCTTTCCTGTCGATCGTGATCTCCAGCTTGCTTTTGCTCTGCGTCACCCGCGCAAGTCTGTCCCCATCCGGGGTCGACATGACGTCCGGCAGTCCGCGCGCGATCCGACGCGGCTTCAGGTGGCCGATCACCGCCTTGAACCGGTCGGCCGATGGCAGTATCTGCACCTCCTTGGAGGTCGCAAATTCTAACGCGTCCGCTGGATAAGCTACTTTTTCGAAGAGTTCCGCCAGTTGTTGCCAGCTTGGGCGTCCAACTCCTGGAGCCGCGCCAATGGCATCGATCAACTCGGAGGGGAGGGCGTCGATAAGCAGGAGCATCTTTGACAGATTGCTTTTGTCAATCGACATGGCGGCGATGACGATCTCACGTGAGAACTGCTTGTTTAAGCGATGCGCGAACCTCGCCTTTTCAATGAAGGTGAGATCCTCACGCTCATTGTTTTCCTGACCCTGCGCCACGACAAGTTGCTCGTCCGTCAGTTCGCGCACGACAGCCTTTACTGGAAGGCCCAGATCTGAAACGGCGCGAAGCCGGCGATGGCCAAAGGCAACCTGATACCGGCCGGGCTGTTCAGGATGCGGTCTGACAAGAATCGGGACCTGCTGCCCTTGCTCCCGGATAGAGGCAACGAGGCCAGCGATGTCTCCTTGCATGCGGTCCTGCACGAAAGAGGGCTCGATGGATGAGGCGTCCAGTTCGACCACGGCCTGGCCTTCAGCAAGACGCCGTTCGATCTCCTCTGCACGGCCAAGACGATCGTTCTGCTCGCGCAGCGCATTGCCGATATTCGCGGTCAGCTTTGTTGACGGGTCGCGCTCTTTCCTGACGACGCCCAAAAGCGGCATGGAGCGGTTCTTCGCCGTCCTGTTCTCTGTTGGCGGTATATCAGGTGCGTCTGCTGAGACGCCGAGGATGTGCTTTCTGCTCATGAAGGTCTACCCCATGCTCTCTTGATCAGGCCTTCGATCTCGTCGTTGACAGCGTTCATGGCCTCCAAGGCTCGATCGTAGGTGGACCGTGTAAACTGACTGCGTTCGACTTCGAAAAGGGTCTGGTTGGTCAGGCCGGCGTCCGAAACCGCTGTCGTCTTAAGCATCGGGAAGTTGAGGACATTTTCCCCAAAGATCGACCGGAGATAACCAACCATCTGGTTTTGCGGTCCATCACTTGGTTCGAAACGCGTGATCAGGTAACGCATCCAATTGAACTTGAACTGGGCACCAGCGTTTTCGATTTCCCGCAGCAGGTTCGAGGTCATGGCCAGGAACTGGTTCATCGACATCACGTCCAGCATCTGCGGATGCACAGTAACCAGGATGGACGTCGCGGCCGTTAAAGCAGACAGTGTGAGGTAGCCTAGCTGGGGAGGGCAGTCGATGACGACGACGTCATAGTTATCCGCGATGTCTTCAATAACTTGGCTGATCCGACCGTAGAAGAGCGTGTCACCTTCCTTCCGCTTCATCAGCGCACGCGGCGTGTCGTGCTCGAATTCCATCAGTTCGAGGTTCCCTGGGATCAGGTGCAGGTCGGGAATGTAGGTTCCTCGCACGACTTGCTCGACCGGTACCTGCTCCTCATCGTATCTGATGGCGCCGTACAGCGTTTCGTTCGGACCCACGTCCGTTTCTGGTTGACTGCCGAAGAGGGCGGAAAGGCTTGCCTGGGGATCAAGATCTATTGCTAGGATGCGGTACCCGCGCATAGCAAGATACTGGGCCAGATGCGCGGCGGTAGTCGTCTTGCCCGACCCGCCTTTGAAGTTCATCACCGAGATAACCTGCAGTTGCTCTCCGTCTCGGCGATGCGGCAGGTAGCGTCGGTTGCCACGGCCAACCTGGTCCATGTGCTTGCGGATCGCATGGATATCTTCGATGGAGAAAGTCCGCCGGCCTCCCGGGCTCACACTGACGTTGAGATCTGGCATTTCGGAGGCAGTCTGTCGCAGATATGACTCACCAATACCCAGCAGCTTGGCCGCCTCTGAAGGCGCAAATGTGCGAATGCCTTTCTCGGAGGTGGGAGGAAAGACCTTGAGATGATGTGCTTGAAGTTGACTGGAGAGGGCGTCGGCATGACGCTCCATGAGTGTGGTCAATCCTTCAAATACAGGTGCTGTTTTCGCGGCGGTCTTCGCCATCTCAAAACCCATTTCTTTCCAGTGGCGATATTCTTCGCGAAACAGGAAAAGTTCCGCCACTGGCAATAAGCGTGGATTCTGGGCGGCGAGCAAGAGCTTTTTGGTTAACAAGAAGTTAACACGATCGCTGCAAATTCTCCGCGAAACCAGATTCATCCATACACATCCGTAACTTAGATCGACTTCCGAAGCTGCCGGCGTCTACTGGAAAATGCAGATCTGCACCTGCTATCAACACCTTAGTCCCCGGCTTCTGCTCGATTTTCGAGAGGTATACAGCTGATTCGGTAGAATCACCGGATGCAAATCTGCACATAGCCACACGCAGCACGAGATGATTTCCCTCCGCCTGACCAGTTCATGCGGAGGTCACAATGCAGATTCTGAGCGTCTCGGCCGATCACTACGCGAGTAACCACAATTATCTGAATCATATGTACCAGCTACGGGCCGCGGTGTTTGGCGGCCGTCTGGAGTGGGATGTCACCATCACCGAGCAGGGAGAGCGGGATCAGTACGATGATCTTTTGCCGACCTATATCCTTGCGATCTCTGCCGACCAGAAGGTCGTTGGCTGCGCACGCCTGCTGCCCACACTCGGCCCCACAATGTTGGAGAAGACATTCCCGCAACTGCTGGAACACGGCTCCCTCGGTGCCCATGCCGCCATGGTCGAGAGCTCACGCTTCTGCGTCGACACGTCGCTGCCCGTGGGCAGGGGAGGGACCCTCCATCAGGTGACGCTCGCCATGTTCGCCGGCATCATCGAATGGTCAATGGCCAACGGATACAAGGAGATCGTAACCGCGACCGATCTTCGTTTTGAACGTATCCTGAAGCGTGCAGGCTGGCCAATGCGCCGCCTCGGCAATCCGGGCGCGGTCGGTAACACCATCGCCGTCGCGGGTAGGCTGCGGGCTGATCGCGCCAGCTTCGAACAGGTGTGTCCGTCAGGCTACCGCTCGACCATCGAACACAATGACGGTGGTCCTTTGAGGAGCGTGGCGTGACCCAGCTCCGTTCCCATTCCCGTCTCGTCCGCAAACTCCAGGACGCGCTCGGCGACCAGCTCTGCGTCGCACTTGAGGACGCGACGGTCGTCGAGATCATGCTCAATCCCGACGGAAGGCTGTTCATCGAACGGTTGGGGCATGGCGTCGCTCCGGCCGGCGCGATGAGTGCCGTCACCGCCGAAGTCATCATCGGCAGCGTCGCCCATGCGCTGCAGTCGGAAGTCGACGATGAGCAACCGATCATTTCTGGCAAACTGCCGATCGGCGGGCATCGGTTCGAGGGCTTGCTGCCGCCGGTCGTATCGGCGCCAGCGTTTACGATCCGGAGGAGGGCATCGCGGCTCGTTCCGCTCGACGAATATGTAAAATCGAAGGTGATGACCGAAGCACAGGCCTCGGTTCTGCGCACCGCGATTGCCTCTCGCATGAACATCGTCATTTCCGGAGGAACCGGATCCGGCAAGACGACGCTCGCCAATGCCGTCATCGCCGAGATCGTCGCCACGGCGCCGGACGATCGGATCGTCATTCTGGAAGACACGGCCGAGATCCAGTGCGCGGCGGAAAACGCTGTGTCCCTGCATACCACCGACACGGTTGATATGGCCCAGCTCCTGAAGAGCACAATGCGTCTCAGACCTGACCGCATCATCGTCGGCGAAGTCCGCGACGGCGCGGCCCTTACCCTGCTCAAGGCATGGAACACCGGCCATCCGGGCGGCGTCACCACCATCCACTCCAACACGGCGATGTCGGCCTTGCGCAGGCTGGAGCAACTGACGGCTGAAGCGAGCCAGCAGCCCATGCAGGAAGTGATTGGCGATGCAGTTGATCTTGTCGTTTCCATCGAACGCACGGGCAGGGGCAGGCGGGTCCGCGAAGTGATCCAGGTCGAGGGGTTTAGCAATGCCCGCTACCGAACCGAACATTACGCCCAGATTGATGAGGACAGCCATGACGCATAAGACAAAGATCACGCTCGCCTGCTTGGGCCTCGCCGCCATCTCCCTCGGCTTGGCAGAGCCGGCGCTTGCTTCCTCGGGTGGCGGCGGCCTTCCATGGGAGTCGCCACTGCAGCAGATCCAGCAATCCATTACCGGACCCGTCGCCGGTTTCATCGCTCTGGCGGCCGTTGCTATCGCCGGCGCCATGCTGATCTTCGGCGGCGAGCTCAATGATTTCGCGAGAAGGCTTTGCTACGTTGCCCTTGTCGGCGGCGTTCTGCTGGGTGCCACGCAGATCGTCGCTCTGTTCGGCGCGACCGGCGCCAGCATCGGCGAGATTGAAGCACAATCGGCGACTCGCATCACCGAGCTGACAGCAATGGATGGCCCGGAAGAGGAGGGGGCGCATGGCTGATGTCAGTTCAAACCTCTCCCGCTCGCGTGTGCATCGGGCCCTGTCGCGTCCGAACGTTCTAATGGGTGCCGACCGCGAGCTCGTGCTGCTCACGGCGCTTGCCGCCGTCATCCTGATCTTCGTCGTGCTGACCTGGTATGCGGCGCTGTTCGGCATCGCGATCTGGCTGATTGCAGTCGGGGCGTTGCGCATTATGGCGAAAGCCGATCCGCTAATGCGGCGGATCTATATCCGCCACATCTCTTACAAGGCGTTCTATCGCGCGACGTCGTCGCCCTGGCGCAAGTTCTGAGGGTTTTCGATGGTTGCCCTTAAAACCTTTCGCCATTCCGGGCCGTCCTTTGCCGATCTCGTGCCCTATGCCGGCCTGGTCGACGACGGCGTGATCCTGCTCAAGGACGGCTCTCTGATGGCCGGCTGGTATTTCGCCGGGCCGGACAGCGAGAGCTCGACCGACGCCGAGCGCAACGAGGTGTCGCGGCAGATCAACGCGATCCTGTCTCGGCTCGGCTCCGGATGGATGATCCAGGTCGAGGCCGTCCGGGTGCCGACGGGCGATTATCCGGCCGAGGATGATTGCCACTTCCCCGATCCGGTCACGCGGGCGATCGACGCCGAAAGGCGAGCGCATTTCCAGAAGGAGAGGGGTCATTTCGAGAGCCGGCACGCACTGATCCTGACCTGGCGGCCCCCGGAACCGCGGCGCTCCGGCCTGACTCGTTATGTCTATTCCGACGCCGGCAGCAGGTCCGCCACCTATGCAGACAAGGTGCTCGAGACATTTCTAACCTCGATCCGCGAGGTCGAGCAATATCTCGCCAACGTTGTGTCGATCCGCCGGATGATGACGCGGGAGACGTCAGAACGCGATGGTTTCCGGGTCGCCCGCTATGACGAACTGTTCCAGTTCATCCGCTTCTGCATCACCGGCGAGAATCATCCGGTGCGCTTGCCCGAGATCCCGATGTATCTCGACTGGCTGGTGACGGCCGAGCTGCAGCATGGCCTGACGCCGCTTGTCGAGAACCGATTCCTCGGCGTCGTGGCGATCGACGGTCTGCCGGCCGAGAGCTGGCCGGGGATCCTGAACAGCCTCGACCTGATGCCGCTCACCTATCGCTGGTCGTCGCGCTTCGTCTTTCTCGATGCCGAGCAGGCGAGGGCGAAGCTGGAACGCACCCGCAAGAAGTGGCAGCAGAAAGTCAGGCCCTTCTTCGACCAGCTCTTCCAGACGCAGTCGCGCTCGGTGGACCAGGACGCCATGCTGATGGTGGCGGAAACCGAGGACGCCATTGCCGAGGCGTTGTCCCAGCTCGTCGCCTATGGCTACTATACACCGGTCATCGTCATTTTCGACGAGTTGCAGCCCCGCTTGCAGGAGAAATGCGAGGCGGTCCGCCGGCTGATCCAGGCGGAAGGTTTTGGCGCAAGGATCGAGACACTGAATGCGACCGACGCCTTTCTCGGCAGCCTGCCGGGCGTGTCCTATGCCAACATCCGCGAGCCGCTGATCAACACCCGCAATCTCGCCGACCTCATTCCGCTGAACTCCGTTTGGTCGGGAAGCCCGACGACGCCTTGCCCGTTCTATCCGCCGGGCTCACCGCCGCTGATGCAGGTTGCCAGCGGCTCGACGCCGTTCCGGCTGAATCTGCATGTCGACGATGTCGGGCACACGCTGATCTTCGGGCCGACCGGTTCGGGTAAGTCGACCCTGCTCGCACTGATCGCCGCGCAGTTCCGACGCTACAGCCAAGCCCAGATCTTCGCCTTCGACAAGGGTGGCTCGATGCTGCCGCTGACGCTCGGACTCAATGGCGATCACTACCAAATCGGCGGCGATACCGGTCCTTCGGCAGAAAGAGAGGGGAGGGCGCTGGCTTTCTGCCCGCTTGCTGAACTTTCGACCGATGGCGACCGCGCATGGGCGACGATGTGGATCGAGACACTCGTGGCGCTGCAGGGTGTGACCATCACCCCCGACTATCGTAACGCCATCTCCCGGCAGATCGGGCTAATGGCGGAATCGCGCGGCCGCTCGCTCTCGGACTTCGTGTCGGGCGTGCAGATGCGCGAGATCAAGGACGCGCTGCATCACTACACGGTCGATGGGCCGATGGGGCAGTTGCTCGACGCAGAAGAAGACAGACTAGCACTGGGCGCCTTCCAGTGCTTCGAGATCGAGGAATTGATGAACATGGGCGAGCGCAATCTTGTGCCCGTGCTCACCTACCTGTTCCGCCGCATCGAGAAACGCCTGACTGGCGCACCCAGCCTCATCATCCTCGACGAGGCCTGGTTGATGCTCGGCCATCCCGTCTTCCGCGGCAAGATCCGCGAATGGCTGAAGGTGTTGCGCAAGGCCAACTGCGCCGTCGTGCTCGCCACCCAGTCGATCTCGGATGCGGAGCGTTCCGGCATCATCGACGTGCTCAAGGAATCCTGCCCGACAAAAATCTGCCTGCCGAACGGCGCGGCGCGAGAGCCCGGCACCCGAGAGTTCTATGAGCGCATCGGCTTCAACGAGCGGCAGATCGAGATCGTCGCGACCGCAATACCCAAACGAGACTACTACGTCGTGTCGCCTGAGGGTCGGCGTCTGTTCGACATGGCTCTCGGTCCCGTCGCGCTCTCCTTTGTCGGGGCATCCGGAAAGGAAGACCTGAAGCGCATCCGCGCCCTGCATCTTGAACATGGGGCCGCCTGGCCTCTCCATTGGCTCCAGCAAAGGGGGATCGCCCATGCCGACATGCTCTTCCCAACCCAATAAGATATGTTTTGCCGCGCTTGGTGCGGCCCTGACCATCTCGTCCGCTCTCCCATTTCCTGCGCAGGCCGGAGGCGTCACGGGACAAGCGACCGAATGGACGCAGCTTGCCAACAATACGGAACTGATCAGCTTGGTCGGCAAGTCCGCTGAGCAGGTGAACAACCAGATCACCCAGATCTCGCAACTGGCCGAGCAGATCCAGAACCAGCTCAACATCTACAAGAACATGCTGCAGAACACGGCGCAGCTTTCAAACCATGTCTGGGGTCAGGTCGAAAGCGATCTGAAGAATCTCCAGAGTATCGTCAACCAGGGCCAGGGCGTCGCCTTCTCCATGGGCAATGTCGATGATGTCCTCAAAGCACGGTTCCAAAGTTTTGCCTATATGAAGAGCAACTTGCCTGACGGAGCGAGCTTCTCCAGGACCTATCAGAGCTGGTCCGACACCAATCGCGACACGATCGCCGGCACTCTGAAGGCCGCTAATCTGACGGCCGAGCAATTCTCCCGCGAGGAGAGCACGATGTCGCAGCTCAGGTCGATGTCGGAATCGGCCGATGGCCAAATGAAGGCGCTGCAGGTCGGGCACGAGATCGCAGCGCAGCAAGTCGCGCAGATGCAGAAGCTGCGCGGGCTCGTCTCCCAGCAGATGACCATGATGGGCACGTGGTTCCAGTCTGAGCAGGCGCAAAAGGATCTCGCACAGGCTCGACGCGAGCAGTTCTTCAGCGGAACCGAGCGTGACATTCGCAGTGGCCAGACGATGGAGCCGCGCTGGTGAGCGCGCGTCTGATTATCATCCTCGTCTTGGCGGGGATCGTCGCACCCAGTGCCGGCGTCATCACCTGGAACGTTGTCCGGCCAGGTCCAGTACCCATGTCCGGGTCGGGCGCTACCGCTACGCAACCTGCCTCCGAGGCCGAGGGCCGGGAATACCGGGAAAAGTTCTTCAGTGGCGATCCGGATCGCGACGTTCGTGGCGTGCAGGAGATGAAACTGTGATGGTGATCGTCCGTCCTTCCCGGAAGCTGGAGCTCCTCTTCGTTTCGATCGGCCTCATCCTCTTGGTGACGACGCCGGCGCTTGCCCAACAGGGTTCGGTCCTAACGACGCTGGAAAACTCGGTCGTCAGGGCCGCGAAAGGCTGGGAGACGACGGCGATGAACGCGGCGCGTTCGCTGTTCTGGATCCTTGCAGGCATCGAGATCGGGATCGCCGCGGTGTGGCTGGCGATCAACGCTGCCTCACTCGACAGCTGGTTCGCCGAGCTCCTGCGGCGGATCATGTTCATCGGCCTCTTCGCCTTCATACTCGACGAGGGTCCGACTTTTGCGAAGGCCGTGGTCGACAGCCTCTACCAGATCGGCGCCGGTGGCGGCTCGGCCTCACCCGCGAACATCTTCGACGCAGGCATTCGGGTCGCGACCAACATGTCTGAACAGGCGAAGTTTGGTCTGTGGGAAGACAATGCGCTGGCGATCGCCGCGGTCTTCGCCATGGTGGTGGTGGTCGTGTCGTTCTCGCTCGTCGCGGCGATTTTCGTCGCCGTCATGGTCGAGATGTATGTCGGCCTGCTCGCCGGCATGATCATGCTTGGTCTCGGCGGCTCGTCCTTTACCAAGGATTTCGCGGTCAAATATCTGGTCTACGCCTTCTCGGTCGGCATGAAGCTGATGGCGCTGGTGATGATCGCCAAGATCGGCTCCGACGTCCTGCTGGGCCTAGCCGAAGCGCCGACGGCCACATCCGAGCAGTTCATCACCACGCTTGCCATCGCCGGCATCTCGGTCGTGGTCTTTGTCATCGCCATGTATGTCCCGCCCATCCTGCAGGGCGTGGTCCAGGGCGCGTCCATCGCTGGAGGAATGGAAGCGATCCGCCACGGCGGCCAGGCCGCGACATTCGCCGCCGGCGGCGCTTTCCTCGGCGCGAGTGCCGCGACGAAAGGGGCGCAGACGGCTAGCTCGGCGAGGGCAGGGGGCTCTTCGTTGGCTGGAGCGGCACTCCGCGGCATGGCATCGGGCATTGGCAATGCCGGATGGGCAGCAGGATCCGCCGCCAAGGACAAGGCAATCGCCTCCCCTGGAGCCTATGCCGGATCGCTGCTCGGGCTGGCCAACGCCAAGCTTGACCAGACGCGTCAGTCGGGCCGGCCCACGCCGATCAACGAAAACAAATAAAGGGCTGACAGCACATGGCTGGACGAAATCCGCCCCATAACCCTTATCTCGCGGCGCGCAACGAGTGGAACGAGCGCTATGGCTCCTATGTGAAGGCTGCCTCGGCATGGCGCATTGTCGGGGTTACCGGCATGGTCATGGCGGCGATCGGCTTCGGCTACGCACTTTATCAGAGTACGCAGGTGAAGCTTGTTCCCTATATCGTTCAGGTCGACAGGCTCGGCACGGCCTCCAATGCCGGTTTCCCGCAGCAGATCGAATATGCCGACCCGCGTGTCGTGCGTGCCACGCTCGGCAGCTTCGTTTCGAATTTCCGGAGCGTGACGCCGGATGCGGTCGTCCAGAAACAATATATCGATCGGACCTATGCCCTGCTTCGCATGTCAGATCCCGCGACCGAGAAGGTCAATGCGTGGTTTCGTTCCAATTCTCCCTTCGAAAAGGCGAAGACCGCAACGGCGGCGGTCGAGGTCAACAACATCGTCGCACTGTCGAACCAGTCCTATCAGGTCGACTGGACCGAATTCGAACGCGACCGCCGCGGCAAGGAGACGGCGGTGCGCCGCTTCCGTGGGATCGCCACCGTTACCCTCACTCCGCCGCAGGACGAAGGCGTAATCCGCCTCAACCCCATCGGTCTCTATCTTCGCGACTTCGACTGGACCGCGCAGCTTTGAAAGGCATGGCCCGAACATGAATATCCGACTTGATAATTATTCCGCCATGCTGACTGCCGGTGCCATCATATCAGCTGCGCTGGCGCTCTCCGTCCTTGCACCTCTCGATGCCGTTGCCGCCGACGGCGTCACCCCCAATGAGGGAAAGGGCATGGGCATCTCCGGCCAGTGGCGCGGATCGCGTGGTCTCGTGACCAAGGGAGCCGACGGCAAGGTGATTTTTCTTTTTGGCGAGGTTCAACCATCCGTCGTCTGCTCACCGCTGCAGGTCTGCGACATCGAGCTCCAGGGCGGCGAGGTGGTTCGTGATGTGATGGTCGGCGACACGGTGCGGTGGAAGGTCGAGCCAGCGACATCAGGGGCGGCGGGTGGCCAGGCGATCCATCTGATCGTCAAACCGTCGGAACCAGGTCTCGTCACCTCGATGGTGGTGACGACGTCGCGGCGCACCTATCATATCCAACTCAAGTCGCATTCGACGCAATACATGGCCCGCGTCGGCTTCGAATATCCGGAGGACGTCTCGGCGAAGTTCGCCGACGTCAATGCGCGGCTCGAGGCGAGCACCATCCCCGGCGCCGGCGTTCCGGCCGAGCAGTTGAATTTCTCATATGCCGTATCGGGCAGAGCGGGTTGGCGGCCGACACGTGTCTATTCCGATGGCCTGAAAACCTACATCCAGTTCCCACGCTCGATCTCCGGCCAGGATGCACCGGTGCTGTTCGTTACATCCGGCGGACAGAACCGGATCGTCAACTACCGCATGAAGAATAACATGATGGTGGTCGACTATCACATCGATCGCGCGGTGCTCGTCTCAGGCGTCGGCTGGCGACAGGAAAAGGTCACCATCAGAAGGGGAGGGCGATGATGCGCATCTTCCACCTCCGCCCCATCCGCGCCCTTGCCGCAGCCTGCACCTTCGCCATCCTGCTCTCTGGATGCCAGTCGACGGGGACTGACGGTCTCGTCGCCAGCAACGCGCCGCCGGAGATTTCGGGCCTGGCAGCGGTCGCCATCGCTGGTGACATGGTGAGCCGCCTGGCTGAGCAGATCGGACCCGGCAAGGCGACCGTTGCGCTCAAGCCGGACGCCTCGCCGTTCGGTCAGGCTTTGGAGGCGGCGTTGAAAGGCTGGGGCTATGCAGTCGTCACCGGCCAGAAGACGGACAGCGGAACGAAGGTCATCCCGCTCGCCTATGTGATCGCGCCATCCGACGGGCAAGTGCTGGCGCGTCTTTCGACCGATAGTGTCGAACTGGGCCGGGCCTACACCGTCACGGCAAGCGGCGCGACGCCGGCGAGCGCGCTCTCGCTGATGCGACGCGGCTGAGGGGAGGCAACGATGGTACAATCCCTCAAGCTCGGCGGCGCTGCGAATGACGAAGCGGAATCCGGTATCAAGCGGATCAACCGCCTGCCGTTTATCGTGGTGATCGTGCTGGTGGTCGCCTTCCTTGGCGTCATTTTCTATGGGCTTGCCTCCCGCGGACTCTACTTCGGAAAGGACAGCGGTCCGGAAACGAGTTCGGGCAATCCGGCCTCGACCTTCGCCGATCAGATCAAGCGCGGCGTGACGGACGGGATCATCGGCGAGCCGCAGCCACAGATCACGTTCCAGCCGACACCCGTCGAGACCAAACAGGACGAGAAGGCGAACAATCCCTTTACGCCGCAGCCGGGACAAAACCAGGAACAGCAGCGCGGGCAGGAGTTGGAAAACGAAGCGGTCTGGCGCGCCCGTCTCGAGCGGGAACAGCGGGAGCAATATCTGCGTGAGCGGCATCGTCAGCGCATGGCACGGCTACAAGCGAATGACGCGGCCTATGACGCGCCGCTCGGCATCGATCGCAGCAAGTTGGAAGCGAGAGCAGACGAGACCACCTCAGCCGGAACGACGACAAACACCCCATCATCGACGACCGCCGGCGCTACCTCTGATCTTTATGCCGCCGCGTTGCGGACCGGTCTCGGCGGGCAGAATGTCGATCCGAACGGACAGAGTTCCAAAGAGGATTTCTTCAACGCCGATCTCAAAGAACTCGGATATCTCCCAAATCGCGTCGTGTCGCCGTATGAACTGAAGCGGGGTTCGGTCATTCCGGCAACGCTGATATCAGGAATCAATTCGGACCTGCCCGGCCGCATCACCGCGCAGGTCAGCCAGAACGTCTATGACAGCGCAATAGGACATCGCCTCCTCATTCCGCAGGGGACGAAGTTGTTCGGACGCTACGACAGCAAGGTGTCGTTCGGGCAGAGCCGCGTTCTCGTCGTCTGGACGGATCTCATCTTCCCGAACGCTTCCACGCTGCAGATCGGCGGGATGGCGGGAACCGATGCACAAGGCTTTGGCGGCTTCCACGACAAGGTGAACAACCACTATTGGCGGACATTCGGCTCGGCAGCGCTGATTGCGCTGATTGGAACGGGGATTGACGCGTCTTTGCCGGAAAGTTCGACGCTAGCCACGCAGGATACAGCATCCGATGCGGCAAGGCGGAATTTCGCGGAGAGCTTCGGAAGAGCCGCCGAGCAGACCATCAGCCGAAACCTCAATGTCCAACCCACGTTGGAGATACGGCCGGGGTACAAATTCAATGTTCTCGTCGATCAGGACATCATTTTTCCTGGCATCTACAAAGGATGATGACGAGGCGCAATGGTTCGGGAGCGACCGATGATCGCGGTCCTGTCTGACATCAGCGCCTTGAGACCAAACAGGTTGAATTGAGAAGAGAGGATTTTCGGCTCATCGTAAGCTCATTCAAAGGAGGCGAAGATGAGACAGAAATCCGGGCCGCAGACATGGACGGTCGATAAGACGATCAAGGACGTCCGCCTGGCCACGCGCAAGCACCATTCGGCCGAGGACAACGCGCGGTCCGCGACTCATTGCTGACCGGTCCGGTGACCGCCGTTTTCCGGCAAGACGGCGAAATTCGGCCCTGCGCCACAAAATCCTCATTTTTTGAGCGGTTGCTGTCCATATTTTTTAACTATTACTTAGAGCCGTACCATGACTCCTTCAGCCGCCCTTAATGCGCGCCTTCAGTTTCTCGATGACACGCTCCGCCAACGCTTTCCCGGATTTACCGACGGCAGCACTGATGTCGCCAGCGGCCCGCAGCGATCCGATCCGCACCGGCTGCCCGCGCACGGCCCGCTGGAACAGGCGATCGCCAAGATTGTCGCCAAAAGGATCCCCGCACATCCGGCCTATAACAGGCTCGTGCTCGCCACTCTCAAGGCCTACCGCACCAACAACATCGCTGCCATGGACCCGGTGGCGGACCGGGCACGCCTGATCTCAATCATCAACGCCGCCCACAAGATGCGGCCGGTCTTTCCAAGCTCGTATGATAGAGACGACTTTCTGCACTTGCATACGCTGCTGAACGATTACAGCAAAATCGAGGGCGGAAACCTGCGTCAGTTTCCCAGTATCGAGACCGTGGGGTATCGCCGCGACGAGGGGGGCTTGCGAAAATTTGATCAAGGTCAGACGGTCGAACGGGCGCCGGGAAGGATCAATCTGCGATATGCGGCCAGCGAGTTCAGGGAGCAGAACATTCCTTTGCCCGAGGTGGGGGGCCAGCAGGATGATGATGCGCGTGCGCCTGCGGATGTGTGGGTCGACAAACCTGAGGGGTGGATCGGCAAGCAGCCGCTCAGACGACAGCAGCTTCAGGCGTTGAACCGCTTTGTCGACACGCTTTGCCCTCCCGGCAAGTATTTCAACGGCATGCGCATGCAGCTGATCCATCAGGTCTGGTCCAACCGGCAGTTCTTCGAGGACTACAAATCCACCCATGAACGCAACGCGAATAAGGGCTGGGTCGAGCCGGGCTCCGGGGTGAAGAACGGCCGGATCGTGGAGCGCCAATTTGTGTGGATGCCGGAAGACAAAAGGCGATCGATGAAGGAATTCGTCGACGGCATGAACCAAATGCTCGAGGACACGCGGACGCGCCTGAAGGCCTCGGCCGACCGCTATCACCCCCAGCCGTTGACGCCCGAGGAGGCTGTCAAGGTCGATCGGCTCGTGCGTCAACACGCGCGCCTGTCGGAGAGGCACGCGCAGAGCCGTCCGGAAATAAGCACGCCGCCGCCCGGCCATATTCCGGAGGGTATAAAGCGCGCGGTTACCCGGTCACACGATCCCGTCAGAACTAATCCGATCGCGCGCCAGTGGGCGGAAAGATGTGCCGAAACGATCGAGGAGATCGTGCCGTTCAAGAACCGGAAAACCCTGGAACGCCGGCTTCAGTTGCGGGACCTGGTCTATAGCAGCCGTGACGACCTTCTGAAGTCCGGTACCGGCAGACCAGCGAATTCCCTCGATCAGGGAGATGTGAGCGATGTTTCCGATGCCGAGGACAATGGCGGCCACATCCATCCCTTGACCGTTGCCGATCTCGGCGAGCCGATCCGCGACGACGAAATCACCCAGAAACGTTTCAACAAGCTGCTGAAAGCCGGAAAAGTCCGCTATGCGGAACAGGTCTCGATCAAGTACGAGCAACTCACACGCGTCTATTTCAGGCAATTCAAGGATCGTCGCGAGGTGATCGACCGGCTTGCCCGGGAGCTAAACAGCTTCGACGACGCCTGGACGGGCAAGTTGCGCGAGCCGCCGCCGCAAGCGGAGGCGGTCCGGCCCGCCAGCGGGATCAAGCCCGCTTTTGGCAAGCTGCGCAAAGCTGCAGAGGCGTTTCAGACAAAGGATCTGATCGCGGCCGCCAGGGACCCCGCGCAGCAGAAGCTGCCTTTCCGGCCCGCCGGAGCGGCGCGAGAGGATGAGTGGGAGAGGTCCGACAGCGGCGACGAGGAGTTCTACAGCGCGCCCTCCAGCCCGCTCTTTGTGGACGAGGAAACCCCAATGAACTACATGGAGGAGAGGGTACGCACGCTCAAGCGCAGACGTGGCCCTGACCCCGATGGAGCGGAAAACACGCCTTCACCGGAGACATCGCTGCCGCGAGAGAACCCTCTTGCGGACAGTGTAGGGCGCCCGGCTAAGCGCGGCCGGGTAGGGGAGCGTCCGGATGACCGGTCGCGCTCGCTCAGCCGCGGGTAGTCCGAGTGCGAGGCACTGAATTACCGCTTCTGCTTGCCTTCCGTCTCGAAGAACGAGGCGAGGGCGGCGCAGGCGAGTTTGCGGCCGAAGGCTCTGGTGCTCTCGAACCCGAGGGGATCGAAATGCTGGCGGGCCGCCTCGATCAGCCGCACCGGGATCAGCCGCGAAGTCTGCACAATTGTGAGAGCGCCGCGCCCGCCGATCGGATAGTCGGTGGGCGCCGTCATGTGCGAGCCGTTGTCGGTCCGGATTTCATAGTCGTCGAGCGCGCGGCGGAGAACCATCTGCAGGGCTTTCGTCTGCGGATACTGCCTGCTAAGCGCGTCGTAGCTCATGGAAATGCCGAAGGCCGGGAGTGGGGCCGATAGAAAGACCTGAAACTTGGGCTCGGCCTGCTGCGCCTCCGGAAAAATCACCGTCTGCCGGCGTGCGTTTGACGGCAGCAGTGGCGGACGGTGGCGGTGCTTCGCGTGCGGCCTTCACGGCGGCCGAGCCGAGGGCTGGTCCCGGGGCTTGGGCCAAGGCCTGAACAGGCGCTGGAGCAGGAGAGGGAACCCGCGGCGGCGACCGGCGGCGGCAGGGGCGACCCGTCCGTCCGGCTTTTGGCCAAGCGCTTAGCCTCCAAAACGGAGACACTGGGCTTGCGGATACCCATCTCAGACCCCCAGCTTGCTCGCCACGAAGGCACCGAGCACCCCGATCTCCGCCAGAGCCGTTTCATAATTGCGCGCCATTGATCGCAGCGCCAGATTGCTGCTCATAGTGCCAGCGTAAGATGCAGCATGCCGCGCGTCTTCATCGCCGCGAAGGCATCACGCTCGAACATCGGCGCGTCGAATTGGGGCAGGGCGCTCAGCACCTCGGCGGCCGCCCGCTGGGAGGCCGTGACCCGGCCGACCGGCACGCGCTGCTGCAGGATGGCGGTCTGCGCATGGAGGCTCTCTGCCACCAGCAGCTCGATATTGTAGCGGTAGGTCGACAGCGCCTCGTCGAGGTCGAGCGGCGTAAGCATGGTTGGCACCAGCAGAAAATCGGAACTGGCGATGATGGTGTTGTTGAGCTCGCTCGAGCCGCCATGGGTATCAGCCAGCGCATAGTCGAAACCGCGGGCCTCGGCCCGTTCATAGGCCTCCTCCAGCAGTGACATCTCGTCGGCGTCAAAAACCGTGCAGTGGTCGTCCCACGTGCCGCCCTCGACGAAGTTCTCGATCCATGTGGATAGAGGCCGGTTCTCGTCGGCCTCGAACAAGGCAACCGTTTTTCCATTTGCTGCGAAAGCCGAGCACAGCCCCATCAAAGCCGTTGTCTTGCCCGCGTCACCCTTGAACGAACAACAAGTAATGAGTTTCAAGTGATTGATCACTTGAAAGCGTAAATACGCTCGTAAAGCGTAAGTGCAAGTTATTATGTTTGTATGTATGTATATTTATATCGAATCCGACTCCATCAGGTCACTTTATATTGCATATTTTTCAACGATTTTGTTTTTTACACTTGCCTTCCTAGAGTTTGTGTGTCATGGTGCATTCATTATTTAATGAAGTAATTTGCCTCTAGGCCATATCACGTCGTTATTGAATTGAATGCCGGACGAACGCCGGATCATTCACTGTTAAAAACAGGGCTTTTATTGAGCATGAGAGCAGGCACCACGTCTGACCTGCTGGGCGATTTGCCTATTTCGAGAAAAAACGCCCCAGCACCCGTCGATCCCAACGGCTACAAGATCGTCAGCATCCGGTTCCGCCAGGCGGAGTTTGAAAGCTTCTCCGAACAGGTCCAGGGCATGGGCCTGAGCCATAATCTCGCCCTGCGCATCGCCGCGCGGCGGATTACCGGCTTTTTGGAAATCGATGCGGAGACCCGCCAGTTTCTGTGGCAGATCTCCAGCGATATCGGCGAAATCTCCATTTCGTTGCGGCAAATCATGCGCATCGCCGCACAGACCGGCACTGTTGATCTGGAAGCGCTCAACGAACTCAGCGCCGAATTCGGGCGCGAGTTCGCGGTGCTCGACGACAAGCTGCAAACCATCCTGAACGTTTCCCAGCGGCGTCTGGACGGTCGGGCGATGCTGGCAAGCGCCTCGGCCGGCGGCGTCCCGTCCAGCTCCGGCAAATAGGCGGCGCCCATGACAACCTGTGAAGCGCTCATCAAGAGGATCCCGAAAGGCGGCACCCGCTCCGTCAAGGCTCTTGCACGGCAACTCGGTTATCTTTCCCGGCAGAACGACGATGAACGGGAAGACGTTCCCGTGGTCGGAGCGCAGCGGCATGCGTTCAATCCGGGAGGACTGGATGCCATCGATCCGAACGATGTTTGGGCCTTTGCACGGCGCGTCTACGAGCGCTCCGGTCGCCTGCCGCCGGACGATCCCAACGGCGAGCTCGATCACGACCTGACAATGCATTTCGTCATCAGCTTTCCGGAGGGCACGGAACCAGGGGCAGCCGAGCGGGCCGGGCGCGATTGGGCGGAATATGTGTTCGGCCAGGGCCACCGCACCGATCAGGGCCACATGCAGCGGCATGACTACGTCACCGTCTTCCATAATCACGGCAGCGATCCCGACCATCCGCATCCCCATGTGCATGTCGTCGTCGACCGGGTCCCGCTCGGAGGTGGCCATCTGCTGACGCTCCGCCGGGGGCACACCCACTGGAGCTACGAGGCGATGCGCGTGCAGGCGGTCGAGGCGGCGGCGAACCATGGCATCGAACTGGTCGCCACCACCCGGGCCGACCGCGGCCTCACCGAGCGGCCGATGACCGATGTTCAGTTCCGGCAATTCCAGCGCCGCCTGATGCAGCGGCCCATCACGCAGGACGAGGCCGACCGCCGGCGGGCGGACGCGGCAACCGTTCCCTATTACGACCCCGATTTCGATGCGAACGGGCTGGCGCCCGACCCTAACGAGATCCCTGATGATCCCACCCGGGAAACCGTTCTGCAGAGCTGCGAACCCATCATGGTGCCGATACCTGCGGGTGCCGCTGCCGCCGGTGGCGGCGGTGGCCCCGGAGGGGGAGGTGGCGGACCCGGTGGAGGTCCGGGCGGCAACAATCAGGACGACCGGCGGCGGCGCAGCCCTGGGCCGTCCCTGCCAAGCTACGGCGGGGGAGATGACGGAGATGACGGACGGTCAAGCGGTCCCGGGGTCGGATCTGGTGGCGGCAACGAAGGCCTGCAAGTCCAGAGCCGCGATGAATTCGAGTTCGGCGACGACGATGTTATGAATAATGGCGGCGCCGAGGAGGGCCTACGTCAGTCCGAGGGCTCCGCAAGCAGAGCCCAACCCAATGGCGGTGGCAGCGGCAGCGAACAGCAGCAGCCTTCGCAAGACAATGCCAGGAAGCGTAAGCGGACCGGTGAACCCTCGAGGCAGGAGCCGGATCAGGGCGAAACGCAACAGCAACAGTCCCGAGGCAGCGCCGACAGACAGCGTCCTGATCTGACTGCGGCCGCCCTGCGGCAACTCAACCAGCGACAGGCCGCGACCGTGGTGGCGGCGCGCACAAGAGATGCCAACCGGTGGCTCGAAGACGCGGCGCGCGCGGATCCGCCGCTCGAAGAAGACAACCGGCACCTGGATAACGGACCGGCCGCAGCACCCGGCCCGACCAGTGAAGCGGAGCGGATCAGAGACGCCCAAAGACGGGCCGAGCGCGACAGACGCGAACAGGACGATCGGGACACGGACGACCGGCGCCGCAAAACCCCAGACCAACAAGCCCGGGTCCGGAAACGGCGGCACGAGGATGACCAGTCTGGTTTCGCCAAGAAAAGGGCGCGAACGGACCTGACCGGAGCCGGACCTTCGGCACCCGCCGGCGGCGCCGGAAACCAGCCGACTGGTTCCCAGCAACCGCCGAACCAGGACGGTCAAAACAGCTCCCGACCGCCCCGAGATCCGGTTCAGGAGCGCCGGCAGACAGCCACCCGCCGCCGTCATGCCGCGCTGGAAGCCTTGCGCGACCATCGCCGAACAGGAGGAGAGGCTGCCGGAAATATGCCGCAAGCCTGGCGTGAGCGGGAGAGGGCGCTGCAGCGCGAGGCCCGTCTGGCGCTGATCGAGCAGCGCCGCGCGCATGCGGGCACGAATTTGGAGACGCGGGCACAGGCCCGGGCACGCCAAGCGGAAGAGCAGCGGCGGGAAGAACACGGCCAAGAGGTCAACACCAACGATCGCGGAGCCGGACGCCGAAACCGGCCAGATCCGGGATCGCGATCCGGCAACACCCGCGGCCGCTAGCAGCGACCCCGGGCAAGTCAGTCTGAGCAGAAAGGAAATATGATGATGAATGACACGACAGCGGCGGCAGAGGAAGCAGCCCTATCCGCCGAGGGAACCCCACCAGAGCCCGCCGGCAAGCTGCATATCCTGGGCCGGCGGAACGAGCCCTACCTGCCGGAAACGGCAGATGCGGCGATCGAAGCCTTGAGCGAGGGCGGCGAAATTCCGTTCGAGGACGACGAAGCCCTGGTCGAGGAAGCGCTCGCGGCCGAAGACGCAGAAGCAGAGGCAAGCCTCGACGAAGACCAATAGGCTCCGGGACACAAGTCGTTTTCCGTTCCGGGCATCCGTTTAAGTGAAAGGAATTTCAGTCATGTCCGATGTTGATTTCAGCATGTCAGATGGCGATGTCGAGGATTCTGCTTCGAACACACCCCGCGGGACAAAGCGGAGGCGGTCCGACAGCAGCAGCAATCTCGACAGGCACGTGCGAGGTGCATCTGTCGACAGCGGCATCGACCTCGAAGACGATTTCGCGGCTCTGGGCGACGTCGTCGATGCACCCGAGGTTGACCTCAGCACCGACGATGTGCTGGTCGCCCGCAAGATGTCAAAGGGCCGTATGCGCTACTACACGCGCCAGGAGTTCAAGGACAAATACGGCAACAGCAAAAATCTTCGCGACCAGGTGCTCCTGATCAAGGGCGAGGACGGTATCCGCCGGACACTGCCACAGGTCTATTACAGCGCGAAAATCCCCGAAGGCACGTCGCGCAAGGATGCTCACAAGTTGCGCAGAGAGCATTTCGTCTCGGAGATGCGCCGCCTGGACATGGACTACGTCAAGGCGGACTTCAAGAGAATGACCTATCAGGCGCTCAAAGCCGGTGATCCCAGGGCTCAATACGACACCCCTGGCGGGAAGCGGACGCGCAGGCACATCTACGAGAACGAACCCCAGGCCGGGGCGCAGCTTCCCGACGTGATGTACCGCCGCAAGGGACGGTTGATCGGGGGATGGGCAACCACCGACCCGAATCTCAAGGGCAAGAGCTTTTCAGATCTCAAGAAGCTGTCCGGGGTCGAGCTGAAGTCGAGCAATCACAGCTTCTCCACCGCAGAGCAGGTGGACAAGCAGTTTGGGCGAGGTACGGCTGAAGCCCGATATGAAGGCTATTTCGGGAGGAAGGTCCGGCCGAACAAGAGCCTGCCGGAGGTCCTCGTCAAGGTCGGCGACAAATACGTTTCCGCGGACTTCATGCTGAAGCATCACCCGAACGCCAGCGTTTCCAAGGCGATGCGGGGCAGCGAACGGCATCTGGGAAGACTGAAGGCGCTTGTGCTCAACGACGCCGGTACATCCTACATGCACCCGGGTGCCGTCGAACGCCTGGACCCCGCCCACTACAAGAAAATGGCGGCAGCACGATCCCTGCCGGAAGGCTTCTCCTCTATCAAAAAGGACTTCCGGATGGGCCGGATCATGATCCAGGCCTCGGAGAACGTCTTCCGGCACGGCAACGACAAGGCGATCGAGAAGTACAAGGGTTCCTTCAAGAAGAGCTACGGGGACACCCGCGTCTTCATCCAGGGCGACAACAAATACGGGAAGCCCGCCGGCACCATGCGGATGCTGCGCACCTACGAGCGGGGTGACAATTCGATCCCCAAGAGCGTGGCTGACGACCTGGGTATCGAAGCCAAAGTCAGCTCGCGCGACACGCGGCGGCAAGCCCGGCAAAAGAAATACGAAATGGAGACGGACTCGGGCATCTCGGACGTGGAATCCAAGGCCGGATCAGCCACATCGCAGCTTCGCCACGAGATGGCGAACCAGGACAGGTCCCGCGTCAGGTCGAACGCCTCGATGGCCAGCCGATAACACTACGCATCGCCGGCCTGTCCCCCGGCAGGCCGGCGAGGTGATCCGGCCGGACATGAACACCTCAGACGGCTGCGCGGTAACCCTGCAATCAACCGTCCGGACGTATCGATCAGGAGCACGTGATGGCTAACATTGACGATCAGGAAAGCGATCTGGTCCCGTTCCGGGCGCAGCGTAATGAGGCGAGGCGGGAGCGCGCCGACAGGCGGACGATGCGTACAGCCGCCGCTCTCTCCGAAGACGAGCGCATCGCCATCCTTGAAGAACAGGCCAACCGCGAGCGGATCAGACAGGACGATCTGGCTCGGGCCCGGAGCGGTACGCCTTACGTTGACATCGAGGACCACGAAGAGGAAGAGGCCGACTTCGGCGCCCGCAACAGGAAAGAGAGCAACCATCTCAGCTTCGGCACCGACGAACCCTATCCGTTGCTCGGCGGAAAGGGGGAGCCGAAGGAGCATGTGGTGGCAAGCCGGAACGCTGGCTGGCTCTATTCCAGTTCGACGAAAATCCTCGAGGACGGCATCGCCACCCGCAGCCGCCAGTCGCTGTTCGGCGCCTTCAGCAAGAACGAGACGTTCGCCCTCGCCGAAATGCATCCGGACAAGGGCTACTCGTTCCGGCGCACATCTAAGGTCGAGAGGGGGCCGATCACCACCCGGGAAGTCAAGTATCGGGAGGATGGGAAGACCAAGGCGCGAGAGACCCTGACGGACCGTCTTCCGTTACTGGGCACCTACCAGAACCGCTACGACTACGATGCTCAGGGCAACAAGACCCTTACCGGTTTCCGGTCACCCGCCCGCTCCTGGTTCGTCGACAAGGAGCCCGGCGGCCTGGTCACGCGGACGAGCCGTCGCGAGGTTGGCGGCATTCACACCTCAATCCGCAGGTCCTGGAGTTCGACGGACGAGAACGGCCATCTGACCAATCACTCGGCATTGGTTCAGCGCGGGATTGGCCCCTACAACATGCAATGGTCGCAAAAGACCACCCAAGACCGCGAAGGTAACGAATACCACCAACACGTCCAGACCCATTCTGTCGGCAAGAGCGGATGGCTGTTCAAGAGAAGCGCCGAGTTCAATCCGGAAACGGGCAAGAAAACCGTCACAACCACGTTCTTCGGCATCAGCCGCAAATCGCGTCCCGAGCCCATGACCGACGTCGAAAAGGCGAAAGTCGCCAAACGGGAGTCGCTTCGAGAAACGTCGGTCCAGTCGAGCATCGACGCCAAAGGCCAGATCCGCGACCAGGCGCTGCAGCGCGACCAGAGAATCCGCATGGTAGACGCAGCCACCATCTACCGCCTTCCACAACCGGGAACAGTCCGGCGGCTGCAGAACATGGTTCGCACCGTTGAGCCGGAGCGGCCGGACTTCGCCCGTGCCCGCGACCACCTCTCGCGTGAGCAGTACCGTGCGGTCGGCGCTTGGGTGAATTCCGGCGGCGAAGTCCCCTATGCCAAGGCCCTCGCTCAAGAAAGGGAACGCGCTGCAGGGACAGGAAAGGAGGGCTCGGATATCTCGTCTGAAAGCGGCTCGTCCGGGTCGAGCGAGGACACGTTCCGCACACCCCGCCGGAAGCCCAAGCGCGCCGGCAAGGACAACTACGGCTCGAATGGGTCGGACACTTCCTCCGAGAGCGGATCGAGCAGCAGCTCGCGCAGTTCCAAGAGCAGTTCCAGCAGCCGCAGCTCGAGCGACACGGCTGTCGACAGCGGGTCCGAAACCTCATCGGATAGCGGGAGCAGCAGTTCGAGCAGCAGCGGATCAACCGGCATGGGGTACCGCGCGAAGAGCCGGAACGATCGCAGCTCCACTGGAGCAAAGCGCGGCAGCGACGGCTCGGACAATGCTTCGGAAAGCAGCTTCGACAGCACCAGCAGCAGCTCGAGCCGCAGCTCGTCGTCCTCGGCGTCATCCTCGGACGATTTCGTCTCAGCGGCCAGCAGCAACAAGGAGCGGGAGCCCTTGCGGCTGCACGACGACGACTCTCGTGACCGCACTAATAGGACACGCGGGCGCGCCGGTGACAGCCACAGCATCTAACGGAAAAGGAACACTTCGTGATCAGCGGTGAAAGCAGCGGCGGGAACGGCCCGGTGCGGTTGCTGGGATCCAAACAGGCGCTGCGAAACGCCGCCAGCCGGAACCAGCCGGTCAACGGTATCGACAACACCGGGGAGCAGCCCCCACTCTCCAGGCCCTCGCGGACAGAAGTGGAAGAGCTGGACCGGACGGAGGCGGACCGGACGCCGCCGTCCCGTCCAGAACCTTCCCGGCCGCAACTGGATCGCAGACCGCGGCGCAGAGGCCGCTGACCAGCGCGAGGCAACCGTGAGCAGGACCGTCATCCGCCCACGGGCAAAACGCCCCGACCGAAGTTCCGGAGCGACATTCGTTCACTCGACACAAGAGTTTGAAAAGCAATGATTCAGGATCCCAAAGCCAAGTTCAACACCCTGCTCTTCGGCGTTCTGTGTTCGCTGCCGATCGGACTGATTTTCTCCAGTCTTTTCGTGACGCTGAGGCACGGGTTCAGTGCCTCAGCCCTGCACGATTTTGACGTCCTGGCCTTCTGGTACGAGACACCTATTTATCTCGGCTTTGCCAGCGACGAATTTTATGCCGGTCTGATCATCATCGCCGGCACGGCAGTGCTCGCGGCCCTGATCCTGTCGATCTTCGTCTTCAAGACCAAACATTTCGGCACCGCCCGGTGGGGCCGGTTCCACGAAATGCGCCGTCTGGGCTACATCCTCCCCTACCGCAAGATTTCTGGACCGATCTTCGGCAAGACCTCCAGCCCGCGTGGTTTCGGCCAGTATCTGACGAACGGAGAGCAGCCGCACAGTCTGGTGGTGGCGCCGACTCGCGCCGGCAAGGGCGTCGGCATCGTTATTCCGACGCTTTTGACCTTCAACGGTTCGGTGCTGGCCCTCGACGTCAAAGGTGAGCTGTTCGAGCTGACCTCGCGCGCCCGGCGCACCAAGGGCGACCGGATCTTCAAGTTCTCGCCGCTCGACAAGGACGGCAGGACCCACTGTTACAATCCGGTGCTCGACATTGTCGCCATGCCGCCCGAACGGCGCTTCACCGAGGCACGCCGCATGGCGCATAACCTGATCGCCGCCAAGGGCAAAGGCGCGGAAGGCTTCATCGACGGCGCCCGCGACCTGTTTGTCGCCGGCGTGCTCGCCTGCATTGAGCGGGGCAACCCGACCATCGGCGCGGTCTACGACCTGTTCGCTGCACCGGGTGAGAAATACAAGCTGTTCGCCCAGCTCGCCGAGGAGAGCAAGATCCCGGAGGTAACCCGCATCTTCGACAATATGGCGGGTAACGATACCAAGATCATCACCTCCTACACGTCGGTGCTCGGTGATGGAGGGCTGAACCTGTGGGCGGACCCGATGGTCAAGAACGCCACCTCCCGGTCGGATTTCTCGATCTACGATCTGCGCCGCGACCCGACCTCCGTTTATCTGTGTGTCAGCCCGAACGACCTGGAAGTGATCGCACCCCTGGTCCGCCTGTTCTTCCAGCAGGTGGTGTCGATCCTGCAGCGCGAGATGCCCAAGAAGGACGAGATCTTCGAAGTCCTGTTCCTGCTCGACGAGTTCAAGCATCTCGGTCAGCTCGAGGCGATCGAAACGGCGGTGACGACGATCGCCGGCTACAAGGGCCGCTTCATGTTCATCATCCAGAGTCTGTCCGCGCTGACCGGTGCCTATGAACAGTCGGGCAAGGAGAACTTCCTTTCCAACACCGGCGTGCAGGTGTTCATGGCGACCGCCGACGACGAGACGCCGGAATATATCTCCAAGGCGATCGGCGAATATACGTTCCGTCAGAAGACCAGGTCCTACAATCCCAAGGAATGGTTCGACAGCAACGTCCAGGTCAACGACCAGGGCGCCCTGCTGATGCGCCCGGAACAGGTGCGCCTCGTCGACGACAACAAGCAGATCGTGCTGATCAAGGGCCAGCCGCCGCTGCACATGCACAAGGTCAAGTATTATTCCGACCGCAAGCTGAAGCGGATTTTTGAAGGCCAGGCGGGCGACCTGCCCGAGCCGGAACCAATCCCGCTGACCGCCGCAACGCCGTTCCAGATCGCCCTCAAGGAAGAGCCAGCCCCGGAGAATGGGGACGGGAAACTGGCCCATCAGGATGAAGACATCACCGAGCCGGACTACGAAGAAGAAGATGAGGGCGATGACGGCTTCGACTTCGACGACATGGAGGAAGAAGACGAGCGCGATGTCGAATGGGAGCGCGACGATGAGGACGAGGAGGATGACGGGACCGAGGAAGAACTCGAGCGCCGGCGGATCGCCAATCTGGAGCGCGTAACACAGCAGACCGTCTCGCGCGAAAAGGCGCTCGATGACATTCGGGCCGCGACACCCTCTCCGGCCGGTGGCGGAGGAGGCGGGAACGCAGCCGCGCTGCTGGCACAGCGCGAGTTGCTGAAGCGGATCAAGGTCGTTCAGGAACGCAACCGCGCCAATCGCGGCATGGATGATTGAGCCGCACCGAAAAAGTCCGGCAATAAAGGAACATTATGATGGAATCAGTGAGCTACGAAGAAAGCCGGGCAGCTGTCCGGGACCGTTTTCTCGTCATTGCGACGGAGACCGGCTTGCGGCGGCGGGATGCAAACCGCTCATCATTCGACCTGACCAAGCTGCAGGCCTCAGGCGACGCGGAAGAGCGCCTCGCGGCCTACGCGATCGAAATGCTGGCCGTGGAAGGACATCGTCTCACGGACAGCTACGAAAAAACGTTGTCGCCCCGGCTCAAGGAACGCTTTGAAGCTGTCGGCGCGATCTTGGACAGACATATCGATCCCGGCGAGCATGGTGCCGATAAGCGCCGGGCCATTCTGGAACGGGCGGAGGAATACGCGACCTTTTCGCCGCATTATCGTGGTTACGACGAAACGGACGACAACGAAGGGATCCGGGACGAGCTCAACGAGATCAGAGGCCGCCGCCAACTGCCGCGCTATCTTCTGGACCGAGAGCTGGGGCTCCCGCTTGGCCGCTATCCCAATCTTGGCCCGAACGCAGTCAACCCTGATTACACCGGCGAGCTGAAGCGGGATTTCACAGCCCGCAGTGCCCGTGAACTGACGGACGCTCTCGGGCATCTCCATCAAACGCTTCATGACCGTATCCGGGACGGGGAATCTTGTTTCCTCGATGTGTCTGTCGACGACGCGATAGCGATTCAACAAGCCCGATGGCCGCTCGGGGAGCACTCTGCGAGACTGTCGAAAATGGAGCAGCTCGGGCAGAGCCTCGGCGAACAGCCGCAGGAACGAGCTCTCATCCGGACCAGCCGGAAACAGACGGAACGTGCCGAACGTCTGCGCCGGGAAATGAGCGACGACTCGTTTTTGAGAGAGTCTTCACCGGAACCCGCGCGTACCTTGAAGCGGCGGCGCAACACATCAGAAGATGAAGGCGGCCCCGGCGAAGGCTCCTCCAGCCATCCTCCGGCGCGCCGCCGCCGGCTCATGCCGCGCGGGCAAATGGAGCGGCTCAGCCCGAAAGGGCCGGACATTCGCGAAGACGGGCGGCCGGGTGACCGCGTCGCGCGGGAGCCCAACCAACGGGATCGCGAACGCACGGGCACGGAACCGGCAATCGATGTGACCGGAAACAGCGGTAGTCGCGAACCGGGATTAGACCGCAGGTCCCGCAACCAGCAGGAACCGCAGCGCACCTTCGATGATGACGCCCGGGCACAGGCGCGGGATCGCAGCCGCTAGGGCAAATCTCGACCCGGTCTGCAGTTTTTCGGGTCGGACCTGCACCATCCGCCGATGACGGGTCCAAGAACAGCCGCCGTCCCTCAAGCCCCTCCGCCGGTGGAGATGTTCGCCGGGCTAGGGAGTCACCTGCGCCGGCGGCGACGGGAGCCGCGTTTCGGCCGGCGCTGTTCAGGTCGGCCGGCCCGGTCGCTACATGTGAACTTGCAGCCGCGATCAAAACCGCTGCAGCCCCAGAAGAAGTCCTTTCCACCCTTCCGGGCGATGCGGCGCAGCGACCGCCCGCAGGAGGGGCACAAGTTTTCCCCGCCGACCGTCATGACCAAGTCTTTTCGTTTGATGGCGGCGATTTCCTCGCCAATGTGACCGGCAAGCTCCTCTATGAAGGAGTGTACGTCATAGGCGCCCACTTTGATCGCCGCCTGCTGCTCGTGCCAAATCGCCGTCATGTCGGGAAATTTGGCCGCGTCCGGCAGGGCGTCGTAGAGTGCCTCGCCCTCCGACGTCGCCACGATGCTGCGGCCCTTCAGCACCAGATACCCGCGCTCGAACAAGGTCCCGATAATAGCGTCGCGCGTTGCCGGCGTGCCGATACCGCCGTGCTCGCCGTCCTTGCCCTCGTCCCTGGCGACCAAGATCTCGCGCAGGTGGCTATCGCGGATATAGCGGGCAACGCGGGTGAGATCCGACAGGAGCGAGGCCATGGTGTAAAGCGCCGGCGGCTGCGTCTGCCCGCGGTTGGCACTTGTCAACAGGCACGTCCCGCTCTGCCCTTCAACTAGATGGCGCAGATCGGCGTTCCCGCCGGTGCCGTCCCCGGCGAAATCGTCCTCCAGCGCCTCGTTGCCCGCATCGTTCTTGTAAAGCCCCGTCCAGCCCGGGGTCGTCGTCACGGATGCGCGAACGGCAAAGCGGCAGCCGGCCGCCTCGATCTCTATCTCCGTCTGGTCCCGGCACCATTTTGGCCAGAACTGAGCGATATAGGCCCTGGCAATCAGCAGGTAGATCTTCTGCTCGCGCTCCGGCAGTTTTGTGAAATCCGCCGTCTGTTCCGTCGGCACGATGGCGTGATGCGCGGTGACTTTCGCTGAATTGAACGCACGCCCGCGGATCGCCGGATTGGCGCGGGCGGCAGCCCCCACCAGCATCGGTGCTGTGTTGGCGACCGCCGCCAGCACAGCCGCCGCCTCGCCATGCTGTTCATCGCTGAGATACTGGCAGTCAGAACGATTGTAGGTGATCAGCCTGTGCTTGTCCCGCAGGGTCTGGGTGATGGCTTTCACCTCGTCCGGCTTGAGGCGGAACTTGCGCGCCGCATCGATCTGCAGCTTCAAAAGATTGTAGGGAAGGGGCGGCGGCGTTTCGTTCCGGCGGGTTTCCGCCTTTCTGATGCGCCCCGGCTGGCAGTGCACCCGCGCGGCGACGCGGGCGGCATGGTCCGCATCGGTGAGGCGGCCCTCGCTGTCGACAGGATCGTCCGGCTGGCACTGATAGCGGGCGGGAAAACGGATGCCTGCGAATTCGAACGTCCCCTCGACGGTGTAGAAATAAGCCGAGGTGTGGGAGGCGTGCTCGCGGCAACGGCGGACGACCAGCCCCAGCACCGGCGTCTGCACCCGGCCGACGCTCAGGAGGCCCCGGTGACCCTTCGCTCGGGCTGCCAGCGTGTAGCCGCGGGTCAGGTTGAAACCGTAGAGCTGGTCGCCAACGCTTCTTGCCTCCGCCGCCGCCGACAACCCGGCGAAAGCGCGGTTGTCGCGCATCGCCCCAAGCTGGCGGCGTACCACCTCACTGTTGTTGTCGTTAATCAGAAGCCGCGCAACGGGAAGGCGGCAGCCGGCATAATCCAGGATTTCGTCGACCAGAAGTTGGCCTTCCTCGTCCGGATCGCCCGCATGGACAACAGAGGCGGCACGCTTCAGAAGCTCGAGAATGATCTTGAGCTGCGCCTGACTTGTGGCATCGCCGGCGGGTTTGCGGCGCCAGGGAATATTGACTATCGGCAGGTCTGCCATGCTCCAGTCGCGGTAGCGCGGATCATAATCCTCGGGGTCCAGCAATTGCAGCATGTGGCCGTAACACCAGGTCACATAGTCGCCGCCGCAGTCGACATAACCCTGCTTGCGTTTGCCGCCGCCCAGTCCCTCGACGATCGCCCGGGCGAGTTCCGGTTTCTCGGCGATGAAGAGACGCACGGGCGGGTCCTTCAATCCGTGCATGCGACGCGGAAGCTGTCGTTCAGATTGAGCGGCAGAATGAGCGTACTCTGTCCCTCCACGGGCGCCTGCACGCAAAGAGCCGCCTTGCCGGCTTCGGTCGGGTAGGCCGCCGCATACTCGGCGTTTAGCACGGGTTTGCCTAGTGTAGTGAAAGCGCTGTAGGCCTCGCACTCGTCATACTCATGGCATTGTTCTTTGACGGCGAGGTCGAAACTTGCGGCCAGGTCCGAAACCTGGACCACATTGTTCTTCAAAGCCACCGCCAGCCCGGCCCAATGCGCTTCATCAGCCAGAAACTGGTTGTAATCCAGGTGGTTGTCCGCAGTGAGATGGAAACCGGCCCAGTTGTCCGGCTCGACACCTTCGCAGCCCTTTTCCGCGGCAAGTCGGATCCGCGCCAACATGACTGCGCGAACAATGTCCGAGCGACTGTCCAGCCAACGTTCGCCCGGCCAGCCATCAAGCGGATTACCCATATCGGCGGCTCGGAACACTCCAAAGTCCGGGCGCCAATCGTCCGAACTGCCAGCCGAGAAGTGGCACAGCACCCGCCCTCCGTGTGCCTGAAGGCGACCGATCGTCTCCGCCGGGACCGTAAAGATCTTTCCCTGAAGCTGCCACTGCCAGCTGTCTCCCACTTGTGGCTGCCGGAGGCGGCCGCGCCGTTGTCGTCCACAGGAAGTCCCGGCGGAACGGGCGACCCATGGCCGTCGTCGCCAGGCGGCTGACCACCTTCCTCGCTCAAGTAATCCCAGTCCGCATATCTTATGCCTGTAATTCGCATGTCTTGCGTAAAAGTAAGGCATGTAAATCCCGTTCGAGAATGAATATAATTCAAATACGTCTAATATGATATCTATCTAACACGCGAAATATGGCGGGAAAAAGAACGACAATTAGTCACATAATATTTACTTTCCCGACGTTTAATTATACGGAAATCCGCCTTTACTCCGTATTTTTCCGTAACTCGGAATTTGGCGAAGATGTCGAAGCGAACGGCAATTTGGATCGGGCAACGATCCGATCAGGATGAAGCGCCCAGCCGCACCTCCCTTTCCAGCGCCCGGGACCACATCCATCCTGTTTCAATCCAGGCGTCATCCTGGGGAAGATCGGTCTCTATCTCGGCGAGAAGGGCGCGAGCAACGCCCGGCGGCCATGCTCTACTCGCGTATCGCCCGCGTTGCGGGAAAAACCGCATGTTTACAGGACAGCATCTGTCACCTCAAACGTCTGAAACCAGAAGCGGCCTCCGTCCCTGCTGGGCGTTCTCAACCTACAGCTTCACGCTGCCACCCAGGTGCTTGCCGCCGTCAAGAAAGGTAATGCGGATCCGGCTCGTAGTCGACACGCGGGTGTTTTGTCGCGTCTTCGAAAACGGCGTCTTCTGCCTGAAAATATAGAGGCGAGCCAAATGCACCTTTCAGAAAAATAGTCACCAGAAGAGAGGCGTCACAAAATACGAAGAAGGATAGACCGCCGATCGGCGCGAGAAGATGTCCAAAAAGCAAGCCGAAGCCGACAGGCTGGCGCCGACGCCACGGACAAATAATCAAATGTACGATTACACAAACCTACAAAGATTACAGACCCTTTTTCCTGCCACTAGGTAACAATCACGTGCCCGCACTGCCGCCCCGGCCACACTTTTAAAGCCACACCTGGCCAGCCACATGTCACAAGCCACACACTGCACCACAGGATCACCTGACTATGAAGCAACGTCAAATCGCGGAGCGGTTGTTTTCCGCTCTGTTTGCAGAGGGCTGAGTGTGCGTTGACATATGGCCGAGGAGATTAGGCTAATTCGGGCAAGACGTTTGAACGACGTCAATCCAGTCCCCGGACCTCGCCCAATTTCTCACGTCAGCGCATATCCAGGATGTTACTTGATGAAAATCCTGCCGGCTCCGCCTGCATTCAATGAATTACGGAAGCATTACGGACTAACTACTGGGCAGAAGCGGTTTCACCTTCCGGGTAGAGGGACAAGATCCACTCCAAGACATCCGCGAGACCATCCGCATCCTTGATCCTGCGCCCCTCCTTCACACAAAGAGAAACCTGCCCACCCTTGTGGATACTCTGCTCTCCCTGTTCGTCCGTAATCACAAGATGCACCTTGTCCTGCCATCCAAGACGGGCGTTGGCGGCCTGGAGCGCCAAACTCATGGGGCGAAGGATTCCGAGCGCGGTTTCGTAGCCATCGACAACAAACTCATTCGATCCCTTGACGAGGCTTGTCATCAGGCCCTTCAGCTCCTCGTAGACCGCCTTCTGCGCGGAGGTCAGGTCCGGGCCATAAAGATCGAACGTGATCACCCGCTTGTTCTTCTTATCGATCTTCATGCCGGCGTCCGGATGTTTGTCGACGAAATCCAGGATAGGGGCCGCTAGGTGTTCAGCGTCGAAGGTCACAAGTCGCTCGCGCTCGTCGCCTTGCCAAAGCCACTTGCCCTCCATGACCACATAGTGAGTGAAGAATGTTCCGCCGAGATCAAGCACCTCATTCCTCAACCAGACCGAATAGCACATCAGCGGAACGCCCTTGCCGGCCAGGGCCTTCAGGGCAGCCTCGCAGCGGGGATTGATCGTCTCCTCAGGCGGCATGAGCGAATAAACCTCCTTGCAATCAATAACGAGCTGGAAAAGTCAGTCAGGCCGGCACGGTTGGAATGAGAAAACATCTGAACTCACTTTGTCACCGCCAACAGCAGCGCGCAGAATTTCCACCTCGTCGGCGGTCAGAACAGAAGGGGCAGACATTGTGAATTGCGTTTCCAGATCGGTGGCAAGGCAGAAGCTTGGTTGAATGAGAAGAACTTTGCAGGAGAAGACGGCTGTGAAGAGCGCGATTGTTATAGAGAGCCAAAAAATGCCAGCACAAGAGCTCAGCCTCCCATTTCACATGCAGACTTGGTGGTGAGACCGTTCGGGAACAGTCGGAAGGCAGCTCCAATCGGATGACGGTATCGCCCCGCTGACGTGGCCTCGAACCACGCGCCGTCTCAGCTTCGCTTGTCTTCGCCAGAACAGGCAGGTGTTGCGAGGGGCTGTGCTGACCGGTTTCATGCGGGTCATGCGATTGGCGGAGAACGATCCGCTTTAGGCAGCCACTCTCGGGAGAGTTGGTTTCACGGAGATTAGCTCATGCAGGCTGACGCGGCACAGCCCCCGCCAAGGCGGATTCTGAATTCCGGATACGAGCAATACGGCCGAACATTACCCCGGCCACAACCCAGGGCTCCTTTATAAGGACACCTGTCGCCAGAACACTCTGCTACTCGCAACGTCCTCGCAGGAGCCTTCTTCAAAGAGCCATTCCAAACATCTCTCAAGACTCAGTGCGACGATCCCCCTTTTTTTCGTCATCACCATGACTTCCACTCCTCCTCCGTCGTCTCCCGCCCCATTGGCCGATCCTTCCACGAAGAAAACCAGACTTTACGAGCCGCAAGAGAAAGAAGATGACACCGACATGCGCGTGCCGGACAGTCCGGAAGCCGACGCGTCCTCCGACGAATACGAAGACTCAGACTTCGACAACGACCCCATGTTGCCCAAGCTGCTCGATATCGCCGAGGCCGGAGCGGAGGCGGACCGCCATCTTCAGTGTCTGAAGACCTCACTTTCCGACCGGTCGAAAGCCTTGGAACGGACGGTTGCCCTCAGAAGCCAGGCGCGGAGGCCAAGGAACACCGCAACCCTCACCGCCGCCATGACCGCCGCCAAAAACAAACTCTCCAGTTCGCAGGAAGACGAGGCCGTCCGCAGACAGCTCGAACGGATGCAGATGAGATACGCCGAGCCTGAGGACACGAACACAGAGCGGGACATCCAACAAGCGGAAGAGGAGGCGGAGGAGAAGAGGGCGGCAGCCAAACAGGCGCTGTTCTCCTTTGAGGCCGCCAAGGCCCAGGTCGCCGAGTTGGAGCTTGAGCTAGCGAGGATGCAGCAGCCGGAGGGGACGACAGTGGACGACAGCGCATCGGAGGACGGCAGGGAAGAATGGCGGGGCAGAGCGGAGAAAATGGCGTCGGTGCTGGACCGGACGTTCCTCAAGACAGGCGGGTATGATCCGAAGAAGCCACCCGTTCTGAAGAGGAAGGGCGCCTGGTTCTGCGGTGAACTGAAATTGTGGTATGTCGCTCCAGGAAAGGATGCGGAGCGGACGGAGTGCCTGAAGACGTGGCCAGAGCATGCCCTTTCTTTCCGCGAGCTTCAGACGTTGCTATGCAAGGTGTTCAATTGGTCGGATCAATAGGTGGTGTCATGTCTTTAGCTACAGCTGTCTGTATCTAGATCCTCATATCCCTCAATCTAAATTCGCTTGATTTCACAGCGACCGGCGGCGCCGCATCGTCTGACTTTCCACGTGCCTCATGAAATCCCACGTGCCCGATCAACTGCTTTTTTCCGTGGCGGATCCCGTGATCCTTCACGTGCTCCCAAACCACGTGACATCTCGTGTGATTACCCACCTGTCACATGCCCCCGGATCACGTGATTTCTCACGTGTGTCATCACATGACCTTTTGCTTAGGCTCGGGTTTCGGAAAGATCCTGATGTTTACTTCAGGATCTATCCTGCCAGTCCAAGGATTGTTCACAAATCATGGACTGACAGCCGCATGCCGCTCGGCGGAAAACGCGATCAGGCGGCGTTGGCGGGAAGGATGCGCTCCAAACCCCGGGCGAAAGCCAGATGGCTGTTCTCGCCGCCGGGACGGCCGACGATCTGCAGGCTTGGAGGGACACCGGCGCCGCCGTCGGGCCCCGCAAACGGCACCGGCATCGCCAGCGCCGGATGGCCGGTGTGATCGAAGAGGCAGGTCTGGCGCACCAGCGCCATCGTGTGGTCGACCGGTCCGTCAGCGACCATCAGTCCCTGTCCATCACGCGGTGGATGCAGCACCGGCAGGGTCGGGGTCAGCAGCAGATCCACTTCTTCAAGCTGGACGTTGACCTTTCCCGTAAAGCGGACCCGCTTCTCACATGCGTCGACACATTCGCCGACCGGCATTTGGCGTGCCATTTCGAACCATTTCTGGGCAAGGCGGGGGTAGTCCTGGATGTCGTTCCCCAAATGTGCGCAGTGATAGGCGGCCCCTTCCGTGAAGAAGATGCGCCGTGCATTTCCGCATCTCGTCAAGCGAGGGAGGTGGATCTCGCGGCAGACGATACCTTGTGCTTCGAGCTTCCCGAGCACCAGCGCGAACGCGTCCCGGATCTCCATTCTCAACATACGCCCACATGAGGAGGCGAGCCCCGACAACCCGGTCCTCAAGCGTCTGCCGATCTCCGATCCCCTGCGCCAGCCGACGCTGATCGTCGCCGATCCCTGTGCGCCTTCATCGACACGCTCTATCAGTATGTTGCCGATCTCGGGTCGGACAATCTGACGGTCGTCAAACCAGAATTCGCCAAGACCTCCTCTATCCCCGGCCGGAGTAAGGGCGTTGGAGGAACGTGTGCCCAGATCAAGGCCAGGTTGGCAACCTAGCACACGGTCTTTGCTGTGTCGGCGACGGCCATGCCCGGGTGGCCGACGGAGTCTAGGTGATAAGCCAGAAAATACTGGTAGGAGAAGGAAGGCGTTTCGCAACAGAGGACACGGACTCCTTCCCTCGGCAGGCAGGCGTCTGCAATCGTGCCGATGCAGACGTTCCTGCGAATGAGATTGAAAGGCCTCCACGGCAGGCAATGAACACACGAACCAACGCTTAAAGAAACGCACAAACATACAGAGATTACACACCTCCTTTCCTGCCATTACGTAATAATCACATGCTTAAACTGCCGCCCCGACCACGACCCACAAGCCACGATCAGTGCCAAGAAACGCTTAGCCACACTCAGCCACACTCGTGACACGTCACGTGACCTGAGCGAAAAAAGATGTTTGTAAGCACGCGGCAACTTGAGTTGACGATATAAGGTAAAGAAAACAGTAGATTTATTGTTATCGCTCTGAAAACTAGCAAACAAGCAATCTGGCAATCAATACAGGCAAACAAACCCTAATCCTCAGTCGTCATGGCCGCAAACATCTCCTCGATCTGGGCAATGAGGTCGTCGTTTTTGGCGACGTGCCAATCCCAGACCGCCTGCCAGTCTCCCAACATCTCATCGATCCAGACATATTCTTCATCCTCGGCAAACAACGGCTGCACCGGCTGCCAGGCACGAAGCAGCTCAGCAAGCGACCCGCCCTTCTCCGCCCATTCCCAGATCGGGTCGGGAAGATGATCTCCGGCATCCCCGTCCCGTTCCTCCATAGCGCGCAACCAGACCCACAATGGCTCGCCATATTCCTCGTCCTCGCCATACTCCGCCTGCTCCCAATCCTTGACGATCTGCCAAAGAGAGCACTTGTCCTTGGTGTCCTCGTCTTCGGCATCGCTTTCCATCCAGATAAGGAGCGGTGCAAGCGCGGCTGCACTTTGCGGCTGCATCTCTTCTCCCTGATCTTCTGCGGCGCGCGCGCGCAACACGGCAGCGCACAACCTGAGAAGCTGCATGAAGCGATGCGGCAGTTGCGGCACCTCGCGCCAAGTGGTTTTGCCAGTCCACTTGATACCGCGGATCACCGGCTTGGAACCGGCGGAGACCAACGGTCCGGTCTTGTGGGAAACCGTGTTTTGCAAAAGCGTTAGGGCGACAGTCGAGAACATCGTCAGCCACTGTTTCTCGAAGGCATCCTTGTCGATGAACAGAGGAATGGAATGAAGAGCGAACTGCGCGGGAACAATGCCGCCGACCTGGTCCAGCAGATCCCAGGTCTGCTTCGCGTCACGTGCGGGAGTGATCGCATATTTGAGAAGTCGATAAAGCGCATACTCCGACCAGGACAGAGCAATACCGAGTGAAATCGGATTGTGCGCCGCTGCACCAATCTGAATGCCGGCGAAGAGAGTGCAAACATAGAGAGGTTCGAGTTTCTCGGCGAACTCCGGATTGACTTGAGAGGCGGGAAGCTGCGCGAGCCTTTCCATGGTTTTGACCATCTCGTCTATGTCGTCCATGAACAGCCCAAAAGCATTCTTTTCACCGGGGCTCAAATCGAAGAGCGCCCTGATCCCCTTGGCCCAAGACTGAGCAACGCGCATCTTGCCGGCGTTATCCTTCAGGCGGCGCCGAAGATCGGCACGGCCCGGGGCTTCTGCAGCGTTTGGAACGAGCGCTGTGGCACCGGTTGCGACCGTCTTCCGAGTGCGATACGCGGTCCACTCGGTCGCTGCGATAACAACGGAGACCGCGCTGAGGGCCAAAGCAATGTTGACCGGTTTGTAAAACTCCTCCTCGTAGATGTTTGTCGAACCCGTCAAGGCCATGACCATGGCGACAGTGTAGAGCATCTGCTGCGGCGACGCGGTAAGCATGCGCTGTGTGAGCATGTCTCCAAGCTGCCGGGTGCTGGCGGTCGGGTGGAGGATCCAATCGATGAAGACGGCGGTCGATCGGGTGAGAACCGGAATGCGCAGGGGAATGAAGGATGGGTCGGGTCCCTTGACGAGCGACATCTGCCAGCCAATAGCTCCCCCGGATACGACGAGCCAGAACTTGCGCCAAGTGCCTGAGACATGCTCAAGATGACGTTCGATGTCATCGCGAACCGTTTGGGATTGCTTTTCAAGCAGCGCCTTGGCAGCGGCGTCAAGTTCATCGCTATGCTCGACGAGGATCGTGTCCAGCTCTTCGAGCACGGCCTTCATGGCCGAAAGGGCATAGTAGACGGGCTGCGCGCGATCATCCAGCTGCTCGACCTGCAGCTCACCGCCAAAGGCCCTCAAGGCGTCGTGGTAGGGGCGGGTGTCATCGTCGATTGGCGGTCCATCAACGCTGCCTACGTAAACAGACAGCGCCTTGCAGAACTCGGCGTTCTGCAAAGGATTGACGTCGCGAGCAGCGGTGGTCGAGAGAAGCGCGGATTTGGCGGATGTCGCCATGCGGTTCCAAACAGAAACCTGGACGGAGGCTGGCTCAGACATTTTGACTAGGTCAAGAAAGATTGGAGTTTGCAAAGAGCAGAGAGGAAGTTATTGCGATGATCGAATTTGCTGTGCGTAACTAAATTTGCGGTGGTTTGGCACGATGTGAAAGAAGCCCGGCTTCCGGACGAAATAAATAGGGCTAGAAGCCCACCATCTCTCGTTTTCCAATCCATGTTGCCGCAATCGGACCGCTGACCCGCTGGGCTAAATTGCAGTGACAGGTTTGGCTTGGCAAAGTGAAAACTTTTACGTCGGCTGACCATTTCGGTGATCGGTGCAACCAATCGGAGAGCCAACTCTGAGCATGCAGTCAGCCGTTCCGCGCGCCCGTGAATAGGAGGGCATGAAAGTGGCGTGATGTCTGCCACGTAAACTGCAAAAGATCCAAACTCCGACTTGGCAGGTTTCAGCTTCGCGAGATGAGCAAGTTTTGATTGGTCACTTCCTCGCCAAATTTTGCCGGAAGGCCGGTCATGAGCACATAGTCAACCCGTGCCGCGTCATCACGAAAAGAAGTGCATGAAAGTGGCGTGTTGTCACCACTCTCCTCCTCGGAAATCTCTTTTCCGAGAGAGCCAAGCCTTGGCGTGCTGCAGTCTTTAGGGGCTCATTTCCCGTGTCTCAGCCGATTGGTGGAGCAATACGGCCATCGCATCAACTTCCCAAAATGGCGCTGGTGTCCTTTGCAATCGCCGAGCAGACAAGACAGTTCTCGCAGCATAAGAACCGCCAGCGCCTCCTCCAAAACAGCTCATCCTCAGACCCCAACCAAAGCGACCTCAGTCCTCTTAGACAAAAATCGCTCTTCTGTTGCTCCCAGCATTTCAAATCTGACCGATTTGTCCCATCCATCGCAATGGCCAGCGCTTCCCGCCCCACTCCTCCTCGCGTTCAGGCGTGGAAGGATGCCCTCACGGAGGCAGACATGGATGCTGCCATCCTGTTCGAGCCTCAGTACGTTCAGCACACGACTGGCTTCAATGCGCTCATCAACTCCATGCCGTCTGTCTCAATTGTTCTTCCCGGCGATGAAGACCCCATCCTGCTCGTCAACGCCCTGCGGTTTGAGAGGGCCAAGGAAACGGCTTTCACCTCCAACATCTACGGCTACGGCAACTTCTTCGGAAACCCTTCGATTGCCGACACTCTGGACGGCGCGCTACTGGAACTCTTCCGGAAGTACCAGCTTTGCGACCGCCAGATCGGCTTCATGACCGGCGGCATCACCGTCAAGCAATTCAAGGCTCTGAAGCTTCAGTTTCCCAAGGCCGACTTCACCGAGGCGGACGAAACGTTCGCTCCGCTGCGCCACGTCAAGGACACTGACGAGATCGAAATGACCCGCATCGCGGGGAAGATTGCCGACGCTGGCGCTAAGGCCGGTATCGAGGCCATCAACAACGGCAGCACGGAACAGGAGGTCAAAGACATCGTCGACGCCGCCATGGCGGCGTTCCGGCGCCAGCACTATCCTAAGATCGAGGTCTCCGACTTCGGCAACTCGCACAGTGCGCTCTTCAACGGCAATCAGTCGTGGTGTCTGTCCGGTCCCCGCACCAAGGTCAGCTGTGATGCTCCCTCGGACCGAGTGCCCAAGCGAGGTGAACGTGTCTTCCTTCTGATCTGGGCCACTGCCGGTGGCTACCACGCCGAGAAGGAACTCATGTGGTTCGTTGACGGCGTCGCTCCTGCTCAAGACATCAAGGTCGTACGGGATGTCCGCGACGCGATGGACAAGATGTACGCTCTTCTGAAGCCCGGCACCTCACTGGGCGAGGTTCACCTCGCTGGAGAACGCCACCTCTTCGCCTGTGGCTGGCAGGGTTGGACCGCGAGCCGCAACGGTCATTCCATCGGCCTCGACCCTCACGAGGAGCCTTCCATGTGCGCGGCGTCCAAGCTCGTTCTGAAGCCAGGAATGTTCGTGACCGTGGAACCTAATGTCAGCAAGCGGGGAGCGCCCTCGACCCGGATCTCGGAGACGGTGGAGATCACAATGGACGGATATCAGTTCGTCACTGATCCGGCGATTGGAAAGGATCAGCCCCTGCAGCAGATTTGAGGACGCATGGGCGTGTGGATGGAAGTTTTCTGTCCGGTTTCTAGATAGATGCAATGACAACTTGGTTTACCATCATGAGACTGTCTCTTTGACATTTCGCTCGCGACTTAACCTGTGACCTCTTACGTAGTTTTTCACGTGCGTTCGATCCCATGACTAATCACCTGACTGATCGGGTGCCTTGTCACATTCCTTGGGTCACATGACCCCTCCGCTGACTAATCACGTGACCTGTCACGTGCCTGCTGATCACGTGATTTATCACGTGCCCCGTCACATGACTTGCACTATGGTTAGGTTTAGGCAAACCTGGTGTTTACATCAGGATGTATCCTGCCAGTGAGGCGGGCCAGTGAGGCGGGGCCTCGCGACCGAAAACATTGAAGCTCGGATCTACCACCGCCGTGATCGCCCGGATTGCCAGATCGAGGTAAGGAGCCACTTCGGCGCTCCATTCCGCTGCTCCCGGCCCGGCCGGATCGAAGCGGGCGCGCAGATCGCGGATGCGCTCTATGGAAATGCCCCGGCCGGACGGCCGCTGCAGAAGCTCGCCGAGCGCCGGCCTGTGCTTCATCTGCTCGTTGGTGAAGATCTTGCCGACCCCACCAGCGTTCCAGCGCGCGCCCCTGATCAGCGAGCCCTCAAGAATAATGCCACCGCCGAAGCCGAACTTGAACGGCAGATACCCGAAGAACTGGGCCTGAACGCCGTGGCCGGCGAGCTTTCGGCAAGAGCGCCGCACGCGCCATTGTCTTCGACGAAGGCGTGAAACCCGGTAGCCTCACCGAAAAACCTGTCGATGTCGATGCCGCGCGAAGCGGGCAGGGGCCTCGGCGTCTGGACACATTCGGGCTCTCGTCCCTGAAGCCGGGCATCGAAATCCCGATGCCGCAGGTCTGGCGCCTCTCCATCGAGCTGGCGCCGATCGTGCCGTGGATCTTTCCGTGAAGCCTGCGGCAACCGCCTCCGGATCGTTGGCATCCGCCAGCAGGTCCTCGCTGACATGCGTGCGGCCGGTGAGATCGACAAGGGAGAACGTGACCATGTCGGTGTTGGCGCACAGGCCGTAACTGGAAACCGTCTGCTCGCGCATCGAGATGACGGGCTGAACGTTCCAACTCGGAGGAGTATCGAACCTGCATCCACCACCTGAACCTGTCCTTCAGCTCGAGCTGAAGTCCATGGGCGGTCGGGAGAAGGAACTCGCCGAACTGGTGGAGCGGCCCAGGGAAAGAGCTGGAACTTCACCAGCACCGTTTCCAGACTCGTTCTCTCCGTTGACGCGGAACGATCCCTTGCCGTCCTTGCAAGGCTTTTGCCGGATGTACCCCGCGCGCTCGCCCTCCACAATCTTCCCGTGATCCGGAAAAAGCTGGCAAAGGAAGGTGGCGTTCAGATACTGCATGTGAAAGACGGCTTCCTCACCGCCGAGGCCCTGGATCGAATTTCACGAGTTTCGCTGGAAATTGCCGTTGCGGCGGTGAACAATCCCTGCAGGGCGCGGTTTCTTATCAACAACGGTGTGCAGTCGGTGATAACCGACCATCCAACCCCGTTGCTACCCGAAGCGATCGACGGACACAAGGCGCGATAGATCGCCACGAACCAAACGCTTAAAGAAACGCATAAACAAACAAACGCTTGCACAAAGATACAGAGATTACACAACTCCTTTCCTGCCATTATGTAATAATCACGTGCCCGCACAGCCGCCCCGGCCGCGATCGACAAGCCACGATCAGTGCCAAGAAACGCCAAGACGGAGGAACTTTCCTCCGCCGGACAAAAGACACACCGCTGATCGGCGATCCCATGCGGCCACGCAATTCCCCAAGTCTCCACCTCTCGCAGCATTTGCCTAAAAGAGAAGGTTACAGCCGATCGCAGGCTCACCGGTCAGACCTGCAGCTCGTATCTGCACATCTGTTTCAGCTCATGCAGACCGCCGACACAGCCCCCATCCTTCCGGGTCAGCTCACGCCACCCCATTTCCGAAGCGCCTGGCGATCAATGCCCAAATTTTCGGGGTCAAGCCCATCGCCCACCTCTTTCTCCATTTCCAATTTTCTCTCCGGGCGCTCTCGCAAAAAACATAAATACCCGGCTCTCCCCCCGCTCAGCGTCAATCTTTTTCACCATCAGCTCATCACTTCGCACCCTACTCTAAAGTTGCTTCTCGAGCCCTCTCCAAAACAGCTCTCACTGCCCCACCGCTTTTCACCCTTATCAACACCTTGCGCCATCATCTTTGTCCATTTCCACCATGTCTCTGCGCAACAATATCACTGAGGCTACCGAAGCTGAGATGGGCGTCCCCCACGACGCCGACCGCATGATCCGCGCGCCTCTCCCCTGCCAGCGCTGGAGCGAGAAGGACTGCACGGCTCTCGGTGTCTCCGTTACGCCACAGTTCATCGTCGAGCAGGGGTATCTGCTCAAGCGCCAGTTCATCCATGGCGAACTCGACAGTCTGAAGGGCTACATCCCGATCCTGCCCAAGGAGATCCTCGACCATCCGGACTACGCCAGCCTTCGTGCCCAGTACCACAACCAGCCCATTGACGCTCGTGTCGGCGCGCTCGTCGCCAAGATATACAGCGGCAACAAGTCCCCCAGCGTTGCGGGCGCCAAGGTCATTCACTCCAACCCCTTCAACCGCGACCTGGACATTCCCCGTCAGAGTTCGGAGATCGTCGTCAAGGACCTGATTGCCGGAACGACACTCGGCATCGTGGAGGGAACCTCCATTTCCAACAGCCGCACCGCTTTCTACTCGGTTCTCGTCTGGGACGCCTTCTTCCACAACAAGCAGAAGGTCAATGTCGTCATCGTCGGATCTGGAGCCGTGGCCAAGGAGATCACCGCCATTCTCAACCACCACGCCAAGGACCAGATTGCCTCCGTCGTCGTTTGCAGCCCCCGCGGAAGCCAAGCCTTCGTGGCGGACATGAAGACCAAGGTGCAAGTGCCGCTCCGTGCTATCAACGATCTCAACGCCACCACCGATCTCAAGGAGGCGGACTTCGTCGTCACTGTGACGTCCAACTCTAAGGAGGACGGACCCGTGATCGCCAGCAAGGACATGATGAAGCCCAACGTCGTCATGCTGAGCCTCGGAACCGACGAGCAGCCCGTGGACTTCCTGGAGCAGGTCCTGCAACGCGGTGTCACCGTCTGCGACACGGTCGAGAATGTCAGCAACCGCAACGCTCAGGCCCTCGCTCTCTACTTCTCCAGGAAAGGCCAGACCCTCAAGGAAGAGGCGGTCAAATATGGGGTGCGCGAGATCTTCCATCTCGACGGCGGGGTGCGCTCCGAGGATCAGCCGGTCCTCGTGGCCTGCTCCGGTCTCGCTGTCATGGATATCTGGTATGCGTACCGTTACCTCGGCGTGATTGCTCGCGCTGCGGGTTACGACCCCCTTTTCTGAGTTGCCGTACGAGACACCTCGGCGACGTTTTAAGCAGAACTCCGATCATTCAACATGATCGGGACGCTGGAGGATCCATGGTTAAGATTGTGTCGCGGGAAATTGGCAGAATTGATCGTTTATGGAAGGAAGAACGCAGATCGGATTTTTCTTTATTTACACTCGTTAGTTTAGTTTAGTTTACTGAAATGAATACAAATGGCATCGACCGAAGCAAATGGATCAAATGCACACAGACCACGCTCGTGAAATGTTACAGATTACCCAAAAACTTACATTCTACGAACGATACCGATCACCTGACTGATCACGTGCCTTGGGTCACATGACCTCTCAGCTGACTAATCACGTGACCTGTCACGTGCCTGCTGATCACGTGAATTATCACGTGCCCCGTCACATGACTTGCACTATGGTTAGGTTTAGGCAAACCTGGTGTTTACATCAGGATGTATCCTGCCAGTCGAGACATAACTTTCGATCGGCCCAGTGCCCTCCAGGTAACGCTCGTAAAGAGTTCGGAAGCGGCGGCTTTGCCATCATATGGCCATGAAAACGCGGCGTTCTTTGTAATATTGGCGGGTTTCCCGTCTTTTATCGGCAACTTATTTTCATCACTTTTAGCGAGATTCCATAATGTGTACGACGTATGTCTGCTTTCTGGCCGCATTGCTGGCCTTTGAATCCGGCTGGGACCGGGACCGTTACAATGCCGGAACCATTCAGGACTGGCAGCTCACCCAATGGGCGGGAGGGCCGGTCGAAGCCTTTTATCCGGATCACGCGAGCTGGTCGGAGCTCACCGACGACGAGTGGAAGGCAATGTCCTACCGCTCAACCAACTCGCTCGGCTTTGTCGGCTATCAGTTCGGCGAGGCGCTGCTGATCGATCTCGGCTACTATCAGGACGATGTCTATTACGGCGCGGGATCGGCCACCAACACCTGGGATGGCACCTGGACCGGCAAGCACGGGGTCAACTCGCTGGACCACTTCAAGACCACGGAAGCCCAGACCTTCGCCATTCAGGAAGCGTTCGGCTACAATCTGCAGATTCTGCAGAACCAGCTTTCCGCCTATGGCAAGTCGCTCGACAGCTATATCGGGACGACCCGAAACTACACCCAGAACGGCGAGACCGTCAGCGTCGAATTGACCTTGAGCGGCATCCTGGCGGCGAGCCACCTGCGCGGTGCCTGGGGTACGGCCTCGCTACTTCTGGCCGACACGGTCAGCACCGACGAGAACGGCACGTCTATCCTGCAATACATCAAGCAATTCGGCGGCTACGAGGCGCCCGGCATCAACGCTCTGATTGCCTTCCACGATGGCAAGGTGATCGGTGACGAGGGCCTTGGCTCGTTACTGCTGCCGGGTGAAACGGCGGGAAGCGGGGGAGGCGGGAACGATCCCGAAACGTCCGCGAGCGCGGACAGCGGTAGTGGCAATGGTGGCGGGGATACGGACCCGGATGAGGATCCCGAGACCGGTCCGCAAACGCCCGCTGACATCATTTTCGGTGAAGGCTCCGACACGGTTCAGCTCGCCTATGCCTGGGGCAGTTTCCAGACCGTCGACGGGTTCGACCCGGCCGAGGACCGGATCGACTTCGGCAGCCTGCCGGGGGCGGATCTCCTAATCGAGGACACCGACGAAGGGCTCAAGGTGACGGTGAAGAACAACGGCGGCGCCGGGTATCTGCTCAAGGACGTCCACGCGGCAGATCTATCGATCGCGGACAATATCGCTGCGGCGCTGTGGAACCCGGTCATCACCGAAGGCGGTGGTGTTGCCGATCAGCTCCGCGGGCTCGGCAGCCGCGACTGATCCGGCATCCTCGACCACACAAGGAATACGTCCCGGACCGAAAATCCGGGCCGTTTTTTTTGCTCGGACTCCCCCCGGTGTGGCCGCTGCCTGGGTTACCTCAGACGTCCTTTACGACCGCCGTGATGTTGATCTCGACCTTTTGGTCCGGACGGGCCAGTTTCGTCTCGCCGCAGGCGCGTTGCCAGGGCATTCACCGCATGCACTCATATGGCGCACCGGTGTGAGTGCCCAGCGTCATCGCGCCGCTTGTGTGTATTGCCGGAAAGCGTGTCTATTCCCTCAAATGAAGAACCAAATCCATCAGCTTGGTTTGGTAGGCGACGGAAGCGAGAAACACCAAGCTGAGGCAGGCAAAGACGATGTTGGTCCACAATTGCCTGGCTTGAGCGTCTGCATGCGGGTCACCAGCCGTGGGCGTTGGTGCACGGATCGCTGCACTGCCGGATTTCCGTCTTTGATGGTTGCGCGCTACGCGGTCGCCTTATTGCGGTGGACGGATTTCGGGCGTGCGCAGTCTAGCATTCAATTGAGGACGGCGCAGCCGATCGCGACCTCGGTCCGCTGCGCCGCGAATGAGCGTGCCCGCAGCCACCGTCCGATGATCGGTTTGTAACGACCGATCGCTGTCTCTACCAGGGATCGTTTGCCGTAGCCGATGGCGATCTGCCACTTAATTCTTCCATGTGCGTTGATCGCCGCGATATGACGCTCTCGCTGGCGCGGGGGATGGCTGTCCGGCCGCTCCAACGCATGGGCGCGTGGCGGAATAATGACCGCCGCGTCGCCGCTGTGTCTGGCGACCGCGTTGTAGTTGGTTCGCCGTCATAAGCGCCATCGGCCGTGAACTGGCAAATCGGGCGGTTGATCTGGTCGAGCAGCGGCTCCACGTGCGAGGCGTCGCCGACATCTTGGTCCGTCATAATGTGAGCGATGATGTCGTCGCGATCGGTATCCAGCGCCAGGTGCAGTTTGCACCAACCCCTGCGGGATTTGACACCATGCCTTTCCTCCAGCCATTGGCCAGCGCCGTAGACTTTTGTCAAGCGAAGCGAAGAATTGACCCCCGCGGCGAATTGAAGAACTGCCCCCCTCATTGATTTGCAGTTTCATTGGTTTCAAGCGCCGCTCCGGCCTTCTGCAGAAGGCCGGAGCGGCGCTTTTCGCGCAGTCGATAGCTGTCGCCGCGGATAGTGATCACGGTCGAGTGGTGAAGCAGACGGTCCAATATCGCCGTTGCCACGACAGGGTCGCCAAATACGCTTCCCCATTCCCCTACAGAACGGTTCGAGGTGATCAGGATCGAGCCCTTTTCGTAACGGCGGGACACCAGTTGGAAGAACAGATGGGCGGCGTTTGCCTCGAAGGGCAGGTAACCCAGCTCGTCAATAATCAGCAGCTTCGGTCGCGACAGGATGGTCAACTGCTTATCGAGTGAGCCGTCGCTATGGGCCTTCGCCAACATTGCCACCAGCGTCGCCGCCGTGACAAATTGGACGTTGTAGTTTTGACGGATGGCTTCTCGGCCAAGGCTCACGGCCAGGTGGGTCTTGCCTGTGCCCGGCGGCCCAAGGAATAGCACCGTGTCGCCATGGGCAATCCAGCGGCAGGTCGCGAGCTCCCGGATCTGGCCCTGATCCAGTGATGGCTGCGCCTCAAAGTCGAAGCCATTCAATTCCCGAACGAACGGGAATTGCGCCAGTTTGCTCGACATCGATATTCGTCGCTCGTCGCGCCGGGCAATCTCGCGCGATACAAGGAAAGCCAGCGCCTCGCGCAGGGTCATCTTTGAACGAGCTGCTTCGTCCAGCAGAGTGTCGAGCTGGTCGCGGATCGCCGTAAGCTTCAACCGATCGAGCGTCGCGATCAACAGGTCATGATCAACGTTCGCCATCACCAACCCCCTCCAACAACTGCCTCGTATTCCGCAAGCGGACGCAAGAGGCTGGGGGGCGAACGCTCGATCGGTGCAGCGGCTCGCACGAGACCCTCGGCGCCGGCAACGCCGACAAAATGCGCTCGGTCTACAACCCGTTGTCGTCGTCCCTCGCAAACGGCATGGTCGGCGACAACTTGGCCGGCATGCCGTATAATGACACGGCCAGCCAAGACCACCACTTGGACACTCTCACCGATCAGGCGCCAAGGGACCGAATAGCTGTTTGTATCGAGGTCAACGGCACAATCCGACTGAACCTTGCGGACCAAATCGCGCAACTGTCCAAATGGTGCCCGCCCGGCCAATGGGCGTAACGCCTTCGCCTCTTCAGCAAAACGATCAGCCGGTTTTATGCCGGTGGTCCCGTGTTCACGCTGATCAGCAACCTCACGCGTCCACCGATCCAGATGTGCCTCGAATGCAGCCCAGCTTTCAAAGCGGCGGCCGGCAATGGCGTTCTTCTTGACGTAGCCGACACCCCGCTCGTCCTTGCCTTTCGTACGTGCCCGATAGGGTGCGCAGGCCCGCTGCATGAACCCCCAGTACCGTGCGAAGGCATGCAGACGCGGGTTGAATCTTACCTCCCGTGTCACAGGATCATGGTGCTCGACGAGCGCCTTCGCATTATCGATCAGCACTTCTGCCGTTACTCCGCCGAACCGTAAGAAGGCGCCTTCCATCCCCTCGAACCAATCCGTCTGACGCTCGCGTAGCGATACGCGGGTGTGCAAACGCCGCGAATAACTTAGTGTCCCGACAAACACGTGGATGCGAACCCGTTCACCGCCGATCCACACCTTCGTGTCCCCAAAGTCGACCTGCATCTGATGACCCGGAGCAGTCTCAAAGCGAACTGTCGCCCGCTTCTGTGCCTTCAACTCTCGTCGCCACTGACGAACTCTCAGTTCTACAGACCGAAGCCCAATATTGATGCCGTGCTCGGCGGCCAGTTCCTGACGGATCACATCGGCATTGCCGTCATGCCGGAAAAAGCGCTCGCGTAACCAGTCATCGAGTCCATCAAAAGCAGTACGGCGGACCGGCTTTTTGAACGGCGCAGCGCCGCCCTCCCGTAGATATCGCCGCACTGTGTTGCGCGCGCAGCCGAACTCCTTCGACAGGCGTTTGGCGCCCCAGCCAAGATCATGCAGCCGCAACATCGCCACCACCTCATCAGCCTGAAGCATATCCCCGCCCTGCATCGTTCGTGACGTTGCAGGATGCGCCGAAATCTCAGTCGTCATCCATATCTCCTCGTTTGACACGAGGGGGCAATTCTCCGTTTCGCTAGGGGGTCAATTTCTCACTTCGCCCGACAACTTGTAGCCCTATGCTATCGATCAGGACATGGTTGGGGCCTTTCCGAGGAATCCGATCATCGTGCCGCTTCTTCGGCACTCCCAGCTTACTGGCCCGACAGCTCAGCGTCGAATGGTCGGGAACGGGGAGGTCCAGTCCAATCAGCTTAAGCACCGATGTGACAAAACCTCCGTCTGGCGCAGCCTCAGGCCGAACACTAGTCTCAGCGTCAGAGCGGTCTCGATCGCCAGATCGGAATAACGTGGCTGGCCACCGCGTGTCGTACGCTTCGGTGCCGGCCAGGACGACAGTGCCTCCGGCGTCATCCACAGAGTTAGGCTACCACGCTGACGAAGGCCCACCTCGTATTCCGCCCAGTTTGTGACCTCGAATTTCATCGTGCCGATACGATGATAGCGGCAGGCGTTGTGTTTGAAAGGGACGGTCAGTCAGCGGGTCGTTTCCACCCGAGCCTATTACGTCACCGCCGATGAAGGATCCGTGCACCAACACTCACCTTCGCGGCCTCGTCAAACTCATATTGGGTTACCCTGATATGTCGGGGATTTGCCATATCACGTTCGATGGGACGGCAAGTTTTTGAAGCTGTTCGACCGGTTTGTTCTCGATGGCTCCGATTACAGCCTTCGTCAATTCCCGCCCTGCTTCACGCACGTCCTCGTGGACTATGTGATATGGTTCTCGAAACACCGGAAGTTTTTTGAATAATTGCTTGGTGACGACATCTACCTCCAGTCCCGGCGTTACTCCGGCATCGGCAAGCCCCGCCATGATGGCCAGCAACGCCCCTCCCGTTCCGCTCACACCCCCGGAACTGCTGACAATGCCATCTGGGAAAGCTGGTCGTTTGAAAAGATCTCTTGTGGCGTATCTGATCTGCTCAATGGAATTGTCGTTTGTCACGCCGAACGGAACGTCCTCCAAACCACACGCCAGCAGTTCTCGCTGGAATCCCTGCCGCATGTGGTCGTGAAAGCTCAAGTCCGCAGGAGGGGCCAACAGTGCCAGCCGTCTCCGCCCTAAGTTCGCGAGCCGACGCACAGCGATTTTTGCGAAGGCCTCGTTGTCAAAGTCGTAGAACGGATGTTGCAATCCGGTAAATGTTCTTCCGTGCGTCGCAAACGGCATATTGTGCTCAAGCATATAATGTACGCGCTCGTCGTCTGGTTCTATCCGGGAGATGATTATACCGTCGACCGATTCCGTCTCGATCAGATAACGGATCGGCTCCATCGCATCTTTCAGCCTGGAATAAGGCGTGACCGTAAGATGGTACGGTGTACCAGCCAGGACTTCGGTTATCCCGTATATCATCTCCGATACGAAGCTGCCGACTTGTTCTTGGGTATCAAGAACAAGGCTGATAACGTTAGTTTTCCCGGTGCGTAAACGCAGACCTGCTCGATTCGGCCGATAGGCGAGCTTCCGAGCCGTCTCCTGAACTGACATCCGAGTTTTCAGGCTGATTTTCGCGTCATTTTTCAAGGCGCGGGCTACCGTGGTGACACCGAGCCCGAGGGTAGAAGCGATCGTCTTTAATGTCGGATGGCTTCTTCGATTGGCCAATTGGCCCGACCCTTTCTCCTTCATTTGCATCCCCTCCCCAGGACCACCCGCATGCCAAAAGCAGATCAAGTGTATGTTGGAGCAACTTCTCTTGGCAAGCATTTGAGGCGTAAGAGGCCGCGACTTCTGGCACCGGTAAAACAATCAGGAATAGAACTCGCCTCAGGTTTCCGCCCCACCCCATAAGTTGCATCTATCTATCTTCGCGAACGTGCCGAAGAACCGCAAGTCGGGATTGGAACCTCAGCCGTATCCGAAAGTTGAATGGACTGTCAAAATGTGTATCGTTACAACCGCCACATAAATGACGTTATCGGGACCGCAAATCAATTGCTCATGTCGCGGCAGATCCTGTGGGAACGGAGAGCGCGACCGGAGAAGATAACTTTTGCGTGTGAATTCTTGATAGTTCAAACACCTCTCTGATTTCGGAGTGAAGCGGAAAGGTTGTATGCAAGGGATATGTCATGAAAAGCGTTCTCATTGTGAATGCCGATGCTCTTGGAGCTGCTAACTGCTTCGATCTGATTAGGAGGGTCGTGTCGCTTGCCTGCGCCCGTTTTAGGCCCTGCCAGCAGTTCGCTGCCCTCGTCGAATTGAGGTTGCGGCACCTATTGCGCCTTCGGCCTGGGAAGTTAAACCGCACGGGTAGGGGGGGCTTCGCTAAAAGATGCGCGATGGCCTCGTCAGGATATATGGCATTATGTTTGGTTATGGCCGACCCCGTATTGGCTCGGGAGACCGAGCTAGAACTTGAAGCCCTTTATAAATTCGTAGCGTGTGGCGACTGCACGGATCGTATTGCCAATTGCAAGGTAGTGGAAGGTGCGGCCGATTGCACGCCACACCTGCGGATCTTGCCGCGCGAGGCTGCATGGCAACCGAGCGCGCAAATCCGCCAGATTGCTTCTGCTTCCAGCGAATGGACGGCGCTCCTTAGGAAGGCGGGCATCTCTCAGTTGCCTCGTTCAATCAATAGGACATTGGCGCGTCTCAATCACTCGACTCGGGAGCGATCGACCATCGGCGTGCGGCGCAACAACTTGCCCAATCCGGCTGTTCCAGTGACGTGGCCGGCCAGCCAGATCGGCGTAGAGAAAATCGCAATCCCCCAGCCACGCCCCTCAAGTAATCCCATTGCAGATAAGGCCCCTTCAACGCTTACGCCTTCTATTCCTGGTGAAACGCAGCATTTTCCGGCCAGAGGAAATCTGGTGTTGGGCATTGGGGCCGCGTCACTCACATTGCTCGCCGTAGTCCTTTCTTCCAGTAAGTGGGCCCGCGCGCGTCGTCCAAAAGATCGTGCTCTCTCGGAAAGGGCCATTTACGATGCGATCGCTCAACTACCGACGAAAACAAACCAATTTCCGTCCCACGTCAGCACAGTTTTGAGGCTGATAGAGGACATTTACGATGTCCATTCGTCGTCAATGATAGTGTTTCAGCCTGCGACGTTTGAGGTACAAAACGTATACTCTTCCAATGAACGGGCGGTCCTACCAAAAGAGCTTTTCGAGGAAGCCGTTTCTGAAATTCGCGACCGTGGCGACGCCGCGGCAGATCTGACGCTGTGGCGCTACCCGGAGCCGGTTGGTCGGTCAAACAGGACGCTAAGTCCTGATGCGGTCACCTCGATCATCCGCCTTGAAAATCGCGTAGGCGGGATGCTGATCGCAAAATGCCGACCTGATCGTCGCCGGCACCCCACGGACAATCAGATGCTACAGCTCATAACGCAGCTATTGGCACTGGTCATCGAAGGACATTCTCGTTTAACTGCAATGTCCTCGACCGGCTTAGCCGCGACAGCCGTCGCAAGTGAGGAAGAGCTTGCCGACAGCATTGCACATGAGTTCAACAACCTTCTCACATCGATCATGGGTTATGCAGAAATGGCTGCAGATGCCCTCAACCCAGGCTCGTCACCGCGCGCCTATGTTGAGCGGATCCAGAATGCTGGGGATCGGGCAAGGCGAGTAATTGATCAAATTCTGATGTTCAGCAGACGCCGCGGCAATATAGGCGGTTCCTTCGATGTCGCAGCGGCTACAGCGGAAATTCTACCTGACTTGAAGATGTACGCTCCCGCGTCCGTGAATTTCCACACTAACCTGCCTGCCGGACCCACGTGTATCCAGGGCAATCCTATTCAATTGCAGCAAGCTGTCGTCAATCTCTGCAAAAATGCCGGCGAGGCCATGACAGGTGGCGGCACGATCACAGTAACCGTGAGATCGATCGAACAGAACGTTCCTCGGATACTTTCTCATGGCCGACTTTCTTCCGGTCGTTACGTTTGCGTCAGCGTGGCCGATACAGGACCTGGTATCCCAGCAGCAGATATCGGGCGAATATTTGATCCATTTTTTACCACCCGGTCTGGCGAAGGTGGAACGGGGCTTGGTCTCGCGATGGTTCTTCGAACGGTCAAATTCTTAGACGGAGGGCTCAATGTACGCAGCCGCCCAGGCTTTGGAACGCAATTTGACATGTTTTTCCCATGTCTCAACGAGGTGAAGGTGCCAACACCGAATTGGGCAACGGTGGCGGCCGAATAGAGGTGAAGGACGTAATACCACCGTCCTCCAGCATGACCGCCTGTTCGCCAGCGCTTTCGCGGTCTAGTGGCCGGATCAGCCCGGGTTCTGGGACGGAAGGTAGATTTCGAGAACGCCGCGCTGGCCGTGGCGTCGGCCGACCTGAATGACAAGATCGATTGTCTTTTTGGCGTATTGGATAATCTCACCGTGCGACATCTGGACGCCAGAGCGCATGACCATCAGCGCCAGACGGTCAAAGGCGAGTTCGGGGCTGTCCGCATGGATCGTCGTGATGGCGCCCGGATGGCCCGTATTGATCGCCTCAAGAAAGTCGTAGGCCTCGACACCTCGGATCTCGCCGACGATAATCCGGTCCGGCCGCATGCGCAGGCAGCTTTCAAGCAGGCGCGAGGGGCTACGCGCGGACTTGTCCTTGCGGTCGGCGATTAAGCCAACCTGGTTCTTGTGCGGTGGATTGAGTTCCTGGGCGTCCTCGATGGTGACTATGCGTTCGTCCGGATCCGACATAGACAGCAGCGCGCGGGCGACAGTCGTCTTGCCGGAAGAGGTTCCCCCGGAAATGAGGATGTTGAATTTCTCGTCGATCACTTGACGAAAGAGCTTTTGCAGATCGCCGGCTTCGGCGAGCTCCCCTATTTCCCGATGACGTTCCCGTCGGGCTTCCTCGACTTTAATCTGCCCACCATCGACAAATGAGATGTCGGCACTGTTCAGCGTCCGTGTCAAATATTTGCGGATCGAGAGCGAGACGCCGTGCTCGATCGCCGGCTCGACGACGACCTGCACGCGCTGCGGATTGCCCCAGACCATGACCCTGCCGGAGACAATCGGATGCAGAGCGCCCAGCGTGTTACGGGTCTCGCCGGCCAACTGTGCGCCCAGACGCTTAATCGCATGGGGCGAAAGCGTGACATCAACCTGCTCCATGTGGACTGCGCCTGCCACCTCGACAAAAATCGATCCATCCGGGTTGATCGACAGCTCGTTGATGCCGTCATCCACAAGGTATTCCCGAAGCGGGCTGAGATACTGCTCGACATAGGAGATTTCGCGGTTTTGATGATGATAGTTCATCGGAAAATCAGATCCCTGTTCACAAAGACGCGTATTTCTTCGCCCTGGGGGATGCGGATGATGGGCGGAAGAGAGAGGTACTTTTCCAGAATTCCCGAGCTCTGCTCGGCGATCTGGTCGCCGGCGTTAGACGCAATTTCGCCTGCGACCTGCTGCCCGACACCGACTCCCTGGCTGCCACTCGATGACGAACCTGCGCCAGTGCCAATATTGATGGTGGTACCGCTGTTGGATTTGCCGCCGACGCTTGCCAGTGCGGTTGGGATCGCTGTGATCGTGCTGATGAGGGCAGCCGCGCCGAACTTTGTCTTCAGCCGGTTGTCGACATTGCCTTCGGTTCCGGCACGTCCAAGAACATCGGTGCCTGTCGAGCCGAGGGCGACTGACTTGCCATCGGGCGTCACCGCTCGGTTCCAAGCGATAAGAACGCGTTTCTGCGCAATCTCTACGTCGTTGTTGAAGGTGCCGATGAGCACTGTGCCCGCCGGCATTAGGACGCGCCGGCCATCGAAGGAATAGACGGGCTCGGTTACCTGAGCTCGTAGATTCCCCGGCAGTTCTGTGTTGATGGCAGTTTCGAGCACCGCGGAAATGATGGTGCCTTGAACGACGGTGCGGGAAGGATCGGCGAGTGAATTGGATTTCGCCGTTTCGAAGACCGAGCTCGCCGCGGAAGCCAGGAACCGCTCGTTGCCGTCGAGATCGCCCGGATCGGTCTGGGTACCTCCGAGGGACGCCATCCCGTTCCTGGAATCATCGACGACCACTCCTTTCGATTCCCGTTGCAGGTCGTCGATCTCCTCCCGCTGCTTGCGGCGCTGCTCTTCGAGACGCGCCGCTTCCTCTGCGCGTCGCATTTCCTCCTGGAGCCGCTCTGCTTCGGCCCGCAGCCTCTGGTTTTCGACGGCCATTCGCTTGCGCTCTTCCGCCAGCTTGTCACCCATCTGCTCGTTGTACTTCTGGAGCAGGTCCTTCACGTCGTTAAGCGAAACTTCGGGCTTGCTGTTAGCACGTGCAACCGCCTCGAGTTCCTTCTTCAACTGCTCGAAGCGCTTGCTCCACTCGACATTAGGATCAACAGTCTCAGCTTTCTCCTCTTCCATGGCGGGAACGACGAAGTCGAGCGCGGCCGCCTTCTTGCTCAGCCGTTCCACCTCGAGATCGACCTCCGAAGTCTTCGGCCCCGTTGTACTGTCAATGAGACCAAGCATCTGCAGGGCCCCCGTGGGTCCGACTGTGATTACAAAGAAGGCAAACGCGACCGCCAAGAGCGTGCTGACGATCAGAAGTCGGCTGTTCGTCTGTCGCTTACCCCCTCCTATCTGCCGCGCGCGCCGCTCCTCCAGCAACGCGTCGCGCTCCGCCGCTCGCCGGTTATCGGCCTCCATTTTCGCCTCGTCGACGGCGCCAGCATCATCATGGGGATCGTCATGTCCGGTACTTGTCATAACGATCCTCCTCGTTCCTGTTTTCCTTGCTTCGTGCATACTCAACGGAAGAGAAGTACGGGTCGCAGTTGCATCTTATCATTTGAAAAGTCCCTTTCTGCCGGCCTCAGCCATTTGGACTGCGCCAGCCCTACCGATGCAGACCATCTGGTCGCCGATCCGCATCACCCAGAAGTCGCTTGTGCCGTCGACGATGATGCGATTGCCGTCTGTACGCGAGTTGACCAACTTTTCTTGCCGATCGTGACCGACCTTGAATACCGCCGGTCGGGGTGCCCCCTTGGGCAATAGGAACGTCGTCTGCACGGTGTTGTCGTGGACGCCTAAAGGACGGAACGGCGCCTGTCCGGACACCATGTAATTTTGGTTGACAGGCCCGCCCTTTACGAGGCTCTTATCGATCGCGGTGAACTCCTCCGGATAGGTGAACACCGTGCGAAATGCCTGGTCGGCGCCTGCGTTCATACCAGCCTTGATTTCACCTGCTGAGATCAGCTCAAACGTATATACGCGCTTGTCGGTGTAGATTGTCATGTTGGTAAGGGCGTCGTTTATAATCGGCTTTAGGCTGATGACATTGCCCATCTTCAGCTTGACAACCTCCCAGGAGGCGCTGTCGCCGATAAGGATGGACTCGACATTCTCGCCATCAGCGAATTGTAGTGCCGTCACCGACTTCAGGTATAGGTTGAGTTTGTAGACGTTATTTTCGTCATAGACATACCGCTTGATGCGGACATCGGACTTGAAACCAACAGGGGCCTGCTCCGCTAGCACCGGGTGGGAGAGGATGAACAGGAAAAAAAGGGGGAGAAAGAATCTAATCTTCATCGTTAAAACCTTCTCAAAATAAGAAGTCTATTCAGCAATCTCTGCATCTATTCTGTAAGCTAAGACGTTGAATCCGAGAGGGTTTTTCCAGACAGTTTCCAGCGTCGCATTCTCCTTCGGCGCAAACTCGTAGCCGACCGTCGCGACGAAGGGCCGTTGCGCCGTTTGCTTGCCCTTCTCCTCGCGGTACTTGGTGAGCCGTACACGCGCCAGGTTCGTTCCGCCGCGCCGCAGGGAGGGTGTGAGCGAGATCGACTTCACAACGACCCTCACCCGCACGTCACTGCCATAAACATTCGGTGGATATTGTGCGGAACTTGACTTCCATGTCTCCGCCAGCGTCTCGGCCGCATTTGCTGACGACCGGCTCATGACATCCGGGATGCGCGTGCGATTGTCGGCTGGATCATAGGTTTCCCGGTCGACGACATAAGAAACCAGTTCGGCCTGCAGGACGGCGTCCTGCTGTTCAAGGGTGGCCGGACGTACTTGCACGATCTTCTCGGCTTCGCCTGTGGTTTTGTCGACCATGACCACAAACGGTTTTGTCTCATTGAGCGGCAGAATGGCGATGAGGCAGCCTATTGAAAGTAGCGCGAGAATGACGCAGCCAACGGCGATCTTCGCCCAGTTGTTGCGTTGCTGGCGGATTGTAAAAAACAGTTCATCCTCGAATATGTGCTGCGATGTTTGCGTGCTCATCGGATTTCCAGTTAATTTTGGGACGATGTTTGACGATATCGTTCTTCACTCGGAACCATCTGATCGACGGAGCTCCTAGTTCTCATAGTCTTCCGGGCTAGTACCGCGACTGTTCCGGCGCCTAGGCGCTCTGTTTCCCTGCGCCGCCGCCTGCGCCCTGCGCGCCTCGACGAGCTCGGCGCGCCGCTCTCGCTGAACGCCGGCGCTTTGGCGCATCCCCCCAATGGCTGCACGCAACATCTTGCCCCTCGAGGCGCCGCCCTCGCGGGCCTCCATAGCGGCCCTAAACCCGTCTCGGAGCGCGCGACCAGCCAGACCGATCCTACTGCCGGGGGATGGCAGTGGACTGGGAGGGGGCGTAGACGACGCCGCACTCGCTGATCCGCCTCCATAACCACCGCCCAGGCCCCGAGTTCGGCCAGAAAGGCGATCGTCTCGACGGTTCTGACGAGCAATCGCACTCTGGCGCATGCCGTTGATGGTGGCCCACATAATGCGGCCTGGCGAAGCACCGGCTTTGCGGGCGGCATTCGCAACTTGCGCTCCATCGCGGATCCGCTGTGCACCCCGGAAAGCCATCCTGGCGGCGCCGCTTGGGGAGCGCATGCCGGCACTGGTTGCCATGCGCGCCATGCCCACACCGGCGGCGCCGACCGCTGAGCCAGAGATCGCCTGCCCCATCTCCGGCAGCTTCCACAGCAGCACGAAGCCAGCGACGGTCACGACAGCAAACAGGAGATAGGCCTCCTTGTTTTGGCTGCCCGCCTTGGTGATAAGCAGCAGCTCACAAGCGGCGTAGAGCATGATCGACACCAGCGCCGAGAGTAGCAACGGGATCACGAGAAAGCTGAGCACGAAGCGCGACCAGGCCTCGAAATATTGCCGCGTCTGCTCCATCATCAGCATGCAGATCGCCAATGGCGCCAGGCTAAGCGCCATCATGAAACCAATGTCAGCGATCATGACAATGATGGCAGAGACCCCTGTCCAGATAGCGCCAAGAATGCCAAACAGGATGCCGAGCCCGATGTTCTTGAACGTCATGCCGAGGTCCCAGATGGAAGTATCGCGGAAAAAGTCCCGTGCCATCCAGAAGAGGGTGCCGCCGAGCGCGTCCATGCCTTGATACTGGTCCGTCACCTTCGTCGGATCTAAGATGTCCGGTCGGTAAGTGGCATATTTGACCACGACCGCCTGGGTCATGAGCGCGCCGTAATCTCCGGGCGTTTCGGTGATCAGCGTATAGATGCCTTTGAAATTGCCCCATACGAAAGCGAAGGACGAAATCAGCATATACCGCACGCCCCACCACAGATAGATCGAATAGTTTACGGGCCGGAACTGCATAATGTGATTAAGCGCCACGAACAGGAGCGCGATCAGGGCGACGGCCTTCAGCAGAACAGAAAGCGGGTCTGCAACATATTCAAATACAGTTTGCAGATAATCGAGCATGATATCGGTTATCAGATTATGCAACCATGATATGAAGACCATAACACCCTCAAGTATATTGTTTAGTTCTTCTGAAGAATTCTAAGGAGATCGAAGTTATCTTCCATATCGGCCCGCACGCCGGCTGTGACGACGTAGTACATACTGACCATGGTGGTGAGGGTCGCCTGGCTACGCAGCATCTCATTGAGCTGCTGGGCAACCTCGATGTTCACGCGCGTATTGATGTCGATGCTCGTCTTCAGATCGGGGCTCGCGCCGAGAGCCGTGATATAGCCGTCGATCCGACCCATGCTCTCGTTAGCGCGCTTATAGACCCGTTCGGCTGAGGCGGCGCCGACCGCACCGTAGGAGGCCATGTGAGCGACGGTCACCTGCGACAGTGTGTCCTCGTTCTGGTACTCCAGCGCCTTGTCGAGGCCATAAGTCTCCTTCAGCCGTGCGAAAGCGGTCGAAATGTCGGGCGGGTTCGCTACGGCGCCGCCCAGACCCTCGCTCGCCATTTCTCGGATGGTTGTACCGCCCTCGCGTGCGGCGATCTCCTTCGACCCGTTCGCCATCGGAATCGTCTTCGAACCAGTTATTGCCGCGAGCTGCGCATTGGCGGTGTCGCGAATAAACCCCAGCAGGCTGGTCATGGACTGAGAGGAGGCGAACAGCTGGGAAATGCCGCCTCCCATCAAGCGGGAGAGCTCGACCAAATACATGAGCTGACGGACACTATCTTCATCATGTGCCTCCTGTTCGCTACCGGTCGCGGTCGGAACCGTCCCAATCGAGGGGAGGGGGACAGGCGTCACGGTCGCGCTCTGAGCCTTCGCGATGGCGACCAAGGGCCCGATTGGAGAGAGGACGAGCGTCGTTGACAGCAGGATCCGTTTCAATAGAGACTTCATGTGACCGCTCCATTCTGTTCGGGGATTTCCCAGTTGCATGCACAGTTGTTCGTGCGCTCCTTTGGAACGCTCTGGCAGGCACTTAAAGTGCAGGCCAGAGTGAGCGCGATCAGGATGACTTTCATCGCAACATCTCCATCTGGAAGTCCGGCCGCTCCCGCCAGCCAGGCGCAGCCTTATCGCCCCGACCACCGCCCAGGACATCGACACCCCTGCCGATTGCGTTCAGCGCAAAGTCAAGGACGACACTGTCGGTGCCCGATTTGAGCAGCACCAGGTGATTGTCGACGTTACTGGTCTGGAGGAAGGCGCTTTCCGTGGGCGTCAGGTTGAGCGGCTCCAACTCTGCTTCGGTGTTGTAGGAGCTCGGATAGACGAGCCGGGTAACGGCGCTCTCCAAGATCGCGTCGCCGGCCGCGCTGCTCGTTAGGTGCGAAACGCGCTGGGTGAGCAGAACGACTGCGACGTTCTTCTTGCGCATCGTCAGCATCCAGTCCTTGAGACGTAGCTGGAAATAGGGGTCGTCGAGCAGCTTCCAGGCTTCATCGAGCACTAGGAGCGTGGGATTTTCGTCCTCGACGAGCCGCTCGACCCGGCGAAAAACATAACTGAGCCATGCCGTCCGCACTGTGTCGTTGTCGAAGATCTCGGTGAGATCGAAGGCTGTGATATCGTTGTCAAAAGCAAGCGGATCGGATCCCTTACCGCCGAACAGCCAGCCGAACTGGCCAGTATCGTCCCAGCGTCCTAGCCGGTTGTAAAGATCGCCGTCGTCATCGGTCGCGCGGAGCTGGCTGCGGAACTGCTCGAAGTTCTGTAGGCGCGGGTCGGCAGAGGTATTAGCCTGGACCGCGTCGTTGAGCGCCTGGATCTGGATCGGGTTCAGATGGCCGCCCTCATTATCGGCCAGCGCCGTCAGCCAGTCGGCGAGCCAAGCGGCGCCACGGTTGTCAGCTTCTGCGCGCATAGGGTTGAAGCCGGTCTCCTCGCCCATACGTACGGAGGCATAGCGGCCGCCCATGGCACGGATGGCCATTTCGAAGCCGTTGTCCTTGTCGAAGACGATCATGCGCGCGCCAAGGCGCTGCGCTTGGCTTAGCAGGAAGGCTGTGCCGAGTGTTTTTCCTGAACCGGTCTGCCCCAGGACGAGAGAGTGACCGACGGTGCGCTGGCCGGGCTTGCCCGCAAGGTGGAAGTTGAAGCGGAACGTTTCTCCACGGGCGGTCGGGAAGATCGTAACACAGTCACCCCATGGGGATTTCTCCGGAGGGTTCCCCTTAGACAGGCCATGCATAGCACATAGGCCTGCAAAATTTTGAGACGAGATCATTGCCGGGCGGGTCCGGTAGGTGAAGTTGCCGGGATGCTGCGCAAAATAAACCGCACGCGCCGAAAAGTTCTCACGCACGATACCGGCGCCGGCGTCCTGCATGGCGCGGGTCACATAGGCCATAGCCTCCTCGAGCTCGGCGAGGTTCTCGCAGAAAAGTGCGATGCTGCAATGGTGATCACCGAAGACGATGCGCCCGGAGGCAACGTCGTCCTCTGCTTCCTCGAGCTGAGCCATGAGCGATATGGCCGCATCCTCAGCCGCTCTCATCTGCTTGCGCACACGCGCGATCTTGCCTTGCGCCGTAATGTTGTCGATCGGCGTGAAGCTCTGGGTGACGACGGTGTCGTAGGGCAGGTTGAGCCGGTCGAATATGCCGGGATAGGTCTCGGTCGGATAATCCTTAACGGAGACAATCGTCCCGTAGCGCTTACGAGTCGGATCGGGGGTGTCACATTCGAAAACCCTACCTCGGAAGGTGATTGGCGAGCTGGCCATGAGATCGGCGAGGGGAATGAATTTGCCACCGGGGATCAACCGCCCGCTGGACCCATCGATCAGCGTGCGCAGCAGACCGAGCCATTCCCCATCGGACACCGTGAGGCGGCGCGGCTTTGCGTCACTGACGCCGACCATGCAGGTATTGATCATCTGGTCGAGACGAACGGCCCTAACGGCCACTTCCTGCCGACTATAATCATCCTTGCCTCCGAACAGGCCAAGAAGCTTCGCAATCCTTTTCGGCGGGCGGATTACCATTGTCACCATGGTAATCCGGTCACGTAGGCCGATCGTCTGCAGATACTCTTGCCAGCGCCGGTCGATCTCCTCGTTGAAGGGATGTCCTTTGACCGGCTTGAGAACCGGGCGAGTTTCTACGGAAATCCGGTGGACATAATAGGCGACATCGCCACGTTGCTGGGCGATGAAGCGCGAAAAAGCGTTGCACAGCTCCATCGTCCGGCGATTGTCGATTGTATCGGCATTGATGCCCTCGACGGCGAAAGATGCCATCAGGTCGCCGTCGCGCAGCATGAGCGTGCCGTCATCGACGATGCTGAGATAGGGCAGGCCGCTTACAAGCAACTCGCTCCTATCGCCATAAGGATCCCGGACGCTTCGCGTCGCTCTGGTGAGGGGCGCCTCAAGCACGGTACACCAGCCCTTCGCGCTTGAAGATCTCCGGGCTCATGCGGGTGCTCTTCACTGTCGCGATGAAGACGTCGATGATTTTCGGGTCGTAAGCGGCGAGCGCGCGCAACGCAGTGTAGCCAACGCCACTCACTACGATGAAATAAATGAACGATCCGGTCAGGATGAAGCCGAGCATGACGATGCAGATCAGCAAGACTAAGTACATGACTGGCAAACCGGCAAAGGCCACCTCACGCGTCAAACCTATAAAAAGTGTCGTGGTTTGAATGGTCGTCACTCCTGTTGTGTCAGCCTGCGTTCACCGGAACGGTGCATTCGCGACGCTGAATGCCTTCGAAATTACGACGCCATCTCCAGTGTCTCTGTCGGCGTTCGGTGCCGCGGGGCACTCCTGCCTTTGCGGCGAGGGCAAGGAGGCTTCCGGTGGCTGGTGGTGCCGATCCGCAAGCTGAAACGGATTGCGGATCGATAGCCGCCTTCGTCAGGTAGCAGTGATATTCTGCACGAAGGTGGCAGCGCCGAAGACAATCGCGATGCCGAGAATGATCGACACGGCGAAGGTCCAGTCCATACGACCCGTCATGAAGGAAAAACCCACGGCCATGACGGCAAGCGCCGAGACGGCGATGCCGATAGGACCGGTTACGGCATCAACGATGGCTTCAAGAAATGTTGTTACTCCGGAAAAGTCCTGTGCCGCGCTTGGACTGGCGAAAAGCAGCGTCATGGCAGCCGCAATACCAGCAATCCGCAATAATTTTGAGCGATTTACTTTGTGTTTTAGAATGTCCATCTGAGTTACCTTTATTTCAAACTAAAAAAGGAGAATTAAATGCGAACCTCAAAATATACCGAAGCTGATTGGTCGGCGAAGTAGCGGGCACAGAATTAGGCCGCCGCCTTGGACTGCTCGGATGTAAGCTCCACGCCAAGCATTCGCAGCCGCTCGCCCTGCCTATCCGGATCGCCCTCAGGTGTGACAAGAGCGAGCGCCACTCCAACATCGGGTGCATTGTCCGGATCGCGACCAACGCCTGGCAGATCCTCTTCCCGCCCCGGCGTCTTGCGCCGTCTCTCCTCGGACAAGTCGGAGATCACGCTACACAGTCCTGTAATCAGGAAGGCAACGCCCAGCGCACCGATGAATTTGCCCAAGGTGAGTTTGTTCGTAACCCACTCTGAAAACGCAACATGGCTGACCGTCGCTGCAAGATCCGCGCGTTTAAGCTGCCGCTTCATCTCTGGCGGTTCTGCCGACTGTAGAGACTGGATCTTGACGAGGCTCCGTCTCGCCAGCTCGCTCATGACACTCTCTCTGCTCACACGTATCGGCGGAGCAACGAATGTATCAGATTGCTTGCCCGGAGACGCAACCAGGAGGGCTTTCTGCGGGTCGTGTTTGATATGGTACAGGTCGTCGGATTCGAGCTTCCAAGTCTCGAGCGGATCCGGAATGTCGCCTCTTTTTTGCACGTTCACATTAGAGACGGCCATGGCAACAGCGGGCGACCCAAACTTATCCAAAATACCCGCGAAATGGGTTACCGGCTCCTCGCGGCTTTTCCCTGCGTAGAGCGGATCCTGGTCACGGAACTCCCGAAACGTCTCCGGCTTCTGCTCGTGAACTATACCCTGATTGCGGTGCTGTCCTGACGGAATTTCCGATCGTTGAACACCCTGCAAGAGCGTCGTTGGGACCCCTGCCATTTCCGGCGCGCCGGCATAGGGCAAAGCCTTGGTGGTCGCGCCAGTCTCTGCCAATTGGGCCGTTTCTTTCGGAATCGTCGGAGAGTCATCCTTCTGGGCATGCACGGGTTCATCTGCAGCCAGCGCGGTCAGCACCACATCGACGTTTGGCTGCTCGTCAGGTCGCGACACTCGCGAGGTGACATAAAGTGGACGGGGTTCGCGCAGAACCTCGTGAAAGATATCCGCGACATATTGGCGAGTTTCGCGGTAGGGCGGTATGCCCTTGTATTTCTCGACGGCACCCGGGCCAGCATTATACGCGGCAAGCGCAAGTTCGGGGGAACCAAATTTGTCGAGCATGTCCGTTAGGTAAGTCGCCGCACCGATCAGGTTCTCATCGGGTGCGAACGAATCCTTCACGCCCAGTGCGCGGGCGGTCGACGGCATGAGTTGCCCCAGACCTCGCGCTCCAACGGGCGACACTGCGCGCGGTTCGAAGTCGCTCTCGCGATGCACTAGCGTGGTAAACAGCTTGATGAACACCGGCCTATCGAGCTTTGCCTTTCGTACGCCGGGAGCATCAGAAAAGCGCAAACCGACATCGGCGGCTTTTTCACGCATTGCTACCTGCCGGTCAGAAAGTTTGTTTGATAGCCGCTTCGGCTCGGGAAGCCTCAGTTTGCCACTGATGAGCTTGACGACCTTCAAGCCATCTGTGTTGAAATTGGTCGTTCCGGCCAGGGGGTCGGTGCAGGTGGAGGAGGGGGAGGAGGCGTCCATTACCAAACTCTCACCGGCCGGAACGTTCGAGACGTCTGCCGCAGACGACAGACTGGATACAATGATAGAGGTGGGGGCTATCTGGGGACCTTCGCCCACGGCTCCCCCCTGCCGGGGGAGCGGCGCGCCGACGGGCATGCCGCTCCCCATCACAACAACTTTTCCACTACAAGTTTGCTCAAATATTCCTGCCTGGACAATTTGGGCCTGGCCAGCCAGGAATGCAGTCGCGGCCGAGGCGTAGACTGCTGGAATGAAATTAATACTATTCTTTCTACGTACTTCGTGGACTGAAGACATATAAAGATCTTTCAAAATCGATATAAAATGAATTCGTAAATAATATGTGCGAATATACGTTCCAAATTGTGGCAACATAATGGCAAATTACATCACAGACTATAAACGATATGTAATAATCAACTACGGAAATACCTCTATACTTCGTTTTTTTCCGTATCACGTAAATATATACGGATATTCTCTTCACTTGTTCCGCATCGTCCGACGGGGCAGCGAACCGTTATGGCCAAACCAGGCATCAGCGCTCTATCTGATCGGGCGAAGACTCCCGTTTCGATGCCAGAAGCGCGTGGCGACGTACGCAGTCCGCAAAAACAGCAGCAAGCTTGTTCGGTGGTGCATTTGGGGAGGACGGAATGAAATATGCCTCGTGCTGCTTCCACCTTTTTTACGCGGGCGCGCCGCACTGCCAGGGCGGAAGAAGGGCGCATCTTGCCCGCAAGCATGCCTTAATCTTGGACAGCGCGAGGACGACGGCGCCCGCCCGCCGATGAGTGGATCGACAAGACGGAAGGCTGGATGGGCAAGCAGACACTCAGAAAGCAGCAGCTTCAGACGCTGAACCGGTTTATAGATACCCTTTGCCCTCCGTGCGTTTTATTTCAACAGCATGCGCCAGCAACTCATCCGTCAAGTCTCGTCCAACCGGCAGTTCTTCCGGGACTACAAGTCCGTCTATGAGCGCAACGAGAAGAAGGGTTGTGCCGAAGTAGGCTATCTTTTAAAGGGTGTCCGGGCCGAGGACCTGTCGATCAAAAACGTCGCCGCCGCCTGGAACCCTGTCCTCACACAGAGCGGTGGTATCGACGATCCAGTACGAGCTCTCGGGGCGACCTATTGATCGGCCGCAGGCGGGGCGCACCTCCAAGCACGATCCGATGCCACCGGCGGTGGCTCGGCTATCGCGCTCGGACAGGGGGGATCCATTCAGCTCCCAATCTTTCGATGATCGAACATGGCCGTCCTGACTCAATTCGCGCCCCTCCAGTATCTCACCATTACGCTCCAGCAATTGGACTGCTGGGCGTCTGAATTGCAGCCCATCTGGCGGTCGGGGCTCAAGGCATCGATGTGCGCGAGATAACTGGCAACGGTCACTGAGACGCGGTGCCACGCGGAGCTGAACAGAGGCGCGCTGGCCTTCTACGCCATCACTTTCCGGATGCGAATCCGGCGCGACTGCATATGGCTTTCGGCCCAGCAAGAAGTGACGACGATGGACGGCTGCGGAGCTGCGAGGCCACTCTCACGCCCTTCGGCGCCAAGCCCCCGAAAAGCAGGACGGGGCCTCGACATCATTTCCTCTTCATCTCTTCCGCTTCGAAGAACGAGGCGAGGGCGGCGCAGGCGAGCTTACGTCCGAATGCTCTGGTGCTCTCGAAACCTAATGGATCGAAATGCTCGCGCGCGACGGTGACGAGGCGCACCGGAATCATGCGGGACGTCTGGATTATCGTTATTCCGCCCGCCGGTGAACGGAGAGGATAGTCAATCGGGGCTAAGCTGTAAGACCCATTGCCGAGACGAATCTCATAGTCGTCGAGCGCGCGCCGGAGAACCATCTGAAGAGCCTTCACCTCCGGATACTGGCGACTTAGGATATCAAAGTGCCGGGAAACGCCGGCTGCTGGAAGCGGTGCGGATAGGAACACCTGGATCTTCGGCTCGGATGGCCTCGCTTCGGGAAACAAGCCGTCGGTTGGAATGCGCCTGGCAACTGCTCCCGGCCTGGCTGAGGAAGGAGCGACGGGCTCCACCGGGACGGATTGCCGTCCCGTGCCGGGCGCCTTTTGGCCGCCAGATACCGTTCCCGCGGGGAGCTCTTTACCTGGCGGAGGAGGGAGTGGCGGCCGTGGCAATGGTTCGTCCGACCGACCTTTGGCCAGACGCATCGCCTCGGTGACGGAGACGCTGGGCTTGCGGATTGCCATCTCAACCCTCCAGCGTAGCCGATACGAATGCGCCGAGCGCAGCGATCTCTGCCAGGGCCGTCTCGTAGTTGCGGCGCATCAGCCGCATGGCTGGATCATCCGCCATATTTGCTAGTGTCAGATGTAGCATGCCGCGCTTCTTCATGGCCGCGAAGGCGTCGCGCTCATACATCGGCATCGCGAATTGGGGCAGGGCGCTCAGCAGCTCCGCCGCCCCGCGCTGAGAACTAGTAGAGCGGCCAACTGGTACGCGTTGCTGCAGAATTGCCGTATGCGCATGCAAGTCCTCCGCGACCAAAAGCTCGACGATATAGCGATAGGTTGACAGGGCCTCGTCGATGTCGAGCGGCGTCAGCATTGTTGGCACGAGCAGGAATTCCGAACTGGCGATGATGGTATTGTTCAGCTCGCTCGAGCCGCCGTGGGTATCGGCGAGGGCGTAGTCGAAGCCGCTGGCTTCCGCTCGCTCATAAGCTTCCTCGAGCAGGGCAAGTTCGTCGGCGACGAAGACTTTGCAGCGATCATCCCAGGTCCCGTTTTCGGCCGAATTTTCCATCCAGGTGGTCAAGGGTCGGTTTTCGTCCGCCTCAAACAGGGCGACCGTTTTCCCCGTCGCCGCGAAAGCTGAGCACAGCGCCATTAGCGCCGTCGTTTTGCCTGCACCACCTTTAAACGAGCAACAAGTAATAAGCTTCATGCCGAGATCCTTTTAAAACCGTATATTAATATAAAAAGCGTAACTATGCGATTGTATGTTCGTATTCTCGTGCAATAGTATGCTAAAACCTATATAAAATCAAACTATTATGTAAATATTACAGATTTATCTGGCACATTAAGAATACTAAGGTTCGATTTGGCGGCGAGTCGAATCCACCTCCATAGACATACTATCGGTACGTTTAGCTTGCTGCGTGTTTTCACTTCGCACCAGCGGACGTTGGGCTCGACGGGTGGAGGAAGCCAGAGGCTTTTGGTCCCCGCTGGGATTGAGGACCGCTTCCCCTTCCGCTGCCCAGCGTACGCAGACCGATCAGCCGGGCAAGGTCGCCGTCAACGAGGATGGGCCATCATCCCTGAGCGCGGCCTTGACCTCGATGACCTGTCGAGCTTGGCTTCCTACCGTCCGTTGCCAGGTCGGCATCACCAATCAACCTTGCCAACGGGACATCACAGAAATCTGCGAAGAGCTCGATCTTGTCGACGCTCCACGGGTGACCGACCTGGTCATTCAGAAGCTTGCTGACTGCACTCTGCGAGATGTTCAGATAGGTGGCCAAGTCGTCCTGCGTCCTGCCGTGAACCCGCTTTTGTCGTTCCCACTCCTGCTTGATATTCAGTTTGGTTCGATGGGAGATCCCATGCCAGGCAACACTTTTGTCGTTCACCGCTTTATCTCGCCCCTATGAAGACCGATTGTTCGCATTTCTTCTAGACCTCGAGCTCCAACAGAATTTAACCGGGATCTGCTGGCGTGATGAAAAGGCGGGGAAATCTATCGGCGCCAGAACAAAGAGAGCAACAATAGAGGTTGCGCCAGAGCACTGCTCGTTCATCCCGAGGCCTGCCGTTCACGGAACCGCCCAAAGACGCTACGAGCGAGATGCAGATCTCCGTTTGCCGCCTTCAACGTGAGCCCACGTAAATATCCACCCGGAGACGAGACCACTCCATCGGAATACTTATCCGTGATCAGGGCGATCGCCACCGCTGCCGCCTCACGGCTCATAGCGCGGTGCGCGGTTGCCCAGGCGTCCTCGGATATGCCGATAACGGGTCGGATCCTGTCAGCCGCGGACAAGAAATCGCGCCAGTTGCGGATATGGCCCGCGATGCCACGCGCCATATCCGTGAAAACTGGGCAGGCAACAAGGATAGCCTGAATGGAGAGCTCGCTTGTTATACGGGTTGGCTCCGGGCTCCTACCATGCACCACCTCGGCTTCACCGGCTCTCACGCTTATCGTCGGGGGTTCGGCAGTTGCCGGCGCCTCAGCGCCGTGTTCGATGCGGTTACGGTTTACAAGTTCAAGGTCGGTTGTAATTCGTATGTGAGGGGCAGAAACGGCACCCCTGGGGATCATATTTGTTGAACCCTCCCATTCGGCGACTGGGTCTGGAGCGGCATCGACCGGTGCCTCTGCCGTCTTTCGCAATGCCTCTTCCGCCTCTTCCTTCAGCGCGCTTAAAGCCTGGTGGAGTTCGCAAAGGGTTGTTGTGTCTCGGGCACTGTGCCGAAGGCTCGCCAGAAGCGCCTCATATCGCTGCCCGAGATCCCACCATAGCGCGTCTGTTCGATTCACGTGATCACTGCTCAGGAGTGCCGCTACCGTCCGCCTTAAAATGGTAACCCCGCGTCGCAGATCCTTAACAAGGGTCCTTTCGGCCTCAAGTGATGCATGAAGAGCCTCGAACTCTACAACCCTGGCTGCCAAGGGAGACAGATCGAAACCATATGCCTCGACGATCCTTCCATCCTTGTCCCGATATCCCCAGCGCTTACCATTGGAACTGTCTTTGAAAGCAATAAGACCTGCTTCAGCGAGCCGACGCAAATGCCGCTTGACGGCAGAGAGAGAATAACCGGTGTTCTCGACTAGATAATCGTTTGAGGGCCAGACAATAGGTCGCGCGCCTTCCTCCCAGTCGCATGGCTTCGTAAAGACGCAAAGCGTCTCAAGCAACATGATGTCACCTGGCTTCAGGCCGATGACATGCGCCACGCGGCGGATCGCCAGCATCGCTTGGTTCTTAGGTATTGCAAGCCGTTCGCCGTCCTCTGCAAGACCATTGGCTCTGCAAAGGCCCGGCGTCTGCTTGCGCCAACCGGATTGTATCATGGACTCCTTACCTCCGTTTTTGAAACGAAGGCACAAAAAAGCCGTCGCCCGGAAAACCGGCCGCTTGACAAATTTTCGAGGAAGTGATTCTCTTTATATTGCTACATACGAAGAGAAGCTTCCGGAACTCGATTCTGGGAGCTTTTTTGTGCCTGCGGCTAACATGCCTCCGGGAACTTCAGCGCAGATTCCGTTTGTTCGGATTCCCGTGGGGAATGTCGTCCCTTTAAGCTCGTCTAACGATCGGTCCTACCCCAGGCTGCTTGGATGAGACGTTCTGTTTCCGCACCGACAGCCGTCAAGGATTCCATGGCGCGGTCGTAGGTGTTGCGCTGAAAGCTGTCACGCCCCAGTTCATAGAGCGTGTGCCTCGCCAGAGCGGCGTCAGAAATTGCGGAGGACTTCACCATTGGCGCCGTCAGTACGCGCTCGCCGAACTGGGCACGCAGGAACGCGGCAATTTGCGTTTGCAGCCGATCAGTGGCGTCGTATTGCGTGATCAGGTAGCGCAGGAAAGAAAAGTTTGGCCCTCCCGCCTTCCGTGCCACGGACAACATATCCGAGATCATGTAGAGAAACTGGCTCATTGAGGTGACATCCAGCATTTGGGGGTTGACAGGAACGATCACTGCCGTTGCTGCATAGAGGGCACTCAGCGTCAGGAAACCGAGCTGCGGCGGGCAGTCGAGGATCACCACGTCATAATCGTCCGCAACCATGCCGATCGCTGCCTGAATGCGGCCGAAAGATCGTTCCTCCGACGCACTTTCAATATTGGCATCGCGCATCACGGAGTTGCGCGGCGTCGCACGCTCGAACTCCTGCAATTCCAGTTTGCTTGGACTCAGGTGGATCCCAGGAAAGTAGGTGGTGTGAATGACCGAGCCGAACGGGACCTGATCTGCATCATAGCGGATAGCGTCATAGATCGACTTATTGTCGTTGAAATGAATATCGACCTGATATCCGAGCAACGAGGACATCGACGCCTGGGGGTCGAGATCGATCGCCAGCACGCGGTAGCCATGCAAGGCCAGATATTGAGCGAGGTACGTCGCCGTCGTGGTCTTGCCGGAACCGGATTTGACGTTTGTCACAGCCAGCACCTGCAGATGTTCGCCGGCCCGCGCGTTGCGATGAGGCAGATAATATCGGGCCTTCGCACCTCCCTGCGCTGCCAAATGAGCTCGTAGTGCGTTGATGTCCTGGAGTGTATAGCCACGTCGGCCGGTTGGGCTCACGTTGGAGGGTTGTGGGCCCTCGCCAGAAAGTGACAGCTGTCGCAAATAGCCATCGGACACGCCAATCAGGCGCGCTGCCTCTCCGGATGAGAAGCTGCGAAGTCGTCTCTTAGCGGCCGGAACGAAAAGCCGCTGCCACATCCCGGACAACTGACCTGATAGGAGGGCGGCGTCCGCTGCCGTCTGCACATCAACCGGAACAGACTCGTCGAACCAGACATCGTCTCCACCGTTCGTCGGGTAGGCTGCCTTTTGTGACGCGAAAATACTCGTTTCAAACACAGTCATTGCAATCTCCTTGTCTCTTGGCGCCCCGACAACAGTGTCTGGCTCCGTTGAACAATATCTTCCGACCAGTGTGTCGGCGGTATACTTGGCGATCACGACGAACCTTGCTGCTGTGACTCGCCATACATCTATGCCAATCAGGAATATTACGACCCTTTTTTTACCGGCTTGCGCCGGTTGAAATCTCACCTTCCAAACGTGGTGGGTTTCCGAAAAAATACGCTGAGAGCCCAATGTGATGGCTCGTGCGGCAACAGCTGCTATTCATACAAGGACCTAACAAACCGGAGCCCAAAGCACCGGCGGAGCCTCCTCCTGCCATCGGCTGGCGAGGAACCAGCGTCTCGAGACCGCAATCCTCTGCATCAAGGCCGCAGAATGATCTCGCGATCTTCTTGCATGGGAAGCGGCGGGATGTGACTTCACGTCAGGAGACATCGGCGGATATTCGCTCAATTGGAATTGGGAGACCGACGACAATGGTGCCGTACTCTACCGCCAATCTTGCGATTTCTGTTTGTGTCATTCCGCCCGCCCGAAGATATAATTCCTCAATCCCGCCCGGCGCAAAGACAATGAGAGCGCGGACCGGGTTACCAGATGTATTCCGCCAGCTATGCGGCGTCCCTGCAGGCACGAGGATCTCGTTCCCCTCCTGTAACATCGATGTCACACCGTCGATCGAGAATACAACTTCGCCTTCCAGGAGATAAAAGACTTCGTCTCGGGTATGGATGTGCATTGGGGTCGCCACGTCATGATCAATGACACTCTCCAAGATCGTGAATTGTCCACCAACTTTGCCAGAATCAACCCGAATCTTGACGCGCTCGCCGGGGAAGGCTTCGAGCCAGCCCTTCTTCTCGGAAGGCTCGCCAGTTCCGCGCGCGCCTATGGAATAGAGGGCGTGAACGTCGTCGGAACTGGCCTCCTGCCCGTACAGGCAGTTTTCGTGCGGATGAAAAGCCACAACGTTTCGCTGCTCCTTGCCGGCACGTGAAATGAACGGCAGGAGGGGCCTAGCCTTATCAGGGGACGAGAAATATGAACGCGTTTCCGGTGTCGAATGCATCGTAACCGGCGGTTTCGTCTTCATGATCGTATCTCCGCAATTCGAGGTGGGGAGATGATTATGGTTGAAAGCTACGAGCCGGCTTCAGCCAAAGTGGTGTAGGTTACAGTTGTAACATCTCGTTGGGACGCAACCCGCGCCGAAAGGGAGTGGCTGAGCACAGTGTGAACTGAATGCCTGCGGTGGCGACGGATTTCATTCTTGCAAAATCGATGACACAATGCTCAGGTTGTCGTCGATGAATTATCTACTGGGAGCTGTCTCCCCTCCACATACGATTTAGGCCATTACGATAAAGGGACCTTAGCATGTCTAAAGCGCAGGCGGCCGCGACAGTTATGATCGTGGACGATGATCCTGCCCTTGGCGCAATGATATCGGAATACCTCGAAGGGCAAGGAATCCATGCTCTGGCGGTCGCAAGCGGCCGGGAGATGTTGAGGGTACTGGAAACAAAGACCCTCGATCTCATCCTCCTTGATCTTCAGTTAAAGAATGAGGACGGCTTTGACGTGCTGCGCGAGCTGCGTCAGAGGTCGAATGTTCCTGTTATCATCGCAACGGGCCATCGGAAGGATGAAATCGACCGCGTGGTGGGACTTGAACTTGGAGCCGATGATTATCTTACCAAGCCATTTGGCCTTCGCGAGCTTCTTGCGCGCATAAAGGCGGTGCTCAGACGGCACGCGAGCGACTATTCGCGGCGCAAGAACAATGGTGTTACCTACGAATTTGGAGGGTGGAAGCTTCGCTCGAAGACACGCGAGCTGTTCGATCCGACGGGAGAGGCAGTGCCCCTGACGAAGGGAGAACACGCCTTACTTGTCGCTTTCCTTGACGCGCCCCAACGCACTTTAGCACGCGAACATTTGCTGCAGGCGACACGCATTCACGAGGATATATATGACCGAAGTATCGACGTCCAAATACTGAGATTGCGTAGAAAGCTGGAAGTCAGCTCGAATGCACCCAGCATGATCGTGACCGAACGGGGGCTTGGCTATGTTTTTACGCTTCCAGTCGACCGCTATTGAAGCGGTGGCTCCGCTTTGCCGGGCCGTAATGGCGAACTTTCGTTTAGTCTGCGCTGCAGCGATGACAGTTGGCATCGCAATTTGTTTTACTGGAGCGATTACCCTAGCAGATGAACCGATCAGTGCGATCGTCGCACCTGCTGTAGATCCGGCCAAGGTCGCGCTTGGTAAGGTCTTGTTTCACGACCCACGCTTGTCCGGCGACGGCAAGCGCAGTTGCGCCACTTGCCACGACACGTCAAGTAATGGAGCGTCGGAGGTTCGATTTGACAGCTCCCCATCCGGTGAGCCCCTCCAATTCAACACGCCCACAGTTTTCAATGCGACACTTAATTTTCGTTTCAATTGGGAAGGCAATTTTTCAGTCCTGCAAGATCACGCGCGCTCCTTGATCCGCAACCCCGACGTCATGGGCGGCCAGATGGATAAGGTCGTGCAGATTCTTGGATCGGATCCTGCCATCCGCGATCTTGCCGAGGGAGCATATGGCGGAGCGCTCGACGAGAACAACTTGGTGGACGCACTTTCCGCCTACGAGAGGTCGCTGGTCCTTGTCGACAGCCCCTTCGACCGCTGGCTTTCCGGCGACAAGAGTGCCCTTACAGAGGAGCAAGCACGCGGATACCGCCGCTTCAGGGAAATTGGATGCGCAACCTGTCATCAGGGTCGAAACGTTGGCGGTAATCTCTACCAACGGCATGGCATATTTCACCCCTTGGCGTCACCCAACCCGCCACGCGTGCGGGTGCCAAGCTTGCGAACGGTTTATTTTACTCCTCCATATTTTCACGATGGCAGTGCCGAAACGCTGGATCAGGCAATCCGTGCTATGGGCCGGGCCCAACTCGACGTCGCTCTCGATGACGAGGACGTGAAAAGTATCGAAGCATTCCTGAAGTCTTTGACCGGCACCTATGAAGGGAAGTCGCTTCGGAATACGACGCCATGAGGGTGACATTTCTCTTCGCTGGTTCCGCGCTCATCCTGCTCATTCTAACCGGCTTATCCTTGCTAGATCTTTGGAAGCAGGAGCTGGTTCTACGGCAGATCAGCGAAGCAAGCGTGAGCCACGAGGCTGCATCAAACGAGCTGCATTCAGCGGTATTGCAGGCACGAGCTGGCCTTTTGCGCGATTACGATGCCATTGTCGCCGCATCCGATCGCTCAATGGCCTCGCTACAGGCGATCGAGGCGCTAGGTGAGCGCATGCCCGCGTTCACCGATGCTGTAACAATCGCCAGCGAGCAACAACAGCAGCAACTGATGCTGATAGAGCAGTTTAAAAGCGAAAATGCGCTGCTTCAAAATTCATTGGTTTACTTCAGCGCTCTCAGCAAAGGATTTCAAGAGTCACTGAACAACGAAACACCGTTGAAGATGACCATTGGTGAGGTTGTAACGTCAATGCTCGCCTTTACGTTGGACCCATCCGGCGACAACGCCAAAATTTTGCAAGCTGGTGTAGCTGAATTGAGGGGAGCGGAAGGCGACCCTTCGCAGGCAAGAAGCCGTGACAATCTGGTCGCGCATGCGCAATTAGTCCTTTCGATATTGCCCGGCGTCGATCATTTGGTTCGGTCAATCCTCTCCGGCACCGACGCTAAACGTATCGTCGGTGAGGCGCTCACGGTGGCGGTGGGGCGCCACGCCAGTCTCACACGAGCCTACCTCGGGGCATTCTCAATTGCTGCGGCATTGGCAGCTGCAGCCTGTGTCGCCATTGGTTTTCAGCTTCGTACAAAAATGCAGACGATTCGCGCTCGAAAAGAGCTCGACACCATCATCGCCGATATGATGCTACACTCCATCAACGCGAATACGAGCCAGTTGAACGCCATCATCGAGAAGGCTTTGCAGAGGGTGGCAGACTGGGCGAGAGCGGACCGGGCGCGGTATGTTTCCGCGGGCTTTCCCGCGGTAAGTTTTGACTCTGTACCGAAATCATCCCGCGGGCCATCCGAGTTTCTGGAGCAATTTGCGCTGCAACATACCGGCCACGAGTTCATATATCTCCGAAGGGGGCAGCGAGAGGTAGATCCAGAGCTCTCGAGGGCGCTTTTGAGTGCCAAGGTGTCGACTTGGTTCTGCTACCGTTCAGCCGAATCCAGGCGTGGATCTCTCCTGACCCTCGAACGCTATCAAGGACGTTTCCGGTACGGGGAGGACGTCCTGAACCTACTGCGCGGCCCACTGGATGCGATATCCAACGCAATTGACAGGGTCATTCAGAAGAATGAGCAGCGCGCGCTTGAAGCACGGCTCAATCAGGCGCAACGCCTCGAAGCGGTCGGAACTTTCGCGAGCGGCATCGCACACAATCTGAATAACATCACCACTGCCATAAGGGGACACGCGGAAATGGCCGGAGAAGTTCGGCATGGGGCTGCTCTCGACCGACATCTCAACGAAATAATCAAAGCCGCAGATCGCGCCCATGACGTAGTCTCTGAAATCATGGCATTTGGTCGCCCTGGTCATCTTGTTCGTTCAAAAACCAACATCTCGGCACTTGTGCGCAACGCCGTGCATCTTCTGTCGGCAAACGTGCCTAAATCGGTAAAGCTGGAATGCGATATAACCGAGGAAGTTTTCGCTACAGTCGATGCGCAGCAGATCGAGCAGGTCCTGCTCAACTTGGTTCGCAATGCCTGGCAGGCTATTGGTACAGATGACGGAGTTGTGCGGATTGATCTCAAGTGTCGCAGACTTGTCGGGACCCTCGAATTGAGCCATGGGGCCGTGGAGCCAGGGCGTTACCTCGTTTTGTCAGTGATCGACAACGGCAGCGGCATGACGCAGGATGTCCAAGATCGAATTTTCGAACCTTTCTTCTCAACCAGAGAAACGGGCAATGGTCTTGGCTTAGCCACGGTGAAGCGCATAGTTGCAACCCATCAGGGCACGCTCGATGTCCGTAGCGAGATAGGACGCGGTAGCACCGTCAGCGTCTGGTTGCCCGTGGAAAGCTCTGACGCGACCGAAGATTCGGCCACCGTAACAGAGGGCTCCGGTGAACGCATTCTGTTGATTGGAAGCAACGGAGCGGAGCGCCTCAAGATCGAAGAGACAGTGGCAGCGCTTGGTTACGAGCCGATCAGTTTCTCCGAGCGAGACCCAATCCTTGACTTGATCTCGCCCGCCTCGGTCGACGCCGTTCTGCTTCTTACCCACCCGGGCAATTCTTCCAAGCATCTGGCGATGCTGAGGGCCAGCGGCGCCCGGCTACCCATTGTCGTCGTTGCCACCGCCGAAGCGATGCCAGAGATCGACGATGACGCCGGCGTTGTCGATGTCCTGTGTCGCCCTCTCATCCCAGCTGTCCTGGCAGTCTCCCTTGCCAAAGCCATTCGCTTTGGCGGCCATTCAAGCGCCGGCAGAGGGAGAGCCTCTCGACCACCAGCCGCGCAGTAGTGGCGTCCCGGCAGAGCCAGATCTTACGGCAACGGCTCAAAGTGACTTTATCCGCCAACGACGTGGCACCATCACTCTCCCCGCCGCTATGAGCTTCCGGCTATTGCGGAATTCAGCCTAAAACCTCTGCGTATGCAAAGTGTCAAAGCTCAAACGAGCACGGACTAAGGACGCCTCCCTGGCATTTGTATCGCTTCGCCATATCGGCCAATGGCACGGGCTTGATGTGGGAGGCATGGCCAGACGCGCCGAACTGTTCAAAACGAGCACAGCAAACTTCCGCCATCGCCTCTATGGCAGGAGCCAGGTATTTTCGTGGATCAAATTCGGCCGGGGCTCGGGCAAAAACCTGCCGAATCGCGCCGGTGAAGGCCATCCTGAGATCGGTGTCGACATTTACCTTTCTAACACCGTGTCGAATGCCTTCTTGAATTTCTTCAATCGGTACGCCCCAGGTCGGTTTAACATCGCCTCCATGTGCGTTGATGATCTCCTGGAGTTCTTGAGGAACCGATGAGGAACCGTGCATAACGAGATGAGTGTTCGGCAAGCGGGCATGAATCTGCTTTAGGCGCTCAATGGAAAGGATGTCGCCATCCGGCTTGCGATTGAACTTGTAGGCCCCGTGCGAGGTGCGGATGGTGATTGCCAATGCATCGACCTTCGTCAATCTTACAAACTCGGCCGCCTCCTCAGGATCAGTCAGAAGCATATCGCGACTTAAATCCCCTCAAAACCGTGACCATCTTCGGCTTCCCCCCGACCACTTTCCAGCGAACCGAGATGACCAATCTCGCCTTCGACCGAAACTCCAACTTGGTGTGCCATCTCTGAGACCTTAGATATCACGGCAGCATTATCCGCAAAGCTGAGGGGTACAGTTGGGCCAGTTAGAGATGCGACAGTCTCGCCTCTCGACGCACTAGTCAACGTCAACGTTGGGAGAAAGGACGACGACCCCCAGGCCACAAGGCAATGCAACGCAAAACTGTCCGAGAAAGCCCCAGCTCTTGTCGTTGCAGCCATACTGCTAGGAATCATTCGGCATTTCCTGATGGTGTTAGAGACCCCTCCGTCTCGTGAGTTCAGGACACAGCTGTGTGTTTGAGTTCATTCCCCATTGAATCAGCGAATTTTCGCATCAGTCGCACAAGCGCGTTGATCTCATCGGCTTCCCAATTTGCAAAGACGGCGAGGGCCATCCTCTCCCGGGCTGCATCAATCTTGTCGGTCATCGCTTTGCCCTTCGGCGTCACCACGGCCTCATTGACGCGGCGGTCGGTCGCACTCTGCCTGCGCTGGGCCAGACCCAGCTTCTCCAACTTGGCCACTTGCCGGCTGACGGTAGTGTAGTCCCGGCCTACCCCTGCTGCCAAATCGACGATGCCGATCGGACCGCGGCGCTCGATTCCTACCAGCAAGGGGAAGAGCGCGCGGTCCAGCGCAATCCCTGCTTCGCGGACTAGTTCTTCGTCACGCTGAGGCTGGTTCATAAAGCTGACGATATCGATCAGTGAACCGTGCAGGTCGCGAACCTGCTGGCCAATATGTGTACTATGCACATTTTTTATTGACGGCATACCGAAACTCCTATTATGTGCATATTACACACATGGAGGCAGATATGACAGATAATTTTGCAGCAGATGTGCTCATCTGCGGCGCGGGAGCGGCCGGCCTGACGCTGGCCATCGAATTGGCGCGCTGGAACGTGTCGTTCCGGCTGATCGAGAAGATGCCGGGCCCCTTCCACGGTTCCCGCGGTAAGGGTATCCAGCCCAGGACACAGGAGGTGTTCGAGGATCTCGGCATTCTAGATAGGGTCGTCGCTGCCGGCGGCTCCTACCCATTGATGCGCGACTATAATCCAGACGGAAATTTTGTTGAGAAGGATTTCGGTGAGAGGCCCGAACCCACACCAGCGGAACCTTATCATATCCCACTGATGATCCCGCAGTTCATGACGGAACGCATCATGCGGGAACGCCTCGCCGAACTGGGCGGGCATGTCGAATTCGGCTGCGAACTGGTCGGGTTCGCGCAGGACGGCGGCGGGGTAACGGCACATCTTTCCAGATTGGATGGCGCAGAGACCATCCGTGTTCGCTATCTCGTTGGCGCCGATGGCGGCCGTAGTTTCGTGCGAGGAGCGCTCCAGATCGATTTCCCTGGCAAAACGCTGGGTGTACTGGCCTTGGTCGCTGATGTCGCGCTGACCGGGCTCGACAGAGGCTGGTGGCACCAGTTCAATGATGGCAACATGCAATGGATGATCTCGATCTGTCCGCTAGGCGGGACCGAGCTGTTTCAGGTGCAGGGGCCTGTGCCGCAGGAAGGCGAGGTCGATCTCTCTGCCCAAGGGCTCGAGCGGATGATCGCCGAGCGGACCCGTCGCAACGACATAAAGGTGTCTTCGGTAAGCTGGGCTTCCGTCTACGCGATGAACGCCCGGCTTGCGGAGCGTTACAAAGTCGGCAGGGTCTTCCTCGTCGGCGACGCCGCCCACATTCATCCGCCGACCGGTGGCCAGGGACTGAACACCAGCGTCCAGGATGCCTACAATCTCGGTTGGAAGCTCGCGGCCGTCCTGCTCGGTGCTGTCACCGATCTGCTCGACAGTTACGAGATCGAGCGTCGTCCGGTTGCGGAAGCCATGCTCGGCCTCTCGACCCGGCTGCTCGATGCCGGCAAGCGTGGCGAGATCCGGCGCGGGCGCGAGGTGCGGCAGCTCGATATTGGCTACCCGGATTCGCCGCTCTCCTTGGAGTATCTTCGAGGCAGAGATGGCCTCCGGGCCGGAGATCGCGCTCCGGATGCTCCGATCAGGGGCGCAGCCGGCCAGCCGACCCGGCTGTACCACCTATTCACGGGTCCCCACTGGACGCTTCTCGCCAATGGGCAAATCCCGTTTGCACCCCGGCCCTGGTTGCATATCCATTGTGTGGGTCAACGCGGCGACATCACCGATCCGTGGGGTCATGTCCACGACGCCTACGCATTGGGGGAAGGTGAATGTGTATTGGTCCGGCCTGACGGCTATGTCGCCGTGATCGTGACATTGGATGCCGAAGGCACTAGGGAGCTGAAGGGTTACCTTGCCCGCGTGGGACTGAACACGTCGGAGGAGAAAACCCCATGAGGGCGGCTGTTGTTTCTGCTGTGGGGCAGTCTCCGGCACTCACGGAACTTCCCATCCCAACACCCGGTGCGGGCGAGCGATTGATCCGGGTCAGTGCCGCCGCCATAAGTCATCTGGTGAAGGGGCGGGCATCAGGCTTGCACTATTCGGCAGACACACATTTTCCTGTCGGGGTCGGCATCGATGGCGTGGGGCGACTGGATGACGGCAGTCGGGTCTATTTCGCGATGCCGCGAGCGCCTCATGGCAGTATGGCGGAATATACGGTCGTGGATACGCGGCTGTGCGTGCCTGTGCCTGACGGGCTGGATGACCTCACCGCGGCCGCGATCGTCAATCCGGGCATGTCCTCCTGGGCCGCGCTGACCGAGCGCGCCCGATTGAAACCCGGTGAGACGGTGTTGATCAACGGCGCGACCGGTACGTCGGGACGGCTTGCCGTACAGATAGCCAGGCTGCTGGGTGCCGGCCGCATCGTGGCGACCGGCAGAAATGCTCACACGCTCGCGCAACTGCGATCACTCGGCGCCGAGGTGACGATCCGCCTCTGCGAGGATATGGACGACCTTCAGCGTCGCTTCATGGAGGAGTTCGCCAAAGGCATCGATGTCGTGCTCGACTATCTCTGGGGACCGAGCATGGAAAACCTGCTGGTCGCCGCCGCCAGGGCCGGCCGTGACCCTGTTCCCATGCGGTTTGTTCAGATCGGCTCGATTTCGGCGGAGGATATCACCCTGCCGGGAGGTGTCCTGCGCGCCGCGGCCATCGAACTACTGGGCTGCGGCGGTGGCAGTGTTTCCTTGGCACGCCTGATTGCGGTTGCTGGAGACGTGCTGCGCGCAGCCCCGTCGGATGGCCTGAAGATCGCGTTGAAACCGGCTCCATTCTCCCAGTTCAATGCGGTTTGGTCGCTTGATGATAGCGCCTGCCGAACCGTATTCACCATGAACCCGGGTGGGGTGTGACGTGCGCGAGCAATCCCTGCCCGAAAGCGCCGCCGTGACGAGAAAGCTTGATCGGCGGCAAATCCTGGCGGTCTTCGTGATCGTCTGTACCTATGCCGCAGGAGCCGCCGCGGTCCTGCCGATCCTGCCCTTCCACATTCGCGCGATGGGAGGATCGCCCCTTACCCTCGGCATTGTCATTGCGGCTGAAGCCGTTGGCCAGTTTGCTTTAGCCCCCGCACTCGGTCAGCTTTCGGACCGCTTCGGCCGAAAACGTGTTCTCATGATGAGCCAGTTCATCGCGGCGATAAGCCTGCTGATCCTCGCGCTCGCCCCCAATGTCGCCGTCATACTGGTCGCCCGTGCCATGTTCGGCCTGACGGCGGGCAACATCACGGTCACTGCGGCCTATGTCGCTGACCATACGGATGCCGGAAGCCGACGGCAGTCCATGGGCGTCCTCATGGGCGGCGCCGGCGTGGGCGGGATCATAGGTGCGGGGCTTTCGGGCCTTCTGTCCGACACATCCCTTACCGCTCCGATCCTAGTCTCGCTCGGCCTAGTGCTGCTGTCGATCGTCGTAACGGTCCTTCGGCTGGACAACCGACAGAGTGCCTTACAGGCTGAGCATGAGCCTCAGGGCGAGAAGACCCCGTTCCGAGCGATCCTAACATCCCCGGTGATCCGGATTCTTATCGTCGTGATGCTCTGCCACTTCTTCGCCTATGGCATGTATATATCACAGATGCCCGTCTTTCTCGGGGATACGTTTATCTGGAACGGCCATGCCTTTGGCGCGAAGGAACTGAGTTACCTCATCATGGCTGATGGCGGGATCAATGTCTTTGCCCAGATAGTCCTGCTCGGCTTCCTGGGCAGATACCTCACCGAGCGCAATCTGATCGTCCTGATCTTCGTACTCATTTCCGCGGGCTTCGTAACAGCCGGGCTTGCCACTACCATCCCGGTGCTTCTGCTGGCCGTTTTTTGCGTCAGCACCGGCGATGCTCTTGCGAAGCCCACCTATATGGCAGCGCTTTCAACGTATGTTCCGTCGCAGCGACAAGGCGTTGTCCTGGGCGCTGCACAGTCCCTGGTCGCGATAGCCGATATCGCCTCGCCGGTCCTGGGCGGCTTTATACTGGGTTACGGGCTCTACAGCCTGTGGATCGGGGTGGCGGTAGCCATGGCGATCAGCGGAGCGCTCGCCGCGGCTACTCTGCTTCCGGGTCAGGGCACAGTGGGACGTAAAGGAAGACCAATGCGGGCCACGAAAACCGGCAAATGCGAGCATTAACCGGTGCGCCTCATTCGCCGGGGATTCGCTATGATGAGAAGAATGATCGAGGACTGGGCTCGTCTCACGCATTTGCCGGAGCGGACTTGGACAGCTGTCAGCAATTTCATTCTTGTGGCATCGATCAGCTTGGGTGGATGCACGCTAACCAACCGCCCTGCTTACAACTTTTCCGAAGCCATCCGAGCGGGGATTTTGGGATTTGAGAACATCCGCATACATGCCGACGACCCCCGACCTCCCAAATCGGTCCATGATCCGTGGAGACCAGTCACTCCGAAGGGCAAGCCCAGCATGCTTGCCATATCGGGTGGCGGTGCCGGCGGAGCTTTTACCGTCGGTATACTTTCCGCCTGGAGCGAACTTGGAAACCGCCCCCGCTTCGACGTCGTCACCGGCGTGAGCACAGGGGCTCTGATAGCGCCCCTCGCGTTTCTCGGCTCTGACTATGACGAGCGGCTACGCCAGCTTTATCTATCCAATCAGGCTGAGAGCCTCATAGACATTAATTGGAAAGGCCTCGGTATTCTTTCTCCCGGCCTGCTTCGTGGAGATGCCTTACGTCGCTCGGTGGAAAACAATATGACGCCGGCGATCATGCATCGCATCGCTTATGAACATCGGGCCGGCCGCAGGCTCCTTGTAATGACGACTAATCTCGATACCCAACGCGCGGTCGTCTGGAACATAGGTGCGATAGCAGATAGCGGCCGGGCCGATGCTGTAGTCCTGATACGCCAGGTCCTGATTGCTTCCGCCAGCGTTCCCGGGATCCTCCCGCCCGTTTCCATCAAGGCAGTGGTGGATGGAAAACAGATCGAAGAATTGCACTCCGACGGCGGCACCTCCTCGCAGTTTTTCACGCTGCCCGAACAGTTGATCGTAGCTCAAAACGGTTCCCCCAAGGAAAATCTGCAGATCTACGTCATCATCAACAACGCTCTCATCCCGGAGTTTTCGATGTCCCCATCAAGGGCGCTGCCCATAATGGGGCGAGCTTACGCAATCCTCATGAAGTCGCAGGCAAAACAAGGATTGATGGCGCTCTATAATTTCTCCCAACGGACAGGCGTCGATCTGGATATTGCTGCAATCGACGCGCAGGTGCCCTATTCCATGAAGAATCCGCTCGACTCTCACTATATGAGGACGGTCTATCTGAGTGGCTATAGAAGAACCTTGGGCAAACGCATTTGGACGAAGCGCCCAATATTTTCTACTCCATTATTGAATGGGCCAGATTCGAACTCAAACGGCGAAAAGCCGAGTTTCTGATACGAGAGGTATCGGCGAGGCGTGCGCCGAGGCGGCCAACGCACGCGCGGAGGCGCAAGTCAATGCGAAGACAGGTATCCTTACACCTGGACGGACCAGGGAAAAGCCTCTCCCGAACGGTTCCAGTGCCGACGTGTTGAGGGCTGGACGCTATCCGTAAGAAAGGAATCTGGACATTGACCGATATAATGGAAGACGAACCCGACTTCGAGGAGGTGTATGGTAAGTGGGAGCCAGCGATACCGGATAGCTATAGGGCCGCATCAGGTGGTGACTATCTCCCTGCCAATTCGCTCGTATGTGCATGGACGGGACTGCATCTACCACCTCGTCATCGAGCCGAACGCAATCAGAGGGCCCATGACCATTTCCACCGCAATGGCGACAACCGCGTAGCCTGGCGTTGGAGCATTTTGAAGTTGCGGACCTGGCCATATCTGTTCCTTCCGTGGCCGCCGAAGCGGCTCCGGCCCTGCGCCGGTCCGCCCTCGATGCGGACGACCCCAATCGGTGGAGGAAGGGCGGCTTTATAGTTAGCCCGCATCTTTCATTCTACTTTCGCTCAGCAGGCCGTGTTCGTCCATGATCGGATGGGCAACCGAGACGATGTGGGCGTTGATACGCTTCAGGTCGCGCAACATGTCGAGATGCAGCGAACTCGTCTGCAGGCTCTCAGTGTGGCCATCGCGCAGCCGCTCGAGGTGGCGTTCGGAAGACTGTTTCTCCATGCGGCGGACGTCGACCTTTACTTCCATCATCTGCTTGGCGAGTTGCAAGTCGCGGGTGACAAAGATCGTCTGACCGATACGCAGGTTACCGATTGTCAGGTGGAATAGCGTCTTCAGCTCCTCATGACCGTCTACCGAAAACTTGAGGCCCAGCGAGCCCTTCTTGGTGACCTGCGGAGCCAAGCCCTTTTCGATGATGTCGCCGATATGTTCGAGGTTAATCGCGTAATCGATGATGGCGATCGAGCGGCGGACGTTTTCGTCGTTCAGCTTCTCGCGCCCGAGCTTGGAGAGATAGATCTTTACCTCCTGCTGGAGGTAATCGACGCGCCTTTCCAGTGAAGCGATATCCTTGAGCTTCGACAGGTCGTTCGTCTCAAACGCGTCGGAGACACGCATCAGCATTCGTTCGATCAGGTCGCCGACCCCGAGCGTTTCGCGGGTAGCGCTGGCGAGCGCCACGACCGGCGTGGAAAGCTCGCTGGGATCGAGATATTTCGGCGCATGATCGGCCTGCACTTCTTCCGGAACCAAACGCAGCATCAGCTTCGAGAGCAGCCGCGAGAAGGGCCAGGCGAGCACAGCGAGGATCAGGTTGAAGCCGAGATGGACGTCGACCGGGAGCTTCGCGGGCGAGAGCGGCAGCATTTCGAGAATTTCGGCGCCATAGCCTGTGAGCGGGAGTGCGACAGCACAGCCGATGGCACGCACGATCAGGTTGCCGAGCGTCAGGCGCCGTGCGGAAGGTGGGCCGGAGAGTGAGGAGACGACCGGCGGAATGGCGCCGCCGAGATTGGCGCCGAGCACCAGTACGATGATAAGACCGGCCGAGAGAATGCCGGTCGATGCGAGCGACAGGATCAAGACCACGCCAGCGAGGCTGGAAGAGGAAGTGAAGGCGATGCCGGCGGAGAAGGCGAGCGCTACAGGCCAGGCATTGTCGAGTAGGCCGATGAAGGCGGCAAGCGCCGGCGACTGGCGCATCGGCTCAGTGGCGCTGCTCAGAAGATGCAGCGACAGCAGCATCAGGCCGATGCCGATCAGCGCCGTGCCGCCGCCCTGACGCGCGGTCGAGCCACTGCGGTAAAGCACGATGCCGGTGAGGATGACGAGCGGCGACAGCCACTCGATGCCGCTGGCGACGATCCAGGCGGTGACAGCCGTGCCTACATTGGCGCCGAGCAGCACGATCTGCGCCATGCGCGGCTTGACCAGCTCACGCTCGACGAAGGAGGCGACGATCAGCGCTGTTGCCGTCGAGCTCTGCAGCGCGACGGTGGCGAAGAAGCCGGAAACGAAGGAGCGCAGTCCGCTGCGGGTGCCGTTTGCTAGACCGGTGCGCAGCTTGGCGCCGAAGGCCCGCGACACGCCATCCTTCACCTGCGCCAGCCCGAATAGCAGCAAGGCTACGGCACCAAACAGGTTTATCATGACGATCGTGGATTCCATTCTTTGCTCCGTAGTGGCCAGCTTAGAAATGCTCTCGTACCGACTTGGCGACTTCCTTGGGAAGGCCATCGGCCACGTTCAATTGCGGTCCGCCTAAACATGGCCAATGGCCCTCCGGGAGGACTGAGGACAAAGGAAATCCGGTGCCCACAGATAACGGCCGCGACAGCCGCTATGCCTTTGTCAGCGGGTGCTCAGCACGCATTGATCGCCCACTGAGCGAGCTGCAAATCTCGCGTCTATCGATCTTCAGAAATCAACGCGAATGCCGCTTTCGGCGTCGAACAGGTGGACCTTCTCCACGTCTGGAGCCACGTAAATCGTCTCACCGGGCCGGGCTGCAACTCTTTCCCGGAATACGCACACGAGGTCCTGATTTGCCGCGTCCTTTGAGGCGGGCTTTGTGCTTGGTCCGCGAACCACGACCTGCGTCTCCGATCCCATCGGCTCCACCACAACGATCTCGAGGGCAACACAGCCCGTCGTGCTGCTGCTGACGAGACGAAAGTGCTCGGGGCGGATGCCATAAACCGCCGGGCGTTCCTGAAGCGCCTCTAGAGCAGCCCGGGATAGCGGCATGCGCAATCCGGAGGCGCTTGCGAACGCCTCGCCATCTGTCTTGCCCCGAATGAAGTTCATTGAGGGTGAACCAATGAAACTCGCGACAAAGAGATTGTTTGGGCGATCGTAAAGGTCGAGCGGCGCGCCGATCTGCTCGATGAACCCGTCATGCATCACGACGATCTTGTCTGCCATCGTCATCGCTTCGACTTGGTCATGCGTCACATAAACTGTCGTCGTCTTCAGGCGCTGGTGCAGCTCTTTGATCTCCGCACGCATTGCCACGCGGAGCTTCGCGTCGAGGTTCGAAAGAGGCTCATCAAACAAGAACACCTGAGGATTGCGGACAATCGCGCGGCCCATGGCGACACGTTGACGCTGACCGCCAGACAGCTGCCGTGGGAAACGGTCGAGGTATTTCTCAAGGCCAAGGATGTTCGCGGCATTGCTGACGCGGGCAGAAATTTCGGCCTTCGAGACTTTTCTCAGTTTCAATGAGTACGACATGTTCTGATGAACGGTCATATGGGGATAGAGCGCGTAGTTCTGAAAAACCATCGCTATGTCACGGTCGGCAGGCGGCACGTCGTTGACGACGCGCTCGCCGATGCGAACCTCACCGCCCGATATGTCTTCAAGACCAGCGATCATGCGCAGAAGCGTCGATTTTCCACATCCGGACGGACCGACGAGAATGACGAATTCTCCGTCTTCAATATCAACCGAAACCCCATGGAGCACATTTAGCGCGCCATATCTCTTTTCCACATTACTGATCTCTAACCCAGCCATTTCCCAATTCTTTCAGCGCCAACCATTTCATTGATCTCGGTTTAATCCCAAGGGCATCCGTTCCCGGTGCATAAATATGCCGGTGGGCAGTTTGGGAGGACTCCTGCCCACCGGCGTCTGGCGCGCTCTCACGGCCAGCAGAACAGCTCAACCCTCGACATCGAGCGACCAGCGACGAAAACTCCTCCCGCCGGCAAACTCAACAACATCCTCACTGGCCTTCAAGGCTGTTGCCCCGAATGCGTCGCCCTCAATCGTATGAGCGTTTTTGTTCACGCGCAAGCATCCTGTCATAAAAACAGCAAGAATCCTACGCTATAGGGGATTGCGTTCTGTGATAATCCTTGAATTTGTCATCAAAACTTCATAAACGGTGATATTGACAACGACGCATTTCGCTCGCTATGAGCGAAATACGTCATCACCGGAACTGGAAAAGCCCGTGCTGAATACCGCCGAAGATCGCAAGGAAAAGATAGTTGACCTGCTGAGAGGGGAGCTGTTCCTCGACATCGGCACGTTGGCAAAGCGGTTTCAGATTTCGATCGCAACGGCGCGCCGCGATCTTGTGGAGCTGGAGGAAGCAGGATTGCTCCGCCGGACCCATGGTGGCGCGGTGAGTGTGTCACAGGTTTCTCATGACCCGACCAATGCTGCGCGCGCGATTGCGAACAAGGCACAGAAAAGAGCAATCGCAGAGGCTGCCGCAGGGATGATTGCTGACGGCGACGTCGTGCTGCTCGACGCAGGGACGACTGCGCTGGAGGTCGCCAAGCTGCTGATCGGCCGCAAAGGGCTCACCTTCATAACCAACGGTGCTGACATCATAGCCGAGCTCATTCGGCACGACACACCGAACGTATACGCGGTCGGCGGCGAGTTTGCTGAAATCAATCGGTCCTTCCGAGGACCGTTGGCTGAGCATTTCATCCGTCAATTCAGCGTCGACAAACTCATTCTCAATGCTGCTTCGATCGACCTCGGGCGAGGACTAATCTTCACGGGTTCACCGGTGAACGCGAGCATTCAGAAGGCGATGATCGAGGTTTCCAGCCGGACAATCGTCGTCGCTGATCATTCGAAATTCACGAAATCCAGTTTTTCCGTCACCTCAAGGATCGAGGAAGTCGGCGCAATCGTCACGGACATTGGGGCCAAAGCCATGATCGATTCAGGACCTGAAAAACTGCGGAAGAAATTCGTCATCGCAAGCTGATCCGCGACGACGAGAAAATCACCAACAGCTTCAGATGAAGCAGGGAGGAAACCATGTTTACCACCAGCAGAAGAAATATCATGCTCGGAACCGCCGCGCTGGCGTTCTCGTCGTTGGCAACCATCAACAGCGCCTGGAGCGCCGGCGACGTAAATCTAAGCCTTATGATCTGGGACCCGGCACAAAAGGCAGGCGTCCAGAAGGCGATCGATGCGTTCCAGGCTGAAAACCCCAACATCAAGATCTCCCTCGTCCAGGTGCCGCCGGACCAATACTACACCAAGCTCGACGCTTCGCTTGGTGCGGGTGAAGGTCCCGACGTCATGTGGCAGAGCTCCAAGGCATCCTACTACGTGGATGGCGGCGCTCTCGAGCCGCTCACGAATTACATCAAGAATGACAATCTTTCCCTTGATGCTTACAACAAGAAGATCGTCGATCTCTATCACCTTGACGGCGAGCAGTACGGCGTTCCCAAGGATATGGACGCCTGGACGTTCGTCTACAACGCGGAGAAGTTCAAGAAGCTCGGCGTAGAGCCCCCCAAGCCCGACTGGGCCTGGGATGACATGGTTCGGATCGCCAAGGAAGTCAAAGCGAAGCAGACAGCTACAGATGTGCCGCTTTACTACAATTTTTCCTTTAACAATGGCGTTGCGAGCCTCACGCACGCCCTCGGCGGCAAGGTGATCGATGGCAACAAGGGCGTGATGTCGTCAGCTGCTGGCATCAAGGCGCTGGAGATGATCAAGGGCCTTCAGGACGACGGCCTCATCTTGAAAGTCTCGGACTCGTCTGACTTCAACCCCGTGACCTCGTTGATTTCCGGCAAACTCGCCATGGCTGCGATCCCTTCCTGGAACCTCAGCCTCCTCTCGAAGGCAGATCTTCCGGACGGTACGTTCCAGGTTATCCGGATGCCATCGGTCAATGGCTCCTGGACGACAGACACCAACGGTCTCGTCTACGTGATGAACGTCAACTCGAAACATAAGGATGAATCCTGGAAGCTCATCAAGTTTATGACGTCCGAAAAAGGCGCTGTGCTTCACGCCGAGGGCGGAGCCGGCCTGCCGGCGAATAACTCAAAAGCGGCGCTAGCCGCCTTCGTGAAAGCGAATGAGAAGCTTGGTGGGCTGGAAGCTGCCCTCTTGAACACCATCGATAAGAGCTACCTCCGCACGACGACGCAGTATCCGAAGACGCTTACCGCCATGCCGAAAATTTCTGCTAGCGTAATGGGCCCCTTCTACGCGGGAACCGTGTCGGCCGCCGATACCGCCAAGAAGCTTGACGACTTGCTCAACGAGGCGCTGCGTTGACCAGCACATCCACGCTGCGCCTCAATGGCGCCGATCCGACCCCGAGCCGCAGACCCCTGCGGCTCGGAAGCCTCAAATGGCGGCAGGCAACTATCGGATATCTGTTCCTGGTCCCGCTGATTGCCGGCCTCTTGATCTTCCGCTTTTATGCGTTCGGGTACAATATCTGGCTGTCCTTCACGAAGGCGGGTGCGTTCGGTCCTCCACGTTTCGTCGGACTGGACAATTATCGGCGCCTGCTCGACGACAGCCAGCTGGTTATCGCTCTCTACAACACGGTGAAGTTCGCCGCGATTGCCGTGCCGGGCGTGGTTGTCGTCTCGCTGCTATGCGCTCTGCTGATGCAATACCGCTTTCGCGGCGAATCCGTCTTCCGGGCCATAGTTTTTCTCCCCGCGGTATGTTTGCCAACGGCAATCATTCTCGTATTTGGATGGCTGTTCCAGACGCAGTACGGCCTTGTCAACGCTGCGTTTCACTCGGTCGGCGCCGAGCCGATGAGCTGGTTTGGAAGCGAGACCGGAGTGACCGCCGTTGTCTCGATCATCGTCGTCTACCTCTCGTTCAGCGTTCCCGCCATTATCCTCTACGCGGGCATGCAGGACATCCCAAGCGACGTCTATGAAGCGGCAATGCTGGACGGCGCGGGTCCCGTTCGCCGGTTCTTCTCGATAACGCTGCCGCTGCTGACGCCGTCCTTGTTCTTCGTAATCCTGACGTCGACGATCGGAATTCTCAAGCTCTTTGATGCGGTCTATCTACTGTTGCCCCCGGTCGATCATTCTGTCTCGACGAACTACGGTCTCACGCTGGTCTACTACTACTATTATTTGGCTTTCGTGGATGCGGGTCAGCGCGGCTATGCAGCGGCGGTCTCACTGTTCCTACTGTTGCTAATTCTCGGCGTTTCGATCGTTCTGCTCCGACTGCAGCGCCGCTTCGTCCACTACGGGGAGGATGGCTAAATGCTGGTACAATATCGCGTCAAGTGGTGGACTTATCTCGTGATCAGTTTCGTCGGACTGCTAATCCTGGCGCCGTTTGCCTGGATGGCATCAACCGCACTCATGACAACGAGCCAAACGCTTCAGGTTCCGCCGAACATCGTCCCCTCGCCAGCAACGCTTGACGGAGTTCGTGAGGTATTCAACCGTCTTCCGTTCCTCACCCTGCTTTGGAACACGGTCATCGTCTCGATTGGTCGCGTCATTGGCACGCTCGTTATCTGCTCGATGGCAGCTTATGCGCTTGCCATCGTGAAAGTTCCGGGCGCAAAGATGATCTTGATTGTGATCCTTGCCCTGATCATGGTGCCAAGCGACATCTTCATCATCCCCAGCTACTCTATCATCACGTCCATCCGTATGACGGACACGCTTGTGGCGCTCGCGCTCCCTTCGCTGTTCGACGTGTTCGGCGTCTTCCTCCTCTACCAGTTTTTCCGGGGTGTTCCCCGGGAGCTGATCGAGGCGGCGAGGATCGATGGTGCCTCACACCTGCGGATTCTCGCGACAATCGTCGTACCGGTAGCCCGGAGTGGCATCATCTCGCTGGCGATCCTGACCACGCTTGCGGAATGGAAAGAGCTGCTCTGGCCAATCGTCGTCAATCGATCCATCGAAAAGATGACGCTCGGACCAGGCCTCGCGCTGCTTCGAGGGGAGTATACGACCGACTGGAATGTGCTGATGGCAGCAGGTCTGCTGGCAGCCCTGCCGATGATCGTCATCTTCCTGATCCTTCAAAAGAGGTTCATTGCAAGCTTTGCTCGGAGTGGTCTGAAATAGCCTTCTCCCCGTCACCGCTCAGTTGTTGGTGGTCACTTTCAGGAATGCGCCGCCTTCAGCGTTTGCATTGCCATTGAGAGGGTTCGTGCCATCGCCGATCCAAAACTCATATAGCAACATATTCAAGAGAGGGATCGATGTTCGATCTTTTGCCTTCGCGCACCGGAAACGTCATTGCCTGTGGTCATCGGGGCCACTCCATTGAAGGCCATGAAAATACCCGACCGGCCCTTCGACGCGCCGCTGAACTCGGGGCTTCCCTGTGCGAAATCGATTTGAGGATCACCCGAGACGGCCGTTTGGTGGTTTTTCATGATGACATTCTCGATAACGCATCGACTGGCACCGGCCTGATTTCGCGGATGGACTTTGCCGACATTGCTCGGCTTGAAACTAAGAACCGAAACGGTGTGGCGATCGACGGGCAATCGATCGAAGCATTCGAAGATATCCTCGCTTACTGCCGCGACCTTGGCCTGGCGCTGATCGTCGAGATCAAAGACAAATTTGAAGGGACCGGCTATCTCGAAACGGTGGTGCACCTGATCGAAGAGGCAGGAATGTTTGAACGAGTCCTGATCAGCTCCTTCGACTATGTCGTTTTGCGGGATGTTAAGCGAATTGCTCCAGACATCCGGACGATGGGCATAAATTATCATCGGCTTGTCGAACCGGCGGCTGCGGCCCGATCAGCCGCAATGGACGTCATGAACACTGATTATCCGCAGTTTGCTCGGGACATTTCCGAGGGCCTGCACGCCGCCGGCGTTTCCGTCAGCCATTATGTGCCGCCGCCACAGCACTTTGCGCTGCGTCGATCATACGGCCTCGACTATCTAGATTTGTTGCAGTCCCATATGCGCGCCGGGCTGATCGATATGTTGGTCTGCGACGACGTTGCCTGGACTGTCGACTTTATCAAAAAGTGCGGGCTTACACCGACCAAGTTCAGCTTCGCGAAGTAGCGAAGGAATGCGCGCGGCTCACATCGAGCCGCGTGCTCTTTTATATATCCATCGTCACCTCGGCCCGAGGTGGGGATGCTTGAAATGACATGAGGAATGAGTGCCAATGGCCGAGAATTTGAATCAAGCGGTATCGCGCAGCCACAGCATGGAAGCAATCGTGGAGGCAATCGCCCGTGAGGCTGGCCAGATTGCCCTTGCTCATTTTCAGTCACTGGCGACCTTGCCAATCGAACGAAAAGGGCATCTCGACCTGGTGACGGATGCTGACCGGGAGGTGGAGGGGTTTTTGGTCCGCAGTCTCAACTCTGCCTTTCCTGACGATGGTATCTTCGGAGAGGAGGGTGGCGACATTTCCGGCGTCTCGGGCCGGGTCTGGGTCATCGATCCGATCGACGGTACTTTCAATTTCGTACGCGGCAGCCAGAACTGGGCAATTTCGATCGGCCTCTTCGACAATCGAAAACCCGTTTTCGGTGTGATCTTTGCACCGGCCCGCGACCTGTTCGTCGTAGGGGGGAATGACATCGGGGCGAAAATCAATGGTCGGGTGATGCCAATGCTCCCTTCCTTCGACCTCTCTCGGGCATCGACGGGCGTTGGAATGCACCCGTCGATCCCCACACCGGATCGTCTGGAGGTCTTTCGGTTCATCTCAGATGAACTTCATATCAATTTCCGCTGCTGCGGATCCTCGGCGCTCTCACTGCTGGAGATTGCGATGGGCGAGACAGATGGTTACGTGGCGCTTGGAGATTCGACCTGGGACGTTATGGCGGGCTTGCCAATTCTTGCAAGCCTCGGCGTATCGCACACTATTAATTGGAGCCGTGTCGACCTTCACGAAAAGCTCCGCTTTGCCTGCGGAAGTGATGCCTTCCTCGCCAAGATGCGTCCTCTGCTGGACAAAGTTGCCGTTGCGGCGTGAGGGTGGAGCATAAAGCAAGATGGCACTTTCTTCCGCGATCAAACAGCCGACAGCACAGGAACTTTCACGTCTGGAACTACGTCAACGAACCGTAGACGGGCGAGGTATTAGTGAAATCAGGAGCCTGGAAGTCGCAGATGGACCTGGGAGGGGTCAACGCCTGATATCTATTCGAAATGCGAGCGGGGTCGGTCTGGAAATCGCGCCCGACCGGGGCTTCGACATATCGAGCGCCAGTTGGCGTGGGATTAATGTTGGCTGGAATAGCGCCAACGGGCTTCCGTGGCCGACGAATCCTGTCGATGCGGAAGATGGTGTTGGGTTTTATCGAAACCTCGATGGCTTTCTGGTCACATGTGGACTAGATCATATCGGTGGGGCTCGACGAGCTGACGCCTCTCATTTTATCCATAAGCATCGGAAGGAATTGTTCCATCCGCTGCATGGGAGAATATCGAGCCAGCGCGCCACGGTCACGGGCTATGGGATCGACTGGGATAGAGAGCATCCCGTCATTTGGGCTGAGGGCGTTGTCAAGCAGACGGCGATTTTTGGTGAGAACCTCGTCATGCGCCGTCGCATCGAAGTCGATGTCTTCGGCAACAATATTCGCGTCAATGACAATGTCGAGAATAGTGGTTTCAGGCCAACCCCCCATGCGATCCTTTATCACATAAACTTCGGATATCCGTTTCTGGACGAGATTACACAAATCGCTGGCGACCTCTCCGGCGAGCTTATTTCAGCATTCAATGGAGAGGATAAGCGTCCTCGAGACGACTTCGTTGACTACTTCCAGGAGTTTCCGGTCGTGTCCACCACACCAAAAGCGACAATGGAAATTACAAACGCGGCGCTGATAGGGGGCGTCCGAGCGCGCATCTCCTATCCTTGCAACCTTCTACCGAATTTTGGCATCTGGCGGGCTTATCAATCGGGCGTCTATGCCCTGGCACTCGAACCCATGCGGCGGACTGAAGCTGACAGTCGTTCAAATGGCAGGGTGGGAACCTTGGGCGCCGGCGAAAGCGCCGCGTACTGGCTCGAATTGCAGCTGTCTTCGATCCATAGGTGATCCTGACCGCCGCATCCCAACCCGTGCGTTGCTCTACATTGCTGGGGGGAGGTCCGAGCACCGATTCTTATGCAGGAGCCACGGTACATAAAAGCGCTCGCTAACCATTCGGGCCTATGCCGCCCGCATCAAGGCCTCACAATGAGCTCCTCAGGTACTCTTCGGTGAGCTCATTTGACCGCCGAGGATCGGCCTCAGATGGCTGCAATCTAAAAATCAATGGGGCGTGAACGGCGCATACGCGTGGATATGACTGATACCGAGCCAGAGGTCTCGGCGGCGAGTGCGTGGTCTGTGACGACCTTGGGATACATCAGATAGGATGCGAGCTAGAAGTCGGTGCCCTTGCACTCGAGCTTTTGTTCGATCGAGATCCGTACAACTCCCAAGCCCGGCTACGTGCGCGCCTTCATCGACACGCTCAATCAGTACGTGCTCGATCTCACTCCGGAGAAGCTGGCCATCGTCAAACCGGAATCACCGAGGACCTGCTCTACCCGCGGCAGGAATAGGCACCGGGGCTTCAAAACGGAAGCGACTGAACGTCCCCAAAACTGACCTATCTTGAAGAGGCTCCAGCTTTCCCTGGTGGTCCAACCCGCGGCAATCGAAGGGGTCGTGGAGGCTGAACTGGAGGCGGAGACGGCCTGGCGTCAAGGATCCTCCGGCAGGCAACGAACACACGAACCGACGCTTAAAGAAACGCGTAGACAACCGAACGATTACACAAACACACAAAGATTACACAACTCCTTTCCTGCCATTATGTAATAATCACGTGCCCGCACCGCCGCCCCGGCCACGATCGACAAGCCACGATCAGTGCCAAGAAACGCCAAGACGGAGGAACTTTCCTCCGCCGGACAAAAGACACACCGCTGATCGGCGATCCCATGCGGCCACGCAATTCGCCAAGTCTCCACCTCTCGCAGCATTTGCCTAAAAGAGAAGGTTACAGCCGATCGCAGGCCCACCGGTCAGACCTGCAGCTCGTATCTGCACATCTGTTTCAGCTCATGCACACCGCCGACACAGCCCCCATCCTTCCGGGTCAGCTCACGCCACCCCATTTCCGAAGCGCCTGGCGATCAATGCCCAATTTCAGGGTCAAACCCATCGCCCACCCTGGAACCGCATGGGCTCGCAGACCAAATGACGCTTCTCGCTCCACAGCCCCATTCTTTTCATTCAATCGGAAGCCAAGTCCGACGGAATTCCCTCACACCCCGCACATCCATCAGTGAGTTGCTGCGGAAAAGGACGCGTCATCCTCATGCAGAGCTCAGCTGCCAAGATCCGCAGCGATCACGCCATTTTTCCCAACGCACGTTCGCACCCTAAGCCCTGCTTAAGAAAGGTGTATAAACTCTCCCTTCCCTCTCGTCTCGATACCCTCCACAATCACCTCTCATCCTTCTTCAGCACTCTTCATCGTGTTAAGCTCTATACATTCGTCATGGTAAGCGTGCGCCCCCCTTTGTCCGACCCCGCTGACCGGTTACAGTCTGCTACTCCTCCTCCCCAAGATGTCATCGCAAGGATCGCCCGCCAGATCTGGATCGACGAGGGCAAACCCAACGGCCGCGCCAACGAACATTGGGCTCTCGCGGAAGCATATGCGTAAGTAACGCCATGAGCTTACGTATCCCTATCTGACCATTTCTGCAGCTCTAAGACCTTCGTCTTCAACAACGTACCCCGCGACGAGTGGCGCACGCCTGACGGCATGTCCAAGACCGAGTTCGCCGCCCTTCACTCGGTGGAGGATTTGGGTCATCGCTGGTTCGAGAAGTGGGAGCATATTCAGGTTTTCACCCATCGCAACGGGTATATCCCCGGCGCCGGCCTCCCCGAGAACTCCCTTTTGGCGCTTAAGGCGTCCAAGGCTGCTGGACACAACCACCACGAGTTCGACATCGTCGAAGTCAAAGACGGCCATCTCGTCGACCACGACATGTCTCCCCGCCGCACGATCAACGTCGCCGGTCGTTACAACGAGTTGAAGCTCGATGACGTCGTTCCCAAGGAGATTTTGGTTAGAGAGTTCCGTGCGGAGGACTTTGCCCCCACGAGCACGCACTCCGGCGAGAACACCATGGAGATCCACGAATATCTCAAACAGCTCAAGAAGATCGTTCCCCGTGGCACCTTCTTCCCCGACTGCCGCGACAACGACTTCGCCAAATTCGCCGCCCTCATCAGCAAGCACCCCGATTGCGCCAGCTTCGTCCTCATGTTTTACACTTTCACCATTAATTCCGGACACGACGTCGCCAAGGCCATCGACGCTGCGGGGGCGGCTCCTGACTGGAGGCAGACGGTCAAGCTCGTCCTCAACCTCTACCCCGACCAACTCGTCCCCATGGCCAAGAAGGCGTCAGTCATCATCAACTCCGCCGACGATTACTTCAATTTCGGCGTGCAGTTCCTTCAGAGCTTCCTCGACGCCGGCATCCACTTAGCCGGTATTCTCTCTCAGCCCACCGGCGTCACTCTCGCCGACCTCAACGATGAAGAGGCCAACGACGAAGGCATGCGCCACGAAGTCTTTGCCGAGATGGCGGTCCCCAGGCTCCTCGCCTATATCCGCGCCCACCCTCAACTCAGCAAGATGAAGATCGGGACGGGTACCAGGGGGTACGACATCTCTCTCCCCAAGGCTAACGGTGGGCGCAACTACTACACCTATAACCTCTGGACCTGCAACATCACCCTCTGGCCCGAGGGCATTCGTCGTCTCATCAAGGAACGCAGGGCCACCCCCGGCTGGTGCGAGGCGATCGTCAAGCCCGACTTTATGTGTATGGATGCGCCGGAGAGGGCCGCTTACGACTGCTGCGGAGTACCCGCTGACGCCTCCCTCGGCTATGGCTACCCCAAGTATGATGGCGTCGAGAGATCCCGTGCTTGAAGCGCCCTGTCCTCCTCTCTGGCTACTGAGTAGGTCCGATCACATTAGTTCAGGTATTATGAGAAATGCGGGGGGATAGCTGCGGGAGATAGTTGCAGGACATGTTTGGTAGTTCATTCGCTCTTTTTGTTTTTGCTTAGTTAGTCGCGATCAGGGAATTCAACATTCCCCTCTCTCCAATAAAATCTGTTTTCCCAAATCCAACCGTGCCACGTGAAAAAAATAGAAAAATAATCCAGATGTTTACATCAGGATGTATCCTGCCAGTCCGGCCAGTCCGGCCAGTCCGGCCAAGGGACGTGGCAATAGCCGCCGTGCACTGTTGCGTCACAGCTCCGATCTCGGATCACCGGCGGATGAAATCACTCCGGCTCTAAGTTAGTCCGTACCAAGTCCCGCGACCCGCTCCGTGGAGGGTCAGATGTCCCTGCTCTGTCAACGCCCGAAGATGATCCTTGAGGGTGTTGCGGCTTGCACCGGTCGCTTTGACCGCCTCCATCACCGTGACGCGCCCGCGCTCACGCGCCAGTTCGAGGATCGCGACCGACAACTCCGGCAGCTCACCCAGCAGGATGCGCTCACGCTCGATCTTGCGTTCGAGCCTTTGCTTCTGGCGCTGCAGGCTCCGCAGGAAAAACTCGACCCACGGATTCCAATCCTGCTGGTCCGTTCGGATCGTGCCCTGTGTTCGACGAAGCGCGAGGTAATAGGCTTCCTTGTTCTGCTCGATAACGCTTTCCAGAGAACTGTACGGCACGTAGGTATAGCCCGCCCGAAGGAGCAGCAGAGTGGTCAACGCTCGCGACAGGCGGCCATTGCCGTCCTGGAAAGGATGGATTTCCAGAAAGACCACAACGAAGACCGCGACGATGAGCAGAGGATGGAACGTCCGATCCTTCTCCTGAGCCTGTTGCCAGGCCACCAGCTCCGACATTCGACCCGGTGTATCGAAGGGGGATGCTGTCGCGAAGACAACACCTAAGCTTCGTCCATCTTCGTCGAAGGCTTCGACGTTGTTGGTAAGGGTTTTCCAGTTTCCCCTGTGTCGCTCATCTTTAGTCGAGTGCGCGAGCAGGTCCCGATGCAGTTGGCGGATGTGATTTTCATTGAGCGGGATCGCGTCAAAGGCGGAGAAGATCGTTTCCATCACCTCGGCATAGCCTGCGACCTCCTGTTCGTCTCGGCTGGTGAACGAACCGATTCGGAGGTTCAAGAGCAGCCTTTCGACTTCGCGGTCGCTCAGTTTTGCGCCTTCGATACGGGTCGACGATCCGATGCTTTCGATCGTCGCCACCCGGCGCAGGCTGGATAGCCGGTCGGGCGCGATCCGGCCGAGTGCGCGCCACGCCCCTTTGAATTCATCGATCTCGGCGATCAACGACAGGATCTCAGGCGTGATACGCAGTTTCGCCAGATCAAGGGCGGCCATCCATTATTCCATCCGTTTCCATCCTAATGGGATATGACATACCGAACTCCATTTTTCCATCCATTTTCATCCAATAAGGGAGACTAGGGGAAGTTAGAGCGGGAAAAGCCCCCGGATAGTTGCTTGGAGCGGTTCGAAACGAGCATGTTTCGACCGTCCTCCGTGCACCGAAGCAAGTGAATGCCGCGGTCGTCAAGGTGTCCCGGTACGGGGTGTGGACGCTGAGATAACCCGGGCTATTGCGGGAGCCAGCCTAAGGCCTCTGCGCGGGAAAATGCTGCCTTGTTTTCGCGATACCAGTGATCCGCCTTCGATCTTAGATCTGGTGGTATATCTTCAACGCGGACATACTTGCCCGCGACTTCTCTTCTGAGAAGCCCTGCATATGCGCTACCTCTCTTCACCCAACCATAGGCAAAGTTCGGATAGTGCCGCAGCAGAACATCGGAAATCGCTATGGCACCTTCAAAATCATCCTGGAGCAGCCGGTCCTCAATAAGAAAGGAGGCGACAAGCGATATTCCCTCTTCATCTGAAAGAGGACGCAGGTAGACACCGTTTGCGACAGCTTCATCTGACATAGGTAGCTTCTCGCGATACCAGACGTCTCTGGTGAAGCCGCCACCGCTCGTGGTCTCGATATTCCACGCCTTGCCGGATTGGTCGGTATATTTCAAGAACACGTGGAGCGGGGCTTCGGCGAGCGCCATCCGCAAGCCCAGGCGCTGCCCGATTGCGAGAAATAAAATGGGCATCGTAATGCAGTTGCCCCTCCGCGTCGTTAGATACCGCTCCAGCACTCGATTCTCAGGCTTTTCGCCGAGGGGATCTTCCTGGTCATACTGAAAAGGACGTTCGTCGTTCCACGGTCCACTCTCATAGAGATACCGTCTGAGGGCCGCCAGTTTCTCCATGTCACCAGGCGTATCGCCAGCTAGGGACCAAACTTCCGCGGCCATTCGAGCAATCGTCGCTGCGGTTTTGTCTACGTCGGTGGAAGGTTGGACAGCCTTGTCCACTGCCAGCTTAACGCCAAGCAGATTCTCCATCCGGTACAGAGCTTCGACCTGCGCTATTTCCATCGCACCCGCACAGGTCGGCTTGAGAATGAATGCGAGGCAATAAAAAAGGGTGCCGGCGAGCAAAAGTTTCATCGGAAATCTACTTGTCTCGCTACCAATTCGCCCGCCTACATCCCCGAGGAGACCCTACAGGAGGTTCGATGCGGTGCCACGCGCCGATGTCATAGGCGCAAGACTGTCCACAATTTTCGGTCGCTTTCTTGTTCTGACGTTTGATGGCGCTGTAGC